>Ga0208316_1000018_pt1 | contig 412132 bp, 389 predicted proteins | sample MalvireepMed_231_FD_184240 | JGI IMG/M metagenome (GOLD analysis project Ga0208316, IMG submission 184240) | Marine viral communities from the Global Malaspina Expedition - Malaspina viral metaG DeepMed_231 (SPAdes) (version 2) | ecosystem: Environmental > Aquatic > Marine > Oceanic | place...
TCATAGAAATATGGAGGGTCTTTTTTATTCCCTAAACGCTAGCAAACCTACTTTACCACAAAGTGGAAGTGGTAGCAAAACCAGGGGTTTTGTAACTTGAATTTTGACAAAACCGTCTGGTTTTGCTGTTTTAACCCTAGAGCCGGCTTCTTTTACCAAACGACCCCCGATTTTGTAGGTTGATTTAAGGTACAAAATCGATGGCCTGAAGTTAAAACAAATCAGCTACCACAATTCTTGTATATATAATCCTCGGAATTCAGTAGAATAATCGCACCAATAGCCAAAATCTATTCTCTGATAGCACGAATAACCCTATTTTTGCATCGATGTATTCCAAACGCGAAGAAATTGTCAATGCGGCCACTCATGGTCTAGGTGTTATCCTTGGCGTCATAGGCTTATTCATTCTTCTGCAACACGATCGCGAATTAACCCCCTATAGCACCATAAGTATCTGGATTTATGGCCTTTCTATAGTCGTTTTATATAGCGCTTCCACATTCTATCATGTAGTGACTAAAGCCAAATGGAAACACCGTGCAAGAATTCTAGATCATATCAGTATCTATTACTTAATAGCGGGCACCTATACGCCTGTATGCCTAATTACGCTGTATGATTCTTCTGGGGTATGGATGTTTTGGACGGTTTGGGGCGTTGCGCTGTTCGGTACGCTGTTAAAGTTGTTTTTTACCGGTCGCTTCGAAAAACTATCCTTACTGCTTTATCTACTTATGGGCTGGATTATCGTGCTCGATATCGAAAACGTGATTGCATCATTTAGTTCCCAAGGCCTATGGTTATTGGCATTAGGTGGAGCCTGTTATACTTTGGGAACCGTATTTTATGCTGTTCAAAAAATACCGTATAACCACGGGATATGGCACATTTTTGTGCTAGCAGGGAGTATTTTTCACTACTTCTTTATCTTACTAGATGTAGTTTAAAACAAATAGGCTGCTACGATCGCAATGATGATTGTAAGTAACTTTGCAAGGTTAAACTTGTGGTCCCTACTGCTTTCAAAAAGAATGGTGGTAGAGACATGTAAGAAGATTCCAATGGCAACCGCATTGAGCTGGTTTTTCCAATCAATTAAAAACACTGATTCTTTAGCCAAATAACTTCCAAGTGGAGTCATACAAGCAAACAACAATAGAAATATACCTGTTTGTAGTTTACTATAATGACTCTTAAAGAAAAAGAAAGTCAATATAATCACAATCGGGAGTTTATGAATCATAACACCCCAAAGCATATGATGATGATCTGCGACTGGGAAACCCTCTACTAAGGCATGGACCGACAAACTGAGCAATAGCATAATTGGGAAAGCCTTAGAATCGCTCAAATGGACATGCCCATGCTCTGCGCCTTTAGAGAAAAAGTCTAGTACTATTTGCAGAAGTAGACCTCCCATAATCCAAACCCCGGCATGGTCTATGCCAGATTCAAAAACCTCGGGCAATAATTCGAACAATGTAACGGACAATAAAAAGGCCCCACTAAAAGCTAGAAGTAGATTGATGTCCCGACGGTTACGTGAATAAAGTAGCCATCCCAGTCCATAGCCGGCTAATACTGTTCCAAATAGAAGTGCTTCTGTCAATATAGAAATATAGGCGGATAAGATGCAAACCCGCTATTTGCAGTGCTAAAATAGTTTATTTTTGCTGCATTCGATCTAGCACTTATGGGAAAGAACTACAAAATGATTGGCAAAACCCTATATGGGATGGAGCATTTGCTTGCCGATGAATTAAGAAAACTAGGAGCTTCTGCTATAGAAATTGGAACTCGTAATGTTTCTTTCGAAGGGGACCTTGGCTTTATGTACAAGGCAAATCTGTGCTGTAGAACTGCCATTAAGATTTTAAAGCCCATCAAGAGCTTCAATGTATTCAACGAAACAGATCTTTACGAGAAGGTAAAAGCGGTGGCCTGGGAAGATTATATGGACGCCGATGGCTCGTTGGCCATCGATGCCACGGTATTTTCTAAACAGTTTTCACACTCAAAATATGTAGCATTAAAATCTAAGGATGCCATCGTGGATCGCTTTAGGGATCGAACAGGGGAGCGGCCGGATGTAGATCTCGATCACCCAACTTTAAGAATCAATGTGCATATAGATAGAAACATTTGCACCCTATCGTTAGACAGCTCTGGGGCTTCATTACACAAACGAGGCTATAAAGTGGCAACAAGTTATGCACCGCTTAACGAGGTTTTGGCTGCTGGGATGATCATGCTTAGTGGTTGGGAAGGTCAATGCCCCCTTATAGACCCTATGTGTGGAAGCGGGACTTTACTAACAGAAGCAGCGATGATAGCGGCTAATATCCCGCCCAATTTGAATCGAGATGAATTTGGTTTCGAGAACTGGCCCGATTTTGACGTCGATTTGTTCGAACTGATAGAGGATTCGGCCTTAAAAAAGGTTAGAGACATACCACATCCGATTATTGGATATGACAAGGACCCTATGGTGGTTCGAAAAGCCAAGAGCAACGTAAAAGGAGCCAATTTGGGGGAATTTATTCAAATAGAGACCCGCGATTTCTTTGGCAGTGTAAAGGAAGGAGAAGGACATCAATTCTTGGTATTTAACCCTCCGTACGATCAAAGACTGTCTATCGACGATGTAGAGGCCTTTTATGGGAATATTGGAAACACCCTTAAAAGAGGTTATCCAGGAACCCAGGCTTGGATGATTACTTCAAATCTAGAGGCCCTAAAGAGCGTAGGACTTCGACCTTCGAAGAAAATAAAACTATTTAACGGAAAGTTAGAAAGCCGCTTGGTTCAGTATCAACTATACGAGGGATCGAAGAAGGCCAAAAAACAGCCTACTTCTTAAAAACAGGGATTAGGTAAGAAATGGTGTAACCATAACCTACACCCCAATCACTGCTATCGTAGGTGCGGTTAAATCCAGGGATAAGTAAGTTGTCAAAGTTGTCAGGAGTTTTTTCAGAAACCAAATGCCTTAATTGTACGTTCAGCCCTAGATAAAGATTAGACCAAATTTCTGTTTTTACGCCTATCATCAATTCTGCCCAAGATGCTGTTAAGCCATCGATGGTTTCACCGCTTTGAACAATCTCAGTAGGAAAGGTGGTGTCGGTGGTGTAAACACGATACTCGACCAATTCCTGAGAAAAAGTAGCAAATCCATAGCGCAGCCCAACAAAAATGGAATTGTTCATCCCTTCCCAATTCTCGTAGGCGTTAAAATCGGCTCCTAACTTAAAATAGCTTCCCTTTGCAATAGCAACCAATTCATCTTTATCCCATTCTCTATCATCTGTACCCAATTCTAAAGCGGCAAACCACTTTTTCGTTACACGGAAATCTCCTTGCACTTCGAAGCCCGTATACCCATCTTCGAACAAGGTGCGGCCAAGCTTGATCAAATCTGTCCCAACGCGTAAACCGTACTTCTGATCTTTTACCTTCAGACTGTCGGTGATCGCCTCTTCTTGAGCCCAAATACTCGAGCAGAAAAGAAGACTAATGAAAAATATATAAATGGACTTCCGTCTCATCTTCTACGCGTGTGGTTAATAATTCAAAATCTTGTATCCAATTTCCGTTTAAGGGTTCTTGCTCTACTATAGCGACCAATTCTTGATAAATGGCCTTAAAGGCACAAGCCCGATTTACATAGATATGGTCGGTCATATAGTTAAAGGCAACGCGATCTATATCGGCAGTATCTTCATCGCTGCTGTTCAGAACAAACTGAAAAATACTATTGGTACTCTCTGTATCGAGAGGTAGAAACAACTCTGTCCCGGAAAAGGCTGGTTCGACGACGGTTTCGCCATCGTCTAATAATACAGCCAAATCTGTCACCTGCTTAGTTGCATCTCTATTATTGATGTTCCGGAATTCTATGTACAAAAGGGGAGTGGTAGGGGTATCCTCGCTACAAATATCGTCTTTGGTACAACCGCCAAAAAGGGTCAGCCCTAGAAGTAATAAAAGCAGTCTTTGCCTCATCGAGTTTCGTTGCGTTTTTCCAAAAGTACAACATTTTCGCAGTGAGCTGTCTGCGGAAACATGTCTACCGGTCGTACCCTGCTTACCGCATACATTTGATCCATCAAAGCTAAGTCTCTAGCTTGGGTAGCACTGTTACAACTCACATAGACAATTTTATTAGGACCAAGTGTTAGTAGTTGTTCTACCACATCCTTGTGCATACCGTCGCGAGGAGGATCTGTAATCACAACGTCTGGCACACCTTGACTGGCGACAAATTCTTCATTAAACAAGGCCTTCATATCGCCTGCAAAGAAAGCTGTATTGGTGACCTTATTCTCTAGCGCATTTTCCTTTGCAGCTTCGATGGCTTCGGGCACCAATTCTATACCCACCACCTTCGCGGCCTGCGCAGCTACAAATAGGGCGATAGTTCCTGTGCCTGTATATAAATCATAAACCAATTCGTTCCCTGTTAAACCGGCAAATTCTCGGGTAAGTTTATACAACTCGTAGGCCTGCTCACTATTGGTCTGGTAAAAGCTCTTGGCGTCTATTTTAAACTTTAGGTCCTCCATGCTTTCCCAAATATAATCCCGACCATCGTAGCATAGCACTTCTTGGTCATAAATGGTGTCGTTTCCCTTAGTATTGATCACATAGAGCAATGCCGTAATCTCTGGGAATTCGCCCTTAATAGATTCGAGTAAATCACCTATCTGTGGATCCTTATAAAAAAACTGCACCAATACCATCAACTCTCCCGTAGAGCTGGTACGGATCATCAAAGTACGCAGTAAGCCTTCTTTTCTTCTTGCGTTATAGAAGGGCATTCCCAATTCTAGAGCCTTCTGCTTAACAAACACTCGAAGGGCATTGCTCGGATCCTTTTGCAAATGACATGTATTAAGGTCTAGGATTTTATCCCACATCCCAGGAATATGAAAACCTAGAGCGTTTCTATCTGCTATTTCTTCGCCGCTTTCTATTTGGGACCTTGTAAGCCATTTACTATCGCTAAAAGAGAATTCCATCTTGTTGCGGTAAAAGTATTGGTTGGCCGATCCTAAGATAGGCTCGACCTCTGGTAGCTCGATACCGCCTAAACGCTTCAAATTATTTTCTACCTCTTGCTGTTTGTAATGCAATTGGTGCTTGTAGCCCATATATTGCCATTTACAGCCACCACAGGTCCCAAAATGTTCGCAGGCAGGCTCTACGCGTTTCTCGGACAACTCAGAGAAAGCGATGGCCTGGCCCTCGTAATAACTCTTTCGTTTCTTGGTGGTTTGAATGGTTGCTACATCCCCTGGGACGGCATTAGAAATAAATACCACGCGTCCATCGGGAGCGTGTGCTATGGATTTACCTTTGGCCCCTGCATCGGTCACGGGCAAATCTTCGAATACTTGTCTTTTTCTTCTTCTTGACATCTCGGCAAAAGTAGCATCTTTCGACGAAAATTAGAGGCATTTTTAGTAATTTGCAAGCCTACGGATGATTTCTCTCCGCCAAGAAGGAATTGCTAGAATTCAGATCCAAAAAAAATAGTAAAATGTCTGTATTAGAACGAACCGCATCAGATCAGGCGATCGCGTTAGAGGATCGCTATGGCGCGCACAATTATCATCCGCTCCCTGTAGTTTTAAACAGAGGAGAAGGCGTATATGTTTGGGATGTAGAAGGGAAGAAGTATTACGATTTTCTTTCGGCTTATTCGGCTGTAAACCAAGGCCACTGTCATCCAAAAATCGTCAACGCATTAACCGAGCAAGCACAGAAGTTAACCCTAACTTCGCGTGCCTTTTACAATGACTCCTTGGGGAGTTACGAAGAATTTGCCAGCGAATATTTTGGTTTCGACAAGTTGCTTCCGATGAATACGGGAGCCGAAGCTGTAGAAACGGCCTTAAAAATTTGTCGCCGCTGGGCCTATCAAAAGAAGGGCATAGCAGAGAACGATGCGCAAATCATCGTTTGTAACAACAACTTTCATGGCAGAACGACTACCATTATCTCTTTTTCTAACGATCCTGTAGCTCGCACCAATTTTGGCCCGTTTACAAACGGATTTATCAAAATTGAATATGACGACCTGCAGGCGCTAGAAGCGGCATTGCAAAGCAACCAGAATGTTGCAGGTTTCCTAGTAGAGCCAATCCAAGGAGAAGCGGGGGTGTATGTTCCAACCGCCGGTTATCTAGCCAAGGCCAAAGCTCTTTGCGAAAAGTACAATGTCCTATTTATTGCAGACGAAGTCCAAACTGGTATAGCTCGAACAGGGCGCTTATTGGCTACTTGCGGTAATTGTAGTTGTCCGGAAAAGAACTGTTCTGGTACTCCAGAAGTCAAGCCAGATATATTAATTCTTGGTAAGGCTATTAGTGGGGGAGTGTATCCAGTTTCTGCTGTTTTGGCAAATGACCCCATTATGGAGGTGATCACACCTGGGTCTCATGGAAGTACCTTTGGCGGAAACCCTTTAGCTGCAAAAGTAGCGACAGCAGCCTTAGAGGTTGTAAAAGATGAAGAATTGGCTTCAAATGCAGAAGCTATGGGTTCTTTGTTTAGAGAAAAGATGAATCAATACATCGTAAAGAGTTCCATATGTAAGCTGGTTCGTGGTAAAGGACTACTCAACGCCATCGTAATAAACGATACTGAAGATAGCGATACTGCCTGGAACATTTGTCTTCGTTTAAGAGACAATGGCCTATTGGCTAAACCAACCCATGGAAACATCATACGGTTTGCACCACCCTTGGTGATGAATCGCGAACAACTCCTGGATTGTGTGAGTATCATTACCAAAACCCTCGAAGAATTTGAAGGATAAAAAAAAGCGACTCAATCGAGTCGCTTTTTTGTTTTATAGCTGGATGGTTTAAAATTCAAATCCGCCCATTACTTCTTCGTTCATATTCATAATTCCTTCGTAGCCAAAGGTGGCGAACATATAAATTACATAACCCAGATATAGCAGATTTATAATAATCCCTATTATGGCTAATATCTTGCCGGTTTTTACATTCTGATAACCCGTGTATTGTTCTGGGCTTTCCATATACACTGCCGTGGCCTTGTTTGCCATAACCATTGCGATCACTCCAAGGATCAGCCCAAGGACTCCATAACAGCAACAGGTTAATATAGAGAGTATCCCAAGGACTAGGATCAATGTAGAATTAGGTAGTTTTTGTTGTTCCATAGTTGAAATCTGTTAGTTATTAGTGATCTAAATTTAATCGAATTAAGCGAATAATGAAAGCACGTTCAATGGTATTTCGTGCTATTCCATGATGGTATTCATCTTAATGACATAGCTAATCACTATGATCAAGACATTAATTGCGATGAGTCCATATTTGATCTGTTTCACATAGGGGATCTTGACGAACATGGAAAGCAATAAAAAAGCCCCTAAAAGAAGGAGCGTGTAGATCGCTGGATACATATGGAAAGCTGCGACAAACTCTCCTTTAAACAGCAAGACTGCGGCACGTTGAATGCCACAGCCTAAACAGTCTATTCCGAAAAGTTTTTTATTAAGACAAGGGAGCATATACTCTTCCATGCCTTAAAGGTATTCATTATTTGTTGAAGACGGATACCTTGTAACTCGCCTGTATGTTTTCTTTCGTAGTAATCATAACCATATAAACACCATCACTCAAAGTACTGGTTGGGAATGAGTATCTTCCAAGATTACCCACGTTGTTTTGTGTCATTACCAAACGTCCAGCCATGTCATACATGGTCAATTGCGCAATGTTATAAAGCTCAGGGTTGTTCACCTCCAATTTGGTTTGGGTGTTATTCTGAACCACTTGCACATTTCCTCTTAGCTGATCTGTCTCTGTAGTCAGATTGTCTTGTGTTAGGTCTTCCGAATCATCTCCTATAGCACCTCGGAAGGTGATAAAGAAGCGACCTTCGTAGGTCCCGGCTGGAAGTAGTACAGATGCTTTTCGCTCGTTGGTAATTTCCTGATAAGAATTGTTAGAACTATCGTACAGATAAGCTTTATCGAAAGGTGTATTGACATCCAAAGCCGCAGTAACTCGTACAAGCTGTTGCTCTGTTAGTTTGAAAGCAATCGGTACCATTTTGGCCATATTATCAAACGGTACTGTCTGCATTACAAAATTCCTGTAGTCATTTTCTTCTCCAAGTCTCATTGGGAAATAGGCTTCTGCACGTGCACCGTCCATAGGGTGAGTTGCATCCAGTCCGCGATCGTAAGCGTCTGTGGCAGTTTCGTGGAACATTAGAAGCATGTCTCTAAAATGAGTAATCTCTTCTCCAAACATGGCATGTATACGAAGTCTTGGAACATTATTTTCAGCTCCAGAACCTGTTCCGTCGGTAGAAATGCTAGGACCATCGGCATTGTTTCGGCTTCCTTCATTTCCGCCTCCCATGATACGGAATTCGGATGTAGCACCTTCTTTTACATATGTTCTATGACTGTTTTTAAAAACGATGTTTCCATCCCCTCCATTTCCACCAGGAATTGCCCGTACCATAAATCCTTGACCAACTGGCGCATACCTCCGCTCAACATGTTCCGAATAGTCTCCAGTCGGGGTGAGAGGAGCACCGCCAGAATCATAATTCATAAAAGTCGCCAAAGTATATTGTCCTGTGGTAACTGGACCTGGTCCAGGAATCCAAGTAGCATATCCTCCTTTATTATCCACATGTAAATGAGAATTTATCGATCGGTCTTCGTCCCAATAGTTAATCGAGTCGATTTCATCATTATCTGAGTCTTCCATAAAGGCGTATAAATCCAAAGCAGAAGGATAGGGGTTTCCGGTTAACGTGAAGTAATATGCATTGCCATCGTTCCATGTTACACCAGTAGTTTCTACTGGCATTGTAATATTCCCATCATGAGGACGCCCTCTAAAGTCGTAACGCTGGTTCTGCGGATCCGAAAATGGGTCGCTGTGCGAAGTAACGCCTGTACCTTTCATCGTAAATCCATATCCTGCAGGTATTACATCTCCCCAACCTGCAAAGCTCCAGCGTTGCGTTGAAGGTATGTATTTGTAAATCCATCTTCTCGCAATAGTCAAAGGACTAGACGCACCGTTATAACCACCAGTAATAACTGCTGCATCAGAATTGGTATAAGTTAAAGAGTCGTTTAACCGAACAAGTCCTGCGTTCTGATTTCCTGAACCTGTCATTCGACCGACAGGGGAAGACCAAAAATTATAATCATAAGAATCAGAATTACTATCCTGATAGATAGAGATACTCCCAGTTCCCGTGTTGGTAGAAGTTCCTGTGGTTCCTTGAATAAGTTGAGCTTCATCTCGCAAATAAATACTGGCTTCGGTGGTCCCTGCATTGTTTGCAACAAGGTTGATGTCCTGTTCGACATACAATACACGATCCTTAACAAATACGTAAGAGTCGGAAGATCCATTAGGAGTAACGTACAACTGTCCATATATTTGAACTGTTGAACAAGCAAGGGCTAGTATTAGTAATAATTTTTTCATAAGACACGGTCTTTAGTAACTAACATTAATACAGTCTATTAGACACTATTTAAGGAAGTAAAAATACGACAATATTCGAAATAGCAATGACTTAATACGAATATTCTTACAAAAAAACTACAGTTAATCGAATTTTTTACACCTTTTAACGTGAAAATGTTGAATTTATCTTAACACTATGAAAATTGGAGATCTAATCTCGGTAGTAGACGAAGACCTAGAGGGACGGGTAGTGGCTGTAACTAAGGACGAAGTCACCTTTACCACCAAAGACGGTTTTGATCTATGTTACCCAAAGGACCAATTGGTGGTCTTAACAGGGCAAATGGCTGGCTTAGTTGTAGATAAAACACAGATTCAAGAAAAATTGGAGAATAAAAAGGCCGCAGCCCCAAAACGATCAACGAAGAGGAAAAGTCAGGTAATTTTAGAAGTAGACCTGCATGCAGAACAATTGACACGAGATTATAAACGAATGCAAGCCTTCGAAATCCTAGAGTTGCAGCTAGATACAGCCAAACGACAAATCGACTTTGCCATTCGAAAAAGAATCCCAAAGCTTGTGCTAATTCATGGGGTTGGGGCAGGGGTATTACGAGCAGAGTTAGAGTTTCTCTTAAAGCGCTACGAAAACTTAAAATTCCAAGATGCCGATTACCAAAAATATGGCATGGGAGCCATAGAGGTTTATTTTCTACAAAACAGAGCCTAGGCTTAGTTAAAATCGGGGTTTAGTGTGATGGTCCCCTGTAGTATTTCGTCTACTGTGCCCATATCGAAGAATTGCTTGATAATCTGCTCTTCTCCATTTACAAGGACCAAATCGTGCAGCGTTAATGCTGCGTCACTAATAAAATCATAGCTATGCGAGCGATAAGCATCGATTACTGTTTCTATCGCCACTGCCGCATTGATATAATCTGGTCCAACTGTGGTATCGGTAATATCGTTGGTCGGGTCTAAATCTCCACTGCTTTCGTAGCGCGTCAATACCCCGTCACCATCATCATCCGGATCTAGATGGTCTGCAATGCCATCGCCATCTGTGTCTTTGGGGTTTGTTAACGGATTGTTGTCCCCATCTTCATTTGCCGTATCCAGCTCCTGTAAGGTCGGTACATTATCGCCATCGTCGTCAAAATCGAAGTAATCTAGTAGGCCATCGCCATCGGTGTCATTAACCATTCCTTCTAGCTCCGTGCTTAAACCATCATTGTCATCACGTGTGGTGCTCACAATTAGGGTTGCAGTACCATTGTTGGCGATATACTCTATGTTGACCGAGGGCTCCGTTGGAGGGACATTGTCACAAAAATAGGCATTGGTTACCTCCCCATTAAAAATTCTGTAGTTTACCACATTGCTGCTGCTATTTAAGGTAACATTCAGGGTGTCCTCCTGAAAAAAGATATCTTCTCCCTGGGCGAGCTTTAGCGATAAACTTTCGTTGCCATTTACGTTGATTTTGTAAAAAAGGTAGGCATCGGCATTTCCACAGTTTTGTAGGTCGGTACCATCGAAATCGAAGGTATTTACAATGATATCACCATCGTCACAGCCAACCGTCAACAACATCGAAAGAATACCTAAAAAAACTAATCGCATAATTTTACTCATGGTAGAGAACAAAGTAACGGATTATCTTGTTATTATTGAAGGGCAGTTTCTGTTATAATGTTTATTTTTGACCGGAATTTAATTCAGCCTGACTTCATGAAGCATGTTTACTTTGATAGCGCCGCAACAACCCAATTGCGCGACGAAGTAGTCGACCACATGGCGAATACGCTAAGGGAGACTTATGGAAACCCCTCATCTACACATTCTTATGGCCGTAGTGCTAAATCTATACTTGAAAGATGTAGGAAGGACATCGCGCAGCTATTTAATGTAACTCCAGGGGAGATAATCTTTACCTCTGGTGGTACGGAAGCCGACAATTTGATCCTGAACAGCTGTGTGCGTGATCATGGTGTAGAGCGCATTATTTCCACCGATATCGAGCATCATGCAGTATTGCATACCATCGAAGAATTACATGCACACTATGGAATCGAAGTGGTAAACCTCGATTTGGACGATCGTGGAATGATCGACTATAATCAATTGGCGTCATTATTGGCTGAGACGGGCCGTAAGACCTTAGTGAGCCTGATGCATGTAAACAACGAAATCGGAAATATCTTAGATATTGACAGGGTCGCAGGGCTTTGCCAAGCGCATGGAGCCTTGTTTCATAGCGATACAGTGCAGTCGATTGGCCATTTCGATTTGGATTTATCGAAAACCATGGTAGATTTTGCAGCCGTGGCCGCTCATAAGTTCCATGGGCCCAAAGGAGCAGGCTTTGCATTTATTCGAAAGAATACGGGAGTTAAACCTCTAATCTTTGGAGGCGCTCAAGAACGCGGATTTCGGGCGGGAACGGAAGCCGTATATGCCATTGCTGGCATGACCAAGGCCCTTGAAATCTCTTACGAGCACTTGGCCAAGGAAAAAGAATACATCTTAAGCATTAAAGACCGATTTAAAAAGGGGCTCATCGAGCAAATTCCAGGCGTTACTTTTAACGGGGCTTGCGGCGATAATAGCTGCTCTACTTATACCTTGCTTAATATCTGTCTCCCCATTCCACCAGAAAAAGCGATGATGCTTTTATTTCAGTTAGATTTAAAAGGAATTGCATGTTCTCAAGGGAGTGCCTGCCAGAGCGGAAGTGCCAAGGGCTCACACGTTCTTAGATCTATTCAATCCGAAGAAGAAAACGCCAAACCTGCGTTGCGCTTTTCTTTCTCTAGCTTTAATACCCCAGAAGAGGTAGATTACGCCATTGAGGTATTAAAAGAATTCGTAAACCAATAAACTACTTCTTTATTATTAAAACCTCGTCGAAAGACGTACGTTAAAAACCCGAGGTGTTAAGTAATTCGGGATGGCGTATTGCGTTTTGGTGTATACGTCCCTCACCCAGGTGTTAGTGATTGAGTTCTGTACATCGAATATATTGAAGATCTCAATTCCTATAGAAAAATACTTAAACGGCTTTAGCCAGCCAGATTTTCGCCTACTATTTTCGTCTACCAATACATAAGAAGCGCCTAAATCTGCACGTTTATAATCTGGCAATCTGGTTTGGAAGTCGTATGGGTCTGCATAGGAGGGAGAACCACCGGGGAGCCCAGTATTGTAGACCAAGTTTAGATATCCTTTTAAATTCGGAATTACCTTTACATAATCCTGGAAGAGTACACCAAACTTTAATCGCTGATCTGTGGGTCTCGGTATATAACCTCGTTCGTCTATGTTTTCTTCCGTGCTTAAATACCCAAAACTAACCCAGCTTTCGGTCCCAGGAACAAATTCTCCAGCCAAACGCAGATCGACCCCGTAAGCATAGGCTTCAGCATTATTTCGGGCCCTGTACCTAATTCGAACATTCTCCAAGGTATAAGGGTTTACGTCGGTTAACTTTTTATAGTAGATCTCCGAGTTTAATGTAAAGGCACGATCCCACATATCGAAGCTATAATCGTTTCCTAATACGATATGGAACGATTGTTGGGCTTTAACCTGTGGTTGCACCACTCCTGTAGAATCGCGTAATTCTCTATAAAATGGCGGTTGATGGTAGAGTCCACCAGAAAGACGGAACAACATATCCATTTCCCAATCCGGCTTCAAGGTTACCTGGGCTCGAGGGCTAAATACCGTTTGTGTGTTGCTGGTAATTCCCTGTCCGCTAACCGTCCAGTTATGCACTCTTACTCCGGCGTTGAGCCAAAGTTCGCTGCTTCCTGCATGTGTCAGTTTACTCCATTGGGCATACCCACTCAAGCGATCGATTTGCACATCGTTTTCTGCGCGAATGTTCGTAAATGGAACTATAGGCGCGTCATATGGGTTATAGGGCTGTGTATTGGCAAAATCTGGGATAGGAGGGCGGATAGAAAACCCAGCAGAATCGATAATCTCGTATTCCTGTACACGATCACGTATGTCTTCGTGTGTGTATTTTATTCCGTATTCGATAATATTATCGTCGATATCTGCCACTCCTTTGTGCTCGACATTGACAATAAGTGCATCCAAATCGTTTCGGCCGTGCGTAAGCTGAGAACCAATCCCTTCGCTAAACTCCACTTCACCAAGGTCTTCATCTCCGATATTAGTGTTTACCTCACCTAGTCGATATTGCGCTAAGATGTCAAAGTATTCTTGTTCTGTAGTTTGATAGATCGACCCGATAAACTTGGCCGTATAGGAAGGCGATACTTTATAAGTCCCTTTTAATGCTCCAAAATAGGTGTCGTAGCGGTCTTGTTCTTCCCCTTCATAAAAGATAAGCAAAGCGACAGGGTCCGAGATGGTTCCAAAATTGGTCTGACGGGTAAGCGGTTCGTACTTATAATCGTTGACAGATACATTTCCTAATACGCCTAATTCGAACTTGCTGCTAAACTTATAGGTAAGATACGCCTGTGCATCTGCAAACTGTGGCTTGGTGTTGGTTTCTGTCTCTCTTGCGTCGATAAACAAGCTGTTATTGCGATAACGCATTCCTAGGATACCGCTTAACCTTCCATCTTTGGACTGCCCACCAACAGAAGCGCTGGCCCCTAACATGCTCAAATCTAAGCTCGCTCCAAACTCGGTCGGGCGGCGGTAAGTTATATCCAATACAGAAGATAATTTATCGCCATACTTCGCCTGAAAACCCCCAGCAGAGAAATCCACACTAGAAGTCAAGTCTGTATTCACAAAACTCAGTCCTTCTTGCTGTCCACTTCGAATTAAAAAAGGGCGGTAAACTTCAATTTCGTTTACATACACCAGGTTCTCATCGTAGTTTCCTCCACGAACAGCATACTGTGTACTTAATTCATTATTATTATTTACACCAGGAAGCGAAATCAGCACATTTTCTACACCGGCTTGGGCTCCTGGAATTCTTCTAATGGTTTCTGGACTTAACGAGGTAATTCCTTCTACTCGTTTTCTTTTCTTTACATCCAACACAACTTCTCCGATTTGCTCTACATCCACCTTCATCACGGGATGTAATTCGTAGTCCTCATTGGGTCCTAGGGTTAAACTAACAGAAACATTGGCCAATCCTAGATAAGAGAATACCAGGGTGACTTGTTGGTCGGCGGGCACCTCTATCGCATAAGAGCCATCCAATTCAGAGAGGGCGCCTTCGCTACCATAGGTAACACTCGCCCCGCCTACTGGCTGGTTGTTTTCATCCAATATTACCCCTTTCACCGTAGCTGTTTGTGCTATGGCCAGAGTAGTGTTTATCGCTAAAAAAAGTAGAAGTAGTAGATCTCGTGTTTTCAAACGCACGTCTTTATTGATTTTTCCTGAAGAAGGTTGCTTCAAATGTAGCACTATTTCCAACATTATCGAGCACAACCACCTTCAAATTATTCTCCGATTCTTCCAAATTATGGTCGTCGAAATCATACACTATAACGTCTTTTTTATAGTCATATTCCATCAGGATGAAATTTCCATTGATCGTAGCCCTATAGGAAGCAATCCCGCTATGGGTGTCTGTTATCTTCAGTTTTAATGAATTCAATTTGCTCACCCATTGACCTTCTTTAAAATTTAGAGGTTTAATGTTGGGGCTTGTATAATCATGTGCTATCACATAATCGCCAAAAGTCCTAGTCTTGATGCTTAACTTGCCACCATCATGAATGGTTTTGTAATAACTCGGAGGCTTGTTATAGTTCAACCTACCCAGATACAAACGTTCTCGATCTGTCTGGTTATAGTTGGAGACATCTGCTGTCACGCTCATGGATTTATGCAAAGGGACCAAATCTTCGTGCAGATGCAAGGTGTCTCCAGAGCGAGAGATATCTAGCCATTCATTTTGATATAAACTCCCAGAGGGTATGTAAACAGAGAAGGGTCCATAAGTGTAGGAATTGACTTGATCTGCCTGAGCAAGACTCCAAGATTCCTTTTTTCCTTTGGTGGAATCAGTAACAGTAGGAGTAGGCGCCGCTGTAACAGGTATTCGAATTTGTGTATCATTGCCCGACCAATCCGTTAAAACAATCTGGTATTCGTAAGACATTCCTTCTTGCAGCTCAATCATCCCATTATCGAGCTCATCGACGATGACACTTAAGGGGTTATTGCGCTGTCTAAACATTTTCTGTATCCGAGATTTATTCGATTTGTAATACGCATAATCGATATGCCGGTTTAAATAGCGCGTCTCATCAAAAGAAAATCGATTATAGATTACAGAAAAGCTGCTTTGGCCATTTAGCATAGTCTCCAATTTGTAGGTGCCATTTTTATTGGAAGCTCCGTCTTGTTGATCATTTGTAGCCACCCCGAAACCAATTTTGCCTGATGCTTGCAAATCTTCAGTTATATAACTTCCGTCTTGCTGTCGCATTAACCTAAGCTTAATGCGCTTATTCGATCCGTTAACATGCGCTTGATCGGAAAGGGCATAGGCAAATACCCCACTCACCAATGGAGCCTTATTATCCTTTATTTCAATTCCAAACTGCAAAGGGTTCATGGGGCGGGAGTTTGCATCCCTAATTTCAAAGTGCAAATGCGGCCCACCACTACTACCAGAATTGCCCGTATACCCAATCAGGTCTCCTTTTTTAACAGGCAACTCTTCTGCCTTAGGAAAGACTTCTATCTGGTAGCGTTCTTTGTTGTACTGTGTTTGTTTTACATGCTGCTGAATGGTGCCGGCATATTTTTGCAAGTGGGCGTAAACCGTGTTATACCCATTTGTGTGTTTTATATAAAGCGCTTTGCCATAGCCGCCATGGGCTACCTTTATACGACTAACAAAACCATCGGCCGGGGCATAAATTGGAATGCCCTGTCGCTGTTGTGTTTTGATATCTAACCCACTGTGAAAATGATTACTGCGTAATTCACCAAAATTGCCCGAGAGAATCAATGGGATTTCTAGAGGGTTCGAAAAATAGTCTGTTGGAATGTCCTGTTGCCCTAGACACAAACCTCCGTAGAGGGACAGGACCAATAACAAGTACTTCATGTTTAAGATGTATGCGTATCTAATAAGCTCGGAGGCAAGTCAAATAGTGTCGTATAAAGTCAAAATTAGCAAAAAAACCACTATAGTGTTGGCAAATTTCGATGTAGATGTTAACTTTGTGTAATAAGCTTAGAATGGGTTAACCGATGTCAAAACTTCCCGAAATCGTTGATTCTCTAGAAAATAGGGTGAGCAAAGTGCTTCATCGCTACGAGAAACAAAAGCAAATTAGCAAGAAACTGGAAGAAGAGCTTCTGAGGCTTAAACAGCAACAGGAGCAACACCAGGAGGAAATTGAACGTTGGAAGGAACAATGCGAGTCCTTGAAATTGGCCAATTCAATGCTTGGCAGCGACCAACATAAACGAGAGACAAAACTCAAAATAAATGCATTAGTTCGGGAAATTGATCAATGTATAAATCAACTTTCTGAATAACATATAATAATGTCTAGTTCTTTAAAAATCAAATTATCTATCGCCGACAGGGTTTATCCATTGACGATAAAACCAGATCAGGAAGAAGGTCTAAGAAAGGCCGCCAAACGGATCGAGGAGATGATAAAGCGATTTGAAAAGAGTTATGCTGTGCGAGACAAGCAGGATGTTTTGGCGATGAGCGCCTTACAATTTGCGGCTCAAGTAGAGCAAAAAGGCATCGACCAAGAAAACGATCATATAGAGATCGAGTCCAAATTGCAGGCCCTTAACGAGCTATTGCAGGACCACTTGGAATAAGAACGTTCTTTAAAATAGGAAAGGTACTGCCTACATTAATACAATTTTTTTGTTGAACTCAACGCGAATTCTTTAGAAAGGGTGAGTTGAAGTTGTAAAAGCGCGCCGTCTTTGTCACGGATTCTTGATCAGCCTCGTAGCCCTAAACTTGTTTTTAAGGAGTTCAATCAAAATCCCGTATTGGTGTAGGCTTTTTTTATAGACTAACTCAAATACGCAATGGACAATATAATTACCATGAGCATCGCGGGCGTGGTTGGACTGGTGATCGGGTTTTTGATCTCCAAACTCCTCGAGCGCAATCGTGCTTCACAAACTATAAGTCAGGCCAAAAAGAATGCGGATTCCATTCTGAAGAGTGCCAAATCTGACGCCGAGTCGCTTAAGAAGGACAAAATACTTCAAGCCAAGGAAAAGTTTATCGAATTAAAGGCAGAACACGAAAAGGTCATCTTGAATCGGGATAAAAAGATGGCAGAATCAGAAAAGAGAACCCGAGACAAAGAATCACAAGTTTCCAACGAATTATCAAGAAATAAAAAATTAAACGCCAAGCTAGAGGCTAAAAGCAACGATTATGACGAGCGCTTGGCCCATTTAGAAAAACGTCAGGCAGAAGTTGACAAACTCCATAAAAGTCAAATAGAACAATTGGAGGTTATTTCTAGCCTTTCGGCAGAAGACGCCAAGGCACAACTTTTAGAGGGGCTTAAAGAGTCTGCAAAGGCAGATGCCATGGCATTTATGCAAACCTCGATGGAAGAGGCGCAGATGACCGCGCAACAGGACGCCAAGAAGATTATCATCAATACCATACAACGGATTGGAACGGAAGAGGCTATCGAAAACTGCGTTTCTGTATTCAACCTAGAGAGTGACGATGTAAAAGGCCGTATTATTGGGAGAGAAGGTAGAAATATTCGCACCTTAGAATCGGCCACTGGGGTAGAGATTATCGTAGATGACACGCCGGAAGCGATTATTCTAAGCTGTTTCGATTCTGTTAGAAGAGAAGTGGCACGCTTGTCTTTACACAAATTGGTCACCGATGGTAGAATTCATCCTGCACGAATCGAAGAAGTGGTTCGAAAAACCCGTAAACAAATCGACGAGGAAATCCTAGAAGTAGGAAAACGAACCGTTATCGATCTAGGAATCCATGGGCTTCATCCAGAGTTGATTAAATCTGTTGGACGGATGAAATACCGTTCTTCCTATGGTCAAAACCTATTACATCACTCCAGAGAAGTGGCGCGCTTATGCGGAGTCATGGCTTCAGAATTAGGTCTTAACGCCAAGCTAGCCAAAAGAGCAGGGCTTTTACACGACATAGGGAAAGTTCCAGAGGCAGAGACAGAGACGCCACACGCCATCTTAGGGATGCAGTGGGCAGAGAAATACGGTGAGAAACCGGATGTGTGCAACGCCATTGGAGCCCACCACGACGAGATTGAGATGACCAACTTGCTTTCGCCTATCGTTCAGGTATGTGATGCCATTTCTGGCGCGCGTCCTGGGGCTAGACGTCAGGTGTTGGATTCTTACATCCAACGACTAAAAGATCTAGAAGCCATCGCTTTCGGATTTAGTGGGGTAAACAAAGCCTACGCTATACAGGCTGGGCGCGAATTGCGCGTAATGGTAGAAAGCGAAAAGGTAAGCGACGACAAAGCTGCACAGCTATCGTTCGAGATTTCGCAAAAAATCCAGACAGACATGACCTACCCAGGTCAGGTGAAGGTGACGGTGATCAGGGAAACCAGGGCCGTCAACATTGCCAAGTAATTAAGTAGGCCTCCATTTGGAGGCCTTTTTTATTCGTCAAAAATGTTGCTATAACTATTGCCAGGGAGTTCAAAAAATTTCCCATTGATATATCGATAGTTTTTATCTAATGATCGGATTTGCTCCATCTCCTGCTCGTTAAGTACGAGGTTGCCAGCTTCCAAATTAGTTGCCATATGCGTCGCAGAAGTCGATTTGGGGATCACTACATTGCCTCTGTTGGCGTGCCAACCAATTAATATACTCGCTGCATGCAAGCCTCGCTGCGCAGCCATTTCGTTGATCAGGTCCAGGTCGAACATATTTGGTTCGTCATCTGCCTTCATGCTATCGGCTCTGTCTCTAGATCCAAGAGGAGAATAAGCCGTCAAAAGAATGCCCATTTGGTCACAATAGCTCTTTAGTTGTTCTTGTTGCAGCAGAGGATGAAGTTCTACCTGATTTATTTCCGGCACAAGTCCTGTTTCTGTTATCAACGCTTCCAATTTTACCTGACTAAAATTGGATACGCCTATGTGTTTTGTCAATCCCATTTCTTTCAATCGTTGTAATTCTTTATAGGTAGTAGAGATTGACAGTTTCTCTAGAGGAATATAATCTTCAGGAGTTTGTCCAAATTCCACCCCTTTCTTGAAATGTACGGGCCAATGAATCAAGTATAGATCGACGTAATCCAGTTGTAGTTTATCCAGCGATTCTTGTAGTGCCGGTAATACATCCTCTACTGCATGTGCATTGTTCCATAGTTTGGTGGTTATAAACAACTGCTCCCTGCTCACGATCCCTTCGGCGATCACCTCTTTTATAGCGGTGCCAATTTCTGCCTCATTTCCATATATGGCTGCCGTATCTATATGGGTATAGCCCGCCTTAATGGCCATTTTCACAGCTTGGGTAATGTCCGAACCTTCCGCCTTCCAAGTTCCTAAACCTATCACAGGGATAGGATCTCCATTCCGAAATTTTAATGTATTCATTATTTTTTTACTTATTCATTAATCATTTAAAATCAGTTCGCAGATTTTCGAGGATGAAACCTATCGATAACCCGCGCCAAATGCGAACTATCTACATGGGTATAGACTTCTGTGGTAGTAATGCTCTCGTGCCCGAGCATTTGTTGTATCGCCCTAAGGTCTGCGCCGTTCTCTAATAGGTGAGTGGCAAAGGAATGTCTGAAGGTATGTGGACTCACCTTTTTATTAACCCCGGCTTTTTCTGCCAATTGCTTTACGATGGTAAAAATCATTGCTCTGCTCATGCCTTTACCGCGCCTATTGAGGAATAAAAGATCCTGCGACTTAGGATCGATCTGCTGATGCACCCTAACCTGCTCTTTGTATAATTCTATATACTTCCTGGTTAGGGGGGCCAATGGAACAAATCGTTGTTTATCGCCTTTACCCGTGACCAGAATAAAATCTTCGTCGAAGAACAAATCAGAAATCTTTAACTGTGTTAGTTCGGAGACACGAAGGCCACAACCATATAGGGTTTCCAATATCGCCCTGTTTCGCTGTCCTTGCGGCGCCCCCATGTCGATGGCCTGTGTCATGGCATCGATTTCTTGTAGATTGAGCGTAGCCGGTAATTTTCGTCCTAACTTGGGGCTTTCTATCAGTTCTAAGGGATTGGTTTTTCTATATTTTTCGAAGATCAAATAGGCAAAAAAACCTCTAAGGCCAGAAATTATTCTGGCTTGGCTCCTGGGGGCAATTTCCTTGGCGATTTGATAGATAAAACTTTGAACCGTTTCGGTATCGACTTGCAGGGGATCGAGCACTATCTTGTTGCCGTCCAACCAATAAGTAAATCGGAGCAGATCTCGCTCATAACCTTTGATGGAATTAGCTGCGAGCCCGCGTTCTATGTGCAGGTAGTTCTTATAGTCTTCTATTGCTTGTCTCCAAGTCATACTAGGGTGAAGATAACCAAATACGGGGCTTGTATAAAATAAGTTTTAGTGTAATTTCGTTCCATCAAAAAACAAGCGACATGAAAAAACACTTCATTTTAATTTTGACTTCTTTAATGTGCTCTGTCTCGATGGCCCAAGATCTCGATTTTGGTATTAAAGCAGGCGCTAACTTTGCAACCATCACCGATGCGTCGGGGTTTTCTAATACCACCGGTTTTGTTGGAGGGGTCTTTCTAGGCTTTAAATTAGGTGATACTTGGGGCCTTCAAGCCGATATGCTCTACTCCCAACAGGGTGGAGATTTCGCACTTGGCGATGTAAAATTAGATTACATCAACGTTCCTGTAGTGCTTAAGTACTACTTGACCAGTAATTTGCATCTACACGCAGGGCCTCAATTTGGAATTAACGTTAATGACAATTTAGAGGATGTCTTACCAGGAGGGGATGGGCTTTCATTGGCAGATGCCGAATCTTTCGATGTGGAAGGTGTTGTTGGTTTAGGTTACGAGTTTCCGTTTGGATTTAGAGCTTCTGGCCGGTATAACTTTGGTTTAACGGATGCATTTAATACGGGAGGAAAAAATTCTGTAATTACCCTTGCCTTAGGTTATTCGTTCTTATAATAAACACAATAAATAGTAAATATAGAAGGAGGCTGATGAGCCTCCTTTTTATTTCTTCCAAGCCTTATAAAGCCCAATTCCGGAGAGTAGACTTACGCCAAAGAGGATAAGTGCCCCGGTGGTATTGTTGTAAAGTAAAAAGCCAGATCCAAATAGGAACGTATAGACAAATGCAATGCCTAAAAGCATACTAGCCATGTCCCTAGTAGGGTTGTCTGGGCTATTAGCCAAGGGAGTTCCTTCTTGTTTGGCCATACTTCTAACCTTATTCCAACCATTTCCATAAGGAGTAACTTGCTTATAGAAAGATAGCAATTTAGAATGTTCTGTTGGGCGGGTCATCAAGGTAACAGTTACCCAGCAAATCGTTGTAATCGTTACTCCTAGAACCAGTTCGATGTCCGATGACAAGCCTAAATCGGCGAACTCGAAGATAAGCGCTACCGCAAAGGACACTACCATCCCAGTAATCTCGCTATAGGCATTGATTCGCCACCAAAACCAGCGTAGGATAAAAATAAGACCAGTACCAGCACCGATCTGCAGTAGTATATTAAAGGCATCCAAGGCACTTTCAAGCTTTAATGCGAGCAAAGCACTGATGATCATTAGTAAAACGGTAGAGAGCTTCCCAACGGTTACCAATTCTTTCTCTGATGCTTCTGGCTTATAAAAACGCTTGTAAAAATCTAATGAGATATAAGAGGACCCCCAATTTAAGTGGGTCGATATAGTACTCATAAATGCAGCGATTAAACTAGTAACCACCAAGCCCAAGAGGCCAGGGGGTAAGTGCGTTAACATGGCAGGATAACCCAAATCGTGCCCTAAGGCCGCACCAGGGAACTGTTCGGCGATATCCGAGAGTTCTGGATAGAGCACTAAAGATGCCAAGGCAATTAAGATCCAGGGCCAAGGACGAATCGCATAATGCGCAATATTAAAAAGCAGCGTCGCCCCAATCGCATTCTTTTCGTCCTTTGCAGACAACATGCGCTGGGCGATGTAACCTCCGCCCCCAGGCTCGGCGCCTGGGTACCAAACACTCCACCATTGTACAGCGATAGGAATTATCAGTAAAGTCCACAGGGCTTGGGTATCGTTAAAATCGGGCAGAAAATTTAATTTATCACTGACGTTCTCGTGGGTCAACAAGTTGCTTAAACCACCGATTTCGGGCATATCTATAATGTAAATCGCCGCCCAAATAGAGCCGATCATGGCGATGATAAACTGTAAAAAATCTGTGTAAATCACTCCCCGCAATCCTCCGAGAGAGCTATAAAGCACCGTTATAATACTTGCATAAACCACGCTTTCCCAGGGCGCTAGCCCAAACAAGATCCCTCCAATTTTGATGGCTGCCAAGCACACCGTTGCCATAATCATGACATTAAAGAAAACCCCTAAGTAAATGGCGCGAAAACCTCTAAGAAATGCGGCCTCCTTTCCGCTATAGCGGAGCTCGTAGAATTCTAAATCTGTTAATACCTTAGACCTTCGCCAAAGTTTGGCATATACAAAGACGGTAAGCATTCCTGTGATTAAAAAAGTCCACCAGACCCAATTCCCGGCGATTCCATTTTGCCTTACTATATCTGTAACTAGGTTGGGAGTATCGGCAGAGAAGGTAGTCGCCACCATGGAAATACCCAACAACCACCAAGGCATATTTTGCCCAGAAAGAAAGAACTCCTTAGAATTTTTACCGGAGCGTTTGGAAACGGCTATTCCAATAATTAAAAAGATGGCAAAGAACCCAAAAATTAGAGCCCAATCCAGTGTAGAGATTTTCATGAACGCTGCTTCTGACGGTTCAACAACTGGGATTGTCCAACCCAATCGTCCCGTTCGATCCTGCCTGGGAAGAAATCGATAAGCTCTGTAAGAACGCGAATATCTTGCTCTTGTAAGCGGCTGATCTGATCGTAATTAAACAGCCCGATTTTGTTAAGTTTTTGTTCTATATAGGGCCCGATACCATTGATCTTGGTCAAATCTTCCTTGCTCTTTTCATCGGCTAGTCCAATGGTCTCAAAGTTTAACTCGGGTTTCTTGCGCGTATAGTTTAAATAAGTTGCCCGGGCATTGTCGGCGACCTGGGCATCAGATTTGGTTTTTGGCTGGACAGGTTTCGGCTCGGCGGGCAGCTCCTTTTTCGCTACTTTTTTAGGTTTAAGGTCTTGCTGGGTCTCTTTTACGACCTCAATGATTTTAGGCTTGATCTCTGTAAAAATAACCTCGATATCCTTTTCATCCTTCGCGATTGGTTTGGTCTTCTTAACAGCCACTTGTGGCTTCTTCTTGGGCGCTACGTTCTTTTTAGGTTTACTCAGAGTACGAAGCATGTCCGTATATTTTTTCTTTTGATAGGACCAGGCAGAAGAATACCCGATCACGAAAGAAGTAAACATTAGTAAAAATATCCCAGCGTACGCGGGCCAACCTTTTATAACTTCATTCCAGACTTCCATGAATCCTAATTAATAATGATTTCTATTCGTTTGTTATCTTCTCCTGCAGCAAGTGTCCCGTCGTCGTTTACCGGCTCTAATTCTCCTTTAGACTGGGCACTTACGTTTCGCGATCGCAGGGAAGTTTTTTTAATGAGCAAGCTTCTCACTTGCCGCGCCCACTTTAATCCGGTTTTATAATTATCGCGAATGCTCCCCACCTGATCCGTATGACCAACTACGACCACTTTCGCTTCTGGGTTGGCTTCGATCAATCTTTGTAGGTCGTGGTACAACAATATCAATTCTTGATTCTCCTTCACTTCGTCGTATTGAAGCTCTGGGTACCACGTAAGTTTATTAGTAGCGGTTTTTATCCATGCCTCCTCAGCCCGGAATAATTGCAATTGAACGCCTTTATCGTAACTATCGTCCACAAACTTTAAGGGACTAATACTCGCCTTAATCGATATACGCCCGGCTGGTATTCCTGCTCTGCTTAGCAAGGATTTAACCCGTGCAGCCCTTTGCATCCCATAGTTGGGTTGAACGATGTTCTCTTCGGCGCTGTAGGTTCCAATTATAGACAACCTCAAATAGGGGTCAGCTTCCAATTGGTCCTTTACAAAAGAACGGTATGCTTTATTTAAATTCTTGTCATCCACCTCTGAGGCATTCTTCTGGATCACAAAACCTTCAGAATCTGTATAAATACTTTCGCCTTCGGCGTCGAGTATCTGAAATCCAAATACCGCTCCATCCTTAGATTTCTTATCCTCTATGATGGGTAAGACTTCGATTATGTCCTTATCGATCTTGGGTGGGTTGTTGCTTGTCGCTGCGGTTGCCTCGTTAGGGTTTATCAAGGCAAAAAACCAAATGCCCAACAAGGACCAAAACAAAAATATTGTCAGGGTTACCAGGAAATGTCTCATAGTGCTATAGGCCCTTTAAAGAACATGTGAGGTTCAACAGGACTTATCCAAACTTACTAAATATTGCTGCCCAAATTTTAAGAAACATTTAGATGTTGTTCACATGGATATGAACAAATTTTTTATAATTTAGCACTCGTAATGACATTCTTTAGTCTACATCATCATCATACTAGTACCCCGCTCGAGCGAGGTGATTAGGTATGCTGTAGATTAAAGTATGCTATATCAGCCCGTTTGAGAGATCAAACGGGCTTTTTTTATGCAAAATTTTAAAAAAATGCCATGTTAAGAATTGCTATTCAAAAATCGGGGAGGCTACATGAAGATTCCCTAAAACTATTAAACGAATGCGGTATTTCCATAGAGAATGGGAGGGACCAGCTAAGAGTTAGATCGAGGAACTTTCCTTTAGATGTGTATTATTTGCGCAATGGCGACATCCCAAAGTATTTGAAAGACGGGATTGTGGACTGCGCCATCATAGGGCAGAATCTATTGACAGAAAAGGCACCCGACCTCGAAGCTCGAATACCACTAGGGTTTTCTAAGTGCCGGGTGTCTTTGGCGGTTCCTAGAGGGATGGAGTATACCGATTTAAAGGATTTACACGGAAAACAAATCGCCACGTCCTACCCTAAAACTTTACAGAGGTATTTGGACGAGCATGGCATCGATGCCTCCATACATCAAATAAATGGAAGCGTAGAAATCGCGCCAAACATTGGATTATCAGATGGTATCATGGATATCGTTAGCAGCGGAAGCACTTTGTTTAAGAACAACTTGAAGGAGGTGGTAAAAATTATGGATAGCCAGGCCGTTTTGGCCGTAAAACCTGGAGCTTCCAATAGCACGCTATCCGAGTTGTGTTTTAGAATAGAATCTGTACTAAAAGCAAGAAACTATAGATATGTCTTGCTAAACGCTCCAAACGACAAACTAGAGCAGATCTGTGCCATATTACCTGGGATGAAGAGCCCAACTGTTTTGCCTTTGGCAGACAGAAATTGGAGCAGTATTCATTCGGTACTACCCAAACAAGATTTTTGGGAGCTTATCGATAAACTCAAAAAAGCTGGAGCCCAAGGGGTTCTGGTATGTCCAATAGAAAAAATGGTGATCTGATGCTACAAATCTTTAATAAGCCTCCAAGAGAACAATGGACACAATTGTCCACTAGACCGCAAGTAGATACGCAATCTATGGAAGCATTGGTAGCGCAAGTGTTTCAGCAAGTAAAGAAAAAGGGAGATAAAGCGCTAACCAAATACACCGAACTATTCGATGGAGTTAAAATAGAGCAGTTTGCCTTCGAACTCGCATCTAAAGAAACCCTCGAAGCAAAGTTGGAGGATGCCTTTATCGATGCTATCGCAACTGCTGCGGAAAATATAAATGCTTTTCATAAAGCGCAGAAAAGGGCAGAGGTACGTATCGAGACCACGCCTGGGATTAGTTGTTGGCAACGTCAAACTCCGATAGAACGTGTTGGGTTATATATTCCGGCTGGAAGCGCACCATTGTTTTCTACCATATTGATGTTGGCCATACCAGCAAAACTAGCAGGGTGCAAGGAACTGGTATTGTGTTCTCCTCCCGATAAGAACGGTAGTATAGCTATAGAAATACAATACGCTGCAAGAATCTGTGGGATCGATAAAATATATACCCTAGGAGGGGTACAAGCGATTGCCGCGCTCACCTACGGAACAGATCAGGTCCCAAGAGTCGATAAGATTTTTGGCCCAGGAAACCAATATGTCACAGCAGCCAAGCAATTTGCTTTACGAGCTGGGGTCTCTATAGACCTACCTGCTGGTCCAAGCGAGCTATTGGTCTACTTAGACGATATAAACTATGCCGCTTTTGTCGCTGCCGATTTATTGAGCCAGGCCGAACATGGTCCGGATAGTCAGGTGGTATTGCTGGCCCCGTCTAGTGATATCATCGAAGCGGTAAACGCTCTGCTCGAAAAACAGATCCAACAACTTCCTCGAAAAGGCATTGCTCTAAAGGCGCTAAACAATGGATGTGGTGTTGTTTTATCCGACCTACAAGAATGCTTGGCTTTTATCAACGACTATGCGCCAGAGCACCTTATTATTATTAGCGATTTGGAAGATGTAATGGTAGAAGGAATTACCAATGCAGGGTCGGTGTTTTTAGGGCCTTATACGCCAGAAAGCTTAGGTGACTATGCTTCTGGAACCAATCATACGCTACCAACCAGTGGACATGCCAAACGATATGGCGGAGTAGATCTAAGCAGTTTTCAAAAACCGATTACTTACCAAAAAGCGAACCGTAAAGGGCTCGATAAGTTAGGTCCAAGCGTAGTTACGCTAGCTCGTGCAGAAGCCCTAGAAGGACATGCGCAAGCAGTACTTGTGCGCCTAAAACAAATAAAGTTATGAGCTATTCCCCTAAAATGAAGCAATTGATCCGACCAAATATATTAAAGATGGAAGCCTATCAATCTGCCCGCGATACGTTCGATTCGGCAGATGAAAACGTGGTTTTATTAGATGCAAATGAAAACCCAAATGACTCCGGTTATAATAGGTATCCGGATCCATATCAAAAACGGCTTCGAGATCGATTGGCTACAAAATACAGTCTAGCACCAGATCGACTAATGCTGGGCAATGGCAGTGATGAAATACTCGATTTGTTGATTCGAGCCATTTGTGAGCCAGGGCTAGACCAATGTTTGGTTTTACCACCGACCTATGGCATGTATCGAGTGCTGAGCGATTTAAACAATGTTGAAATGTTGGAAGTCCCCCTAGATGTAGAATTTCAGCCTATACCAGACGATATATTGAAGAGTGCAAAGGCCACTACCAAAATCTTGTTTCTATGTTCTCCAAACAACCCTACGGGCAATCTATTGGCAACAGACCGCGTGGAATACCTGCTTAGAAATTTTAATGGTCTAGTAGTAATCGATGAGGCTTACATAGATTTTGCCAATCGTCCCAGCTGGGTAATGCGACTCGAAGAATTCGAAAACCTGGTGGTAATACAGACGCTCTCTAAAGCGTATGGGATGGCAGGACTGCGTTTAGGGATTTGTTATGGACAACCATGGTTAATTAGCCTATTGCAAAAAATTAAAGCGCCTTATAACATCAATAGCGCTACCCAACAATTGGCACTACAAAGGCTTAATACCCCAGAAACCATTAAGGCGGAGGTAGACGAGCTGATCACCCAAAGGGAACGACTCGCAACTGCGTTGGAAGAAATTGCTTGGGTCCGATCTGTTTACCCTTCGCAGGCAAACTTCTTATTGGTAGGGGTAGATGACGCCTCTTTGCGCTATAAACAGGCCCTTGGTTCTGGTTTCGTTTTAAGGAACCGGGATGGCCTCCCTGGATGTGACCAGTGCATCAGGATAAGTATTGGCACTCCGAGTGAGAATGATTTATTGATCGAACAATTAAAGCAACTGAAATGAAAAAGAAAGTATTATTTATAGACCGTGATGGCACCATGGTTAAAGAACCGGACGACGAGCAAGTAGATGCCCTGGAAAAGGTTCGCTTTTACCCTGGGGTATTTGAGTACTTGGCTCGAATAGCCAGAGAATTAGACTATGAATTAGTGATGGTAACCAATCAAGACGGTTTGGGTACGGCCTCTTTTCCAGAAGAAACGTTTTGGCCAGCACATCGGTATATCATGGATTCCTTTTTAGATCAAGGAATCCTTTTTAAGGACGTGCGCATAGACAGAACCTTTGCAAAAGACATGGCTCCCACACGCAAGCCTGGTACGGCATTGTTAACCAGATACTTGCAGTCGGACTATGATTTAAGTCGCTCCTATGTAATTGGAGATAGGTTGAGCGATGTGGCCTTGGCCCAGAACCTAGGTGCACGCGCCTTTTATCTAAACCAGGACATAGATTTGGATGGCCAGCAGTTGAATGCGGAAAATAATCTCAATGAAGTGATAGCCCTGCAAACCACTAGCTGGAAGGATATCTACCTATATTTAAAAGGCCTAGATAGAACGACTACCATTACGCGGCAAACCAAGGAGACGCAAATCGATATCTCCTTAAATCTCGATGGAAGTGGTGAGGCTAAGATCGATACGGGTATCGGTTTCTTTGACCATATGCTCGAGCAGATCACCAAGCATGGGGCCTTAAACCTGCAGATTGATGCCAAAGGTGATCTACATATAGACGAGCATCACACCATAGAAGACACGGGCATTGCATTAGGCATGGCATTCAAAGAGGCCTTAGGAGCTAAAGTGGGCATAGGACGTTATGGGTTTACCCTCCCTATGGACGAAGCTTTGGCTAGCGTTGCTCTAGATTTTTCTGGGCGCAGCTTCCTATGCTGGGATGTACATTTTACCCAACTAAAGCTAGGAGGTATACCGGCAGACCTATTCGAACACTTCTTTAAATCTTTTTGCGATAGCTGTGGTTGCAACCTTAATATTCAGGTAAGCGGGAGCAATGACCATCACCAAATAGAATCGATCTTTAAAGCTTTTGCCAAAGCCGTTAAACAAGCCGTTAGCCGCGACCTGCAAAGCGATGTCTTACCGAGTACAAAAGGGAGCTTATGAAAAATGTAGCTTTAATCGATTATGGCGCAGGCAATTTACGCTCTGTGTATAACGCTCTTAATAAATTAGGAGTGGAGCCAATAATTACGAGTAACCCAGATGAGATTCTGCAAGCCGATAAGGTGATTTTCCCTGGTGTAGGTGCAGCTAGACCGGCCATGAAGCGCTTGCAGGAACAAGGCTTAGATGTGCTTATCCCAAAGCTAACACAGCCTGTATTAGGCATTTGTTTAGGGATGCAGATGTTCTGTAATTACTCTGAAGAAGACGACACAACTGCTTTAGGAGTTATCGAGGAAAATGTCCTTCGGTTCGAGGGGGCTCCACGTAAACTGCATATGGGCTGGAACAGTGTAGAAGAACAATCGGGGCCATTATTCAAGGAGATAGCCGAGGGCAGTTATTTTTATTTTGTTCACGGCTATTATGTGCCCAAAGGAAATCATACAGTTGGCACAACTACTTTCGGAACAACCATAAGTGCCTCCTTTCAATACAATAACTTTTACGGAGTGCAATTTCACCCGGAGAAAAGCGGCCCGGTAGGAGCTCAATTATTGTCTAACTTTTTAACTATTCGGCCATGAGAATAATACCAGCAATAGACCTTATAGATGGTAAATGCGTGCGCTTAAAACAAGGAGATTACAACGAAAAAACGGTGTATTCCAACGACCCTTTAGCCATGGCACAACAATTCGAGCAAGCGGGTATTCGGTTTTTACATTTGGTCGACTTGGATGGCGCGAAAAAGGGAAGCGGTTGCAACCTAGAGGTGCTCGACCAATTGGCCAGTAAAACCAGCTTGCAAATAGACTTTGGTGGAGGTATTAGAACCCTCGACGATTTTAAACGGGTGTTCGATTTGGGCGCACATCAAGTAACGGCAGGGAGTGTAGCAGTTACCAACCCTCGAGTTGTAGAACAAGCGGCCGCCATCTTTGGGACTGATCGCATCATCTTAGGAGCAGATTATAAGGATGGTTTTATAGCGACTCATGGTTGGACAGAATTAGGTGGACTATCCTTAACAGACCATATTCAAGCCTACCTTCAGAAGGGAATCAACCGGGTAATCTGTACCGATATTTCTCGTGATGGAATGCTTCAGGGAGCTTCGAATAAGCGATATGAGGAGTTGATAAACACGTATCCTGAGTTATGCCTAATCGCCTCTGGGGGAGTTTCTTCAATAGCCGATTTGTCGAGTTTGGAAAGAATCGGCTGTGAAGCGGTAATTATCGGTAAGGCTTTGTACGAACAGGCAATAACACTATCAGAAATAACCACTTTTATAAAATCTCGACCCTATGTTAACTAAGCGCATCATTCCATGTTTGGATATAATGAACGGTAGGACTGTCAAAGGAATCAACTTTAAAGGATTAAGAGATGCTGGAGATCCGGTAGCATTAGCTAAGCGTTATGCAGAAGAAGGCGCCGACGAACTCGTATTTCTGGATATTACTGCCTCCATAGATAAACGAAAAACCTTGGTCCAATTGGTGGAGCGAATCGCCCTTGCCATAGACATCCCGTTTACGGTGGGCGGCGGTATAGGGTCTGTGGAAGAAGCGAGGAACATTTTAAGAGCTGGGGCAGATAAAATAACCCTTAACAGCGCCGCCTTAAAGCGTCCAGCCTTGATAAAAGAACTGGCAACGGTTTTTGGATCTCAATGTGTGGTAGTAGCCATCGATTCCAAAGAACAGGATGGGTTATGGGAGGTCTATAGCCATGGTGGGAGTCGCAGGACCGGTAAGGACCTTATTGAGTGGGCCGTTACAGCAGAAGGCTTGGGAGCGGGCGAGTTTTTATTCACCTCGATGAATCAGGACGGGACAGAGGCAGGTTTCGCAAATCGGGCCTTAGCCGAATTATCGGAAAAAGTAAGTGTTCCAGTAATTGCCTCAGGCGGAGCTGGTACAATGGAACATTTTAAAGACGCCATAAACCTAGGTAAAGCAGATGCTGTTTTAGCAGCAAGTGTTTTCCATTTCGACCGAATTAGCATACAAGAATTAAAAGATTTCCTATCTAAAGAAAATATTTGCATAAGATGACCTTAAAAGACGAATTATCTAACTTTAAAGATGGTCAGTTGGTACCGGCCATCATTCAGGATGGACAAACCGACACCGTCCTTATGCTTGGGTATATGAACCCCCAGGCCTTAGAAAGAACGCTAGAAACCCGGAAAGTGACATTCTTTAGCCGCAGTAAGCAACGTCTTTGGACCAAGGGCGAAAGCAGCGGTCATTTTTTAAATTATGTTTCGCATAGTTGGGATTGCGATCGGGACACGATTTTACTTCGGGTCACGCCACAAGGCCCCACTTGCCATAATGGAACAGATACTTGTTGGGGATTTAAAAACAAGAGCGCTTATGGATTCTTAGGAAATTTGGAAGAGATTATAGCGTCTCGGGTGGAAGAAGACACCAGCAATTCTTACGTGGCTCAATTGAATAGGAGCGGCCTCGATAAGATTGCGCAGAAAGTAGGGGAGGAAGCGGTAGAAGTAGTGATCGCTTCGAAAAATACAGATGAAACCGAATTTATAGACGAGACGGCCGATTTGATTTTTCACCTGCTACTTCTGATCAATAAAAGGGGCCTGACCTTAGACAGGATCGTACAGCAATTGGCCAAGCGGCATTAAAAAAAGGGAGGCCCTTGAGCCTCCCTAAATACCTTTGCTATTTAAGCCAGCCTTTGCCAGCGGCTCCCTTACTATAAAAGTAGAGAAAGATGGCGATGACGATGATCATCAGCGGCATCACAATTCCTTGCACGGTTCCAAAAGCTGCAATAGAATCTGTCGCTACCCATGCATAGATCATCTGGATCAATACCATCATTAGGGAAATTCCAAATACAGGTATGGCCCATTTCCTTTTAAGTAATAATAGAAGACATCCTAAGAGTCCGGAAAAAACGGCCAACGCATATACCCCGGTTAGCCAGGCTGGTGCTCCGTCCATAACGGCGAGTTGTTCTGCCGTGTACTCGGCTCTCATTTCTTCTGTCTGGTATACGCTTCCCAGATAGGCCATCACACCCATCACATTCCAGATTAAGGCGATTACGCCTACAATCCAAAAGGCGGTATTTGGTTTATTAGCTTGTGTCATAACGGTTTGGTTTTACGGTTGTATCCCTTAAATTTATAAAATATTATTTTGACACTTTTTAATACCCGCTCTCACTATGCCATTATCTAAGGACATTTTACAGTTTTTAACCGAGCTAAAGGCCAACAACCACAAAGATTGGATGCATAGCCAAAAGAAGCGTTATCAGGCAAACGAAAAAGAACTCAAAGCCTTTTATGCCCAAATAGAGGATGGGCTTAACACCGCTGACGAAATAGCTAAAACAAAGGTTTTTCGGATTAATAGAGATATACGATTCAGCAAAAACAAAGCACCCTATAACGCACATCGCTCGGTGAGCTTTAGCAGGGCAGGAGCGCATAGAAGAGGCGGCTATTACCTTAGGATAGAACCTGGAGCATCTGCTATGGCCGGAGGATTCTTTTCTCCAGAACCTGCAGACCTGCTTCGTATTCGCAAAGAATTCGAGATGGATGCTAAAGAGATCCGAGACATACTGGTTACTAAAGAATTCGATGCCGCCTTTGGAGGTTTTAATCGAGAATACCAGGTAAAAACAGCGCCTAAGGGTTTTAGTAAGGAAGACCCAAACATCGATTTGATTCGCCTAAAGAGTTATTTTGTGACCCATTCGTTTACAGATAAGGAAGTGCTCGCCAAGGATTTTGACAAAAAGGTACTTCATCACTTCGAGCTCCTACGGCCTTATTTCGACTATATGAGCGAAGTACTCACCACCGATCTTAACGGGGTATCTCTGTTGGATTAAGAAACTTGGGCGTATTCCAGTAGCTGCAAATTGCTCTTTAAGCGCTCCTTTACAATGTTCATCATACGCTTGTTTAAGGCTGAAGAGTGCTGGATGTACTGTTGGTACTCCCTTAGGGTGAACTGTCCAATGATGATCCCTTTTAAGGAATTTCGAAACTTCATGTCCTTGTGGATGGCGTTCTCTATGTAATCGATGCGCTTCTCTACAGAAAGATCATAGAATACATTTTTATGCTTTCGGGCATAATTTCTAAAAACGGCCACCAAAAGGTCATTTTGCAGTTTGGCGATAGGACGTAAGGAGTTGTTTTGGAACTGCTCTTCGGGGGTCATTCCGGGCAGTGCTTTGGCGGAAGGAATTTCGGGACGTAGACCCGACAAAACCGCATCTCTATTTTTCATAGTAGATCTGTTTATTTAAAATTAGGAATTGCATGGGTCGATTCCTATCAGAGGGTTTGAAGTTATGCACAATGATTTCAACAAAACAACTACCTTTGAATAAGACCTTGTAACATATGAGATTTCATACCAGAAAATGGGTAAAACCCGAAGACTTAAACCCCAACGGCACCTTGTTTGGTGGGCGATTGCTTGAGTGGATAGATGAGGAAGCTGCCTTGTACACCATTATACAATTAGAAAACCAAAAAGTGGTTACCAAATTTATCAGTGAGATCAATTTTAAGAGCTCGGCTAAAAAAGGAGACATTATAGAGATCGGTCTAGAGGCCGTAACGTTTGGTAAAACCAGTATAACCTTGGCTTGCGAAGTTCGAAACAAAATGACCCGCGAAACCATTATCACTATCGAATCTATAATAATGGTAAATCTTGGTGAAAATGGGTTACCATCACCTCATGGGAAAACAGAAATAGAATACGTTAAGAATCGATTGGAAGATTAGCTTTTAAAGCGTCAAGATCTTTGCCCGATGGCACTTCGAATAATTCTAAATTAAAATAGGGCACGGCAGCGATAAAATGATCGAATAAATCTGCCTGTATGTACTCGTATTGCTCCCAGCGTTGGTCACTGCTAAAACAGTAAACCTCAATAGGAATGCCTTCTGGTGTAGGAGCAAGCTGCCTTACCATGGATATCATTTCGCTGTTCACGGCTGGGTGTTGTTCAATGTAATTTGTCATATACTTTCGAAACACGCCGAGATTCGTTTGATTTCTACCGTTTATCAATAAGGATTTATCGACACTATTCATTTCGTTATGCTCGTTGATATCCTTTTGACGATGGTCCAAATATGGGGCCAACTGATTGATTTTTTTTAGTTCATCGATGTCGCTATCGCTTATGAAACGCACCGAATTCTGTTTGATAAATATCGATCGCTTTATTCTGCGTCCATCAGACTCTTGCATCCCTCTCCAGTTTTGGAAGGAGTCGGAAATCAAAGCATAGGTGGGTATTGTGGTAAAGGTTTTGTCGAAGTTTTGAACAACAACCGTGGAAAGGGTTATCTCCATGACGGTTCCATCTGCTCCGTACTTCGTAAAGGTAATCCAGTCGCCGATGCGCACTATATCGTTTACAGAGACTTGAATACTTGCGACGAATCCGAGAATACTATCTCGAAAAATGAGCATCAATCCAGCAGTCCCTGCACCCATAGCTGTAAGACTAGTGACACTATAACCCGTTAAAATATTTATTACTAGGATTCCTGCCACTACCCATGCAAAAATCAAAAATACTTGCATATAACTCTCCAATGGCTTGTCCTTGTAACGTTCTCTTGTGTTTAGCCAATTGAGCGTAGAGCGCATAATACTGCGAAGTACAAAGACACTTAAAACAACTATGTATATATCGGTTAGTCGTAGGAAGATCCCCGATAAGCTTTTAAAATATTGGAATAAAAAGGGGTCAAATACTCGTAAAAGAACAACCGGCAAATAATGAGCTACAAATCGAGGAAAATTACTTTGTGCTAAAAAATCATCATAAGTCGTTTTAGATCGTACGCTTATTCTGCGAAAAACTTGGACGATGATTCTGCGTGCGAGTACATCCAACAGGATTAATAATAAAACGACTATTGTAAAATTTATCAGCGTACTTATCCCTTTCGCAAGGGCATTTGACATCCCATTTTCGATAAAATATTCGTAAAAAAAACTAAACCACTGCGATACGTCGTTCCAAGTCATGGTAAATATTTTTTATCGGCATAAAATGGGCCAAATGGTAAAACAGAACACAAGACCACGACGCCAAAGATTCCCCAAGACCAATCGAGTTTTTCTTTCATTAAATAGGCTCCATACACATAAGCCATAAAAAGTACCCCATGCGCCATTCCCACTACAGAAACCGCTTGTGGCATATCCCAGATATGTTTTAAAGGCATGGCGATGCCCAACAACAACAAGAATGAGATCGCCTCTAATGTTCCGATTAGTTTGAATTGTTTTACGGATAGATTCATTCAAAAAAATTTACGCAAAGATACATCAGTAAGATCTTTATCCTATTCTTCTCTTTTTAATCTTTACAAGGTAGGGGGTGGTCTAAGATGTCGTAGCGATAATTGCGTTTATAACTGTAATGCCACCACTCTGTTCGAATGACCGAAAACCCGAACTGTTTCATCCCTGAGATTAGCATGGAACGATTAAGCAATACTTGATCTGGCAGTTCCTTATTGTCTGTATGGGCTTCTTTACCAAAATAGTCGTAGTCTGTGCCCATATCCAAGTCATTTTCATCTAGGTCTACCAGAGTTAAATCTATGGCAGCTCCTCTGTTATGGACAGATCCTTGATCGTAAGGATTGGCCACATAGGCAGCGTTCGGCACTTTTTCCCACATGGCCTTTTGTACCGAATAAGGTCTATAACAGTCAAATATTTTAATGCGATAGCCCTTTTCCAAAAAGAATGTCCCGGCCTCCAACAATGCCGCCGCAACCTCTGGACGCAACATACATCGCTCGCAATCGTATAACACCGTTTCCATAAAATTGTTTGTAGTAGCATAACGGATGTCATACACAAATCGCTGGTCTTCAGCATCGATAACAACCAAGTCGTTTTGCGCAAAAAACAATTGAGAAAACAAGAGGGTGAAGCAGCTTAATAGTATTTTCATACACCTTAAAGTTACTGATAAATGATGTATCTTTTCCCTACAAAACCTAATTAGAATTTTCATGGATACATTAAAAGGAACGGTTGTCTTTATCACAGGAGGCACCAAAGGCATCGGATTTGGCATCGCATTGGCCTTGCTCGAAGAAGGTTGTTATGTAGCTATTACTGGCCGTCATTTGGAAAAGGCGCACCAGGCAGCCACTATCCTCAATCAATCTGGCGATTATACCGGGAGAGCCCTTGGAGTAGTCTCTGATGTTCGCGACTTCGAAAGCCAGCAGGCAGCTGTACAGTTGGTACTCTCAGAATTTGGGAAAGTCGATGTGGTCATTGCGAATGCAGGCATAGGTCATTTTGCTCCGGTTTCCGAGCTTACCATCAAGCAATGGAATGACACCATAGATACCAACCTGACCGGTGCGTTTTACACCCTTAAAGCGAGCTCGGCGGCTTTAAAGGAAACCAAAGGGTATTACATCAGTGTCTCTAGCTTGGCAGGCACCAACTTTTTTGCCAATGGAGCTGCTTACAATGCCAGCAAATTTGGACTTACGGGCTTTACCCAAGCCGCCATGTTAGACCTCCGTAAGTATGGGATAAAGACAACGACTATTATGCCCGGCAGCGTTGCCACGCATTTTAATGGGCACGTGCCTAGCGATGAAGATCAATGGAAGATTCAGATAGAAGATTTGGGTAAAATTGTAGTAGACCTTTTAAAGATGCCTCATCGAACCTTGCCCAGTAAAATTGAAATAAGGCCGACGATACCGCCTTCTGTAAATAAAAAACCATGAAGCTTCAACTGCCATCTGGCGTACCATCTTTAGACAACAACGATACCATCGATTGGAATAATTGGGTAGATTGGTTGGTCTATATTATTTTCCCCATTGGATTGATCGTTTTGTATTTTATGCTTCGTAAGCGGACAAAAAAAGACGATTGATGTATCTTTGAAGGCGCTCTGGCGCGATTTTTGAAGTTTAGCCACAGATGAAAAACCTACACCTTGCCATTACATTGCTATTTATGGCTGTTGGCCTAACGGCTCAGGCGCAGCTAGACCAAAACACCAATTCTGTACAGTTTGAGGTGCAAGAAGACGATGTGCCCAATCCTACGGGATCTACGCTGCCTGCACGAAAACAACCTCGTCTAAGCATCCCTGTAGAAGAACGAGACCCAAAATATAATATGAGTTTGGGAACCGAAGATGATAAGCAATTAGATATCCGAACTACAGACGGCTTGATGGATAGCGAAAAGGGGAAGGCGCCTAAAGCCTTTACAAAAGACAAAGAGCCCACAGAAGAGTATGCCAAAGACCAGTTGCTAGGCGAAATGAAAACCGGAGGTGAGTTTGTGAGCATCAAATACCGGGACCACGAATATGTCGATGGCGATAAAATCCGGGTATTTGTGAACGGTGACATTGTGCAATCCGGGGTCTTTCTGGGTGGCTCTTTTAGCGGTTTTGTTTTAACGCTTGAAGAAGGCGAAAACATCATCGAATTCGAGGCCTTAAACCAAGGTACTTCTGGCCCTAATACGGCCGAACTCCATGTCTACGACGAAAACGGCTTTATCATTTCTGCCAAGGAATGGAACCTGCTTACGGGTTACAAAGCGCGCATCAGGGTTTTTAAGGAATAAAGAATACGTGATTTTTTACTGAGGCTCAACTGCCAAATCGGTCATGAATAGCCCACATTATACTATTGACGATCAATGATCTAATGCCTCTATCTTTTTTAAAATTTCCTCTGCTTCCGCCGCTTTCGCATCACTGAGTTTTCTGTTGGTAGTCGATAATTTGTATGATTCTTCCAATACCTTTCGATACTCGGCTTCTAACTTTTCTCGCTTCGACTTTTTCTTAAAAAAATTAAACATATCGTGTTTTTTAAAGACTCAGTTGTTTAGTACCAATCCAAGATTTTACAAAGTTTGAATAATATCAAACTGGCTATTCCTCGGTTTCTTCCAATTTAGCCATCAACTCTTCGAAAGTCTGGATGTAGATATACATATTTGGACCTAGGGCAATGATAGCGGTGTTTATGTCGCTCAATGGCCTAGATGCAGTAGAAAAGGCACGTTCTAATTGCATTCTGGCGCTTTCGTTTTCAGCGAGGACATAGGTGGTATAACGCCAATGTGTTTGCTCTAAGGGTGCAATAATAGAATCACAGTTTGTGCAATTGTCTGGGACGTATATGGTTATTGGCTTTGGCGGAGCGATTCGAATCTTTTCGAATTCCTTTTTTAAAGCCCGTCGAGATAGGCTGTCGCTAACGTCCAAGGTGTAGGTATATTCTGGGGTTTGGCCACGTTCTATAACCAACGAAATCATATTTACTCTAGAGGTCGCTGGAACGCGCACTTTACGCGGCTTGCCTTTACGCTGTCTAAATCCGGTTCCCTCTACGGTAATGGCGACATCGAGGTCGATTAGGTTTTCGTTAACCGCATATAAAAACAGACGATTCGATTTTTGTTCTTCCTCGATCTGGATTTCTTTGTCCTGAGCTTGTGAGGCTGTAATCCCTAGCATAAACGCCAAAAGGATAGTAGGTAATACTCGTAACATAATTTGGGTTTTGTGGCGAAGATAGCAATATTTTAAAATTCGAGCATTACTGGTCACTATACGGGCGATGGTATATAAACGAAGACCCTCCTTAACACTTGTTAACGAATGTTTTGGTTTGCTTCTATTACCTTTAGAAAAACAACTAAATTCTGTGTTATGAAATCAACATTACTAGCCGCACTATTTTTTGTCGGAAGTATGGTCTGTTATGGCCAACAAGTCCGCATGGCCGACAGAGGCTTACACGACGAGACCCCTCAAGACGAATACGAATTTGTAGACCGTGCTTCCATGCCAAAGCAACCCAGTTATCAATTCCGTAATTCTACCTGGTTTACCACTCAGGTAAATGTAGACGAAGACGGGAATGACATTATCGGAGATGCAGCCAACGAACCTTCTTTAGCTATAGATCCCACCAATACAGATCGAATCGTAGTAGGGTGGAGGCAGTTCGATAATATCAGTAGTAATTTTAGACAGGCTGGTTTTGGATATAGTTTGGATGGAGGACAAAGTTTTACCTTCCCAGGCCCATTAACACCCGGTTTGTTTAGATCGGACCCCGTTTTAGACTTTGATGCCGAAGGGAATTTTTATTACAACAGTTTACAAGGAGATTTTAGCTGTGATGTCTTTAAAATAGAAGATGGCTCTACCAATTGGGAAGGCCCTTATGCTGCCTTTGGAGGAGACAAGCAGTGGATGACCATTGATAAAACCAGCGGAATTGGAGAAAAACACAACTACTCGTATTGGAACAGCTCTTTTTCTACCTGCGAGGAAAACGATTTTACACGCTCGGTAGATGGAAGCGAAACCTTTGAAGATTGCATCTTGGTAGAGTCTGATCCATTTTGGGGCACCCTCACTGTAGATAAGGAAGGCGATCTTTATATTACAGGAGCAAGTGCCCAATCTAATATCGTTTTAATTAAATCGACCAATGCAAAGGACGCTGGGGCAGATATTAGCTGGGATTTTGTCACGGAAGTAGATTTGGATGGCGGCTTAGGTTTTGGAGGAATCAACCCTCAAGGCCTGCTAGGACAAGCTTGGGTAGCCACAGATAATGGAGAAGGCCCGGGGTCTGGGAATGTGTATGTATTGGCTTCTGTAGCCAGAGTAGGTGACCCTGTAGATGTGATGTTTGCCCGAAGTACAGATGGAGGCGCCTCTTTCGAAGCCCCTATTCGCATCAACAGCGATACTGCTGGAAATTGGAACTGGTTTGGAACACTTTCTGTTGCGCCTAATGGCCGCATTGATGTGGTTTGGCTCGATACCAGAAACTCTAATGGGGGCAGCGGTGGTTTTAACTCTCAACTCTATTATACGTTCTCCGACGATCAGGGTGATACCTGGTCTAATAACGAGTCCATCTCTGGCATGTTCGATCCAACTGTGGGGTATCCTCAACAGAATAAAATGGGCGATTATATCGATATGGTGAGCGACGATGACTACGCTCATATCGCATGGACGGCTACCATCAATGGAGGACAGGATGTTTACTACACGCGTATCAGCCCGGTATTTCTTGGCCTAGACGATGTTGGTGGGGATCTGCTTAAACCAGCTTTATCCCCTAATCCTATAGAGGGACATACCGAATTGACTTTCGAAATTGCTGAGGCAAATCGAACCGTGGTGCAAGTCACAGATATTAACGGTAGGGAAGTGGCAGTGCTCATGAACGAAGTAGCTTCTGGACCACAGCGATTAAACTGGTCCGGAACAGACGCCAATGGCCAGCGATTGGCCGCTGGCATCTATTTTATCCAGATAGAAAGCGGAAAACACGCTACGGTGTTAAAGGCCGTCATCAAATAGAATCGGTTTTAGGGCCGTGAAATCTGTAAACTTCTTCAAAAGGTACACGGAAACGCGGGCCATAAACGCCTTTTTCGTCGCGGATTCCACAGCCGATGATCATATTGATCTCTGCTGTGAGCGGCAAACCTAAAATCCTCTTTACCCGCCAGGTGTCGCTGCCTTCCATCGGGCAAGTATCGTAGCCTTTGGCGGCCATGGACAACATAAAAGTCTGTGCAGCCAAGCCAGCACTCTTGTGGGCTACTATACGCATATCACTGTTTCTGGCCTGCCGGTAAACAGGACGAAACAAACCGACTACCCAATAAACCAAATACTTTATCCAACCTAAAATCCCTAGTATATCGAAGTAGGTGAGGGGAATCAACTTTCCATAATAATTTTGCACGAGTTTCTTGCGTTTCATCAGACGAGCATCTAGCTCCTTATCGCCGAATGTTTTCTCCACAAATTTGATATTGGCCTTAGCGCGTTTACGCCAAAGGTCCTTTCTAGACAGGACCACCACTAGCTGGTCTGCGGTTTTGGCCGCGTTTTGCCCAAAACAGGCTGCCGACAACTTTTTTAGCAGGGCTTTATCGGTTACATGATGAAACTCCCAAAGTTGCAAGTTGCTACTGGTAGGAGCGAGGACGGCCTGTTGAAGGCACTGCTTAACATCGTCAATAGGGATAGGGCTATCTTTATAAATCCGAACAGACCTTCTGTAATTTATAGCTTCACTAACTGTTTTTTCCATAGCTTTTGGTTGATTTCGAAAGTTACAATTCCATTTGCCCAATACAAATATTAATTATATATTTGTATCTACAACTATTGTAGGTGTTATGAATAAACCATTCTATACTGCCATCATGGAAATCATTCGAACTGGGCATGCCCTAACAGATAATGTGAGTCGAGAACTCAAAGAATTTGGCATCTATGAACCTCAGTTTAATGTGTTGCGCATTTTAAGAGGCGCCAAAGGTGAACCACTAGGTGTCAATGAGATCTTGAACAGGATGATTACCAAATCCAGTAATGTTACCAGGATTGTAGATAAGCTGGAAGCCAAAGGCCTTGTAAGCAGAACCATGTGCCCAGCAGATAGGAGAAAAATGGAGATCCTGATCACCGAAGAAGGATTGATTCTGCTTAAAAAACTAGATAAAAAGGTAGAGGCGCTCCATAAACCCTATATAAATAATTTGACCATAGAAGAATCTGAAAAACTAGTACAACTGATACAAAAACTTAAAAAGACAAAAGAATGAAAAAGATCCTAGCCATAGGAGGAAGCAACAGTAAGGCTTCCATCAATAAAAAGTTCGCCACTTATACCGCCAATCTGTTGGAAGGGACAGAAACACAGGTGGTAGACCTAAACGACTACGACATTCCGCTTTACGGAATCGATCACGAAACAGAACTAGGTTTCCCAGCAGAAGCCCAACGCTTAAACGAATTGTTTGATACTGCAGATGGCTTTGTGGTTTCCTTGGCAGAACACAATGGTTCTTATGCGGTAGCCTATAAAAATGTAACAGATTGGTTGTCGAGAATCAACAGAGAAGTTTGGCGAAACAAACCGGTACTACTGATGGCATCATCGCCAGGCGGAAGAGGTGGCGCAGCTGTATTGGCAGCTGCCAAATCTTCGTACCCACATGCAGCTGCCGATGTTGTGGCTACTTTTAGCCTGCCGAAATTCTATGACAACTTTTCTGAAGACGGACTAAAAGATCCAGAGCTCAATACAGCATTCAAAGAGCAAGTAGCAGCCCTACAGGCCGCCTTGTAATTGAATTAATTGGTTAGTTAGTTAAATAAGACCGGAGTAATCCGGTCTTTTATTTTTTAAACCATAGGGCAATAGCAATCAGAATAAATCCAACTCCTGTAACCGTCGGTGGGCGCATCCCGGCCTTGTTACCCAGATAAATCATATAGCCGCCCAGAACAACTAGAAGAACATTAATGATGTTCGAAAGTAAACTTTTAGACATAGTGTATTAATTTGCAACAAGTTACAAATTTTCTGTGGCCAAGCCTGCAACACAAAAGGATTTGGTTCGTCTTTGAATTTAAATAGCCCATCTATGACTAACCATTTTAAACTTATTTTAGGGTGTTTGCTTTTATTCCTTGTTGGATGCCATCAAGAGCAAGCGCTCCCCAAGCTACATTATCAATTTAGTTATCAACCTGGACCTAATCCCATGATGAAAATTACACTAACTGCGCCTGCAGATTCGTCGGGAACCACTATTTTTAGTTATCCAGACCAATCCTGGGGCCAAGACAGCCTGCAAAACGCCATTCAACAACTAGAAATGATGGGCCAGGGGCAAATAGAGCGTAAAAGAGACAGCGGCTGGCTTGTGATTGAACATCCCAAAGAGCTAGATTCGTTGCAATTTAGCTACACGCTCGTTCAGGATTTTCAGGGACCACCCGCTACTAAAGATGTGTACCGGCCTATCATTGACAGCAGTTATTTTCAGCTTTTTGGGCACCACCTCTTTGCTTTCCCTAAAGACTTTCAGGACAATGACACTCGTTTCGATGCCCGGCTAGATTGGACAAATGTGCCAGAAGCTATCAGTTTACAGAATAGTTTTGGGAGCCAACAAAGAGTGCAAGAATTAAAGGGTATCGATCCATCCTTTTTTACCGAAACTGTACACTTTGGTGGAGATTACAGAATACACGAAATCGATATAGAAGGAAATACCGTCGCATTGGCCATACGCGATCAATGGCTGGTCTTTAGCGACTCTACCATGGTAGCCGTTTTAAAGGCGACTGTACAGGCACAACGCGATTTTTGGAAGGATCATACCCAACAATACTTTTCTGTGTCTATTATCCCAACGGCAGAACAACGTGGAAGTAGTTATCAAGGAACAGGACTTCCGCAGGCCTTTGCTACGGCGGCGTCTAACAATAAAGACTTAGATGCCGAAGGCTTGGTTTATCTGTTTAACCATGAACTACAACACAAATGGACAGGCCAAACCTTAAAAAACGAGAACGAAGAGGAGCAGTATTGGTTTAGTGAAGGTTTTACAGACTACTATACCATGAAAAACATCGCCAAGAACAACATCTATGAATTGGATGGAAATTTCTTTATTAAGAGTTTTAATCAAGCGGTTCGAAACCTCTATCAATCGCCTGTGAGAGCGGCGCCTAATAGTGAAATTAACTATGATAATTTTTGGTCGGATCGTCATTATAGCAAACTCCCATACTATAGAGGAACCGTATTTGCGGGCTATTTAGACATGCTCATTAATAAGGACAGCAACGGAGAACAAAGCCTGGACGATGTGATGCACGACTTACTTCAGCATAAGGACAAGAAGATTAATCGGGAACATTTTTTAAACACTGTAAACAAATACACCGCAGAATCTGTAGACTCGTTTTTCGACAGACATATAGAGCAAGGCGTATTGTTCGATTTGCAAGCCATCTACAAATTATTCGATTTGTCGTACCAATCTAAAAGCGAAGTTTTTGATTTGGGATATAAGCGCGATGAAGCGTTAATGATCAGCGAAGTAGATTCTACAGCCAATATTTTTAAGGCTGGTTTACGTGTAGGCGATCAAATACGTTCCGGAAACTTTCAATGGGATCTTCCGGATGTAGAAGCCGTATTTACGATTCGTAGAGATGGAAACGATTTTGATATACGATTTTTCCCATCTAAACCTTCAGATATTCCACAGCTTATTAATTCCCCACAGAATCTAAGTACGCTAGGATACTAGTAAATAGAGGAGTATATAGCATATTCCTCAAAAACTCTATTTGACATAATATAAATTATAGTACAAATATCATATTTCGTTTATATTTTGTTGTTATGCCATTTGTAAGCTATAATTCTATATTATGTAAAATATCCCACAATGTTCGGTCTTTTAGAGAAACTATAGTACTCGGGTCTATAAACATTCGTGTTTTAACTTCTCGTTTAATATGAATATTCTGTACAATAGTTCATCTTTTTTTTAATACGCGATTCTCAGGAAACATTCGAACACACATTTGTAGCTATAATTAGCCATTATGTAAAATTGCTGCTCGCAAACGCTCGTATTGTTTTTTGTAAATAATTATGCTACGCAGTAATTTTTCCAAACACAATTTGCCAACGCTTTCCAGCCACACAAAAAAGCTAACTTTTTGATAGCTTCATAATTCTCGTATTTAATAATAATCCTGCAATATTTTTTTCTACAGCATTCTCGTAAGCTTTCCGCAAGAGCATAAAATTTTCTAAACGCTCCATCCACAGGAAATTTCTATGCACTTGCTATAATTGTGCTAAGATTCAACCTTTTTTAAATTTGAGGCTTCAAGAACTCTAGAACTCAGTTTGAAGATTACGGTTTCTAACAGCTCATAATATTTATCTTTTTTCCTTGATGAAAAAAGAAACAAAAAAATCAAGGCTGCACAAAACTTTGGAAACAATCACGGCTCAATCGCTATATTTTAGAAAACATTTAACTGGTTAAGATTGATTTGAACTAGCCTTAAACCTTATTAAAATTAAGAATATGTACTGCTAGCCCTCTAAAATATATACGCTCATTCACCTATTGTTTTTACCAAAGTTTTCTGAGGCCGTATTGTCAACGCCACATCTGGGTAAAAACACACTCTTTCTATTTTACATAATATATTATAACAAAATCCTGCATACCTCCTATCCTATCAACTCAAACAAATCTTCATTACTCCTTCTAACTTTTGGCAAACTTTGATTACTATCTTCTTCCGAGCGATACCCTATTGCAGTTAATACTGTAGCAGTTAGCCCTTTTTCTGTCAACCCTAATATTTCGTCATAGTCGGTAGCTTCAAAACCTTCTATTGGACAAGAATCTATTTGTAATTCTGCGCAAGCGGTTAACAAATTCCCGAGAGCTAAATAGCTTTGTTTAGCAGTCCAATGTTTCATAGTCTCAGGAGACTTCTCTTTCATTTTTCCTTTCATAAAATCTCCATACCCGGATAGTTTTTCGAGAGGAATGCCTTGAACATCAGATTTATGTTTTACATATTCATCCACTAATTTATCTGGAAATTCTAAGAAACTACAGAAGACAAATAAATGTGAACTATCGGTAATTTGAGACTGCCCCCAAGACACTGGTTTTAGTTTTTTTCGCAGCATTTCATTTTCTATAACTAATATTTTATAGGGTTGAAAGCCATATGATGATGGTGAGAGCTTTATTGCTTCTTTTAGCTTTTCTATATTTTCACTACTTACTTTTTTAGTGGTATTAAATTTCTTGGTGGCATATCGCCATTGTAAATTGCTTAGTAATTGCATATTTAATTATTTTGATAACCTCCATAGTATTTTACTGGAGACCAATTAGGTATAATTTCTGATATTTCTGGGCTTAGTGATTTATAATCATCGACTCCGTAAACAATTTTTCCATCTACTACGGTTAATACAGATGTTATATCTTTTATTTGTTTTTCAGAGACTGAGAAATAATCATCGGATAATATAACCAAGTCGGCATACATTCCGTTTTCTAAAGTCCCTTTTACATTTTCCTCTTTGGAAACCCAGGCACTGCCTTGGGTATAGAGATGTAGCGCTTCTTCACGGGTAAGTTTGTTGGCTTCTTCTGCCAATTGAAAATCACCTACCGTTTTTCCTGAAACCAACCAATATAGGGATGACCAAGGATTGTAACTGGCAACTCTAGTACCATCAGTCCCTGCTCCTACGGGAAGCCCAAGGGTTATCATTTTCTTTACAGGTGGTGCTTGTTTTGCTTTTTCTGCGCCATAACGCTCAACAAAGTATTCACCAGCATATGCCATACGTGCTTGAATAGCTATTCCACCATTCAATGCTTTTATGCGTTTTAGTTCTTTTTCTTTAACAGTTTCAGCGTGGTCGAACAACCAACGTTGTGAGGCTAGTTTTCCATTAGTTTCTGTATTGACTTCTTCAATAACATCTAAGATGTTTGCGATACTTTCGCCATAAGTGGCGTGTATTCTAAATGGCCATCCTTTATCTACGTGCAATCTAATAATTTTCTTTATATCCTCACGCCAAGTCGGTCGGTCTTCCAGCATTGGTTGAGGGGCTAAAAAGTTTTCATAATCTCCTGCGCTCCAAGCTAAAAATTCGCCTCCACCTTCAAGTTCATAACCGTGGTCTAATGCTATTTCGCCATTGTGTCCAACCTCATTGGCATCCATCCATTCCTGAAATTCAGCATATTCTGCTCCTTTGTTCTGTGGGAACAGATAATAGGATAATCGAATGGGCATTTCTCCAGCGCTAGCTAATAATTGTGTTCCTGAATAATCCTTTGGAAACTTATGACCTCCTCCACCAGCATCAATACCTGATGTGATTCCTAATGAGTTTAACTCTCTATAAAATTGTTTGGTAGAATTTACCATTTCACTTTCTGAAAGTGGTGGCAGTGCGCCTATACTTTTATATAAAATCGTTGGATTGGGTTCTGCCAATAGTACTCCCGTGAGTTTTCCATTAGCATCTTTTTCAAAAGAACTCCCTATAGGTGCCTCAGTGTTTTCATCAATACCTCTTGCTTTTAGACCAGCTTTATTTAACCAACCACGACTATATAAAAAAGATATAAATGTAGGAACGTTTCCTGTAGCTTCTTCTATTTCTGCTGAAGTAGGAAAGCGGTTTTCTTTAAATTGATACGGACTCCATCCTCCAATTACACGTACCCATTGACCCTTTGGTGTTCGAGCTGCTTGTTCTTTTAATAGTTCTAAAGCTCTTTTTAAAGTTTTCACACCGTCCCATCTAAGCTCAGCATTAAAAAAGCGTCCACCACGAGTTAAGTGTAAATGCGAATCGTTTAAACCTGGTATTACAGTTTTACCTTTGGCATCTATAACTTTAGTAGCAGTACCTTTTAACTCAAGTATTTCTTGAATAGTTCCTGTTTTTAGAACTTTTCCATCTTTTATGGCGATTGCTTTCGCAAAGTCGTGTTTACCATCCATAACGGCAATTTTACCATTGGTGATAATCATATCTGCTGTTTCAGTAGTATTCTTTTTATCAGCACCGCAACTCATTAAGAGTACAAGCACTGTAAAGTATATTAGATTTTTCATTTTTGTTAGTTACTTAAAGTGCTACCTATTTTGATACGGTAACGTTAATAGTGAAACCTATATCATTTGAGATTAAATAATCTACAGGTACGCCTTCTGTACCTTCTATGTTATATGATAATCCCCAATCTGTTCTGTCTACTGCAAAATCTTCAGAAACAATAGTTATTTCATTTTTAGAAACCGAGACATTGGCAAGGAAAGAGATACTTTTTGTTTCATTTAAAATGGTAAGATTTCCGGTTAACTTTGTATTAAAATCACCATTAGAAGGTTCAGTTTTAGTCAATTCAAATTTTGAGGTTGGATATTGTTCAATATTAAAGAAATCAGCAGATTTTAAATGACCTGTAAGTTTTGCTTTTTCAGGTGCATCTGCTGGGAAGTTTTCTACCGTTAGTGTTTCCATATCTAAGGTAACATTTGTGTTGACTAATGCATTATCAATAGCAGAAAATGACGCATCCTTTAGAGAAACTTTACCAAATCTTTTTTGAACGCCTCCTAAATGTGATGCTCTCCATTCAACCTTACTTGCTTCTTTTACAGTTGTATAATTAATGGTGTTGCTTGTTTTAGCAGTTTCCACTTTTTGAGCTTCTTTGGCTTCAGTTTTTTTTCCGTTATCGGCACAGGATGTCATTAATATTCCTGCCATTACTAGGTATGCTATTGCTTTATTCATTTTATTGTTTTTAATTAAATTATTAAACTGACATTGGTACTTCCATGAGCAGGATTTTACTTTTGGTATTAGATTTTAGTGCTATTGATTCTACATCCCATACCCCAAAACCATCTCGTTTTTCAAGGGTTTGTCCTTCAATTTCCACTTTGCCCTCTAATACAAAAGCATAAATGCCGTTACCAGATTTCTTGATTTGATAGGAAGCTTCTTTATTATTTTCAAACTTGCCCATATGAAACCAAGCATCTTGATGTATCCATACACCATCATCTTCTTTATTAGGCGATAATATTTGATAAAAGTCATTGTGTTTTTCTAAATCTCTAATAGATATTTGGTCAAATTTTGGTATGACGTCTTTTTTGTTTGGAACAACCCAAATCTGCAAAAACTTAACTTCTTTGTCTTTGTTTTTGTTATACTCACTATGGTAAATACCTGTACCTGCACTCATAGCTTGTACGTCTCCTTCATTGATAATTACGGTATTATCCATACTATCTTTATGCTCTAAATCCCCTTCTAACGGAATGGAAATGATTTCCATATTCTGATGCGGATGCGTACCAAAACCTTGACCACCTTTTACAATATCGTCGTTTAATACTCGTATTGCACCAAAATTCATCCTATGCGGATTATAATAACTAGCGAAGCTAAACGAGTGATAAGATTGTAACCAACCGTGATTGGCTTGCCCTCTTGTATTTGCTTTATGTACTACTGTTTTCATTGTCTTAATTTCTTTATTAGGCAAGTGGTTGAAACCTACTTGCGTATTTATATTTTCTTTAGCGTCAGCTTTTAAAATACTAGGAACTATAGTCCCTAGAGTACCTGCTAACAAAGATGTTTTTATAAATTTTTTTCTATCCATCGCAACTTTAAAAATTATACTATGTGTTTCATTTTTAAGGCTTTTTTTATTACCCTATAAAATTTGAACTTACGTGCGTCCCATCGCAATAAGGTTTATTGTTAGATTGTCCACATCTACAAAAAGCAGTTGTTTTATTTTTGGTTTCTTTATTTCCTTCTTTATCGGTTATGTTTAAGGTTCCGTAAACCAGTAAAGGGCCATTTTCTAGAACTTCAACTTTAGTTTCCAAAGATTCAGATTCCTTATTTTCTTCGTCGTTCATATAATAACTCAATGCACCTGATGGGCACTTCATTATTTGACTTTTTAATTCTTCAGTAGTCGCATTTTCTATAGCAATCCAAGGTTTTTTATTTGGATTATAGACATGTGGTAATGCTTTTACACATTCGGCTGCGTGAATACAAGTTTTTGGTTTCCATACAATAGTTAATTCGCCATTGCTATATTCTTTTTTAATTTCTTTATGCATACGATTATATTTTAAATGGGATTTCAATAACTGCCCCTTCTTTTTTATTCTTTAAACTACCTATAGTGTGGTCAAAAAGACCATTGAGATTGTTACCTGATGGGTCTGCCAATCTTGAATTGACCTTTAATCTATAATTACCTTTTACCCATTGCTTCTCTGGTTTAAATTCCCAAGTTTTCTCTTCGTTTTTTAAGTGGATAGTACCTTTTATCACTTCATTTTTTTCATTGAAAAGTTGTATTCTGTTTTGCAAAGACATCCTATCAATAATATCATTAAAATGGATGGCTAAAGGCGCTTTACTATTTGGTTTAGGCAATTCATATTCCCAAGAAGAAGTCTCAGGAGAAACAACATCTGCTTTGGTAACAGAAAAACTTTTGCTATGAGGTTGTTCTAATTGTTTTCCATAAATATCTTCCAAGCCATCGATTACGAGTTTAAATGTTTTATTGGGCTGTAAAGCACGTCCCAAAGTCTCATTTGCTATCAATCCTGTTTTTACTCGAGAAGGGTCAAAAATAATAGTGAGCTGTGTTTGCGAGTCGTCCCATAATTCATATACATTATTAAAAATAGCTCCCTGTATCTCTCGTTCGTTTTCATCTACTAACCGAACCCTCTCAATATTTCCTTTAGTTTTCATCGGTTGCGAAAACTGGATATACATTCGCAATAGGTTTTCAGGAAGCTCATTTGCTGTTGGATAAATAGCTGTTACTTTTGGTGCTGAATTATGTTTAGCTTTAAGCGAAAAGGGAAATCGCTCATCTTTAGTTTTCAGTACATAGGACACATTTTGTAGCAATGAAAATTTTGGAATAAAAATGAGGTCATTCGCTACTTTACTGAAACTTCCGTTTACTGTAATCTGTGTATTATCATCCATTAAAAAAACTTCCAAATGACTTGACGGGACATCCCATTGGTGAAATACCACACATTCCTTTTTTGCTGTAATATTTATGTCTTGTGCAATGGTGATGTTACACCATAAAGAAGTTACTAGAAATACAAAAGAAAGTTTCATAATATCATTGAGAAAAGAGCGGGCAAGCAATAGTGTTGCCCACTCTTAATTTGTTAAGGGGTTAATTCTTTTTAACAAGTTCAGGGTACCCTTCAATAGGTTTTACCATATTATGGAAATCTTTCCAAGGCTCAGTTTCGGTGTATTTATAATCAGGAAATTCATATTCGCTGTCAAAATTGCTTAACCTGAAATACGCTCCTTTTAACTCAGACACTAAATCAACGCTTCCTGAATCAATATCGCGCTCTAGGCTGGCAATCATCATCTGGTTTTGCTCAGCTATTTGCATCGTTCCTGACATCGGCACAGGGAAGATGGTCATTCCTTCAGGTCCCATTGCGAAGCTATTTATTCCTTCTCCTTTATTCGCTACTGCGAAATCTTTAAGTGATATTAAACTGGCACTTCGTTCTTTATTAATAATCAATAGTTTTTTATCAAAAGAACCATCTTGTTCTTGTGCCGTAAAAGTTATCATGTCAATTGGGGTGTTTCCATATCCTAATTCTGCCAATGTTTTGGCTTTGATATGATTTCCTTCTTTGATTTCTGAGGTTGGTATACTCACCAAAGGCGTACAGGTATATGCTGCGATTAAGGTAGACTCGCCATTGATTTCTTCAAAAGCCATCGTTCGAATAGGCGCTCTTGTCTCTTTTTGATTATGCACAGCGTGGTACATTTCAATTCCTGCCACGGCTTCCTGAGAATCATTAAATGGGTAAGCAATTTTACGTAACGTAGAAGCAAATTCTCCGTTGGTTAATCCAGCTACATAAATATAACCGTCGTTATAATCTATATCTGTGATATTCAATCTTGTTGAAGACCTTCCGTAAAGTTCAAAATCTTCTTCTCTTACATTTTTAACTTGAACTTGGGTTTTATTGCTTACGTCTATCAATCGTACATCTCCATTAACAGGACTTACTGCAACAATAACGGAGGGTGCATCTGGTGCAAAACCTCTTTTAATTGCTACGTAAGCTTCCTGACTTACTGGATGCACTTGCATATCGTTAAAAATTAAATCTGAAGGTGTGACTCCTAATACGTTGGCAATTTTTTTGTCAACACCTTTTAGGTTAAAGGCTATAGGGTCTTTTACTTCTTTTACTTGAGTAGGGATGGCGTACACCATTCCAGATTTGCTGTCTCCTACAAACAAGAGATTCTCTGGTCCAAATGCCATTACGGAAGCACCAGGCAGTGTGTTTACAGTTGTATTTTCTCGAACTACAATTTCATCTGCATTTGAGTTTGGTCCTTTTTTTTGTTGTTGTGCTTTACAGCTAGAAAAACACAACACTATTACTAGCATTACTGATAATTTACTCATTGTTTTCATTTTCTTTATTTATATGATTTACCAAATTATTTATGCGTTATAATAAAATCGTTCGTGAACAATTTGTCCATTTTTCCATTCTTGAACGGCAACTTGCTCCATATTTACCCGTCCACCACCTTTAAAGGTGATATCCATTGCTACTTCCACAAATACTTTATCTGCATTTGAATCTTCAGATATGGCTTTAATCTCCATGCCGTGAAACTCTTCAATACCGTTTACAAATTGTTGTTCGTATTCACGATTGGCAGCTTTACCTTCACGTTTTCCGTTAGGTTCTTCCATTACTACATTTTCTGCGTAGTGTTTTTCGAATGCTTCAAGTACTTGCCCTTGTCCTACTTGATCATACAATTGCTGTGCTCTTTCTAAATTTGTCATTTTATTGTGATTTATAATTATTGTTTGTATTTAAAATTTATAATTTAATGTTGGTGCAAAGTGGAAGATATTTTCAGCTTCTCCACTTGCCTCTTGAAACTCACCTGCTATGAAATAACTCATATCCAAATCGAGAGAGAGATGTCTGTTAAATTCATATGAAGCTTGAAATCCAAATTGATTTCCTAATCCACGTTCCGTTATTCCATTCGCTGGTCTATTAATAAAACGTGGTGGTCGATATAAACCATCATTTTTTGAAGCTCGCCAAAAGAAAGCCCATTCAGTATATAATCTTAATTTTTCTAATGGCTTTAAAGATATTGAAGGATGAATAGCAACTAAATTTACTGGCGTAACTGTAGCCGCTAAACTATAATAAGCTGGATTTACAAATAATGGATTAAATGAATTCAATTTATTATCTCCAGAATTCTTGTCTCCGCTAGTATATTCTAATTTTAACCCAGGGTTTAATCTCCAAGAAGTATTAACAAGTGTATAATGCCAATCTGTTTCAAAGTTAAATGCACTAATATCTGCATCACTAATAGTCCCAAATTGATAGGTTAATTCTGTATTGTAATTCCATCGCTTACCTATTCTTCCGAAACGGCGTAAACCAATAGAATGCCTTGTTTCTTTTCCAGTTACATCATTAAATTCTGCATTTTTGTTTTGATATCCTAAGTAGTATAATTCATTCGTTCCGTTTAATCCTTTTATTATAAATTGATTATAAAGACCCCAAAATTTTGGGTTTGTTGCATTATTATCGAAGAGTGTAAATTTGTTATTAAATGCGCCAAAGATTGGCTGGACTTCTCTTGCATAAAAGGCTTGAATATCAGTATTTCCTGTTTTTAAAATGAATCTTGAGGCATCAAAAGTTCTTCTAATGTTTGGTCCTTCTCTCAAACCTACCAATCTTGCTGCACCATAGGCCATTTCTTGCCTTCCAAACAAAAATGAAAAATCAGTTTCGGGTTTTGAATACACTTTAAATTCAACAAATGCTTGATGAAAATCTATTTCATCAAATTCAGTAAACTCTTTTTCATGACTCGTATATCCATGATATAATTCTGTAAAGACCCTAATGTTTTTTCCAAAATGTAAGTCTACATGAAATGCTAATCGCTGCGAATAAAAGTTTTCATCTTCTTCACCTTCCCAAAACCGATTGGAAAACACTTCCAATCTAGGGCGAACTTGCCCTCCTATGGATAGGTATACGTTCTTTTTCGCGTTAAGCGGAATAAACTTAATAGGGTCGAATGCATCTTCTTCATAAGCATTATCAATTTCATTTTTGAGGTATTCATAATTCTCTGTAGCTCTAAACAAACTGTATTTAGGAGCTTCTTCCTTTTCTTCTTCTTGTGCTATGGCAAAGGAAGAAATTAAGAATACTATTACTATAATGATGTTGGTTCTCATTTTTTAATTGAACTATTGATTTAGTGTTTTTTCGATTTTCTTTTCTGGGGCAAACCACATAAGGAGTACTGCTACATAGCAGATTATTCCTAAGAAGGGTTTATAAAAACTAATGGCTGCACCTAAGGCATAAAGTATTAGGGATATTTTCCCTTTTATAGTACTTCCTAGGCTCTCCTGAATGGATTTGTGGTTTTTGTGATTATTTGTAATTGTGTTTTGTAATATGAAATAGGCAATGGCAGCCATTAAAAGAATGAAACCATAAAATGCGGTGGGAATGGCACTATTATAGTGTTCTCCAATCCAAGAAGTAGCGAAAGGAATGAGCGATAACCAAAATAGTAAATACAAATTAGCCCATAATATCTTACCACTTACTTTTTCGGTGATTTGAAATAAATGGTGGTGGTTGTTCCAATACGCCCCTAAGTAAATGAAGCTGATAATATAGCTCAATAGTACTGGAGCTAATTTTAATATTCCGTCAATAGTAATTTCTTCTGGAGTTTTTAATTCCAGTACCATTATGGTAATAATTATGGCTAAAACGCCATCGCTGAATGCTTCTAATCTGTTGGTTTTCATAACTGCTACTTTTACTTTTGTAAAGTTCAGCAGTATACAACAGAAAAAAAATAAGGTAGTTTAAAAAATAAAATTAAGGTAGTTTAACTTTTTGATTCTGATATTAGCTGTTTCCTAATAGTACTGAGGAATTCTTTGGTAATCCCTAAATAAGATGCAATCATATATTGCGGCACTTGCTGCACAATCTCAGGATAAGTTTCACTAAAAAGTACATATCGTTCTTTAGCCGGCATTGCGTGATTTTGAACAATTCGTTTGGTTGCATTTCCATAAGCGGTCTGAACAATAAGACGAAAATACTTTTCTAGTTTAGGAATTTCATTATACAGCGTATTCATATCATTATAAGAAATATGTACCACTTTTGTTTCATCTAAACATTGCGTGTTAAAAATAGCAGGGGTTTGTGTGCTAAAACTACATAAATCACCAACCCACCAATTATTAAGACCAAATGCAACGACGTGCTCGTTGCCATCATCGCCCATATAAAAGGTTTTTACCTTACCTGTTATGATAAATGTTTGATATTTATAAATATCGTCTTCTTGAACGATAAACTGACCTTTAAGATAGCGCTTGTATTTTAATTTAGAAATAAGTAGTTCTTCCTCAGAAGCTGTCAAAGAAATTTTTTTTCTGAAGTGTGCTATAATGCTTTTAAATTGTTGTTGGTCTGCTGGTTGCAAAATTATAATGTTATGTATTTAGTTGATTAATTAATGACGGTAATATATAATAAAACTCAATCATTATTTTACCATTCCATACACATTCCCACTTCTCTCCTATCGTCGCTTCGGGTAAAGCGTATTCCATTACATTATTTAAAGAAATTTTTAGCAAGAAAAAAATAAAAGAAGAATTGTCTTTAGAAAAGCTTTTTTCCAAAGCAAAGTTACATAACGCAGAACATTATGGGACAATATACGTAATTCCCGTATAGCTCTGCTATTAGACATATAATCAGTTCTGGGACATTTATGTACCATAACGATAGATTATATGTTTAAGGGAATTACGATATAGTTATATAGCAAGATTATGTACAAGGAAAATGGTGTTCCAGTTCGCGAATCATTTTCTAGTTATTCAGGCAATCGATTTTTTACAGTAGCAATTTGCCCCATATGATTTGCCGAATGTTCCATGACATGGTACCAGATATAATGGTTGTTTAATCCTTCTTCGATAGTTAAAGCGAACCAAGCATCATCTTTGGTTTTGAGCTCTTTGAGGGTTTCTGCGCGGACCTCGTCCCATAACCCTAAATAGTAATCGATGGGTTTGCCTTTTAGTTTGTTTTTTACCTCTTTGTTCAATTCTCCAGCAATGCCCAATCTCTTTTGCTCATCCTCTGTCCAATCACGCCCCTTCAAGGTTGCTACTTGATAATACGATTCTGTAGACACCAAATGCATAATCAATGCCCCTATGCTATTGGCATTGGCATCGTACATAAAATCTACTTCCGATTGATCGAGGTCTTTGACTTGATCTGTAATTCTATCTTTTAGATCCTCCAGCATATAGACCATATCACCAATATTTGGAGTATAACCGTCCACGGGTTTTAGTTCCCCTTGGGCCTTCAAAAAAACTATAGGTAGTAGTATCAGTAAAATCGTGGCTTTTAATTTCATGGCGCTTATAACTATGGTTGTTCTAGAATAATATCCTAAAAATACCATATTAATCAGTCGATATTCTTAATAGAAAACTAAAAGATGAATTATTCCCTAACTAAAAAAAGGCGCCCGTACAGGCGCCTCTCTCAAGCAGTCATTTATTAGAGTCCGTGTGCTGTTTCAATATGGCCTACCAAATCTTAATCCGCTGCTCGGCCTCTTTATAGTTGGCCTCGCCTGGTTGTACATCGAAGGCCTCGTACCAAGGGGTAAAATTCATCAATGGACCATTTACCCGCCATTGCGCCGGCGAATGCGGATCTGTCGCTACATAGTTGCGCAAAAACTCATCGCGCACCTTTACCCTCCAAATATTGGCTATGGATAAAAAGAAGCGTTGGTTTGGCGTATGCCCGCCTATCTTGGTGGTATCCTGTCCTTGCTCGGTGTGCTTAAAGGCATCGAAGGCGATGGCGATCCCACCGTTGTCGGCCGTGTTTTCGCCCACGGTAAGGGCTCCGTTTAGGTGCACGGTGTCCAAAACCGTAAAGGCCCCATATTGGTCTATAATCTGTTGGGTCTTTGCTTTAAACTTGGTATAATCTTCTTCTGTCCACCAGTTGGAAACATTTCCTTCTTTATCGTAGCGTGCGCCCTGATCGTCGAAAGCATGAGTGTATTCGTGCCCTATCACCATCCCAATGCCACCATAGTTTAAGGCGTCATCTGCATTTACATCAAAATAAGGCGGTTGTAAAATCCCGGCCGGAAATACGATTTCGTTTACCGATGGATTGTAATAAGCAGTAACCGTAGAGGGCGTTGTATACCATTCGTCTCTATTAGGAGCCTTCCCTAGTTTGTCCAAATTATAACGGTAACTATCCTTGCGCAAGGCCACCACGTTTTCGAAGAACTTTCCTCGGTCTATTTCTACATCGTAACTACGCCATACATCGGGGTAGCCAATTTTTTTGCTGATGGAAAACAACTTTTCTTTTGCTTTAACCTTGGTGCTATCACTCATCCACTCTAAATTATCGATGCGCGTCTCTAGCGATAATTGGAAGTTGTTTACCAGTTCTAAGGCTCTTTCCTTGGCCTCTGGAGTAAAGTAGCCCTTGTTTACATAAAGCTGCCCCAATGCAAAACCCAATTGCTGATCTACCCTACGCACCATACGTTTTACCCGTGCCTTTTGTTGGCTTTGTCCAGAAATCACTTTGGTGTACGTAAAGGATGCATCTTGAAAGTCTTTGCTTAGAATCCCATCGTGCGAACCGATGGAGTTGGCCTTTAAGTATAGCTTCCAATCTTCTAAAGGAATTTCTTTAAGCAAGCCATTTAAGCTGTCGTAATATTCGGTCTGAGCCACATCGATAGAATCTGTTTGGGCCCCTAGATTATTCAACATGCTAGACCAGCCGATATTTGGGTGACGCTTGTCTAGGTCGGTCACCGAAATTTTATTGTAGTTTTTTTCCACATCACGGCGTTCTACGCGTGTTTTATGCGAACCTGCCATTTGCTCCTCGATTGCGTAAACCACTGCCGCCTTCTCTGCAGCCTGCTCCTCTCCTACCAATTCGAATAACTTGGCCACATAGACTTTATAAGCTTCCTGTATTTGGCTCACAGACGGGCCTTCGTTAAAATAGTAGTCTCTGTCTGGTAAGCCAAGACCTGTCTGGGCCACATGCAAGATATTCATCTTACTGTTCTTTTTGTCTGCAGAAACATAGGGGTAAATCATAGAATAGTCGCCAGTGGTGATTTGCGTACTCACGTAGTCCATCATACCAGCAACATCACTTATAGCGTCTATACGCGCTAAAGTTGGGCGTATCGGTTCTATACCACGTTGCTCTATACTAAGGGTGTCCATCCCCGAGGCGAAAAAATCGCCCACCATTTGCTCTATGCTCCCCGCAGGATGATCTTCCATAGAAACTTCTTCCAAGATTTCTCGCAGCAATTCTTGCTGTGGAATATTTAAATAACGGTAAGCCCCTACTCCAACCTGATCGTCGTCGATCACGGCCTGGTCCATCCAGCTTTTATTTACATGGTTAAAAAAATCGTCTCCAGGTTTAATGCTCTGGTCGATGCCATCGATGATGACGGGCTCTACGCTAGCTATTTCTTCTTGCTTGTTTTCTTGGCAAGCAGTTAGGACAAGCAGTCCTAGGATAAGGGAATAAAGGAACTTCATGAGTTTGGATTTTATGTTTTTAAATGTACACAATTCTTGGAAGTCACTTGGATTTAGCTTTGGATTATGTCCTTGGACCATCGGGATTGCCTAAATTTGTGGGATGCCCATCAAACGCTCCTCCCAATTCGAATTTGTTGCCTTGATGGCCTCGCTAATGTCGGTTGTGGCCTTGGCCATCGATGCTTTGCTCCCGGCTTTAGACATCATTGGTATCCATATCGGCACCCAACATGTAGTAGACAATCAGCTGCTCATTACCATGATCTTTTTAGGGCTAGGCATTGGCCCCTTGGTTTGGGGTCCGCTCTCTGATAGTATGGGTCGAAAGCCTATCGTCTATATGGGTTTTGCCATCTTTCTAATCGCCAGTGCCATCTGTGTAAAGTCCGATAGTTTAGAAATGATGCTCTTTGGGCGCATTTTACAGGGAATCGGCCTCTCCTCTCCACGAACCATAAGCATATCCATTATTCGGGACCGATACAGCGGTGATTATATGGCCCGCATCATGTCTTTTGTAACCGTCGTGTTTATACTAGTCCCCATTATTGCTCCTGCCTTGGGTAAGTGGATTTTGGACGACTATGGCTGGCGCGGGATTTTTTATGTCCAAGTCGTATTTAGTACCATTGTTGTTTTTTGGTTTTGGCGCAGGCAGAGGGAAACCTTGCAGCTGGCAGATAGAATTCCTTTTAAACGCGCCATTTTTATCAAAGGGTTTAAAGAGGTTTTGTCTAATAAGGCTACTATGGGCTATACGTTGATTTCTGGTTTTATCGTCGGGTCTTTTTTGGTATATCTCTCGGGTTCTCAGCAAATATTTCAGGAGCACTATGGCTTAAAGGAAGAGTTTCCGTACATCTTCGCAGGTCTTGCATTTTCTGTAGGTGCTGCCATTTTTTTAAACGGCACCTTGGTATTACGCATCGGAATGAAGCGTTTAGTCGCCTTGGCACTTTATGGCTTTAGCCTGATTTCTTTGCTCTATATTTTAATATATGCAGATGGCTCTAAACCTAGCGTAACCATCTTGGTTGGCTTCTTTGCCTTGCAGTTCTTTGCCATTGGCTTTTTATTTGGAAACCTACGCGCCTTAGCCATGGACCCTATGGGCCATATCGCAGGGATTGCCGCGGCCATAACGGGCTTTATCTCTACCCTTATGGCGGTACCTATCAGCACTTGGATTGGACGCTATATAGAGCACTCTGCCCTTCCCATATTTATCGGTTTCTTTATTTGTTCGCTTATCGCCATCGCTATTTTGATTTGGGCTACTACGGGTAAAAAAGCAAGGCATGCGTAAATTACTCTTGTATATTTTTATCGCAGCACTATCCGTTTCAACCTACGGACAAACCAAAGTGCTCGTTTTTTCTAAGACCGATGGCTACCGCCACGCGTCCATCGAATATGGTGTGGGAGCTGTAATCAAATTAGGGCTAGCGAACGACTTTATCGTAACCGCAACCGAAGACGCTCGCTGGTTTAGAGATGATGAATTATCAAAATTTAAGGCTGTTGTATTTCTAAATACCACAGAGAATGTACTCAATAGAAGACAGCAGAAAGCCCTAAAAAAGTTTATCAACCAAGGTGGCGGTTTTGTAGGAATACATGCTGCTGCAGACACCGAATACAAATGGGAATGGTACAATGGCTTGGTGGGTGCCTATTTCGAATCGCATCCGGAGCAACAAAGCGCTCAAATACATATCAAGCAACCTAGCCATCCGGTCTGTGAAGGACTCCCGCAGCCCTGGGAACATTTTGACGAATGGTACAATTATAAGTCTGTACAGGACGGTTTAACCGTGTTATTAGAAGTAGATGAAGGCAGTTATCAGGGAGGGAACATGGGCAAGAGCCATCCTATCGCCTGGTACCGAGAATACGATGGTGGACGGATGTTTTATACCGGTTTAGGGCATACCATAGAAGCCTATCAGGATCCATTGTTCCTGCGGCATCTTTTAGGCGGAATCCAATATGTGCTCGAACGCGATTAGGGGACTATTGCGGGGACGAATCTTGCTTCTTAGACTCTCGATCCAATTCTAATTGACCCGAGTCTGTAAGCTCAAAGTTCTCGTTCTTAGCGACACTTCTAAAGTTGGAAGACCGGCGATAGCGCGATTGAAAATCGGCATGCTTTCTCTTGCTGCTAGTTTGTGTCATATCTCAAAGATTGAATTTCGAATTTAGAAAGTATTACAGTAATTTTAAAATCTTTTGCAAACATTTTACATAAAATTAATTCGAGCCACCTATAAAAATGAAACAACCTAACACCCTGATCATAGGTCTATTGCTGCTTTCCGTCGTTATCGGATGCAAGCAAACCGAGTCGGAAAAACCAATAGAAAGAATGCTCCCTCCCGTACAAAAATCGGCCCAACTCGAGTACCAGATAGAAGCACAATTGGGCGAAGGTGCATTTTGGAACCCGATTTCTCAACAATTTTTTTGGGTGGATATCCTAGGCAAACAATTGCATGTTTACAACCCTGCTACCAAAGAAAATCGCTCGTATCCCACTCCTTCCCGAATTGGAACCGTCGTTCCTCAAACGGACTCTACAGCTGTGGTGGCTTTGGATGATGGGGTTTACATTTTAAACTTAAACGATGGAGCGGTTTCGGTTTTATCGGAAATAGAAAAAGAGGCAGATTGGAACCGTTTTAACGACGGCAAATGTGACCCGCTTGGAAACCTTTGGATTGGTTCTATGCACCTCGAAGAAAAAGAAGCCTTGGGAAGTGTCTATAAAATCGACGCCCTTGGTAAAACAGAAAAGATGATCGATAGTGTGACCATCTCTAACGGCATCGTTTGGACCAAGGACCAGCGCACCATGTATTATATCGATACGCCTACGGCCAAAATCATGGCTTACGACTTCGACCCCAACACTGCGACCATTAGCAATCCGCGAACGGCGGTAAATGTTCCTGTTTCGTTAGGTTACCCAGACGGGATGGCCATAGACGCCGAGGATAAACTTTGGATGGGCTTATGGAACGGGAATGCGGTAGCCCGATACGACCCTCTAACCGGCAACCTTATGGAGACCATCGCCGTACCAGATGCGCATAATGTAACGGCTTGTGCTTTTGGAGGATCCAACTTGGATATATTATACATCACCACCGCCAGGGTAGACATGACCGAGGAAGAACTAATAGAAAAGCCTTTGTCCGGATCGCTCTTTATGGCAAATCCTGGCGTAAGCGGGGTACCTTCTACCCTATTCGCTACACCTGCAAGCGATGAGTAAACCCCTCTATATTGTCATGGGCGTAAGCGGCAGCGGGAAAACTTCTGTAGGTCGTCGCTTGGCTAAGGTAGCTGCCCTACCCTTTTTCGACGCCGACGATTTTCATCCTCAGGCCAATGTAGATAAAATGGCTAGTGGCCATCCTTTAAATGATGAAGATAGGCTGCCTTGGCTGCAAGTGCTTGCCGATCGACTAGCCGAGTGGAGTCAAGACGAAGGTGCCGTCCTTGCTTGTTCTGCCTTAAAAGAAAAATACCGCCAAATATTAACGGCCAAAACAAATGTGCATTGGGTTTATTTAGGCGGTAGCTTTGAGTTGATCCATGGGCGTTTGCAATCCCGAAGCAATCATTATATGGGCGCACAAATGCTTCAATCGCAGTTCGATGCCCTAGAACCACCAACTTATGGTTTACAGCTAGACGTAGCATTCCCGATCGCTCAAATAGTGGACAGAATAACAACTTATTACCCTATGAATAATAAAGCCAATATCGGACTTTACGGCCTAGGCGTGATGGGCACCAGCCTTGCCAGGAATATTACCAGCAAGGGATGGTCGCTAAGCGTATATAACAGAACTGCCCCGGGCGAAGAAACCAGAGTACAAGAATATTTAAACACCTATGGTGGCCCAACTACGCAAGGACATACAGACGTAGCCAAATTTTTGGAAAGCCTAGAGCGTCCACGAAAAATTATAGTGATGGTGCCGGCCGGGAAGGCCATAGATATGGTAATCGATCAATTAAAGCCCCTCTTAGAAGAAGGTGATATTTTGATGGATTGCGGGAACTCTCATTACGAGCACAGCAATCTTAGAATGGAAGCGCTGGCCAAACAAGGGATACAATTTTTTGGTGTGGGTGTCTCTGGAGGCGAATATGGAGCCCTACACGGCCCCAGTATTATGATAGGAGGCGATAAGGCTTCGTATACCAACATAAAAGAGCTCTTAGCTGCCATGGCTGCCGACGACAAAAACGGCGAGCCCTGTGCCGCATTAATTGGCCCAGGCGGAAGCGGACATTTTGTAAAGATGGTCCATAATGGGATCGAGTATGCAGAAATGCAATTGCTGGCAGAACTCTACGGGCTTTTAAATAACCCAATGGATCACGAACAATTGGCCACGCTTTTCGAAACCTGGAACAAAGGTACAGAGCAAAGCTTTTTATTGGGTATCACGGCGTCTATCTTACAACAGAAAGAAGGAGCTCATTATTTGTTGGATAAGATCCTCGATAAAGCGGCCAACAAAGGGACTGGTTCTTGGTCGAGCCAAGTAGCTATGCGTTTTGGCGTACCCAATACTATGATGAGCGAAGCAGTGTTTGCCCGCTATGTCTCTTCATTTAAGGAAACAAGGCAGGCCTGGAATGTGGATGTTCCTGCTGCTAAAAATGATGAGCTCGATACAGCAATGCTTCTAAAGGCATACGCCATGGCAAGAAAGATCAATCACCACCAAGGATTTGAATTGATTCGTCTGGCTGCCAAAGAATTTGGCTGGGAAATCGACTTAAGCGAAACCGCCCGTATTTGGACCCGTGGATGCATTATCCAATCTACCTTGATGGAGACGCTAGTCGAGGTCTATCAACACCAAGATGCGCTGCTACAACAAGGCTCTATGCGAGCTTCATTGGTTGCGGACGAAAGCCATTTAAAGAATCTATTAAGTCTTGGGCTCGAACAACGCATTGCCCTGCCCTGCTTTAGTGCAGCTTGGAATTATTGGGTTGGGATGACCACCGGGCAAGGCCCCGCCAATTTAATCCAGGCGCAACGCGACCATTTTGGTGGGCATACCTACCAGCGTAACGATAAAGAAGGAACATTTACCACTAATTGGGAAAACCATGGATAGTATCTTATTGCTTTCGATCTTTTTAGGGATCGCCGTACTGCTTTTTTTAATCCTTAAGTTGCGAATGCAGGCCTTCTTGGCTCTGCTTATCGCTAGTATGGTCACCGGCATCTGTGCAGGCATGCAGCCCATGGACATCATCTCTACCATGCAAAGCGGTATGGGGAATACCCTAGGCTTTGTCGCCGTCGTGGTTGGTTTGGGGGCCATGTTTGGTGCCATATTAGAACATTCGGGCGGTGCCGAAGCCTTGGCCACCTATATGCTGGCAAAGACCAAGGAAAAGAACACCTCTTGGGCCTTGATGATCACAGGATTCTTTATCGCGATTCCGGTGTTCTTCGATGTGGCCTTTATTATTCTGGTCCCGCTGATTTATTCCCTTCAACGTAAATCTGGTAAATCCCTCTTGCTTTATGGGATCCCGCTTTTAGCAGGTTTGGCAATCACACACGCCTTTATTCCTCCAACTCCGGGCCCGGTAGCTGTGGCCGACATATTAGGGGCAGATCTGGGCTGGGTCATTTTATTCGGTTTTATCGTGGGCATCCCCACAGCAATTTGTTCGGGGCCTTTATTTGGAAAATACATTGCCAAAAAAATCTTTATAGAAGCACCCGCCTTAGAAGACGTGCCACAAGAGAATCCTATCAAGCCTTTGGTCAGAACCATCCTTGTCATTATAGCCCTACCAATCTTACTCATCGTAGGAAATACCGTATTAAATAGCCCGCTCGCAGATGGCTGGGCCAGCACAGAATTTAAAGCCTGGATGGGCATGATCGGGCATCCCTTCACCGCCTTGATCATGGCCAACCTTATCGCCTGGTATGTGCTAGGGGTTAAAAGAGGTACGAGTAAAAAAGCCTTGCAAAACATCACCACCCGCTCCCTAGCTCCTGCTGGGGTCATCATCTTGCTTACCGGAGCTGGGGGTGTTTTTAAACAAACGCTTATCAATACCGGCGCTGGAGATATGCTGGCTACCTACTTTAGCGAACTTGGCCTTAGCACCCTGATCTTCGCCTTTATCGTTGCCGTACTGGTACGGGTACTTCAAGGTTCGGCCACTGTGGCCATGATAACCGCCGCTGGGGTAACCGCGCCGATGATCCCTACTGGAAGCAGTGAGATAGACCTGGCGTTATTGGTCATCGCCATCGCCTCTGGGGCTTCCATCCTATCGCATGTAAACGATAGTGGTTTTTGGTTGGTGAGCAAGTATTTAGGAATGAACGAAAAGCAAACATTTAGATCTTGGTCCGTAATGACCACTATCTTAGCAATGGTCGGTATAAGTACTGTAATGTTGCTGTCCTTGGTGGTTTAGTCTAAAAACCGGTAGTAGGCGCATTTTAAATAGGCGCCCTCGGGAAAACCAACAGGATGGTCTATATCATGCGTAGTGCTTTCAAAAAGCTCGTATGGACGACCTAATTCGGTTAATGCGGCCTTATTAACATCTAAAAAGCTCTGTCGCTCGACACGCGAAGAACAAGAAGCCAACACCAATATTCCTCCAGGCGAAGTAAGTGCCGCTCCAATTTGAGCCAATTGATGGTACTTACGTTTTGCCATGGCAACCTCTGTAGCTTTTTTGGCAAAGCTCGGGGGGTCTATCACCACCATGTCGAACACTTCTTGGCTATCGATTAGTTGACGCATCAAAGCAAAGGCGTCTCCCGCAATGGTATGATGGATGCCGCTATAATCTCCTAGGGCCACATTTAGCCTTGCGACCTCTAATGCCTGTACACTGATGTCTATACTGCTTACTTCGGTTGCTCCGCCTGCCAAAGCATGTACAGAAAAACCCCCTGCGTAAGCAAATACATCCAACACCTTTTTACCCGCTGCCAGCTCACCTACACGCTTGCGGTTGGCTCTGTGATCTAAAAAATAACCCGTTTTATGTCCTTTGATCACATTGGCGGTAAAAGGGATTCCATGCTCTACAAATGGAACTACCTCGTCTTCTAGGGCGCCGTAAATCAGTTGGCCGTCTTCCCAACCATCTGCCTGCTCCATGAGCTTTCTGCTTAGGCGTAATACAACTGCCTCGCAACCACTTTGCTCGACTAAGGCTGCTAAGACCCAATCCATATAGGGTTTCCATATGCCACTATACATTTTAATAACCAGCACTTTGTCATAAACATCGGCGATTAAACCAGGAAAGCCGTCATTCTCGCCAAACAACAAGCGGTAGCTGTTGGTTTGTGTCTCTAATAAGGGCAAGCGAATGGCTTTGGCTTCTGCTATTCTGGTATGGAAAAACTCCTCGTTGAGTCGAATCCCGCCACCAGCGTGTAGCATTTTAATGCGTATGGGCGAATCTGGATCCCATAAGCCTACGCCAATAGGTTTATTGTTCTTTCTAGAAAACACCACAACAACGCTACCGGAAGGCCCCTGTTTATTAGTCTTATCGATACTATCTGCAAAAATCCAAGGATGCCCAGAGAGTAGAGTTCGTTCTCCGGCAGGCTTGAGCTTAATGGCTAGGGTGCCTGGTTTTGGAGGAAGTGCTGGGAGTTTGGGCATATGATCGTTAATAAGCTAAAAGTTCATCTAAGGCATCTTCAAAGCGATTTTTGGATAAGTATTGTGCTTCTAAAGCCTCGGCAAAAGGGATGGGGGTTTCTAAACTGGCCACCCGCTTTACAGGACCGTCTAGGTATTCAAAACAGTCTTCCATTATGCTGGCAGAGAGATCGGAAGCGATTCCGCCAAAGAGCGAATCCTCTTGCAGGATAATCACCTTCCCAGTTTTTTGTACTGAACTGTATATAGCCTCCATGTCTAAGGGCGCTAAGCTTCTAAGGTCGATTACATCTGCCTCGATTTCGGGTTTGCTATCTAGGGTTTGCAAGGCCCAATGAACGCCAGCTCCATAGGTAATCACAGTAATTTGCTCCCCTTCCCGTAGCAAAGCTGCTTTGCCCAAGGGTAAGGTATAATAATCTGTAGGCACCTCTTGACGAATACTGCGATACAGCGCTTTGTGTTCGAAGAACAATACTGGGTTTGGATCTTCTATGGCCGTAGCCAAAAGTCCTTTGGCATCGTAAGGAAAGGCCGGGTAAACCACCTTTAAGCCAGGGGTATGTGTAAACCACGCCTCGTTGGTTTGGCTATGGAAAGGTCCTGCACCTACGCCTGCACCACAGGGCATTCTAATTACCACATCTGCTTCTTGATTCCAACGGTAGTGGGACTTCGCAAGGTAATTAACAATGGGATTAAAGCCCGAAGTAACAAAGTCTGCAAACTGCATTTCCATCACCGCTTTATAGCCATTGATAGATAAGCCCATGGCTGCAGAAACAATGGCCGATTCGCAGATGGGAGTATTGCGCACTCGTTCTTTCCCGAAGCGCTCGACAAAACCTTCAGTTATCTTAAACACCCCTCCGTATTCTGCGATATCTTGCCCCATAATCACCAAGTTATCGTGGCGTTCCATGGCCTGTCCTAGACCTTGCGATATGGCGTCTATCAATCGCAGCTCTTCCAACTTATTGGAAGGACTAACTTCCTGATATTTAAACTCTTTAAACACATCACCTAACTCTTTACTTACTGTACTTTCAATGGCTGGTTCTGCGAAGGCAATGTTTAGATTTTCGTTGATTTCGTGGACGATTTCCTTTTTGAGTTCCACCTCTACTTCTTCAGATAGAATTCCTTCTTCGCGCAGGTAGGCGGTATAGTTTTCTAATGGATCCTTGGCTGCCCAACGTTCCATTAATTCCTTAGGAACATATTTGGTGCCGCTAGCCTCTTCGTGTCCACGCATACGGAAGGTTTTAAACTCCAACAATAGCGGGCGCGGATTGGTCCGCATGCTTTCGACGAGCTCATTGAGTTTGGTATAAACTTCTAATACGTTATTCCCATCTATGATATGGGCTTCCATGCCATAACCTTTTCCTCTATCTGCTAAATGTTCACAGGCAAATTGCTCGGAGACCGGCGTTGATAAGCCGTAACCGTTGTTCTCTATGCAAAACAAAACAGGCAATCCCCATACCGAAGCTACATTGAGAGCTTCGTGTATGTCCCCTTCGCTGGTACCACCATCGCCGGTAAATACGGCACAGACTTGCTTATTATCTTTTAATAAATTCCCTAGGGCGATCCCATCGGCGACTCCAAACTGAGGGCCTAAATGCGAGATCATCCCAACGATCTTATAGTCTTGTGTCCCAAAGTGGAAACTACGATCTCGGCCTTTGGTAAAACCACTAGCCTTGCCTTGCCACTGTGCAAACAAGCGATGAAGTGGTATACCCCTGCCAGTAAAGACACCCAGGTTACGGTGCATGGGCAAGATGTATTCTTCTGGCTTTAACACCGAAGTTACCCCCACAGAAATTGCCTCCTGCCCGATTCCGCTAAACCATTTGGAGATTTTACCTTGCCGCAATAGCACCAGCATCTTCTCTTCGATTAGGCGAGGCTTCAACATTCTTTTGTAAAGTTCGATCAAGAGGGTATCGTTCAGGTCCTGACGATCGAATAGCATGGGAGATCTAAGCTCCGATTCCTTGCTCATAGTTGTGGGTTCTGATATTTCAAAAGTAGAAAATTTGTAAGGGATGGCGCTCGATTTCCTGATTTTTTTAAGCGGCCTCATCCGCCCTAAAATTGGTATATTTGTAGGGTAAATCCATAGGTTATGAACAATATTCCAAGTGTGGATCTGGCCGACTTCCTATCCGAAGATCCTGCAAAAAAACAACGCTTCGTAGATCAGATCGGTTCTGCCTACGAAGAAATAGGTTTTGTTTCTTTAAAGAACCACTTCCTAGACCAACAATTGGTAGATCGCCTCTATACCGAGGTAAAGGCCTTTTTTGCGCTGCCGGAAGACACCAAACGGCAATACGAAATCGAAGGCTTAGGCGGACAGCGCGGCTATGTTTCCTTTGGGAAAGAACACGCCAAAGGCAAGAAAGAGGGCGATCTTAAAGAATTTTGGCATTTTGGACAAGAACCAGATGCCGATGCACAGCTGATAGAAACCTATCCAGATAATGTCGACGTAAAAGAGCGGCCCAACTTTAATGATGTAGGCATGAACGCTTACCGCATGTTGGAGAAAACAGGGATCTATGTATTGAGAGCGCTCGCATTGTACATAGGTTTGGAAGAAACCTATTTCGATCATTGGGCGAGCAATGGAAACAGTATTTTACGCCCCATCCACTACCCTCCAATTACAGCAGAACCCAAGGGGGCTGTGCGCGCAGGGGCTCATGGAGATATCAACCTAATCACCTTATTGATGGGTGCTTCCTCTGGCGGATTGCAAGTATTGCGGAAAGATGGTGAATGGATCGATGCCATCCCAGAAGAAGACGAACTGGTGATCAATGTAGGAGATATGCTAGAGCGGCACACCAATAATAAATTGCGCTCTACCATCCATCGGGTGGTAAACCCGCCCAAAGACCAATGGCATACCCCACGTTATTCTATTCCGTTCTTTATGCATCCAAGAAGCGATATGAAGCTAGATTGTTTGGACGCGTGCATAGATCGAGAGCATCCCAAAACCTATGAGGACATCACCGCAGGGGAATTTCTTCATCAGCGCTTGGTCGAAATCGGCCTGATAAAGGAGTAAGATGGACTTACAAGATCAGTTAAAGAACTTATTCCCAGACCACCAACCCGAGGAGGCGGTCGAGCAAACCAACGAGCCCACAGTTTGGTTGCAGGACGACCCATTGATTTGTAAATACGAAAAGCGTAAAGGCAAGGCTACGACCATTATCGAAGGCTATAACGGAGCGACTTCAGACTTCAAACAACTCGCCAAAGAGATCAAGCAGTTATTAAGTGTTGGTGGAAGTTTTAAAAACGAGCAAATCATCATCCAAGGAGATTATCGAGATCGCATCATGGACTTCCTGAAAGAGAAAGGCTTTAAAGTTAAACGAGTAGGCGGTTAATGAGCAAGCAGCGAATCCCAGAGTCGGAACTCATCTTAAACTCGGACGGCAGCATATACCACCTGGCCCTGAAGCCCGGCGAAATTGCCAACACCATCATTTTGGTGGGCGACCCTCAGCGGGTAGAAAGAGTAAGCGCACATTTCGATACCATAGAACTCACTCGAGCGCATCGCGAATTTTGCACCCATACGGGAAGCCTTAGAGGAAAACGCCTCAGTGTTGTTTCTACTGGTATAGGCACAGATAATATAGATATTGTATTTAACGAGATTGATGCCCTTGTCAATGTGGATTTTGAGACCCGGCAAATTAAAGACAAACTGACGACTCTCGATTTTATTCGCGTGGGTACCTCTGGTGCCCTACAACCAGATGTTCCGGTAGATAGCTTGTTGGCAAGTGTAACCGCCATCGGGTTCGATAACCTGCCTCACTTTTATCGTTCTCGAGACTTGATGGATCGCGGCTTTATCGATGCCTTTGTGCACCATACCACCTGGGATGAAAAACGTTCGGAACCCTATGTTTTGCATGCCGACCCCCGACTGCAGGAGCAATTTAAAGACCGTGGCCTTATCGCAGGTTGCACCACCACCAACGTAGGCTTCTATGGCCCTCAAGGACGGGTTTTGCGCCTGCCGTTAAACCAAGAAGACATCAACGAAAAGATCGCCTCTTTCCGCTACAAGGATATAAAAATCACAAACTTGGAGATGGAAACCGCCGGTATCTATGCCATGGCCCAGTTATTAGGCCATAGGGCGATTTCGTTAAACGCTATTCTGGCCAACAGGCCTAATGGCACCTTTAGCGAGCAAGCGACACATACGGTAGATAGACTCATCGATTGTACCCTCCAAACACTTTGCCCATGATGAAGGTTAAGATCGGTGGCGTGCCAGAACACTTTAATTTCCCTTGGTATCTCACCCTAAAAGATAAATTGTATCATAAAGAAGGGATTAATTTGCGTTGGCAAGACTTCCACGGAGGGACTGGGCAAATGAATACCGCCTTGCGCGAGGCAGAGATCGATTTGGCGGTGATCCTAACGGAAGGAATTGTTCGAGATATCATCTTAGGCAACCCATCAAAAATTGTACAGCAGTTTGTAAGCTCTCCTCTTATCTGGGGTGTACATGTGGCCGAAAAGGCCCCCTTTACTTCCCTCGATGAGTTACGGGGTAAGCGGGCTGCGATTAGTCGGATGGGGTCAGGATCGCATTTAATGTCCTATGTTCAGGCCCAAAATATGGGTTGGGATACAAAAGTGGATTTGAGGTTTACAGAAATTAAAAACCTGCAGGGCGCTCTTAACGGCCTTCCTCTTGGGGTAGCCGACTACTTTTTATGGGAAAAATTCACGACTAAGCCTTTTGTAGATCAGGGTGTGTTTAGAAGAATTGGCGAAGTGCCTACCCCCTGGCCATGTTTTGTGATTGCTGCAAGGCAACAGTTTATCGAAGAACAGCCAGAAGCCTTAGATTGTATTTTATCGACCATTAACCAAAATACCGCCCAGTTTAAAACCATGGATGGTATAGCTCCACGCTTGGCCAAGCGTTACGGCCAACAAATACAGGATATCGAACAATGGCTTAGCCTTACTCATTGGACGGACCAACAACTATATCCAGACCAACTAGAACTGGTTCAACAGACCTTGCGAGATTTAGACCTTATTCCCAAAAAAGCAAATTATTTAGACCTTTGCATGTAAGCGTTTACCGACTATCCTTAGGGCTTTTACCATTTTTTTAAGAAAAAGCGCAACCTTTTTGTGCCAATTGCGTCTTATAGGCAAATCAAGCTAATTATGACCACTTTTATGATTGTTCTAGGCTCCCTGCTGGTCACCAACTTTTTGTTGCTTCAATTTAGTTGCAACGACGCCACAGAGCCAGAAGTACCAGAAGAAGAATAAGCCCCATTCCCCGAGGCTTTTCTATTAAATGCAGCTTACCACTCTATCGGTGACTTACCGATTTTCTTTAAATACTCGTTTGTTTTACTGAAGTGTTTGTTCCCAAACCAATAGCCCCTATTGGCACTTAATGGGGAAGGATGCCCAGAAGTGAGTACTTTATGTTTTGAAGTATCGATACGCGCGCCCTTTTTATTGGCGTATCCACCCCACAATAAAAAGACCAACCCTTCTCGATGTTCTGATAAGCGATCGATTACGGCATCAGTAAAAACTTCCCAGCCTTTCTTTTGATGACTTCCCGCCTGATGAGCACGCACAGTAAGTGTTGCGTTTAACATCAAAACACCCTGTTGTGCCCAACGCAGCAAATTTCCATCGACGGGTGGCTCAAGATCGAGGTCAGTTTGGAGTTCTTTAAAAATATTCACCAATGAGGGCGGTTCTGCGATCCCAGGATTTACAGAAAAACAAAGCCCGTTTGCCTGCCCGGGCCCATGATAAGGGTCTTGGCCTAGTATCACCACTTTTACTTTCCCGTAGGGTGTGTGGTCGAAAGCCGCAAAGATCTGCTCCTCTAAGGGGTAACAGCTACCTTTGCCATACTCTTTGTTTACAAAACGTGTGAGCTCCAAAAAGTAAGCTTGTGTAAATTCTTTGCTTAGTTGCCGTTGCCAGCTTGGGTCTATTTGTAGCTGCATTTATTTGTACTTTTGCGAGAGTTAAAAATAACAATAAACCGCTTACTCTGCATGGCTACCCCTTCCATGGATAAAAAGACTTTAATCGACCTCGAGTTGCCAGCTGTGCTTAGCCAAGTGGCCGAGATGGCTTTGGGCGAAGCAGCCAAGTCAAAAATCGCCAAAATAGTTCCACAAACTGAACTAGACGAGATTCGAGATTCGTTGCAACTCACCCAGGAGGTTTTGGCTTCCTTAGAAGGAGATAACCCCATCCCAAATCATGGTTTTGACGATTTATCCAACGAACTAAAATGGTTGGGGGTAGAAAATAGCACCTTAGAGATCGGTGGGTTTAGAAGAATAAAAAATGCCGCCGAAACCCTAAGTGGCTTAAAGCGCTTCTTCGATAAATACAAGGAGTTTTACATAGGGCTCCACCGCTGGTCCGCTCCAGTTCCCGAGATTAAACCGCAGGTGGCTGCCATCAACTTGGTCGTAGATCGCTATGGACAAATCCGCAATGATGCTTCCGAAGAACTAAAGAGCATACGCAAGGATTTAAGCCGGGTAAAAACACAGATCAATGCTTCTTTTACCAGAGCCTTGACCCGCTATCATAAAGCGGAACTCCTGGATGACATTCGTGAGACCATCGTGGATAACCGCAGGGTCTTGGCCGTAAAAGCCATGTATAGAAAAAAGATCAAGGGCGCGGTATTGGGACAGTCCCGGACAGGGAGTATTGTATATATAGAGCCCCAAGAGACCTTAGAGTATGCCACTCAGTGGTCTCAGTTGCTTTTTGACGAGCAAGAAGAAATCAAGCGGATTTTAAAGGCCCTCACAGAAACCATTAGGCCTTATCGTGCAGAACTGGCCGAGTTGCAAGACTTTTTGGTAGACGTAGATGTATGCTCTGCAAAAGCAAAATACGCCAAAACCACGAATGGGGTTTTGCCAGTAATCACCCAAGAACGCAGTCTAAACTTGCAAGATGCCTATCATCCGCTTTTGTTGGTATCCAATAATAAAGAGGGGCTTCCCACCTACCCACAAAGCATACAGCTTCATCCAGAAAACCGCATTGTGGTGATCTCTGGGCCCAATGCCGGTGGGAAGAGCATTACCTTAAAAACCGTAGGGCTATTACAAGTCATGCTACAGAGTGGCTTGCTAATCCCTGTAGCGCCTATGAGTGAGTTTTGCCTCTTCGACCGCATCCTTACTGACATCGGGGATAACCAGAGTATCGAGAACCACTTAAGCACCTATAGCTATAGGCTTAAAAAGATGAATCAGTTCTTAAAGAAGTGCAATGCCAAGACCTTGTTCTTAATCGATGAGTTTGGAACCGGTAGTGACCCAGAATTAGGCGGGGCGCTTGCAGAAATCTTCTTGGAAGTGTTTTACGAGCGTGGCGCCTATGGAATTATCACTACCCATTACAGCAATCTAAAACTGTTGGCGAGTGAATTAGACCATGCGACCAATGCCAATATGCTTTTCGACCGGAAAAGCCTTAACCCAATATTTCAATTACAATTAGGAGAAGCAGGAAGCTCTTTTACCTTCGAAGTGGCTCAGAAAAACGGCATCCCCTATAGCTTGATAAATAGAGCAAAGAAAAAGATCGAACGCGGCAAGGTGCGCTTCGATAAAACCTTGGCCAACCTGCAAAAAGAGCGCAGTGATCTTAGAAAGACCACTAAAACATTAAAAGACCAAGAACAGAAAGCCTTAGAAGAAAGCAAGAGTTTAGAAGAAGCCAACGCACGCGCCAAAGATAAATTGGAACGCTACCAAGAAGTATTCGATGCCAATCAACGCTTGGTGTCCTTGGGGAAGAAATTCGATACCCTGGCGCAACGGTTTCAGAATAACAAAAAGAAACGTCTGTTACTAGACGAATTGATGAAATTGGTGATGGTCGAAAACAGCAAGCGAAATCCCGTCAAAGAAAAACCCGCCAAGGAGCGAAAGCAGGAAAAGCAAGTGGCACATCAGATCAAGCAGGAAGTAGAACAAAAGGTTGCCAAAATTCGGAAAGAAAAGAAAAAGAAGAAACAAGCAGCCAAAAAGCTACCGCCACCCAAGCCAAAGGTTGCCCTAAAGGTCGGTGACAAGGTAAGGATGATCGATGGTCGGGCTGTTGGCACCATAGATTCCATAGAAAAGAAAAAGGCCATAGTAAACTACGGCCTCTTTACAGCAGATGTATCCTTATCTGAGCTTGAAAAGGTTTAATCGCAGGTAATCTCCCGATATTCTGAAGGGGCTCCAAATATACTACCGCCATAAAATTCGTAGCAATCTTCGAAATAAATATACCCTGTTGGAGTTTCTTCCCTGCCGATATAATTGTAATCTCCGCCCCCATATTGATACTCAAATTGCACTTCAACCTCGTGGGCGCCAGAAGGTGGTATTCCTGTTTTACGCTCATCCTGATCTAAATAATAGTAGGCTGAATTATAATAGGTATCGCTATTCTGTCCTTTGTAGCGGAAGCGAAATCGGCAGTCGTGGATCGAGTTGTTTTCGACATTTATTTGTTCATGGGAGAATGGAGTACTCGAACACTGCCTCGTAGTGTACTCTGATGTATAACCCATTTTGGCCAAGGTGTTGTCTTGCAGCAGACGGATGGTATAGGCGATAGGCACACCAGGGTTATTACGAGAATAGAAGGCATTCTCTCCTTCGATGATATGATTTATGCTTCCGTGGCCTTCCTCGATATTGGCCAAGTCTATAGCAGAGGCGGCCACCTCGGCATTCCCGCCAATGGTAATTAAATCTATGGTGGACTCCTGAAGAACTTCTTCGAATGTGCTGTTTATCGTTCCTGTGCCTTGGCCTACGCCACTAGCATATTTTAATACCGCATCCAAATTTATACTGGTATCCATATTGGTGGACTCCATACGCAGCATGATAATACGTCCATAAGACACAGAGCTAACATAAGCCGGAGGTGCATCAGAATTTATCAAATTTTGCACTTGCGTTAGGCTGGCGCCACTGCCAAAAACCGCCGCTGGGCTCATGGGGGTATTCATATTTACACGGTAGAACTCTTGCTTATAGACCAAAGAAGCCACCCGTCTTTCCGAGTTCGTCTCAAAGCCCAACTGAGCTTCCATAGCACCACCAGTGGCCCATTCCATGGTTAAGCCTACATCTATGGCCAATTGTCTAGAACTATAGGCTGTGGCAGCCTTATAAATAGAATTGGAACCGTTTCTATAACCATCTACATATGCGTTGTCGTTCCACCATTCTAAAGCATCGTCCAAAGCGGCATCTACCGTGGCAAAATTAGGATCTTCGACTTCCATATTTCCGTTAGAGCCGATACCTGGTAAATCGACCCTTAAGGTAACTGGCGCTCGATTTAAAGCCAAAGGCGTAGGAGCTCCTCTCCAAAGATTGTTATCTGCCAAGACCAAGGCTCCTGGGTAGATAACATCGGCGGTGGGCCGCAAAATGGCCACGTCGTCAAAATTGGTGCTTAGGTCCACGTCGGTTAAAGAACAACTAGTAACCGTACCTTGTTGCGGGCTGCTAGGTACATCAGGGTCGTTATATGGATCCCCTTCGTCTCTTTGGCTTTCCCCATCTGGAATGCTCTGGGTTTGTAAAAGTTGCTCGTGGTTAAAATTAAGGCCTAATATGTATTCGTTGATGTTGTTGCCGTCAGGGCTTGTGTTTCCATCTTCACTATCATCTGTGCTACAAGAAATGCAAAAAGAAAGTAATCCAATTAGGCAAAGAATAATGGGTGTTTTGTAAGTACGCATAATGAATAATTTAGTTATAGAGCGAAAGTATATGCACGACCATAGACAACCTAAATTTTGGCATGGACAAAGAATGGACAAGCATAAAAAACTTAGGACATCGTTTTCTAGAAGTCCGTACTACATGGTCACCTCGTTATATGTAAATACTTGATATAAAGATGTTTATGTAGCTATAGGAAATATGAATCCATAGACAAAGTATGGACAGGGCATAGATTTGGGCGTTGATGCTCAGTATTGTGCAAGGATATTCGGATATTAGAGTTATGAAACTAAACCAACCCTTCCGTTCGCTGCTTCTGTTCTTGTCGATTTGTTGTTTTACCTTAAATAGTTACGGACAAGACATTAGCAAGATCGATAGCTTAAAACTAGTATGGCAGAATAGTACGTCGAACAAACAACGCTTTTTAATCAATCGAGCCCTCTTTGACCTCGAGTATGCGAAAGATTCCGCTTTAGCCGCCAACTATATCAACATAGCCGATTCGCTTGGCGATCAACTAGTAGATCCAGAGACAGTGGGGCTTCGGATGCTAATGAAAGGAAAATTCTATGTCAACCAAGGTCAATACTTTCAATCTATTTCACCGCTGGAAAACAGCGAACGCATCCTGGATTCGATTGGGGCAGAAGAAGATTTGCTAGACGCGCTGTACTGGTTGGGAACAGGATACCGCAGGACTGGAAACTTTACAGCGGCCTTTGAGCGTGTAAGCCGACTGTTGGAACTAACAAAGACCCTGAAACCGCAAAATAAAAAAGAGATCGGTAGGGTTTACTTACTGTTAGGCAGCATTCAAGGACAAGCGAATAATATTTCCGCGTCCAACGAATACCTAACAGAAGCCTACAAACTATTTGAATCGATAGGTGCGCAATCCTTATTGGCCTCCACGAGTAACAACCTGGCCATTAACTATAAAAAGACCGATGAACCGGAATTGGCCGAGCGCTATTACTTAAAAAGTTTGGAAATCCATAAAGAGAAGGATGAGTACGAAAGTATGGCCAAAACGCTCTCCAATATGGCAATATTTTATCTGAAGATCGAACAGCTTGAAAAAGCTTCCAGTGCGGTAGACCAAGGGCTAGCCTTAAGCGATAAGGGATTAAAGAAAGATCAATTGGCGTACCTATATCAAACCAAAGGACGAGTCCTTAGGGAGCAAAAACAATTTGATGTTTCCTTGGATTACTTGAAGCGCGCCGAAGAAATGCAAATCAGTTCTGGGAACAATCCTGCATTGGTAGGGACTTACAGGTACACTGCCATGACTTTTGCCGCCGCCGGATCCTATAAAGATGCACTAGATTACAGACTTAAATATGACGACTTGGCCTTCAAGACGTATAACTTACAAAGAACCAAGCAACTCGATCAGCTGGAATCCAGGTATCAGAACCAGCTAAAACAGAACCAGATCGAGTTACAAGAAGCTTCGATCAATAACTTGAACAAAGAGGTTAAGATCGGACGTTTACAGAAGTCCCTCTATGGACTCACCTCGCTCTTACTTTTGATTCTGACAATATTTGGAGGATGGACTTACCGAAAACGCATTAAGGACAAAGAAAAGGAATACTACAAACGGCAAGAACTGCAACAACAGCAATTGGAATTCAAGCATAAGGAGCTTACCTCGCAAATGGCTCACCTATCGCAAAAGAACAGCTTTATCGCAGATATTGCGGAATCCTTGGATCGTGTTAGAGGAGCCAGGGATACCTTCGACAAGGAGTACCGTCGAATCGAACGCCTCATCAAACAACAGCGTTCTACCGATGCAGACTGGGAGCATTTTAAACAATACTTTGCCGAGGTGCATAACGATTTCGAACACAAGATCAGAGCGCGGGCCGCTGACATTACCGAAAAAGAGATCAGGCTTGCTTCCTTTTTAAGGATGAATATGACCACCAAAGAAATCGCCTCTATTTTAAACGTGTTGCCTGAAACGGTCCTAAAGTCTAAATACCGTTTAAAGAAGAAGTTGGGCCTGGGCCAAGACGAGGATCTACAAAGCTATATTTCGACCATTTAAGATGGAATTTCTGTAACTTTGCAACAGAAATAATTCTACAAACTGGAACCCGAAAACACCCATAGTATCATCCTTTTTGACGGGGTTTGTAACCTCTGTAACAACTCGGTCTTATTTATGATTAAATACCATAAAAAGGACCACTACCGCTTTGCAGCCCTACAAGAACCCTACGGTGCACATTTGGTCAAAAAGTATGATATCGATACGCAAAAAATCGATTCGATTATTTTAATTGAAGGCGGGAAGGCTTTTTGGAAGTCAACAGCAGCCTTAAAAATTGCCAAGCGCTTAAATGGCGGTTATCCCCTGCTCTATGGCTTTATGATACTCCCTCGCTTTATTCGTGATGGGGTCTACGATATCATTTCAAGAAACAGGTACAAATGGTTTGGCAAGAAGGACCAGTGCATGATCCCGACACCCGAATTAAAGACGCTCTTCGTGAGCGACTATAGAGTTACTTCAAATTCTGAAGAATAAAATCCAGCTTCTGAGACTTGTTATTGTTTTGTTCAAAGGCCTTATTGGTGTGTGTAATCGCATCTGCCAACCCCATTGTTTTCCAACGTTCTACCAAGCCAGCATATTCTATGGATACTTTCCCACTAAGTAAAACATTCAAATCTTCCTTCTTCTGATAGGCGGTGTAGATTTTCTTTAAACCAGTAAGGTATAAATGGTCCTTGGTAAAACCACCACCTCTATGTGCCCGCAGCGTGATGCCATAAGCCTCTTCCCTATTGAGTTTATAATGGTTCGTGAGCAAATCGAAGGTGGCTCTAAAGTCGAAGCCTTTGCGCAGACTATCGGTAGCGATTACGCGGTGCGAAAGTTCTTTTAAGCGGTGCAGGGTAAGACAACCGCTCATATACTCGCTAAATACCGCCAGGCCTTCTTGAGTTTCTACATTTTTGGGGAAGCCATTATGGAAGATTTTTAAGGGCTGCTCTAAACCGTTGAAGGTCGTTACCATATGTACTCCAATCTCATGATTGGCCAACACCTTTAATTGGTTGGCACTAAAACGATGATTCTTTTGCAGGATAAGCGTCTGGGTATTGTTTTGCACCATGGCCGCTGCCGAGATCTTAGTCGAGTACTTTATGTTATATTGAAACCCGTATGGTTTGTTGAAGGTTTCGAAATATTCCCTGGCCTCTTCTGTCCCAAAAACCGGAATCATTTCATGGACGTCCTCGTCGTCTTCCAAATGAAGTATAAACTTGGCATTGGCCACATCCTTATCTGTAGGCGTACCAAAACTCTTTAGCGAATTATAATAAAAACGAGACCCCTTACCGATGGTATCAATGCATTCGATTAGCCCGGAATAATCGTAGATCACGTCCTGATAAAAATTGCGAGTATCTTGGTCCTTAATGCTTGCCAGGTCTAAAGAGAACAACTCTTGCTGGAGACGGTAGGCATCAAAGTCTATCTTTCGATACTTAAACTTTGGATTGATAGAGTATTTCGAGCCGAAGAAATGCTTCTTCTCTTGGAAGATATTGATGGGATTGACATAGTTAAGCAGCTCGATTTTCTTAACCAAATCATTTAGCTTACGGTCTATGGCTAGTACCGCAGGGTCTATATCGGCTTTTTGCAGGGTTTGTCCCATAATGTTATCGATGCGCCTGGTAAAAGGCTGCCGCATGCTCGGGCAAAAGTGTGCGGAGTTGCTGTTCTATGGCCCGAACCACCTCGGGGTAAATCACTCCGCTGCGCTCATCGCAGTAAATCTTTTTAAATTCTGTGGCCAAAACTAAGGTATTTTTGAAGTTTGCCGTTATGTATTTTAAGAAATATCCATTCCCTTGAAAGGTATCGTTGATTTGTGAAGTAGCTTCTATTTGATGGGGCAACTCTATTTGAGAGAGGCTCTTCCGCCAACTTTCTATTTCCAAACCAAATCGAGCGTTGTCAACGTTTTTCGTCCCTAAGTTGATTACCGGCACCTCCCGGTCCCAGCGCCACCAATTATAACTATGCATATCGTATACCACCGCAACACCAAACTTCTGTTCTAATTTATCGACCAAGGCATGGACTACCTTATAAAAGGCATTGTGTTTGTCTAAACTGCGCTGTTTCTGATCTTGTGGCAATGGGTTTCTCCACAACTGTTTGCCCCAGGCATCCTCGTAAATGGCCACCTCAGGCGGCCTGTTTAAATCGTACTCGAAACGGCTATCGCAGCCTGCAATTACTATAGGATGGCTTTGCACCATCTCTTTGGTACAGGGGTCTTCTTCGAACCACCTATCGTATTCGGAGTGCAAACAATTGTCCCAAAGTTCTTTTCTAAACTGATGGCCATCATGGACCGCGCCGCATAGGTAAGGCTGGTAATCGTCTATTTTTAACGTAAAGGAATAGTCCGAACTCACAGCTTCGAAACAAACCTCCTGCTGTATACGATCGATTATTTGTTCTGCAGACAGTCGCAACATACCGCTAGGCTTCGCTTACGTGTCTGCGCAATTTTTGGCGACGTTCGAAGGCAGCCACCCGCTCTTCTACCTTGTCTTCTACAAAGTCGATGATCTTTTCCTGTATACGGGTTTTATAGACTTTGTTCATATAAGTAATCCCACCAGGAGACATCACATTAACTTCGACCAACATATCGTTAATTACATCGATCCCCACAAAATACAAACCGTCTTTAACCAATTTTGGTCCTATTCTACGACAAAGCTCTTTTTCATGCTTGCTCAGCGAATGCCGTTCTACACGGCCACCAGCAGTTACATTGCTACGATGATCTTCTTCTCCTGGCACCCGCTTCATGGCGCCTATCGGCTGCCCATTAAGCATTAGTATACGGACATCCCCTTTGTCCGCGCCCTCTATATAATCTTGTAAGATCACGTAGTTGGAAGTGCCGTCTTTGTTGTCGATATAAAAATCGAGCAAGGAGTTGATGCTCTTCATGGCGCGCTTCTCTATTAAGATCACTCCAGAACCTCCAAAGCCGTTGAGGGGTTTAAGAATCATTCTGTCTGGGCCTTCCTTAATAATGCGTTTTAGGTATTCCTTATTCTTGGTCACATGGGTTCGAGGGATAATTTCGTTCTTTTCATCCTCGAATACCGCCGTATACAATTTATTGTTGGCTCGCCTGATACCGTCCAAGTCGTTCATGATAAAGACATCGTCCTTAACGCTATCCAAAAAGTTAAGCATAATCATGTCTAGCGGTGGATTGGAGCGAAGCACAATCACATCAAATCCGGCCAGCGGCAACATTTCGTCATAAAACTGGGCCTTGGCATGAAAGGATTTTAAAGATTTAGAGAGTTTTTCTCCACGTTTTAAACAACGGCAGAAACCATAAGCTACACTGTCTCTAATGGTAAGATTTGCAGGGGTAGTAATGGCCAGGCCGTGGCCTCGTTTTACAAACTCGTGAATCATGGCTAAGGTAGAATCGTTGTCCGGATCCATGTCCTGCCAGGGGTACATGATAAAACAAATGTTCATGACGATGAAATGCTTGGTGATCTTATAAATAAAGATAGCAATTCATCCGATATGCTCATCAAAATTTGAAAAATTTAAAGATTCACTTCCAAAAGGTCCAAACTGGCGGTTTACTTCACGTCTTCGTAATGGTCGTCCCACTCTTTTACGTGAGGCTCGCCCATTTTACCTACGGACTTGGCCACCAACATAGAAACGGTGGCATCTCCTGTTACGTTGATCACCGTTCGGCACATATCCAACGGACGATCTACGGCAAAAATAAGGGCCAATCCAACGGCTAGTTTTTCTGAAGGGAAGCCGATGGACTCCAATACGATTACTAACATCACCATCCCCGCACCGGGTACGGCTGCAGAACCAATACTAGCCAACAAGGCTGTTAGAACGATGGTTAATTGATCGCCCAATGTAAGGTCGAAGCCGAGCGCTTGAGAAATAAATACCGCCGCTACACCTTGGTACAAACTAGTCCCATCCATATTGATGGTGGCACCTACAGGCAAGACAAAGCTAGAAACCTCTTTGTTTACCCCAATATGCTCTTCTACGCGCTCCATGGTGACAGGCAAAGTCGCCGCCGACGAACTGGTAGAAAAGGCCAACAACTGAGCCGGACTGATCTGCTTTAAAAACCAAAACGGGTTCTTCTTTACGTAGGTTCCCACTACAATTAGATAGAATACTACCATTAATAACAGTCCCAAAACAACGACTCCAGAATACTTGGCCAAGGCCCAAAGCAAGTCTGGATCGCCAGAAGAAACCACTACGCTCGCCAATAAAGCGAAAACAGCGTACGGAGCGCTAAGCATTATTAAATCTACCATTTTGAGCACCACGTCATTTAAAGAGTCGAAAATCTCCTTCATGGGCTTTGCTCGCTTCTCTCCAATAAGCAACATAGAAATGGCAAACAGTATGGTAAAGAAGATTACCTGAAGCATCAAACCATTGTTACTAAATGCCTTAAAGGCGTTATCCGGAACCATGTCCACCAAGAATTGCAAAGGCCCAGAATCCATCTGATTGCTCGCTTCTGAAATTTTAGATTGAACCCCGCTGGCATTAGAATAAGTTTCGCTGAGTTTTTGGACGGTAGATTCAGAAATTCCATCCCCGGGTTGCAATGCATTCACCAAAAGCAAACCGATAGTAATGGCCACCACTGTTGTGGCGATATAGGTTACCATGGTTCGTAGCCCGATATTTCTAAACTTAGAGATGTCCTTTAGATCTGATATACCCTTAATCAAAGAAGCTAAAATCAACGGTATGGCGATTAGCTTCAGTAACTTCACGAAAATGGTTCCTAATGGTTTGATCCAATCAGAAATAAATTCCGGCCCGCCATCGATTTGAGTCATAACTGCCCCAAAGGCGATTCCTAGGACCATTCCGATCATGATCTTCCAGTGTAATGCCATTTTCTTCATCTCTTAATGTTTTAAAGTTTGGTTGTACGGTCTCGCAAACTAAAGTCTGCCAAAACCAAAGCCGCCATGGCTTCTACTATGGGCACCGCCCTAGGCACCACACAGGGGTCGTGTCGTCCTTTGCCCTGCATAATCACCTCGTTGCCATCTTTGTCGATAGTAGTCTGATCTTTCATGATGGTGGCCACAGGCTTAAAAGCCACGCGAAATACTACGGGCTGGCCATTGCTAATTCCACCTTGTACCCCACCGCTAAAATTGGTCTGGGTGCTACCGTCCGCATTAAACAAATCGTTATGTTGGCTGCCCATCATCTGTGCCCCTGCAAAACCACTGCCGAATTCAAAACCTTTTACGGCGTTTATGGACAACATGGCCTTGCCTAATTCTGCGTGTAATTTATCAAAAACGGGTTCTCCTAATCCAACCGGGGCATTCTCGATGACGCAGCTAATAACTCCTCCAACGGTATCTCCTTGTTTACGGACTTCTTTGATATAAGCTTCCATCTTCCCAGCCATCTCCATATCGGCCGTTCTAACGGGGTTATTCTCTATACAGTTAAAATCTAATTGCTGCCAGGGCTTGTCGAGCTCCATGCTGCCCACAGACGATACATAAGCCGTTATCTTGATGTCTTTAAGCAGTTGCTTGGCAATGGCGCCTGCGACTACTCTGCTCGCTGTTTCGCGGGCAGAAGACCTCCCACCACCTCTATAATCGCGATGGCCGTATTTTTTATCGTAAGTATAATCGGCATGCGAAGGCCGATAACTATCCTTGATGTGGGAGTAATCTTTAGATTTCTGGTTGGTGTTCTCTATGATAAAGCCAATTGGTGCCCCGGTGGTTTTACCTTCGAAGATGCCCGAGAGAAATCGAACGCTGTCTGGTTCCTTGCGTTGGGTAACGATGGCCGATTGTCCTGGACGTCTGCGCGCCATTTCGTTTTGCACCTGGTCTAAATCCAAGTCCAATCCCGCAGGGCACCCATCTATGACCCCGCCAATCGCGGGTCCATGCGATTCGCCAAAAGTGCTTAATTTAAAGCATGTCCCAAAGCTATTGCCTGCCATCAATGGATTTTTAACAAATGTAGTTTTTCCGATCTAATTATAAAAGATCGGGCATTTAAAGTTTAAGAAACATCCAGAAGCGCTCAGTAACCATAACATTATCAATCGTTAACTTTTCGATAATCGGGTTTTGTGGAGGAATAAAGTCCTTTGCATATAAATGATCGAAATTGAAGCGTAAAGTAGAAATTGTCGTTATTTCCGATGTGCACTTGGGTACCTATGGTTGCCGGGCCAAGGAATTACTGAACTACCTTAATTCCATCAAGCCCCAAAAGCTCATATTAAACGGAGACATCTTCGATATTTGGCAGTTTAGAAAGCGCTATTTTCCAAAATCCCATTTGCTCATCATTAAAAAGATTATCGCCCTTGCGGCCAAAGGCACCAAGGTGTATTATCTCACAGGGAACCATGACGAAAAGTTACGCCGCTTTAGCGACACCAAAATGGGCAACATCTATTTAATGGACAAACTTGTATTGAACTTAGATTCTAAGAAAGCTTGGTTTTTTCATGGAGATGTTTTTGATGCTTCCATCACTCATGCCAAATGGATCGCCAAGTTAGGTGGTTGGGGTTACGACCTTTTGATCGTTTTAAACAGAGCGGTCAACATTATGTTGGTTAAGTTGGGAAGAAACGAGTATTCCCTATCAAAACGGATTAAAGACAATATAAAAGGCGCGGTAAAATTTATTTCGAACTTCGAAAATACAGCAACCGAACTGGCCATCGAGAATGGGTTCGACTATGTGGTCTGTGGGCATATTCATCAGCCCGTCATTAAAAACGTAAGCACGGTAAAAGGAGAATGCACTTATCTAAACAGCGGCGATTGGGTAGAAAACCTTACTGCCTTAGAATATGTAAATGAACAATGGAGCTTGTACCGCCACAACAATCATAAAAACCAGCCGATACCCCTGCACGAAGAGGACATCTTAGAAGACGAAGAGATCCCAGACATGCTTTCGGCCCTTTTAGATCCTTCTGCCTTACAATAAAGCTTCTTTTAAAACAGTAATGGGATGAAGCGCGTCCCGTGTTGTACCATCCAAAATTTGATGACGACAACTGGTTCCATTGGCAACGATGATGGTATCTGCCTTAGCTTTTCTTACTGCAGGAAATAGCCTTAGTTCTCCAATTTTCATACTCACATCGAAATGTTCCTGTTCGAAACCAAAACTCCCAGCCATACCACAACAACCAGAAGGTATTAAGGTCGGGCTATAATTTTGCGGAATATTTAACATGTCGAATGTAGCCGCTGGAAGCCCTAAAGCCTTTTGATGACAGTGTTGATGCACCTTAAGTTTAAAAGAAGAATCATTAAACTGTGCCGTGGAAATAATACCTGCTTTCCACTCCTGCTGAATAAATTCTTCGAATAACAAGGCCTGCTCTTGGAAGCGAGCCTCCCACTGTCCTGTATCGACCAGTAGTCGGAATTCATCTCTAAAGCCTAAAAGCGCGGATGGTTCGATCCCTACTAAAGCCACTTCCTCATGCAAATGCGCTTTCAAATAGGCTATGTTTTTAAGCACCTCGTGTTTTGCTTCCTCCAAATAACCCTTACTAATCAAGGCTCTAGCGCTGTCTAAATGGCCACACACCCTTACTTGATAGCCCAGAGCCAACAATAATTCTAAGGCATCCTTAGCCAAATCTCCATCGAAACTTCTGGTTAATTCATCTACATATAATAGAACTTCCTTAATCTTACTTAAGTTCTGTTTTACAGGACTATACAGCCTATTAGTTAAAGTATAGGAAGAAAATTTAGGCAGGCTTCGTTTGGGATGAATTCCTTTAGATTTTTTAATGGTATTTGCTATCATCGGAATACGTAAAGCCAAATTGCTAATAGGGCGAAGCTTTTGGCCCCAAGCATTGGCCGCAGAACTCTTGCCAAAGAAACCATCGGTGCTCTTTCCCTGCCCCGCTTTGCGGTTTTGGTATTCGAATTCGCTTTTTACCAAGGCCATATCTACATTAGAAGGGCATTCGCTGCTACAACCTTTACAGCCTAAGCATAATGCCATGGCTTCTTTTAAAACTGGATCATCGAAGCGATTTGGCGCTTGGTTATTGGTTAGTACCTCGCGTAAGGCATTGGCCCTTGCTCTGGTAGTGTCTTTTTCGTCTCTAGTGGCATGATAACTCGGACACATGGTCCCAGCAGTATGTTCTGTTTTGCGGCAATCGCCGCTGCCATTACAGTTTTCCGCCAAATGCAATATGCCCCCAGAATCGCTAAAATCGTAAAAGGTGTCTGGCTCTGCTACCGCCCCATGTTGTGAATAGCGCAGCTTTTCGTCCATGGGCCAGGCATCTGTAATCTTGCCTGGATTGAAAATATTGTTTGGATCGAATGTGGACTTTATATCTTTTAAAAACAGAAACACCTCTTCCCCAACCTGTTCCCGTAAAAATTCGGCCCGAACAATCCCATCACCATGTTCTCCGGAAAAAGACCCTTGGTAATGCTTGACCAACTCGGCAACCGCTGTGGTGATCTCCCTAAACTGCTGCTGTCCATCATCTGTTTTTAAATTGAGTATGGGCCGTAAATGCAACTCGCCAGCCCCAGCATGCGCATAATACACCACCTCTTGGTCGAAGTTCTTCATCAGGGTTTCAAAATCGGCTATATAAGCCGATAAGTCATCCAGAGAAACCGCGGTGTCCTCTATACAGGCGACCGCCTTATCATCGCCTACCATATTTCCCAACAGGCCTAAGCCCGCCTTTCGCAAATCCATGGCCATTTGTACCTCTTGTCCCCTAAGGGCAGGAGCGGTATACGCTCTCCCCTGTTCTTTTAGGGTCTGTTGTAGCTTTTCTATAGCGGCTGCCAAAGCGTCTTGGGTTTCTGCTCTTAGTTCTAAAAGCAATACGGCGCGTGGATCCCCTTCTATAAAAAAACGCATAGGCGCATACGTTTTGTTTTGCTTGGTACAATCCAAAATCACCTTATCCATCATTTCACAGGTGTAGAGCCCATGTTCCATGACGGGTTTTACATCATTTAAACAAGCAGTAACGCTGTGGTACTGGGCTGCAACAAGTGCAAAATGTGCTGGAGGTAACTTATCCAAAGCTAAGGTGACTTCGGTTATAAGACCTAAAGTGCCTTCGCTACCGCAGATTAATTGGCAGACGTTAATTTTCCCTTCCTTGCTAAAAACCTCATTTTCCAATAAGGCGTCTACCGCATAGCCCGTATTGCGTCGATGAATGTCTGCTTTTGGGAATTCCTGTTTTATGCTATGCCGAAGCGATTGCTCTTGCAATCGTTTGTTGAGCAAGCGATAGACCTCCCCTTCTAGTCCTGTTGCCCCGCATTTCTCCTTCCATTGCTGCTTGTTTAGTGGCTCGAATCGAACCAAACTTCCATCGCTTAACAACAGCTCTAATGCAATTACCTTATCTCTGGTAACTCCATATTTAATCGATGTGGTCCCGCTACTATTATTCCCTACCATTCCTCCAATCATACAACGATTGCTGGTAGAGGTGTTTGGGCCAAAGAAAAGACCATGGGGCCGTAAGTACTGGTTTAATTCGTCACGAATAACACCTGGTTGCAGCCTTACGATTTTGTTCTCTACATCTAAGTCGAGTATAGAGGTGAAATGCTTAGAGGTGTCTACGATTATTCCTTCGCCCACCACCTGTCCAGCTAGAGAAGTCCCCGCGGCTCTTGGAATCAGGCCGATATGATGCGCGCCGCTAAAGAGAATGAGTTTCTTTAAATCTGAAGTGTTCTTTGGGTAGGCCACTGCCGTAGGAGTCCTGCGATAAACCGAGGCATCTGTGCCATAGATGGTCTTGTGAAGTTTGTCCCAGTATAGACTTCCTTCTAATTGTTCGTTAAGATCGATTAAGGCATTCTCCATCGGAGTAAAGGTAACAAGTTTCCATTATTAAAAACCCGTTGAAAACTTCAAACTGAGCATCTACTCACCGCCTTATTAATTGTGTACTTTTATTAAGCTTTAAAACCCCAATCATGAAAACCTATTTAGCAGTACTTTTAATTTTTATCGGAGGCTGGAATCTGGCACAAGCCCAAGAAAACTCGAGCCGGAAACACGCCATAGGGCTTCGCTTTGCCAATAACGATGGCATCGGTACAGAAGTCAATTATCAACTTCGCTTAGGTAGTAATAACCGTATGGAATTTGGTCTAGGCTGGAAAAGTAAAGACGATACCAACCAATTAAAAACCGTTGCTCTGATACAGTGGGTATTCCCCTTAGATGGTAACTTCCATTGGTATGCGGGCGGAGGTGCCGGATTAGGCCATATAAGTTTTGACAGTAACTATCCGGGTGACCCCGATGATGAAACCTATTTCTATTTGGCCGGAAATGCCGGGATCGAATACGACTTTAATATCCCCATCATGATCTTTTTCGATATCAGACCAGAATTTGGTCTAGGCGATTCGATCTTCTTCGATGAATTTGAGTTCGAATTCGGTTTTGGTATTCGATACCAATGGGATTGATTAAACCGCAGCAGCCTCTAGAGCCACTTCGTAGATCTGTTCGTACATAGGCACCACGTTAACAGTGTCAAAATTTCGAGCGGCTTCTTTGGCCTGAGCTTTAAACTGAGCCAAGGTCTGTTCGTTTTCTAAAATAGCCAAGCTTTGGCTTATCATACTGTCTACATCGCCTATATTGCTTAAGTAACCGCTTTGGCCGTGGATGTTTACCTCTGCCAAACCACCTGCGTTACTCGAGACTACGGGTACTCCATTTGCCATGGCCTCCAAAGCTGCCAGACCAAAGCTTTCCTTTTCCGAAGGCAACAGAAACAAGTCCGAAAAGCAAAGAATTTTATCGATCTCACTGCTGTTTCCCACAAAGTTGACCCGATCTCTAAAGCCTAACTCTCTACTTAATAGTTCTGCTTGCTTTTTATCTGGTCCTTCACCAACAATTAGCAATCGTGCAGGCATTTCTTTTTGGATGCCATCGAATACCCTGATGACATCTTCCAAACGCTTTACCGGTCGTAAGTTAGAAATATGAGTAACGATCCGCTCATGGTCCTCTGCCATCAGACCGCGCTGGCAATCTGTAAAGCTGGTCTTAGGCCTAGACATGTCTATAAAATTAGGGACTACATGTATGTCGTTTTTAATAGTAAACAACCTAAGTGTATCTTCTTTTAAACTTTGAGAAACAGAGGTAACCACATCGCTGTGATTGATGCTAAAAGTTACCGCCGTCTTATAGCGTGGGTGGTTCCCTACCAAGGTGATGTCTGTTCCATGAAGTGTAGTGACCATAGGGATATTGATGCCCTCATCCTCTAACATCTTTTTGGCCATATAGCCGGCAAAGGCATGCGGTATGGCGTAGTGTACATGCAGCAAATCGATCCCATAGCGCTTGATGGTATCTACAATTCTACTCGATAAAGCCAGCTCGTAGGGTTGGTAATGGAATAATGGATACTCGGGTACCGAAACCTCATGAAAATATATATCCTTGGTAAGCAGATCCAATCGAACCGGTTGCTTATAAGTAATAAAGTGTACTTCGTGTCCTCGCTCTGTGAGCGCAACACCTAACTCTGTTGCAACGACACCAGATCCTCCAAAAGTTGGATAACATACAATGGCAATCTTCATAGTCTCTAATCCGTTATGGCTTCATATATGACGCCTTGAATATTGGATCGTAGATCACTTCGAATCAACGACCTGTTTTCTGCTGTGGGAAAGGTACGGTTGGATAAAAATACGTAAACGATCTCTTGCTCTGGGTCGGCCCAGGTAAATGTCCCGGTAAAACCACTATGGCCAAAACTGGTCATAGAAACACATCCACAAGTTGGGCCCACATCACCCAGTTGTGGTTTGTCGAAACCAACGCCACGACGCACATCTTCTTCGCAATAATGACAGGTATTAAAGTTGTCTATGGTGGCAGAAGATATAAACCTCTTACCGCCATATTCACCTTTCCAAAGGTACATTTGCATCAACTTTGCCACATCATTACTATTGGAAAATAACCCTGCATGTCCACAAACTCCACCCATCATGGCGGCGCCCTGATCGTGCACATAGCCCTGAACGCGCTGCATCCGAAAATAATTATCCTCTTCTGTAGGAGCGATATCCTCTAAGGCTATGCTGTTTAATGGACTATATGTTGTTCTATGCGCTCCCAAAGGTTGATAAAGCCGTTTTTTTGCCAACTCGTCTAGGGATTGGTCGTAATAGTTCTCTATATATTTCATCAATAGATAGTAAGGCAAATCGCTGTATTTGTACCCTCTGCGTTTTCGTAATTCACTGCTTCGGATTTGCTCGTAGATCGAATCTTGAAAATCTGCACGCATATATAGCTTATCGGCTACCTGAACAGAAAAAACACTGTCTTTGATTTTGCGATAATACTGTGCATCTGGGCGGCCAGTAGAATCTAGTGTTTGCGCATAAAACGGAATCCAGGCCTTTAAGCGCGCAAAATGCGATAGCATTCTTTTAAGATCTACGTTTTCTTTATCTGTCCCTTTATATTCTTCGAACATTCCTCCTAAAGTAGAATCCATGTTTAGTACTTCCCGATCGAAAAGCTCCATAAGCAAAGGCACGGTCGCTAAAATCTTGGTAAGGGAGGCTACATCGTAAACAGATTGCTCGTCTACCTTTCGCAGTTTATCTTCGGTGTGATAGCCAAAATATTTGTCGTATACCACTTTGCCTTTGCGAGCTACCAAAATCTGAGCGCCAGGCATCATTCCTCCGGCAAGCCCTACATTGGCCAATGAGTCGATTTTTAATAAGGTGTTTGGGTCTAAGCCGACACTAGACGGAGTGCCATACTGCAATCGATCTACACCACGGGTGCTTAGTCCATGCCCCCAGGGCAGGTCTTCTGCCAAGCCAACTGGCAATTGTCCAGTAGCGACTCTTGCTCCGAAAAGCAGTTGCGCCGCTAAGGATTGTACTACTTCGCTGTTTTGATAGGCCAGAACGACGCTTTCCATGCTATTAAACGAAGGCATATCGTGTAATACATAAGGCCGGGCAAACACAACTAGGCTTACCCGATTATTATCTGCGATTTGTTGGATAAGGTCGATTTCGTCCACAGTAAACGAATGATCCTTCCAAGGGTGTTCGTTAGATTTATGGTACCCGATGATTACATGACTGTAACCATCAAGTTTGGCTATATATGCTTCGGGGCTAGCTTCTTTTATAATATGGACTTCACCATACTTGTTCAACTGCGAAGAAAAAGCCGTTCCGGGGTCGTCCCCCACCCCTACATAGGCGATTTTGGAGTTGCTCAGGTTTACTATGGGTAAGAGGTCTAAGTCATTTTTTACGACCGTAAGGGCAGATTCCATCACCTTTTCGTACAAGGCATCATCTACCGGGGCATTCAAATCTGCATGCAAGCCAACGGTATCTACTGGCGCATACTTATTAAGGCCAACTTTGTATTTCGCCATGAGGATTTTTTTGACTGAATGCGCCAAACGCTCCTCGGTCACTACTCCTTCTCTATAAGCTCTCACCAATAACTGATGTGCTTTGGGTACATCTTCGGATATCAACAACACATCATTTCCGGCCAAGAATGCCGCAAGATCTATCGCACCGGGTTGGTCGAAATTGGCTGCACCTTTCATATTTAGCGCATCGGTAAATATCAAGCCATTAAAGCCCAACTGCCCTTGTAACAAGTCCTGTACCACCGCCTTCGACAAGGAAGAAGGCAATTCATCTTCTGCGATAAGAGCCGGGATATTTAAGTGAGCCACCATCACGCTGCTCAGGCCTTCAGAAATCAAACGTTTATACGGAAACAATTCTAAAGAATCGATGCGCTCTTTACTAAAGAGCATCGTAGGTAGGGTTTTATGCGAATCTGCGTCGGTATCACCATGCCCAGGAAAGTGTTTGGCACTTCCCAGTACGCCTGCGGCCTGCATTCCTTTTAAAAACGCAGAAGACTTACGACTTACCTGTGCCCTGGACTCACCAAAAGATCTGTTGCCGATTATGGGGTTGTTGGGGTTGGTATTAATGTCTACTACGGGTGCAAAATTGATATGCACTCCTAAACGTTTACAATGCTCGCCTATTCGTTTACCTACCTGCTCCACTAATCGATCGTCGCGTACGGCCCCCAAAGTCATATTCCAGGGGTAAGCAAAAGTAGAATCTAAGCGCATGGCAAGTCCCCATTCTGCGTCCATCCCAACCATCAGTGGAACTTTAGACAAAGCCTGAAACTCGTTGTTTAACTTGGCTTGGCGGACTGGCCCTCCTTTAGAAAAGATCACTCCGCCCAAATAATAGTTTTCGATAAGTCCTTTTACAAGGTCGGTTTTCGATTTGGGGTCGCGGGAAAAAACATCCACCATAAACAACTGCCCTACTTTTTCTTGTAAGGACATATGGTCGTAGATACTGTCTACCCATCGCTGCTGTTCTGCGCGACTATCGGGTACCAACAAGGGGTTTTGCTGTTGAGAAAAGGCTGTAAATCCAGCTAAAAGTAAGAGTGAGATTAGCAGTAAATGCTTCATACTATCAAGTTAACAAAAACTATGCTAAAAATCGACCATGCCAACTTTCACTGGCGGGCACTTCCCAGTATTCTGCATATTCTGCCTTTGTATTGACCAAATTGTTAAAAACTATTGTCTGGCCCGAAATAGAGCGAGCCTTGGCCATCTTTTTAAAATCGGCCAAAGACTTATGGGCGATATAGGGTCCGTTGTAAAAGGTCACATTCATCTTATCCATTAGGTCTACATCCAGCTGTTTCTCTAAAGACTGAATAAAATGTACCGAGGCATCGATGCTACAGCCCGAGGCAGAGGCATTCGCTTGGTTTAGACCGATAATGATAAAGCGATCATGACGCAGCTCGAAGCCTGCTTCCAAATCTGCTCCATGTGCTGTCCATTGTTCTAAAAACAATTCCGCTTTCCGACCGATTGCTTCCTGTTCTTCTACAGAGAGTTTTCTATTTGCCTGGTAAATCCAGATGCGGGAATGATCTGGTAATTTTTCGAAAGCTACTAACATGGGCTAAATTATAAATCGGCTGCTTGCTGGATCATCTCAGCTACATCCAAGACTTGGACTTCGTCTTCTTTTTCTTCATGCTTCACCCCATCGGTGATCATGGTGTTACAGAAAGGACAGCCAGCGGCTATCACATCCGGTTTAGTCTCTATTGCTTCCTGAGTACGTTCTACATTGATGTCCTTGTCGCCCTTTTCTGGCTCCTTAAACATCTGTGCCCCTCCTGCACCACAGCAAAGTCCTTTGGATTTACAGCGTCTCATCTCGACGAGTTCTACCTCTAGCTTCTGCAATAATTCTCTTGGGGCCTCATATTCGTTATTGGCACGTCCTAAATAGCAGGGATCGTGAAAGGTGATCTTCTTGCCTCGAAATTTGCCGCCAGCAACCTTCAAGCGACCTTCGTCTAAAAGCTGTTTTAAAAACTGTGTATGATGCACCACTTCATAGTTTCCACCTAGGCCCGGATATTCGTTTTTTATGGTGTTGAAACAGTGAGGACAAGCCGTTACGATCTTCTTTACCTGATAACCATCTAAGACCTGGATATTCATCATGGCCTGCATCTGGAATAAAAATTCATTCCCAGCGCGCTTAGCTGGGTCACCCGTACAGCTTTCTTCGGCACCTAAAACAGCAAAATCTACCCCTGCACCATGGAGCAGGCGTGCAAACGCTTTGGTGATCTTTTTTGCGCGGTCGTCAAAACTCCCTGCACAGCCAACCCAAAACAAAACCTCTGGTTGTTTGCCTTCGGCCATGTATTGCGCCATTGTCGGAACTGTAATCGGTGTACTCATGGTTTAATCTTCAAATACCTGAATGGTCACTTCTTTGTCTACCAGGTCGGTAAATTTTCCTTTATATCTTGTGGCTTTCACCAAATGATTGTCGATCCAATGGTAATTACCACCTCTGGGTTTTCCCATCAAAAGGCTGTGGTAATGAAAACCGTGCTCGGCCAGCCATTGTTCTGTTACGCCTCTATGGTCTTCTGTTCGAGAGGTAAAAAAACAGATGATGTGCCCCTGGTCATACCATTTGTTTAAGGTTTTTAATGCATCGGGGTAAACGCTTGCAGTCGCCATTCGTTCTGGCTCTTCATTTGGAATATCGTCACAAATCGTTCCATCGATATCGATTAGGTAATTTTTTATCCCAGATGGCAAAACAGGACTAACTGTTTCTCCAGCTTCGACTTTATCGTGCAACAATTTTTCTACTTCCTCTTTCTTCATGTTGTTTTTTATTGTTCGTTTATCCAATTGGCCCGATCCATCTGGTTAAATGGCCAAGGCGCTGCGTTGTTTTCTATGTTGGTCATGGTTACGTTGAGCTCTGAGGGAGCCGCCGACTGTTCCATCACTAAGTACTGTCTCATATCCATAATGATGGACAAGGGATCTATGCTTACCGGGCAGGCTTCTACACAAGCATTACAAGTAGTACAAGCCCAAAGCTCTTCCCTACTGATGTAATCGTCCAATAACTGTTTACCATCTTCCTGGTAACTACCATTCTTATCGATGTTGGCACCGACTTCTTCTACCCTGTCACGCGTCGCCATCATGATACGTCGAGGCGATAACTTTTTACCAGTCTGGTTGGCAGGACATTCGCTTGTACATCGACCACATTCTGTACAGGTATAGGCATTGAGCAATTGCACCCTGTCCAAATCCATCACATCGCTAGCCCCAAATTTGGCAGGAGCCTCTGCTCCTTCTGCCGGCGCTGCGAATGGGTCTGCATTTGGGTCCATCATCAATTGGACCTCTTTGGTGACAGAATCTAAGTTTTTAAAGGCACCTTTTGGTCGAACACTGCCGTAGAATACATTCGGGAATGCCAGCAATATATGAAGATGCTTACTGTAGTATAAATAATTAAGAAAGACCAAAATCCCTGCGATATGCAACCACCAAGCGGTTCGCTCTATGGTTGTAAGGGTGGCCTCACTAAAACCAGAGAACCAGGGTTGTAAATAACCGCTTACAGGAAAACTCCCTGCTTTTACATAATGAGCAGCATCCATATTTTGCAAGGCAAGGTCTGCCCCGTTCATCACCAAAAAGAGGGTCATTAAAAACATCTCGAAATACAGGATGTAATCTGCATCTTTCTTTGGCCAACCCTTCATCTCCGGGCTCCAAAAGCGACGAATGCGCTGCACATTTCGTCGAAGCCAAAAAACGATTACCGCAACGAGCACCAATAGGGCTAAGACCTCGAAGCTCGCAATGAGGCCGTCATAGACCACACCCAAACCAGCAAAAAGGCGGTGGGTGCCCAAGAGACCATCTAAAACAATCTCTAGCACTTCAATATTAATAATGATAAAGCCTAGATAAACGATTATATGCAAGAAGCCAGCCCATGGTCGGACGACCATCTTAGATTGCCCTATGGCGATTCTAATGGTGTTGCTCCAGCGTTGTTTTTTATCGGAGGCAGGCGCGATTTCTCGACCCATTTTTATATTCCGAATAAGCTTTTTGATGTTGCGTACAAAAAAACCGATACCGGCGAGCAGAAGCAGCAAGAATAAGATGTTGGGCAAATACTGCATCATTCTTCAGGTTCTTGGTAATCTTTATTCTTTTTTCCGAAGACAGAGAAATGCACATAACGCTTAGGGTTACGCTTCATGTCTTCTAACAAGGCCTCTAATTGAGCGGAGGCACCCGTTAGGTTATTATAAAGCTCCTCATCGTTCAGCAACTTGCCCACCGAGCCTTCTCCGCGTTCGATCTTATCTGCCACTGCATTAAATTTAGCCAGCATTTGCTCCATATTGGCCATCATGGCCGTGATGTCTACCTGTGCTAGCGAATCGGAGAATTGAGCGAAGTTGGCACTGGTTCTATCCAAATTGGCAAATGTGCTGTCTAAGCCGTTTTTATTGTCTGCCAACAACTTGTCGATGTTATTGCTCGCATTTCTAAACGAAGCCATAGATGCATTTAAATTGGCAATGCTCTGTCGAAGATTCTCTTTGGTATCTTCGTTCATCACTTCGTTGATATTGTTTAACAAGGTATCCACTTTGGTGAGGGTTTGCACCAAACCGCTCTGAATGGGATCTAGGGTTTCCATTAACCCGTCCATCATCCCCGGTTTTATCCGGCCGATTAATGTATCGCCGCTGCTAGCCATCACAGCACCATTTACATCTGGGATGATCCCTAAGTTATTTCCACCGATAAAGCCACTGCTGTAGATTTCCACCACAGAAGATTTGGCAAACTCGAAGTCATTTTCGACCTTAAATGTTACCAACAAGCCACCGCGAGCATCTTCAAAATCGATGCTCTTTACTTGGCCTACTTGCAAGCCATTGATGGTAACCGGAGCCGATGGTGACAACCCGCCTACCTGATTATACTTTACGTGAAAAGTTCGAGCGTTGTCGAAAATGCTCGAATTCTTTAGAAAATTATAGCCGAAGATGAATAAAATGATGCCACCTAGGGCTAAGATACCTGTTTTAACCTCTCTGGTTAGTTTCAAAAGCAAAGGTTTTTATACCAACAAATTTAGAAATAAATACGGTACCAAATGGGCTGTATTTAAAAAGATTCGGACCTACGGCCCTGTTTTTTAACTCCCCTCTAATACCTCCGATAATTTTACTTTCTCGCCATTGCGAAATGCCACCACATAACAGGTATTAAACCCTTTTTCGCGTGCATAGGACTTCATGAGTTCGATCTCATTATAATCTGATGTGGCGCCATAATAATACTTCCACAAGCGATCTTCCTTTTGGCGGCTAACGTCCTTTAGGCCTTTAAAATTTTGCGGCTTTGTCGCTAGTTTTCGGCTGCTTGCTGCCAACTGAACTTTAAACGTAATCCCCTCGTATATACGCTCTTCCGCCGTTTCAATGGCTTGCTCTATTTCTGTTTCAGTAATCACTGGGTCCTGAAAGTCCGAAGTCGCCAGAGCGATGTTCTTTCGATAATTGATGATTCCATTTGCGATTTCGCGGGCCATTTCTTTACGTCCCTTTTTAGAATTGATATAAGGCCCTTCCTTATTGTTGGTCAAAAACCCCATTTCTACCAACACACTAGGCATATAAGAATGATGCAGTACCCAAAACACATCTTGCCGAACACTGCGGTCGCGCCTCTTTAAGTTGTTTACCATATTGGCCTGAATCAGCCCAGCGAGCATGATGCTTTGGTCTAAGTATTCTTGTTGCATAAGTTCTAAGCCGATGAGGGATTCTGGAGAGTTTGGATTAAAGCCCGCATAAGTCTCTTCATAATTTTCTTCTAAAAAGATCACCTCATTCTCCTTCTTTGCCGTACTCAAGTTCTTGGCACTTTTATCCAACCCCATAACAAAGGTTCCGGCACCATAGGCCTGAGAATTGTGAGAATCGCAATGAATGCTTACAAAAATGTCGGCATCTATCCTGTTGGCCACTGGCGCACGGTCGTACAATTCTATAAACACATCAGATTTACGCGTATACACTACTTCAAAGCCAGGAGTTGATTCCAATATCTTACCGATTTTTAGGGTAACATCCAATACGATGTCTTTTTCTTTAAAACCATTCCCTAAATTCCCAGGATCTCTTCCGCCATGGCCCGCATCGAGTACAACCACAAAGGGCTGACCATCTGTTTGGCCATAGCCACAATGCAGTGTAAAAACAAGAGCGAGTGCAAACAATAAAGATGGCAGTAGTCTGTTAGATCTCATAGTGTTAGTAACGTTAGGGATTTTGGGATATTTTAAAATTTTGTTATCCCAAATCTCACCCCAAAAAATATCCTTAATTTTGGAATCAATAACTAGGCCAATTTAGTCTATTGCGGGGCTTGGAACGACCCACTCCCCCATTATTTATCCACTAAGATATCTACAGTCCATCGGTACGTTAACCCCACATAAACTTTTCCGGAACCATTGGCTTAGCCTCCTGCTCGCGTGGCTCAGCATAGCAGTGGCTGTAGCGCAGGACCCGCCGGTAAGAGGTACTGTAGACCTGCCAGCCAGGCAGGACAGCCTACAAGTGGTTCAGGACAGCTTAAATGTTGGGCGTGTAGCGCTTAATCCTAGGGTATCGGACACCGTTAAAGTAGACACCGTTAAACCACCAAAAGAGACTATGCTCACAGATCAGGTGGAATACTATGGGGAAGACTATGTTTATATAGACCGTAAGAATGGCCTGATATACATGTATAATGAGGCCTATGTGATTTACGAAGACTTAAAGATTACCGCAGGATTAATCATTTTGGACTACAATAAAAACGAGGTGGTTGCACGAGGAATCGACAGCGCTGGGGTATACAGTCAGCGGCCAGTTTTTACACAAGGCCCAAATAAGGTAGAACCCGACTCCTTGCGCTTCAACTTTAATACAGAACGAGCCTTAGTGCATAATTCACGCACAAAGGAAGGCGATATCAACGTATTGGCAGAAACGACCAAGAAGGAAAATGACAGCGTCTATTTCTTGAAGAATGTAAAATTTACCACAGCCGAGGATTTGGACGACCCTGAGTATTATTTTTATACCCGAAAGGCCAAATTTGTTCCGCAAAAAAAGGTAGTTACAGGTTTCACCAATATGTATATCGCTGATGTACCCACCCCATTAGCGTTACCTTTCGCCTTCTTTCCACTAACAGAAGACCGTACCAGTGGTTTTATTCTCCCCAATATCGGTGATAACAGCGATCGCGGCTTCTTTTTTCAGAATGGGGGCTATTATTTTGCCTTAAGCGATTATTTCGACCTGACCTTACTCGGGGACTATTACACCAATGGTAGTTATGGCCTAAGGGCAGATTCTGATTATGCGGTCCGCTACAAATTTCGAGGGAATTTAAGTTTTAGATTCGAAAGCCTAATCAACAGCGAAAGAGGCTTCCCCGACTTTAGTCAAAGCGAATTATACAATATTCGCTGGACGCATCAACAAGACCAAAAGGCCAATCCAAATTCGCGCTTTAGCGCCTCGGTAAACTTAGGTAGTAGCCGCTATTTACAAGAATCCATCAACCAAACCAACAACGCCAGCCAGCTGGTAAACACCTTGAGCAGTTCTGTTTCCTACTCCAGAACCATCGACATAGTGCCCCAGGTTAATTTTACCATTGCAGCCACGCACTCCCAGAACACCCAGACCGAGCAGATCAATATGTCTTTGCCCAATGTACAGGCCAGCGTCGATAGGATCTTTCCTTTTGCTCCAAAAACTGGTTCTAAAAAAGGGGCGCTACAAAATATCAATATGCAGTACAATGTGGTTGGTGAAAACCGGATCCAAACTACAGATTCGCTCTTTTTTAAATCGGAGATGTTCGAAAGTGCACAGATTGGAGCGCGGCATACGATCCCGATCGGAACCAACTTTAAGTTGCTCGATCATTTGAGTGTATCGATGGGTGGTAGTTATGAAGAGGTTTGGGTAGGCAAAACAATTAGTAGAGCATACGATGCAGACTTGGATGAGGGCGACGGCGGAGTTGTCCAAGACACCATCTCGGGCTTTGATGCATACAGAACCTATGGGTTCAACACTTCGTTAGGGACTACCTTATATGGGATGTATACCTTTGGAAAAGGAAGAAATATCGAGGCCATACGCCATGTACTGCGGCCAGCTATATCTTATTCCATCAGCCCTTCTTTCGATCAGTTCTACGACGATTATGTAATTCCCTCTGCCGATCCTCAGATAGTGGAAGAAGTTATAGAATACTCGCGTTTTGAAGGAACGCTTTACGGTGCCCCGAGCAATACGTTTAACAGCAGCATGGCCTTCTCGCTAAGCAACAGTATAGAGGCAAAAGTAAGAGACAAAGACACCACGGCATTAGAGGCAAAAAAGATCAACCTTTTAAACAACTTAAATTTTGCCAGTGGTTACAGCTTCTCTCGAGATTCCCTAAAACTAGATCCCGTAACATTCTCGGCAGGAATCCCTGTGGTCGAAAAATTGGATCTAAACATCAACGGCCGCTTAGATCCATACGCTCTGGACAATAACAACCAGCGTATAGACACCTGGAATATCAATAATGGTGGTTCGCTATTTAGGTTGACCAATGCCAATTTGAGTTTTAATTACTCCTTTAGCAGCAAAGATTTTGAAGGCAGTGGCAGGCCGGAGGAAGATGAAGAGTTTGACAGTGATACCTTTAGAAATGGTGGACGGCCAGATGATTTGTTTGGAGAGTCCAAAGAGTTGGGGTCTCGGGGTTATAAAGAAAACTACAGAAATCGAGATGCCGAAGATGCCAGTTGGTATCAGTCGACGATCCCTTGGAATTTGCGTCTAGCGTACACTATTACCTATAACAACGCCCAACGTCAAGACGAAATATCGTCACACTCCTTGATGTTTTCTACCGGAGTTGAACTATCGCCGCGGTGGACCGTGAGCGCTTCTTCTGGATACGATTTTAAAAGCAAAGGAGTTACCCTTACCCAACTTCGTTTCGAAAGAGACTTAGAGAGTTGGTATACCTGGTTTTCTTGGACGCCCATCGGGGCGCGAAATACTTCTTGGAATTTCTTTATTGGGATTAAGGGCTCTATTCTTAGCGATATTAAATACGATAAGAGAAGATTACCGGATCGAGGGCTTTAATAGCCTTATTTGGGTCTCTAACTCTTAAAAATAAATTAGTTCTATGAAAAAAATAATAGAAACAAAAAGTGCCCCGGCACCGATAGGTCCTTATAACCAAGCGGTATTAAAGGGAAACATGTTATATACCTCGGGCCAAATTGCTTTAGACCCTGCTACGGGCGAGTTAAAGACAGGAAACATCATGGAAGAAACCGAATTGGTGATGGAAAACATGAAGGCAGTACTGACAGCTGCAGGCATGGATTTTACGCATGTTCTTAAGACCTCCATTTTTATCAGTAACATGGAGAATTTCGGCGCTATTAACGAAGTTTATGCGCGTTATTTTGAAGAGGAAACTGCTCCTGCAAGAGAGACTGTAGAGGTTGCAAATTTGCCTAAATATGTGAATGTCGAAATTTCGATGATCGCTTCGCTCTAAGCCTATTGCTCCCCTTCTCCTCCATCGTCGGCAGGGGGCTTAAAGTAGACAGGGTAGTTATTATCGTCCGGTACGACAGATTCTTGTAGCTCCTTATCTAGTGTTACTTCCTTGTTGAACAAAATCTGCATCAATTCCTTGAAGGTATCGAAATCTACAGAATAGGTGATCCCCGCTCCTTGCTCGTAGATTTGATCTTCTCCAAAAAACTGCAAGTCTGCCTGTCTATTGAAGAAATTCATCCGCAGGCTTCCGTCCTCATTTACCAACCATTGAACTTCGATATCCCCAGCAACCGTAGACTCGTTCGCACCTCCTACTGGGATACCTACCTTACCATTGATCAGGACCCGCTCCGAAATCTGTGTAGACAGTCGCACTCCAAACTGATCTTCGGTTTCTAAATCGATAGATCGTGACCCTGGTTCGTAATAAGGTAAAAACACAAACTTAGAATCGTTGGCAGAGAAGATATCTGCCACAAGTTTGTTAACACGTTCTGCCAAGGTTCCAACAACGGCATCGGAGCCATAATTGGTGTCCCCTTGAAAGGACCCTGTAGAGAATAAAAATAGTGCTTGGGTTTGTCGTTGCTCTTTGGTTTGGAGCTTGTACTCTAATTCGCTTCTAACCGTGGTGCTCACCTTTGGGAATTCTATTTCGAAGTCTAGTTCGGGCTGCAGGATAATTCCATTTAGATTTACCAATACCTCTACCGGGATATTCCTGTTAACAGAAGGGTTGTCTAACAAGACAGAAGGGTTTGCGTCTGTCTTATATTTCGCCGTCAGGTCTAGCATGGCTCCAGTTGGGCTACCATTCCAGGTGATGTTTCCGCCTGGAACCACATCGATGGTCTTATCGATTAAGCCCCCATATTTAAAGTCGTATTTCCCTTCGATTACCAGGAAGTCTCCCCACATATTAAATTTACCTAGCGTATTGATCTCTAACAACAGGGTTCCTGCTCCTCGTCCCTTAAGGCGAGAGTCGTTCTTCTGGTCCACCACGACCTCTACCAAAGCCTTTTCGTTGATGTCCAACTCGAAGTTAAGTGAAAGTCCTTTGAGTTCTTCTGTAACTATGGTTTCTCCACTGATCCGCGCTTCCTTTTCTTCGGGCGAAATAAAACGGATAAACGAATCATCCCCTATACTGGCTTCGTCGCTGATTGGAATCTTAAAGGTGGTTCCTTCTTCTGTTGTTGCCACCACATCGATTACCAGCTCATCGAATGGGCCATTGATTTCAGCTTCGCCACTGATGAAGGCAGTACCGTAATACAAGGCATCCTCTTCTGGAGGGGTATCCAACACCAACATTCTGTTTGTCACCAAATCCATGTCCAAGGTCCAATCGCTAAAATAGTCATGGCCGATAAGCGCATTTATTTGAGCCTCTGTCTGGTACTTCGTGTCGGTTATGGTTACATTGGGTATGCGGAATTGATCTGGGGTAACAAAAATATTGGTCCGATTCTGAAGATCCACATCTACGTTTAAGTAAGGAATTGTCATCCCTCCGTCGCTCAGCACCAAGGAACCATTGATATCCGGCCTTTTGTAATGCCCTACTACATCTGCCCTTCCGGACAGCGCCCCTCGCATGTTCGATAATACGTCTCCGCCCAATGCAGATAAACCGCTGATGTCGAATCGATCGAAGTTTACATCCATATCCAAATCGCTGCGGTCCTCAGAAACATAGAGCATGCCTTTGGCTGTAAAGGATTTCACCTGCTCATTTATCAACTCCGAGCTTATGGTAAACTGAGAAAAATCGGAATTCCCAGAAATGTTTAGATCCAGGTCTCCATAGGGTTGTTCGTTGACGCTAAGATGATCGATCAAAATCTGAGAGGTTGGAATAAATGCTTCTTGCTTACGGACGATATTCATCTGTCCATTCATATTCCCATAAATCTGCAAACTATCTATTGGTGGAAGCAAGTTCCCAGGGTTTACATCTTTAAATTCTAAATTTAAATTGGCATAGGTAGAGTCCTTCTTCACACCAGATAAAAAGATGTATTCTTCATTATGGCTCATCATTAGAGAATCGAGCAACACATCTTGGAAACCATTATCGAAGGTGAGTTTGTTGAGGTTGTTATTGTTTCGATTGAGCAACCAATCGTTCTCTTTATAAGTAATGGTAGATCTTTTAATCCCAATCACCGATTTTCCCTCCGGGTTGATGGTATGATACAAGGCTAACTTAAATCGATCTGCCCCCCCTTTTCCACCTTTGATATCCGACTGAACATACAGGGTATCATTTAGGGTCTTGTTAATAAGACTCACCTTAGAAAGATTATAGCCTCCTGTATGTACCGTATCTACGGCAAAATAGGCATTGTATAAAGGGTTGTCGTTATCCAACTGCAAATTGACCTTCCCAAGGTAGTTGTCGTACAATATCAATTCTGGAGATCTAAAGTCTAGCTGAAACTTAGACAGATCCGAATAGACAGAACCTCTCACCCTGGTGTTTTCCCCTAGCTGCAAATCGGGTAGAAACACATCGATTATTTTGTTTCTGATCAGAAAATTGTAATCGAAGTATTGATCGGCCTCTACCTCTTTAGGGATAAAGTTGGTGTAGATGCTCCCGATAGAATTATAAACCAAATCTGGGATTTGCGCAATCTTGAACTCCCCACTTATGGAACCCTTGATGATGTCCGGCGAATTGATCTCTATAGTGCGCTTTTCACCTTCAAAATAAGCCGACACCAAGAAGTCGTCGAAGAAAAAGTCGTCGGTATCTGTTTGATAAAAGGTTTCTAAAAACTCGATAGTCCCTTCAGCGTCATCGATACTGCTAGCGACCATATCCATCACCACACGACCTGCAAATACCGAAACACTATCTCGAGTAAACAGGTTTAGTTTATGGAGTTCGGCAAATTCTACATTCGCCTCAAAATCGTATTGGTTTACCTCTCGTGAAGCATCTACCAAGCCGTTAAATTCCATTTTCAAGTTTGGATCATCAATCACTAATTCTCCATTGAAGAATGGGTCTTTTAAATCGCCAGAAACCTCGATGTTCTGGTAGGTATAGCCTTCCAAATTAAAGGCCATAATATTCCCCTTAATATTGGTATCTACTGTTTCTCGTGTAAACCCTTGGCCTCTTATCACCAAATCTGCCTCTATTACCCCAAGCGATTCACTACCCGAAAGGGCCCCTAGGTCAAAATTGACAAAATCGATATCACCTTGATAAACCGCATGGCTAAACTCATGGATATTGGCCAATTCGAGGTCGGCCTTTATAGTGCCGACCGCCGTAGAAATATTAGTATTTGTCTTTAAGAAATCACCATCTAATGTGGTAGATCCCCTAAAAATGAAATTGCCAAACTTCTGGATTTCATTAGGTAAAATGCTACCCAGAATGTTAGGTAAGACGCTTCCCATATCTCTATGATTGGTAGCAATCACATGGTTCGGGCTCTCGATAAGGTATACCTGATCGTTTAATAAGTTTTTAAAATGATAATCACCGGACAGCCGGGTATTTCGAAAACGCAACCTTCCATTCTTAAACACAAAATCGTTTAAGGTTCCGTTCATTTCACCGTCTATGTTAAACTCTAATCCCCCACCAAACTCATCATAAAACGCATTTAGGTCGTCTGTGCCAACCACTGTCTGATCTAACACCACCTCCCATTGAACAGTGTCTTCGAAATCTGACATCCCATCGGGACCATATCGAAGGACAACCATACCCTTTAAGTTAGAATGTTCGGTCTTCAGATCTAACTCGTCAAAGCGAATTTCTTGGGGTTGGTATTTGAATCGTGTACTAAGATCTGTAATTCCCCAGCCTCTGGCTTCGTCCATTTCAAGATCTCGAATGTTTGCCGTAATCACCTCTCCATTCACCCAAAACTCTGAAGCAGATAAAAAGATCTTGGTAAAATAAACGGCATCTGGCGTTTCCAGATTCTCGTTTCTAAACCGTACTTCGGTGTCGATGGTACTCACCGAGCCACTTTTCAATTGAAACGGTTTACTGGCGGTCGTGTCGGAAGTATTAAATTTGTCCGTAAATACAGATAAGTTGTCATTTTCCTGTCCTTTATAGGTAGTGATATGCAACTTAGCCCTGGTTAAATCTATATAACCAAAATCGAGATCGCCCTCGATCAAAGTCTTTATACTAAGCAAATTGGTTTGAATCTCTTTCGAATAGATAAGTGTATCGCCCATATGATCTTCTATATAGACACCGCGTATGTCCACCTCGGCCTTCCAGTTCAGTCCAAGACGGTCTATGTAGATTGACGTGCCGTAGGTCTCATTAAGATAATCTGTTGCTTTCTTGGCAATTTTAGTTTGCACAGCTGGGATGGAAAGCACGATAAGTATGAGCAACAATAGCAAGATCAAGCCGATCAAGACACGTTTTACTATTTTAAGGAGTTTTCTGATACGCGTTTTTAGTTTTACTTTTACTGCGCAAATAATGTGCCTTAATTTGAAGAAACCCTCCACATACATTTTAGCCATCGAATCTTCTTGCGATGATACGGCCGCAGCTGTCATTAAAAACGACCGCATCCTGAGCAATGTTGTGGCTACACAGCAGATTCATCAGCAATACGGTGGCGTGGTTCCCGAATTGGCCTCTAGAGCACACCAACAAAACATAGTGCCGGTGGTTCATCAGGCCATACATCAAGCAAATATCGACAAAAAAGACTTAAGTGCGGTCGCCTTTACAAGGGGCCCCGGACTAATGGGCTCATTACTCGTCGGAACCTCTTTTGCAAAGTCGCTTTCTATGGGTCTTGGCATCCCATTAATCGAGGTAAACCATATGCAGGCACACATTCTTGCCCATTTTATCGATGAGGGGCAAAACAAGCCCAGCTTTCCCTTTTTGGCCATGACCATCAGCGGAGGACACACCCAAATTGTGCAGGTGAATGATTACTTCGATATGCAAGTTTTAGGAGAAACCATAGATGATGCCGTGGGTGAAGCCTTCGACAAATCTGCTAAAATTCTTGGCCTGCCCTATCCTGGAGGTCCCCTGATAGATCGCTATGCCCAAGAAGGAAATCCAAAAGCATACCCTTTCCCAAAACCCAGGGTTGGACCTCTAGAATTTAGCTTTAGCGGTTTAAAGACGGCTGTACTCTATTTTGTAGAAAGGGAAACAAATAAGGACCCTGATTTTATCGATAAGAATCTGGCGGATATTTGTGCCTCTATTCAATATACCATCGTAGAATATTTAATGGATAAATTAAAGAATGCCGTGAAACAAACCGGCATTAACAGGGTGGCAATTGGCGGAGGGGTTTCTGCCAATAGTGGGATTCGAGATGCATTGCAGCAGGCCGAGTCCAAATATGGCTGGAAGACCTTTATCCCCAAATTTGAATACTGTACCGACAATGCAGCCATGATCGCCATGGTCGGTTCTCTGAAATATGAACAAGGCTTGTTTACCGACGCAGAGGTATCGGCCAAAGCCCGCTATAAGATATGATGCTGTTTTATTTACCCGATTTTAACGAGCATAGCCAAGAGATTCAGTTCGACAAGGAAGAAAGCCGCCATATGAGTAAAGTGCTGCGTCTTAAAGAAGGACAGCAGATCCAACTTACCAATGGCAAAGGTCTTATTGCAACCGTCGAGATTGTTCGCGCAGATCCTAAGCATACAGAAGGACGACTTATAAGTTCGCAGATACAACCGCCACCTTCACCTAATCTACATATCGCAATTGCTCCGACAAAGATGAATGATCGCTACGAATGGTTTCTGGAGAAAGCCACAGAGATTGGGATCAATCGGATTACACCCATCATCTGTGAACATAGTGAGCGGAAGATTTTAAAAATGGACAGAATGCAGAAAATTGTCATCAGCGCGATGAAACAGTCCTTGCGGGCTAATCTACCTTTGCTCGATGTTCCCATCAAGCTTGCTGATTTTCTTCAGGAATTACCTAAAACTGATAGTCGTTTTATAGCCCATTGTTCTAAGGGAGACAAGAAGCCAATAAATGAGGCCTTCGCCCAGGGCACGTCGACCTTGATATTAATCGGTCCAGAAGGTGATTTTTCTGAAAATGAGATCCTAAACTGTGAAAAACAGGATTTTGCGCCTATTTCTCTCGGGAATCAACGGCTACGAACGGAAACGGCTGGACTCGTCGCAACTATGGGATATCGCCTGACAAACCCTTCTTAGCAAATCATATTACCGGCGTAGGAAATATCCTATATATCAGATGCAATATGTGTTTTTAATCGATAATATTTGTATTTTAGTCGATATTTTATATCTTTCCATCCCCAATTTTACTGATTAACCAAAACCTCATGCCATGAATGCAAGGAGTATTAAGGCCAAAAAAAGTGTCTTGAGAGCCCCTGGACAAGTTCAAAATAGTCCATTAAGGGTACTCTCTAATACGCAACGCTTAAAAGCACGCAGGATCCAAAAAGACTGGATGCGATTTACCGGTCAAGTTCATTTAGAAATGATCGAGAAAATTTAGATTCTCTTCACATGTTCGGAATCCGATTTTTGTACTTTTGACGGTATGAGGTTGGTTTTTATTCTATTCTTTATTTTATTTAATTCTTTTGTCTGCGGACAAGAGCTAGCGGTGCTTCAATACGGAGGTGGAGGCGATTGGTATGGCAACCCTACTGCCCTTCCCAATTTAATTCGATTTTGCAACCAACAGTTGCGCACCACCCTAACCCCAAAGCCTCAGGTGGTACGTCCTTTAGATCAGGCCTTATTCGACTATCCATTTATCCATATGACCGGCCATGGCAATGTATTCTTTACGGAAGAAGAAGCCTCTACCTTACGCGAGTACCTTTTAAGCGGGGGCTTTTTGCATATCGACGACAACTACGGGATGGATGAATTCATTCGGCGTGAATTGAACAAAATTTTTCCGGAAAAAGAATTGGCCGAACTTCCCAACTCTCATATGTTGTTTCAGGGGCCTTTTACCTTCCCAAATGGTCTGCCAAAAATTCACGAACACGACAAGCAAAGACCACAAGCCTTTGGTATTAGCCATCAAGGGCGCTTAGTCCTATTGTATACCTTCGAAAGTGATTTAGGCGATGGTTGGGAAGACCCAGAAGTCCATAATGATCCGGTCGAAGTGCGAACCAAAGCATTGCAGATGGGTGCGAACATCATTCATTATGCATTTGGCAACTAAGAAGGTTGGGGCTTATGAATCGGCAACTGCAGCATCGGGAAATAAATAACAAACAAGCAACAAGAAAACTTATCCTGATTTGTGATGGCGTTCAAAGCCCGGCAAACATGGGTGCAATCTTTAGACTTTGCGATGCTTTTGGCGTACATAAAGTCTACTTTTCTGGTGCTGTGGACACAGGTTCTGGGCGACTCCGCAAAACTTCTCGTAGCACCTACAGTTGGATAAACTATCAGGACTTGGCCAACCCATTGGAGGTCGTAACAAATTATAAACAACAGGGTTATCGCATTCTTGCCTTAGAAATTGCCGACGGAAGCACTTCAATACAAGATATTAATGCAGATGGCCCTCTTTGCTTATTGGTTGGTGGGGAAAGCCATGGTATTAGCCAAGAAGTCCTCGCTCTATGCGAACAAGCGGTGCATATCGATCTTTATGGTGAGAACAGCAGCATGAATGTGGCGCAAGCTACCGCTATATTGCTTTACCAATTGAGTAAATCCTGACTATCTTTAGCCCATGCAGGACCTATGCGCTACTTCCGTTCAACAATTCATCAGAAACTTTAAAGGAGACCCTCTAGATCTAGCACTTAAAGGCAGTCCGATTGCAGGTGTTGAAGTAAGGGATTTGGTTGAACAAATTATTGGCAGGCGACAAATTCGAAAAAAACTTCCACTTTGGTTCCAGACAGAAGGCATCGTTTACCCCCCAAAACTAAACTTAGAGCAGACTTCTAGCCAGGCTACAGCCCAATACAAAGCCAGCCTTTGTGCTGGTTCGGCCGGAGCAGATTTAACCGGCGGTTGGGGCGTAGATGCATATTATATGGCCCAAAGCTTTACCCATTTCGATTATTTTGAGCAAAACCAGGAATTAGGAATGCTGGCCAAACACAACCTAAGACTATTAGGGGGCGATAATATCAATTTCAAATTAGGGGATGGTCTAAAAGGCATCGAGCATAGAAGCTACGATTGGATTTACATTGACCCTTCACGCCGACATCAGGAAAAAGGCAAAGTGATCGGTCTGCAAGACTATACTCCAGATCTCACCCAACATCTAAACTATTTGCTAGAACGGACGAATCGAGTATTGATCAAGACGGCACCTATGCTCGACCTAAATGCCGGGCTTCGGGGACTTCATTCTGTAAAAGAAATACAAGTTGTGGCAGTGGGCAACGAGGTAAAGGAACTTCTGTGGTTGGTAGAAGCAGGATGGAAGGAGCCACCTCAAGTAAAGGCTATCGTGATAAAACCAGATGGAATAGAAGAAACTCATGGCCCTTTGATCCCTGCAGAAAAACCGCCATGCTCACCTCCACTCGCCTATATCTACGAGCCCTCAGCAGCATTGATCAAGGCACATCTACATGACTTGGAAGCCATCCGTAAAGGCCTTTATAAACTTGCACCCATGAGTCATTATTATACGAGCGATAGCAGGCTAGACTATCCCGGACGCACCTACAGGGTTGACACTGTTTGGCCCTATAAGCGATCTGTGATGAAAGAGCAGATTCAGGGCCAGAAAGCTTGGGTGGGTAGTCGCAATTTTGGCGAATCGGTGGCGGAGCTTCGCAAACGTTGGAAATTGACCGATGCTGAAGGCATACAGCTGATTTTTACCCAATTGGAAAACGGTGAAAAGGTGGTTCTCAAAGTCGATCGGTTGTCCTAAGTAAAGTTCTGGCCTACTCCTTAAAAAAAGCCTTAGTATTGTTTGGGTCAAACCCAATAAAAAAGTTACATTTGCATCCGCAATTGAGGTCGCAAGATTTCAAACGGAGAGGTGGCAGAGTGGTAATGCAGCAGATTGCTAATCTGTGAACGCGCAAGTGTTCCCCGAGTTCGAGTCTCGGTCTCTCCGCTAAATTGCTCGGGGTGTAGCGTAGCCCGGTTATCGCGCCTGCTTTGGGAGCAGGAGGTCGCAGGTTCGAATCCTGCCACCCCGACAACATCAAACCAAAGTTTCCGTAGGAAGCTTGCTTACTTAAGGGAACGGTTGGTTTGATTTTAGTGATCCTCCCCAGAGGATCACGTCGCAACTCGAAGAGTTGCGTAAGTAACCCTGCAAGGGGTTAGCAATCTGAAAAGATTGTGCAAGTAATCCTGCAAGGGATTGCAATCTGAAAGATTGCACAAGTAACCCTGCAAGGGTTGACGATCTGAAAGATTGCAACAACATAAGAATTAAAGGCCAGGTCGCGTAGCTCAGCTGGATAGAGCATCTGCCTTCTAAGCAGACGGTCCCAGGTTCGAGTCCTGGCGCGATCACAATAAACAAGAAACCCGTAACGAGAGTTACGGGTTTTTTCATTCTAGAGCGTAGGAAGCTCGCCTCCTTAAGCGAATAGAAGGGAAAAACACGGGCACGGCGTATGCCGTGCGGGTTTCTTATTTTCAGCAGGGAGTGCATTCAGGACCGCGACCAAAGGGAGCAATCCTGGAGGCCATTTCAGCAGGGAGTGCATTCAGGACCGCGACCAAAGGGAGCAATCCTGGAGGCCATTTCAGCAGGGACCGCATTCAGGACCGCGACCAAAGGGAGCAATCCTGGAGGCCATTTCAGCAGGGACCGCATTCAGGACCGTGAGCGAATGCGAACAATCCTGGAGGCCATTTCAGCAGGGACTGCATTCAGGACCGTGAGCGGCGGGAACAATCTTCAATAAAACGGATCAAGCAGTAAGTCGAAGAAAGGCATCTTTAACTTTATTTCTGAAGTCATTGAAGGGAAACTTCAAAATGGCGAAAGAAATAATGGCTTACACTCGAAGAGTGACTTCGACTTACTATTTGCAGTATCATCTAGCAGAAGATCATATGCCACGCATATAATCCTGGAGGCCATTTCAGAAGGGAGTGCATTCAGGTCCACGCACGAAGTGCATATTCTTGGGTGCGAATTTCAACAGGAAATACATTCAACCTAACACGCTTACCCCCTATACCTCACAAAAGCCTCCATAGCCGCATAGTCCGAAAGCCCCAATGCACGATAGCGCTTTGCGGTTTCTTTATTGCGGTCTTCGACGCGCATCCAGAACTCTCGCCGGTCGTCTCCCTGAAACATCACCCCGTCTTTTTGAGACTGGTGATAAAAAATAGCATGTCTCTTTTTGGCTACTTGATCTGGACTCATGGGGACCACCATATCGATTTCGTGTAGGTCCCACTCGTGCCAAGCGCCTCTATAAAGCCACACCCAGCAGTCCTTCATAAATGGTTCCTTGTCCAATTCTTCTAAAGCCTGATACAAGGCATCCAAGCATACCTTATGCGTCCCGTGGGGATCGGCTAAATCTCCCGCAGCGTAGATCTGATGTGGTTTTACACTGCGAATCATGGCCGTCATGATATCGATGTCCGTCTGAGTTAATTTGTTTTTAATAATAGTTCCGGTCTCATAGAAGGGCAGGTCCAAAAAGTGCACCTGCTCATCGGGAAGGCCTAGGTAGCGGGTAGCCGCATAAGATTCGCTTCTTCTGATGAGTCCTTTTAATCTTCGTAACTCTGGCGAATCTACACTCCCGTTGGCCGAATTGAGCTCTTCCATAATTGCATCTATGCGCTCCGAGCTAGGACTTATGGCTTTTGTGACTTCAGAAGCCTTTAATGCATCCTCGTTACTCACGGCAATATTACCCGAAGTCTGATAAGCCACATGTACTTCATGACCTTGCTCTACCAATCGATCGAAGGTTCCTCCCATAGAAATGACATCATCGTCCGGGTGAGGACTAAAAATGATGATTCGTTTCCGTTCGGGCAAGGCGCGTTCTGGTCTGTGGGTATCGTCGGCGTTGGGCTTCCCTCCTGGCCAACCTGTAATAGAGTGCTGCAACACATTAAACATCTTGATGTTTAGATCGTAAGCAGAACCTTCTTCTACCAACAAACCATCCATCCCATTATTGTTATAATCCTTATCCGTTAAATGAAGTATGGATTTTTGTGTGCGATCGCATAACCAAACAACCGCCTTGCGTTTTAATGAAGGTGTCCACTGGCACTGCCCCACTAACCATGGTGTCTTATACTGAGTGAGTTCGCTTCCAGCTTCTGTATCCAAAATAAAGGTGGTATTTGGATGCTCCTGCAAGTAGGTGGCGGGAACCTCGGAAGAAATCTCGCCTTCTATGGTCTCTTTTATCACGGAAGCCTTATGTTGCCCCCAGCCTAATAAAACAATTCTCTTGGCCGCTCTAACCGTAGCGATCCCCATGGTAATGGCAGTCTTAGGAACATTGTCAATTCCTAAAAAAGATGGCGCTGCGTCCACCTTGGTGATATAATCTAGGGTAATGATACGTGTCCCAGAATTAGTATGAGAGCCTGGTTCGTTAAAACCAATGTGCCCTGTCCTTCCAATTCCGAGCAATTGAAAATCTAACCCCCCAGCATCGGCTATTGCTTTTTCGTAGGCAAGGCAATAAGCATGAACATCTTCTACCGCAATCGTGCCATCTGGGATATGCACTCGGTCCATATCTATATCGATATGATTAAAAAGATTCTCGCGCATAAAGTGATCGTAACTATGTACGCTTTCCTTATCCATAGGGAAGTATTCGTCGAGGTTAAAGCAGCTCACATTGCTAAAGCTCAAGCCCTCTTTCTGATGCATCCGAATTAATTCTTCGTAAACCTTAATAGGAGAAGAGCCAGTCGCAAGCCCCAATACACAATCTTTCCCCGCATTTTGCTTAGCTCGAATAAGTTCAGCAATCTCATGGGCCACCACTTTAGACCCCTCTAGCGAATTGGGAAAAATCACATTATGGATTTTTTCGAAACGGGTGTTTTCAAATTGCCCTGCTGGTTGGTATCGGATGTCTTTCATATTATTCTGGGTATTCTACTCTTAGGTGAAAGCTGTTGTTCAATTTCTTTTTAAGGACCTTTTTAATCTGTTCTATCTCTTTAAAGGTAATGTTCGCATTTTCGAACTGCCCCTGCTCCATTTGTTTGCCGATGATCCCCTCTACAAACTGATCGATCTTGGTAGATGTTGGCTCCTTTAAACTTCTACTGGCCGCTTCAACGCTGTCCGCCATCATCAGGATTGCGGTCTCTCTGGAAAAGGGCTTGGGCCCTGGGTATCGAAACTGGGCTTCGTCCGCTTCCCCATGTCGGTCCAATTCTTTTCTGTAAAAATAATAGACCAAATTGGTGCCGTGATGGGTTCGGATAAAGTCTATGACCCGATCTGGCAGCTTGTTCTTTCTGGCAATTTCTATTCCCCTAATGACATGTCCGATAATAATCTGAGCGCTTTCTTTTGGTGCAAGCTCATCTAAGGGATTGATGGCATTTACTTGGTTCTCGGTAAAGTTTACCGCATTTGGAATCTTGCCGATGTCATGATAGAGCGCTCCTACCCGAACTAACATGGAGTCTGCTCCTATCTCTTGGGCGGCAGCCTCGCTCAGGTTGGCTACGTTTAAGGAATGATGAAAGGTGCCCGGTGCTTTATTTGACAGTTCTTTTAGCAAAGCAGAATTGGTATTGCTAAGCTCCAATAAGGAAACCTCGCTTACTAAGCCAAAGACCTTTTCGTAAACATAGATAAGCGGAAAGGCAAATAAGGTAATAAGGCCACATAATACGAAATAGGCAAAATTATCGAGCTGCAATAGCTTGATGTCACCCTCTTGAATGATAAAAAATGCAAAGTACCCAATGATATAGACCAGGGTTATCTGCCCTACAGAAATAAACAAATTGGCGCGCTTTGACAGTTCGGAAACGGTTAAAATGGTTACAATTCCCGCAATTATTTGCAAGAACATAAACTCGAAACTATTGGGCACCACAAAGCCCAATAATAGCAATGTTAAGACATGGGCATATAGTCCTAAGCGAGCGTCAAAGAAGCTTTTCAATACTATTGGTAAAATACACAGAGGTACCACGTAGACATATCCGGCATTGTATTTAATCACCATGGTGGTCACAAATACCATAAACACTACATTGAAAAAGATAAAACTTACTTTGGTGTTATTCTCGTATATGGCCGGACGGTATTTCTTCAGAAACAACAACAGCATAATAAATACCAAGGACACCAAAATGGTATACCCAAGGACCACCCAATAATAGTTGGCCTGGCTCCATACATCAGATTTATACCGCTGTTCTAGCGATTTAAGGACTTGGTATTTCTCTCCTTCTACCACTTCGCCCCTTGCGATAATCCGCACTCCTTTTTCTATGATTCCTTGGTTAGGATTAACATCCTGCAACTGTTTTTCTACAGAGTTGGAAGTGAGTCGGTCGTCGTAGTGCACATTAGGGATGGCACTCGCCATAAGGACCTGGTTTAGAAATGCCTTTTGCTCTGTATCGAACTGGCTCGCTGCTTGCTGGTCTATCCAATCTGGGAGGCTTTGTTTCTGAAAAAGATCGTCGAAAGTAGTCTCACGAACATTAGCCCCTCTCTTTAAGTAGATACGCGAACCCGCTTCCCTGATTTCGCCATCAGCGACAATGCCCGTTTCGTAGATCGATTCTAATAAATCGCTACCAAAGATCTTTAATCGATTTTTTTGGAAGGGCATTAGGCTGTCATGGAAACTAGCCTCGAAGTAGTTTTCGTAATTATTCGTAGCCTGGCTTACCAAAGTAGTGTCGAACTCGAAGAATGGCGTAGCCTCATTTTTGATGGCCTCGATCTCTGCCTCCAATGCCAGCTCGTCCTTCTTTATGGTAAAATTGAAGGGGGCGTAATAGTTCTCGTACTGCCAGGGTTTCCCCTTTTGTATGTTATATTTAAACTGTCCGCCCTTGGGCAGAAGATAGATCACCAGAACAGTCGCCAATACATACAACGAAACCTTGTAAATGATGGATTGATTCCTGGTGAAGAAGGAGAAGATTCTTTCCATAAGGGATTTGCGAAAAGTAAAGGTATAAATAACGGCTTACATATCCCAAGAAGCTTTTAATAGGGGCGCATTTTAGGTAGAATTATGTACTTTTGTCTAGCATAATAAAAACAAATCATGAGCAAAAAAGTTGTCATCGTTTCGGCTGCGAGAACCCCTATAGGAAGCTTTATGGGTGGGCTCTCCAGCATTTCCGCCGCTAGTCTTGGAAGTACTGCCATCAAAGGCGCTTTAGACAAAATAAATTTATCTCCAGATCAGGTAGACGAGGTTTTGATGGGAAATGTAGTACAAGCCGGTGTAGGACAGGCTCCAGCGCGTCAAGCGGCATTAGGAGCAGGTATTCCGGACAATGTTCCCTGTACAACTGTAAATAAAGTATGTGCTTCGGGCATGAAGGCAGTAATGCAAGGAGCTCAGGCCATCGCTTTAGGCGATGCCGATATCGTTGTTGCTGGTGGAATGGAAAGCATGAGCAACATTCCTCATTACGTACATATGAGGAACCCACACAAATTTGGACCTAAGACCATGGAAGACGGGATGCAGAAAGACGGACTGGTCGATGCTTATGACAAGCAAGCCATGGGCGTTTGTGCAGATGCCTGTGCCACAGAATACGAATTTAGCCGTGAAGACCAAGATGCATACGCCATCCAAAGTTATAAACGCTCTGCCGCTGCTTGGGAGGCGGGTTGGTTTAACGACGAAGTGGTTCCTGTCTCTGTGCCACAAAGGCGTGGCGAAGCAGTGATTGTAAACCAAGACGAAGAGTACAGAAACGTAAAAATGGAAAAGATCCCGGCGCTGCGTGCTGCCTTCACCAAAGAAGGAACGGTAACAGCTGCCAATGCCTCTACCATCAACGATGGAGCTGGTGCCATGATACTGATGAGCGAAGAAAAAGCAGCTGCACTCGGACTTACTCCTCTAGCCGTAATTCGGAGTTATGCAGATGCTGCCCAAGAGCCAAAGTGGTTTACTACCGCTCCGGCCAAAGCCTTACCTAAAGCGCTTGCAAAAGCAGGAGTTACTCAAGAACAGATCGATTATTTTGAATTTAACGAAGCCTTCTCTGTAGTGGGGCTAGCCAACATGAAGATCCTCGGGCTAAAAGATAGCAATGTAAATGTGCATGGCGGCGCAGTTTCCTTAGGCCATCCACTAGGATGTAGTGGGGTCCGCATCTTAATCACCTTATTAGGGGTGTTAAAGCATAAGGATGGGAAACTAGGAGCAGCGGCGATCTGTAATGGTGGCGGTGGTGCTTCTGCTATGATAATCGAACGCATTTAACCAAACTTTTTGGAGACTCAACCACAATTTGGGATTTGTCCGTTGGGAATCGTACCCATGCGTGCCGAGGCATCGGACAAGGCCGAAATGGTCAATCAATTGCTCTACGGGGAGTTGTTAGAAGTGGTGGAGTGTCAAAAAAAATGGAGTTACGTCCGTTTAGGTCATGACCAATACGAAGGCTGGATCGACAACAAACAGTACCAGCCCATTACTGCGCAGCAGTGGGAAGAATACCAAAGTGCTTCGGCCCAACTAAGCAACGAATTTATGGAGATGATTGACACCGGAGCAGGTTGGTTGAGTATTCCGCTTGGTTCTCGTGTAGATACAGCTAGGCTAATGGGGCACCAATATGGGGGTCAAATCCTGGAAGGAACCCAACAAAAATCCAGTCTTATCGATACGGCATTAATGTATATGCACGCCCCCTACTTATGGGGCGGTAGAAGTCCCTTTGGAATTGACTGTAGTGGTTTTACACAAATGTGTTACAGAATTGGTGGTCACCAACTCTTACGAGATGCCAGCCAGCAAGCTACCCAAGGCGATGCCTTGAGTTTCATCGAAGAAAGCGAACCTGGCGATTTGGCCTTTTTCGACAATGAAGAGGGAAACATTATCCACGTTGGAATCATGTTGGAAGACAACCATATTATCCATGCCCATGGCAAGGTTCGAATAGACCGTATAGATCACACAGGAATTTTCAATTCGGATACCGAACAACACAGCCACAAGCTAAGAGTTATCAAGCGTATTCTATAAAAAAAGCGCCCTTAAAAAGAGCGCTTTTAATTATAGCTATTAGAAGTTAAGACTTACTGCCCTCCTTCCATTGTTTCCAATTTTGCTTTAGCAGCCTTGTATTTATCATTCATGTTCACTTGGCTGTAGATGTTCATCAAGGTACGAACCAAGTTGGCGTTATTAGGATCTAGCTCTACGGCTTTCTCCAAATAAGGGATGGAGTCTTCGTACAATTTTGTACGCTTGGCCTTTAACTCATCGTAGCGCTTCTCATCTGCTGCGGACATACCCAAGCCGTTCATCTCTTCGATGATTCCGCCTTCAGGCTTTAAGATCTGGAATGCGGTATTGATGTATGCCTCTATAAAATCTGGCTTAATCTCGATAGCACGGTTATAATACTCTATCGCTTTTTCGTTCTGCCCAAGCTCTCCGGCACTTACTCCTAAGTTATAAAACAGAGTAGGATCGTTTGGAGTTAGTTTCATCACTTCCTCCATCAACTCGTTATACCTGGCCATATCGTCCAATTTGTAGGCGATATCCGCTTCAGCACGAATCAAGTCAACGTCATCTGGGTTTAATTTACGTGCCTCTTGAATGACTTCTTTTGCTTTATCATTGTCACCCTGCTCGATATAGATGCTTGCCATCTTGATAAGCATATCTCCTTTAATAGAAGGCGTCACTCGTTCTCCGCCGTCCTTATGACCTCCTAAAAGAACCGCTCTATCGCGATCATCTTCGGTTTGCCATGGCTGCTCTTTCCCGGTTTCGTCTATAGAAAGGTATTGCTTCTGTACTCCTGTATAGCCCATGTCCATCAACTGAACAAAATATTTATTGGCCGTATCGTAGTCCTTACCCAGGCGCGACATATCTGCTGCAGCATATAAGTCACTCGTGTCTATAGGGCTAGCCGTATAGTTTAAGTACATTTTCTCTGAGGCTGCTGTAAAGTTGCTCGCCTTCTGGTCATTGATGGCCATACCGACCAAACCAACACGCAATTGCTGCTTTGCAACGGCCATTCGTTCTGCGTAAGTCTTTTCCGCATCCAATTGATTGGCCATCTTCATGGCTTCAACTGCTACTTTTAAGTCTTCGAAGTTATTACCACTGCTCTTAGCGATATACGCTTCTGCTTTTACCAAATAGAACTGTGCCTTTACCATATTGTCGGCACTTCCGATGAGTCCTTCCGCCTGATTAATATTTTCCACTGCCTCGGCAGTTTTCTCCGACTTAAGGGCGCGTTCGGCCTTTTTGATTTCTTTCTTCTGTCCTAAGGCAACCACCGATATACACATCAGGGCCACTGCCAAAAGTTGTTTCTTCATTTCTAGGGATTATTGATTTATTCGTTGTTATCGTTTTCCGATCCTTCCGTATCAATTGTAGTGCCAGAATCTTCTGAAGGGATTACATTTCCATCTTCATCCAATTCGACATCTTCATCATCTTGCATCACCTTTGCAACCGCCGCAATAGAGTCATCGTCGCGCACCTTAATCAGCCTTACGCCTTGTGTGGCGCGGCCCATAACGCGAAGGTCCTCTACCGCCAAGCGGATGGCGATACCCGATTTATTGATGATCATTAGATCGTCCTGATCGGTCACGTTTTTAATGGCGACTAAATTACCTGTTTTTTCGGTAATATTAATGGTTTTAACCCCTTTTCCGCCTCTATTGGTTAATCGGTAATCCTCTATAATCGAACGTTTACCATAACCATTTTCTGAAACGACCAATACATTAGACTCTGTGTCGTTTACAGCAATCATACCGACTACTTCGTCTGAATCACTTCCCAAGGTAATTCCTCGAACCCCAGAAGCATTACGCCCCATCGGTCTGGTTTTTTCCTCTTCGAAACGGATGGCCTTTCCAGATTTTACCGCCAACATCACCTGGCTGTCGCCTGTGGTCAGTTTGGCCTCGAGCAATTCATCCCCTTCGCGGATGGTAATAGCGTTGATTCCATTGGTACGTGGACGTGAATAAGCTTCTAAAGAAGTCTTCTTTACCTGCCCCTTTTTGGTGGCCATTATAACATAGTGTCCATTGATGTACTCTTCATCTTTCAAATCTTGTGTACAGATAAAGGCTTTTACCTTATCATCTGGTTCGATATTGATGAGATTTTGGATCGCCCTCCCTTTAGAAGTTCGGCTGCCCTCTGGGATTTCGTAAACCCGCATCCAGAAACATTTTCCTTTTTGTGTAAAGAACAACATATACTGGTGGTTGGTCCCGACAAACAAATGCTCTAGGAAATCCTCATTACGGGTAGAAGAGGCCTTTTTGCCAACGCCACCTCTATTTTGTTTCTGGTATTCTGTAAGACTGGTCCGTTTGATATATCCAGCATGAGAAATGGTAATGACCACTTTTTCATCCGGGATAAGATCTGTGATGCTCACGTCTCCTCCAGAGTACTCTATGGTAGAACGGCGTTCGTCACCGTATTTGTCTTTAACCTCGAGTAGTTCGGTCTTGATGATTTCCATACGGCGCTCTTTCTTGGCCAAGATATCTTTATAATCATCGATGGTCTTCATCAATTCGTCGTACTCGGTTCTAAGCTTGTCTTGTTCCAGTCCGGTCAATTGACGCAGTCGCATCTCTACAATTGCCTTGGCCTGAATTTCGCTTAAATCGAAGGTCTTCATCAACTTGCCTCTCGCCTCTTCTGCATTGGCCGAAGAACGGATTAAGGCAATGACCTCGTCTATATTATCTGAAGCGATGATAAGCCCTTCTAGGATATGGGCGCGCTCTTCTGCTTTTCTGAGTAAGTACTTTGTTCGCCTGGTCACCACCTCGTGACGGTGCTCTACAAAATAACGAATAAGCTGTTGTAGATTGAGTAATTGCGGACGCCCATTAACCAAGGCGATGTTGTTGACACTGAAGCTCGATTGCAGCTCGGTGTATTTGTACAACATATTCAAGACGATATTTGGAATCGCATCGCGCTTAAGCAAATAGACCACGCGCATTCCTTTTCGATCCGATTCATCACGGATGTTGGAAATGCCCTCGATCTTTTTGTCGTTCACCAAATCGGCCGTTTTCTTGATCATGTTGGCCTTATTTACCTGATAGGGTATCTCGGTCACCACGATGGCTTCGCGACCATCTACCTCTTCGAAATTGGCCTTACCGCGCAAAACAACACGACCTCGTCCGGTATGAAAGGCATCTTTTACGCCATCATAGCCATAAATGACTCCCCCTGTTGGGAAATCGGGTGCTTTAACAAACTGCATCAATTCGTCTATGTCGATGTCGTTGTTTTCTATATAAGCAATAGTGCCATCTACCACTTCAGATAAATTGTGTGGCGGCATATTGGTGGCCATACCCACAGCAATCCCGCTTGCTCCATTGATGAGCAAACCTGGTACTCTAGTCGGCAGAACGGTCGGCTCTTTAAGGGTATCATCGAAGTTGAGTTGATGATCGACGGTATCTTTGTCGATATCTGCCAACATGTCTTCAGAAATCTTGCGCATACGTGCTTCCGTATAACGCATAGCCGCCGGGCTATCCCCATCAATCGAACCAAAGTTACCCTGTCCATCGACCAGCATATAGCGCAGACTCCAATCTTGAGCCATACGCACCATAGCGTCATAGACAGAACTATCACCATGAGGGTGGTATTTACCTAATACCTCCCCAACGATACGGGCCGATTTTTTATGAGACGTATTAGAGCGAACACCCAATTCGTGCATCCCAAACAACACCCTTCTGTGTACAGGCTTCATCCCGTCGCGGACGTCGGGTAATGCTCGTGACACTATGACCGACATCGAGTAGTCGATATAGGCCGATTTCATTTCATCCTCTATGTTGATCGGGATCAGTTTTTCACCACCATTCATAGGTTTTTTCTATTAGTTTATTGACATTAAATCTAAGAAAGCAAGATACGCCAAATTCCTAGTATTTATAGTGGTTTAGACTTCCGTTATTCAGTATTTTATTAACAATTTTGGCAGGAAAAACCGTTGATAACTATCGTCTTCCCTGTTTTGATTTTCGTAAGATTTTTGTTCCTTTAACTACTACTATAGTCAACCGGGTACGGTTTTTGTCTATACAAGCATATATTTACTTATTTTAGTTGAAGCAGAGGATTGATTTATGGATGACAATTTTTCACCAAGAGTTAAGGATGTAATAGCCTACAGCAAGGAAGAAGCCTTGCGCCTAGGCCATGATTTCATCGGCACGGAACACCTGATGTTAGGGTTGCTTCGCGATGGGAGTGGTAAGGCTGTAACTATACTCAACGCCCTGGACATAGATTTAAATCATCTAAGGAGAAAAGTGGAGATTCTTAGTCCCGCAAATCCAAATGCCGGTGCCGTTTCCAACGAAAAGAAAAATCTGCACCTTACCAGGCAGGCAGAGCGCGCACTGAAGACTACTTTCCTCGAAGCCAAATTATTTCAAAGTTCCTCGATTAACACAGCGCATTTGTTGCTGTGCATCTTGCGAAATGAAAACGACCCCACCACCAAGTTGCTCCATAAGATGAAGGTGGATTATGACGGGGTAAAAGACCAATTTAAACTCATGATTACAAACGACGACGATTATATAGAACCAACAGCTTCAGAGTCCTTCTCTGGTGATGATGAAGATAACAGCAGTAGCGAAGGTGATAAGGACAACCTTTTTTCCGGCACTTCCACAGGAAAGGGAAGTAAAAAATCCAAAACTCCGGTCTTGGATAATTTTGGCCGCGATCTTACAGACCTGGCCGAAGAAGGCAAATTAGACCCTGTTGTGGGTAGAGAGTCGGAAATCCAGCGGGTTTCCCAAATTCTTAGCCGTAGAAAGAAAAACAACCCGCTTTTAATCGGAGAACCAGGCGTTGGTAAATCGGCCATCGCAGAAGGTTTAGCCCTGCGTATCGTACAACGCAAAGTCTCTAGAATATTATACGACAAACGCGTCGTTACCTTAGATTTGGCCTCTTTGGTGGCTGGCACGAAATACCGGGGACAGTTTGAAGAGCGAATGAAAGCAGTGATGAACGAGTTGGAAAAAAACGATGACATCATACTGTTTATCGACGAGATCCATACCATAGTTGGTGCGGGTGGCGCTACGGGCTCTTTGGACGCCTCCAATATGTTTAAGCCAGCGCTGGCACGCGGCGAAATTCAATGTGTGGGAGCTACGACCCTAGACGAATACCGTCAGTACATAGAAAAGGACGGTGCCCTAGAACGTCGTTTCCAAAAGGTTTTGGTAGAGCCTACCACCGTAGAAGAAACCATAGAGATTCTTCAAAACATCAAAGAAAAATACGAATCACATCACAATGTGACTTATACCGATGCAGCCCTTATCGCCTGTGTCAAATTGACAAACAGGTATATGACAGAGCGCTTTTTACCGGACAAGGCCATCGATGCCTTAGACGAAGCAGGATCGCGTGTACATATTACCAACATCAATGTCCCGGCCAAAATCTTGGACATCGAAACAAAACTTGAAGCTGTTCGAGATTTAAAGAATTCTGTAGTGAAAAAACAGAAGTACGAAGAGGCAGCCAAGTTAAGAGATGATGAAAAAAACTTGGAAAAGGAATTGGTGCTCGAGCAGGAGGCTTGGGAAACCGAGTCCAAGCTTCATAAGGAGTTGGTAGATGAGGAACAAGTTGCCGAAGTCGTATCAATGATGACCGGTGTGCCGGTCAATAGAATTGCACAGAAGGAGAGCAACAAACTGGCGGCCTTACCAGATCGCATCAAAGGGAAAGTTATTGGGCAGGACGAGGCTGTCGCCAAGGTGGTGAAAGCCATTCAGCGTAACCGCGCCGGACTAAAAGACCCTAACAAACCCATTGGAAGTTTTATCTTCTTAGGGCAAACCGGGGTTGGTAAAACACAACTAGCTAAAGTTTTGGCCAGCGAACTCTTCGACAGCGACAATGCATTGGTTCGTATCGATATGAGTGAGTATATGGAGAAGTTTGCCGTCTCCAGACTTGTCGGAGCGCCTCCTGGTTATGTAGGCTACGAAGAAGGTGGTCAGCTTACAGAAAAAATCCGACGCAAGCCATACGCAGTGGTTCTTTTGGACGAAATAGAAAAAGCACATCCGGATGTATTCAATATGCTTTTGCAAGTGTTGGATGATGGATACCTTACTGATAGTTTGGGTAGAAAAATCGACTTCCGCAATACCATCATCATTATGACTTCTAATATTGGGGTACGCAAGTTGAAAGACTTTGGACAGGGTGTTGGGTTTGGAACCGCTGCCAAGAATAGTCAAGCAGATGATCATGCTCGAAGCATCATCCAAAATGCTTTAAAGAAGACCTTTGCTCCAGAATTCCTAAATCGGGTAGATGATGTGATGATCTTTAACAACCTTGAACGTGAGGACATCCACCAGATCATCGATATCGAATTGGACAAATTGTACAGCCGCGTTTCAGATTTAGGCTATAACCTAAAGCTTACAGAAAAGGCGAAGGATTATATCGCAAACAAAGGTTTCGATAAAGAATATGGAGCGCGTCCGCTAAATAGAGCAATTCAGAAATATGTAGAAGATGCCTTAGCGGAAGAGATCATCAACTCCAAGCTAAAGGAAGGAGATACCATCACCATGGATTTAGATGCGAAATCGGACAGCTTAATGATTAAAATAAAGAAACAGAGAAAGGCTGCGGAGTCGTAGCCTTTCTGCTAGTTCAATGGATAAGTCCTTAATCCTCGGTCGGATTGACGAAGAATTGGCCAAAGTAGAAGTACTTATAACCCAATACCGCGATCTAACCAAACCCATCTCCCCAGAAAATGCCATCGGTCGGGTATCACGCATGGATGCCATTAACAACAAATCTGTTAATGATGCGGCTTTGCGCAAGGCGGAGGCCAAATTAAACAATTTAACCATCGCAAAAGGCCGTATAAACGACCCCGATTTTGGGATTTGCGTGCGCTGTAAAAATCCAATCCCCATAGAACGGATACTGCTACTTCCACAGGTTATTTCCTGTGTTGGCTGTACACGTTAAGTTTAATTTTTATCGAAATATATTCGATTGAAAAATCTACACACTTACGAAAACGACTTTACCACCTTATACGTGCGGGCCGACCATGTACTGGTGATCATGAAAGAGGGTATTACTGTAATTCCGGAGTATCAACAATATTTAAAGCAAGTTGCCCAAAAACATTTTCCAAATAGGCCTTTCGGATATGTTACACATAGAAAAAATTCTTATGCTGTAGACCCTAAGGTGTATATAGAAACTTCGAAAATAAAAAATCTAGTGGCCTTCGCTATCGTTTCTACAACTTCTTTATCGTTGAGCAACGCTCAAATAGAACAACTTTTTTTAAGTATTCCGGTGCAGATTTTTGACGATTTGGATATTGCGGAGGCTTGGATACAGGAAGTAGTGGCCCAGCACCATTAATGCTTGGAGTTCCAAGAGATTTTAAGACTTTCCGTTTGCCCGACCGAATCTCGAAATTGAAGTAAATAGATCCCCGAATTCCAATGCTGGCTATCAATGCTGATCTCCGCATCAGACCATTGAAGCTCGTGTGCAAGTGTTTTTCCGCTAAGGTCGAATACATCTACTACCGTCCCTTTGGGAAGACCACGGAGAAGCAAAACACCATTCTCTTGGCGCCAAGTAAGTCTTTGTAAAACAGTTGTTCGATCCTTTAGGCCTAAAAAGGGCTGGCATTCATCTATAGAATCTAAGTTTCTATAAAACAATTGTCCTTCTTTGTAAAAACATGACAGTGCCCCTACTCCATTGATGTCAGGATCTCCGCCAGGCGCATTGACCATAGAAACAGATCCAATGCCCTCTACCCAAACCGCATTGTTTTCGCTGATGGTATTACTGGGGTGAGGTGAAAAGTAAAAATGCTCGTATAAATCACCATCGATCAAGGTGCGTTCTACGATAGAATCGAGTATAAAAGGTCCACCATTAGTGGGGAACGGACTCAGAGGATTCTTCATTTCGAATACATCCCCTACCGCCAAACCAAAGTCATAAAGCAGGTATTCGTCTGCGGTGTTCTCGTCGATTACCCAAGTAAAATAAACTTTCTGCCCTTCTTCTCTTAAAAGATATTTACGCTCTATATAATGATAGCCATCAAGAATTTTATGGACATTACCATCTACCAAGGTATCTCCGTCTGTCCAATAAGGGTCGGTGATGCACCCAAAATAACAGGTGGTAAAGTTCCATTCGTTACTATCGTCTAGCATGGGAGTGTATTGGGCGCTCAGGCCAATACTCATCAATCCGAAGTAAAGCAGCAGTAAGTATTTCATTAAAATAACATTTCGGTTTCTATCTGCAAGCCTCTTAGAAAAGCTTCTGAAGCCGCCATATCCTCTGACAGTATCCGATCTGCCTCCACAAAGGGCACCTCTTGTCTAAATGCCGTTAAAAAGGAACTTAAAAATTCTGACGTCTGTTGTGGTTCGCGGAACTTTAAGGCCTGTGACGCATTCATTAACTCTATGGCCAAGATACGGTATAAATTGTCGACTACACTCTTGCATTGGGTAGCGGCATTGGCTCCCATGCTTACATGGTCTTCTTGCCCGTTAGAAGAAACAATGGAATCTACGGAAGCAGGTGTGGCCAATTGCTTATTAGCGCTAACAATACTAGCTGCTGTGTATTGCGGAATCATAAACCCGCTGTTTAATCCAGGGTCGTCTACCAAGAATTGAGGAAGGCCCCGTAGACCAGAAACCAATTGAAAGATCCGTCTTTCCGAGATATTCCCCAATTCGCTCAAAGCGATGGCTAGGTAATCCAACCCAAGGGCCAAGGGCTGGCCATGGAAGTTCCCGCCAGAAATAATACGATCTGCTTCGCTAAAGATGTTGGGGTTGTCTGTAACAGAATTGATCTCTGTCTTAAATGTTTTTTGCACAAAACGAAGGGTGTCCTTACTGGCCCCATGTACCTGAGGAATACATCGAAATGAATATGGATCCTGCACCATTTTTCCAGAACCGTTGGCAATGGCGCTTCCGTCTAAAAACTCTAACACTTGCTTGGCAGTATTAACCTGTCCTCTATGTGGCCGCACCATATGCACCAGTTCGTTAAACGGGCTCATATTGCAATCGAAAGCGTCTAGCGAGATAGAAGCAATAAGGTCTGCTAAGTAGGACAATTTAAAGGCGTCCAACAGGTTTTGAACTCCATAGGCACTCATAAATTGTGTGCCATTAAGCAAGGCCAATCCTTCCTTGGCGCCTAATGTTATCGGATCCCATCCCCGTTGTTCTAAAATAGTTTTGGCCTCTACATCCTCTCCATCCTTAACCAAAAGGCCTTTTCCTAGCAGCGGCAATGCCAAATGAGCCAAAGGAGCCAAATCTCCAGAAGCACCCAACGATCCTTGGGTATAGACCACCGGCAACAAATCTTCATTATAAAGCGCTATCAACCGCTCCACAGTTTGTAACTGAACCCCGCTATAGCCATAGCTCAATGACTGGATTTTTAGCAATAGCATCAGTTTTACAATAGGACCTGGAACCCGATCTCCGGTCCCACAAGCATGTGACATCACCAGGTTTTCTTGAAGCTTAGATAAGTTCTCCTTGCTGATCTTCACATTGAACAGCGAACCAAACCCAGTGTTAATACCGTAAATGGGCTCTGTGTCCTGAGACATTTTATCCTGTAAATACCGGTGGGATTTCTTAATATTTAGGACAGCTTCTTCCGAAAGGGCTAATTGGCTTTGTTGCTCGATTAACTCTTTCACCGTGGCGAGGCTAAGGATTTCGCTACTTATATAATGTTTTGGGGTCATTGGCGGTTGTTTGTCGCAAAAATACCAATTTCTTGTTAAGGTCTGCATACTCTTGAAGCAGGAACGATTAATTCTGTTATTTTAGTGGCAAATAACAAAACCATGAAGCAATTAATCCTAGCGGGATGTGCCTTATTGATGTTTTCCTGCGCCGAAGAAAGTAAACCAACCCCCACAACGTTATCCGGAACTATCACTGGTTCTGAAGTCGCCACAGTTAAAATATTTGGCAACGATTTCGAGGCTAACTTAGATGTGACAGAAGGAACATTTGCGGACACCCTCGATATCGAAAAGGCAGATTACTATACACTTCGTATTGGTAGGGAGGGCACATCGATGTATTTAGAGCCTGGTTCGCAAATCGATCTTACGGTAAATACCACCGAGTTCGACGAGACGATTACCTATACCGGAAATAATTCAGAAGCGAGCAATTATATGGCCGCCAAGTATCTTCAGTCTGAAAAAGAACAGGAATTTGCTGCGGTTTTCTCGATGAGCGAAAATGATTTCTTAGCAGAAAACCAAAGCTATACAGATGCCTATGTGGCGCTTTTGGAAGGCACAAAAGGCCTAGACCCTGCCTTTGTTGAAATTGAGCGTAAAGAAATAGAATATGCACATTATGCCAATATAGAACGCTATCAGGAATACTATCGTTATTTGGGGAAAACTCCAGAATCTAAGAAATATGTTGTATCGGAAGGCTTTTATAAAGATCTTGAAGGAATCAATTTTGCCGATACAACTGCCTTTAGAACTTCTTCTGCTTATCGCAGTTTGCTTGGAGCTCATTTTAGTCGTAAAATGGAAGAACGAATGGATGCCGATGAGAATGCTCACCCGGCATTAACTTATATCGCGGTAGTAAACGAAGCCTTAACCAACGGACATGCCAAAGAAGAAGTTTTGGCACGCTACTTACGTTTTGGACTAAAACCTGATGCCAATCTAGAAGACGTGGCTGCTGCATTTTTGGCTACGGGACCTTCCGAAGAAAATTTAGCATTATTTACAGAACGATACGAACTTTATAAGACCATCGTACCAGGAAAAGACTCCCCAGATTTTGACTACGAGAATCATGCTGGGGGTAACACGGCATTGGCGGACTTAGAAGGGAAATATGTTTACGTAGATGTATGGGCGACTTGGTGTGGCCCCTGTATTAGAGAGATTCCTTCTTTAAAGCAATTGGAGGCGGACTACCACGAACAAAACATCGCATTTGTAAGTATATCCATCGATGTAGCCAAAGACTACGAAAAGTGGAATAAAATGGTAAACGAAAAAGAATTGGGTGGAATCCAACTATTTGCCGACAAGAATTGGGAATCTGATTTTGTCACTGGATATGGCATAAAAGGAATCCCGCGATTTATCGTCATCGGTCCAGACGGCAAAATCGTCGACGCTGATGCGGCGAGACCATCCAACCCTGACATCAGAAAATTATTTGATGAACTGATTTAACTTAAAGGCCCCTACGACGGGGCTTTTTTTATGCCTCCTTCTCTTCTTGTTGTTGAGGCGCTTCCGGCTGCTGAAACAGATCTAAAAATGCAGCTCCGAGATGTTCGATGATATCGGTAGCGACCAATGCTTCGAAACCGGTATGTTGTACGGCTATATTACCGCTGCTCCCATGCAGGTAGACCCCAAACAAGGCTGCTTCTAGGGAAGAATACCCCTGAGCGATCAGACCTCCAATGACCCCACTGAGCACATCGCCACTTCCGGCAGTAGCCATCCCAGGGTTTCCGGTGCTATTGATAAAGAGGCTATTTCCATCGGTTATCAAGCTATGGGCTCCTTTCACCACTGTAATAATTTGATGGTCTGCACTAAATGCCTTGCAAAGATCGATTTTGTGATAATCGTTGTCCCAGCCGCCAATTAAACGTTCTAATTCGCCTGGATGTGGTGTAAGTACCGAGCCTTTTGGTAGTTCCTTCAACAATGCTGGATGAGCCGCTAAGATGTTTAAGGCATCGGCGTCTAGAACACATGGTCCTTCGCTGCTGCGCAACAGCGCTTGGAGCGCCTCCATAGACTGTTGTTCTTGGCCCATTCCCATGCCTGCCACCCACACAGTTGGTGAAAATTCTGTAGGGAGATATTCTACATATTTGTCCTGCCCCGCCTCTTTTGCCATCACTTCTGGCGCAGCAGCTTGTATGGCGTTCATTCCAGTTTGTGGAATACAGGCCGTTGCCAAACCAGCCCCAGCGGTTAAAGCCGCTTTAGAAGCCAAAATCATGGCGCCCATCTTTCCATAAGATCCTCCAATCAATCCAACATGGCCAAAACTGCCTTTATGAGAAAATTTATTGCGTTGCTTGTAGACTGGACGCATTCCTTCTTTTAACAACAGCGTCCCCAAAGGTTGTATGCTCGCTAAATACTCTGGGTCTAAACCGATGTTGACCGGTTCGAAATAAGGTACATAATTGCCACTTTGAGGTAAAAAGAAAGCCAGTTTCGGGGCTTGAAAAGTTAGCGTATGATTGGCCTGTATCACCGCTTCCGGATCTGGCACCGGCGAATTAGCCGGCAGCCCACTTGGAATATCTATGGAAAGCTTAAAAGCTGGTTGAACATTGAGGTATTGGATAAGGGTTTTTACCCATCCTTCTGGCGGCCGATTTAGTCCAATTCCAAACAGCGCATCCACTATGATATCATCGGGATGAATCATAGGGAAATCAGATTCGGAAGTCATTAACTTAGGCCACCTTTTATTTACATTTTTTATGCGGTCGTAGTTCTTTAAAAAACATTTGGATCGCTTATCCGTAAAGTTGGCGATATACACATTAACAACATAGCCGCCTTCTAGCAGCAATCGCCCTAAGACCAAGCCATCACCCCCATTATTGCCAATTCCACAAAAAATATGAATAGGCACTTGAGCACCTTGCATGCGCTGGTCTAGCCAACGAAATATTTGAGTCGCGGCGCGCTCCATCAGGTCTAGGGAACTGATCTTTTCTCGCTCGCAGGTAATGCGATCTGCCTCGTATAGTTGTTCTGTAGAATAAATGTTCATCCGACGGTTTTTTTGCAAGTTACCAAGGCTGTTGAAAACATTCAAACAATTGCCCCGTTAGCTTTTAGAGATTGGCTACTTTTGTGTAATAAATCTATCGAAATGAAGCACATTGCACTGAATGATATTCATGAAGCTCTTGGGGCAAAAATGGTTCCCTTTGCTGGCTATAATATGCCGGTTTCTTATGCCGGAGTAAACGTAGAACACGAAACCGTTCGCAAGGGCGTCGGCGTATTCGACGTCTCGCATATGGGCGAATTCTTAGTGATGGGTCCGCACGCCCTAGATCTGATTCAAAAGGTAACTTCCAACGATGCTTCTAAGTTAGTCGATGGCCAAGCGCAATACAGCTGTTTCCCCAACGATACAAACGGAATTGTCGACGATTTAATCGTCTATCGTTTGGAGGCTGAAAAGTGGTTGCTGGTTGTTAATGCATCCAATATAGAAAAAGATTGGGCCTGGATTAACCAGCACAACAGTATGGGCGCAGAACTGCGTAATATCTCTGAAGATTTTTCGCTCTTGGCAATCCAAGGGCCTAAGGCTGTAGAAGCTATGCAAAGCTTAAGTTCTGAAGATCTAAGCGCCATTAAGTTTTATACATTTAAAGTGGCAGACTTCGCAGGAATCGATCATGTCATTATATCTGCCACCGGGTACACGGGTAGCGGGGGATTCGAAATTTATTGCAAAAACAGTGAGGTAGAACAGGTTTGGAATGCCGTAATGGAAGCCGGTAAAGATTTTGGAATCGAACCGATTGGCTTGGCAGCACGAGATACACTGCGCCTCGAGATGGGATACTGCTTATATGGCAACGATATAGATGATACCACCTCTCCCATCGAAGCTGGATTGGGCTGGATTACCAAATTCGACAAAGAATTTATCAATGATACTGCCTTAAAAGCCGAGAAAGAGGCCAAACCGAGCCGTAGGCTGATCGCATTCGAATTGGACGAAAGAGGAATTCCGCGGCAAGGCTACGATATTGTAGACCAAAACGGAACGGTCATTGGAAATGTAACAAGCGGGACCATGTCGCCTTCTTTAGGAAAAGGAATTGGGCTGGGCTATGTGCCCTTCGACCTTAGAACACCAGGGACTTCCATCGGAATCCAAATTAGAAAAAAAGTGGTCCCAGCTACCATCATAAAACTTCCATTTTATAAGAGTTAATCTATGAATCGCATCCTGATACTTGGCGCCAGTGGTTTTATAGGCAATGCCCTATATAAAGAATTGCTTCCGTACTTTGACGCATACGGAACCTACTGCACTCAGGACGGACTCTTTAGGGACAATCAAGTCTTTTTCCCTTATAAGATGGAAGAGAACGGCATTGGAGATATACTCCGAACACTGCAACCTAATACGATTATATCGTGCATTAAAGGACCAACAGCAGCTAAAATAAAGCTGCACCAACTCTTAGTGGAGTATGCAATCGCCACCGCAAGTCGGATTATTTATGTCTCATCTCAAAAAGTGTTCGATGCCCAGGATCAATTTCCGGCCTATGAATACGATGCGCCCAAGTCTATTAGTGAAGTGGGCAAAGAACATATCGCACTAGAGCGCGTACTAGCTGCCTTACCGTCGGACCAGCGATTGATTATTCGTTTACCAGAAGTACTTGGCGTAAATGCTCCTAAGATTTTGCAGCTGGTACAAGCCGCTAAACACCAGGCGCATTTCGAGCTATTCCCGAACGTAATTATCAGTGCAACGACAGTCGATAAAATGGCCCAACAAGTACATTATCTAATCAATAAGGATAAAACTGGCGTATACCATTTAAGCAGTGGTGACTTGGTTCATCATGAAGATCTTTACAGAGAACTGTGTCATAAACTCTGTAAAAAACCGCCCATCTTTACCATTGTGTACGGAAGCAATAACGACTGCTATCAGGCCATTCTTCCGCGACATCAAATGATGCCAAAGAACTATCGCATCAGTATCCAAGAGGTGATAGCAAATTGTACCTTAAACGAATCCATCGAAACCCTTAAGAAAAAATGAGTCCATTAACCCAAGATCAGATCGATACTAAACTGCAAGGATTTCCGAACTGGGAATATGCAGACGGCATGATACATACCGCCATGGAATTTGCCAACTTTACCGATGCATTTGCCATGATGACACGCATCGCCTTCGAGGCAGAAAAACGAAATCATCACCCCAATTGGTATAATGTTTACAACCGTTTGGAAATTAGTCTGAGCACCCATGATGCTGGTGGCGTAACGGAGCAGGACTTCGAATTGGCCGGTATAATCGATAGCTTGGTAGATCCTGCTTGATTTTGAAGCTTGAATTTTTATTTTTGTAAACAAATTTAAATAAATGGGAAGAGCATTCGAGTTTAGAAAAGCACGGAAAATGAAGCGTTGGTCGGCCATGTCCAAGGCATTTACTCGTATAGGGAAAGATATAGTGATGGCCGTAAAAGAAGGGGGACCAGATCCGGATAGCAACTCACGTTTGCGGGCTGTGATCCAAAATGCAAAGTCGGTTAACATGCCTAAGGACAATATCGAGCGAGCCATTAAACGTGCCAGCGATAAAAGCCAAGGCGATTTTAAAGAGGTTCTATTTGAAGGTTACGCCCCACATGGCATTGCCATTTTGGTAGAAACCGCTACCGATAACAATACACGTACCGTAGCCAATGTTCGTTCTTATTTCAATAAATGCGATGGCAACCTTGGGACCTCCGGTTCTGTTTCCTTTATGTTCGACCATGTATGCAATTTTCGCGTAGATGCCGGTGAAATGGACATGGAAGAGCTGGAGCTCGAGCTGATCGACTTTGGGGTCGAAGAGATTTTTAAAGACGACGATGGTGTCTTGATTTATGCGCCATTTGGCAGTTTTGGGGCCATACAGTCCTTCCTAGAAGAAAACAATATTGAGATTCTTTCTTCTGGTTTTGAACGCATCCCTCAGGTTACCAAAAAACTCGAAGCCGAGAAAATGGCAGACGTCGAAAAACTTCTAGAAAAAATTGAAGAGGATGATGACGTTCAAAATGTCTATCATACGATGGAAGAGGTTGTAGATTAATCATTCTTCTAGCATCATAAAAAAAGCCCCGTTTCGATGAGGCTTTTTTATTATTACAAGCGCGAAGCTGTTGTAACCCTTTTATCCTAAATATAGAAGGGCGAGCGTTAAAAAATCGCGAAGCCTTGGAGGGATTTTAGTGAGGTCTTCTGGTTTTTGGCTATGCCAAAAAATTTTGTCTAAAAGGTGCCTTTTCTTTGCTTCGTTTCTTTGGGCAAGCAAAGAAATGAAGAGAAAAAATAAAATAAAGCCCCTTCTTTCGTAAGGGGCTTTTCAATATCGTAATAAAAAATCTAATTCTTAATAACCCTTTTGGTAACAGCCTTGTTAAGCGTTAGCAAATACATCCCCGCCGGTAAGGCAGCAAGATCTACCTGATGCCTGCTAGCATCTAAATCATCCTGTGTTAGCACCACACGACCTGCTAGGTCCGTGATGACCACAGATTGAAGAGAAGCCAAAGATGTTTCTATAGTTAATACGTCGCTAGTTGGGTTAGGATAAATCGCGGCACCCAATAGCGCATCGGCATCTTCTATGCCTGCAACTGGTTCTGAGGGGCGCACCAATACCATTCCTTCTGCCCTGTCGGATATCACAATATTCCCGGACTCGAAAAAGGGATACACATTCCAAGATCCTGTAAACCCTGGAGCGTTATCGCTACCATAGGTGTCGAAAAACCCAACTTGTTCCATATTTCCATTGGCCAAGTCCGAAATGTCCATCACGCGCATACCCGCACCGTTGTTGGCCAGGTAAAATCGATCTCCGACTACATATCCATTATGATCTGTCGCACCTGTAGCGCCTTCGTAAATAAAGTCTAGTAAAGGATTGTCTAAATCCTCAAAATCGAAAATCATGGTGCGCGAGTTAAACCCGAAGTCTATTTCATCCGTTTCGTCACCCAATAAAAAATAGCGGTGATCTTCTGTTAACCAGCCCTGGTGAACATAGGAATAATTTGCATAATCGATGGTCGAAATCTGGACCGGACTGTTCTTATCCGTGATGTCTACAATAACAATTTCGTTTTCGTTGCTGGCGAACATAATTTCTTGTCCCGTATAATCAGCATCTGGGCCTTGGTAGATTACAATCTGTGCATCGTGAGTATAACCGTCGGCTGGATAACCACCAGCTTCGACCGGGTTTGCAGGATCCGACAGGTCAATAAAGTGTGCTCCACCACCATAGGTGCTGGTGCCTACCGCATAGGCATATCCCGTCGCCTCATTGATGTATATATTATGACAGCTTCCAAAATTCTCGTAGATATTGTCTTCGTCAAAGATTACTGGAGGGCTTGCGACATCTCTCAAACGAGTTAGATCGAACACCTGCATCCCATGACCGCTGTCTTCGCTCACTATGTAAACATGGTTTTGATAGGTCTTGGCATCTCTCCAGGTCATGTGGTCTGGGCTGTTTCCTGGCAATTGCCCTAGGTAAACCGGGTTGATAGGATCCGAGATGTCAACAAACGCAGTCGCTTCATTTAAACAGATAATCGCATATTCTTTACCATCTTGTGGGTCCGTCCAGCCCCAAGAATCGTTGGCTTTAACAGAGTTCATGGTCGATAATGGAATCTGCGAAACCAAGTCGTAGCCTTCGCAGTCGAAACCGCCCGCTGTGCCATCCTCGCATGGAGTCTGGGCCATTAAAAGTGCTGGAAATAACAAAAGGGAGAGCAGTACTTTTTTCATAGGTATTTGTGATTTTTTCTAAAACTACAAAAAAATACCTTTTGGACACTCTTGCTTTATGAATAAGCGGGCACCTTCCCCACTACCCCGACAAAATGTTGGCGCAGTTTAGGAATGTCTGCTTGTATATCGCCGGTGGGGTAAAATAAGTCAAAAATAACCACTTGCTTTTTGCCGTAGTCGAATGCCACAGGGATAATAGGCACCTTGGCCTCCATGGCGATGTAATAGAAACCAGTCTTCCAGGTATCCACTTTTTTTCGAGTGCCTTCTGGCGCCATTGCCATCCTAAACTCTTCGTGCTCTTCGAAGATTGCTGCTATGGCCTGTACTTTGTTTTCGCGCTTGGACCTGTTTAGCGGAGCGCCACCCATCCATCGAAAATAAGCCCCAAATGGCCACGTAAAAAGCTCTTTTTTGCCTACAAAGTTGATTTGTAAGTTGGCCATCCCTCTTACCAAAACACCTATGTAAAAGTCATGCCAACTGGTATGAGGCACCACTATGATAATGGCCTTGTTTACCCCCTGGTGAAGGTCTCCTACCATTTCCCAGCCCAAAAGCTTATTGAAGATATATTTGTACAGCCCCATGATTGGGAAGGTACTACATTTTTAAGTAAAGTTGACGTAGCTTTTCGCGCGTCATGATGTGTTCCCAGTGCTCGCCTAAGGCATTCTCCCATAAGGGTGCAAGGCTTAGAGCGATATCCATCATGGTTTCCATTTGCTGCTCTGATAGTCCAGAACAGATGCCTTGCGGCAAGGTCACTCCATGCTTCTGCTTCATCATCTTGAACAATCTTACCCCTTCCGGATAATACTCTTCTAGATGGTCAAAAACAATACAGTTCCCTATACCGTGTTTAGTACCAAGAACGTAAGACAGACCATAACTCATGGCATGAGCCACCCCAACTTGCGAATAGGCGATGCTCATGCCCCCATGCCAGGAAGCCATCATCAGTTTACCTCTAGACTCTTCCGGGCTTAGATGATCGCTAAGGAAGATCTCTTTACATAGGTCATAGGCCTTTTCCCCATAGCTCTTACTAAACTCATTTAAGAATGTCCCGTCCAAAGATTCTACACAGTGGATAAAGCAATCCATGCCGGTATAAAACCATTGATCTGTTGGCACACCAACGGTAAGGTCTGGATCTAGCACAACCTGATCGAAGGGTGTAAAGTCACTGTTGATCCCCAGCTTTTTCTCTGGCCCAGTTAATACCGTAGTCCGAGAAACTTCGGCACCCGTGCCAGAAATGGTAGGAACTCCAACATGAAAAACGGCTTTGTGGTGCACAAGATCCCAACCTTGATAGTCGGAAGCGCTTCCTTTATTGGTAAGCATTATAGCAACCGCTTTGGAAAGGTCTAATACAGATCCACCACCTACGCCAATGATCCCTGATGGAAGGTAGGTAAACTCGCCTTTTATATTCTTGACGATTGTATCTACTTGTTCGGTTTTTGGTTCCTCCTCTGCAGAGACATAGATCAGCTTGTCATTAAAACGCAAATTCATGCGATCTATCAAGTTCTGATTATCCTTAAACACATCATCTACCAAATAGATAAATGGAGCCTTGTCCTTGCGCTTAGGCGCTAATATGGAAGATAGTTGATCAAAACTTCCACGTCCAAATACCACCTTGGGTACCATAGGAAAGTTTCTATATTGGTTGTTCACTGCCACGTTGGCATCCTGCTTAAGAACCTTATTGGCTCTAACCAGGTCTTCGGGTGTATCGATTTCGATCCCCTGTGTATTCGATATCGCCATCTTAATTTTTTTTCCGTATTCTAAAAAACGGATGCACTCGACTTTTTCTGCTGCTTCCAAGCTACGCATCGGAAGTTTATAAAAATCCATAAGGGCATCTTTTCTAAAGGCATAGATCCCTTTGTGCTTGTAATACTGTACTGCTGCATTCTTATCGCGAGGATAAGGAATGGGGGAACGCGAGAAGTACGCTGCAAATTGATCTTTGTCCACAATGACTTTAACCGCATTGGGATCACTGATCTCTTTCCAATCATAGATTTCTGTCATCAGAGAGGCCAAATCGATTTGATCTGCATCTGCTCCTTCAAAGACGCCAAGCACCTTTTGCAGTCCAGATTTGCTCGTAAAGGGTTCGTCACCCTGCACGTTGACCACGATGTCCACATCCATATTCTCTACAGCTTCTGCAATTCGGTCTGTACCACAATCGTGCTCCTTTAAACTCATGATGGCCTTCCCGCCATGCAACTCGATCTCGTTAAAGATCACTTCACTGTCGGTCACTACAAACACCTCGTCGAAGAGTTTAGTCTCCTTAGTGGCTTCGTAGGTACGCACGATCACTGGCTTACCGCCAAGGTCCTGCATTAATTTACCGGGGAATCTGGAGGCGCCGTAACGCGCCGGGATCATAGCAATGATTTTCAAATCGTACTTCTTTTAATAGGCCCCAAAAATAACAAGATTCTCCAAATTATAGGTCAATCTATACCTTTATACTATCAGATGTCAAAAAATAGAAAAGGTTTACAGAGAATCTTCAAAAAATTGCGATTTAAATCCTAATAGGTATAGTTTCTCTCTGGCGCGGGTAATGGCAGTGTAGAGCCAACGCATATAATCCTTATCTGGCCCTTCTGGCAAATAGGGCTGTTCTACAAAAACTCGGTCCCATTGTCCCCCTTGCGATTTATGACAGGTAATGGCATAAGAAAACTTGACTTGCAGAGCATTAAAAAAACGGTTGTTCTTAATGGCCAGAAATTTTTTATAATTCGATTTTTCGTGGGCATAGTCTTCTTTTACCGCTTCGTACAGCCTGTTAGAATCTTCGTAGGTTAAAGAAGGCGTTTCCATCTCGAGGGTGTCCAACAACAAAACCGTATCCATCGGCTCCATGTTTGGATAATCTACCATACGCAGGGTCACATCTGCAAAACGAAAGCCATAAAGCTCCTTAATGGCTTGAATGGACAATACTTCTATAATATCCCCATTGGCGATAAAGCCAGCTTCAGACTCGGGCTTTACCCAGAAATAGTTGTTTTTTACCACCATCAGGTAGTCGCCGGCCGACAAGGCCTCTTCCTGAAATAATATGCGATTTCTGATATTCTGGTTGTACAAATTGGCGCGCTTGTTGGAGCGAACGATAATCGCCACTTCTTCCTTTCCCACTTCAGAATAACCGTCCATTATGGCATCCATCACTTCCTGGCCATCCATGGGGCGGATCACATCGATAAAGGGTTCTAGCTTAAATCGAAATCGTTCAAAAAACCCCTCGGCCAATACCTCCCTAAGCCGTGTAGCATTGAATAAAATGCCACTATCGGCGACCTGCCGCACCACTTCTTGCAATTCTAAGCCGCGAACATTTTTATTGTATTGTCGTTCTAACAGCTTTGGATCGAGCGCAGGAGAAATCTCTAAACGAACTGGAGGTAACTGTGCTCCGTCTCCGATTAACACCAACTTACAATTAAAACCTTTATCGACATATTCGAGCAAATCGTCTAAAAGCGAGCCATTTTCGAATAGCTTGGTGTCCTGCTTATTGTCCGGGATCATAGAAGCTTCATCTACGATAAACAGAGTGTTTTTGTGTTTGTTAGGCTGAAGTCTAAATTTAATTCCACCTTCTTTTGCGCGCTTGGGGAAATATATCTTTTTATGAATAGTAAAGGCCTGACGCCCGCTATAATTACTGATTACCTTCGCTGCACGGCCTGTTGGAGCCAGTAATACGGATGACATCTGTGCCTTCCAGAGGTTTTTCACCAAAGTCCCTACCAGCGTAGTCTTTCCAGTTCCTGCGTAGCCCTTTAACATAAAGAGTTGATCGGGCTCTTTGCTGAACACAAAACCAGCCAATGCCGCAAGCGCTTGATCCTGTCCAGGGGTCACCTGATGTGGAAAGTCGCTTTTTAGCAGCGAAAGAAAGCCAGTTTCGTTCATAAAACAAGAGGAATTAAAGGCTTAAAGATAGGTAGCTTTTTTTCTTGGAATACTTTTAGCATTAAAAAAAAATTGTAGATTTGCGAAAGACCTAATTTGTTTTAAAACCGTATATAAATTCGCTTTCATAATGAAACTTATCCTTCAAATAGTTCTGTGGATCGCCATTATCTTTCTAGGGTACAAATTGTACAATTCGATAACCGGACCTGTTCAGTTCAACCAAGAAAAAGAAGTGCGCTACAGACAAGTCATTGCCAAGCTTAAGGATATCAAATCTGCCCAGTTGGCCTACCAAGAAATCACCGGTAGCTTTTCTGGTAATTTTGATTCGTTGGTAACATTTATCGATACCGCGCAATACGCCATTACCGAGCGTCGTGATAGTAGCTATGCCGATGTAGAAAAAAACAAAGCTTATGGAATTAGCGAAGGTTATTACGTAGACGTTATCGTTGTAGACACCTTGGGCTTTATCCCAGTAAAGGATTCTTTGTATGCCGATAGCGACCGCTATAAAAGCATGATGAATGTCCCGAATACCGAAGCTCAATTTGAAATAGAAGCTGGTAAATTGGACAAGAACGGTACGCTCTATTCGGTTTTCGAAGCCAAAGTAGCAAAGAAGGTAATACTGGAAGGGATGGACAAGGACTTGGTGAACCAAGAGGAACAAGTAAACTCTGTAGATGGAGTCAACGGGCCGTTCATCAGTGTAGGATCCATGGACGAGATCAATACCAGTGGAAACTGGCCTAAAGTATATGACACACCGGTTAGAGGAAACTAATACCGATATTAATACCAACCAAGACTGCAGATTGTCCGTTCAAATAGCCTTGACCGGACTTTCTTTTTTAAAAACAGATGCAGAAGGAAAGGTATTGGACCTGAATGAAAGACATTTCGATCAGGCCCGAACCCCAGAAGAATTACTCTTCGAACTTGCCGCCGTCTTGGACCAACCCGAATGGAATAGATCTTATACCCAGGTAGATCTTATCTATGCGACGGATACGGCAACCGTTGTTCCTTCTCCGCTCTTCAACCCCAATAAATCTAGCGAGTATTTAAAATTTAACACCCGAATTCTCGATGGAGATTTTGTGGAGTTTGACCGAATTGAGGCCCTCGATTTGGTGGTTGTGCATGTTCCATTTGTAAACATAAATAATTACATCTTCGATCGCTGCGGAAGTTTTTCTTACTACCATGCCACTACCCTGCTCCTTGGGCAGCTTGTGCCGGTTAGCAGACAGCAAGATGGGCCTAAGGCCTATGTTCATGTCTTACCAGAACTCTTCCATTGCATCCTGATGGACAAGGGAAAAGTTATGTTGGTCAATCAGTTTCGCTACCAAACCCCAGAAGATTTTCTATACTACCTTCTGTTTTGTTTTGAACAGCAGCAACTAGATCCAAATACCGTAGAAACCGTTTTGATGGGTGCTGTAGAGATGGACGACCCCTTATACGAAATCGCTTATAGATACATTCGCAACTTGAGCATGTACGACGAAGGAACCCAACAATGGGAAGGCTACCAGCCGCAACAGCACATCTTATTTAAAAGCCTTTAAAGATGCGGATTATCTCTGGAAAGTGGAAGGGCAAGCGCCTTACAGCACCAAAAAAGCTCCCGGTAAGACCTACTACGGATTTTGCAAAAGAAGGGCTTTTTAACATCCTTAGAAATCGCTACGATTTTGACGAGTTAAGCGTACTGGATCTATTTTCTGGGACAGGCAACATCAGTTTCGAGTTTGGGTCCCGGGGTGTGCCTCGGATTATTGCAGTGGATGCCCACTCGGGTTGTGTAGGCTATATCAGTAAAACAGCCGAAGAATTGGACTTGCCCATCGATACCGTTCGCTCTGATGTGTTTACTTACCTAGAACGCACCAACAAGCAATTCGACTTGATCTTTGCAGATCCTCCCTATGCACTAGAAGTCGAAGCTTTCGAGAAAATGGTAGGCTTGGTTTTGGCTGGAGAAAGGCTAAACGAAGACGGTGTTTTAATTATAGAACATCCCAAACACACAGACCTGTCGCACATACCAGGTTTTAGTGAATCCAGAAAATACAGCGGAAGCGTCTTCAGCTTCTTTGAATAAAAAAAATGCAGGCCGATAAGCCGGATTCTGTCCACGAAGAGACTAAGTCTACTTCGTGTCCTTATCATTTATCTAGACGCAGCGTTACCGCCGCGCTCGAGCTGCCTACCCTCTCAGATCGGGCGGGAACCCTCGAGCCTGAGTATACATGGCATTTCACCGCATAGAGTTTACCTGGTTTCACTACAGCATTACCTGTACATACTTTCTGTTGCACTAGTCCTCCCACAAAGTACTGCGACTTTCTGGTGACGGCTGTTAGCCGCTATGCATCCCTACGGTGTCCGGACTTTCCTCCTCCATTTCTGGCGGCGATAAGGTGGCCTGCGTCGCAAATGTACTAATGTTGATAAATACCGAAAAATAGGAAAGGCTATTTTTTAAAAACTTAGGTTGGCTAGCTATATTTGTTTGGAATGGAACAATTCATAGTATCTGCCAGAAAGTACCGCCCTGCCGAGTTTGACGAGGTGGTAGGACAAGGTGCCATCACCAATACTCTAGAGAATGCCATCAAGAGCAATCATCTGGCGCAGGCGTTGTTGTTTACAGGGCCACGTGGTGTGGGTAAGACCACCTGTGCGCGTATTCTGGCTAAAAAGATAAACGAAGATGGCTCTGATGCAGATCATGGAGACTTTGCCTTTAATATCTTCGAATTGGATGCGGCTTCCAATAATTCTGTGGACGATATCCGAAACCTGATCGATCAGGTGCGCATTCCGCCCCAAATTGGGAATTACAAGGTCTATATTATCGACGAGGTGCATATGCTGTCTCAGAGCGCCTTTAACGCCTTTTTAAAGACGTTGGAAGAACCGCCTAAGCATGCCATTTTTATTTTGGCTACTACAGAAAAGCATAAGATCATCCCTACCATACTGTCGCGTTGCCAAATCTTCGATTTTCGACGCATAACCGTGCAAGACATCAAAGAACAATTGGGACGGGTAGCCAAACAAGAAGGCATAGACGCAGAGGACGGTGCGCTGCAAATTATCGCCCAAAAGGCAGATGGAGCTATGCGAGACGCCCTCTCTATCTTCGATAGAGTGGTAACCTTTTCTGGAAAGAAGCTCACGAGAGTGGCTGTAACAGAGAATCTAAATGTGCTAGATTACACCTATTTCTTCGCCATGACAGACTTGCTCCTTGCCAACAATATTCCAGGAGCGCTATTGGCTTATGATGAAATTTTGGCCAAGGGCTTCGATGGACATCATTTTGTGATGGGCTTATCTAGTCACTTTAGGGATCTGTTGGTCTGCCAAGATCCAAGCACCATCCCATTGTTGGAAGTGGGTCTGGAGATTCAGTCCAAGTACCAAGAACAAGCCAAAAATGCGCCCAAAGGCTTTTTACTAGACGGCTTAAGGATTTCTACGGAATGTGATTTGAAGTATAAAGGCAGTCAGAATCAGCGGTTGCTGGTCGAGCTTTGCCTGATGGAATTGGCCTCTCTTACTTTCGAGAGTGAAAAAAAAAACGCCACAGCTGAACGCTTCGTAATTCCTCCAGGTTATTTTAAGGCACATGCCCAAATAAGCCAAGCTATTAGCAAGCCAACGCCAGATGTTGCCTCAAAACTACAGCAAGAAAAATCCGTTCCAGAAAAACAAGCTGATAAACCCAAAGAGCTGGAAATTGCTCCAGAGCATGCGACTCAAGCCACCAAGCCTACCAACTTACCTATACCCAATAAACGAGTTTCTGGGCTGTCACTAAAAAGCATTCAAAAGAAGCAGCAGCTAAAAGAGGCACAGCAACTTCAGAAGCCGGACCCAAAGGACCTACCAGAAGAACCTTTCGATCTAGATGGACTGATGAGGGCCTGGAATCATTATGCCCAAAAGTTAGAAAAGGATGGAAAATACAACCTGTTATCGCACCTAACCATGGGGGTTCCAAAATTGGAAGGGAACCTAATCCACTTGGTGTTCCCCAACGATACCATCAGGGTGGAATTGGAGCGAGAAAAAGGGCCGCTTCTGGCCTTCTTGCGCGGCGACTTAAAGAATTATGCAATAGATATATCGATAGAAGTAGACGAAGCCGAGGTTAAACGCTATGCTTATACGACTCGGGAGAAGTTTGAAAAGTTGCGAGAAAAAAATCCAGCTGTCGAAACCCTTCGCAAAACCTTCGATCTGGACCTTTAATTTTGTTGATCTGATGAGTAAGGAACACGACATTCGGATGTTGGGCTTAAAGCTACCCACAGACCCACGTTGGGTAAACATCGTAGAAAAGAACGTAGAAGAAATACTTTCCGATCATGCCTTTTGTGAGCAAAAAGCGGCCTCTACGGCCATCTCATTTATCATTACCTACCCAGAATATGACGATTTGGTGAAGGAAATGACCCTGTTGGCGCAGGAAGAGATGAGTCACTTTAAAATGGTCCACGATCGAATCTTGGAGCGTGGCTGGTCCTTAGGCAGAGACCGTAAAGACGCCTATGTCAATAAACTGATGACATTTTTCCCCAAAGGGGGCAGCCGTAGGGACAACTTGATACATCGATTGCTCTATGCCGCGCTTATCGAAGCCCGTAGCTGCGAACGCTTCCGCTTGCTAAGCGAAGAATTGGAAGATAAAGAATTGGCCCAATTTTATCGAAACCTCATGGTTTCTGAAGCTGGTCATTATACGATGTTTTTAGGCTTTGCGCGTAAATATGGTAAGCGCGAAGAAGTAGATAAAAAATGGGATGGGCTGCTACACTTCGAAGCAGACATCATGAAAGATCTTAGCAAGTCGGAATCTGTACACGGCTAATAAGTGAAATGCTAAAAATTTACCTCTATGTCGTTTGCAATCTTTTCGTTGTAGAGGGATTTGATGATCCCATCACTAAGACCAATCTTAGGCACATAGATGCTCTTGGCCTTGCTCCACTTCATGGCGGATAGATAAATACGGGTAGCCGGAATGATTACATCGGCGCGGTCTGGATTCATGCTTAGTTCAAAAATTCGTTCGTGGTAATTAAACGATTTTAGCGTCTCGTAATAGTCCGTTAAGTAGAAATAGCTCAATGGCTTTCCCACTTTGATTCCACTGCTTTTATAGATAGAATTGATGTTTCCTCCAGACCCGATTAGGCTGATTTTATGGTAGTACTTGGTATTCCTTTTAATCCACTTTTTTACCTCTTCCCAAACAGATTCGCGCACCATGTCATTAAGGATTCTTACCGTTCCTAGCTTAAACGATTTGGAGGCGACAATTTTGCGGTTGGCAAAAACGGTAAACTCTGTACTTCCGCCTCCTACATCGACATAGAGGAAGCTTTTTTCCGTATGGATTAAATCTCTCAGATCGGTGCTAGCGATGATAGCCGCTTCGTCTTTTCCATCGATTATTTCTATGTTGATGCCTGTTTCTTTGCGAATACGCTTGGCGATTTCGGAGCCATTGACTGCCTCTCGCATGGCAGATGTGGCACAAGCCCGGTATTTCTGCACTTTATGGGTCTTCATCAGCAATGCATAGGCATTCATGGCATCGATCATTCTATCGCTGTTTTGGTCGGAAATTCTTCCGTCCAAAAATACATCGGCCCCCAAACGAATAGGCACCCGAACTAAAGAAGTTTTTTTAAACTGTGGCGGTTTTTCGTCCTTTTCGATTACGGTCGAGATCAATAGACGTATGGCGTTGGACCCCACATCGATGGCTGCATATTTTTCTATATTAAGCACTTAGGCGAGTTTTTGCTGGTAGTATTTGTACAATTCGAGCTGGGATCTCATAGGCGGAGCCTCGTTATTTCTGTAAGCGTTATCGCCAGCTTCGCTGATGATACGAGCTTTTACGTTGTCTTGCCAAGAAATGCTAAAAGTCTCTTCCAACTCTTTTTTGATGTCTTGATCGTAGATTGGACATGATATTTCTACCCGCGAATCTAAATTGCGTCCCATAAAATCGGCAGAAGAAATGTAATATTTTGGGTCACCCCCATTTTCGAAGATAAACATCCTCGGGTGCTCTAAAAATTTGTCGACTATAGAAATTACCTCGATGTTCTCGCTCATACCCTCTACACCAGGAACCAGACAGCAAATACCTCGAACGATCAGCTGGACTTTAACCCCTGCCCTGCTCGCTGCATATAAACGGTCGATCATCTTAAAGTCCGATAGGCTATTGAGCTTAATTCGAATTCCGCTAGGCAAGCCTTCCTGATGATTCTCGATTTCCTTTTCTATCAATAAATAGATCGAGTTTCGCGTGTAATGAGGAGACACCAAAAGGTGGCGGTACTTCTTTACTCTGTAGTTTACCTCGAAAAAGTCGAAAACTTTATTGATCTCTTTTCCGATTTTATTATTGGCGGTAAACAGCGTGTAATCTGTATAAATACGAGCAGTAGACTCGTTAAAGTTTCCTGTAGAGATAAAACTATAGCGCTTTATTTTTTCCTGCTCTACTCTTTCTACTATGCAGGCCTTGCAATGTACCTTTAAGCCTGTTACACCAAAAATCAGCTTAACGCCTTCGCCCTGCATGGCTTCTGCGTAACGAATGTTAGCAGCCTCGTCAAAACGGGCTTGTAATTCTATTTGTACTGTTACTTCCTTGCCGTTTTTCGCCGCGTTAATCAACGAGCTCGCGATATGCGAAACTTCGGCTAGGCGGTAAATGGTAATTTTAATCGATTGCACTTTTGGATCGAGTGCCGCTTCTCTTAAAAATTTTACCACATAAGAGAAGGTCTGATAGGGTGCATAGAGCAGATAATCCTTCTTGGCAATGGCGTCGAAAAGGCTCCCCTCTAGGCTTAAGCCCTTAATTTTTAAAGGCTCTATGGATTTGTATAACAAGTCTTTACGCCCTAAGCTAGGAAACTTCATATAATCGCGTCGGTTGTGGTAACGCCCTCCAGGGATTATAGAATCTGTAGCCTCTATGCCCATTTTATCGAGCAGAAAAGCCAAGGTATCGTCTTCTATGGTTTTATCGTATACAAAACGTACGGGATCGCCACTGCCTCTTTGGGCCACACTTTTAGAAATCTTTTCCAAGAAACTACGAGAAAGGTCACTATCGATATCCAACTCTGCATCGCGTGTAATCTTAATCATATGGGCCGAAATCTCTGTATAGTCGAAGATGCTAAAAATATTCCCTAAGCAGTGTCGAATCAAATCGTCTAGAAGAATAATATCCTGACGATCGTCAGAACTCGGCAATTCCACAAAACGGTCCACTACCCTGGGGATTTCTATCAAGGCATAATTTACTTTATTCTGAAAAGTTTGGTCGGTGTCCGCCATAACCATCCGTACCGCCAAGTAAGCGGCGCTGTCCTTAAGCGATGGGAATTCTTCCACCTCGTCTAGCATGATGGTCACCAAGGCCGGACTTACCTTGCCAATAAAGTATTCTGAGATAAAAGCGCTCTGCTCTGGAGTAATCTCTGTTTCGTTTAATATATGGATGCCTTCCTTGTGCAGTTGCTGTTCTATTTCCGTTAAAATACGCAAGCTTTGTGCCTGCTGCTCGATGACGGTCTGTGTAATTACATCCAATAAATCGCTAGCAGAGATCCCTCCTAATTCACTACGTCCTCCTTTACCAGCCTCCACAATTCGTTTGACGGTAGCATAGCGCACCTTAAAAAACTCGTCTAGGTTGTTCGAAAAAATTCCTAAAAATCGCAAGCGTTCTATTAAAGGTACACTCGCGTCTTGGGCTTCTTGTAAAACCCGGGCATTAAATTGCAGCCAACTGAGTTCTCTATTGGTGTAATAATTTGTAAGTGGTGCGGTTTGGGTTTCTATACTCATTCCTTTAAATCTCTTGGAAATACGGTAAATACGGTGTTCCCATTGTGTACATCCTTCCAGCTAGTTTCATCGAACTCTAGCTGTACAAACCCACAAGTTGGGACGTTATCAATGTAGGTATTTCCTAGCATATTGGCAATAGAAGTAAAGGCATGATTGTGCCCAACAATCATCACCCGATCTAGCCTATCGTCCAACCCTTTGATGATCTGCAATACATGGGTTCCGGAAAAATCGTAAAGGGCGTTCTCTTCTTGGTAATCTTGATCTGCCACCTTAAAGGCATCTTTAAAGAATTTAGCGGTGGTAGACGCACGTACTGCATCGCTGCTAATAATGCGTTGTGGTGCGGGCAACTTATTAGATACCTCGCTAGAAACCAATATCCCATCTCGCTCTCCACGTCCTTTAAGCGGTCGCTTATGATCTATTACATCGTGCTTCCAGGACGATTTTGCGTGGCGGACTAAGTAAAGTGTCTTCATCTACTTATAAAAAAATTAAGGTGCTAAACGTTCTATGATCCAATCTAATCCCTCCAATCTGTACCGAATACGATCGTGTAAACGATTGGGCCTTCCTTGCCAAAATTCTATGCTGCTTGGACGGACCAAAATACCGCCCCAGTGGCTTGGTTTAGGCACTTCTTTGCCTTCGTATTGCTGCTCTAAATCTTTTAAGGACTGCTCTAATACCTCCCTGTTGGCTATAACCGAGCTCTGCTCAGAAACCCAGGCCCCAAGCTGGCTGCCTTTAGGTCGGGAAGCAAAATAATTTTCAGAAATTGCAACCGAAGTACGTTCGGCAATTCCTTTAATGATGACTTGTCGCTCTAGGTTTGGCCAAAAAAAGGACAAACTCACCTGTGGATGCTGTGCAATGGCCTTTCCTTTTGCGCTGTTGTAATTGGTGTAAAAGTAAAAGCCGTTTTCGTCATACTTTTTTAATAAGACAACACGACCTTTCGGGAAGCCATCTTCCCCTAAGGTATTTAAGGTCATGGCATTGACCTCATCCACCCCACCCGAATCTGCCACTTGATGAAACCAAGTACTAAATTGCTGCAGCGGATTAGGATCCACCGAAGCGATGTCTAAGGCTCCTTTACTGTAATTTTTGCGGTATTCATGAAGATTATCTCGCATCGAGGCTTCTTTAAACTGCAAGTTACAAGAATTCTTGTTCAAGTCCTGATCCACAAATTAATTCTGCGTTAATTCTAAAGTTCAAAAATAGCTCCGTCTGTTGCCAGTTCGGTGTTTGGAAAATAAACGGCCGCTTCGGCCCTAAAATCCTCCAATTCTGCATATCGCCCACTATAATGACCCAAGATCAATCGGTCTGCCTTTGCCGCCGCCGCTATTTGCGCGGCCTGAGCTGCCGTACTATGTCCTGTATTCTCGGCTAGGTCCAGGTGCTGTTCTAAAAATGTAGACTCGTGATACAATACGTCCACCCCAGCGATAAGCGGCAACATATCCGGATGGTAGCCCGTGTCCGAACAATACGCATAGCGCTTAGGCGGATCCGGATCTAAGCTTAGTTCCTCATTGCCTATAATACTCCCGTCTTCTAGAAGTAAGTCTGCCCCCTGCTTTATTTTATTGAAGTAACTAGTATCTATACGGTATTTCTTTACCGCCTCTAAATCTAATTTTCTAAGCCCCACCTTTTCCGCGAACAAAAAGCCATTGGTATAAATCCTATGCTTCAAGGGGATGGTTCTAACGCTTAGTTTCTCATCTTCGAAAAGGGTCACAGATTGGTTCGATTCCAGTTCATGAAACTGCAAAGGGTAATTGGTCCAGGATTTGCCTAGTTTAAGCTGAAGCGTGATCGCATCTTTAATGCCCTTGGGGCCATAGATATTCAATGCGGCTTCTCGTCCCAATAGATGAAAGGTGGCGATTAGCCCAACCAAACCGAAAAAATGATCCCCATGCAGGTGTGAGATAAAGATGTGTTTGATGCGGGAAAATTTCACCTTACAAGCTCTAAGGCGCATTTGAGTGCCTTCTCCACAATCGATTAAAAAAAGATGTCCGCGAACCTCCAAAACCTGAGCAGTCGGCGCCGCATTAAAGCGAGGTGTAGCCGAATGACATCCCAAGATGGTGAGTTTCATAGTAAGTGTTTAAAATCCCAAGTCGCGCTCTATGGCCTCCATCTCGATGATGTCCGCGGCTTCCTGCAGCGTTGGAACCACTACCAGCTCGTCTGGTATATCATCGATGTCGATGGCCGTGCTTACAATAACAAAAGAATGCTTGCTCGATCTTTGATAGGTGGACAACTTAAGCAGTTGCAGCAGCTGCTCCAATTCGAAAGGATCGAAAGCCAATAAGTCGATCACCAAATGTTGATCTTCGTATTGCTTGGGCACCACTCTCTCCAGATGAGCGGCAAAAGCGCTATAATCGCCCTTGTCATCTGCAAGGATTACATAGCCGTCTTGTTGGTTAACCTTCATCGCGTTTGATCTTTGAAGCCAGTAAATAGAGCACTGCCATGCGCACTGCGACCCCATTTTCTACTTGGTCGAGAATGATGGCTTGCCCGCTATCGGCCACGTCACTGGTAATTTCTACCCCTCTGTTAATCGGCCCAGGGTGCATTACCACGATTTCTTTATCGAGTCTTTCTAGGCGGTTCAGGTCCAAACCAAATTGTTGGGTATATTCTCTGGTCGTCGGGAAATAGCTGATGTCCATGCGCTCGTTTTGCACCCGCAACATATTTGCTACGTCGCACCAAGCAAGGGCCTTGTCTAGATCCCCTTCTACTTCTACCCCAACATGCTCCATGTATTTGGGGATAAGTGTCTTAGGCCCACATACCTTTACTTCTGCACCAAGCATTTTTAAGGCGTAAATATTGCTTAAGGCGACTCTCGAATGTAAAATATCGCCAACGATCACCACCTTCTTTCCAGCCACATCGCCTAAGCGCTCCCGAATAGAGTAACAATCTAGCAAAGCTTGGGTCGGGTGTTCGTGTGCCCCGTCCCCGGCATTTACAATATGGGCATCGATATGTCGAGAAAGAAACACTCCAGCCCCAGGATTTGGGTGGCGCATCACGACCATGTCGACCTTCATAGACAGGATGTTATTGACCGTATCGATTAGGGTTTCTCCTTTTTTTACCGAAGAAGAAGCCGCAGAAAAATTAATGACATCTGCGCTTAAGCGCTTTTCGGCCAGCTCAAAGGATAGGCGGGTACGAGTGCTGTTTTCGAAAAAGAGGTTGGCTATGGTAATATCACGAAGCGATGGCACCTTTTTAATCGGCCTATTGATCACTTCCTTAAATTGATCGGCCGTCTCGAAGATCAGTTGGATGTCTGCTTCGTTCAGGTATTTGATGCCTAGCAAATGGTCGACACTCAGTTCGCTCATAGTTATTTGTTAATCAGGTATACCGCGTCCTCGCCTTCGTTTTCCTTCCAACACACCTGTACCTTCTCTTGGTTGATGGCATCTACCTGCCGCCCCCTATAATCGGGTTGTATGGGCAAGTGTCTGCTAAACCTTCGGTCGATTAAGGTAAGTAATTCGATCTCGTTAGGTCTCCCAAAAGACTGAATGGCTGTTAGGGCAGCGCGAATGCTCCGTCCAGTATACAATACATCATCGATAAAGACCACCTTCTTGTCCTCTACCACAAAATCTATCTGCGTACTATTGGCCTCCAAGGGTTTATCGCTGCGGCGAAAGTCATCTCTGTAAAAGGTGATATCCAAATGCCCCAGCCTAACGTCGGGAATGCCATAGTCTGTTTCGAGCATGCTTTTAAGCCTTTCGGCCAAAAAGATCCCCCGTGGCTGAATGCCTATTAGTACGGTTTCTTGAAATTGATCGTGATTTTCAATCAGTTGGCAAGCCAATCGATGAAGGGCGATTTGCACTTCTGTCGCGTCGAGTAAGACTTTTTGGCTCATAGGATGGTCTGAATCGTATTCAGGGGGTAAAGGTACACTTTTTCTTCTTTTCTTCTTTCCTTTTTTCCATTGATGAAAAAAGAAACAAAAAAATCTAGCCCGAGGACCAGTTCGCGACAAATACTACGTCGCCTGTCTCTACTCAACCCAAACTCTTCACTTGCCCTACTTCGACGGGCTGCGTTCGCTCGGGGGAAGGGGTTTTGCGGGCGTTCCAGCCTTCTTGTATTTTATGCGCTCACTGTTCAAGGGCATAATTGGTCGATCGCTCCTCTTTGAGTTTTTCGAGTACAACGCTATATGGGCGGCTAAGTATTGATTTAAATAGAAGTGCAGGCTTTAACCGTAACAGCGCGTTACTCTTATACCCCTTTCTTTGCTTCGTTTCTTTGGGCCTTCAAAAAAGTTGAAACATGTTATCTAAAAACTACTGGAAAGAAAAGAGCTGTTCTTATAAAGAACAAAAAGAAACCCCCTCCGGATGGGAGGGGGTTAATAATTTAAATGGATTTTAGTGGCTTATGCCTTCCCGTCCATTTTATCCTTCAACTCCTGAAGCTTGCTATTCGCATCTCCAAGGGTTGGTTTAGCCTCTTCTGCTTGCTTGGCGGCCTTCTTGGCAGCCTGCTTAACATACTTGGCTTCTTCTTCTTTATGAATGGTCATATGAGAAGCAACCACCTTTTTGAATTCTTTGTTGAATTCGATGATTTGGAATTCGGCCTCTTCCCCTTTCTTAAGGTCGGTACCGTCTTCTTTCTCCATGTGACGCTTAGGAACAAATGCAGTGATGTCATCGTTAAAGTGAATCACAGCTCCTTTGTCTACTATTTCGTCTATGGCAGCAGTGTGCTTAGAACCAAGAGCGAACTCGCTAGAGTACTTATCCCAAGGGTTCTCTGTAGTCTGCTTATGTCCAAGACTTAACTTACGTCCTTCTACGTCCAATTCAAGAACGATTACATCCAGGCTGTCACCGATATTGGTAAACTCGCTTGGGTGCTTCACCTTCTTAGTCCACGATAGGTCGCTGATGTAGATCAATCCGTCGATGCCTTCTTCCAACTCTACAAATACTCCAAAGTTGGTGAAGTTACGTACGATTCCACTGTGCTTAGAACCTACAGGGTACTTAGTAGTGATATCGGTCCATGGGTCTGGAGTCAATTGCTTGATACCAAGAGACATCTTACGATCGTCTCTGTCCATAGTAAGGATTTGTGCTTCGATTTTATCACCTACGTTTACAAAGTCCTGAGCACTTCTTAGGTGCGTAGACCAAGACATTTCGCTTACGTGGATTAAACCTTCTACTCCTTCGGCTACTTCGATAAAAGCTCCGTAGTCTGCAATAACAACTACTTTACCTGTTACCTTGTCTCCTACCTTAAGCTCATCACCTAAAGCATCCCACGGATGTGGCTTAAGCTGCTTTAGACCTAGTTGGATACGAGTCTTGTCCTCGTCGAAATCCAAGATCACAACGTTTAGTTTCTGATCCAATTCTACGATTTCGTTCGGGTGGTTGATTCGAGACCAGGATAGATCGGTAATGTGTACCAATCCGTCTACACCTCCAAGGTCTACGAATACACCATAAGAAGTGATGTTCTTTACAACACCTTCCAAAACTTGACCTTTCTCCAACTGAGAGATGATCTCTTTCTTTTGTTCTTCGATATCGGCTTCGATCAGCGCCTTATGAGAAACAACTACGTTTTTAAACTCGTGGTTGATTTTCACTACCTTAAATTCCATGGTCTTACCAACATAGATGTCGTAATCACGGATAGGCTTCACGTCGATCTGAGAACCGGGCAAGAAGGCTTCAATACCAAATACGTCAACGATCATACCTCCTTTGGTACGACACTTAACGAATCCGTTTACTACAGTAGCCTCGTCGTAAGCTAGGTTTACTCGATCCCATGCTTTGATGGTTCTTGCCTTACGGTGAGAAAGAATCAATTGACCAGTGGCGTCCTCACGAACGTCGATCAATACTTCTACTTTGTCACCTACTTTTAGGTCTGGATTGTAGCGGAATTCGTTAAGAGAGATTACTCCCTCACTCTTGGCGTTGATGTCGATAATGGCATCGCGGTCTGTGATATGGATCACTTCACCGTCTACCACCTCATCATCCAAGGTGTCAACAAAATTTTCTGCTACTAGTTTTTCGAATTCCTGCAACTGAGAATCATCGACTGGGTCGATTCCTTCTTCGTAGTTGTGCCAGTTAAATTCGTTTAGAAATTGATCCGGGTTGCTTTCCTTTAAGGATACTTCCGGAGTTTGCTCTGCTGCGGTAGCTTCTGCTGCAGCTTCGGCTTGTTTTGCTTTATCAGCCATTTGTTATGTTACGAGCTTTACCATTAGTGGCAAGTCTCGAATTGTATTCTGTGTCATCTCCAAGCAATTGCGACAATCCCACAGAAGGGTTTTTGTTTTATGTGCTGTCCTTTTGTGCTTGGACTAAATCGCCAAAAGGGCTGCAAAAATACAGCTTATTTTTTGATTTTCAAAGGGTTTATGCCTGATTTGGCTACGCATAAAAAATGCTACCTTTCCACTACTAAAGAACAAACCGATGAAAATACTTATCTACGCACTGGCTTTGATGGCATGTACCTCCCTTAGCGCCCAATCCAAATTATCAAAAAACAAAAAAGCACTGCAAAGCAGTATAGAAGCCCATCAGGCCAAACTCATCGAAATTAGCGATGCGATTTGGGCCAATGCCGAAATCGCCTTCAAAGAAACGGCTTCTGCCAAACTCTTGGCAGATTATGCCGAAGAAAATGGCTTCACTGTAGCGCGAGGCGTAGCCGGAATGCCCACCGCCTTTACCGCTACTTACGGAAGCGGTAAACCCGTGATAAGCATATTAGGCGAATTTGACGCCCTACCAGGTATTTCACAAAAAGCCCAGCCAACAAAGGCTCCATTAGAGGAAGGTGCTGGGGGCCATGGCTGTGGTCATAATTTGTTTGGCACTGGTAGTCTTGGCGCTGCTATTGCTATAAAGGAACTCATGGAAGCCGGAAAGATTAGCGGGACCGTTAAATTTTTAGGCACCCCAGCCGAAGAAAAGTTTTTTGGTAAACTATGGATGATAGAAGCCGGTTTATGGGATGACGTAGATGTAAACATCAGCTGGCACCCTTCTGCAGAAACCAAAGCAGATGTGCAAAGTTCGTTGGCCTTGGTAGATTTTATCGTAGAATTCCATGGGCAGGCTGCTCATGCTGCCGGAGATCCTTGGAATGGTCGTTCGGCCAGCGATGCCTTAGAGCTCTATACAACCGGTATTAACTACTATCGCGAACATGTAAAACCAACCGTGCGCATTCACTACCATATACAAGATGGTGGCCAGGTGGTCAATGTTGTCCCAGACTACAGCCGCTTATGGGTGCGGGTACGGAATACAGACCGTGAAGGCATGATGCCCGTATACGAACAAGTGATGAAGATGGCCGAGGGAGCTGCGATCATGGCCAACGTAGATTACGAGGTTTCGTTGGTTTCTGGCTTACACGAGGTCTTGGTAAACAGAGCCGGAGGCGCCATTATGCAAAACAACCTTGAAATGCTAGGCCCAATCGAGTATACAGAAGAAGAAGACAAATTTGGGAAAAAGATACAGGAGGTAACCGGTAAGCCTCAGGTTGGGATGGACAGCGCCATCAACCCTTTAGAAGACACCAAGGAGCATCCTGGCGGTGGTTCTACCGACGTGGGAGATGTAAGCTGGAATGTGGCAAACATCAACCTAGCGGTGACCAGTGCACCTAAAGATACACCTTGGCATTCGTGGGCCGTAGTCGCCTGCGGAGGGATGTCCATTGGACATAAAGGGATGATCTATGCTTCTAAGGCCATGGCCATGACCATGCTCGATTTGTTCGAAGACGAAAAATTGGTAGAACAGGTAAAGGCAGAATACACCGAGCGCAAAGGCGATTACCAATACAAGGCTATAATTCCAGAAGGGCCGGCGCCGATTAACCAGGAATAGGCTATCTACACCCCTGCTTTCGTTAAATAGCTGTTAAATTACTACTTTGTTATGCATAGTACTGTAACAAGATTGTTTTTGCGTCGTCTATAAGGTGTCAATCAAACATAAAAACAAACATTTATTTATCTATTAATTATGAGAACACTCGACAAAAACACCCTGACAGAAAAGCCAAGAACTACTATTGGTTTTGTATGGAACACTAAGAGACGCCACCGCTAAGACGGAAAGACTAACATTCAATCTAAAAACGAAGAGAAATGAAACAAGTACAGAAGATCCATAGGATCATGCAGCACGAAGCACAACGTAGGGATCTGTTCTTTTATAAGGAGAACGACTGTGCTTTTCTACACAGCGAATGGCAAACCCTTCGAAGCCCTTATCAGGCTTAAATCCAGTCATTGCTTCTACATATACAAGCCGCCTTCGGGCGGCTTTTACTTTATACACGCCCCGCAATGCGGTCCTTGGCCAATTGCAAGACCACATGGAATTGATCTTCCAAGTTCATCTCGCTATTGTCAATAATAATCGCATCTGTTGCCGGTTTTAATGGAGAAACCGCTCGCGTAGAATCTATGCGGTCTCTTTCTGTAACATTGGCAAGTACTTCTGCAAAAGTTACTTGGTCCCCTCTGCCGAGCAATTCATCGTATCGTCTTTGGGCACGCACATCTGCAGAAGCCGTCATAAAAAGCTTTAATTCTGCCTCTGGAAACACCACGGTCCCAATGTCGCGACCATCCATCACCACCCCGTTATCTTGACGCATGAGGCGTTGTTGTTCTACCAATTTGGCACGAACTTGAGGCAAGGCCGCAATTTCGCTGACCCTGTTAGAGACCTCCATGGTTCGGATCTCCTTGCTAACATCTACCCCATTAAGCAGAACCAAGGTACCGCTCTTTGCAAGTTTTAATGCAATCTGAATCTCATTTAGATGCCCTAACAACTCATCGTTAGACAAACCATTTTGAATGGCATACAGGGTGACGGCCCGATACATGGCGCCAGAATCTACATACAGATAACCGATATAATCTGCCAATTGCTTGGCGACCGTACTTTTCCCCGTAGAAGAATGTCCGTCTATGGCTATGGTAATTCTAGGCATTATTGCAGGTCTATATTTAAGCCAAAATAGCTAGTAGCTGCTGCACTATTAAACTTGGCATAAGAATAACTAAGACGCAATTTATTCAACTTGATGGAAAAACCACCGCTTAAACCAGCAAATGATCGCTGCTCTACGATGCGCAATTCTTCTCCTCTGCGAAAATTATAGCCCAACCTAATGTTAAAACCGCTTTCGGGAAACAGCTCGATCCCAAAGATCATATGGCGCAGTGCGTTATCCACAAAGGTGATGTTTTCTTCTATGGTATTTCCTTCTAGATCGGTCTCTTCTCTGTTTGGATTAGAGAAAGCCACATTCCATTTTTGCATGTTTTCTAAGGTGAAATGCCAGCGAATAGGGATGTTTTGAAGGGTCTGGGAAATCCCAAAAATCATCTCGAAGGGTAGTTTTTCTATGGTATTCTCGTATGGAGTCAGCTGGGTTCCGATGTTTCGAGCTACCCCTGTAATGTGCAAATCCCAATCTTCGTACACATACATCACCCCAATATCGAAGGCTACCCCAAATGAACTATACTGTTCTAATTTGGAGGAAATAAATTTAAGGTTACCCCCAACATGAAAGTTAGAAAAAGCAATATTTCTGGCATGACCCATGGACAAGGCCACCTCTCCTCCACTAAAACTACTGGTAGCATTCCCTTGCTCGTCATAACCATCGAAAGAACCATAATTGATATAAGTAACCCCTGCATGCAACACCTGAGTACGTCTATCCCATAAATAAGCATAGGCCGCCGACCCATAATTGACGTCCCCCAAGTAGTTCATATAATTGATGGAAAGCTGATTGTCCATCTCCCAGTTGATACTAGCCGGATTAAACAGCGCCTGGGTAGGGTCGTAATCGTAGTTGGTAACTACTTTCCCACCGAGAGCGGCCTGCCTAGGCGAATTCACCAAATTGAGAAACTGATAAGTAGAACGACCCCCGACCTGACCATAAATGGTAGAGCATAGCATCAAGGCTAAGAAATACAGCAGGTTCTGCTTCATGTGTGGATTCGCTTCCTTAGGAACTAAACGAATGCAATATTAATTTATTTTCGGCGGAGATGAAATGATCTGCACCTACAATTTCTTAGCATTCTTGACCTTTTGCCCAGTAATGGCAAAATCGATCACTTCGCTCATCTCACTAACATAGTGAAAGCTTAGTCCCTTTAGGTAGTTCTGGTTGATCTGCTCTACATCTGCTTTATTGTCTTTGCACAGCATGATGTCCTTGATTTTTGCCCGTTTGGCTGCCAAAATCTTTTCTTTAATCCCCCCCACCGGCAGCACCTTTCCGCGCAAGGTGATCTCTCCGGTCATGGCGAGCGATTTTCGCACCTTGCGTTGGGTAAACAGCGATACCAAAGAAGTAAGCATGGTTACCCCAGCACTTGGTCCGTCCTTAGGCGTCGCACCTTCTGGTACGTGGATATGCACATTGTACTTTTCGAATATCCCAGGGTCCAGACCTAATTGGTCTGCATGAGATTTGATGTACTCCATGGCGATGGTCGCAGATTCTTTCATCACTTTACCCAGATTCCCTGTCATATTGAGTTGCCCTTTCCCTTTGGATAAGGCGGACTCTATAAACAGAATATCGCCTCCAACTCGAGTCCAAGCCAAACCGGTTACCACTCCGGCTACATCGTTGTTCTCGTATTTATCGCGTTCTAACTTGGCAGGCCCTAATACCTCTACAACAAGATCGTTGGTTACTTTAACCTCGTACGCCTCTTCCATGGCGATCTTCATAGCCGCATAACGCACCATTTTTGCCACTTGTTTCTCTAAAGTACGCACTCCGCTCTCGCGGGTATAGCCTTCTACGATTTTCTCTAGTTGGGGTTTCGCTATTTTAAGATCCTTGGGTTTTAATCCGTGTTCTTTTAGCTGCTTTGGCAACAAATGACGCTTGGCGATCTCTACTTTTTCTTCTATGGTATAGCCGCTAACTTCGATAATCTCCATTCGGTCTCTAAGGGCAGGCTGAATTGTTCCTAGGCTATTGCTGGTTGCGATAAACATCACCTTAGAAAGGTCGTAGCCCAACTCCAAGAAATTATCGTAAAACTCGCTGTTTTGCTCTGGGTCTAACACCTCTAGCATGGCCGAAGACGGATCGCCTTGGGAGCCGACCGATAATTTATCGATCTCGTCCAAAACAAACACCGGGTTGCTGGTCTTAGCTTTTTTAATGCTCTGTACAATTCGACCTGGCATAGCCCCGATATACGTTTTACGGTGGCCACGAATCTCGGCTTCGTCTCGCAAACCACCTAAGGACATACGGACATACTTTCTGCCCAAGGCCTCGGCGATGGATTTTCCTAAGGAGGTCTTCCCTACCCCTGGAGGGCCGTAGAGGCATAAAATAGGCGACTTCATGTCGTTTCGCAGCTTGAGTACTGCCAGGTATTCTATAATGCGCTTTTTAACGTCCTCTAGCCCGTAATGGTCTCTGTCTAATATTTTCTTAGCTCGTTTTAGGTCGAACAGGTCTTCGCTGTATTCGTTCCACGGAAGTTCCAATAGCAGCTCTAAATAATTCCGCTGTATGCTAAACTCGGCCACCTGAGGGTTCATCCGTTGGATTTTAAGCAGCTCCTTGTCAAAATGCTCTGCCACCTCTTTAGACCATTGTTTGGACTTGGCTTTGGCGCGCATCTCTTCGATCTCTGCCTCGTGAGAAGTCCCTCCAAGTTCTTCTTGTATGGTCTTCATCTGTTGCTGCAGATAATACTCGCGCTGTTGCTTGCTGATGTCGCTCTCTACCTTGCTTTGTATATCCATCTTTAAAGAAAGCTTTTCTTGCTCTATGGTCATATAGCGAAGAGTTTCTAGCGCGCGTTGCTTTAAGTCGTTTACCTCGAGTAGCTTCTGCTTCTCCTCTACCGGAATGTTCAGGTTGGAGGAAACAAAATTGATTAAAAACGAACTGCTCTCTATGTTTTTAATGGCAAAAGCGGCGTCGGAAGGAATATTAGGACTGTCCTTGATGATCTCTAGGGCCAATTCCTTGATAGAATCTATTATGGCCTTAAATTCCTTGCTTTGTGCCGCTGGGCGCGCTTCTGGCACCTCGTTGATGGTTGCGGTCCAATAAGGGTCGGTCGTAATCAGTTGTTCTACCTCGAAGCGCTTCTTTCCTTGGATAATCACCGTTGTATTTCCATCGGGCATTTTTAGCACACGAAGAATACGGGCAACAGTCCCTACTCTATGAATGTCTTCTATTTCCGGACTCTCCTTGCTAGCGTCCTTCTGAGATACCACTCCAACAACGCGATTCCCTTTATTGGTTTCGTTGATAAGCTTGATAGAACGATCCCTTCCAGCGGTAATCGGAATCACCACCCCAGGAAAGAGCACCATGTTTTTTAATGGAAGGATGGGAAGTGTTTCGGGCAGGTCCTCTTTAGACATTTCTTCTTCATCTTCTGGGGTCATCAAAGGAATCAACTCTGCATCGTCTTGCAAATCGTCTAATGACAAACTGTCTAGGGCTGTTAATTTGGTCTTTACCATATATGTTGTTACGCCACTTTGTCAGCATTTATTGCTCAACTGTGGTCCATTTGTATTTATAATTGGTACCTTTATTTGTGAACCCCCTATTTTACTAGGGTTAAGCACAGGCATTTCTATATTAAAATCAATTGTTGTGCCATTGGCATTCTTTTTTTATGACCCGAGTGTAACATTAACATCAAAGCTTCATCTATAACATAAACAAACGTTTTTTTTGACACTAACCACAACCAACATAGAAGCGTTACTCGTTCTTTGTCAAGAAGGAAATAGAATGGCCCAGCTAGAGGTTTATAACCGCTATCAACAGGCCATGTACAATGCCGCCTTGCGTATCGTAAAAGATACCGCAGCCGCAGAAGATGTGATGCAGGAGTCCTTTATCACTGCTTTTGATAAGTTGCACACCTTTAAAGGGACCGCCTCTTTTGGCGCCTGGTTAAAGCGAATCGTAATCAATAACAGCATTGTACAATACAGAAAGGCACAGCGGTTTCAACAGGTCTCCGACGACGGTCTCGCAGAAGAGGCAGACGATTTTACCGAAGACCATGTGGATCATAGCCAGGTACAAGCCCGGAAATTGCTCGAATGTATGGAACACATACACGAAAATTACCGACGCATACTAACGCTGCACTTCATAGAAGGTTACGACTACGAAGAATGCTGCGAAATCCTGGACATTAGCTATGCCAACTGTCGCACACTAATTTCTCGCGCCAAAGAAAGTTTACGTAAAAAATTGATAAACGCATGAAGCAAAACGACTCAATAGAAGAACTCTTCTCGAGACTAGAAGGATCCTTGGATCTGGAGCAGACCCCTGAAGGCCATCAGCGCCGGTTTATGGACCGACTGAATGCTCAGGATGATTCCCCAGCACCAAAGGCTTTTAACCGTAGCAGATGGAAGTGGCTCTCTGTAGCCGCAACCATAGCCATCCTGCTTACCGCCGGAGTCTTTTTCCAATCGTCGAAAGAACAACAGCCAGAGGGTCTGGCCAGTGTATCTGTCGAAATGGAAGCCACACAATCGTTTTTCGTAAATGCCATTTCTCAGGAACTGCAAAATTTGCAGGACTTAGGTGATGAAGAGCACCAGGCGCTTATCGAAGACACCATGACTAGGCTAAATGCCCTGGAAACAGAATACGACAAGCTAAAAGTAGATTTGATGGAAAGCGGGAATGACAAGCGCGTAATCGCCGCCATGATCAACAATTTCCAAAACCGAATCGACCTATTACAGCAAGTCAACGAAACTATCGAAGAAATAAACACACTTAAAGCCAATAGAAATGAAACGACAATTTAAAATCCTAACACTGCTGCTAGTGGTCCCCACCCTGATGTTAGCCGCTGCCAACCCGAAATTTAAAGGGAAGCACACCAAAGAGAAGAAGATCAATAAAGAATACACCGTAGCCAGCGATGCCACCGTCGCCATCGACAATAGCTACGGCAATGTAGACATCGTTACCTGGAACGAAAACCGCGTGGTGATTGAGGTGCTGATCCGTACCAACGGAAATAACGAAGAAAAGGTGATGGATCGCCTAAACGATATCAACGTAGATTTCGAAGCCTCTAATAGCCGTGTGAGCGCAGAAACCACCTTTAATGGTAAAAAGAACAGCTCTTGGAATTTTTGGGGCAAGAACAAGAATAACAATGTCAAGATGGAGATCAATTACTCCATCAAGATGCCTGCAAGCAATAGTGTAGACCTGGACAACTCCTATGGAGCCATCAGTCTAAATGAGCTCAACGGGAATGCATCGATTAGCTGTGATTATGGGCAACTAAACATCGGAGACCTTAACGGAGATCAAAATTCCTTAAACTTCGATTACACCAACAGCTCTACGATTGGGTACATGAAGAACGGAAGTATCAATGCAGATTATTCCAACTTTACCCTCGAGCGCACCGGCGCATTAGACCTAAATGCTGATTACACCAATAGCGAGATCTTACAGGCGGTATCTGTAAACTACAATTGCGACTACGGTAAATTAAAAGTCGGAAGTGTAAACAATGTAGATGGTCGTGGAGACTATATCCCTTTGCGCGTTGGGACATTAAATGGAGACCTAACGGTGAATTCCGATTACGGTTCGATCACTGTAGAGACCATAAGTAGCAACGGAGGCGATATCAGTATAAGCTCGGACTACGCTGGGATCAAATTGGGATACTCTAGCAGTTATCATTTCGATTTTAATGTAGAATTAAGCTACGCAGGGCTATCCGGAAAAGACGATCTAGAAATGACCCATTCGCACAGCAGCAACAATAAAAAATCCTATAAGGGCTATCATGGCTCCAAAGGATCGGGAAATAACATCACGATCAACTCTAGTTATGGTGGTGTCAGCATAAAGAAAAATTAACCAAACATTCATCAACTCATGAAATCAATGCTAAAAATCGCTCTAGCAGCGGCCGTAATTCTGGGAGGAACCCAACAGGCTGCCGCGCAATGGGGCAACAAGAAAGTAGTCGGAAACGGCAATGTAACCACCAAAACCGTAAATACAGGTAACTATGACGCAGTAAACGTTGTAGGCTCCATGGACGTTCACCTAGAGCGTGGAAGCGAAGGGAGTATCTCTGTAAAGACAGATGACAACCTCCACGAGTACATCAAGATCGAAGTTAATGGAGACGAGCTGGTTATTAAAACCGAAAAGAACGTTTACCTAAAGACAAAAAAGGGAATCCACGTAACGGTGCCTTTTAAGGACATTTCTGAAGTGAGCTTAACCGGTAGTGGAGACATCGATACCAAGGACCCTATCGACACTCAAAACCTGGAAGTAAACCTAACAGGTTCCGGAGACATCGTCTTAGCAGCCAATACAGGGGCCATAGAAGCCAGTGTTACCGGAAGCGGAGACATGGAGCTTTCTGGAAAAACCGTTTCGCTCGAAGTTGGCGTAACTGGTAGTGGCGATTTTCACGGCTTCAACCTGCAAGCAGACGATACCGATGCTTGGGTATCTGGATCTGGAGATGTTAAGGTAGTAGCCAATAAAAACCTGAAGGCACGTGTAAGCGGTTCTGGTGATATAGTCTATAAGGGCAGCCCAGATAAAAGCGATACAAAGACTTCTGGTTCTGGAGACATCAGCTCTTATTAAGAGTTTAAAACCTATAAACAAAAAAGCCGCTGAATAGCGGCTTTTTTTATTGTTATAAAATCCTTCTTAAAGCGGAATGTTTAAAATTAAGGTGCCATTGGTAATTTCGAAGACTGCCGGATCCCCGCCTGTTGCATCGCTTCCTAAGAAACTAAAGCTGGCCTCCATGATGCCCGTGCTACGTTCGTAGCTTATAACTTGGAATGTCCCTATACCAGAAGTATAAAGTACCGCTCCATCTATCGTAGATTTGTAAGTCCCAACTACTTCTAAACCGGTCTCGATCGCGGCAGCCATATCGAAAGACCCAGCCGTAATGTCGCTAGGGAAGTTAATGCTAAGCGATTGGTCGGTGTCTTCGTTACGGGTAGAAATAAACTGAATGGTTTCCGCTCCTTGTGGGGCAGTAATGTATTCTATTAAGGTTGGTGTATAGGTGACTCCATCAACATCCGCCATAAAAACTTCATCCGCAATTCCACCTTCTATATAGTCAATATTAAAAGCGCCCTCGGTGATCATCACCTTTACAGGGTCAATATTTAGAGGATCGTTTGCTGTAAAGCTAAAGGTTCCGGCTATTCGGCCTGTTATCACACCAAATTCTGTGATGGTAAGGGTTCCTGGGTTAGAGGTAAGGTTCTCTCCTCCTAAACCACTGTTGTACAATGCGATAATGGCTGTACCGTCAGAGATGTTCTGAAGGTCGAACGTACCAACGCCTAAATCTTTAGGGAAATCGATTCTAATCGTACCCCCAGTAGCATCCGTCGCTACAACATTTAGCATGTCGATTCCGGCTACCGTAATCTCGCTGGTTTCGAGGGTGATGTCTACAAACTCGGACCCATCTGCCAAGGCATAGAAGCTATCCTCTGGGTCTGTAGGGTCTGGATCGGGATCGCCTCCTCCTCCATCGTCAATATCGCCCAATACAAGTGGGACGGCATTAAATGCACCGTCAGTGATCGAAATGTTTTGTATTACTGGGTTGCCTTCTCCATCCAAAATCGGGTTGCCTTCTGCATCCAATTGCGCTCTTGCACCAATAAACTGGAAGTTACCAGAAACCGTCAAGTTCTCTAAGTCGAGCGCTGTGATTTCCATGGTTCCAGATCCGCCAAATTCTGCTGCGGTCAGGTAGGGATTAAATAAGTCGTTTAAGGGGAAGTAGATGGCGCTGTTAGAAGATCCTTCTACAGTAGCGAGGTCGAAGGTACCGATTCCAGCATTGTCTGCTGCGAGCACGATTACCTCTCCATCGGCCTTAATACCACTAATTACAATGGTTCCGGTGGCAGGATCGTAAACGTTGTTGGTGGTCTCTGCGGTATAGCTTACCCCTGCAACTTCAGCAACAAATAAGCCTTCTTCCGTATCGTTTTGTCCATCATCTGTTACAAATTCTCCTTCTACGGATTCGTTGTCACAGGCAGTGAATGCGACGGCCAATAGGGCGAAGAGCATCGCTTTCACGAAGTAATTCCTTTTCATAAATAGGCTGTTTTTCTTTGGTACAATAACCGCAAACATAAGAATAAATTGTCTAACCTTGAAGTTTTCTTGGGACCCTAAACAATAGCAATAGCCCTACAACGAAGAACAATAAGAAAAAGATTACCGTATTTCTAATAGAACCGGTTACTTGTACCACATAACCATAGGTGATCATCCCAATGACAATCCCAATCTTTTCAGAGACATCATAAAAGCTAAAGTAGGAAGTAGTATCGAGGGCTCCTTCCGGAATCATCTTGGCATAGGTAGAACGCGATAGCGATTGTATACCACCCATTACCAGTCCAACGGCACCAGCGGTCACATAAAATTGTTCTGGAGTGGTTATGGTGTAAGCATAAATACAAATGCCAATCCAGATCAGATTTAACACCATCAGCACAGGAATGTTACCATACTTATCGGAAGACCTAGAGGTGATAAAGGCACCAAGAACAGCAACCAATTGAATTAGAAGGATACTTATTATCAAACCAGTTGTGGAATCTGTATCGCCCCAATCCAATTCTTCAATCCCAAAATAAGTGGCGATTATCATGATGGTTTGCACCGCCATACTATAAACAAAAAACGCAGCTAAATAGCGGTTCATCTGTTTATTGGCCTTTACCTTTTGGTAAATCATCTTAAGTTCTCGAAACCCGTACCACAGCAAATGGCGGGTAAACTTCTCTTTTTTATTGCCTTTGGGTAAATATTTAAAGGAATACTGAGCAAAGCCCATCCACCAAAACCCGGTGAGCAGAAAAGACAATCGAGTCGGTGCCCCTGCATCTTCAAAACCAAAGGTCTCATACATCAGGATCATGGCCAGACAGACTAGTAGTAAGATTACGCTGCCGACATACCCCATAGAAAACCCCCTAGCACTTAACCAGTCATGGTCTTCTGGGTCCGCGATGTCTGGGAGGTAGGAATTGTAGAAAACCAAACTGGCCCAAAACCCGATTAAGGCCAAGAAATAGCACAATAGCCCAAACCATAGATTATCGAGCGAAAACCAATACAGCCCAATACATGAAAGCGCGCCGAGGTAACAGAAGAATTTCATAAACATCTTCTTATTACCTACATAATCTGCTATTCCAGAAAGTAAAGGGCTTAAAATTGAAACCACCAAAAAGGCTGCTCCCGTGACCCAGCTAATTAGGGCGTCGTTGTTAAAATCGAAGCCGATAAAAGTAACCGTGTCATCGATGATGTTACCTTCTGCATCCTTTACTAAGGTTAAGGCGCCATAAAAGATCGGGAAGATGGCCGAAGAGATGACCAATGGATAAACAGAGTTGGCCCAATCGTAAAAAGCCCATGCATTCATTAGCTTCTTACTGCCTTTGGGTAGTTGTTTCATAAAAAGGTTGTTATTTTCTAAAGGTGGTCACCCCAAACTTTCGGGCCTCGGCCATAGCAGCAGGAGCCCACTCTTTGATATTATCGATTCTGGTATCATTGGATGGGTGTGTACTTAAAAACTCTGGGGGCGCTTCACCTCCGGAGGCTTCCTTCATTCGTACCCATAAACGGGCTGCTTCGTTAGGGTCGTAACCGGCAATAGCCATTAAGGTTAGTCCTATTTTATCCGCCTCGCTTTCGTGATTGCGACTAAAAGGGAGCATCACTCCTACGGTACTCCCAACCCCATAAGCCTGATTAAAAATCTCTTGGCTTTCTGGGTCGTTACTCAATGCTACATTCCCCGCTACAGCACCTATGGCCTGTAATTGCCCAGCGCTCATTCGTTGTTGTCCATGATTGGCCAAGGCATGGGCTACTTCATGCCCCATGATGGCGGCAACGCCAGTTTCGCCATTGGCTATGGGTAATATCCCGGTATAAAAGACAATCTTGCCCCCAGGCATGCACCAGGCGTTAACCGTGGGGTCGTCCACCAAATTGTACTCCCACGAATAATCTTTTAAATAAGCAGCATAACCGTTAGCATTCAGCCAACGCTCCGAAGCATTTGCGATTTTAGTCCCGATACGGTGTATCATCTGCGCATCGGCTGTACCATTTACCACTTTGTTTTCTGACAAGAACTGATTGTACTGCTGAAAGGACATTGGGAAGATCTGCGAATTGGGCACTAATGCCAATGTCTTCTTGCCTGTAAACGGGTTGGTATTACAGGCCAAAAAGAGTAGCCCGACTGTAAACAAGGAAATTGTCTGTTTTAATTTCATGCCGTTCTGGTTCGTTGAAAGCTTAAATATAAATATAATATTGGCTTATTCTCTTGAAGACTTAGAATTAATGGAACGACTTTTGTTATCTTCATTCTAAATTTAAAAAATTATATATCATGAAAAGATTCCTCCTATTTTTTGCTGCTACCGCAGTTGTTTTTCTATCGGCTTGTGAAGGCGACCCAGGACCTCCTGGACCCATCGGACCCCAAGGACCTCCTGGTGATATACTTATAGGACAAGTATTCGAAGCGCAAGTAACTTTTAATAACAACAACGGTTTTAGCAGACTGGTGACCATCCCGAATAGCATAGAGGTCTTCGAAAGCGACACCATTTTGGTTTATTGGTTGGAAGAAGTCAATAGTGGTTTAGATGTTTGGACCCCGCTTCCGCAAACCATTTATTTAGAAGATGGGCAGTTTCAATATACATTTAACCACACCTTTGTGGATGTTTTGCTCTTCTTACAGGGTGACATAAACCTCAATACGTTAGGAAATGGTTTTACCAACGACCAAATATTCCGAATTGCCATCATCCCTGCAGAATACGGCGACGCCAACTTCACTATGGATGATATCGAAAACAGCGGCAATTTTGAATTTGTTGGTAACTAAAAAACAGAATTAACTATGAGATCACTGGTATTGGTTTTGATTGCATTGGGAATGGCAAGTTGCAACTCCCAAGCTCAAGAGAAGAAGTCGGAAACCTTTCCTATTACCAAAACCGAAGCCCAATGGCAGGCCGAGTTAACGGATGCGCAGTTTTATATACTGCGTAAAGAAGGGACAGAACAGGCCTTTACCAGTGAACTTTTGTTCGAAAAGCGAGCAGGTACTTTTGTATGTGCCGCTTGCAACACTCCGGTGTTTAAAAGCGAACATAAATTCGAATCGGGCAGTGGTTGGCCGTCTTTCGATCGTGAAATCGAAGGCAATGTTGCCTTTAGCACGGATCACAAAATTGGCTATGCGCGCACCGAAGAACATTGCGCTACCTGCGGCGGTCATTTGGGTCATGTATTTAATGACGGGCCTCGCAAAACAACAGGTAAAAGACATTGCATCAATGGAGCTGCATTAAAGTTTATTCCCGACGCGAATTAACTATGAAGAAGACTGAAGAACAATGGCGGGCCGAATTGGGCCCTGAACGCTTCCGCATTTTACGGGAAAAAGGGACCGAACGTCCCTTTACCGGAACCTACAACAATCATTTCCAGGATGGTGCTTACCATTGTGGAGGTTGTGGGGCTCCCCTCTTTGAAAGCGAAAGCAAGTTCGATAGTGGTTGTGGCTGGCCAGCCTTCGACAAATCTAAAGAGGGTTCTGTAGCTTACCATAAGGACGCCAGCTTCGGGATGATACGCACAGAAATAACCTGCGCCAACTGCGATGGGCACTTGGGGCATGTCTTTAACGATGGGCCTACTCAAACCGGGCAGCGCTATTGTGTGAACTCCCTTTCGGTAGATTTCGAAGAAAAAGAATGAAGCCAGCTCTTTCGCTTCGTTCTTAGCCATACATTTCGTAAATTCGCTGCTCCAAAACAAGTCAGATAAAATGAGCAAATACGATATCATTGTACTAGGTAGTGGTCCTGGTGGTTATGTAGCCGCCATCCGTGCCGCCCAATTGGGTTTAAAGACGGCTGTAGTCGAAAAAGAGAACTTAGGTGGTGTATGCCTCAATTGGGGTTGTATCCCGACCAAAGCGCTTCTAAAGAGTGCCCAGGTGTTTGAATACTTAAAGCATGCCGAGGATTATGGCTTGGAAGTAAAAGAATACGACAAAAATTTTGGAAAGGTAGTAGACAGAAGTCGCGGCGTAGCCGATGGCATGAGCAAGGGTGTTCAGTTTTTGTTGAAGAAAAACAAGATCGATGTGATCGATGGCTATGGAAAGCTTAAGCCCGGAAAGAAAATCGACGTTGACGGCACAGAGTATAGCGCCGACCATATCATCATCGCTACTGGAGCGCGCTCCAGAGAGCTGCCTAACTTACCCCAAGACGGTAAAAAAGTAATAGGTTACAGAGAGGCCATGACGCTTCCAGAGCAACCTAAATCGATGATTGTTGTTGGATCTGGAGCCATAGGCGTAGAGTTTTCTAACTTCTACAACTCTATGGGGACAGAGGTGACCATCGTAGAATACTTGCCAAACCTGGTTCCGTTAGAAGACGAAGAGGTATCGAAACAATTCGAGCGTAGCTTTAAAAAATCGGGAATCAAGGTGATGACCAACGCTGCCGTAGAAAGTGTTGACACTTCTGGCAACGGAGTGAAGGCCACTGTAAAAACCAAAAAAGGAGAACAGGTCCTAGAAGCGGATATTTTACTTTCTGCTGTTGGGATTGCTTCCAACATAGAAAACATCGGACTGGAAGATGTCGGTATTGTTCAGGACAAAGGAAAAATCCTTGTCAACGATTGGTACCAGACCAACATCCCAGGTTACTATGCCATCGGTGATGTAGTTCCAGGACCCGCCCTAGCGCATGTCGCTTCTGCAGAAGGGATTACCTGTGTAGAAAAGATCGCTGGCATGCATGTAGAAGCCATCGATTATGGAAACATCCCTGGTTGTACTTATACCTCTCCAGAAATCGCCAGTGTCGGGCTCACAGAGAAACAGGCTAAAGAAGCCGGTTACGAGATCAAGGTGGGTAAATTCCCCTTCTCTGCTAGTGGAAAAGCTAGTGCTGCCGGAAATAAAGAAGGCTTTGTTAAAGTGATTTTCGATGCCAAGTATGGCGAATGGCTCGGCTGCCACATGATTGGCGCGGGCGTTACCGATATGATTGCAGAAGCGGTCTTGGGTAGAAAGTTAGAAACCACTGGGCACGAAGTGCTAAAGGCCATCCATCCTCACCCAACTATGAGTGAAGCCGTGATGGAAGCCACAGCTGCCGCCTATGACGAGGTGATTCACCTGTAGTTACCAAAAGAAAAAAAGTAAAAGCCTCCAGAATTGGGGGCTTTTTATTTTAAAAAACTCTGCAATGCCAGTTCGTAGCTCTGTAGACCAAAACCAAGGATTACGCCTTTTGCTCCTGCCGAAATAAAAGATTGATGACGGAAATCTTCCCGTGCAAAAGTGTTGGAAATATGGACTTCGATCACCGGGGCTTCTATGGCCTTTACAGCATCGCCGATACCAACAGAGGTATGCGTATAAGCCGCAGCATTTAGAATAATTCCATCGTAAGAAAAGCCTACTTCCTGCAACTTATCGATCAAGGCTCCTTCTACATTGGACTGATAATGGCTTAGGGATACCTCCGGATACTTGGTCTGAAGCTGCTCGAAGAACTCTTCGAAGGTCATCGACCCATAGATATTGGTCTCTCTTCGCCCCAGCAAATTGATGTTTGGCCCGTTGATGATGATCAGTTTCATAACTCAAATATACAGATAAAAAAAGGCGAGAGTCTCCCCTCGCCTAACATTTATAATGGTGTCAATCAATTATTTCCTCCTAAGATTATCGGCAGCCCATCGTCTCCAGAACCTACTACAACTATTTTAGAATTAGGCGACTCGGCCAACTTTAAGGTAGCTTCTATCCCTTTATCCTGTAAGATTTTATCTGTAAGTGAGGCACTAAGAATGCGGTTGGCATCTGCCTTACCCTGAGCTTCGATTCGCTGGCGGTCTGCTTCCTTAGAAGCTGTAACCAAACGGAACTCATACTCTAAAGACTCCTGTTCTTGCTTTAACTTACGTTCGATGGCATCCTTAATAGTATTTGGCAGGGTAACATCTCGTACTAGGACGGAGTTCAGTTGCAAATATTGGTTATCCATGATCTTTTTTAATTCTTCGAAGATCTCTTCCTGGATAGCATCCCGTTTACTAGAGTACAATTGCTCTGGGGTATAGCGCCCGACCACACTTCTGGCCGCCGAACGAATGGCCGGTTGGATTACTCGCTGAAGGTAATTTTCGCCCTTCTCCTGGTGTAATTTCCCTAGGTCGTTTCTTACGGGTTCGTACCATGCCGAAGCGTCTATTTCTATTTCCAAACCATTAGAAGAAAGCACTTTCATCTCTTCGAATAGCTCTTGTTGACGCACCTCGTAAATGATGACCTTGTTCCAGGGCGCGATAACATGAAACCCTTCGCCAAGTGGCGGTTGGTCTGTTACCACCCCTCCCGCAAAGGTCTTATAGAGCACCCCAGCCTCTCCAGACCCAATGGTCACGGCAGATTTGGCCAATAAGATGATGACGATAACAAGAATAATGACGATCGGCACCCCGATCTTAGGTAATTTGTCCATGATGTGTTATTTAGAATTAAGATTATATCAGTCCATTGTATTTGCGGATAAACCACTCTGTGGCTAGGGCCGCGACCAGGATTGCCAAGAGGTAAATCCAGTCCACTAAAGGTACTACTTTTTCGTGTTCCACTTGAACAACCTGATACCGACTATCGTTTAGTAAATCGTCGATCAAATCTGGGGCTTGATCTAAGTAGTACACTTCTCCTCCTGTATCAGTCGCCAAGCGACTGAGTTTTGTTACGTCCGCATTTAAAAATTGTTCTTCTAGGTCAAAAGCCAGAAGGCTAAACTGTCCACTTCTGGCCACTGCTTCGCCTGCTACATCTACTACATAAGAATAATCGCCCGCTGGCAAACCAGATAAATTTGCTTGATAACTGCTCCCTTTTAAGAGCATCGGAACTTCTCTAACAGCCTCGGACTGCTGGTGTGTAAGACGTATGTTTAGCGATCCTCTCGAATCGAACACATAGTTTTTATCGAAGTACTGCGCGCGGATCTGCAAGGGTGCATTTGCGTAGTAAAACGAAGCTGCTTGCACTTCCAATCGGCTCCGTCGTTGGTTGGCCGCCAAGTATTGAACCAACTGCCCGACAAATCGATCGAAGGGTAAAAACTCTTGCCGATCTAAATAAGTGCGCGCCCTCCAACGCCAAATTCCTTCTCCGTCCCAAATCGCTCGCCTAACTCCATTTACTTCTGTGGTAGCCAGCATTGGGGCCTCGGTTAAATAGCCATCGATGGACTGCTGCAATAGCACTTCATGTGGTCCGTCCACATATAATTCTCCAAAAGAAGTTTTAAGAGGTGGCAAATCCTCGAAGGCAATGGTCTCTGGCGAATACGCCCCAAAGTTCGGATTATATACCGCCTCTACGTCTTCTCTTTGACGCGTTGTTTCTTTAAAAAACTCGGGTTGGGCCTGGTTTAAATACCCCCAATCTGTCTGCACACCACCGATGATCAAATAGTTCATCTCTAAACGATCTAATTCGCGTATAAGGGAAGTAAAGCTTCTTCTGGGTTGGTATAGCACGACTAGCTCTGATTCTGGCAATTGGCCGATGGCGGTGACAGGATCCACAATTTGCGCTTTCCGCTGTTCATTGGTCTCTATAGACCGTTTTAGGGCCCCCAAATCTGGATGTTGGATGTGCGACACCAGCAATACATCGGTAGCCTCGTCGATTACCTCAATCGCAAAATTCTTGACGTTATTTTGGGTGTTTTCTTCGGAATTAAGAGCGCCGATACTTGCCCGATAGCGCTGTACTCCCACTCTATTTGCTGGTAATTGCAAAGACAATAGATGGCTTTTTTTATTTGCATCAAACTGAAGCCTTTGCTCGAAGACCATTTGATTGCCCTGTCTTATTTGAAAGTTTTGAGCGATTGCTTCATCCCCATCATAAACCACCAATACTTCTACCGGAAATTGATTTCCTAAAAAAGAATAGCGATTGGCGTTGAGTTGTTCGATCCTTAAATCTGTCCGTAATATGGAGTCTCCTGCGATGAGCGGGTAAATTCGCTGATTCAATTCTCGGCCCATAAACTGGTAGTTCCGCCCATAGGTTTGGTTGCCATCGCTTAACAACAGCACAGGGACTTCTGGCCCGTCGTACAGCTGATTTAAATCTTGTAACGCGAGATCTAATCGGGTTTCTACACCTTCGAAACTTAGGCTATCCAAGCCCTGCAATTGTCCAGAGAAACCATAGGTGTCTATATCGAACTTATCGCTTAGCCTCGCATCGTCCATAAGCTGGCCATAGGCCTGGCGTAGCAGATCCTCCTGCTCTAAATGCGCAATGGAACTAGATTGGTCGACCAGAACAGCCAAAGCTGGTTTTTGATCTGTATAGGTGAAGGAATTAAACTTTGGGTTTATCAGCAATAGAAAAAGCGCCATTAGCGCAACCCACCTCAGGCTTCCTAAAAGCCATCTCAACCGAGTAGAATAGCCAGATCGGTACCCATAAAAGTATAGGGCCAAGGCTACAGAAACCGCAAGAGCGATTATAATATAAAGCGCAGTCTCTGCTGTCATGAATTAAGTTAACATCCCGCCATCAACATTAAGGGTTTGCCCAGTGACATAGGCAGATAGATCGCTCCCTAAGAAAACGCAGGCATTGGCGATGTCTTCTGGAGAACCCCCGCGCTTTAACGGGATGGCATCGCGCCAAGATTGCACCACAGCCTCGTCTAGTTTGCCAGTCATCTCTGTTTCTATAAATCCTGGGGCAATAGAATTACAGCGGATGTTACGCGAGCCAAGCTCTAAGGCAACACTTTTTGTAAAGCCTAAAATTCCGGCCTTGGAAGCAGCATAGTTGGTCTGCCCCGCATTTCCTTTTACACCTACCACAGAACTCATATTGATGATGGACCCTTTGCGTTGCTTAAGCATGTTACGTTGCACCGCTTTGGTCATATTGAAAACAGACTTAAGGTTTACTTCTATCACTTTATCGAAATCCTCTTCGGACATCCGCATCAACAAATTATCCTTGGTAATTCCGGCATTGTTGATAAGGATATCGATGCTGCCAAATTCTTCCATCACATCGGCTGCCAACTGTTGGGCCTGTTCAAAATCGGCCGCATTGCTTTGATAAGCGATCACCTTCACGCCGTCTTTGGAAGCTTCAGAGGCGATGGCCTCAGCCGCTTCAGCTGAAGAGTTATAGGTAAATGCCACGTTTGCGCCGTGTTTGGCAAAAGCTTCTACGATGCCTTTTCCAATACCACGACTTCCTCCTGTAATGATGGCCGTTTTTCCTTCGAGTAGTTTCATTGTTTGCTATTTGTTTTGCTGGTAAACCCTTTATACAGCAGGCATACCGGATAGTTAGTAACGTTTTCTACAATCAACGCACTAATATACTAATAACTCCTGCGGGATACCGAACGCTTTAATAAATTATTAGCAACATGCTATGGCTTATATAAAATCGTAACTTGCAGATAACTAACAAAATATATCCAAATGAGAAAAACAATTTTTCTGGCTTTGCTAATTGCCGCTTTTGGCTGCAAAGATGACAAAGCCGAAACGGCCAATTCCCCTGTAGAAATGACCCCTCCACCGGAAATTTCCGTAGAGGATTTTTTTAAGAACTCAGAAAAGCGAACGTATAGGATGTCTCCAGACGGCAGCCATATCGCTTACATGGCTCCATACGAGTCTAGAATGAACATTCATGTACAAAAGGTAGGTAGCGAAGAAGTGACTTTGGTTAGTAAAGTGACAGATCGCGACGTCGGTGGTTATTTCTGGGCGAGTAACGATCGATTGGTCTACATTAAAGACCAAGCAGGTAACGAAAACTTTCATCTTTATTCTGTAGATAAGCAGGGGGAGAACGAGCAAGACCTTACCCCTTTCGATGGCGTGCGTGCGCAAATTATTGACGATTTAGAAGACATGCCGGAAGAAATGATTATCGGGCTTAACAAACGGATCCCTCAGGTATTCGATCCTTATAGATTGAACATCACCACTGGAGAAATGGAAATGATCTATGAAAATCCGGGCAATATCACGGGCTGGGGTACAGACCACGATGGCAAGCTTCGCCTGGCTTATGTAACAGATGGCGTAAACAACACCACTTTATACAGAGCCTCCGAGGCTGATGAATTTACCGAAGTGATGACTACCAATTTCAGGGATACATTTTCTCCGGTGTTCTTCGACTTTGACAACGGAGATGTGGTTTATGCGATGTCCGATCTTGGGCGGGATAAGCTGGCGATCGTTAAATACGATTTGGCCAAAAAAGAAGAGTTAGAAGAAATCTATATCAACGAGAATTACGATGTAGGTGGGCTGAACTATTCTACCGCTCGTAAGGTTATTACATCTACTTCTTATCAAGGACAAAAAATGCAACGTCATTTTTTTGATGAAGAAACCAAAAGCATGTTCGCCTTCTTCGAATCCAATTTGGGCGCAGATAAAGAATTTTACGTTACATCTAGCAACAAGGCAGAAGACCAGTTTTTGGTATACGTAGGAAACGATTTAACCAGAGGAAGCTATTATCATTACGATAAGAATGCAGCCAGCCTAAAGCATATGGCAGATTTAAGTCCATGGATCAACCCAGACCATATGGCACCAATGGAGCCCATTTCTTATAAAAGTAGAGACGGACTTACCATTCATGGGTATTTAACTCTACCCTTAGGTGTAGAAGCCAAAAATCTACCGGTGGTAATCAATCCACACGGAGGACCATGGGCTCGTGATACTTGGGGCTACAACCCGCAGGTACAGATGTTGGCCAATAGAGGTTATGCTGTGTTGCAGATGAACTTTAGAGGATCTACCGGATACGGTAAAGCCTTTGTAGAAGCCTCGTTTAAACAATGGGGACAGGCCATGCAAGACGATGTAACCGATGGTGTTAAGTGGCTCATCGACCAAGGCATAGCAGATCCGGAACGTGTGGCCATTTACGGCGGTTCTTATGGCGGATATGCGACTTTGGCTGGAATTACCAATACGCCCGATTTGTATGCCGCAGCCATCGACTATGTAGGGGTGTCCAATCTATTCACCTTTATGGAAACCATCCCTCCATACTGGGAGCCTTATAAAGAAATGCTCTACGAAATGGTTGGTGATCCAAAAACGCAGGACAGCATCATGATGCGCGAAAACAGCCCGGTCTATAATGTAGACAAGATCAAAGCGGCTTTATTTGTGGCTCAAGGTGCGAACGACCCACGCGTAGTTCAGGCAGAATCAGATCAGATGGTAGAAGCCCTAGAAGCCAATGGCGTTAATGTTCAATACATGCTTAAGGAAGATGAAGGACACGGCTTTAGAAACGAAGAGAATCGCTTCGATTTTTACAATGCCATGATTCAGTTCTTAGACGAAACCATGAAGGAAAAAGTGAGCGACATCAAAGGATAGTCGCTTAGCTATAAACTAAAAAAGCTCGTGGTAGTACCACGAGCTTTTTTTATGCTTATTTCAGATTAGCCCATAACCTCGGCAATCTTCTTCCCGATCTCTGCAGGAGAGTCCACCACGTGGATTCCACAGCTTCGCATAATCTTTTTCTTGGCTTGAGCGGTATCGTCACTCCCACCTACTATGGCACCGGCATGTCCCATAGTACGTCCGGCAGGCGCCGTTTCTCCGGCTATAAAGCCAACAATGGGTTTTTTGCTTCCGCTATCCTTATACCAGTTGGCGGCATCGGCTTCCAATTGTCCCCCGATCTCCCCTATCATAACAACGGCTTCTGTTTCCGGATCGTTGATAAGAAGTTCTACGGCTTCTTTGGTAGTTGTCCCAATGATAGGATCTCCACCAATTCCGATGGCTGTGGTAATCCCCAAACCTTGTTTTACCACCTGGTCGGCAGCTTCGTAGGTAAGGGTTCCAGATTTAGAAACGATCCCGACATTTCCTTTTTTAAAGACAAAACCTGGCATAATACCCACCTTGGCCTCTTCTGGAGTGATTACCCCTGGGCAGTTGGGTCCTACCAAACGGCAGTCCTTGTCTTTTATATAATCTGCAGCCTTAATCATATCGGCCACAGGAATTCCTTCTGTAATGGTGATGATTACCTTGATCCCCGCATCGGCAGCTTCCATAATGGCATCTGCAGCAAAAGCCGGCGGTACAAAGATGATGGTGGTGTTGGCTCCCACTGCTTCTACAGCTTCGGACACCGTATTGAATACCGGTTTGTCTAAATGGGTTTGCCCCCCTTTACCTGGGGTAACACCACCTACCACATTGGTTCCGTATTCGATCATTTGACCGGCGTGAAATGTTCCTTCACTTCCGGTAAATCCTTGTACGATTATTTTAGAATCTTTATTGACAAGTACGCTCATCAGGCTCCTATTTTTTAAGTTGATTTAACTGCCGCAAAGATACCTTTTTGCGACTGATCTGAAAAGGAAATTACACTTTTACCTTGTGGTAAGATTCATTGGTATCGTCATTCTCTGTTACGGGCTGACTCACCTGATAACCGCGGTATAATTTGTCATCTTTAACTTCCCATATAGCGATAAAATGGGCAATCCCCAATTCTTCATCCGGGTTCTCCATGGTTCGGACATAATACTTAAAGCGACAGGTTACATGTCCATCATCTTCTAATAGATGACTTACTTCCACACGCAAATCATGATAAGTGCGTTGGATTTCTTGGAAGAACCCTAGCACCTCATCGTAATGCATAATAGACAGCCCATCCGAACTGTTCCAAATTAGGACAACATCCGGGTGAAAATAAGTAGTTAGTACTTGGGGATCCCGTAAGATATCCGATAGGTAAAAATTTCGGACTAGGGATTTTGCGCTTTTGCTCATTGCAGTTTGTCTAGTTTATCTATAATGTCGGGGATAAGCCTGATAGAGGCAATCTCCTTGTATTTCTTTCTAAAATCGTCGGCAGGGGTTCCAAAATAGGACTTATGCCCTTCTAAGGATTTACTCACTCCACTCTGGGCAGAGATGACGGCTTTTTCGCCTATGGTAATTCCGCTGGTAATCCCCACCTGCCCCCAAATGGTCACCTGGTCTTCTATCAATACACAACCAGCAATACCAACTTGTGAGGCAATGAGGCAGCGTTTCCCGATAACGGTGTCGTGCCCAACATGTACCTGATTGTCCAGTTTGGTGCCTTCGCCAATGATGGTAGAAGCTGTTACCCCACTATCAATAGTACATAATGCTCCAATATCTACCCCATCCTTAACGACTACATTCCCACCGCTTTTTAGCTTGTCGAAAAGTTCTGGCCGGTTTTTGTAATAAAAAGCATCTGCTCCTAAGACGGTGCCAGCATGGATGGTCACATTGTTCCCAATAATGGTATTGTCGTAAATAGCGACATTAGAATGGATGACACAATCGTCCCCAATTACCACATTGTTTCCGATAAAAACATTGGGTTGTATAATGGTATGGGTACCAATCTTGGCCGAATCTGCAATGACTGCTCGAGCCGGTTCGAATGGGTTGAAATGATCTGTAAGACTATTAAAATCTCGAAAGGGATCATCAGAAATTAGCAAAGCCTTCCCAGGAGGGCAGGCCACCTTTTTATTAATCAATACTACGGTAGCCATAGAGTTTAGGGCTTTGTCGTAATATTTTGGGTGGTCTACAAACACGATGTCTCCTGGCTGCACTACGTGGATCTCGTTCATCCCGGTAATCGGGAAATCTGCCGGACCGTCGTAGTCGCAGTTCAGAATCTTGGCGATTCCTTCCAAAGTTTGTGCTTGCTTAAATCTCATGGGTTCGGTTTAACAAAACCAAATATAAAAAAACCCTTCTCAATACCAATCGAGAAGGGTTTAATATCTTAATAGGGATTCTTATTCTTTAACGCGCTCTTGGTAGCTCCCCTTTTCTGTTTCTATCTTGATTTTGTCTCCTTCGTTGATAAACAAAGGAACATTAACTCGAGCTCCCGTTTCTACAGTAGCAGGCTTGGTAGCATTTGTAGCTGTATTCCCTTTTACTCCTGGCTCTGTAGCGGTTACTTCTAAAATAACACTCGTAGGCATTTCCACAGACAGAGGGGCTCCATCTTCAGAGTTGATAATTACCGTCACGACTTCTCCTTCTTTTAATAGGTCTGGTCTGTCTAACGTCTCTTTCTCTAAAGTGATCTGGTTATAATCTTCTGTATTCATAAAATGAAAAGTATCTCCTTCATTGTATAGGTATTGAAATTTGTGCGTTTCTACCCTAACATCATCGATTTTATGCCCTGCAGAAAAAGTGTTGTCGATTACTTTCCCGGTGGTCACACTTTTAAGCTTGGTTCTAACAAACGCTGGTCCTTTACCAGGCTTTACATGCAAGAATTCTATGATCTTAAAAATGTCGTGATTGTATCGGATGCATAATCCTTTGCGGATGTCTGAGGTATTTGCCATGTTTGGTTTTGTTATTAGTTCTGAAAATAGCCCTTCATGATCCCCCTTTTGGAGTTCTTGATAAATTGAAGGATTTCGTCGCGCTCTGGAGTAGCCTCCATTTCTGCTTCGATGATTTCTTGGGCTTGGGTGTTGTTATAATTTCTTTGATACAGCAAACGATAAATATTTTGTATCTCTCTAATCTTTTCGGCGCTGTAGCCTCTACGACGCAAGCCGATGGAATTGATCCCTACATAAGATAAAGGCTCGCGAGCTGCCTTTACAAAAGGCGGTACATCTTTACGGACTAAGGAACCTCCTGTAACAAAGGCGTGGTTACCAATCATACAAAATTGGTGAACTGCTGTCATCCCAGCCAGCACCACATGGTCACCAACGGTAATATGTCCTGCTAACGTACTGTTGTTGGAAAAAATACAATTGTTTCCTACGATGCAATCGTGAGCGATATGGCAGTATGCCATGATCAGGCAATTGTTCCCTACCACAGTTTTTCCACGGTCCACAGTCCCTCTATTGATGGTCACATATTCGCGAATGGTGGTATTGTCTCCAATCTCGGCGGTGGTTTCTTCGTCCTGAAATTTAAGATCTTGAGGAATAGCCGAAATCACCGCGCCAGGAAAAATATTGCAATTCTTCCCGATTCGGGCTCCTTCCATAATGGTTACATTGGATCCGATCCAAGAACCCTCCCCTATTACCACATTATTATGGATGGTGGTAAATGGTTCGATGACCACATTTTTGGCAATCTTGGCTCCAGGATGTACGTAGGCTAATGGCTGATTCATTTAGTCGTTCTTAGTTTTGACAATTTGGGCCATAAGCTCTGCTTCGGTGACCAGTTTATCGTTGGCATAGGCATTGCCCTGCATGTGGACGATTCCGCGACGGATCGGTGTAATCAATTCTAGATTGAAAACCAAGGTGTCCCCGGGATTGACCTGTTGTTTAAATTTTACATTGTTGATCTTCATAAAGAAGGTCAAATAATTTTCTGGATCTGGAACGGTAGAAAGCGCCAAAATTCCGCCAGTTTGTGCCATGGCTTCTACGATAAGTACTCCTGGCATCACCGGTGCACCAGGAAAATGCCCCACAAAAAAGGGCTCATTCATGGTTACATTCTTTAAGCCAACTACACGGGTATCGGACAGCTCTAAGATTTTATCTACCAACAAGAATGGAGGCCTATGAGGCAGCATATCCATGATGGCGGTTACATCTTTTACCGGCTTTTTAGTAAGGTCGAATTTTGGGATTTTGTTCCGCTTTTCGATCTTGATGATCTTAGCTAGCTTTTTTGCAAACTGGGTGTTTACAAAATGCCCAGGTTTGTTTGCGATTACCTTTCCTCTTATACGAGTCCCTACCAAAGCAAGATCGCCAACCACATCTAGCAGTTTATGACGAGCCGCTTCGTTAGGATGATGAAGCGTAAGGTTATCTAATATTCCATTTGGTTTAACAGAGATCTTGTCTTTTTTAAAGGCATACCGAAGTTTCTCCATGGTAGCATCGGACAATTCTTTGTCTACATAAACGATGGCATTGTTTAAATCGCCTCCTTTTATGAGTCCATGCTCTAACAACATCTCGATTTCGTGCAGAAAACTAAAGGTGCGCGAATCGGAGATCTCTTCTTTAAAATCTTTAAGGTTTTTCATCGACGCATTCTGGGTGCCCAATACTTTGGTGCCAAAATCGACCATGGTCGTTACCTGATAGCTATCTGCTGGGATCACGGTTATCTCACTGCCCGATTCTTCATCGGTATAAGAGATCACCTCCTTTACCACATATTCTTCGCGTTCGGCTTCTTGCTCTACAATACCCGCCTTCTCTATAGCTGCTACAAAGAATTTGGAGGAACCATCCATAATGGGAGGTTCGGAAGCGTCTAGCTCTATCATGCAGTTGTCCACTTCCATCCCAACCAATGCGGCCAAAACGTGTTCTGAAGTTTGGATCTTTACCCCGCGTTTTTCCAAATTGGTTCCGCGTTGGGTATTCACCACATAGTTTGCATCGGCTTCTATAACAGGAGAACCTTCGAGGTCTACCCTAACAAAAGCATAGCCATAATTCTCTGGAGCCGGTTTGAACTTGATGGTTACATCTTTTCCGGTATGTAGCCCAACTCCGGTCATGGAGATTTCTTTTCCTATGGTTCGTTGTTTAACCATGCAATCAGCCATTATTTGTGATGTTTTTCCAATTCGTTGAGCCTGTCGACGATTTTGGGTAAATTTTTAAAATGGACATAGCTCTTATTGTAATCTCCGTAATTAAGTGCAGGAGAACCTTGAATTACTTCGTTGTCTTTTACGTTTCTGCCTATCCCGCTCTGTGCCTGGATACGAACATTGTTACCGATGGTGATATGACCAACAATCCCCACCTGTCCTCCGATGAGGCAATTCTCACCAATCTTGGTACTGCCTGCAATTCCGGTTTGGGCGGCGATGGCCGTGTTTTTACCGATCTCTACATTATGGGCTATTTGGATTTGGTTGTCTAGCTTTACACCACGTCGGATGATAGTAGAACCTAATGTGGCTCGGTCTATGGTTGTGCCGGCTCCTACGTCTACATGATCTTCTATGATAACATTTCCGGTTTGAGGCACTTTTTGAAATTGCCCATTCTCGTCTGGAGCAAAGCCAAAGCCGTCTGCCCCTATTATGGCACCCGAGTGTATCACACAGTCATTCCCTATAACGGTCTCTGAGTAAATTTTAGAACCCGCGAAGACTACGCAATTATCGCCTATGGTGACATTGTCTCCTATATAAACGTTTGGATAAATTTTTGCGTTGGTTCCAATCTGTACATTTTCACCTAAGTAAGAAAAGGCTCCTAGGTAGATGTTTTCTCCATAAGAAGCACTCTCCGCAATAAAGGCAGGTTGTTCTATACCCACTTTATTCATCTTTACCTGGTTGTAATATTCCAGCAGTTTGGAAAAGGCCTTATAGGCATCTTCCACCCTTATCAGCGTGGTATCAATAGGGCTTTCTACCACAAAGTCCTTATCGACGATGGTTATGGACGCCTTAGTGGTATATAAAAATTGTTTGTATTTAGGATTGGACAGAAAGGTTAAACTCCCCGCTATTCCTTCTTCGATCTTGGCTAGCTTAGACACTTCAACTTGTGCATTGCCTTCTACTTCTCCTTCTAAGATGCCCGCGATCTGCTCAGCTGTAAATTTCATTTCGGTTGTTGACTGTTGCAAATATAAAAAAAAGGAGCGCTAATCATTTTTTGGATAGCATATATAATGTTTCACCACTAATTGCGAAAGCGCTTCTATGTTCAGTTGGTCACTCGCCTTGGCCACATCGATCACCTTGCCGTTTTTTCTAATCAGGTTAATGTTCTCCTTTTCCATGGAGTAGGCTTGGTTGGATATGGTCCCCCCGAACACCAAATAAGATGCTTCCGACTGGGAAAGGTTGTGTCTTTTCATCAGCTTCTGCCGTTTCTTTTCTAAACGCACTGGGTCGAAGGGCTTGTCTTTTACCTTTATCCGCAACAGGGTTCTGTCCAAAATGCGGTTAGATAGTTGTGCCAGGACCCAGTCCGGATGGTTTCGCCAAGACTTCATGGCAGATAAAATATCGATATCGTCCAATTGTGCAAAGGTCTCGAGTAGGTTTAAGTCGAAGGACTCTGAGGGAACGTTTTTGCTTAAGAAAAGCTCCAAGGCCTCGCTACAATTTACTGTTACCCCACTTCTATAAAGTTCTTTTGCGCGCTGCAATACGCGCACTAGCAACTGTTCTGCCACCAAGCCGGTTTTATGTAGATAAACCTGCCAGTACATCAGTCTGCGGGCGACGATAAACTTTTCTACAGAGTAGATCCCCTTCTCTTCTACCACCAGCGCGTCGTCTTTAACATTAAGCATGGCGATAAGACGTTGCGAATTCACATTACCCTCAGTTACCCCGGTAAAAAAACTGTCTCTGCGCAGGTAGTCTAATCGATCCATATCCAATTGGCCCGATACCAACTGATGCATAAAACCTCTGTGATAATTATCTGTAAAGACATCGATGGCCAATTGCAAACGACCATCGAACTGCTCATTTAGCTGCTCCATAAATAACAAGGACAAATGCTCGTGACTCACGGCTTCTACCAAACTGTGCTCCATGGCATGGCTAAACGGCCCATGGCCAATATCGTGCAGCAGGATGGCAATAAGCAAGGCTTCCGATTCTTCTTCGGAAATAGCCACCTGCTTAAAACGCAACACCTGAATGGCGCGCTGCATTAGGAACATGGCTCCTAGGGCATGATGAAACCTTGTATGCTGGGCCCCTGGATACACCAAATACGACATGCCCATTTGGGTGATTCGTCGTAGGCGTTGAAAATAGCGGTGCTCGATCAGCTCGAAAATCAAGGGGGTTGGGACGGTGATAAAGCCGTATATGGGGTCGTTGATAATTTTGAGCTTATTCTTGGATTTCAAACTTTAACTTTTAATTAATAGCGCCCCTTTACCCTTAAGAATACTACGGAACCATTTTTGGTGTTATATTCACAAAGCCGAAGGCTCGGTAAACTAACACTTAACAAAGATACATTTTATGAGCAGTATAAAGATACTTTGGGTAGACGACGAAATCGACCTTTTAAAGCCGCACATCCTTTTCTTAGAAGGACGCAATTATAAAGTGAGCACCGCCCAAAGTGGAACCGAAGCCTTACAGGAGATCGACAAGGACAATTTCGATATTGTGTTTCTGGACGAAAACATGCCAGGAATCTCGGGACTAGAGACCTTGGCCGAGATCAAGGAGCGTCGAGCAGAGCTGCCCGTGGTGATGATTACCAAAAGTGAAGAAGAATATATCATGGAAGAGGCGATCGGCTCTAAGATTGCAGATTACCTAATTAAACCGGTAAACCCAAACCAAATATTGCTGAGTCTTAAGAAAAATCTGGACCATTCTCGATTGGTTTCGGAAAAGACCACCTCGAATTACCAGCAAGAGTTTAGAAAGATAGCGATGGACCTTTCTATGGTTAATAGTTTTGACCAGTGGGCAGAACTCTATCAAAAACTGGTCTACTGGGAGTTGGAACTCGAAAACATAGAGGACAGCGGGATGTTCGAGATCCTCGAATCGCAGAAAACCGAAGCCAATACACAGTTTTGCAAGTTCATCGATAAAAATTATCCCAATTGGTTCGACGGCAAAGGCGATGCCCCGGTGATGTCGCATACCTTGTTTAGAGAAAAGATCGTACCAGCCCTAGACAAACAACGCCCTACCTTGCTGGTTGTGGTCGACAATTTGCGTTACGACCAATGGAAGGCCTTCGAGCCACACCTTAATAGCATTTATAAGAAGACGGAAGAGGATCTGTTTTACAGCATCCTACCAACGGCTACACAATATGCCCGTAATGCCATCTTCTCTGGCCTTATGCCCAGCGATATGGAAAAGCTGCACCCCAAGTATTGGCTTAACGATACAGACGAAGGGGGCAAGAACATGTACGAGCGAGAATTTTTACAAGCCCAATTAAAGCGCCTAGGCTTAAATCTAAACTGGAGTTACCATAAAATCTCTAGCCTAAAACAAGGCCGCAGACTCTCCGACAACTTTCGCTCGCATAAAAACGAAGACTTAACAGTAATAGTCTACAACTTTGTGGATATGCTGTCGCACTCCAAAACCGAGATGGAGGTAATCAAGGAACTGGCCTCCACAGATCGTTCTTACCGATCGCTTACCGAGAGCTGGTTTAAAAATTCTCCCTTGATGGAAATTATGCAGCAGGCCGCTCAACTAGGGTTTCAACTTATTATCACCACAGATCATGGTACCATTAATGTAAAGAACCCATCCAAGGTCATCGGAGACAAGAACACCAGCTTGAACCTGCGCTACAAGACCGGGAAGAGCTTAACTTTCGAGAAACGCGATGTGCTGGCTGCACGTAATCCGGCTAACATTCACTTGCCTACCATCAATATGAGTAGTTCCTTTATATTTGCTAAAGGAGACCTCTTTTTCGCCTATCCCAACAACTACAACCACTATGTAAGTTACTACAGAAACACTTATCAACATGGTGGTGTCTCCCTGGAGGAAATGATTATTCCATTTGCAGTATTGGCTCCTAGGTAGATAAATTTGTAAGATTTTACGGATTTTTTTACATTTAACCGATATAATGGGTCAATAATCGGAATTAATTTTATATTTGTTCCAGCCCTCGAACTATGAACTGTACATATACATTACAGGAATTACCGCATATTGCGGGTAAAGTATTGGATCGACTCCCAAGTAAAACCGTGTTGTTTCACGGTGCAATGGGTGTAGGTAAGACCACGCTCATCAAGGAGTTAACCAAACAGCTTGGTAGCTTGGATCCGGTAAGCAGCCCGACTTTTTCGTTGGTCAACGAATATGCATTACCCGAGGACAAATTATATCATTTCGATTTTTATAGGCTAGAAGATGTAGAAGAAGCCTACGATATGGGAATCGAAGAGTACCTGGATTCCGACCATTGGAAGTTTATCGAATGGCCAGAGCGAATAGTTTCGCTGCTACCAGATGACAACGTAACAATAGAATTAACTAAGAATACCAACGGAAGTAGAACTTTAAGTGTAATGCCAGTGAAATAGACCGTAACGATAGTAACGCGAAGCCAGTAAAACTCTATGTTTGTAGGAATTTACTGAGTAATTTTTGTATTGAATACAAACATTACAAACTACGCTCAAATCTCTTGAAATACTTGTTTTTTTTCGACCTAGGTTTGTAATATAAACCTCACAAGACAAGTATTATGAAAATCAAGAATCTACTATTTATCGTTGCGATCTTCGGAGCATCCCTAATGTTCTCCTGTACTCCTGAAGGTGTAGAAGATGGAAACAACGAACAGCAAGTCGACAAAACCCTTAAGCCACTCCAAAACGGGTAGCACAAGGAGTGCGTTAGCACTTGGTGGGATAGTTGTTTTATTAATAGCAATTGTTCCATTTCTGTTTTATGCATATGAAAGTTTCCCAGGAGAACAGATCTGGGAAACTTCCCTATTTACTTGGGAGACAAGTTTTCCCTCATGGTATGCCTTTGGTTGGTATTTCATTGGGAAATTTATTCCATTGTATCTATTACTTCTTTGGTTTTTCACCTGTAAACATTGGTGGCACTGGATTATACTTGTGCCAATCGCAATGTATAGTTTTCAATTATGGGGTGTAATTAATGAAAGTAATAATCTTGATGAACTAGACTTTTATTACATCATCCCATTATTAGCAATTATTGTCCCTTTTGTGTATCTAATTCGTGCCAAACTCTTTAATAAAATTCGCGGGAAGGATTTGAATAAATTTGAGCAGGAACTACTAGAACAAAAATCGGCTTGGGGTCAGATCAAAGACCTTTTTCAGTAAGACTAATTCTCTTTGTCGTAATTTTCCTTAAATTGGTTGTAGATATACATATATAGCTAATGTCACAGCCAAAGTCACCTTTTTCCAAATCGCAATTGCTTCCCCAGGAAGAAACCCTAGAGGTGATACTCGATCGCCAAAAGCTACAAATTGGTATACCGACAGAAACCCACTTTCAAGAGACCCGCATCTGCTTAACCCCTGATGCAGTGGCCGCATTGGTGGCCAATGGGCATCAAGTTCTTATAGAAACCGGAGCCGGAGCGCAAGCGGGGTTTACGGACCAGAACTTCTCTGAGGCTGGGGCGCAGATCTGTACCGATACCAAGGCCGTATTTGGCTGTCCGCTGGTGCTAAAAGTAGAACCCCCTACCCTTGAGGAGTTGGAGTGGATCAAACCAAAAACGGTGCTGATCTCCGCGCTGCAATTAAAGACCCAGTCTAAGGTATACTTCGAAACCTTGGCGAAAAAAAAGATCACCGCGCTGGCCTTTGAGTTTATAAAAGACGAGGATGGCAGTTATCCGGCTGTAAAGGCCTTAAGTGAGATTGCTGGCACTGCCTCAGTGCTTATCGCCTCAGAATTGATGGTTAATCAAACACAGAGCAACGGCTTGCTCTTTGGAAACATCAGCGGAGTACCACCGCTAGAGGTAGTTGTTATCGGTGCCGGAACCGTAGGTCAATACGCCGTTCGCTCGGCCCTTGGCTTAGGAGCTAACGTAAAGGTATTTGATAATTCCATCACTAAACTCCGAAGAATACAATCTAAGGCAGGAAGGCCCCTGTTTACCTCCACCATTCAGCCTAAAAATCTTTTAAAAGCGCTCCTGCGTTGTGATGTAGCTATAGGCGCCGTTCGCGGCAAACACCGCTCGCCGGTTATCGTTACCGAAACTATGATACAGCAGATGAAGCCCGGAGCCGTAATTATAGATGTAAGTGTGGACATGGGAGGCTGTTTCGAGACCACGGAAATGACTTCGCACGACAATCCGACCCAGGTAAAGCATGGCGTGATCCATTATGGTGTGCCAAATATCCCTGCTCGTTACCCAAAGACCGCCACCCTATCGCTTAGCAACATTTTTACCCCTTACTTATTAAACATCGCAGATTATGGAGGCTTAGAAGAAGCCATCCGTTTTGACAGTGGTCTAAAAAATGGGCTCTATTTTTACCGCGGTATACTTACCAACAAGGCGGTTGCAGACTGGTTCGATTTAAACTACAGCGACATCAACCTACTTATTTTTTAAGATGAGCATCGGCAAGCGTATATTATACTACCTAGTAGGTTTTGGTATTGGCATTATACTTTTGATGTATTTTGTAGGTGGTAGTGGTGCTTCCTGCGACTATGCCTATGGCCCCAATGCAAGGGTATTAAAGAATATCCGTTTAAAAGAAAAGACCTACAGCCCCGAGGCATTACAAGCTTTGAACGGCAGGGGGCTGGATACCAGCGACTTAAAGTTACTCTATAAAGATGGAGAAGTGCTGTTTGCAGAAAGCGACACCAAAAGGGACAGCTGTAATTTGTACACCATACAGGCAACCCTTAAAAATCAGGACTTAAAGTTTAAAGTCGAGAATTGCGACTCCATCGCTCGATTTTTGGAAGTGCAGTAACGGTTTGGCTATGCGCAGTGTCCCACAGGGCATTGCGTATAGCCGTTGTTGGCATTAGTTTTCTTTCTTAACAGCTGTAGTAAAAGTTTTGGTTAGTCTTTGATTTATAAGGTTTTGTGGCTTGGTAGACTTTCCGTAGTACAATTCTGAAAAGGCTACTATATCATTAAATGCTATCCAGATTTCTCCTTGATCATTTTCATAGACCAACAACTTTTGACAAAAAGCATCGAGTCCAATTTTAGGTGTGGTCATCATTGCCTTTCCACCTGGCGCAGGACCTCCAAAGAGAAGAAGTGTCGATTGGTTGACTTCTTGATTAAGCGTGGCAGCATCTTTCTGAAAATCAATTTCACCAAACCACCTTGTATCATTTTGGGAATTAACTATTGTTTTTAGATTATCAACTGTATTCTTAAAATCATAGTCTGATTGAATATTGATAATTCCGTACCCGAAGCTAACGGAGTCCGTATTTGTTTTTGAGATTGATGAAGTGTCTATACTTGAAACAACCTTAGAAAGCTTCTTATCGAAGGCTTCGAGCATACTAAATTCTATACCATGCCTTTTTGAAATGAAATCAGCCGATGTAAAAGCCACGGATACTTTTGTAGTATCAGCTTCTGAAAAACAAAGAATTTTAAAAGGTAAGTCAATACCAATTAATGGATTCTCTTTTATCAATGGCGTGTTTACTACTGGATCTGAAAAAATGGTAGCACTAGAGGGAGGAGTATAAACTCCTTCCTCTTTTGCCATTTTATGATGATCCAAGTTGACTATATAGATTTCATCCAGTTTATTGTTTATCTCTTCACTTAAATAAGCGACTTGGTGTTCAATTGAATGAGTAGATTCTTCTTTAACATCTTTCTTAGTTGAAGATTGACAAGAGGATAAACCCCATAAAACCAAACCAATTATTACAATTTTTTTCATACTATGATTATTTACTATTCGCTCGCAGCTTTAAATGGATTCCACGCAGCATCAACCTCCATAATATTGTTCACCTTAGCATATTCAGCATATTGGTTTTTCATTTCTTCAAACATTTCTGGCATATCCTCTTCTAAGGGATTCATTTCGGAAGGATCTACTACTACGTTGTAAAGATGCCATTCTCCATCTCCAAACATTCCTTCTCTTACTTTCATCAATTTATAATCTCCTTTCATTAAATATCCATTGCCAAATAATTCGAAGGCATACCATTGGTCTTCAGACCTTACAATATCTGATTGTCCTTCTAAAAATGGTCTAGCGGTAACACCAGATGGTTTTACAACTTTACGGTCTTTGTACATTGTTCCTGGATGGGATACGCCTGCATAATCCAAAATTGTCATCGGTAAATCTTTAACGGACATGACCGCATTTGAAATCTGTCCAGAGCGATCATAATTCTCTGAAAATGCGCCAGGAGGGACGATCATCATAGGAACACGAATCCCGCCTTCACCAATAAACCATTTCCACCATTGTAATCCGCCTGTTGCAGCATTAGCCCATGAAACACCAATGGTATGTTCAGAGTTTGCGGAACCAATTGCCTCAAAACTCTGATCAAATTGCGTTTCAATCCAGTTTGCCATTTCTGGATTTCCTGTTCTTGGGTGTGTTGCTTCAAATCCTTCTGGTCCATTATCGGTTACATAGATTACCAAGGTATTATCTAGTTGACCAGATTCTTTTAGGTAATCTAAAATTTCACCTGTTCTATTATCTTGATCTTCAATCATAGCGGCATAAGTCGCCATTACTTTTGCTTGTATTTTTTGCTCTTCTTCTGATAAGCTCTCCCATTTATGAGTTATTTCGTTAAACTCTGGTTCAATGGCTGTTTCAGTAATTAATCCTTTACTTTTTAAACTTTCGTATCTCGATTTTTTAAGGCCTGCATAACCCAAATCCAAATATTTTTGGTAGTGTTTTTCTATCATATCAGCAGGTGCCTGAATAGGGAAGTGCGCTGTTGTAAATGCCATGTAAGCAAACCAGGGTTTGTTTTCGGCATGTCCCTCTTTGATAAAATTCAGCATATGCTCGGTGTATAACTCACCAGAATACACTCCTTCAGGTCTATCAAAATGCTCTCCATTTAATGTGAAATGTTCTTTTCTTTTCACATTCAATCCATTAGGGTCGCTGAAGTCTGGCGTCATTGCTAAATCATTCCAGTGATTAGAACCTCCAGAGAGTATTCCAAACTCTTTAGTAAATCCCCAGGAAAGTGGACCTACACCTCCAGCGGTTTCACCACCCAGGTGCCACTTTCCAGATTTATAGGTTTCATAACCTGCATCCTCAAGCAGTTGTGCTATGGTAACGGTATTATCTGTCAAATACCCCTCGTATCCAGACACACCTCTAGTTGGGGGATAAAAGGAATAGTCAAAAGACCCTAATCCAACTTCTATGTTGTTGCACCCCGTCATTAACATGGCGCGCGTAACACTGCATACAGGTGAGGCATGAAAGTTTGAGAAACGAACTCCAGCATTAGCAAGGCGATTCATATTAGGAGTAGGTATTTCAGATCCAAACGCTCCTAAATCTCCAAAGGCAATGTCATCGCCTACCAAGAGTAAGATGTTGGGTTTCTTTTGCTCAGGGTTATTAGCTTCTGATGTCTTTTTCTTTTCGGATGATTGCCCGCATCCAGTTATAATGATTGCAATAAAAGCAATGAAAAATAGGTTTCTCATAATTCTTGTTCTTATTAAGTATCTTAAAATTTCAATGTCGTTTCTCAGATTTTTGTAATTAATGCCAACTCCTTATATGAATTATAAAATTCTTGTTTAACGGAGGATAGGGCTATTAAACATTCTATTTATAAATTAATAGAACACTAACGCAATAAGCGCTTTAGGCCCATAAATATCAGTTGCTCTTCGGCCTCAAAATGGCCGTCGGCCATAAAAACTTCCTTCATAGAAGCCAGCAGCTCGTCTACCTTTTCGGGGCCGTAATTCATACGCTGGGCGGTATGCTGTATTTTTTGAATCCGCACATAGTCGTTATCTGCCTCGTACTCGTCCAAAATGATCTGGTAAGAAGCTGGGCTTACCAAAGAGCGGATGGTGTCGCTTTCGTCTTCGGTCTCTATAAGGTCTGCATGGGCGCAGTATAAAAGCACATAGGCATGAAACTGTGTTTCGGTCCATTGAGTGGTGTAGTCGGACATAAGGATTGTAGGTTTTATAGGGGTTAAGGTAAGTATTTCTTGTCGAAGTTGGGCTTGCGTTTTTCTAAAAATGCATCCCGGCCTTCTTTGGCTTCGTCTGTCATATACGCCAGGCGGGTGGCCTCTCCGGCAAACACCTGCTGGCCTACCATGCCGTCGTCTGTAAGGTTCATGGCAAACTTTAGCATCTTGATGGAGGTTGGCGATTTGCCCAACACTTCCTGGGCCCAATCGAAAGCGGTTTGCTCTAGTTGGTCGTGTGGAATAACCGCGTTTACCATGCCCATTTCGAAGGCTTCTTGGGCAGAATAGTTTCTGCCTAAGAAAAAGATCTCTCGCGCCTTTTTCTGTCCTACCATCTTGGCCAAATAAGCGCTTCCGTAGCCTCCATCGAAACTAGTCACATCGGCATCGGTTTGTTTAAAGATGGCGTGCTCTTTACTGGCGAGGGTCATATCGCAAACCACATGCAGGCTATGCCCCCCTCCTACGGCCCAACCAGGCACCACAGCAATTACCACCTTGGGCATAAAACGGATCAGGCGCTGCACCTCTAATATGTTAAGCCTATGATAACCGTCCTGCCCCACATAGCCCTGATGGCCACGCGCCTTCTGATCGCCTCCACTGCAAAAGCTGTAGACCCCATCCTTGGGCGAGGGTCCTTCTGCAGAAAGCAAGATGGCCCCGATAGAAGTATCCTCCTGGGCATCGGCAAAGGCATCGAGTAATTCGGCCGTGGTATGAGGCCTAAAAGCGTTGCGCACCTCGGGCCTATTAAAGGCGATTCGGGCTACGCCATCACACTTCTTGTAGGTGATGTCTGTATATTCTTTGGCCGTTTGCCACTGTGGTGTGTGCATATTTTATATTTTTAGCCCAAAGATAATCAATATGCGCTATTTCCTTTTGCTTTTCGGCCTGCTCTTGACGGCTCCAATGAATGCCCAAGAGGCTTACCAATTTACGCCTGTTATAGACCTAGAGGCCACTCCTGTGATCTCTCAGGGAATTACCGGGACCTGCTGGAGTTTTTCTTCCACCTCCTTCTTGGAGTCCGAAATTATCAGGATAAAAGGAGAAGCCATCGACCTCTCCGAGATGTTTACGGTAAGGAATACTTACCCTAAAAAAGCGGCCAACTACGTAATGCGTCAAGGGAAGGCACAATTCTCTGAGGGCGGTTTGGCTCATGATGTGATGAATGCCGTCGCTACTGGAGGGCTAGTGCCAAACGACGCTTACTCTGGCCTATGGGGAGGAAAAAACAAGCACAACCACGCAGAGATGGTGGCGGTGCTTACTTCTATGCTAGAGACTTATGTACGTAATCCGGGGCGTTCCTTGTCCCCTACCTGGAAAGAGAGTATAGACGCGGTACTAGATCGTTACTTAGGCAAAAAGCCAGAAACCTTTTACTACAACGGGACAGAATACAACCCCATGTCCTTTTTAGAGATGACCGGCTTGCAGCCAGCAGATTATGTAAATATCACCTCTTTTAATCATGCCCCTTTTTACGAGGAGTTTATCTTAAACATTCCGGATAATTGGAGCAATGGGGCTTTTTATAATGTCCCCTTAGACGATATGATGCAGGCTGTAGACCACGCCTTAGACAATGGATACTCTGTAGAGCTAGATTGCGACGTAAGCGAGCGCACCTTTTCTTCTAAAGACGGGGTGGCCATTATCCCTCTAGATAAGGACAACAACAAAAAAGCCTTAAAGGCGATCTACCCAGAGAAAAAGGTAGACCAAACATACCGTCAGCAAGAGTTCGAAAGCTATGCAACCACAGACGACCACCTGATGCATATTACCGGTACGCTTACCGACCAAAACGGCACCCGTTACTACAAGGTAAAAAACAGCTGGGGAAGCGACCCTAGTCGCAATGCAAATGGAGGCTATGTTTACTTTAGCGAATCTTATATGCGATTAAAGACCATTAGCATTACCCTGCATAAGGATGCGGTCCCCGACGAAACGGCTAAAAAGTTAAATTTATAATAAGCAACAGGCTTCTGGCCCGAAACTTGCTAGTTTTAAGGCGTGAAAAGGCTATTTCTTACAGTTTTGGTATTACTCCTGGGGTGGACTGCCCTTGGGCAAGCAGACTTCGACACCGGCTTTATAAGTCTTCCTGCCGAAGCGTTAACTGCCGTACCCGAGTTTAATGCCTTCGAATTCCGTTTTACAAATACCAGCGACTATTTTGGAGTAAAGAAAATTACCGACTTCAACAAAGTGACAGTGGCCAATTTCCGAGAACCTGTGGATATGGCTGCCGCGCTGCAAACCAAGGCGAGCATGCAAAAAAGCACCTTCGATTTATCCCGTTTGCAAAACGAGTTTGGCCTAGGAAACAACGAAGCTTATACCTCTGACGGAGCTACGCGAGTAAAAAACACGGTCTACAAACAGCAAGTTGGCCTCGATTTAATGAGCCCCTGCCCTCCTAATGGAATTTGTTCGCGCTGTGCGCCTTATCGTGTGGGTCGCGGGTTTTAGTCCTGCTTAAGCTCGATCCCAGTTTCTAAGATCACAATCTTTTTGTCCTTGTATAGACTGCCGATGGCTTTCTTAAAACTCTTTTTGGATAGCCCGAGTTGATCCTTGATGGCATCTGGCTCGCTTTTGTCATGAATTGGGAGGAAACCTCCAGCGGCTTCTAGCTCGTCTAAGATGTATTGGGCGTTTGGCTCTATGGCTCTATAGCCCATGGTTTGAAGCACCAAATCTACCTTGTTATCCTCACGCACTTTTTTAACATGTGCGGGCATTTTATCTCCGGTACGGATGTCTTCAAAGATGTCTTCGATGTAAATCAGGCCTTTGTACTTACCATTGATGATGGCATTGGCTCCTTTGTCGGTGAGATGTGTCACCAAGATTTCTACCTGATCGTACTTTTTAATATCTAAGTTCTCGTTGCTCAAATATTTGTTGGTCTTGCTAGACCCAACCAAACGGTTGGTCTTGTCGTCTAAGTACAGATATACGATATACCAATTGCCCTGCTTCATGGGGCGTGCCTGTTCCTTAAACGGAACAAAGAGTTCTTTTACCAGTCCCCAGTCCATAAAGGCGCCATACTTATTTACCGCACTGCAACGCAGGTAAGCAAACTCGTGCAACTGTAGATGAGGCTGGTCTGTGGTCGCTACAGGGCGCTCTTCGTTGTCCAAATAGACAAATACATCTATGGAGTCGCCTATCTCGAACTGCTCGGGCTTATAGCGGTTTGGCAGTAAGACCTCGTTCTCCTGCTCGTCCCCGAGGAATAAACCCGGTTCTGTTTCTCGTAAAATGGTCAGGGTGCTGACAGTGCCTAATGGAATCATGACGCAAAGGTAGGTATAATGGTGCTAGCGAAGAAGCTAGACCAGTGTTTTGAAATAATCTGCCAAGACGGTGTCGTTATTGGCCGGCGGGGTAGAAATTTCTAAAATCGCAGGGCCATCGCTTGGTTGGAAGAAGTCTGTTAAGGCTTGCTCTAAGCTGGGCATATCGTCGGCCTTTTTGTAGTGCCATCCATAAGCCTTGGCCAAGCCTTCTGCGGTACGTTGGTGACGTGTTTCGAAAAAGGTGGTAAAATGAGTCATTTTTCGGGCATCCGGTAAGATCCGAAAAATGCCTCCCCCACTGTTGTTGATAACCACGATCCTAAAGCTTTCTGGCACATCGTTTAACCACAAGGCATTGCTGTCGTAAAAAAAGCTTAGGTCGCCGGTTACCAAAACCGTTTGCCGTTTACTGGCGTTGGCATAGCCAATGGCCGTACTGCTACTGCCGTCTATTCCGCTAGTGCCGCGGTTGCAATAAACCGCTTGCTCTTTGGTTAAATCGAATAATTGCGAATAACGAATCGCCGTACTATTGGCCAATTGCAAAACGCTCCGAGCTGGCAAAGCTGCCAACAGCCTTTTATAAACCGCCAAATCCGAGTAGCCAGCGGCTTCCATAAAGCTCGCTTGTTTATCGATTCGCTGGTCGCGAAGCGCCAACCATTGTCTTTGATAACTGCCTGCTTCCTCTTTTGCGGTAATAGGCAATTGTGCTAGCACCGATTCTGGATCTGCAGGGATATGGGCCGTGAGCGAAAAGTAAGAGTCGTAGGCCTTTTTTGGATGAATATGATAGTGCGTATTTGGTTGGTATTTTCTAAGAAATGCCTTGATGCGCTTAGATACAACCATGCCACCCAGGCTTATTAGTAAGTCTGGTTGCAAGGCTGCGCGCTGTTGGCTGTCTAGCCCTGTAATTAATTGATCGATTCCCCAAACCGCCTTAGGATGATGCAGATTGCTCGTAGTCTCTGTCATCCACAAAACCCGAGGGTCCTGGAGTAAACCATCTATGGTTTCGAAAGAAATCGAGCCCGGTTCGAGCACCCCAGTGACGATGAGTATTTTTTGCGCTTGGGCCCAAGTAGACTGAAGCCCACTATGTTCTGAGGGAGAAAGTGATTCTGCCACCATTGTTTGCCTAAAGCGCTCGGGAAGTTGGTAGGGCTCTTCTACCAAATCGTACAAGGGCTCCGCCAACGGCACGTTTAGGTGCACGGGGCCTTGTCGATGCAAACAAACGCTAAGCAAACCTTGTATGCCTTCTAAATTTTCTGTTAAGCGGTCTTCTTCTTCCAAACAATTAAACTGCCCCTCTATATGCTTTCCATAAACACCGACTTGTTGGATGGTTTGCCCGTCGCCGATTTCCAACAGCTGTGCTGGCCGGTCGGCAGAGACAACTACCAACGGTAAATCGCTGTAAAAAGCTTCTGCGACAGCCGGGAAATAATTGAGCAATGCAGAGCCCGAAGTACAGACCACCGCCACCGGTTTTCTACTAGCCTGAATCAGACCCAAGGCGAAAAAGGCGGCAGAACGCTCGTCGACCACACTATGGCATTTAAAACTGGAATCCTCGGAGAATCCTACCATCAGCGGCGCATTCCGAGAGCCTGGAGAGAGCACAACCTGCTCTATTCCGGCATGAGAAAACATGCGAACAATGGCTTGGATTAATACGTTAGAGGGGTAAGTCATTCAATTATTTCTGGCCCCAAAGGTACAGGTCTTATAAAAAAGGAGCCAATACATCGAGCATGGTTTTCAACTTGGTCTGGGTTTCCTCCCATTCGTCCTTTGGCACAGAGCCGTCGGTTATGCCACCCCCAGCATACAAAGTACCAACGCCCTGGTCTATATGCATGCATCGTAAATTGACAAACAGTTTGGTTTCTTTACTCAATTGGCAGCGAGGGCCTAAATAGCCTGTATAAAAGCTTCTATCGTAACCTTCGTTAGAAACGATAAACTCTTTAGCAATTTTGGTAGGTGTACCGCAAATGGCAGGGGTTGGGTGCAATACGTCGATCATCTCGTCGATGTTTTTTTGCTTGTGCATCACCCCAGAAAAGCGGGTCTTTAGGTGCACCAACTTTCCAGCTCTATGATTTTCTGTCTTAGAAACCTTTAACAAAGAAGTGTATTTGCTAATTCGATCGCCAATGGCATCCTTAACGTACCGCTGTTCTGCGAGTTCTTTGGCCGTCCATTGTGGCGAATGAATTTCGTGAAAAGGCTTGGTCCCTGCGAGGGCCATTGTTTTAAAGGTATTTCCCCAAACTTCGATAAGGACCTCTGGGGTGGCACCGCACCATATACCCGTTTCTGGATGGTACCATAAATAACGCATGGTGTTTTTATAAGAGCGCATCAGCCTTACAACCAATGCACCTAAATCGAATCGCGTTAAGGACTGTTCGTATTTTCTGGACAACACCACCTTAGAAAACCGCTCTTGTTCTATGGCATCCAACGCCTTTTCGATAAGCTCTTGATACTCGCTTTGGTCCAATTTATTTAGGGAACCGTCAAATTCCTCCAATTCAAACGCATCTTCGTTGAGCTCGGCGGTATAATGGGCACTGTTTTCTAGAGGGATAATCAAATGTCGATCTGTTAGAAAACTGGTCATCAAAAAACCGCTCTCTTTTGCTTTTGGTATGTGCAGCTCCCGATCTTTTTGAATCATAGCCACCACCTCTTCTTGGTCTGGCAAACAATATACAGCGAAGGGCATCTGCGCTTTAAATGCCTCATCTAGGTGCTGTATTAGGTCTTTAAAGGTCATTTGTTTGAAGCAAGGGTGATGGTTGTTAATTTAATCATGGACAACAGATTTCCGTCTTCGTCCTTTACCGGAATTTGCCATAACTGAGTAGTCCGACCAAAATGCACCGCAGTAGCGGTCGCGTAAACAAATCCTGCCGCAACGCTTTTTACATGGTTGGCAGAAATCTCGATTCCCCTTACTTGCACCCCGCGATCTTTATTAAAGATAATGGCAGCTGCACTACCAACAGTCTCAGCAAGCGCTATAGATGCTCCCCCGTGCAGCACGCCATCTGGTTGATGGACTCGTTGATCTACCGGCATACGGGCAGTAAGGCTTTGTTCGCCTACCTCGATAAATTCGATTTTTAGGGTTTCGAGCAGGGTATTTTTACAAAATTCCCGACATTGTTCGAGTAGTTCAGAATGAAGCGGTGGCATCGTTTGGTTTTGGTCCTATAAAATTACAAAATGCATCCATAATGACCACGGTTAAACAAGTACAATATTCTACCACCAACCGCTACGATATTCTAAACCAAAAAACAAGCACCACGCGTTACGTATGGCTGGTTTTTCATGGGATGGGTTATTTAAGCAAGTATTTCATCAAATACTTCGATGGCTTAGATAGCGACAAACATTATATAATAGCCCCTCAAGCGCCTTCCAAATACTATCAAGACAATCGATATAAACGCATTGGGGCCTCATGGCTCACCCGCGAAGACACCCAGATGGACTTAGCCAATGTCCTAAATTTTATAGATGCGATTTACAATTCTGAAAACCTTGCCGATCTAAAGCTGATTGTCCTGGGATATTCGCAAGGAGTTTCCATCGCAACGCGTTGGTTGGCACACAGCAAAGTAGCCTGCCATCAATTAATCCTCCATTCGGGAGGTATACCAAAAGAGCTGCTCCCAGAGCAATTCGAGTTCCTTCCGGAAGATTGTCCTGTAGACTATGTTTATGGCGAAGAAGACCCCTATATCCATGGCGAGCGAATATTGCAAGAATCGCAGCATGCCCAACAGCTATTTGGAGCGCGTTTTAGGTTGCATCCATTTAAGGGCGCTCATGTCGTTAATCGAGATTATATAATGAATTCCTACAAATTGTAAGGAATAAATATGTATTTCATCGATTATATTTGCTTAATATCTTAGTTTATTGTTCTTTAGTTCTAAATTGTAAGAAATTACAGCAATACTGGAACCATGAATAAACTACTTATAAGCATTTACTTGTTGCTTCTGAGCGTGTCATTATTCGCAAAGATCCCCGCTCATGAAGTCCAGGCATTAACCGACCTATACCAAGCCACCCACGGCGAATCGTGGACGAAGAATTGGGATTTAGACAAAATAAACGAAGGTTTATCGGGCATTACCATAGAGGATGACCATGTGGTATCTATTAACCTGATGTTTAACAACCTGCAGGGTACACTTCCAACCAGTTTGTCGACCCTAACCGAACTTCGTGTTTTGGAACTTTCTTTTAACCAACTCAACGGGTCGCTACCCGCCTCGTTAGGAGATTTGCAAAAATTGGAAGTATTAGCCTTAAACGGGAACGATTTACAAGGCTCTATCCCATCGAGTTATGGGAACATGAAAAATTTGATACAGCTTCATTTAAGCAGTAACAAATTGGACGGCAACCTTCCGGAAAGCCTATCCAATCTGGCAGCTATCGAAGTCTTTAACGTATTCGACAATGACTTCTCTGGGCCTATCCCAGAAGGTATCGCAAAAAATAGAAAATTAAGGGAACTGATGATTGCAGAAAACCGTTTCGACTTTTCGGATGATGTGTCTCCAGTTTTACTAAGCAAATCGGGCCAATTAAACCTGAACGATAATCCAACCGTGCCCGCATCTAAGACCGTCATCGCTAAAGAAGAAAGCGACGACGAAAATTAATTTCAAATAGTAATCTGTTTAAAGTAAAGAGCCTCAATATGAGGCTCTTTTTTTGTGCTCAAAACCAATGCCGAATTTAGGCAATTTGCATTTCTATCGTCATAATAACCAAGTAATTATCAACCGCAAACGTTGTAGTACCTAAACATTAACGATTCGGTTAACTTAATTGGAGGTCGTTTTATATCTTTAACATTCTTAAAGAAAAAACCTCTGTACATGCGCGATCAAAGCCGAGTGATTATCGAAGGAATACAACCCCAATTGGAGGGTGGTAGACACGCAATAAAAGCCGTAGTAGATCAATACATTTCCACTACTGCAGATGTGCTATGCGATGGTCATGATGTAATCGCGGCAAGCTTGCTGTTCAAGCACAAAAGCGAACGCGCTTGGAAGGAAGTGCGTATGGAACATTTGGAAAACGATGCCTGGGGCGCCGGGTTTACCGTAAACAAACAAGGAGATTACCACTACAAAATACAAGGCTGGGTAGATTATGCCTTAAACTGGCAGCACGGAATCGGGCGTAAAATCGAGGACGGGCAAAAAGTGACATCAGAGCTTTTGGAGGGCGTTACTTATTTGGAACCCTTGCTTAAAAAAACCAAAGGAGCAGACAAAACATTATTACAAGACTTAATCGCTGCTTTTGGCGATGATACTCGTTACCAAGAAGCCGTCGAAGGAGCCGTCTCTGTAGAATTGCATCGCATCTTTTTTGAGCATCCAGAAAAATTGTTGCTTAACGAAAGTCAAGAATTACCGATTTATGTAGATCGCCTAAAGGCGCAGTTTAGCACCTGGTACGAATTCTTCCCACGCTCTGCGGCAAAGGAAGTAGGCAAACATGGAACCTTTAAAGATTGTGAAGCCTTGCTGCCCAGAGTAGCAAAAATGGGCTTCGACACCATTTACTTTCCTCCTGTTCATCCTATTGGGGAAGTAAACCGCAAAGGAAAGAATAACACTACTACGACAGAGGAAGGCGATGTAGGGTCTTGCTGGGGAATTGGTTCTAAGGAGGGTGGACATACAGATATCCATCCCGAGCTCGGAACCGTAGAAGATTTTATTCAACTAGTAAAGAAGGCCAAAGATTTGGGCATAGAGGTAGCTATGGACTTCGCCCTACAGGCTGCTCCAGACCACCCTTGGGTAAAACAACACCCAGAATGGTTTAAGTGGCGCCCAGATGGGACCGTACAGTATGCAGAGAACCCGCCTAAAAAATACCAGGACATCTTGCCGATCTATTTCGAGAGCAAGGACTGGAAGGCTCTATGGGACGAAATGCTCGCGGCAGCTCTTTACTGGGTAGAAGACTGCGGCATTCGTGTATTTAGGGTAGATAACCCACATACCAAACCCTTCTATTTTTGGGGTTGGCTTATCGCTGAAGTAAAAAAGAAGCACCCAGACGTATTGTTTTTGGCAGAGGCCTTTACCAAGCCTAAGGTGATGAATCAGCTTGCGAAGCAGGGCTTTACCCAAGGCTATACCTACTTTACTTGGCGCAACAACAAACAAGAACTTACAGAATACCTCACCGAGCTCACCCAAACAGACCAGCAATGGTACTTCCGTCCTAACTTTTGGCCGAATACTCCCGATATTAACCCTTGGGCATTACAAGGAAGCCACGAAGCGGTTTATCTTCAGAAGTATTTCCTAGCGGCAACTTTAAGTTCCAATACCGGAATCTATGGGCCTATATTCGAGTATATGCAGGGAGCGGCCTTGCCTGGCAAGGAAGAATACCTAGACTCCGAAAAATTCCAGATTCGCCATTGGGACTGGACTATAGAAAATAAACTAACCACCCTTATCGGGAAGATCAACCAGATCCGTAAGGAAGAAGCTGGGCTTCAGCAAACCAACAACATCAAATTTCTAAATGTAGAAAACGACCAATTACTGGCCTATTATAAGTGGGATCAGGCCCAGGAGAGCGAATTGCTCTGTGTGTCTAGCCTAGATCCATACTACGCCCAGAACGGATGGATACAATTGCCTTTAAGCGATTTGGGAATAAACGAGGGACAGCAAATTCGTGTAACAGATTTGATTACCGGCAGCAGTTATTTATGGGATAAGGAGTGGAACTTTGTAGAACTGCACCCAGCCCTGCCCTTTCACCTGTTTAAAATTGAAAAGTAATGGCCAAGCTCGAAACCACTAAATTAAAATCCACCAATAAGTACAGCACCTCCTGGGAAGGTTTGATGGACGACCAAGGTTTTGTAAAGATGTTTCTTTCGGAAGTCTTGGAAGATTACATCGTAAAGCAACGTTGGTATGGCGGGAAATCGAGCAAACTAAAATACATTGAGCTTACAGAATACTTTAGGATTCAGCAAAAGGCCGAGGTGTATTATGGGCTAATCCTAGAGATCAACTTTGAAGAAGCTTTTTACCAACATTACTTTTTACCCATCGCTTTTGTTACAGACGAGAGCTTTGCCCCAGAGGATCGTATCCTACAGTTAAGCATTGATGGGGCCGAGGGCTATATAATCGACGCTATCAATCTAGAGGCCTTTCGCAAATTGGTCTTCGAGCGCATCCTTAGCGCCGAACCCAATGATGTAACCCGCGTGCAATACCATAAGGGGGACGGTTTAAGAGAAACCCAATACGAGTCTTCTCGATTGATGGGCCTGGAGCAAAGCAATACCTCGGTGGTGATCAACGATCGCTGTGTGGTTAAATTCTTTAGAAGGATTTACGCCAACAAAAACCCAGATTATGAGATGTCGCGGTTTTTGTCGGACAAGAAGGGCTATAAAAATACGCCCGCCTATCAGGGGAGTTTAAACATTATTGATAGCGACAATTTAATTATCACCATTGCCTTGATGCAGGAGATGGTGCCCAACCAGGGAGATGCTTGGGAATATATGTTGGAGCAGTTACACGATGTCTTCTTAAATATCGACTCCAAGAAGATCGCCATCAACAAATTGCCAAATACAGAATTATTTAAGCGGCTTCCCATCCACGAGGTGCCGCCTATGATCATCGACTGGGTTGGCCTTGGGATTTTCCAAAAACTTCAACAACTGGCCCTAAGAACGGCCGAAATGCATATCGCACTGGGCTCGGAGTTCGAAGAAACAGCCTTTACCCCAGAGCATTACAATGGCGATTACGAGGTTTGGCTTAAAAACCGCCTGCTCTATCAATTTCAGAATCGTCTGAATATGGTAGAAAATAATATGCACAAACTAGATGGGCTTACCCTCAAGTTGGCCAATGAATTTTTAGAGAATAAAAACGTGATTAGAAAGCGCTTTTTAGACTTCGATTGGACCAAGCTAAAAGGCGAACGCTTAAGGGTGCATGGCGATTATCACCTTGGGCAAATCTTGGTAAAAGATGGAGATTTCTATATCCTCGACTTCGAAGGGGAACCAGAAAGCACCATCCGCGATAGAAAGATCAAACAGCCGCCGCTAAAGGATGTGGCCGGGCTTTTCCGCAGCTTTCATTATGCGGTTTACGCCACCATCTTTAACCATGCGGACGATTATTCTTCTAGCCAAAAGGAGCTATTCCATGCGGGAGAGATTCTATATCGCTACTTTATCGGCGTCTTTTTAGAAACTTATACCCACCGCATACAAAATGCCAATATCAACTTAGGATATAACCAAGAGCGTATTTTTATTTTAAAGTACTCCATGTTGGAAAAGGCTGTGTACGAACTGGGTTACGAAATGAATGCTCGCCCACTGTGGGCCGTAATCCCGTTAGAAGGGATTGCATCAATAATGAACGAACAATAAATTATGTCCAAGGTACTACCTCATAGCCTGTTTACCGATTTTGATATCGATCTCTTTAAAGCAGGAAAACACTTTAGATTATACGAAAAGTTAGGCGCGCACAGGCTGTCTGTAGACGGACAAGAAGGCGTCTATTTTGCTGTATGGGCCCCAGCGGCCAAGGCGGTGTCTGTTATTGGCGATTTTAATTTTTGGTTAGAAGGAGAACATCCATTAAACATCCGTTGGGACGGCTCTGGCATCTGGGAAGGTTTTATCCCTGGTGTGCAAAAGGGCGCGACCTATAAATATAAAATACACTCTCACCACGGCGACATCAAGACCGAGAAAGCAGATCCGTTTGCCTTCCGCTGTGAGCATCCTCCAAAAACGGCATCCATTGTTTGGGATACAGACCACAACTGGAAGGACAACAAATGGATGAAAACACGAAAAGACCATAATGCTTTAGACAAGCCGTACGCGGTTTACGAATTGCATATGGGCTCTTGGATGCGGAATACCACCGAGGACAGACCATTGACCTATTTGGAGTTGGCGGACACCCTAGTGGCCTACCTAAAAGAATTAAACTTTACCCATGTAGAGTTTATGCCGATTATGGAGTACCCTTACGATCCTTCATGGGGCTATCAACTAACCGGATACTTCGCCCCAACCTCTCGCTTTGGTAAGCCAGAAGATTTAATGGTTCTCATAGATGCCTTGCACGAGGCTGGCATCGGGGTGATTTTGGATTGGGTTCCCTCCCACTTCCCAGAAGATGCCCATGGTTTAGGCTTTTTTGATGGCTCCAACCTATACGAGCACCCGGACCGACGCAAAGGTTACCACCCAGATTGGAAGAGTTTGATCTTTAACTATGGCCGCAACGAAGTGCGTTCTTTTTTAATTAGCAATGCCCTTTACTGGCTCGATCGCTACCATGCCGATGGATTGCGTGTGGATGCCGTGGCCTCTATGCTCTATTTGGATTATTCTAGAGAGGATGGAGAATGGGAACCCAACGAATTTGGTGGCAGAGAGAATTTGGACGCCGTTTCTTTCTTTAAAGACTTAAACGAGGCAGTCTATGGCAATTTTGAAGGCGTACAGACCATTGCAGAAGAGTCGACCTCCTTCCCCATGGTTTCTAAGCCGACTTATTTAGGTGGCCTTGGCTTTGGGATGAAATGGATGATGGGCTGGATGCACGATACCCTCGAGTATTTTAAGAAAGAGCCTGTATATCGCCAGCACCACCAAAATGACATCACCTTTAGCATGACCTATGCTTTTACCGAAAACTTTATGCTCCCGCTAAGCCATGACGAGGTTGTCTATGGAAAGCAGTCGATTTTGGGCAGAATGCCTGGGGACGAGTGGCAACGGTTTGCAAATCTGCGTCTGCTGTATAGCTATATGTATACGCATCCCGGGAGCAAGCTTCTGTTTATGGGAGGCGAGTTTGGACAAAGCGAAGAGTGGAATTTCGAGCAAAGCCTAGACTGGCATTTGTTAGACTATGCACCTCATCAAGGGGTAAAAGAACTTATTAAAGGCGTTAATACTTTATACCGAAAAGAACCCGCCCTGCATCAGAGGCAATTCGAGGCCGGAGGTTTCGAATGGATCGATTACCAGGACAATGTCAACTCTGTAATGGCTTATATCCGCAAGGGAAACAAAACAGAAGATGATGTAGTGGTTATTTGCAATATGACCCCAGTTCCGCGCCCCGATTATAGAATTGGTTTGCCGCAGGACGGAAAATACAGACTGATTTTTAATAGCGATGAGTCGCACTATTGGGGCAGCGATTATGCCATTAAAAAACAATACAAAACTACAGATACACCATGGCAAAACAGAGCGCAATCTGCCGTTTTCGATTTGCCACCACTGGCCATGATTGCCCTTAAACGCCTACGAACGAAAGAAAACGGTTAACGAAATCGATTTCGACTGTAGATAACTTTTTTGAATAGGACCAAATAATTAGATTCGCCCTTCTAAGAAATCAGTTCCTTTAACAGGCACTGAAAATGAACAAGACCCATGATCGTAAACACCGAACTGGAACACAAAGGAAATCAGTTTCCTTCCCAAATTAAAAGCTTCCAGAAATCCAAAGATAAATTCCTGATTACCACCGAAAACGATGTGCAATTGCAGATCACCGTATTGCGCGATAGCGTTTTGCGATTTCGGTATGCCCCCAACGGAAGCTTTCCTAAAGACTTTAGCTACGCCATATCGGACGATGCGGTTCATGGCTACAACCATTTGGAGTACAGCGAGGAAAAGGAGCGCTATGTCATTAAGACTTCAAAACTTGAACTCCATATCGAAAAGGCTAATCTTAGGAAGTCCATCTACGATTTAGATGGGGTTTTGATCAATCAAGACGAGCTAGGCTATCATTGGGAGTACAGTTACGAACATGGCAGTGACATCGTTAAGATGAGCAAGACTGAACAAAAAATGGAGTGTTACTACGGGATGGGTGACAAGCCTATGCACTTCAACCTAAAAGGAAAACGTGTACAGAACTGGGTGACTGATGAATATGCCTTTGGCAAAGACCGTGACCCCTTATACAAAGCCATTCCCTTTTATATAGGGCTACACCACGATATTAGCTACGGGATCTTTTTTGACAATACCTTCCGCACCTTTTTCGATTTTGGCCACGAACGCCGTGGAATTACCAGTTATTGGGGCCAAGGAGGCGAAATGAATTATTATTTCTTTTACGGACCCGATATGGAACGTGTGGTTCGAAATTATACCGACCTCACTGGGAAGCCAGAACTTCCTCCGCTATGGGCCTTAGGGTATCACCAAAGCAAGTGGAGTTATTACCCAGAGAGCAATGTCCGCGAGATCACTCAAAAATTTAGAGACTTAAAGATTCCTTGTGACGCCATTTACTTAGACATCGATTATATGGATGGATGGCGCTGCTTTACTTGGAACAAAGACCACTTCCCCGACCCTAAGGGGATGGTGTCCGATTTGGAAGAGCAAGGCTTTAAAACCGTTGCCATTATAGACCCAGGGATTAAAATAGACAAAGATTATTCGGTTTATAAAGAGGCCCTCGAAAACGACTATTTCTGTAAACGAGCGGATGGGCCTTTGATGCGAGGAAAAGTTTGGCCTGGCGAATGTAACTTCCCCGATTTTACCAATCCGGAGGTGCGTAAATGGTGGAGCGGTCTTTACAAAGAACTGATAGAAGATGTAGGAATCATGGGGGTTTGGAACGATATGAACGAGCCTGCCGTAATGGAAGTCCCTACCAAGACCTTCCCCCTGGATGTGCGCCATAATTACGATGGGAATTACTGCAGCCATAAAAAGGCCCACAATATTTACGGGATGCAAATGGCCAAGGCCACCTACGAGGGGGTCAAGCAATTTGTTTACCCAAAACGCCCTTTTGTGATTACGCGCTCTGCCTATTCTGGTACCCAGCGTTATAGTAGTTCTTGGACCGGAGACAATGTGGCCAGTTGGGAGCATCTTTGGGTGGCCAATCAGCAAATCCAACGTATGTGTGTATCGGGTATGTCCTTTATCGGGACAGACATCGGTGGTTTCGCAGAGCAGCCAACAGGAGAGCTTTTTATCCGCTGGATACAGTTGGGTATTTTTCACCCCTTCTGTAGAGTGCATTCTTCTGGAGACCATGGAGACCAAGAGCCCTGGTCCTTCGACAAGGACGTCACAGACATTACTCGTAAGTTCGTAGAACTGCGCTATAAGCTACTCCCCTATTTGTACACGGCTTTTCGCAAGCATGTAAAGGATGGAAGCCCGCTTATTAAGCCGCTGGTATTATTCGATCAAAAAGACCATCAGACCTATTACCGTACCGACGAGTTTTTGTTTGGAGAGCATTTCTTGGTCTGCCCAATATTAGAGCCTAACGCCAAAGGAAGACGTATGTACATCCCCAAGGGGAATTGGTACAATTACTGGACCCACGAGGTAGTAGAAGGTGGCAAAGAACAATGGGTAGATGCAGATATCGACAGTATTCCGCTATTTGTAAAAGAAGGTGCCATCATCCCCAAATACCCTGTACAGCAATATGTAGGCGAAATAGAGTTCGACGAATTAGAACTGGAAGTATACTACAAAGAAGGCAAAGAACGCTCTACCTTATACGAGGATGCACACGATGGCTACGACTACAAAAAAGGCCGATATAGCTACCGTACCTTTAAGCTTACCGGGAAACCCAATGAGCTTATTATTCAGCAACACAAAGAAGGAAACTACTTAACGCCTTACAGCAAGTTTAAGCTAGATTTAAAGCGTTTACCATTTACCATCAAGACCATAGAACTAGATAACCAAGAAACGGCGCTTACACAGCTAAAAGTAAACGGTAATACTTCTTTAACGGTAGATAAAAACTTTACAGAGCTGCACCTGATAGGCGAGTAAGCTATTTGGTCTGTATACTGTAGTTGCTCATCTTTAGGTAGATTTTACCTGTCTTGGGCCCCTCCTCGCGTAATTGCTTGCGATCTATAGTGGTATCCTTACCCATAAAGTTGATGGGGATGGAGAGTTGCTCTACCTCGAAGCTGACCACCACCTGGTCTGGTAGCGCCTGTCGATTATTTTCGAAGCCCATCTCAATTAAAAAACTGCCCTCCTTTTTGGTGTTGATTTCTGCCTGAACAATTCGTTTACGTTCTACGTCCAAATACAAGGTTGCAATGCTAAAATCTGCCTGACGCGTTGTGGGGATCACATTGACGACCTTATAGCTACTGCCGTTTAGTTCTTCTTCTCCTCTATATACCGTTATAAAAGCATCCTTAAAGAGCTCGCGCATGGAAAAATCGATGCCCCGCTTGGGTAAAAGTGCAAAGTCACTAGATTCGAAGCTGGGCTCCTTGCCTTCTTCCAACATGATCCGTGCATACTTTGTAGGCATGTTGATAAAGCTAATATCCACGGTAAGTTCTACGTCTGCGCTATAAGACACAATGGAGTCTAAACGAGACTGAATGCTTACCAAGTCTGCATCCACCTCTTGTGCAGAGGCTGTACATACCATAAGGCCAATTAATAGATATAGAGTTTGTTTCATCCTATGGGGCGTTTATTAAACCTGCGTATACCCCACCAAGCCATCAGGCCGGTATATAGTAGCATAAGCAGTAAGTTACTGACGATGTTACCCCAAGGCACCTCATAGTTAAAAAACAACTGCCAGGTGTTGAGTAATTTGGGCAAAAACCAATCGTTCATCGCCATAAAAGGCATATCTATTTGCGTCAATAAATTGGCTACGATTAGTGCCAAGGCCGAAACAATCCAGGTGCGAATACTGTCTCGAAACAGCACCCCAAAAGTGATGCTCATCACGGTAAAAAACACCATAGAAAATATCCCGGTTACAAAGGCCCAACACAGGCGGGTAAAGGCCTCACCAGCTTCGAAGAAATTTAACGACTCGATTAAGACTACTAAATCGCCTTGTCCAAAAAAACCATAAGAAATGGCAAACGAGGTAATGGCCAATAAAAACACCACCAACTCTGTAAAGGCCGCTGCCACCAAATACTTCGCCAATAAAAATTGGGTTTTGGATACCGGCTGTAAAAAGACCGTTTGTACGCTCTTATCCTCGAATTCTGTGGTGATGGTACCGGATAAGATAATCATCAAGATCAGCGGAATATGAAACCATAGCGAATTGAGCAGTAAATAGGTAAGCAAATTTCCATTTAGCAAATCGCCTTCGAACAGGAAGGAATCCTGCAGGCTTCTAAGCAAGGTGTCCAAAATAGCCTGTCCTTGGTAGAGAGCTACGGCAATAACGATCAGTTCTATCACCAAGATGGCAACGAGCGCGAAGTAGGTCTTCCTTTGTCGTAATAGCTTGTAGGCTTCTATATAAACCAGATCCCAAAACCTCATCCTTCTGTCCAGTTTTGGGCGTTTACCATTGGGATGCACGCACGAATGTGTATTCCAGCCTCCAGTAGCTTGCCAAGCAACTCGGGGAGCTCTTTGGCCGAGACTGCCACGACAGCCCGCTGCATATATACTTCGGAGCCTTCGGGCAATAAACTGCTCGCATCGGCTATATTATCTGCAATAAGAGTATAGCCTGTAGGCGCTGCAGCCTCGTAGGGCTCTAATTTTTTATTCCGAATAAGATAGAGCTCGTCCGAGATCTCGAACAGATGTGCGAGTATATGAGAAGACACGAGCAGGGTTACCCCGTTCTCTTTTGTGAGCTTTAACAACAAGCGTTTTAAATTCTCTATGCCTATCGGGTCCAGACCAGAAAACGGTTCGTCCAAAATAAGCAAATTGGGGCTGTTTAACATGGCCACTGCTATGCCGAGGCGTTGCTTCATCCCCATAGAATAATTGCGCACTGCATCCTTACGATCGGGGCTAAGCCCTACTTCTATCAGTTTGTCATCGATAGCGGCATCTGTTAGAGAAATTCCTTGCATTCGGGCAAACAGCATCACATTCTCTGCGGCGCTTAGGTAGCCATATAAAGAGGGTTTTTCTATAATACCTCCTATGGGTTTTGGATGGTCCTTCTGCATTTGGATAGTCCCAGCATCCGCATCTAAAAGGTCGAGCAGTATCTTAAAGAAAGTAGACTTCCCGGTTCCGTTGGCACCTACAATGCCATGAACCCCTCCTTTTTTAGCATGGAAGGATATGTCGTTTAGGACTAGGTTGTCTCCAAACGACTTGCAAATGCCAGAGGCGCGAATTACGATGTTCTCTGATAAAGCGATAAGTCTCGGTAATTGTATTTTGGGGTATAGTTCTTCTCTAAAAAGGTCCGTTGCCAAAAGTACTTTCTAAATAAGAACCAGGGATCCTTTATCATAAAGTAAGGCACATAATGATAACTCTTTACACCTATTGATTTGTAATAGGCCGTGATCTCATCCTTAATGCCTAACTCCTCCGCAGCGGTTTCTGCTGCCATGCGTTGGCATTTAGACCCCATGTACATATTGGCGATTCGTGGCTGAAATCCATAATCGAAAAACTGGTCCTTTGCCCGCTTATAATTTTGATAGCGCGACCAGCCGTCCATAATAACCAGATAAATATGGATAAAGGAAAATAGAAAACACCAAAGCCAAAAGGCAATCCAAAACCAAGAGCTTCCGCCCAAGGCGCTTTTAAGCTCTACTCCATACCAAATCGACTCTATTACAAAGAGTATAAGGGCCCAATACAGCAATCGTCCTACTCTTAGATAGGAGATTACCGGATGAGGCTGTATAGGCAGTTGGCTCCAATGCATGTTTAAAGATATAACTAATAACGGTTATCGAATAAAAAAATACACAAAAAGAGTGCCATCAAAACAACTCGGAATAAACCGACATTCTTGGTTCCAATCTTTTTGATTAATTTAACCACAACTAACAAACATTTCAATTATGAAGTCTCAGCATTTTGGTCTTTGGATTGCCCTTGGCGCCGGAATTGGCGTCGCCATGGGTACTGCTTTTGGGAATCCCGCCATAGGAGTGGCGCTAGGCGCTGGCGTAGGAACGGCCATTGGTAGCGTTATGCAGGCCCAGAATAAAAAGGACGCCGACGAGAATTCTGATAAAAGCTAAACCCAACCACTCCCGAGCATGACCACCCACCCTACGCAAAAGACCTACCCACATATAGTTTTATTGGTTTTGGCGATTTTTTTCGCCATTTCTTTTATTACCAACATCCTTAACTCCATCATCGTCGATGTAAAGGATAGCTACCAATTAAGCCTTACCGAAACCGGCTTTTTACCCTTTTCCTTTTTTATTGCTTATGGGGTCATGTCGATCCCGGCGGGGTTCTTAGCCGAACGTTTTTCTATTCGCAACCTTCTTGCAGCCTCGTTTGCCCTCATCGCGGCAGCCAGCCTGGTTTTTGTGTTGCTGCCCGACTATGGGGTGTTTAGCGTAACCCTGTTTATTTTAGGCTGCTGTATGGCTGTATTGCAAGTAATCATCAACCCCATGCTAAGGGCTGCTGGTGGTGCTCAGCATTTTGCATTTAATTCTGTGCTAGGCCAGCTAGCATTTGGCTTGGCTTCCTTTGCAAGCCCCTACTTATACATCTATTTGGTGGCAGAACAGCCGTGGGGCTTGGCTGCCTTATTGCGCTCTGTGGTACCAGAATCACTTCCCTGGGTGAGTTTATATCTGGTATTTGCCGTGATGGCGGTATTCTTTCTGCTTATCGTGTGGCTTACCAATTATCCAAACCTAGAACGGGCCGAAGACGAACGAGCTGGCAGCACAGCTTCTTACAAAGACCTTTTAAAAAACAAATATACCTGGCTGTTCTTCTTTGGTATCTTTTGCTACGTTGGGACAGAACAAGGCATTGGCAATTGGCTTTCGCAATACTTACAAAGTACCCATGGGGTAGATCCACAAACTACCGGAGCTACCACTGTCGCTTATTTTTGGGCCATGCTCACTTTTGGCTGTTTGCTCGGGCTGCTTGCCTTAAAGATCTGGGACAGTAGAAAGGTGCTCGTTGTGGCTACTTTGGCTACCATCGCATGCTTGTTGGCCGCATTGTACGGCTCTGCAGAGACGGCACTATACGCCTTTCCTGCCACAGGGTTTACCATTTCTGTGATGTGGTCCATCATCTTTTCGCTAGGGCTTAACTCGGTGAGCCACCATCATGGGTCGTTATCGGGCATCTTATGTACTGGGATTGCCGGTGGAGCAATCATGCCACTCATCGTCGGCCTGGTTGCCGATACAGGTGGTTTACGCCTTGGCATGCTGTTCTTATTGCTTCCCTTGGCTTATATTGGATCTATAGGTATTTGGGCGCGCCCCTTGGTGACCAATCAAACCCTTAGGCGTAAAACCAAGGCGGATGAGTAAAGTATTAGGAATCGACCTAGGCGGAACGGGCTTTAAAGCGGGTGTGGTACAAAACGGCCAGCTGATAAAGCAAACCCGCTTGGCGGTACATAGAGCGATGACCAGTGATGAACTGTTCGATGTTTTATTCGATTTAATCGATGGCTTTAAAGACCCAGAAGTAATTGCTGCTGGCGTAGGTGTTCCAGGCATCGTCAACCCAGAAGAAGGCAGTATCCATGATATTCAGAACCTTCCTGCTTGGGATGAAATTTATATTAAACAAATACTTGAAGACAAATACGCTATACCGTTTAATATCAACAATGATGCTAATTGTTTTACCTTGGCAGAGCATCGTTTTGGCAAAGGCCAACCCTACCAAAATATGGTAGGACTTTCTATAGGGACTGGGCTCGGCATGGGACTGATAATAGATGGCAAACTATACAACGGCTTGTTATGTGGCGCTGGCGAAATCGGGATGCTTAAGTACCTGGATGGGATTTTGGAAGAATACTGCGGTAGCTTCTTTTTTACAAGAGAATTCAACAGCGATGGTCGAGCCTTATTCGAACAAGCGCAGAAGGGTGATGCAACGGCACTGTTGGCCTACCACAAGTTTGGCAAACATATGGGCGAGGCTGTAAAGGCCATCTCCTACCTCTACGCACCAAATGCCATTGTTATGGGCGGTTCCATCGCCCAGGCATATTCGCTGTTTAAGCCCGGGATGGACCAGAGCCTTGCGAGCTTTGCTTACCCTAAGCAAATACAGCAGATGAAAATCCATGTTTCGGACCTTGCCCACAGCGCCATCCTGGGGGCTGCGGCGCTTTCTTATTGATTCCTTATCTTTAAAAAACTAAAACCAATCTTTTCGATCATGAAATCTTTAACCATCCTATTATTCTGCGGTTTGCTTACGCTTTCCTGTGGACAAAACAAAGAAGCAGAAGCTCAACCAGCCGATGTTGCTCCTAATACTACGGAGGCAGCACCCGAAGCTGATGCCGCAGCGCCCGATGCAGAGACAGAAACCGAGGCCAAGGCACCGGCTACCAATAATGCAACTAATATTAAAAATGATATCGACGCCATGGCGACAGCCATTATGCTGGCTTATGCCGATAAAGACGCAGAAGCCCTAGCCGATTTCTTTACGGACGATGCCGAGGCTTACCAGCCAAATGCTTCCATCGTAACAGGGAGAGAAAACATCCGAGACTTTTGGCAGGCCATGATCGACGTGGGCGCCGACCGTTTTGACATGACCATTAAAGAAGCTGTTGGCATGGGTTCTGTGGGCCATGCTAAAGGTGTATCAAGCCTATACATAGAAGAAGACCAGCTAATAGAAGAAACCAAATTTGTGGTTCTTCTTAAAAAAGTAAGTGGCCATTGGAAGATACAGACAGATGTTTGGAATTCTAATATGCCGTGTGTCTCCTTAGAAAACTAGTGACTCTAATGCGGTTTTTAATACTACTTTCCATTTTGCTCCTTCAAGCACAGGGATTTAGCCAATCCCGCCAAAAGCGCGAAGCAGACCTGCGTAAAGCCAACAAGCTGGAAGAAACCCATGTGTTTTTACAAGACGTAGAAGATTCTAACAAGCGAAACTTATACTACGTAGAGAATTATGACAGGCTAGGCAGAGTCATCGCTAAACGGACTTACAACAGGCTGGGGCGTTATCAGTCCTATTTGCATTTTGAGTACCCCACAGACAGTACTAGGGTGTTTATCAGTCTATCCGATGATGGCCGGGTGCTAAACAAGCTTCAAAAGCCTTACGACTTGCTGGACAGGCCATCTCCGACCCCACAATTCAACAAAAACAAAAACCTAAAGTTTGAATACAACACGCAAGGACAGCTAACCAAGGTTTGGCAGCTGAGCAAGTACGCCGACCGTTTGCGGGTCGAAAACGTATATTCGCCCGAAGGATGGTTGCTGGAAGAAACCCACCGCATCCCTCGAAAGGATGATGATCCGTATTATTTAACCTATTCCTATAGCCGGGATTCGAATGGCCTGATCGAACAGGTCGTTACCAAGCGAGATGATGGCACTATAGAATCTAAAGCGTTATATACGCATACGAGCTTTACAACTTCGCAAAAGCAAGGCGATTAGCAAATACCCCTTTCAGATTTAGTTGTATCTTTATTTGTAACTATAACTAATCAAATTTTAAGCATGAGATGCTTGCTGTTGCTTTGTCTATTAATGGCTTCTGCTATTCAGGCTCAAGACGATGTCTTGCCACAAATCACCTTATTTACAGATGTACTTGTCTATGATGGCACCACAGACCAATTACACGATTGGGACATCCTTGTGCAAGGCGATAAGATTATGCAGATTTCTGAAGAGCCGCTTATGGTCATTCAAACCTCCAACGTCAGTATCATTTCGGGACGGGGATGGGTTTTGATGTCTCCTCTGTCTTTTCGGCAGATTTTTGACCAAGCGGACGCAGAGTCATGTATCACGCCCGATAAGCAATTAGCGTTTGATGAATTTGTAACTGGACAACGGTGTATAGAGTCCGGAGGGCAGGCCGACTTTCTATTGATAGACTGCGGATCTTCGGCTCATAGCTGGCAAGTAGATTGCAGCTCATTTATTAAGGCCAATCTATCTGCGCAAGACCTGATTCCCCATCTAAAACTATTAATGATCGATGGCGAGATCTGTTACAAAAACCTAGAATTATAAACATGTCTGTAGTTAGCATCACTTTCTTTGGGGTGAGAGGCTCCATCCCCGTATGCGGATCGGAAGTTGCCCAATTTGGCGGAAACACCACCTGCATTGCATTTTTAAGAAAGAAGACCAACAGGATCTCTATTATGGACGCGGGCACCGGCATTCGCAACCTCGGCAAACATATCAACGAGCACTATCCAGAGCAAAGAGATTTAAACATCACCTTTAGCCACTTTCATTGGGATCATATCCAAGGCTTTCCGTTTTTCGACCCGGCTTATAATCCACAGATGACCATAGACATACAAGTTTTTGGTAAAGACATGCCAGAAGGAGATTTACGCAACATATTCTCCCGCCAAATGATGGAAGATTACTTTCCTGTTCCTTTGCAAGATATGGGGGCCCACTTTAATTTCAATTCATCGCCGCAACGGGTTTCTTATGGCGAAGGAGTGTCCATCGAAACAATCGAACAAAATCATCCTGGAGGTTCTTTCGGATTTAGAGTAGAAGTAGATGGTATTTGTTTTGTCATCTGCACAGACCACGAGCATGGTGATATGATAGAAGATCGTTTTGTCGAATTTTGCAGGGATGCCGACTTGCTTATCCACGATGCCCAGTATACTTCCGAAGAACTAAAAACGCATAAAGGATGGGGACACAGCAGTTACGACCAATGCATCGAGCTTGCAAAAAGGGCCGGAGTAAAACAATTGGTCCTCACCCACCACGACCCAGACCATAATGACGCATTTTTAAACAAGATGGAGACCTACTGCCAAGAACGCTTTCCCAATTGCCAGTTGGCTCGGGAAGGTATGACCATAGAACTTTAATGATATGAAAAGCACTCCTTTATTATTCGTGTTTTACATGTTTTCTTGCATTGCCTGGGCACAAGATGTAGAAGAACAGGAGCTTGAAGAAGGCCAGCCGAGTTTTGGAGGGGTAGACCAGGTCGATAACCGGATTAAATTAGACAGTGAACTCGCTCCGTTTATGGAGATGCAATTTTTAAGTCCCTATTTCGGCTTTAAGGAGCGAGTAAAGGATAAGACTGGGTTGAGCTTTGCCGTGGATTACAATTCGCTCTATATGAGTTCTACTGCCGATATAGGAGAAGGCCATGCCGGCAGCGGGGTGTTTCGATTTTATGGAAGCTGGGATCTTGTCGGCAAGGAGTCCGGTAACCTGGGGAGTTTTATATACAAAGTAGAACATAGACATGCTTATACAGACATTCCTCCTTCCGGTCTTGGCTTCGACATGGGTTACGCTGGCTTGGTTGCCTTAACCTTTAGCGACCAGCAATGGCGAGCAACCAATTTTTATTGGCGACAGCGTTTTGCGAAAGGTCGCATTGCCATGGTGGCGGGTTTTATGGATATGACCGATATTTTTGATGTGTATGCCTTGGCCAGTCCATGGACACATTTTAGCAATTATACTTTTTCTACTGGAAATGCGGCCGTCGCCTTACCCAACGATGGCTATTTAGGCATAGCCGCTGGAGGCTGGATTACTGACAACTTATATACCATCCTTGGCTTAGGAGATATCAATAGCGACCCTACCGATATCTTTAACGGCTTTGACACCTTCTTTAACGAAGGAGAATATTTTAAGCATTTTGAAGTGGGCTTTACCACCTCCAAAGAATATATCTTTTTAGACAATGTGCATGCTTCTTTTTGGCAGCGTGATGCCTCCTCTTTTACTGGAGACCCAAAAGGCTGGGGAATGGTCTTTTCCGGCACGACTTACATCAACAAAACCTATTTACCCTTTTTAAGGTATGCTTATTCTGAAGATGGCGGAGCCATCCTCTCCCATTCGCTTTCTACCGGAATTGGGTATCAACCGATCGAAGGAAGTCATATGCTGGGTTTTGGAGCTAACTGGGGACAGGTGAACGAAAATAGTTTTGGACCTGGTTTACAAGATCAATGGACCTTTGAACTCTTTCTAAGGCTTCATTTAACCAAGCTGATCACCTTTACTCCAGATTTTCAGTATTTGATAAACCCTGCGCTAAACCCAGACCAAGGCAGTGTCTTTTTGTTTGGAATCCGCGGTAGAATCGCCCTTTAACTATGACAAGTCGTTTATTTACATCCATAATTATCATAGGTAGTTTACTATTTATTTCTTGTCAGGAGAAGACCATGGAGGCCCTGCCGGATTTTACTCATGATAGTGACAAAGATTCGCCTAAGCCCTGGACACACGAAAAGTTTGACAATAATGACCAACAATGGACCTTTGCGCTCTTTGGTGATCTTACCGGCGGAGAACGCGATCGTATTTTCGAGATTGGCATAGCGCAATTAAACCTTTTAAAACCAGAGCTGATCGTAAATGTGGGTGACCTCATCGATGGAGATTACCAACAAGAGTCGGATTTGCATCAGCAGTGGGATTATTTCGATGAGCGGGCGGCAAAAGCCAAGGCCCCAGTGTTTTATGTAGGTGGCAATCACGACCTTACCAACGAAACCCTTTGGCAAGTCTGGGACGACCGATATGGAAGACGGTACTACCATTTTGTCTATAAGAATACCTTGTTTTTGATTTTGGATACAGAAGACAATACCCCCAAGCGCATACAAGAAATCGCTACCGCTCGAAGCAGAGCCATGGACAGTGTTGCCCAATTTGGATGGGAAATCCTAGACCAAACGTTGTATCATAATATGCCAGAACAGATTTCCGGAAACATAGGGGAAGAACAAGCTGCCTATTTTGAAACGGTAATCGCAGCCAACCCTGATGTATTGCATACCTTTATTTTTGTACATAAGGCCCCATGGAAAAACGAAGATCCGGAATTTGTAAGGATAGAGCAGGCCTTGTCCAAGCAACCTTACACCCTATTTAATGGACATAAGCACGCCTTCGACCATGAGCTGCGGAATGGTCGCGACTATATTCGACTAGCCACTACAGGCGGTGTCTTTTTACCCGATAACGGCCGATCTGCAGATCATGTCACTTTGGTTACGGTTAATCGCGAAGAAGCGACCATCGCACATTTGCTTATGGCTGGTATATTGGACAAAACAGGGAAGATCCCCCTTGGAGGGGAAAACTTGTGTTTTGAAGAAACGCTTTGCGACTAAGGCGAAACAAACAGATTTAATTAAATCCGAATAAACATGAAAAGAATTCTAATTGCATTTTTGGGTTTATGTTGTTTAGCAGCATGTAACAATGAGAAAAAAAATGCCGTACCAACCGATGACTATGATGTGGTGATACTCAATGGCCGTGTGATAGATCCTGAGACCGAGTTCGATGGCGTTCGAAATGTTGGGGTCAAGGATGGGATTATCGTAAGTATTACCGAAGAAGAAATTACGGGAACAGAAACCATCGATGCCACAGGGCATGTGGTTTCCCCAGGGTTTATAGACACTCAGGCACATTCTCACGGAAATCTTTGGGGCGTAAAGGTGATGTTAAGAGACGGAGTGACTTCCCCCATGGATTTAGAGTTTGGAAATATCAACTCGGCAGCCTGGTATGCGGAGCGAGAAGGGAGATGGCCAGTAAATTTCGCCGCTGCCGCCTCGCACGAAATGCACAGAATGAAAGTCTTAGATAAATTGCCGATGGATCAACCGATGGATGCTGAAGGTGGTCTATTGGCTCGATCCGATTCGTATAACGAAAATGGCATACCGGATTGGGCCGAAACCCAGTCCACCCTAGATCAAATCAACGAGATCATGGCAGGGATCGACGAAGAGTTGCGTCAAGGAGCCTTAACCGCGGCCTCTACCATGGGCTATATGGCCGTTGGAGCAAGTACCTTGGAAGTTTACAATTTACAGAAGGCCGCAGCCAACTACGGTCGCGCAAGCAGTTTCCATGTCCGCCTGCTAGGAAATTCTAAACCTCCCTATGAAGGAAATCTTGGTAACCTCGAACAAATGGCAAATGCAGCTAGTTTAGGAGCTCCTATGCTAATAAGCCACAACAACAATCAAGGCTGGTGGGAGATCGAGGAACGCGCCCAAGGAATGAGGGACCAAGGAATGAATGTGTGGTCCGAATACTATCCATATACATGTGGAAGCACAACCATTGGCTCTGAATTTTTAAAACCGGAAGGCATGAAATTGCTGGGATGGAATTACGAAGATATGGTTAACCCTCGAACCGGTGAAAATATGTCCGAAGAAGAATACAAACGAATTGTGGCAGAAGACCCAGGGTTTATTATCATCGCCTGCATCCCAGATAGAGAGGAGTGGCTCCCTTACTGGTTAGAAGTTCCACATATGACCGTTGCTGGCGATCAGATGCCTCCAGTTGACGAAAATGGCGATATACTTTCCTGGGAAGATCCATACGAAGCCTATGTAGGGCATCCTCGCACAGCAGGATCGCACGCCAAAACCCTCCGACTTGCTCGGGAATTGAATATTCCCTTGATGCAATTGATTGCACAAAATGCCTATTGGGCTGCAAAGCACTTAGGTGATGCTGGTCTTGAAGCCATGCAAAAAAGAGGACGGATGCAAGAAGGCATGGTAGCAGACATTACCATTTTTAACCCAGAGACCGTTACAGATAATGCAGGTTATAAAATCGGGTCTAATGGACTTCCATCTACCGGTATTCCCTATGTATTGGTTAATGGAGTACTAATGGTTAAAGATTCCAAAGTACAGGATGGCATCTATCCTGGACAAGCCATTCGCTATAAAGTAGAAGAACAGGGAAGATGGGTTCCACTAGAGAAAAAAGCCTATCTAGAAATGCTTTTAAAACCCGAGTTTCCGGAAGAATTGTTTGATCATGGTGCAGAATAAACAAAGAAGCGTAAAACAAAAAAGCCCGGACAAACCGGGCTTTTATATTTGATGTAACTAAAGGTTACTTCACTTCTTCGAAATCGACATCTTCTACATCGCTGCTTTCGGTGTCGTTGGCTTCGGCCTGTCCTGCACCTGCGTCGGCTCCGGGTTGCCCCTGAGCATCTGCCTGTGCTTTATAAAGCTCTTCTGAAGCTACTTTCCAAGCCTCGTTGATCTTATCTAAAGCAGGCTGAATAGTCTCTACCTCTTTAGTCTCATGGGCTTTCTTTAATTCTTCCAAAGCATCTTCGATTGGCTTCTTCTTATCATCGCTTAGCTTTTCACCAAACTCCTTAAGCTGCTTTTCTGTTTGGAAGATCATGGCGTCTGCCTCGTTGATCTTATCCACCTTTTCCTTGGCAGCTTTATCTGCTTCGGCATTGGCTTCAGCCTCGGCCTTCATCTTTTCGATCTCTTCGTCGGTTAAACCAGAAGAAGCCTCGATACGGATGTCCTGAGACTTGTTAGTAGCCTTATCTGTAGCGCTTACCTTGATGATTCCGTTGGCATCGATATCGAAGGTTACCTCGATTTGAGGCGTTCCTCTTGGTGCCGGTGGAATACCATCTAAGTGAAAACGACCGATGGTCTTATTGTCTCCCGCCATAGGGCGTTCTCCTTGCAATACATGGATCTCTACACTAGGCTGATTGTCTGCAGCTGTAGAAAAGACCTGGCTTTTCTTGGTCGGGATGGTGGTATTGGCGTCGATCAATTTGGTCATCACACTCCCCATGGTTTCGATACCTAAAGAAAGTGGAGTCACATCCAACAACAATACGTCTTTTACATCTCCGGTAAGTACCCCTCCCTGAATGGCGGCTCCAACGGCTACCACCTCATCTGGGTTTACCCCTTTACTTGGCGCCTTTCCGAAGAAACTCTCTACCGCTTCCTGCACCGCAGGGATACGTGTAGATCCTCCAACAAGGATAATTTCGTCGATATCACTCTTGCTTAATCCAGCAGATTTTAAGGCAGCCTCGCAAGGTGCGATGGTTCTTTTTACCAAATCGTCGATGAGCTGCTCGAACTTAGAGCGGCTTAAGGTCTTTACCAAGTGCTTTGGTCCGCTCGCTGTAGCAGTGATATACGGCAAATTGATTTCTGTCTGTGTAGACGCAGATAGTTCGATCTTAGCTTTCTCGGCAGCTTCCTTTAAACGTTGCAAAGCCATAGGATCTTTACGCAGGTCCATCTTCTCTTCGCTCTCAAACTCGTCTGCCAGCCAGTTGATTACTTTTTGATCTACATCATCTCCTCCGAGGTGGGTGTCTCCATCGGTAGCTAGCACCTCGAATACTCCGTCACCTAATTCTAGAATGGAAACATCATGGGTACCTCCTCCAAAGTCGAATACGACGATTTTTTGGTCGCTGTCCTTTTTGTCCATTCCATAGGCCAAGGCAGCAGCTGTAGGTTCGTTGATGATTCGTTCTACCTTAAGACCGGCGATTTCTCCGGCTTCTTTGGTAGCTTGTCTCTGACTATCGTTAAAATAAGCAGGAACGGTAATTACCGCACGGCTTACATCCTGTCCAAGGTAATCCTCGGCAGTCTTTTTCATTTTCTGAAGAATCATGGCACTAAGCTCCTGAGGCGTGTAAAGCCTTCCATCGATATCTACACGCGGAGTGTCGTTATCTCCTTTTACCACGCTATAGGCAGCGCGATCGGCTTCCTTGCTAGACTCAGAATACTTGTTTCCCATAAAACGCTTGATGGAAGCTATTGTTTTGGTCGGGTTGGTCACAGCCTGTCTTTTGGCCGGATCCCCTACCTTAATCTCTCCATCCTCTACAAACGCGATTACAGAAGGCGTAGTTCTTTTCCCTTCTGCATTCGGGATCACTGTAGGCTCGCTTCCTTCCATCACGGAAACGCAAGAGTTGGTGGTACCTAAATCGATTCCAATAATCTTACTCATAGTTTTTATATTAATCTTTAGTGTTGATCTAAATTATTTACGGTCTGCATAAGTCAAAGATGATGCCATTGGAAATCGGCTGACAGCCTGTCAGTTTTTAAAAGGAGGTATGTCAGCAGCGAACTCCGCAATTTATCATTCAAGACCCCAAATAGGGCCTTTTATGAATTCTTTAATAAGCTGTCATATTTGGTTCCAATGGGATTTTAATATCTTTAATCCACTAAATGTATGCTATGAGAACATTTGCCTTTGTTTTAACCTTACTGCTGTCTATTGCAGCTTATGGACAACAAGTTACCTTGGCCTGGGACGTTTCTGCTTCCATGCAAGATCGAGCCATCGAAAAAGAAATCGATTTTATCGCGGCCTATTTTAAAAAATACCCAGACATAGAGGTCAATTTGTTGCAATTCAACAACCTGCAAACCACCCTTCGGAACTATACCGTAACAGGAGGCGATTGGAGCGCATTAGAAGAGGCCATCAGGACAGCCAAGTACGATGGAGCCACTGCTTATGACATTCTGGGCAAGCAGACCTACTCTGGTGGGATGTTACTCTTTACCGATGGGAAAGAAAACTTAGAACGTGATCCTGTGCCTATTAAGGCTAGCCCGCTTTATGTAATCAATGGTAATGTAGACTGCGATCTGGAAAACTTGAAATTTTTGGCGCTATCCAACAAAGGCCGCTACATCGGGCTTGACATTCGAGATGTCGAGAAACCGGTAGAAAAACGCATGATGCTATACAAAGGGAGTGTGGTCTCTGATAGCGATGGACAACCCATACAAATCAGTGTAAAGGAAAGCGGAGAGACGGTTACCATAGAACGATCTGGTCCCTACCAAATACCCGCCAATCCAGGAGATGTGCTCGTGTTTAGCAGCCCTGGATTAGAAGCCGTAGAGCGGACCCTGGATAGCATCAACACCATTAATGTGTACTTAAAGGGGGATGGAATACAGCTAGACGAGGTCTATTTGGAGAACGATCGCAAGCGCGACCCTAATCAAAAGGCCATCGTAGACGGTACGGTTGTAAGCAAAGATATGCAGGGGTATGCGGTACAAAGTATAGGCGAAGAAGATATCAATACTGGGCAGGCAACCATATCGCGTGCCGTACAAGGAAAATTTTCTGGAGTTACCGCTGGCGTAAACCAAGACATAAGCCAATCTGTGATTAGAGGGCAGATGTCCATCTTTAACAATAATTACCCGTTAGTCATCATCGACGGTGCCCCTGTTGCACGCTCCTACTCTGGTGCGGGATCCGGTATTGGGCTGCAACTGGCCGATTTTATCGATGTGAACAATGTAGCAGATGTGACCGTCTTAAAAGGGTTTGCCGCCACCAACAAGTATGGCTCGGAAGGGTCTAATGGGGTGGTTTTGATTACCACCAAGATGGCGGCCGAACGACAAAAAGCCGGTGCTAGCGGAACGACCCTAGGCAATACGAGTACTTATCAGGGTAAAGCCTTAACAGAAGTGGCGCCCTATACGACCTCCTATTTAAACGCCATAGCGCAGACGCCTAGCCAAAGTGCAGCCTACCAGATGTATTATAAACAACGTGACTACCTCGGCGATAACCCTGCGTATCTGCCAGATCTGTACAATCATTTTTTAAACAAAAATCCCATACTGGCGCAACAGATCGCCTACAGTGCCATAGAGAAAGAGAATCGATCTCTGGCCGAATTACGGGGACTGATACTGCGTAGCAAACACCCACAATTAACCCTAGACTTAGCCAATGCGCAACTAGAGTCGTTTCCACAACAGATACAGTCTTATATGGATGTAGCCTTGGCCAACAAACAAGCTGGGAACTACCAATTGGCTTTAGATATTTTATTAGGGATAGAAAAAGGAACCATCAATCCCAATTTAGATTTTACAGCCCTGCAAGCTACAGCCTACCATGAGATCTGTTCTTTGGTGGCGGCACATCGCAGCAAACTCAATACCAGTGCTCTTAGAGTGGCACATTTGCAAAAAAATGCCCTAGATGCCCGGATCGTTTTTGAGTGGAGCCAACCCAGCAGCCAGTTCGAATTGCAATTTGTAAACCCGGAAAAGCGCTACTTTACCTGGGAGCATACCCTCAATAACGAAGCCAGATTAAAGGAGGAAAAACTACAGGGGTTTTATAGTGAGGAATTTGAAGTAACAGGTGGAGAGCCAGGCGTGTGGATCGTAAATGTGAAATATTTGGGGAACGAAGAACAACAAGATACCAGCCCAACCTTTTTACGCTGCACCATCTACCACGATTTTGGAACCGATAAACAACGCAAGGAACAAAGAATCATAACATTACATCGCATCGGGCAAGAGAACCAAGCGGTTCGACTTACTACCGCAAACTAGATTTGCCGCCTTTCGCGCTCGCGTTTGATAAGGTCTAACTCTCGGCTGGTTTGCCCAGCCACAGAGGTGTTTTCTTCGGCACGTCGAATTAAATAAGGCATTACATCCTTTACCGGACCAAACGGAATGTACTTGGCTACGTTGTAGCCCACTGCAGCCAAGTTATACGTAATATGGTCGCTCATGCCATACAATTGCCCAAACCAGACTCGCTCATCGTTTCTGCGCAGGCCTTTTGCGGCCATAATTTCCATAGCCAAATAACTGCTACGTTCGTTATGTGTCCCTAAGAACAAGTAAATCTCGTTGATGTGATCCATGATATACTGCATCACGGTGTTGAAGTTCTGATCTGAAGCCTCCTTACTGGGGCATATAGGAGTTGGATAACCTTTATCGGCCGCTCGCTCGTTTTCCTTTTCCATATAAGCTCCTCGGACCACCTTAAAGCCTAACTTAAAGCCTTCGCTTTTAGCGTGCTGATGCAATTCCTTTAAATAATCCAATCGATCCCAACGATAGCACTGCAGCGTATTATAAACCACCGCCTTTTCCTTGTTGTATTTGCGCATCATCGCTTCGCAAAGTTCGTCGGCGGCCAATTGCATCCAACTTTCTTCCGCATCGATTAACAAAGCAATTCCAGCGGCAGCGGCCTCGGCACAGATTTGGTCATAGCGCTCCACAATACGCTCCCACTCTGCTTCTTCAACGCTGTTTAACGGCGTACCCTCACTTTTCTTTTGCCAGATTTCGAAACGTCCAATACCCGTCGGTTTAAATACAGAAAACGGCATGGCTTCCTTTTCTTTCGCAAATTCGGTAAGCTCCAATACCTTGGCTGCGGTTTTATCGAACTGAGCCTCTTCCTCTTTCCCTTCGACAGAATAATCGAGCACAGAGTGCACTCCGGCCTGTTGCAAATTATCTACCACCGGCATACAATCGGACTCGCTAACCCCACCGCAAAAATGGTCGAAAACCGTAGAACGAATAAGACCTTCTACAGGAAGGCTCACATTTAAGGCAAACTTAGTGACAGCGGTGCCAATGCGCACCAATGGCTCTTTGGAGATCATCTTAAACAAAAAATAGGCCCGCTCTAATTGGGCATCGCTTTTAAGCTTAAAAGCGGTAGCGGTGTTGTCGAAAATGGGATTTTGTTCCATAGGCGAAATTATAACACAAATATAGCTAGATTTGAATTCTGAAAAGAGCCAAATGCAAGCAGCTATAAAGAAAATAATCAAAGAGCAGGGGTCTGTTTATGCCGACACAAATCGATGGGCTGCTCTGCAGGCGCGCATCGATCAATTAAATCCATCCAAGGTATTTGTTTTAGTAGATGCAAATACCCAAGAACATTGTCTGCCTTATTTTAAAGAACAACTAAGCGATGGACTTCGTTTCGAGCTTTTAGCGATTCCGGCCGGAGAGGAACACAAGACCATAGCGACCTGTTTGACGGTTTGGCAGCAATTGTCGGACCGTGGCGCAGACCGAAAGAGTTTAATCATAAACCTTGGAGGTGGTATGGTAACAGATCTTGGCGGTTTTGTAGGCTGTACTTACCGCAGAGGGATCCGCTTTATCAATGTTCCTACTACCCTACTGGCCATGGTCGATGCCTCCGTTGGGGGTAAAACCGGAGTCGACCTTGGTGTATTAAAAAATCAAATAGGCGTCATCCGCCTGCCGGAAGCCGTAATTGTAGACCCAGCCTTTTTAGACACCCTCCCTGTGGACGAATATCGATCTGGGATGGCAGAGGTGATTAAGCATGGCTGTATCAGCACCAAGAACTATACTTTAGAGGCCTTTAAGATAAACAAAGAGCACAGAGGCAAACAGTTAGACTTAATTTGGGAGTCCATTGTTTTAAAGGACAAAATAATCTCTGAAGACCCATTAGAGCATGGCATTCGCAAAGCGCTAAACTTTGGCCATACCCTAGGGCATGCCATAGAATCTTACCGTTTAAGCAGCCCACTACCTTCTTTGCTACACGGTGAGGCCATAGCGATCGGGATGATTTTAGAGCTGTTTATTTCGGTGCAACTACAAGGATTTCCACAGGCCGAATTGGATATGATTTCACAACATGTTGTTGCCTTGTATGGGAAAAATGATTTTTCTGCAGAAGCTATCGATCGAATTATCGAGCTGCTCATCCATGATAAAAAGAACAGCCACGGCAAGGTGCTTTTTGTACTCCTAGAAAATTACGGAGCGCCCCACCTCGACCAGACAGTTAACTATAGGAATTTGTAAAATTTGAATATTATAAATTCTCTATAATCTAACTAACACTACAATCATGAAACGCATGATCGTCGATTACAAAAAATTGACCCCCGCGATCCTCAATCTTTTGGTAGCCAAATATCCAGATGGCTATAATGATGATGATATCATCAGTTTTCGCAATGCCAAAAATGAACTAATCGAGGCTGTAGAAGTGCGGACCGAGGAAGTGATTTATCTGGTTAAGGTAAGCTCGACACTCATATCCCATATGGAAGGGTACACCGAAGATTATTCCGAAGGCGAGATGGATAAAATGTCTGCCTCCCAGGATGAAATGGCCTTAGAAGAATAACTTATTAGTATACTAGGCGATATCCTGGAAAATAGAGTGCATTAAACGCTTTTTGTCGTTAATGCTCTCTTCTAAGGAAATCATGGTCTCTGTCCGTGTCACCCCATCGATGTCGTCTACCAGGTAGATAATTTCCTTAGCATGGCTGGTATCACGAGCACGAATCTTACAAAAGATATTAAACTTCCCAGTGGTAACGTGGGCTACAGTCACATAAGGAATCTCGCTAATGCGCTCTAAAACAAATTGGGTCTGAGAGGTTTTTTGAAGAAAGATACCCACATAGGCGATAAACGAATAGCCTAACTTTTTATAGTCTAAGGTTAACGAAGACCCGATAATAATCCCGGCCTCTTCCATCTTCTTTACTCGAACATGAACAGTCCCCGCAGAGATTTGCAGTCGCTTCGCAATATCCGTAAAAGGTGTACGGGTATTCTCGATTAGCATATCAAGAATCTGATGGTCGGTTTCGTCTAGTTTAAATTTCGCCATGGTAGTTGCAGGATTTAGACTTCAAAAATAAAAAAGATTGCAATCTAAATTTTACATATTCGCAAAAAATTCACGATTTGGCGGATATTTTTCAGCAATTGTTAACAATTTCTCATTTTCGAAAACGTTTTCGTAAGAATTCACTAATATTTCCGCGCCTTCTAAATCAACTTCTTTATGTCCAAAATAGCTTTTATCTACACCTAATTTGCAGATAATAGGCACTAAAACGATCTCGCCTGCATCTAGGCATTCATCATATTGAACAGCCAAATCCTGGACCTGACCACTTCCGTTAAATACTCCATTGCGGAATATTAGGTCGAAATAATTCTTTTTGTTCTCTGGTAAGAGATCATAAGAAACAGGAATCGAATGGTCCGGAGGGAAACCAAGAAGCAATAACAAAGCTTTAAATACATGTTCTCGGGCAAGTTCGCGAGAATAGTCATCGGCCATATGCCCAGCTTCGAATAAAATCGTTGGTGTTCCAAGCTTCTGAAAGCTGTCGCCAACGCAATTCGGATTAAAGCTATCGTCATAACGCCCTATCATACCTGGCAACATATGCCCGAGCCCAGCTATCATGCGATCTATATGTTTGATAGCAGTCCGCCTGGCCGGTGTTATGGAACACTCCTCATCGGCCGCGGGTGCCAAGAAGGACAAAGCCGCGGGTTTGCCATGCGTAAAACCATAGATGCTTCGCTGGTCGTGTAGATTTAGGCATAAGTCGGGCTTAACCTGCTTGTAATACTGCAAAAGAATTCGGCTTTCTGGCTGTGTCAAGTCTTGTGCATCTCGATTTAGGTCGATATTATTCGCGTTTTCGCGCGTGTATGCAGCAGAACCATCAGGATTTAACTGTAAAACCAGGTGTAAACGGTACTTTTTTAAAACCTCATCGACCATTTCGGCGGCGGTTGGCACCTCGGTTAGCAGGTTTATAAGGTCGATTATTGCCTTGGTTGTTGTCGATTCGTTGCCATGCATCTGCGACCATCCTAAAATCTTGGTTGATCCAGACCCAATTTCGACTGCGTAAATCGACTTTCCTAGAACCGATTTTCCCAGTTCCAAAACAGTAGAATTGGCGGGTAAATTTTCCAACCAATTATTCACAGATTCCGGGGGGAGATACCGCCCAGAAATCGTCGCTTCTTTACTAAGGTCTATACAGCTTTGTAACATCATTAACTCGCTATCGCTTTCCAAAGGTACATATACCGCTGTTTACATTTGTAAACAAATTCTAAGGCTATTCTGTAGCCTCATGTAAACATTATTCTAGGCAATTCGGGGGTATTTCTTACAATTCACAACAAGCACTACTATTTCGAATGTTATTTTATTATATTTCAGTAAATTACATATTATTACTTAAAGTATTATTTTATTCTAATTTGAATATTTAGTATACTAAACAAACCATTATCGCGTTAAATGGTTACTTTTGTAACAGGCCACAGGGCTTAGTGCACTTGACAATGGTAAACTCGCAAGAATTCGGTAAAAGACTGCAAAAAATCATGGATCACCATGGGATTAGTGCTACTGCATTTGCCGAAAAATTAGGCATCAATCGCTCGACTATTTCCCACCTCTTATCGGGTAGAAATAAGCCTAGTTTGGATGTGGTCATGAAAGTGCTTCAGGCCTACCCCGAAGTAGAGCTCTATTGGCTACTAAATGGGACTGGCCACTTCCCTTCCACTTCTACTACCCAAAGAACTACAAATCCGAAAACGCAGATCCAACTAGAGGCCATTCCAAACGAAGCAGAGGCGATAATTCCGCCAAAAGCCGCTTCAGAAACAGAAAAACCTATAGATAGAGTGGTTATTTTCTTTAAGGACGGCAGTTTTAAATCTTATCAGTAAGGCTTCTTCCCTCATTTTTTCGGAAATTTGTGCTTTATCCGCATTATGAAGCCCTTTTACCTGCTTTTATTACTCCTGTGTATAGGTTGTTATCAACCTCAGCGTAATTGCGAACAGTTCCGTACAGGGACGTTTACATTCGAAGCCATGCTGGGAACAGAGGTAGAAACCACCACCTTTGTGCGCAATGACACCTTAGAGATCGATTATTTTCGCGGGAGGGCGGATACTGCCAGCATACGTTGGATCAACGATTGCGAGTATATCGTAAAGAAGCTAAACCCAAAGAATCGAGCCGAGGAAAAGGCCATCCATATGAAGATTCTTACCACAGATGGCGATAATTACACCTTCGAATACAACATAGTGGGCGATTCTAAGAAGGCCAAGGGAACTGCTACAAAGACGTCAGAGAAATCGCTTTAAGCAACAAATTACTTAAAACAGCAGGGTCTGCCCTTCATCATCCGTATCTGGATCAGGATCGGTTGATGTTTTGGCTGGTTTAGCTGGTTCATCAGCTGGCTTAGCATCTTCTGCAGCTAGCGTTTGTTCGTCCACAACTTCTATCTCATCGGGCGGCGTTTCCGAAGGTATATCGTACGGCAAGGGATCCATACTAGCTATTTCCAGCACCTTGTTTTTGGTAAGCTGGTTCCCCATGGCGGTAATTCCTTTGATGGAGATGAATTCTTCCAAGTCGATCACCAAATCATCTTTGCGCTCCTTCCCGCGTTCCTTGACAAAGGTCACCGAGGCCTGTGGACGGTAGTCTGTAAATATTCGCTCCAAATAACTCTTAGGGTGATCTGTGGTGATAGATTCGACCTTGTCTGGGTTGTCGATAAGGAAGCGTTTTACATAGAATAACTCCTTCTCGCCCTCCCAGTAAATGGCCGTTAGAGGCTTTTTAGGCTCCCACTTCTCCAAGACGATCATGTCGTCATCAAAGCGCATGGTAAGCTCGGGGATTACCGTTCTAACCGTCCCGTTTTGCTTTACGATGAGCAGCCGGTCTTCTGAAGTAAACTCGCCTAATAACTCTCCTCGGTCGTCTACATTAAGGCGTTGTACGGTATCGTCGAACCAAATCCTTCGGGGCTTTAAGGTAGAAAGACCCTTTTCTTTAAGCTCCACGCGGTTTACAGAATATTTGGTAACAATGTTTCCTTTAGACCCCCGTCCTTTTACCAGCACATCGGCAAAATCCAATTCGAACTTTAATTTTTTTATACTGCCGGTTTGCCTTAACAGTACCGAAACGCGTTCGGCCTCCCCATTGGGGTTGGCCGTAAGATAGTACACCTTACTGCCTTTATTGCCTGCAGTGAGGTCATAGAGCTTGTCGCGGGTGATGGCCGTAACTGCAAAGCGCTTTACATAAGTAGAACCCCTTGTGCCATCCTTGTATATCATATTATAGATGGTGCGACTGTCCTTCTTTTTAAATACGGCCACATGTATGATGCCTTTACCGATAAATATCTTGGTATCTACCTTGGTCACCATCATCTGGCCCTCCTTGGTAAAGACGATAATGTCGTCGATGTCGCTGCAATCGGTTACATATTCCTCCCGACGCATGCTCGTCCCGATAAAGCCTTCTTCTCTGTTTACATAGAGCTTGGTGTTACGTATCACCACCTTGGTGCGCTCTATATCGTCGAATATTTTAATTTCAGTCTTACGCTCTTTCCCTGCGCCGTACTCCTTTTTAAGGCGCTTAAAATAGTCAATGGCGTAAGTAATTAGGTTATCCAAATGATGCTTCACCTCGGCTATACGCTCTTCCAGGGCATCAATGCGCTGCTGGGCCTTATCTATATCGAATTTAGAAATACGCTTGATGCGAATCTCGGTAAGCCGAACGATGTCCTCTTCGGTCACCGCGCGCTTCAAATGTTTGATATGTGGTTTTAATCCCTTGTCGATGGCAGCGATTACGCCTTCCCAAGTTTCCTCTTCTTCGATGTCACGGTAAATTCGCTTTTCGATAAAGATGCGTTCTAGGGAAGCAAAATGCCACTGCTCTTCCAGCTCGTTGAGCTGAATTTCTAATTCACTTTTGAGCAATTGTACAGTGCGATCTGTAGAACGTCGCAACATCTCCGTAACCCCTATAAACAAAGGCTTATTATCTTCAATAACACAACCCAAAGGCGAAATGGAAGTTTCGCAATTGGTAAAGGCATACAAGGCGTCGATGGTTTTGTCTGGGGATATCCCTCCTGGCAAATGCACCAAAATCTCTACTTCGGCAGCGGTATTGTCCTCGATTTTCTTGACCTTGATTTTTCCCTTGTCGTTGGCCTTTAGAATAGAATCGATTAAACTGGTGGTGGTCGTACCAAATGGCGTCTCGGTAATAACCAGGGTGTTTTTGTTGAGTTGATTGATTCGGGCCCTGCTTCGGATCTTTCCGCCGCGCAAACCATCGTTGTAATTGGTGGCGTCCATGATCCCTCCGGTAGGGAAATCGGGCACCAATTTAAAGCGCTTGCCTTGCAGGTGTTTTATAGAGGCATCGATTAGCTCTATAAAGTTGTGCGGCATGATCTTGGTCGAAAGCCCCACTGCAATTCCCTCGGCCCCTTGCGCAAGCAATAACGGAAACATCACGGGAAGATTGATCGGCTCTTTTTTACGACCGTCGTAAGAAGCCTGCCAGTGGGTAATCTTAGGGTTGTACACCACATCTAAGGCAAACTTAGAGAGCCTAGCTTCTATATATCTCGAGGCGGCGGCCCGGTCTCCTGTAAGGATGTTCCCCCAGTTTCCTTGGGTGTCGATAAGCAGGTCCTTTTGCCCGATCTGTACCATGGCATCGGCTATACTGGCGTCGCCATGTGGGTGGTACTGCATGGTATGCCCAACGATGTTTGCCACTTTATTGTAACGACCATCGTCCAGGTCTTTCATAGAGTGCATAATCCTGCGCTGTACAGGCTTAAAACCATCTTCGATAGCAGGAACAGCTCGCTCTAAAATTACATAACTGGCATAGTCCAAAAACCAATCGCGATACATCCCAGTAACTCTGGTAATGGTTTCGCCGGTATCGGGTGACAGCTCTTGCTGGTTTTGATCTTCTGCTTCTAGCTCTTCGCTCATGGACTACTCCTCTACTTTATCCAATTCTACTTTTAGGTTGTTGATGATGAACTCTTGGCGGTCTGGGGTGTTTTTACCCATATAGAACTTAAGCAATTCTTCTATACTCATGGCTTTGTCCAGCATCACTGGGTCCAGACGTATATCCTGCCCGATAAAATGCTTAAACTCATCGGGAGAGATTTCCCCCAACCCTTTAAATCGAGTGATTTCTGGCTTGGGCTTAAGCTTATTTATTGCATCGACCCGTTCTTGTTCGGAATAACAATAGATGGTCTCCTTTTTGTTGCGCACGCGGAATAAGGGCGTCTGCAGTATATACAAATGGCCTTCTTTAATCAGCTCTGGGAAGAATTGTAAAAAGAAGGTGATGAGCAGCAGTCGAATGTGCATCCCGTCAACATCGGCATCGGTGGCGATCACAATATTGTTGTACCTCAAATCCTCTAGGGAGTCTTCTATATTGAGGGCCGCTTGCAAGAGATTGAATTCTTCGTTCTCGTAAACGATTTTTTTGCTTAGCCCATAACTGTTAAGCGGTTTTCCCTTTAGGCTAAATACCGCCTGGGTATTCACATCGCGGCTTTTGGTGATACTCCCGCTGGCAGAGTCTCCCTCCGTGATAAACAGGGTAGTCTCTAGGCTGCGTTCGTTTTTAGAATCGCCCAGATGCACGCGGCAATCCCGTAATTTTTTATTGTGCAGGCTGGCTTTTTTTGCACGTTCTTTTGCCAGTTTTCTAATCCCGCTTAACTCTTTGCGTTCTTTCTCTGCCTGCTGAATCTTTTTCTGAATGGACTCGGCAATCTGCGGGTTTTTATGCAGGTAGTTATCTAGCTGGGTCTTGACAAAATCGTTGATGTAGGTTCGGACTGTGGGCAGACCTCCGCCCATCTCTGTAGAACCCAATTTGGTTTTGGTCTGACTCTCGAACACCGGCTCCATCACCTTGATGCTGATGGCTGCTACGATGCTTTTTCTAACATCGCTGGCCTCGTAATTACGACCGTAATATTCGCGGATGGTTTTTACGATACTCTCGCGGAACGCCGCTTGATGTGTCCCTCCTTGGGTGGTGTTTTGCCCATTTACAAAGCTGTGGTACTGCTCGCTGTATTGTGTCCGGCTATGGGTGATGGCCACTTCTATGTCGTTTCCACGTAGGTGGATTACAGGATAAAGCATATCCTCCGCAGACATATTGTCTTCCAAAAGATCCTTTAAACCATTTTTAGACTGAAATTTTTCGCCGTTAAAATCTATGGTCAAACCCGGATTGAGGTAGACATAGTTCTTCAGCATACGGGCCACATACTCTACCCGGTATTTGTAGTTTTTAAAAATGGTGCTATCTGGAATAAAAACAACCTGAGTTCCTTTTCGCTTACTGGTTTCCTCCAGGGCAGCATCCTCTTTTAATTCTCCTAACTCGAAAGCGGCTCGTTTAAGTTGTCCATCTCTAACAGACTCTACGGTAAAGGAAGAAGAGAGCGCGTTAACCGCCTTGGTCCCTACCCCGTTTAAGCCCACAGATTTTTTGAAGGCACGGGTGTCATACTTCCCTCCCGTATTCATCTTAGAAACCACGTCTACTACTTTCCCTAGCGGAATTCCACGGCCATAGTCTCGGACTTTTACCTCCTTGTCCTTAATGCGGATCTCGATGGTCTTACCAACTCCCATAACGAATTCGTCAATGGAGTTATCCAAGACTTCCTTAAGCAAAATATAGATCCCATCGTCGGGCGAAGAGCCATCGCCTAATTTACCGATATACATCCCAGGGCGCATACGGATATGCTCCTTCCAATCGAGGGAACGAATGTTATCTTCGGTATATTGCGTTTGGGCCATAAGCAGGGATGTAGCTTGGCTAAGATAAAATTTCGATCAAAGATTTAAAACCGCTCTTGTTTAAAGTAATTAACAAAAGTCGAGGGGTAATTGTTAAGAAAACCGAGCTAAAATGCCGTTTAAACGTTGAAGCGGAAGTGCATCACGTCGCCATCCTGAACCACATAATCCTTCCCTTCTACACCTAACTTTCCGGCTTCCCGCACTTTAGCTTCGCTACCCAATTCTGCATAGACATCGAAAGGGATCACCTCTGCTCTGATAAAGCCCTTTTCGAAGTCGGTGTGGATCACTCCTGCAGCCTGAGGCGCAGTGGCACCGATAAATACGGTCCAAGCACGGACTTCCTTTTCTCCCGCCGTAAAATAGGTCTGTAGGTTTAGCAATTTATAGGCGCTTCGAATCAGCTTGGCAGATCCCGGTTCTTCCAAACCTAAATCTTCCAAAAACATTTGGCGTTCCTCGTAGGTCTCCAACTCGGTGATATCGGCCTCTGTCGCAACGGCCAAGACCAAGACCTCTGCTTGCTCGTCGGCTACAGCAGCACGCACTTGCTCTACATAGGCATTACCTGTGGCAGCAGCAGCCTCGTCTACATTGCAAACGTAGAGTACCGGTTTATCGGTAATCAGTTGCAATTGGGCTACGAACTCTTCCCGTTCTTTGTCGGTTAAATCTATGGCACGGACAGAAATACCGCTTTCCAGACCCGCTTTTACACGATCCAAAATGGCTTGTTCTCTCTGAGCTTCCTTATTCCCGGTACGAGCAGCACGAAATACTTTCTCTACACGTTTTTCTACGGTTTCTAAGTCCTTTAGCTGAAGCTCTATGTCGATGGTCTCCTTATCGCGAACCGGGTCGATGGTTTCGTCTACGTGGGTGATGTTTTCGTTATCGAAACAACGCAGTACATGCAGGATCGCATCGGTCTCACGGATATTACCCAGAAACTGATTCCCCAAACCTTCTCCTTTACTAGCTCCTTTTACCAGCCCAGCGATATCCACAATCTCCACAGTTGCCGGCACTACGCGCTGCGGGTTCACCAATTCTTCCAACTTCTCCAATCGTGGATCGGGCACATTTACCACACCTACGTTTGGTTCTATGGTACAGAAGGGAAAATTAGCGCTCTGTGCCTTGGCGTTAGACAGGCAATTAAACAAAGTCGATTTTCCTACATTGGGTAATCCTACAATTCCGGCTTTCATACTGGGTGCTTTTTGGCGGTGCAAATATAGGGTTTCCTGCCCTATTTTAGACATGCAATTGTATTAGAACTCTTTAGAATTTTGTATTTTTATTGGATATGTCGATTCGCAATTCTATTAAACACTTTACATTATGAGAACAGTCATTACCCTAATCTTTCTGCTCGCTTTTACACCTTGTGTTTTGGGACAAGAAGTAGAAGGCGTACAAAAGGAAACCACCGTTAAAACCGTCACCACAAAAGGCCTCACCACAGAGGTAACTACCACCGAAGAAACCAAGGAGACTAAAAGCGCTATCGTTTTAGAAAAAAATGATAAGTCCGAAGATGCCAACTTCACACCCCAGACCGGGAACACAAATAGTGATTCTAAGCAAAATAGCACCGTTTCGGATAATTCCAAGAACGCTGCAGCCATGGTGGCATTAAAGGAAAAGCAAGAACGAGAACTGGCTGCTTCCAAAAAGGCCTTGGAAGAAGAAGCCCGTGTCAAACAAAAAGCCAAAGAGGAAGCCTACCGAAAGCAAAAAGAAGAAGAGGTTAAAAAGCGAAAAGCAGCTTTAGAAAAACGCCCCGATGGGATGGCAAAGCTTAAGAAGGACAACTGACTTTGTTAAAAATTATAAAATTGCGCCTCATTGATGTGCAATTAGACTATATTTAAGCCTATAATTAACTAAATGAAACATTACATGAAACGAATAATTCTAACTTTAAGTTTGGTAGTGGCTTTTAGCATTTCTGCTCAAGCCCAGAATGACTCCGACTCCCGAAGCGTAAACACCGAAGAGGTTAAAAAGGAAGTCAAAAGCGATGCCAATGTAAAGGCCAATAAGGCCAAGTATGACAAGGACAAGGCAAAAAGCAAAGCTAAGTCTGATAAGGACAAGGCAAAAAGTAAATCCATGTCTAGTTATAATTCAAAATCTGATGCCGCTAATGCCAAGAAACGTTCTGATGCAGAGGTAAAGAAAACCAAGAAAACGGTAAAAAAAGCAGAGGTTAAAAAAGCCGACGCTTCCAAAGCCGCCAAAGAAGCCGAGAAAAAGGCAAAACAACCAAAGATCGACAATTAATGATCTTGGGATAACAACCCGCTGACAGTTTGATGGTAAGCATCGAACTCGATCAAATCGTTATGAGACCCTCCCGATATGGTCACCAACTTAAGTTGGGCCTGCGGGAGGGTTTCTTTTAATCTGGTAGAATTGTCATAAGGCACTATGGCGTCCTCGGTGCCATGTATTAGGGTAACCGGCGCATTGGTCCGAGCCAAATGCTGATAGCTCGGGAAATGGTACTTCAACAACCAACGAACCGGTAAAAACCAATAGCGCTTGGCTGCCACCGCTCCTAAACTATAAAAGGGAGCTTCCAATATGACCTGACCAGGATGGTATTTGGCGCTCATAGCGCTTGCGAATGCAGTCCCCAAGCTCCTACCATATAGGACAATTTGTTCTTCCGGATAATACTCCTGTGCTTTTTGGTACCATAAGCCAGCATCTGCATACATGGCTGCTTCGGACATGTCGCCGCTACTCTTTCCATAGGTCCGGTAATCCATCACCAAAACATCATAATTATAGCGGGCAAAATAGGCGACTACTTCGCCCCAGCGATCCAAATCGCCAGAATTACCATGGTAATACAAAATAATACCCTTGGCATTATTTACGGGAAAATAAAGCCCGTTTAGCCGTGCGCCGTCTTCCGTATCGATAAACAGCTCCTCGAAGGGTCGATCGAAGCTAAATACATGATCGACCTCCAGGGTGGTTGGTAAAAAGATAAGACGTTCTTGAAGTAGGGCCATTGCGATTACCGCAAAGATATAAATTGCCAAGATGCCACCGACTCTTTTACGCCAGCGCCTCATAGTGTTTTAGATTGTAGCCCAGGATGACTAGTGGTACTGAGATCTACTTCTTTTCTTTTATGGTGAATGATCTCTGCCAAAATTCGGTGGTAACTCTCGTAGGTGTGCAGGTTTTTATGCCCCCCTCCTATTACTGGCCACAAGCGCGTCTGCTTTGGACGAATCTTAGAAAGCTTAATGCTGCTTTTAAAGGGGATCAGTTTGTCGTTGGTTCCATGGATAATATGCACCGGACAATTCACGTACTTCATCCACTTATAGGTGGGCATGGGGAAGCGCATAATAACAGACAAGGGCATAAAGGGCATATAGCGCTTCGTTACCTTCTTTAAACTGTAATAGGGTGCATCGAGAATAAGCATTTTGGGGTTGTTGGTAGAGGCCAATTTGGTCGCAAAACCAGACCCGAGCGATCGACCATATAAAATGATGTATTGCTCCTTTACCCGCTCTCGAATTTTATTGTAAACCGCTTGCATATCGTGTTTAATGGCCTTTTGGGTTCGCCGGCCAGTGCTCTTGCCAAAGCCTCTATAGTCGATCATAAACACATCGTACCCATGGCGCGTAAAGTCTACGGCAAACTTGCCCCAGCCTTTCATACTCTTAGAATTGCCTTTCAGGTAAAGCACCACCCCCTGTGGATTCTCGCACATAAAATGCAGGCCATTTATTACAGCTCCGTCTCGGGTTTCCATATTGTACTCCTCAACCTTTTGGTTTTCGTATAGGAACTGAAAATCCTTGGGCAACTTCTCAGGCCTAAATAGGAATACCTCCTGCAAATAATACAGGGCAATGCTGATGACCACGTATCCGATCGCCAGCCAAATCGCTAAGTGCAACCACCATGGCATGCTACTAAGTTAAGAAAACACCTATGAAAAAGAAGCGTACCTTTACTTTAGAAGTTATCAGCATGAAAGAAAAACAAGCCTTAAGCTACGATCACAGTGCATTGTTAGTGTCCAGCTTGCAGCAAAGTGTCACTTTTTATAAAGATATATTGCAATTAACAGAATTGGAAACACCCTTTCCGAAGGATTCCATTCGTTGGATGGATTTAGGCGGGAATCAACAACTGCATTTAATCCTTAGCCAAGAGCACCCAAAGAAAAACAAAGGAGTACATCTAGCCTAAAAAACATCGAATTTCGAATTTCTACTGCAGCACCTTAAGAAGCGTGGTGTGGATTACAGCGATTGGCCCGGGACAGTACACCAGACTAACTTAAGACCAGATGGGGTAAAGCAAATTTACTTCCAAGACCCCGATGGCTATTGGATAGAAATAAATGACGCAACTTATTAATTAGGGAGTTTACTTAAAATGCATAAACGACTGCTTGCCTAGCAAGGTCTCTTCGCTCTCGACATGGTCGTCGTCTGGCACACAGCAGTCTACCGGGCACACTGCCGCACATTGGGGCTCTTCGTGAAAGCCTTTGCACTCTGTACACTTATCTGGAACGATATAGTATAATTCGTCGCTAACAGGTTCTTGCACTTCGTCGGCATCTACAGCTTTACCGTTTGGCAGCACTACAGAACCGCTTAAGTCGGTTCCGTCGGCATAACGCCAATCATCGGCCCCTTCGTAAATAGCGGTATTAGGGCATTCGGGCTCGCAAGCCCCGCAGTTGATGCATTCGTCTGTAATGATGATGGCCATCGCTTTTTCTTTTTCTAACTTTGCGCAAATTTACGACCTAGCGCCAACAACTACAAACCAGGATGGATTTACAACAAAGAATTAACGCTTTCGACCAATTGGGCCAAAAAATATCGGGTTGGTTGGCGACGGGCGATCCAGATTTTGACACCTTGGTAGAAACGTCCAAACACCACAATGGTTGGTTCAAACCCCAGATGGTACGGTTCGCCTTCGACGGCTGGGCAAATTTACTTACCAAAGAAGCGTTAAACGAATGGCTTAGCACATATAACATGGGCCAGGAAGACCCAAAGACCATCGCCATTATCATGGCTGGGAACATCCCTTTGGTTGGCTTTCACGATTTGCTTTCGGTCTTGCTTTGTGGTCACCGCGCCTTGGTAAAATTATCTTCTAACGATAACATCCTCCTTCCATTTTTAATTAAATCTTTGGTAGAAATAGAACCGGCTTTTGATGATAGGGTGACTTTTACCGAAGACAGAATGAAAGGTTTTGATGCTGTTATCGCTACAGGCAGCAATAATACCGCTCGCTATTTTGAGCATTATTTTGGGAAGTATCCCAATATTATCCGTAAAAACAGAAATGGAGTGGCCGTTTTGGATGGTACAGAAACCAAACAGCAGTTGGAAGACCTCGCACAGGATGTATTCCGTTATTATGGTTTAGGGTGCCGAAATGTCTCTAAGGTATACCTGCCTAGGGACTACAATTTTGATCAGTTCTTTGGTGGAATGTATAGCTGCAAGGAGGTAATAGAAGACGCCAAATACATGAATAATTACGACTATAATAAAGCGGTCTATTTAATGAGCGAAATCCCATTGCTCGACAACGAGTTTATGCTTTTAAAAGAAGACAATGCATATGGCTCGCCGATCTCGGTGGTTCATTACCAATTCTACAGTAGTCTGGAAGAAGTGCAAACACAGCTAAAAACCGATGCCAAACAGGTCCAATGTGTGGTGGGGGCATTAGGCTGGGAACATATGCTCGATTTTGGAGAAGCCCAAGTGCCTGGCTTAGCAGACTATGCCGATGGTGTGGATACCGTAAAATTTTTGATGGAATTGGCCTAATTCTTATCAAATCCTCAATTCTTCTACCTTCATTTTAAAAAGTTGATAAACTGCACGCTAGTGTTGACATCCTCTTGAAAAATTGTCTAAAATTTTATGTGGATTGGAGCGGGTTTTTTCATCTTTGCAATTGCAAACACCTCAACTATGAAAAAGCACAATTTTAGCGCCGGTCCTTGTATTCTTCCACAAGAAGTTTTGCAAAAGGCTTCGGAGGCTGTAGTCAATTTTGATGGCATTGATCTTTCGCTTGTCGAGATCTCTCACCGCTCTAAAGAATTTGTAGCCGTGATGGAAAATGCGCGTGCCTTGGCCTTAGAACATTTAGGGCTTCAAGATAAAGGTTATACCGCTTTGTTCTTGCAAGGAGGAGCCAGTACAGAATTTTTGATGGTAGCCTACAATTTGCTGCAAAACAAAGCCGCTTACCTCAACACCGGTACTTGGTCTTCCAAGGCCATAAAAGAAGCCAAGTTGTTTGGCGATTTAGTCGAAGTGGCCTCTTCAAAAGACCAAAACTTTAATTATATCCCAAAAGGGTATCAAATACCCGGGGACGTAGATTATTTTCACTGCACCAGCAATAACACCATCTTTGGAACGCAGATGAATGATTTCCCAACTTTGGATGCGCCATTGATCTGTGATATGAGTAGCGATATCTTTTCGCGTCAGCTCGATTTTTCAAAATTCGATTTAATCTATGCTGGAGCTCAAAAAAATATGGGACCTGCTGGGACCACCTTGGTGGTGATTAAAGAAGACATCCTAGGTAAAGTCAACAGAGAAATACCTAGCATGCTTAACTACCAAACCCATATTGGGAAGGATAGCATGTTTAATACGCCATCTGTCTTTGCTGTTTATGTTTCTATGCTCACGTTAGAGTGGTTAAAGGATAAGGGAGGCGTTGCTGGGATAGAGCCTATCAATCGACAAAAGGCAGCCTTGCTTTACGGAGAGATAGACCGCAACCCATTGTTTAAAGGCTTCGTTCCAGACGTTGCCGACCGCTCTATGATGAATGCCACTTTTAGTTTGGAAGACGAGGGCAAAAAGGAACGCTTTGACGCACTTTGGCAAGAGGCCGGAATCAATGGCCTAAACGGCCACCGTAGCGTTGGAGGCTACAGAGCTTCTATGTACAATGCGCTGCCCCTAGAGAGTGTTGAAGTATTAGTCGCTGTTATGAACGAATTTGAAAGAACTGCATAATAATGAAAGTATTAGCAAATGATGGGATCTCGCAAAGCGGGATCGATGCCCTAGAGCAAAACGGATTTGAAGTATTGACCACCCGAGTGGCCCAAGAACAATTAGAAAGCTTTATAAACGAGCAAGATGTAGCTGCTTTGTTGGTTCGAAGCGCGACCACAGTGCGCAAGGATTTGATCGATAACTGCCCAGGCTTAAAGCTGATCGGGCGTGGTGGTGTAGGAATGGACAATATCGATGTAGACTATGCGCGCTCTAAAGGGCTTCATGTAATCAATACACCGGCGGCTTCTTCTGCCTCTGTGGCCGAATTGGTTTTTGCCCACCTTTATGGCGGCGTTCGCTTTTTATTCGATGCCAACAGAAACATGCCCTTAGAAGGAGATTCCAATTTTAAAGCCCTAAAGAAAAACTACGCCAAGGGAAAAGAACTACGAGGCAAAACCATGGGGATAGTCGGCTTTGGCCGTATTGGTCGCGAAGTGGCCAAGATTGCCATCGGCTGTGGCATGAAGGTGGTTGCGAGCGATAGTTTTGTGGACGATGTCACGATTGGGTTGGATTTTTTCGATGGGCAATCCTTAGACTTTAACATCAAAACCGTCGAACTCAACCAGCTGCTCGCCGAAAGTGACTTTATCTCATTACACGTACCAGCCCAAAAGGACTATGTCATCGGGAAAGCACAGCTAGCCTTGATGAAGCCAGGTGTCGCCATAATCAATGCCGCAAGAGGTGGTGTGGTAAACGAAGAAGCACTGTTGGAGGCCTTAGAATCTGGACAACTTTCCTTTGCTGCATTGGATGTATTCGAAAACGAACCCACTCCAGCCATCAAGGTGTTGATGAACGGAAAACTTTCGCTTAGCCCGCATATTGGTGCAGCTACCCAAGAAGCGCAAGATCGTATCGGAACCGAACTGGCCAGCCAGATTGCCGAACTTTTAAGTTAGACGTGTTAAAGGCCGTTAAATCAGCCTTTTCGGCCCTCTGTTTTTAGTATCTTGCAATAAATGCATGGTGATGAGATTTGTAGTTAGCATTTTTATCCTAATCGTGGCCTTTGCGAGTTGTAACAGTCCTAAACAGACGGTATCTACAAAAGAAGCCATGGAAACTCCTGCGGACACCATTCGTATTGCCAACGAAGAGCTGGAATACGAAATCCTTATCATAGAGCCGGGATTTTACAATTGGTTGTCTACCCAATATCCTCGCGGCTACTATGGACAAGAGTATTTAGAACGTAAAAACCTGCAATGGGTAATGGAATGGAACCGAAGAGTGATGAACTTCCAAAAATATTCACCCAATCTTTATCAGTTGGAAATTAATTATCAATCTAACATCGATTATGGGTACGAGGTCAATTATCTGTTGTTTAACTACTTTGTTTATTTTCAGCAAACCTACAACCAAGACTTCCCGGGTTCTCGGGGATAATTCATGAAGAAATTAAAAGAACGCTGGAACATAGATTCCAACTGGCAATTGACGGTGATTTTTGTGGTATTTGCCATAACCGGCAGCACGGCGGCCAAATTTGCTGGCCCATTGGCCGATTTAATCGGACTTACAAAAGAGTTGAATCCTTGGGTTTATTGGCCTATTAGATTGCTGTTGATTTTTCCGATATATCAAGTATTATTGGTTTTCTTTGGCTGGGTCTTTGGAGAGTTCCATTTTTTTTGGAACTTCGAAAAAAAAATGCTCAGGGGCATGCGCCTTGGTTTTCTTGTAGATAAGAAGTGAATTCGAAGCTAAACATACATAACCGCATTTGGTCGATCGTGCTAACGATGGCCTTGCTATTCCCTGCTATGAGCCAGCTAGCGCATCAGTTGGAAGAGCATGCTCATGTGGTTTGTGCAGACTTCGACACCCACCTCCATCAAAGCGAAATAGAATGTCCCATACAGGATTTTCATTTAAATAGTTTCGCCCTATCTAGTCAAAACTTAGACTGGATTCAACTAATCGCCACTAACATGGCTCCGATCATTCATAGCTCGGAAGCCGTTCTCACTAAGCCACATTACGATTATTCACTTCGTGGCCCACCCCTAGTTTCCTGACCTTAGAAATTCAAAATTAATATCAGGAACTAATACTATGCGATTTTTCGCTACGGTGGCAGTGTGTTTATGCTGTACACTGGGTTTTACACAAGATTGTAGTCATTCTTTAACCGGAACGGTCATCGACCAGCACGATAGCACCGCCTTGGCTGGGGCAACCCTTTTTGCCCCAGACCTAGGTAGGGCTGTGTTTACCGATCTGGATGGAAACTTCACTATGGAGGGTCTATGCCAGGGAAGGTTAGTGCTGGTGATTTCTCATCCTATTTGTGACACCCAACAAATCGAAGTGGTCCTTCCCTATTCGGGAGATTATATACTGGAGTTGGAGCATCATGTCGAAGCCTTAGAAGAGGTAACGGTGGTAGGAAGTAGCTTTACAACGAAGACCGAATCTATTTTAGAAAATAGGATCGAACTCGAATCTATCGAGCAATTTTCTCATGCCAGTTTTGGTGATGTACTAAACACCTTAAGTGGGGTCAGCTCTTTAAACACGGGTAGCACCGTGGTTAAGCCCATGATTAACGGCCTGCACAGTAGCCGCGTAACTATTATCAATAATGGGGTGCGGATGCAAGACCAAGAATGGGGCGCCGAACATGCACCTAATATAGATGTAAACACGGCTGGGGCTATCACCGTTATTAAAGGGGCTTCTGCCCTGCAATATACCGGCGATGCCATTGGAGGTGTTATTATTAGCGAGCCCGCACGAATTGCAGCCAAAGATTCTATCTATGGTAAAACGATTTTAAGCGGAGCTACTAATGGTCGCGGAGGAAGTGCAAGCAGTAGCCTTACCCTATCTAGAGCTTCTGGTTGGTTTGGAACAGCACAAGGAACCTTAAAACGCTTTGGCGACTTTGAGGCACCAGATTACGTCTTGAGCAATACCGGAACCTACGAAAGGGACTTTTCGCTGAGAGGGGGTTTTAATACCTACGATCAGGGAGTAGAAGGCTATTATTCTTTTTACAAGAATGACATCGGTATTTTAAGAGCTTCGCATTTGGGCGGTGCCGCAGACTTGGTAGAGGCCATAGAAAGTCCAGTGCCATTGATCATCGAAGACTTTACCTACGATATCGGGACCCCCAGACAGGAGGTAACGCATCATTTGGGACGCGTAACCGCTTTTAAGCGATTCGATCATCTTGGAAAACTTTCGCTTACGTATAATTTGCAGCATAATCAACGCTTCGAATATGATGTGCGGCGAGGGGACCGAGAAGATATACCGGCCGTCGACTTAGAGCTCACTACGCATTTACTGAGCCTCGATTTAGAATCTAAGCTAGGAAATGATACTAAGCTAAAGACGGGTATTAGTGGGGTGCTACAGGATAATTTTGCAGACCCTACGACTGGGGTTCGCCGCTTGATTCCGGATTACGACCAATATCAATTTGGGGTATATGGCATCCTCGATACCAAAGTTAATGACAATACATGGCTGGAAGTTGGCGCCAGATTCGATCATACGCACTTGGATGCGCTAAAGTTTTATCGCACCTCCTTTTGGGAAGAACGTGGTTATGATCAAGAATTTGCCGACTTAGTGGTCGAAGACTTCGGCACACAAGTATTGACTAACCCAGTGTTGGATTATAGCAATTTTTCTGCCACGGCAGGAGTCAATTACCAGTTTGACGAGCATCATGTACTATTTGCTAATTATGCATTGGCTTCTAGAGCACCCAATCCAAGTGAATTGTTTAGTGAAGGCTTGCACCATGGAGCTTCGCGTATAGAACTGGGAGATTTGCGATTTGGTTCAGAGGTTGGGAACAAGTTTTCTGTTACCTTCCAACGGAAGGCATCCAAATGGAACTTTAGTCTCAATCCTTACTTCAACCTAATCCAGGATTTTATCATCCTGGAACCAACTGGAGTACAGCAAACTATCCGCGGATCTTTTCAGGTGTGGGAATACAGGCAAACCGATGCCACTCTGGCCGGGGTCGACTTCGATCTGGACGGACAGATTACATCTCGTTTACTGTACCGTAATAAGTTTAGTTATGTGTACGGACAAGATCGGGATAAAGAAACCGCCCTGATCAATATGCCTCCTCCCAATGTCATGAATGCCTTGGAGTACAGCTTTCCAAATTTTCACAATCTAAGTTTTAGAATACAAAGCGATTATGTTTTCGAACAGAAGCGCTACCCTGATACTAATTTTGAAGTCTTTATCCCAGATACGGGAGAGACAAAAACGGTAGACGTTAGCACACCGCCAGACGCTTACCATCTGCTGGAGCTTGGCGCTTCGGCAACCTTTCCGATGGGTGCCAATGGCAGTCAGTTCAATGTTGGACTGACCGTTGCCAACGCCCTAGACACCAGTTACCGAAACTACCTAAACAGACTTAGGTATTATGCAGATGACTTGGGTCGAAACATCATTTTAAATTTAAAATTCAATTATTAAAACCAAAACTATGAGAACGTTTAAATATTTCAGTCTAATCGCATTAAGTCTTACCGTTTTATGGTCGTGTTCGGACGACGACGATGCCGCACCACCGCCGGTAAATGAAGAGGAAGTAATAACCACTGTGATCGTCACTTTTATTGATGGTACCAATAACAGTGTAATCGCCACCTACACAGACCTGGACGGCGATGGACCCGGTGAAGCAGTAACGGTTGTTCAAGGAACTCTTGAGGCTGGAACCGCCTATACAGGTTCGGTTCGGTTCTTGAACGCCACAGAAGATCCGCCAGAGGATATTACTCTTGAGGTCGAAGAAGAAGACGATGAGCACCAAGTATTCTTTTTACCTGCCGGTAGTCTAAACGTAAACTTCGATTATGACAATTTCGATGGCAACGACAATCCACTAGGAACTGCTTTTACTGCTACAGCCGTATCAGCTAGCACTGGAAACCTAAGAATTGTTTTACGTCACGAACCAAACAAGCCAAACGATGGAACCTTGGCTGATGCAGGTGGAGAGACGGACATCGATGTAACTTTCGAAATCGAGGTAGAATAATAAGAATTATATATTATCCTTTTTCAATAAAGCCCCTTCGCGGGGCTTTATTCGTTAATCTCGATAATCTGTGGTTGCTTTTCTTTTTGAGACTTCCAAACAAAGGTGTACAACCACATCAACGTAAAGGTCGGAATGACGTCGGTTACAGGTAATATTTCTTCTATAAATACAATCACCGAGGCGACTTTACCAGAAGTACCCTTGTACATATCGTTCATCTTTTTTGCCGCATAGGGTGCCCAAATCAGGTCGAATAGGTCACCGAGTAAGGGGATAAAGGACAGTCCCATCCCGATTAAATCGTATAGGATTCCTTGCTTTAGCAAACGGTATTTTTCTTTTTTCATCTTAATTTATTAGGTTCTTACTATCTGGAACGCAATAAGTTTGCCAAAAATTGTCGGTACCCTAATTCTGCCCTATTGTCAGCACTTACTCTTGAAGGTATTCTGCATAAACGGCTTTGAGCTTGCGCAGTTTTGGGTTGATGATTACCGCACAATATGGTTGGTCCCGGTGTTGGTTATAGAAATCCTGATGCGCCTGCTCTGCCTCGTAAAACGCATCCAAGGGCGCCAATTGGGTAACAATAGGGGCATCGAACACTTTTTCAGCCTCCAAATGCGCTACAAGCTCTTCTGCCGCTACTCGTTGTTGTTCTGTGGTATAGAATATCGCACTTCGATAATGGGTACCCACATCGTTTCCTTGACGGTTTAATGTGGTAGGGTCGTGGGTGGCAAAAAAGATCTCGAGCAGCACCTGTACAGGTATGACTTCTGGATTGTATTCTAACAATATACTCTCTGCATGCCCAGTTCTCCCTGTACATACCTCTCTGTAGGCCGGGTTTTTTATATGCCCTCCAGCATATCCAGAGACTACCTTATTTATTCCTTTTACATTCTGAAAAACAGCTTCTGTACACCAAAAGCAGCCTCCAGCTAAAACTATACGTTCCATCCTATTAAATTGAGTATCCAAGATATTAATAAAATATCTGGGCATTTAACTTTTTATTAGTACCAAGCAGCCCGCTAGACCAGTAGATTTGTGACTTATTAGACCAAAGCCCTACCACTACCATCACCCATGAAAACCTGCCTAGTAGCTTTTTTATTATTATGCGCTATCGGCCTGTCGGCCCAGCAAGAAAAAAAGACCTTAACGGCTACTCGAATAGATAGCCCGCCAAAGATCGATGGTATCTTGGACGATGCTGTTTGGCAAAACTTACCCGCACAGAATTCTTTTAACCCCTACCAACCCGGAAACGAAGGTTCTATAGACCCACGTTATAAAAGTGAGGTTAAAATGGCTTACGACGACAAGGCGATTTATGTGGCTGCTTACCTCTACGATCCGGCCCCAGAGAACATCTTTAAGCAATTTTCCCAACGAGACGAAATATTTGTACAAGCGGACCATTTTTCTATGGCGCTTAACACGTACAACGATGGGGTAAACGAAACACATTTTTTTGTAACTAGCGCTGGGACCATTGGCGACGCCCGAGCCAGTCAAGGCGATTTCGACTTTGGGTACAATGTGGTTTTCGATTGCCGGGTCTCCACAGACGAGCACGGCTGGTATGCAGAATTTAAAATCCCATATCGAGCCTTGCGTTTTCCGGAGGTTGAAGTACAGGATTGGGGCGTAAACTTTTACCGCCGCATTGTATCTATCAACCAGAGCCATACCTGGAATTGGATCGATGTCTCTACGGGCAACGAATCGCAATACAGCGGGAACATAGTGGGCTTGGAAAACATAGACCCCCCTACCCGTCTCACCTTTTTTCCCTTTGCACAAGCAGTGGTGAGCGATTTTGATGGGAACACCGAATCTGATTTTAGCTTTGGAATGGATCTAAAATATGGTCTAACAGATAGTTTTACCCTAGACGCTACCCTCATTCCAGACTTCGGACAAGTCGCTTTCGACGAATTGCGTTTAAATTTGGGACCTTTCGAACAGACCTTTGCAGAAAATCGTCCCTTTTTTACCGAGGGGGTAGAACTGTTCGATAAAGGAGGTATTTTCTTTTCCCGGAGAATCGGTGGACCGCCTTCTGCAGAGGTTACCGATTTGAAAGAAAATGAAGAGGTGACCTTTATGCCCGATAAAGTAAACCTGTTGAACGCCATAAAAATCTCTGGCCGTACGAAGCAAAACTTAGGTATTGGAGTGCTTAATGCAGTTACCGAAAGGACTTTTGCCGATGTAACCGACACCCTTACAGGAGCCAAACGGGAAGCGGTTGTTGAAGGTCTGGCCAATTACAACGTATTGGTACTCGACCAACAATTTAATGGCAACTCTTCGGTCTCCCTAGTTAATACCAATGTGATCCGAGAAGATGGCTTTAGAGACGCCAATACAACAGCGGCCGTATTCGACTTGGCCGACAAAGGAAACAACTTTAGGTTGTCCGGGCGCGGTGTGATGAGTAACGTGAATGAAGATGGCTGGACGACGGGCTACAGAACCGAGTTGGATTTTTTCCGCATCAAAGGGAAGTTTCGTTATCGCGTAGGGCACGATTTTGCCGACACCAAGTACGACATAAACGATTTGGGACTCAACTTCAGGAACAACTTCAACAACTTTGTGGCGGGGGCCTCTTATCAAATCTTTCAACCCACCCCGATTTTTAACAGATACCGAATTGGGCTAACGTTTAGACATAGAAGGCTCTACCAACCTAACGTACAGACAGGCAATGAGGTAAACCTAAATTGGTTTTTTGCGACACGTAAACGCTTCGCCTTTGGCGGGTTTTTAGGTTTTAATGGCGAAAATCGAGATTATTTCGAGCCTCGCATCGAAGGCCGATATGTTATCTTCGACCCTAGTTTAGGGGGGCGTTTATGGGCTTCTACAGATTTTAGAAGAAAATTTGCCTTCGATATAGGCATAGGCCATCGTTCGTGGTTTGGGGACGATCAGGTTGCCTACTTCTTCGACTTTCGTCCTCGATACCGGTTTTCGGACAAGTTCTTGTTGGTACTCTCTACAGACCTCTCTAAACGCGAAGACAACTTTGGCTACATAGACGACAATGGTACTGATGTTTTTATGGGCCAACGAGATATCACCTCTATAGAAAACAGCATAACAGCCAGTTACAATTTTGATCCCTATAAGGCCATAGACCTGCGCTTTAGAAACTTTTGGAGTACAGCAGACTATACCGATGATGTCTTTTATATACTGGAAGAAGATGGCACGCGTACCGAAACAGAATACGACATCAGCGAAAACAATCCCAATACCAATTTTAATATCTGGAACTTGGATTTAAGCTTCCGTTGGCGCTTTGCTCCTGGAAGCGAGGCTACCCTGCTCTACCGAAACCAGATCTTCTTGGTCGACGAATTGTCTACCATAGGCTATGGAGAAAGCGTAGAAAATCTCTTTGCAGAACCAGGGCAAAACACGGTTTCTTTAAGGGTTACTTACTTTATAGATTATAACGAACTAAAAGAGGTGTTCCGAAAAAAGGATGCCACATTGTAAATTGTTCACGAAAGTGGTAATTTCGAGCCAACAATGATGGTAAAAGCCCACAACATTCATAAATCCTTTGGTTCGTTACACGTACTGAAAGGAGTTTCCTTAGAAATCGAAGCAGGGGCAATTATCTCTATTGTAGGTGCCTCGGGTGCAGGAAAGACCACCCTCCTGCAAATATTGGGGACTTTAGATACGGCAGATCAGGGTCAAATCCTGATAGACGGGGTTGATGTAACCAAGCTTCAACGCAAACCCCTAGCCCAATTCCGCAACCAGCGCCTGGGGTTTATCTTTCAATTCCATCAGTTGTTGCCAGAATTTACAGCCTTAGAAAATATTTCCATGCCTGCGCTTATCGGGGGAGCATCCAAAGAAGAGGCAGAGGCTCGGGCCAACGAACTATTGGAATACCTAAAGCTCGGGAACAGAGCCGAGCATAAACCCAACGAATTATCTGGAGGTGAGCAGCAAAGGGTAGCCGTAGCGCGCGCCTTGATGAATAAACCATCGCTCATACTGGCCGATGAACCCAGCGGAAATTTAGACACCGAAAGTGCCGAAAACTTGCATCAGTTATTTTTTGACCTTCGCGACAAATTTGGGCATACCTTTATTATCGTTACCCACAATATGGAACTGGCCGAAATGGCAGACCGCAAACTAGTGATGCAAGACGGACAGATTATATCCTCATGATACCTCCCGAAGATCTTAAGGATTTTCTGGATGCCAAGTGGGAACAATACGAGCATCCAGATTTTATTGCAGCAGACCCTATACAGATTCCGCATCGCTTCAGCATAAAGCAAGACATCGAAATTGCTGGCTTTTTAACAGCATCCATCGCCTGGGGAAATAGAAAAAGCATTATCAATAATGCTACCAAAATGATGGAGTTAATGGACTACGCCCCTGCCGATTTTATTAGAAACCATCAAAAAGAGGACCTCGATCGATTCGATGGCTTTGTACACCGCACCTTTAACCAAGAAGACCTAAAGACCTTTGTTTCGGCCTTAGCTGGTCTATACAATACTTATGAAAGCCTAGAAGACTTCTTCGTGGCACATAGCTCAGAAATCGACTTACAGGCGAGTATAGTTCAATTTAAACGTGCCTTTTTCGAAGATTTCCCAAACAACAGGGCCCAAAAGCATGTGGCAGACCCTTCGAAAGGGTCGGCGGCCAAAAGGATTAATATGTGGTTGCGTTGGATGGTACGCCCTGCAGACCGGGGGGTGGATTTTGGGATTTGGAAAAATATCCCCACTTCGTATCTTTCTTGTCCTTTGGATGTACACACTGGAAGAGTTGCCCGCGAATTAGGCCTCTTAACGCGTAAGCAAAACGATGCTAAGACTGTTTACGCCTTAGACGCTTCATTGCGTGCCTTAGACCCTATAGACCCCGTAAAATACGACTTCGCTTTATTTGGTTTGGGCATTTATGACAAGTTCTAAATGTTAAAATTTATGACTTTTTATCGAATTTATTTGCTTTTTATCGATATTAATTAGACTTTCACAGTCCTAAATTAACAAACTTATGAAAAAAGCACTACTACTATTTGCTTTGGCCGCCATGGCCTTTAGCTGTCAGACAGAACCGGTATTTGATGAAGATATCACAGCCGATAGAATAACCGACGTACCAGGTGAAGTTGGCGGAGGAAACGAAGGTGACGAAGAATTGTATTCGGACGATTTAATGGCCGGACAAAACATCGACTCTGGTAACATTACAGCAACCATCGTGGACGGAGTGGTCGTTATTGGCTACGAAACCGAAGGCGATTGGGTAATCACCGAAACCCATTTATATGTTGGCCCGTTAGAGGATTTGCCGACCAACGGAGCAGGAAACGCTCAAATTGGACAATTTCCAATTTCTGACAATTTCAATCCATCGGTAACCGAAGTAGAATATACGACCATTGAACTCGAAGAAGGTGAGTGCGTCTATGTGGCGGCTCATGCTGTTGTAGTAAACACTGTAACTGGTCAGGAAGAAACAGCCTGGGGTAACGGTGTACAAATCAATAACGGTGGAAGTTGGGCCATGATGTTCGAAATCTGCGCGCCTACAGAATAATAGAAAACCATTCCATTTATATAAGCCGTCCATTTGGGACGGCTTTTTTTTTGTTAGCTAAATGATAAAATAAAGCGCCATTCGGGCGGGATTGTTATCTTTGACCCAACAAATACCGGCATGCAGTTTAAACACCCTGAGATTCTTTACGCCCTGCTCCTGCTGCTGATTCCTATATTCATTCACCTTTTTCAGCTTAGAAGATTCCAAAAAGTTCCTTTTACCAATGTGGCCTTTTTAAAGAAGGTGAACATGCAAACCCGTAAAAGTTCGACCTTAAAAAAGTGGCTTACCTTAATGGCTCGCCTACTTGCTTTGGCTTGCTTGGTATTTGCATTTGCACAACCTGTGTCTACCGATAAGTCGACCATCGATCAGGAACAAGAGCTCGTAATTTACATAGACAACTCTTTTAGTATGCAAGCCCGAGGAGGGCAGGGACCGCTTTTAGAACGCAGTCTTAACCAATTATTTGCAGGGATTGAAGGTGAAGGGCGACTTAGCTACTTTACCAATGACAGAAGCAGGAAAGACATTTCTTATGTCGATTTTCGAAACGAGGTATTACAGATAAACCATAGCCCCGCCCAACTCAATAGCGACCAGTGGATGCTCAAGGCAAAGCAGTTGTTTACCGATAACACGACTACCAACAAGCGCCTCGTTTTGATAAGTGATTTTCAGGACGCCCAACAGCCCAATATAGATAGTACCTTCCAAGTAATTGCGGTTCCGCTTCGACCTGTGAGTACGAACAACATAAAGATCGACAGTGTATATGTGGTGGCGAATACTTCCGAGACCATAAGCCTAGAAGTACTTACTAGTGCTCAACTACCTACCGAAGCGCCAATTTCTGTATCCCTATCCGACAAGGGGCAGCTGTTGACAAAAACCACCGCTGCACTGGACGAATCCACCCAAAGCAAAATTCGATTCGAATTGGATGCCAATCAAGGAGTTTCTGGGATGATAAGCCTCTCTGATGCGCTGCTAGAATTCGACAATCGAATGTTCTTTACCTTAAATCCGGCAGATACCACTTCAGTCTTTGCAATAAACCAGGGAGACCCTGCTTATATAAATGACTTATTCGACGGAAGTTCCTACCGCCTAACAATACAGAATTTACAAGAGTTAGACTATGGCATATTGGACGATCAGAATATGATCGTGTTAAATGGCTTGGAGCAGATCCCAGCTTCGTTAAGGGATGCCCTACTGGATCTAAGCCAAAAAGGCACGGGCATCTGTATTGTCCCTGGACAAAATATAGGATTGCAAAGTTATAACCAACTCTTGGCCGGTTTAAGCCTACCAAGGCTTGACACCTTGGTGGAACAAGAAACCAGATTGACCCGCATCGAATTTGGTCATCCCTTATTCGAACAGGTTTTTGAACGCGAAGTGGCCAACTTTCAATACCCGATCTTTCAAAAACATTATTCGACCCTCGGAGGATCGCCAACCGTGCTTCGTCTGGAAAACGGGAGCCCTCTGTTATCCGGAATCGACGGGAACTATCTGTTTAGTGCTCCGCTCGATCGGGCCGTGACCAATTTTAAAGGCTCCCCCATAATTGTACCCGTGTTTTTAAATATGGCAAAAGAGAGCCTGCCACTGCCCCACCTTTATTACCAAGTTGGAAAAGAACAGTCCTTTGCGGTAAAAGCGAACCTCGGCCCGGACAGGGTGCTCACTTTGGCAGATAGCTTGGCTAGTTTTATTCCGCGACAACAGGTCCAACTTAATAGAGTTGCCCTACAAACAAGAGATTTACCAGATCGGGATGGCATTTATCAGCTGCTATCTAGAGAAGATACTTTAGCACAGGTGGCCTATAATTATCCTAGAATCGAAGGGCTGTTGTACTACGAAAATCCTGAAGATTGGGGCGGTGTCACCACCCGCTCCGACATAGACGAAGTATTCGAATTTTTATCCGAAACCAATGCCATACAAAGCTTTTGGAAATGGTTTGCTATTTTTGCACTGATCTTTCTACTAATTGAAATGTTGATCTTAAAGTTCTATCGATGAAAATACTCCTGAAATCGGCGACGGTCGTGGACCCATCCAGCAAGCACCATCTAAAGAAAAGGGATGTACTAATCCAGAAAGGTCAAATTGCTAAAATAGCCGCATCAATCAGCGATGCTTCTGCAAAAACTTTTAATCTTCCTAATCTTCATATTTCGCAAGGATGGTTCGACCCTGGAGTCTCTTTTGGAGAACCAGGCTACGAAGAACGGGAGAACTTAGCCAACGGATTGCGCACGGCCGCTAATAGTGGATTTGCTCATGTAGCCGTCCAAACCAATGTCAAGCCCGTTACCGACTCCAAATCTCAGGTAGAGTTTATCCAGTCCAAAACAGCCGGTCATGCGGTAAGTGCTCATGTAACAGGGGCCTTAAGCATGGGGGCTAAAGGTGTAGACCTGGCAGAATTATACGATATGCACAAACAAGGTGCTATTTCCTTTTACGACCATAAACGCCCCATTATAAATGCCAACCTCTTAAAAATTGCTTTGCTATACGCCCAGAGCTTCGATGGTTTGGTACAATCGTTTCCCATGGATCCTAGCATCGCTGCAAAAGGGGTAATGAGCGAAGGGGTGACTAGCACCATGCTGGGGCTAAAAGGCATCCCACATTTGTCCGAAAGTTTGCAAATTAATAGAGACCTAGCCCTCCTAGAATATACCGGAGGAAGATTGCATATCCCTACGGTCTCGACGGCCGAGTCTGTAGCGCTTATCAAAGCAGCCAAGAAAAAAGGCCTAGCCGTTAGTTGTAGTGTTTCTGTAAATAACCTGGTGCTTACAGATGGAGCCCTTGAGAATTTTGAAACACGCTTTAAACTTCACCCCCCACTTCGCACAGAAAAAGACCGTAGAGCGCTTATAAAAGGCCTTAAAGATGGGACCATCGACGGGGTAACCAGCGATCATAACCCACTAGACATAGAACGCAAACGGGTAGAATTCGATTTGGCCAACCCAGGAAGCATAGGCTTGGAAGCTGCCTTTGGGGCTTTGGGACAGGTTTTAACAACCGAAGAACGAGTTGCAGCCTTAACAGGACTCAGAAAGGAATTTGGGATCCCGTCCAGCCCGATAGCCGAAAATAGCCCGGCAGACCTTAGCTTATTCGATCCAGAAGCCGAATGGACCTTTACCGAGGAAGCCGTTTGTTCTAGCTCGAAGAACGCAGCCATGTTCGACCAAGAAATGGTCGGAAACGTCTATGGCTTAATCAACAACAATACCTACCATATCAATGGCTAATCCTGCTGGTAAGAGCTATGCCATATTGGCCTACGCCACTTTTGTTGGGTTAATTATCGCCTACATACTCAACATGGATCATAAATATCCCTTGGCCAATTACCACCTTCGCAATATGTTTGGCTTGGTGTTGATCCAACTGATTACCATGAGTCTTGATCAAGGCATGATTACCGATATTATGTATGTAGTTACTTTTGGATGTTGGGCCATCTCTTTGGTTTACGCCATCGTCGGGGAACAAAAAGGAGTCCCGTTTTTAAGCGATAAGTTTCAACAGTGGTTTTCTTTTTTTTAGTCCATTTTTCCTAAGATGAATCAAATCTCACTACCTCTTGATTACCTCTACCGGGCGCCGAAAGACACAAGCAAGAACGCTCCCGCTTTGATCCTCTTACATGGCTACGGCAGTAACGAAGACGATTTATTTTCTTTTGCCAGCGAACTCCCAGAAGAATACGCCATTTTTTCGTTGCGCGCACCTTTGGCCATGCAACCCTACGGCTATGCTTGGTATTCTATCTACTTCGATGGAGGTATGGACAAATTTACAGACGATGAGCAGGCGCTAAGTGCACGTGGTCAAATAGTGGAGTGCATAGACTGCATTGTTGCTGGCTTTCCCGTAGACCCAAATAAACTCTGTCTTGTTGGTTTTAGCCAGGGCTGTATTTTGAGTTTAGCGGTCGCCTTAAGCTTTCCAGAAAAGATTCGGGCCGTTGTCGGACTTTCGGGATACATACACCCACCAATTATCGATCTAAAGAGTCCGGAGGTCTATACTGGCCTAGATATCTACAGCTCGCATGGAACAGTAGATCAAGTAATCCCAGTAGATTGGGCAAGAAAGACCCCTCCGTTTTTAGATCGTCTAGGAATACGAAACAGCTTTTCCGAATTCCCGGTTGGGCACGGAGTAGCACCTCAAAATTTCTATGAGTTTAAAAATTGGCTTAGCGCTATCCTAGATTAACTTTCTGGATAGAGTACCGAAGAGATCGTCTCTAGCTGCCATTGGTTATTTTCGTCGTAGAAATATTCGATAAGCACTTCTCCCCAAGTAGCCCCATCAGAAAAATCCGCTTGTATCCAACGATGGTTTAAGAATCGAAGCTTATTGATGCGCAAATTGCCCTGTTTCCCTTCGAAAGGCACCAAAGGATTGCCCTCTGGCTCTAGGTTAAGATCGTAAATTCTATCGCTCAGCTCCTGCTCTACCGCCATAGGATCTAAGCCCAAACGGTCTATATAACTCATGGCGTTATCGTTGCCTTGGAGTGTGAAGTAGTTTAACTCGGCTACTTGCTCTTGCAGGCCTGCCATATCATCTTCGGCGCGCATGTTTTGAGTGGTGAGACTGCTTATTTTTCGCTCCTGAGATTCGTACACGGATTTCTGATTCATAAATAGAAACAGCAGCAAAAGCAACGAAAAAAAGAAGAGGTACATAAAGATCTTAGAACGCATGTCAAATCTGGATTTTAAGGGTGTCATAAGCTAAACGCACAGAAGCCGGTAATCTTGCTTCTACTTCCTGGTGAAATCCTAACTTATGACTGATGTGTGTAAAATATGTTTGCTGTGGAGCAAGCTCGGATGCCAAAGCTAGAGCCTCTTCCAAATTAAGGTGCGAGTAATGTGGGGCTTCTCTGAGGGCATTTAACACGAGCACTTTAAGACCTTTTAGTTTTGCCCTTTCTTCGGCAGAGATGGTTTTGATATCTGTTAGATAGGCAAAATCGCCAATCCTAAAGCCCAATACTGGGAGTGCTCCATGGAAGGCCTCTATTGGGATAATTTGCCTCCCTCCTATATAAAATGACTCGTCTTTGTTTATGGAAATCTGATTAATCTCTGGGGTGCCTGGGTACTTATCCTCTGTGTCAAAAATATAGGCAAAGCGCTGACGTAAGGCGGCAAAGACACGCTCTTGTCCATAAAAGTCGATAATGCCTTGCCTAAAGTAAAAGGGCCTGATGTCGTCCAAACCAGCCGTATGGTCGCTGTGTTCGTGGGTTAATAGGATGCCGTCTAAACGGTCTACCTCTTCCCTAAGCATTTGCTGCCTAAAGTCCGGCCCACAGTCGATTACATAGCGGTGCTCATCCCATTCTAACATCACCGAAACCCGCAGTCTTTTGTCGCGGATATCGTCGCTTTTACACACCGGATGGTCGCTTCCGATGATCGGAATTCCTTGGGAGGTGCCAGTGCCTAGAAACGTAACGGTTAAAGGGGATTTCATTTGGACAAAATTAATAGTATTTTTTTTGTCAGCCTGTGGTATTTAGTAACTTTGTAAGAGGAATAAACAATAGAAAGATGCCAGAGATCATCCCGGGTGATAAGAAGTTCGAAAATATCCCTTCCATCAAAAGCAAAGCTTTACGGATTAATCTGAACGAGAATATCTATGGTACCTTCGCCGAAATCGGTGCAGGCCAAGAGACGGTGCGGAACTTTTTTAGGGCTGGTGGCGCTTCTGGAACCATTGCAAAAACCATCTCTGCCTACGATAAGGACTTTAGCGATGCCATTTATGGTGTTGAAGAAGATGGCCGTTATGTGACAGAATCGCGCCTAAAGCGCATGCTTTCTCACGAAATCAACCTAATCGAGGAACGTATTGTTCGAGAGAACCATCCCAATAAGATGTTCTTCACCTTTGCCAATACAGTGGCAACCATAGATTTTGCTAAGAAGTATAAAGGCCATGGTTGGATTGGTATCCGTTTCCAAACTACTCCGGACGAGGCTTATAGCGAAATTGTTTTGCATATTCGTTTTAAGGAGAACGAAGCCGTTCTTCAGCAAAACACCTTAGGAATTCTTGGAGTAAATCTGATTTATGGCGCTTTTTACAAACATGATCAACCGCGCAAACTCCTGCGCTATCTATACGACCACATCGATAAGGATAAGATAGAAATAGATACCATTAATTTCTCGGGTCCTAAATTTAAAGATGTAGACAATCGTCTAATGAGCCTTCAGCTAGTAAAAAACAACATGACCGAAGCGGTTATTTTTGGCCCTGATGGCAATATGATTCTGCCTGCACGTATCCTGTACAAAAAGAATGTACTAGCCCTACGGGGTAGTTTCCGCCCTGTAACCAAGGTAAACATCGATATGTTCGAAAAGAGCTATGAGATGTTTTTAAAGGAGAACCGTGTGGAGAAAGACCGTACCATCGTCATCTTCGAAATTACCTTGTCTAATTTACGGGCGCAGGGCGAAATCGATGAGCAAGACTTTATGGATCGGGTTAGGCTGTTGTGCTCTTTAGGACATACCGTAATGATTTCTAACTTCCAGGAATATTTTAAACTGGTAGAATATTTCTCTGGCTATACCAGAAACAGACTTGGGTTAACCATGGGTGTAAACAATTTGGTAGACATCTTTGACGAAAAGTACTACAGACACTTAAGTGGAGGTATATTGGAGGCCTTTGGAAAGCTATTCTTTAAAGATTTGAAGGTTTATGTGTATCCGATGAAGGACTCAAAAACCGGAGAATATGTGACCAGTGAGAACCTAAAAGTACACCCTCGAATGAAGGAGTTGTACAAATTCTTTAAGTACAACGGCAAGGTCGTCGACATAGAAGACTTTAACCCCGAAACGCTTAACATCTTCTCTCGCAGAGTTTTAAAGATGATTGAAGCCGGAGAAGAAGGTTGGGAACAAATGCTACCCGATGGGATTGCAGACATCATCAAGGAGGAAGGCTCCTTTGGATGCGCCCTCCCCCCTGTTGGCGCTACTAGCTAAAGCAATTCTAAAATTTGAGCTGCGTGATCCTTGGTTTTTACCTTGTCGATTACATGGGTAACCACTCCCTCTTCGTCCATTAGAAATGTTTTTCTATGGATCCCATCATAGGTGCGTCCCATAAATTTCTTTTCACCCCACACGCCAAAGGCCTCAATGACTTCTTTATCGGTATCGGCCAATAAGGGATAAGGGAATTCATATTTGTTGCGGAAGTTGCTTTGACGCTTTTCACTATCGGCACTCACACCAAGTATTTCCAGACCTTCAGCCTGTAATTCGGCATAATTATCTCTTAGATTGCATGCTTCCATCGTACAACCAGGGGTGCTGGCTTTTGGATAAAAGAAGACCACCCATTTTTTTCCTTTATAATCGTCTGTAGAAATGCTGTTTCCGTCTTGGTCGTTGACCTCGAAATAGGGAACACGCTCCCCTGCTTTTAATGTATTCATTACTTATTTTTGTTTTATCAAAATTACGGAGAATGACCAAACAGGAAAAGGTCGATTTTGTTATCGATACGTTAAAGGAATTATATCCCCAGATTCCAATCCCATTAGACCATAAAGATCCTTATACTTTATTGATTGCGGTGCTTATGTCCGCCCAAAGCACAGATGTAAAGGTAAACCAGATTACCCCTTTGCTCTTCGAGCTTGCAGACAATCCCTACGATATGGTAAAACTAAGTGTTGAAGAGATTCGCGAGATTATTAAGCCTGTAGGGCTTTCTCCGATGAAATCTAAGGGAATTCATGGCTTGTCTCAGATCCTCATCGATAAATACAATGGGCAAGTCCCTGCCAGTATAGAGGCCTTAGAAGAATTCCCAGCCGTAGGGCATAAAACAGCCTCGGTGGTAGTAGCGCAAGCATTTGGTATCCCTGCATTCCCCGTAGACACACATATACACCGGTTGATGTACCGCTGGGGCCTGAGCACTGGCAAAAATGTAGTACAGACCGAAAAAGATGCCAAACGCTTGTTCCCAGAGCATCTTTGGAACGAGCTTCATTTACAAATTATATGGTACGGAAGGCAGTATTCCCCTGCCAGAGGCTGGGATTTGGACAAAGACATCATCACCAAAACCCTTGGCAGACGCTCGGTGATCCAAGAATACGAGAAGAAAAAAAGGAAATAAAAAAACCCCGGACAATCGCACCGGGGTTTTTCCAAAGTTTAGTTTAGAAGTGCTTCAAACTTCAATTTATGGTAATCTATAACACTTAAAGCCTTAGAATAATCCAGAAGAAATCTAATGGTTTCTTCCTTTGGAACTAAGTTTTCATTCACGCATTCCTGACGTGAGGTGGAGTATAATTTTGCCATAGAACGTTTGTTTGAGGTTAATGGTTTTTCAAATAAACGCCCTATCCAATACTTTATTGTATCAATTCGTTAATATAATGTTATGTTTATCAATCACTTTGCGCAAATTGATGAGGGCATAGCGCATACGGCCTAAGGCGGTATTTATGCTCACCCCTGTCTGCTCGCTGATTTCCTTAAAGCTCATCTCCTTATACATACGCATAATGAGAACCGTCTTTTGATCTTCCGGTAATTCCTCAATCAAACGCCGTACATCCTCTTCTACCTGCTCTTTACAAAGCTGACGCTCTACATTTGGCACGCCATCGGATAAAACAGAAAAAATATTAAAATCGTCGTTGTTCTCGAACTTCGGCATACGGTTGTTCTTGCGGAAATGGTCGATCACCAAATTATGTGCAATACGCATAACCCAAGGTAAAAACTTACCTTCTTCGTTATAGGCTCCTCGTTTCAACGTATTGATAACCTTAATAAAGGTGTCCTGAAAGATGTCCTCGGCCACATTGCGGTCGAAAACCTTAGAATAGATAAAACTGTATATGCGCTGTTTATGTCTGGTGATAAGTTGCGCTAAGGCATGCTCACTACCATTAATATAATCACTTACTAAAACCGCATCGGAAGTCGTGCTTGATCTCATAACATACTTTTTAAAACCGAGCCATATGAAATGGGCCCTGGAGTATTAATTGTGTTTAAAAAGTAATGCTATGCTATAGGCAAGGAATTTGTTGATTGATGGGTAAATATAACAACAATCGATTCAGAAATGCAAAAAAAAGTTAAACTTTCATCAAAAAAATAAGACTAGAGCAGGCCTCAAATCTTGAATTCTAAGTGGTATCTTTGCAAAATTCAGCAATCTAAGTGAGGTCCAAAAAGTTGCCAACTACGAAGAGTAAAAAATCCGATTCCATACAGATTCAAGGTGCCAAATTGCACAACTTGAAGAATATAAGCGTGGATATTCCAAGAAATAAACTGGTGGTAATTACTGGTTTATCTGGTAGTGGGAAATCTTCTTTAGCATTCGACACGCTCTACGCAGAGGGGCAACGGCGTTACGTAGAGAGTCTTTCGTCTTACGCCAGGCAATTTTTGGGTAGGTTGAACAAACCAAAGGTCGATGCTATTAAAGGGATTGCTCCTGCTATCGCGATAGAACAAAAGGTTAATGCTACCAATCCTCGGTCTACGGTAGGTACTTCTACAGAGATTTACGACTATCTTAAATTGCTTTATACCAGAATCGGGAAGACCTTCTCCCCTGTTTCCGGCAAACAAGTTAGAAAAGACCGAGTCACCGATGTGATCAATTATATCAAGGACTTGCCCGAAGGAGAGCGTTTGTTGCTCTTGGCCCCGATTATTTTGGAAGAAGGCCGTGAGATGAGCAATAAAATCCAAGCCCTCGCACAACAAGGGTATGCCAGAGTTAAATTGGCAGATAAGGTGCTTCGCATCGACGAGCTCAACCCTAAAGGCCTTTCTAAAGACCTTTTATTGGTGGTAGACCGTGTAATCATTAAACACGAGCAGGACTTTTACAATCGGTTGGCAGATGCAGTGGAAATGGCCTTCTTTGAAGGCAAGGGAAGCTTGATGTTAGAAAACCTAGGCGATAATAAGCTCAAGGAGTTCAACAACAGATTCGAAGCAGATGGGATGACTTTTTTGGAGCCCAATGTGCATCTGTTTAGCTTTAATAACCCCTACGGGGCCTGCCCTACCTGCGAAGGTTATGGGGACGTTATCGGGATCGATCACGATTTGGTGATACCCAATACGGGGCTTTCCATCTACGAAAACGCTGTATTTCCCTGGCGTGGGGAAACCATGGGCAAATACCGAGATGCCCTGGTAAACAATGCCTATAAATTCGACTTTCCCATCCATAAACCTTGGTTCGAGTTAAGCTCGGAACAAAAACAATTGGTTTGGGAGGGCAACGAATACTTCGAAGGCCTCGGGGCCTTCTTCTCCTTGTTGGAGTCCAAAAGCTATAAGATCCAAAACCGAGTGATGCTATCTCGTTACAGAGGTAAAACCCTTTGTAGCACCTGCTCTGGGAAGCGTTTACGTCCAGAAGCTAGTTATGTTAAGGTGGGCGATACTTCATTGCCAGATTTGGTAGAGCGTTCTTTAGAAGATCTTGCAACATTCTTCCAAACACTAGAACTTGGACCATATGACAAACAGGTGGCCAAACGCTTGTTGCTAGAAATTACCAACCGCCTTAAATTTTTAAGGGATGTCGGCCTTGGATATTTAACGCTGAACAGAAAAAGCAACACCCTTTCTGGGGGTGAATCGCAGAGAATTAACCTGGCGACCTCTTTGGGAAGTAGCCTGGTGGGGTCTATGTATATATTGGACGAACCCAGCATTGGTTTGCACCCTAAAGATACAGAACGCCTGATCGACGTATTGCGTGCTTTACGCGACTTGGGCAATACTGTTATTGTGGTAGAACACGATGAAGAAATCATGAAAGCTGCAGATGCTATCATTGACATAGGTCCTGAAGCTGGGTCTTATGGAGGAGAAGTTGTTGCAGAAGGTTCCTTCGACGATATCATTGCGGCCGATTCACTGACGGCCAAATACCTAAATGGAACCATGGAGATCCCTGTTCCGACAAACCGTAGACAACAGCCAGAGGCCTTAGAACTAATCGGTGCAAGGCATAACAACCTGCAAAACATCGATGTCCGATTCCCCTTAGGAGCTTTTACCGCCGTAACAGGCGTATCGGGATCGGGTAAGAGTACCTTGGTAAAAAAGATTCTTTATCCTGCCTTGCAAAGGGCCATTGGTGGCTATGGCGATAAACCCGGACATTTTACAGAATTAAAGGGGCCACTAGAGCGCATCAAGACGGTAGAATTTATCGACCAAAACCCTATTGGCAGATCGAGTCGATCCAACCCTGTAACTTATATAAAGGCCTATGATGACATCCGAGGCCTCTATTCGAGTCAGAAACTAAGCGACATTCGTGGCTATCAGGCCAAACACTTTAGCTTTAATGTGGATGGTGGTCGTTGCGAAACTTGTAAAGGTGAAGGGCAGGTTACCATCGAGATGCAGTTTATGGCCGATGTCCACCTAGAATGTGACACTTGTAAAGGGAAGCGCTTTAAAAAGGAAATTCTTGAAGTGAATTTTCATGACAAAAGCATCCACGATGTCCTAAGCATGACCGTAGATGATGCAGTTGCCTTTTTTGACGAACATGAGCAAAGAAAAATCGTTCAAAAGCTCAAACCGCTGCAGGATGTGGGCTTGGGCTACGTTCAATTGGGGCAAAGCTCCTCTACCCTCTCTGGTGGAGAAGCACAAAGGATTAAGCTTGCATCCTTCTTATTAAAAGGAAACAGCAGAGACAAGGCCCTCTTTATTTTTGACGAACCAACCACGGGCTTGCATTTTCATGACATCAACAAACTTTTGGCATCCTTTTATGCCCTGCTCGAACGCGGGCATACCGTCATTGTAGTAGAACACAATATGGACCTCATTAAATGTGCAGATCATGTAATAGACCTTGGACCTGGTGGCGGAGACCATGGGGGTGCGCTGGTAACACAGGGGACCCCAGAAGAAGTCGCCTTGCATAAATCATCTTTCACAGCCCACTATCTACAAGAAAAGATTTAGTCCTTACTATCTTCCTTACATAAACACCTGGTTACCTATTAATTACATTTTTGGCACGGCTCTTGGTTTAATGACTAAGTAATAGCGTAAGTCACACCGCTAAAGTGTGGCATCATTTAAATTGTTAGGTTATGAAAAACGCATTACTTCTTGTAGCCGTATTCCTTGGAGGAATCACTACGCAGCTCATGGGGCAGGATGTTGTCCTGGCCAAAGACGATTACAAGCGCCATGGTCGATACGATCGCCCACACAAGCGCTCTGTACAGTTTGTAGAAAAAGGGATTTTATACACCTTGTACACAGATGGTCAATTTTCTTTTGCACAAGCCTATCAATACCGTCCTAGAGGAGGGCATGGTTCCCACCATAGAGACATCAGGGTAAAGACAAACAGACGAGGTGAAATTGTAAAAATCAATGGGACTCGCATCCACTATAAACGCAACGGAAGGGTGCGACAAATCGGGCGCATCCCTATAGATTACCATAGAGGTCGCGTAATGATGGTTGGAGGGCTTAGCCTAGAATACAACCGCAGAGGCCTCATTAAAAGGACTTATGGTTATGTAAATCGATACAACCGCCCATATTATACTAACGATTGGTACAGTTATACAGATCACTCTTATAGAAGATCTGGCAATTCCAACGAAGTATGGGAAGGTCCAGAAAGCAGAATAAAAGATAAGTAGTAGTTAGTTTTGGTTGATTTAGTTTTACCCTCTTAGGTTTCTTTCCTAAGAGGGTTTTTCTATTTATGCTGAATACCAGCCGCTTACAACTTTGGCACGGTGCTTGGTTATTACAAGATACACTACCACCAAAGAGTAAGTGTAACCCTCTAAATCCAAGCGTATGAAAAACTGGATCACAATTATCGGACTTTTTATCTTCGGCACGGCCATGGCCCTGACTCCGGAGACCCATCACCCAGTTAACAACGGTTCTTACTACGATGGACAATCCTATATCTTCGTAGAACAAGGCATCGAATTTTCTGTCTTTCCGGACGGCCAATTCGACTTCGTCTATGTAGGACCACAAAACGGAGCCAGTGCTACGTTTAGCTGGTACACCCCTGGGGTAAACATCTCCTTTAACTCGGGTTACAATTACGATATGTACGTGCAGTATGACGATTATGGTGCCATCGTACAGGTAGAAAACGTACCCGTTTATTACGACCACTACGGGCGCATCGTTCAAGCCGGAAACGTAGAAATACTATACAACGACCGTCGTATCGTTCGTGTGGGAGGGATGAATATCTATTATAACAACTTTGGTTATTATAGCCACTTTACAGGCTATATCAGCCCCTATTATACTACCTATATCTACCGCCCATGGCATGTATATTATGTACAGCCAGTTTATGCCAGCTGTGTGGTTTATAGCTATCCTTACCGCCGCTACTATAGCCCGGTTCGCTACGACTATGCTTACCATCACCGCAACTATAATAGAGGACGTCGTAATTATACCAACGGGCGCAGAGACTTTTACCGTCCAGGAAGTATGGTTCATCATAGAGATGGTCGTGTGGCCAGAAACGCCAACTACCGCAGCGAACGTACCCGTTCGGACCGTAAATTAGGTCGAACTAACCCGAGGAACGAGTCTAATAGCCGCCCAATGGTAGCAGATAGAGGCGATCGTCCAAACACCGATCGTCCAAAGACGGATCGTTACGAGAAGCCTCGGGTAAACAGAAACGAAAAGCCTAAGGTAACGCGTACCGACAAGGGGCGTCCAAGCAATAATAATGCTACGGTTTACAGAGGCCTGCCCAAGGATCGTAGTACCAAGACTGATCGGGCGAGCAAAACGCGAAGCACCCGGTCCGATCGTGGCGGCATGGCGACTACCCAGCGCAACAACAAGCCAAAGGGATCTTTTAATAATGGTTCGCAGCGAGGAATAGCCTTGAATAAGACCAAGCAAAGAGGCAGTATGCAAAAGGCCAGTAAAACACGAAGCAACAACAATAAAGCCACTAAAAGCAGGTCTAATAGCGGCAAAAAACAGAACAAACAAAGCACGCGCAGCAGACGCGGCTTATAAAACGATTTTTTTGGTTGGTTAGTGAGGAACCTCGGCAAAACACAGTTTTGCGGGGGTTCCGCTTTTATAGCCCTTTAAGTAGTTGGGCCAAGTCTTGGGTTAGGCTTTTGCGGCTATATCGGTCAAGGTCTTTTATACTGCCCCCCTGTAAATCTCCTGCCTTATAGGCTCTAAAAGCGTTCAGCATATAGCTTTTAAGTTGCTCCTTTTCTTCCCAATTAAAAAAGCTGCCAGAATTGCTCTGGTCGAGTATGGGTGCCACATCACTCCCTTTAGGCCCTAAGCCTAATATAGGACGTCCAGCGCTCATGTACTCGAACAACTTTCCGGGGATGATGGCGCGCGTCTCTGGCTTGTTCATTTCTAACAACAACAACAGTTGACTCGCTGTTTGAAGCTTAAGGGCTTGCTGGTGTTCTAAATAACCATGATCTATCAAGAAGGGCATTAAACCAAACTCATGTAAACTTTCTGCGATCTCGGGCCCTACTACCCCAGCTAAATGCAACTTAAAGTGATTATTAAACCCTTCCTCCTCCTTTAGAAGTTCGGACAAGGCTTGCCATACCGGAATTGGATTCCGGTCCGTTAGCAGCGACCCGATATGTGTCAAGCTAAAATGAGGATGCAATGCCGAAGCAGCGGTTGTACGCTTATCGAAGCCATTGGTGATTAGCGTTATTGGCTTATCGGTCTTTTGTTCGAATTCGCTCTTTGTGCCTGGGCTCGTAACGATAAGTCGATCTGCATTCCTTAATACCTGAGATTCTAGGCTTTCATGCAATCTTTTGGCTCTTTTACCCAACCGCAGGTCTTTATGATAATGAATAGTGGTCCAAGGGTCTCGAAAATCGGCCACCCAAGGGATGTTTAGGCGTTCTTTTAGCTTCATCCCGACAAGGTGTAAACTATGAGGTGGTCCGGTGGTAATAATGGTCGATACCGGATGCTCCTGAAGATAATCCAGGGCTTTTTTTGTGGCAGGCTCTACCCAACCAACACGGGCATCGGGGATAAAAAAGTTCCCTCGGACGGCCAACAGAAACTTGGCCATTATACCAGGAGATTCTTTAGGGATTACCCCTTTACTGATTTCGGAACTCTTTTTTCCTCCTAGCAGTTTGCCCCATTTATAAGGTTCGTTAATAGGACAATGCACCAGCTCTAAATCATGGTCTACTTCCTGTGTTAAGCTTTCATCCAATAAGGGATAACTAGGATTTTGTGGAATAAATACGACTGGTTCTATGCCGTATTGAGGCAGATAATTTACAAACTTTAACCAACGCTGTACTCCTGGCCCTCCAGCAGGCGGCCAATAATAACAGATGATCAGTACCCGTTTCATCTTTTACTCCTTAGGTTGCTGACGTTGATAATACCCAGCCACTACAAGCAGCAATACCAATAAACCAGCGCTCATCAGGCTAATGGTACTCCCAGTAGCGATTACTTGCGGTTCGAACCTAAAGCTAATTTGATGGGTCCCCTCTGGGATCGCCATGGCTCGTAAAAGGTAATTCGCTCTAAAATGAGGCACAGTTTGCTCGTCTATATAAGCCTGCCACCCAGGCTGGTAATACAATTCAGAAAATACTGCCAATTGGTCGGTAGTAGTTCTACTGCTATAATCCATTCGGTTTGGCGCAGCGCTTAATAGTTCTATAGTAGCCAAACTGTCCCTTTGTATGGATGCTGTTGGGATCAGTTCCATAAATTCTCTATTGACAACAGCGGTTTCTTTTGTCTGTAGGCTGTCTAACAAACGGATTTCCTGATCTGCATTTTCTGCTGGCATCACATTGTTTACAAACCAAGCAGGACCATTGGCGAAAGGATTGGGCTGAACCGCAGGGTTCCCTTCATTATCCGCCACGATAAAGTACTTGACATTTAGCATGCTAAGCAATTCTGCATTGCCCGTGCTAAGGTAAAAATCGTCTAGGTCTTGCATGCGCCTTGGTTTGGCCGCATGATAGCCGCCTAGGGCATTGTGGAAATAACTAGCCCGGCCGCTATTAAATGCGCTAGTGGTTAAATCGTATACCCGATAATGTCCGGTGTCGCTCAGAATCTGCTGGTCTGCGAGGCTCTCCTGAAAGGGCTTATCCATAAACCTTTTTAGAACAAAGTCGTCTTCGTTAACATAACGCAGGTCTACGCCTACCAGGTCGATCACCATAAAAACGCCAAGGGCAATAATGGCCCACTGAGACTTTAATTTTTGCATATTGCTTAGCCAGAGTGTGCCCACTGCGAGCAGTACCAAAAGCAAAGAACGAATCCCATCTGTTTGCAGTACTTGGGCACGATCTTCCCGAACGGCATCCATAAACGGAATACCCATCTGATCGATGATATAAGAATCGTAGGGTCCGGCAAAATCGAAAAGCAATCCTTTTAATCCAACCAAAACAACCAGCAGGCCCAAGGCCCCTCCTCCTGCTTTGATCAATACCTGTTTCTTCTGGGCAGTATCCATTTTACCAAAGAAGAATTGTTGCAAGCCAACCACAGCCATCACAGGCAAGATCATCTCTAGGAGCACTTGTATGCTCGATACCGCTCTAAACTTGTCGTATAGCGGTACATAGTCTACAAAGAACTGCGTCAAGAAGTTTAAGTTCTTGCCCCAGGACAACAACAGACTCAATAAAAACCCGGCCACCATCCATTGTCTCAAACGGCCTTTCACCAAGAACAATGATAGCAGCGCTAAAAATAACACGACTGCACCTACATAGGCTGGCGCAGCTACGATGGGTTGGTCGCCCCAATACATAGGTATGCTTTGATCTAAAAACTGCCTGGCCTCAACCGGTGGTGCTCCTTCCCTAAGCAAATCATTCAATGCTGCCGATTCTTCTGGAAAAGGTTCTGAAGTCCCCCCACCCATCAGGCGTGGAATCAGCAAATTAAGACTCTCTGCCTTTCCATAACTGTATTCGGTGATATAGTCGTAACTAAGCCCAGACGAGGTCTCTTTAGGCGAACCATCTGGTTGTATGCCTAAATCGCTCTGCCCTCTGGTAGAAAATGCGGCATACTCTTGGGTTGCTAATAAGTTAGTAGCGTTGAGCCCTAAAGCCAATATTACGGCGAGCACCATCAGACCTAACGACTTAAAATAGTCGGGCAGCTGTTTCTTTTTGTAGGCATCGACCAAATAAACGGCACCAATACACACCACCAATAAAAGGAGGTAGTAAGTCATCTGGAAGTGATTGGCCGCTAACTCCAGTCCAAGACCTATCGCCAATAAAAATGCGCCCAAGATCTTTCTATTTCCAAAGGCCAATAACACTCCAGAAACCACCCAAGGGAAATAAGCAACGGCATGGGCCTTGGCATTATGTCCAACCCCTAAGATGATGATCAGATAAGTAGAAAAACCAAAGGCCAGCGCGCCGATAAAAGCCAAGCGGTAATCTACCTTTAACACCATAAACAAGATGTACAGGCCGATAAAATAAAGAAAAAGATAATCTGCCGGACGTGGTAAAAAACGCAGGGTTCTGTCTAATTTTTTAATGTAGTTATGCGGATAATGCGCCCCTAATTGATAGGTTGGCATGCCGCCAAAAGCCGAATTTGTCCAGTAGGTTTCTTGCCCCGTTTGTTGGCGAAAATCATTCTGCTGTTTGGCCATTCCTGTATATTGAACAATATCGCTTTGGTAAATGGTCTTCCCGTTTAGTACTGGATGGAAATAAGCCAGTGCGGCGACGACAAACAACGAAACAACGATCAGGTGTGGAATAGATCGCTTAAAAAATGCGGTCATAGAGATGCAATTGGTTGAAAGGGAAAATTAACAAAAATATGCGAGGAGCCCGCAGGATGCAGCAGCTATTTACATCAATCGACTTCTTCGTAGTCTATGTACTCGCCAACCACTTTGCCGTTGGTGCGTGGCTGCCCACTTTGGCCAGAAGCAGCCTCACTACTTGTTTGGGCACTAGGATCTTGGTTAAAACCTGCCTGTTGAAAAGCTTGCTCGAAGCGGCGACTCATCTTTTTGGCCAATAGCTTAAGTAGATAAGGCCCAGCTAAACGCAAAAGAAACCTCATGGCAAAATATACCAAGAGGACGATTAATAACGTTTTCAAGAATGATTCCATTGGAATGATTTGATGTTTCAAAGGTAGCCAAACGGCTTCAAAAAGAACCTGGACAACTACTAAATAAATGATAAATTCTTATATCTTTGGGTTAAACCATTCGCTTATGCTGGGCCGCCCAATTTTGCTTATTACCGCCCTTTTAACCTCGGTTTGTCTTCACGCACAATACACCGATATGATCAATACCAACAGGCCTGGAGTCTCTCAAGGAGCCTTCTCTGTTGGCACCAAAGTATTGCAATTCGAAACTGGGATATCCTTTGGGAAAGAAAAACACGAGTTACAAGAGACAGAAGCCGGTGCTTTTAATTGGGATTATGCCGCTCGCTATGGGGTCTGGAAGGAAGAATTAGAAATCAGTCTTATCGGGTCTTTTCAGCGTAACAATGTAACTGGGCCTGGCTACGAAACCACCCTGAGCAATTTTAGAAGTAATACCCTTGGAGCTAAGTATTTGATTTACGATCCCTATAAGAAGATGGTCATGGACGGTCCAAACTTATACAGCTGGAAGGCCAATAATAAGTTTCAATGGAAAGATCTAATTCCGGCAGTCTCTGTTTATGCAGGAGCGAATTTTGATTTTGCCGACAATCCTTTTACGCCAGAAGAAACAGGCGAAATTAGCCCTAAGGTGGTCATTTCTACCCAAAATAACTGGGTTGGTGGCTTTGTGTTGGTTACCAACATAATAGCAGACCGCATAGCCACAGATTTTCCGAGTTATGGGTACATTATTACCCTAACTCATGCAACCAACGATTTCTTCTCCATATTTATAGAAAACCAAGGGTTTTCGAGCGACTTTTATGCAGATCAAATATTAAGAGGAGGTGCAGCTGCCCTGATCAACGAAAACTTCCACATAGATCTATCATTGGCTGTTAACTTTAAAGATACGCCTTCGCTCTTTTACGGCCGTGTCGGAGTTGCCTATCGCTTCGACATGCATGCCGATGACGAGTTTATCGAAGAAAAAGGGAAGTCTGGCCGGGAGAAAAGAAAGGCAGAGAAGGATGCCAAAAAGGAAAAAAAGAAGAACAAGCGTAAGCGCAAAGACGGGATCGACCTAGAGGAAGAAGATGACGGCGGTGGCCTGAAATAGAGATCTTATGATTACAGTAAAAGAAGTAAAAACAGCTCGAGAACTCAAGGAGTTCGTCAAATACCCCTTCGAACTATACCGCGATTGCAAAGAATGGGTACCTCCCCTTATCAAAGACGAAGTAGAAACTTTAGACAAGACCAAGAATCCTGTTTTCGAGAATGCCGAAGCTTGGTACTACATCGCCTATAAAGACGGAAAAGCTGCTGGTAGAATTGCCGTAATTGTCAATAATATCGAAATCGAGCAGCAGGATAAAAAGAAGCTCCGTTTTGGCTGGTTCGACGTAGTTGATGATATAGCGGTTACACAGGCTTTATTGGCCGAAGCCATTCAAAAAGCCAAGGAGCGGCAATTAGAATATATAGAAGGTCCTGTCGGTTTCTCCAACATGGAAAAGGCGGGTATACTCACCAAGGGCTTCGAAGAGCTTAATACCATGATTACTTGGTATCACTTTCCGTACTACGCCGAGCATTTCGAAACCTTAGGCTTCGAAAAGCAGGCCACTTGGGTGGAGTTCAAGATCAATATACCGGATGAAGGAAAGGAAAAGGTGAGGAAGTTTTCCAAGATCATCAAGGAGCGTTACAAATTGGAGGTTATTCGATTTAACAACAAAAAAGAAATTATCCCTTATGTAGATGCTATGTTCGGGCTGCTTAACCAGACCTATAATTCGCTACAAACCTTTGTTCCCATTCAGCAGTACCAAATAGATTACTATAAAGAGAAATACTTCAACTTTATCCATCAAGATTATATTACCTGTATCAAGGATAAAGATGGAAAACTCATCGCTTTTTCGGTAGTGATGCCCTCTTTTAGTAAAGCTTTAAAAAAGGCCAATGGCCGCCTAATGCCATTTGGTTGGTGGCATTTGCTTCAAGCGCAGAAGAAAAACGATAAGGCTGCCTTTTATTTAATTGGGATTCATCCGGATTATCAAGGAAAAGGGGTAACGGCCATCATCTTCGAGCAAATGCAACAACTTTTCAATAAAAAGGGGATTACCCAGATCGAGACCAACCCAGAATTAAAAGAGAATACGGCCATACAGCAGCTTTGGAAGGCCTACGACCCGCTACAGCACAAGGAGCGTAGTACCTTTAAAAAAGAGGTATAAAAAAACCAGCGCATTCGCACTGGTCAATTCACTAAAAAAATATCGTTTATTCGCCCATTGCAGCTGCTACCGCCGCTGACAAGCGCTTATAGGTACCGTTTTCCAAACGCTCTCGGATGGCAGAGAATGCCTCCAAGGTTTCGTTTATGTCTTCCATGGTATGAGAAGCGGTCGGTATCATTCGTAATAAAATCAGTCCTTTTGGAATAACCGGATACACCACAATCGAAGTGAAAATCCCGTAGTTCTCACGAAGGTCTTTTACCAAGGCCATGGCCTCTGGAATACTCCCTTTAAGATAAACGGGCGTTACGCAACTCTGGGTGGTACCCAAATCGAAATTACGCTCGCGCAATCCCCCTTGCAAGGCATTTACGTTTTCCCAAAGCTTATCCTTGTACGCTGTACTTGAGCGCATCAAATCCAGGCGCTTTAAAGCCCCGATCACCAATTGCATCTGCAGGGATTTAGCAAACATTTGCGATCTGAGGTTGTATTTTAAATAATTGATGATTTCGTCATCTGCTGCGATAAACGCACCTGTACTAGCCATCGATTTTGCAAAGGTGGCAAAATAGACATCGATATCGTCTTGCACTCCCTGCTCTTCTCCTGCTCCGGCTCCCGTTTTACCTAGGGTTCCAAAACCATGAGCGTCATCCACAAAAAGGCGGAAATTATATTTTTTCTTAAGGGCAGCGATCTCCTTTAACTTTCCTTGCTCTCCTCGCATCCCAAAGACACCTTCAGAGATCAATAAAATCCCTCCTCCGGTCTTTTCGGCTACTTTAACAGCGCGTTTAAGGTTTTTCTCAATACTGTCCAGATCGTTGTGCTTGTAAGTAAAGCGTTGACCCAGATGTAAGCGTACCCCATCGATAATACAGGCATGTGCGTCTACATCGTAAACAATTACATCGTCCTTAGATACCAAGGCATCTATGGTAGAAACCATCCCCTGATAACCAAAATTTAGAAGATATGCTGCTTGTTTATTGACAAAGGCTGCCAATTCGTTTTGCAATTGTTCGTGGAGGTCGGTATGCCCACTCATCATACGAGCGCCCATAGGATAGGCTGACCCCCAAGCAGCAGCAGCTTCTGCGTCTACTTGACGGACCTCAGGATGATTGGCAAATCCCAGATAATCGTTTACACTCCAGGTAATCACTTCCTTACCATTGAATCGCATTCGATTACCAATGGGTCCTTCTAACTTAGGAAAAATAAAGTATCCTTCTGCTTGCTCGGCCCACTTACCTAGTGGTCCCTTGTCTCGATAGATTTTGTCGAATAAGTCTTTCATCAATACCTGCTTTCAATCCAAGATGCAAAAATAGGTATTTTAATCAGTTTGACGGCAATCTATATTCGAAAGTAATAGATACAAAAAAGCCGCTTCTTAGAAGCGGCTTTTGTAACTTATTGATAATGTGCTATTTTACATGCTGAATCTTAGCAACTACTTCCTGCTCTTCGTCCATAAAGCCTTGTTGCTCCATCCATGTGTCGTTATAGATCTTACTCATATAGCGAGAACCATGATCTGGGAATATCACCACTACAACACTGTCCTTGTCGAAAATACCTTCATCGGCCAACTGCTTTACGCCTTGTAAGGCAGCACCACTGGTATAGCCCACAAAGAGGCCTTCCACTTTGGCAATTTTACGCGCCATATGCGCACTGTCATTGTCGGTAACCTTAACAAAGCGGTCTATGCTTTGGAAATCTGTGGCGCCCGGGATTAAGTTCTTACCCAATCCTTCGATTCGATATGGATAAATCTCGTCCTTGTCCAACTCCCCAGTTTCGTGGTATTTTTGAATAACCGAACCAAAAGCATCTACTCCCAACACCTGAATATCAGGATTTTGCTCTTTTAAAAAACGTGCAGTACCAGAGATGGTACCCCCCGTTCCACTACAAGCAACCAAATGCGTAATACGACCTCCGGTTTGTTCCCAAATCTCTGGGCCCGTAGAATGGTAGTGTGCTTCGATGTTGAGTTCATTAAAGTATTGGTTGATATAGATAGACCCTGGGTGTTCTTGGTGTAAACGCTTAGCCACCTCATAATAAGAGCGTGGATCATCTGCGGCAACGTGGGCCGGGCAAACATATACTTCTGCGCCCATGGTCTTTAGCATATCTATCTTGTCCGGAGAAGACTTAGAGCTTACTGCCAGTATACATTTATACCCCTTTAATACACTAACCATTGCGATGCTAAAACCGGTGTTTCCACTGGTAGTCTCGATGATGGTGTCTCCGGGGGAAAGGATGCCCTTTTTCTCTGCCTGTTCGATAATATAAAGCGCGATACGATCCTTGGCCGAATGCCCTGGATTGAACGCCTCTACTTTGGCATAAAAGTGGCCTGGAAAGGCCGAAGTGCTTTTATTAAGCCCCACTAACGGGGTATTGCCGATCATGGCAAGCACATTTTCATGGGCTTTTATGTTCTTCATACGAGGTACTTATGTTATAAACAAGAGGTAAAAGCCTCTTGTTTAATCGGCTACAAAGTTACTGCAAAAATTTGAATTAGTCGATTTTACCCTCCAGATCCAGCAAAAACGCAAAATCCATAGCGATCTCTTTTAAGGCCTCAAAACGACCAGAAGCACCACCATGTCCTGCATCCATATTTGTATGTAGTAGCAATAAATGATCGTCAGTCTTGTATTCACGTAGTTTTGCGACCCACTTGGCCGGTTCCCAATACTGCACCTGAGAATCGTGTAATCCCGAAGTAACCAACATATTTGGATAGGCCTTCTTCTCTACATTGTCATAAGGAGAATAAGACTTCATGTATTGATAATACTCTTCTTCGTTTGGGTTCCCCCATTCGTCGTATTCGCCCGTGGTTAAAGGGATGCTATCGTCTAACATCGTGGTCACCACATCTACAAATGGTACGGCTGCCACTACGCCATTGTAAATTTCTGGAGCAAGGTTAACAACTGCCCCCATCAATAGCCCTCCCGCAGATCCGCCAGATGCGTAAAGGTGATCTTCGCTGGTATAATTCTCCGCAATTAAGTATTTAGAGGCATCGACAAAATCTGTAAAGGTATTCTCTTTGTTAAGCATTTTTCCATCTTCGTACCACTCTCTACCCAAATACTGGCCACCCCTTACGTGGGCGATGGCGTAGATAAAGCCTCGATCTAATAAACTAAGTCGTACCGAAGAGAAATAAGGATCTATAGTAGAACCATAGCTCCCATAGGCGTAAAGCAACAAAGGATTGTCCCCGTTTTGCTCCATATCCTTTCTATACACCATAGAAATTGGGATCTTGTTGCCATCGTCGGCAGTAGCCCAAACCCGCTTAGAAGCGTAATTCGCTTTGTCGAATGCGCCTCCAAGAACCTCAACTTCTTTTTTCACCTCACTGCTTTTGTCGTCCATATTAAAATCGATGACCGATGCAGGCGTCGTTAACGAATTATAACGGTAACGCAATATAGGCGTGTCGAATTCTATGTTTTGTGAAGGATATGCGGTATAAGTTTCATTATCGAAGGGCAAATAGTAGTCTGCCTCCCCGTCCCAGCGCATCACTCTAATTTTATTTAAGCCATTGTCTCGTTCACTAACGACCAAATAATCCTTAAATATGTCTATGTCCTCTAGCAACACCGACGATCGATGCGGGATTACATCCTCCCAATTCTCCATCCCTGTATTCTGATCCACGGTTTTCATTAGGCGGAAATTTTTTGCGCCATCCTTGTTGGTAAGCACATAAAAGGTATCGTTATAATGGGATATCGAGTATTCCATACCCTGAGTACGCTCTTGGAAAAGACTAAAGTCCCCCTCAGGCTTATCTGCCCCTAATATTCGATATTCTGAGGTAAGCGTGCTATAGCTCCCTATAACTAAAAACTTCTTCGATTTTGTCTTATAAACATAGGTGCTGTAGGTCTCATCTTCTTCGTGATAAACCAAAACATCTTCGGAAGCCTCGCTCCCTCTAACGTGCTTATAAATCTTGTCAGAACGCAGGGTTTGCTCATCTTTACGAGTGTAAAATAACGTTTTGTTGTCATTGGCCCAGGTAGAAGATCCGGTAGTTAGCGAAATTGCTTCCGGCATTATATCTCCTGTTTCTAGGTTTTTGATGTAGATGGTGTACTTCCTCCGGCTTAGGGTGTCCACTCCAAAGGCTACCCATTTATTGTCTGGGCTTACATTTAGACCTCTTAAGTTGTAAAAAGAATGACCTTCGGCCATACTATTTACATCAAATAGAACCTCCTCTTCTGCTTGCAGCGAATCCTTTCTTCTGGTATAAATGGGATAATCCTTGCCCGTTTCGAAGCGGGTGACATAATAATAACCATTATAGAAATAAGGAACAGATTGGTCGTCTTCTTTAATGCGCGCCTTCATCTCTTCGAATAACGAAGATTGAAAATCCTTGGTATGAGCAGTCATTCGCTCATAATAATCGTTTTCACGCTCTAGATAATCGATCACTTCTTCGTTTTCTCTATCGTTTAGCCAATAATAATTGTCTACCCGAACATCTCCATGCATCTCCAGATTCTTCGGAATCTTATCCGCTTTAGGCGCAATCAATGCTTCAGTCTTTTTCACGAGCTTATCTTGTTTACAGGAAAGCGCAAAAATAGTCAATAGCGCTAAAAAAAAGGGATGTAATTTCATACGGTCGTTAGTTTATTAAACGTCCAAAGTAGTAATTTTGCATCAAACTAAAATCGAAAGAGATGTTTGGAGATATCATGGGTATGATGGGACGCCTTAAAGAAACCCAACAAAAGATCGAGGAAACCAAGCGAAGACTAGACACTGTTTTAATCGATCAAAAAAGTCCTGACGGCCTATTGGAAGTAACCCTCACGGCTAATAGAGAGATTAAGAATATAGTGATAGCTCCAGCCTTGATGGAAGATAAAGAACAACTCGAGGACTATCTAGTACTAACTTTAAATAACGCCTTGGAGCAGGCTGGCAAGGTAAACGAAACAGAATTGGCTGCGGTTGCCAAAGACGGAATGCCTAACATCCCAGGGATGGATGGTTTGTTCAAGTAATTTTTAGGACAAAGTTCTTTTATATCTCTTTAAAAATGTGCATATTGGACGCACAACTAATCGTTCAATTGTAAACAAAAAAACCATGTTTGAATTAAAGAAAAGTGGGGACAAATTTCACTTCGTCCTTAAAGCAGGAAACGGACAAGTTATCCTATCCAGCCAAATGTATGCTTCTAAAGCCAGTGCCGTTAATGGTATCGAATCTGTAAAGAAGAATTGTGGAAATGACGACTGTTTTGAACGCAAAACCGCTAAGAATGGTAAGATGCATTTCAACATTAAATCTACCAACGGACAGATCATCGGCAGTAGCCAGATGTATGCCGGAAACTCTGGTTTGGAAAATGGAATCGCTTCTGTGAAGAAGAATGCTCCAGGAGCAGACGTAAAAGAAGTGGAATAACACTCACACCTCAGCAAAAAAAAAGCGCCTAATGGGCGCTTTTTTTATTTTTTATAATTTTCGAGTACTTCGAGCACTTTTTGATGCATATCTGCATCGTAGTCGTAGTGGGTCACTATGCGCAGTTTTCCCTGCCCCATGCTGCTTAGCAAAATGCCGGCATCCTTCATGTCTTGTAGAAACTGATCTTCGGCTTTGGCATCTTGTAAATAAAAGATGATAATATTGGTTTCTGTGGCTTCCACCGTTTTTACATAAGGCAAGCTTTTTAATAATAGTGCCAACTCCAAGGCTTTTTGATGGTCCTCGGCCAGCCTTTCTATGTTATGATCTAAAGCATAAAGAGCGGCTGCCGCTGTATATCCAACTTGACGCATGCCACCTCCAAGTACTTTACGAACACGCATGGCTTCTTCCATACTCTCGTTTGTACCCAACAATACGGTCCCCATAGGCGCCCCCAATCCTTTGCTGAAACAAATAGAAATGGTATCGAAGATATCGCCGTAAAGCGTTGGATCTTCGTTTTTCGCCACCAAGGCATTGAACAATCGCGCGCCATCCATATGGTAACGCAGCCCATGGATATCGCATACTTTTTTGATACGCTCCAGTTCTTTATAATCGTAACAGGCCCCTCCTCCTTTGTTGGTGGTATTTTCTACGCAAACTAGGGAGGTTTTAGGGCTATGATAAAAGTCGGGGGGATTGATGGCCGCCTCTACCTGTTGCGCCCTAATTAATCCTCGGTCTCCAGGCAGTAACTTGCAGCTTACCCCACTATTAAAAGAAACCCCTCCACCTTCGTAATTATATACATGTGCCCACTCATGGCAAATCAGTTGCTCGGCGGGCTGCGTATGTAATTTTATGGCAGCTTGGTTGGCCATGCTTCCGGTAGGAAAGTATAAACCTTGGTCCATCCCAAATAGGTCGGCTAGGCGTTGTTCTAATTCGTTTACGGTGGGATCTTCTTTATAGACATCGTCCCCCACTTCGGCCTTGCTCATAAATTCGAGCATGGCTGGGGTTGGTTTAGTAACCGTATCGCTTCGTAGATCGATCATTTATCTTACTGAATTTGTCTTTTAAAACTTCGTTTTTCTTCTTCCAAAAGCTGGTCGATCATTCCATTAAGCCTAATCAACTTTAAGCCCTGATTATGGTCGTAATTCAGGTTTCGTCCGTCAGACTCATTGCTGATATCGAATAGGTTAAAACGCTTGCTATAGGGCTCACTGTTCAGTTTAAAATCGAATTCCCTAAAACAGGGCTGCACCGGTCTTCTTTGCTGAGGAGTACCGGTATAAGCTTCAGAATCGTAAGGCTTAACCTCTTCATTTTCGATGGTAACCACTTGCTCACTTGCATATTCAAAAACCGATTTGCTTTTCAAGGCCACAGATAGAAACAAGCCACAATTGTCTATTTTCTTTACATAGCTTTGGCTTCCTTCTACCCAAAAAATATAAGACTCGAAATAAGTCCCCTTGCTCATGCAATTCTTTCCGTCGATGGTGAACATCTCTATATTTCCTGAACAAAAGCGACGCGTATGGAAATATTTGTCAATGCCCCGTTCGGCGAGCTTCTCTACAAACAATGACACCTCGGATTTAACATAGGCCTCGTCTTGCTGGGCCAAAAGTGTGGGCGCGCACAACAAAAACAGCCCGATAAAGATACTTCTCATGATCTTTCTATTTGATTAATACTGCAGCGAAAGCTTCCAATCGGACTCCCATCAGGGATACGAGGAGCAGATTGGGGGGTATATTTTTCTGGGGTCTTAAAATATTGATCTATCGTCAGAGCCAAGGCCAAATCGGCCGCCTCTGTCCTATCTAATAATTGTAACACCTTTTGCAATTCCATTCGGGTCTGTCCACTAACGGCAGCCATCGATCTTGAATCCCGCTCTAAGGAGATCAATGTATGCACGTATTGTTCCTTTATCTGGTCTTGCACACTACGAAGATAGTCGTCTTTAAAGGTCTTATCAAATAGTTGAGCGTTTAGGGCACCAAATACCTCCGGCAAACCTAGCTGCTTATCGTCTAAAACATTCTGTCCTATCAATCTGTTGGCGCGTTCTGGGTGCAGTATTAACTTTAAAGACATCCTAGCTGCTGTGGCCGGTGCAGCCCAAGGGTCGAACGCTACTCCTGCCTTACTTTTAAAGGACTCCCTCGTTCTACCGTATCCAAAAGCCCTAGGTGGAAACAGCGCTAACTTATCTTTTGGAATGGCCAAAACCTGCGCATCTAAGGTCATCAGCATGGCGTCCAAAGCATTGCGTTGCACTTTGGCGTCTAAACTGATAGGTGCGGCTCCATTGTATCCTTTTACCAAATAGTCGTATTCCATCCCTCCTATCAGCTTAACGGTGGCTTCTGCTTGGTATCGGTGATAAAAATAAAGCGGAACAAATACATCTTCTAGCACGGTATACGGGGTTCCAGTAGTTATGTTATCCTTAGAAAAATTGGCTATCCCTGTCTTGCGAACATCCAAAACATTTTGAAGTTCTCGTGATGCATCACCACCATTATCCCACAGATGCGCCAGATGATGTGCTCCCCCAATTGGCCTGGCATCGGCATCGCTAATAAATCGCAAGCCATTGGCAAAAGCCCCTTCTAAGATCGCATTTAAGTAGGTAGACTCTTCTACTCCTGCCGCTGGCGTCCCATAGCTATAAGCTACAGTTACCTTATCCCAATCGCCAATCCCCGTGGCATAGGCGTTGGAAAAATCGATGGCGCCATCTTTTACGCGGAGCGTAGGATGTGGATAATCCATTACAGATGCCCTAGCATTAGTGCTGGCGGCAAAATTATGAGCAAAACCCAGGGTATGTCCTACTTCGTGAGCAGAAAGTTGACGTATGCGTCCCAAGGCCAACTCCAACATGGCCTGATGATTATCGTCCCGTTCTGCATATGGTTTGTCGGACAAGGCTTGGGCGATTAAAAAATCTTGGCGAATTCTAAGACTTCCCAAACTTACATGGCCTTTGATGATTTCTCCGGTACGTGGGTCCGTAACACTAGCGCCATAGCTCCAACCTCTGGTACTTCTATGCACCCACTGGATGGTATTGTAACGTACGTCCATCGGGTCGGCCCCCTCTGGCAACAATTTTACTTGAAAAGCGTCTTTATACCCTATAGACTCGAAGGCCTGATTCCACCATGCAGCCCCATCGAGTAACGCAGAACGAACCGGTTCTGGCGTACCTGGGTCTAGGTAATAGATAATAGGCTCTACCGCTTCACTAACAGCAGCATTTGGGTCCTTCTTTTGCAGGCGATGCCGAACAGCATAGCGCTTGCCAATGGGTTCCCATATAGGCGTACTATAATCCATAAAGTACGTATGGATAGCCCCCGATCTTGGATCGAATTCCCTAGGCTGAAAGCCCTGTTCTGGTAATTTAACAAAGCTATGATGCTGTATTACACTTATAGAATGTGCATCTGGAACTACAGGTGCTAAGCGGCGCCCCTTAGGCTCGCCCACAAAGGTGATCATGGCTTCGAATTCTGTGTTTTCTGGAAAACTTCGGGTGCGCTCCATCCAAAGGACAGAACGGCTTTTTTCTATTTTGAAATTGCCGTCTTTCCCGTTTTTTAACCTGCTTGCCACCCCATGGGCATCCAAATACAAAAATGGAGTTAAATCTATCAGATGGGTAGTTTCTACTGTCTCGGTAATTGGGAACGCAAAAAGCACCGATCGTCCAAAAGCCTCAGAAATCGATTGCTGCTCTAACACATTATCACTGCTGGCGCGATATCTGGTGTTGTCTTGTATCAGTAAAATCTTATCGCCACTGCGAACAAATCGAACTACAGCTGTACCCCCCAATTGTCCTCTATCTAGGCCGATGTCATTAGAGCCTAACCCGGTTCTTAAGGAATGGACGTATAAAAAAGGATCGTCTAGGCGATCTACTTCTAGGTATAGCTTTCCTTCTGCTTCTAAATAATGGTAAGAAAAGAAACCTGTTTGTTTTTGTACATCTTGTTTCTCTTGAAGAAATTGAGCCGATAAGTTAAACGAGGCGAAAAAAACAGCTAAGCAGAGTAATCGTAAGAGCATAAGGTAGTTGTTGATTCTAATTTTTAAATCTAAGAAAATTCCCTCTAAATCGTTTTGGCATCCTAGTGTAAATTCTATTTTTGCTTAAAATCCAATATAAATGGTTACAACAGATCAACTAAAGGATCTAAGAAATCGCCTGGTTGCGTTAAGGAGGTATCTTTGACGTCGATGGCAAACTTATCGAAATAAGCAACGACGAAGAAAAAACCTTCGATCCCAACTTTTGGAATAACCCCAAAGAGGCAGAGGCTTTTATGAAGACTTTGCGGAGTAAAAAGAAGTGGGTAGAGGGCTATCAAGAAGCTGTTTCATCTACCGATGATTCAGAAGTTATTCTCGAGTTTTTTAAAGAAGGAGAAGGCACCGCAGAGCAGGTGGATCAATCCTATGCAAAGGCCTTAGAACAAATCGAGTCTCTAGAATTTAGAAACATGCTTTCTGAAGAAGGGGACGAACTTAGCGCGGTCTTGCAAATTACAGCCGGTGCCGGAGGTACCGAGAGCTGCGATTGGGCGGCCATGCTTATGAGGATGTACCTTATGTGGGCCGAAAAGAACGGCTTTAAGGTGCGCGAACTAAACTATCAAGATGGCGATGTTGCCGGGATTAAAACCGTGACTTTAGAAATTGAGGGCGAATTTGCCTTTGGTTGGTTAAAGAGCGAAAACGGGGTGCATCGCTTGGTGCGAATCTCTCCCTTCGACAGCAATGCAAAAAGACATACCAGTTTTGCCAGTGTGTATGTGTATCCTTCTGTTGACGATAGCATAGAAATTGAAATTAACCCTGCCGAGATTTCTTGGGATTTTGCCCGTAGTAGTGGTGCCGGAGGACAGAATGTAAACAAGGTAGAGACCAAAGCCATACTTACCCACCACCCTTCTGGGATTGTGATTCATAATTCTGAAACGCGTTCGCAATTAGAGAACCGCGAAAAGGCCATGCAGATGCTAAAGTCGCAGTTATTCGAGATCGAACTTAGAAAACGTCAGGCCCAAAGGGCGGAAATTGAAGACAGCAAGATGAGTATAGAATGGGGTTCACAAATTCGAAACTATGTGCTGCACCCTTATAAACTAATCAAAGATGTTCGTACCGGACACGAATCTGGAAATACGGATGCCGTATTGGATGGGGCCATCGATGACTTTTTGAAAGCCTTCCTAATGATGACGGGACAAGAAGAAAAATCTAACGAACTTTAATGGCGCTACCTAAAGCAGAAGAACTGGTTTTGCAATTGGGGATGCTCCCCCATCCGGAAGGCGGTTTTTATAAAGAGACTTATCGCAGCCCAGGAAAGATTCCGGCTACTGCCTTGGATGTGAGTTTTGCTGGAGATCGAAACCATGCTACGGCCATCTATTATTTACTCGAGCAGGGAGACTTTTCTGCCTTTCATAAAATTCGGCAAGACGAAATATGGCACTATTACTTGGGTGGCCCCTTGTTGTTGCATGTTATCGATAAGGATGGAAACTATTACGCGCAATGGATTGGCAAAGACATCGCTGCAGGACATCGACCGCAGTGGGTGGTAGCCGCCGGAGATTGGTTTGCTGCCGAGCCCGCTCCGAATTCAGATTATTGCCTAATGGGTTGCACTGTGGCCCCTGGCTTCGACTTTGCCGATTTTGAATTGGCTAGTCGGGACGAACTATCGAAAACCTTCCCACAACATAAAGACTTGATAAAACGTTTAACCCGTTAAACCTATTGTATGTATAAGACCATCATATTTGACCTCGGCGGCGTTCTGATAGACTGGAGCCCAGAATATGTTTACTTAAAAGAGTTTAGAGGCGATCGGCAAAAGATGGATTGGTTTTTAAACGAAATCTGTGCCTGGGAGTGGAACATGAACCAAGATGCAGGTTATTCGCTGCAACAAGCCACAGAAGATCGTGTAGCACTGTTTCCGCAGTACGAAGAATTGATTAGGATGTACTACGGCCGTTGGGAAGAAATGCTGGGTTATGCTCACGAAGATACCTTGGCGCTGTTAAAACAATTGGTGGACGACCCAAATTACCGGGTATACGCCCTTACCAACTGGAGTGGAGAGACCTGGCCCAAGGCCATCGCAAAATTTCCATGGCTGCAGTGGTTCGAGGGGATTTTGGTGAGCGGGGACGAAAACATGCGCAAACCCCATGCAGAGATCTACCGACTGATGCTGGACAGATACAACATCGAGGCAGAAACGGCCATTTTTATCGATGACAGCCTCCCAAATGTAGAAGGAAGCGAGGCCTTAGGCATAACTGGAATACATTTTAAAAGCGCCCAATTATTGCGCGCAGACCTACAAGAAAAAGGGGTGCTGGACTAATTTTTTTATCCCGATCTTTTTCGTAGTTTGTTTTCTCAAACCAAGCAATATGAAACCAAAAAAAGTTGCTGTGCTGGGCCCCATCCCCAGAGATTATATCATAACCCATCATAACGAAGTCATTCAGAAATACGGCTGTGCTACCCATACGGCCATCGCACTGTCCAACCTGATGCAACCAGATGATCTAATCTACCCCGTTACCCATGTTAGAAAGGAGGACGAAGCAGCTATCATCGAGCTATTTGGTCCATATAAAAATTTAGACACCTCTCACATCAGCAGCGAATCAGATCAAGGAGACGTGATTCAGCTGCGTTTTGTAAACCAAAATAAACGAATAGAAACTCAAACGGCTTTTATGCCGCCCATCGCTCCATCAGATGTAAAACCTCTCCTGGATTGTGATGTATTTGTCTGTGTACCCGTAACAGATTTCGAAGTCCCTCTAGAAACTTTAAAATACATTAAGGCCAACAGCGATGCGCCGATTGTTTTTGACGCCCACGGCCCCACTACTGCCCTTACCACTCACGGGCAACGGGTTACTCGTTTTTGGGTAGATCGCGACTCTTGGTTGCCCTATATAGATGTTCTTAAAATGAATTTGGAAGAAGCCAATTGCAGCTGGTTTCGCAAAGAGTATAGCCTGGACGAGTTGGAGGATAACGATATATTGCAAGAAGATCACCTACCAGAATTTGCCTTGCATTGTTTGCAACATGGGCTTAGATCTTTGTTTGTAACGCTAGATGCTAGAGGAGTGATGGTATATACCTTAGAAGACGGCGCATTAAAGGAACAATTTGTACCATCGGTCCCTGTAGCCCATGTAGTTGATACCACCGGCTGTGGCGACTCTTTTGCCGGCGGAATCGCTTTTAGCCTATTGGACGAACCCCAAGATCATGTTCGGGCGGCTCGTTACGGGAACGCGATGGGGTCTCAACGTACCCAAGGAAAGACCTTCGAGGTGTTTCAATCCTTAGAGCGTACCAACGAGATACTGGGGCGTGTCTACCCAGACTTTAAAGGTTAATATCCTAAGCAACCATGGTGAAAGCAGCATCCCTTGCAGAGATTAAAAAAGAGCTTCAGCAGCGCCCACCAGAAGAACTATTGGCCTTGTGCTTGCGTTTAGGTCGGTTTAAAAAAGAGAACAAAGAGTTGCTCACCTATCTATTGTTCGAAGCCGATGATGAAGACGAGTATGTCCGACAGGTCAATGCCCATATCACCGAGCTCTTCGAAGGAATCCGCAGAGATCATGCCTATTACGCTCGTAAAAGCAGCAGACGTATTTTAAAGGAAGTAAAAAAGTATGCCCGCTATTCTAACGCCAAAGAAACAGAAGTCTCATTATTGATTTGTTACTGCAGCAATTTGGGTGAATTGATGAGCGGCCTGCCACAGAGCAAGGCCATGGACAACCTATACTCCCGTCAATTGGCTTTGGTCGAAAAGCGAATGGAATCCCTGCATCCAGATTTGCAGTACGATTTTAGAATACAACTTGAAGAATTGGGGTTATGAAGTTCGAATTACAAGCATTAGACCACGTAGCCATTCGGTCGATGGATGTGGAGCACAGCTGCCAATGGTACCAAAAAGTACTAGGCTTAAAGCGATACGACATCCCAGAATGGAAGCCCTACCCTATTTTTTTAATGTCCGATAATTTCGGGGTAGCCATCTTCCCTGCCACCGACGGGCCGGCCCCTACGGCCAATAAACGGCGCATGGTCCGTATCGACCATTTTGCTTTTAGAGTTAGTCGAATAGGCTTTGATGCCGCCATAGCGCATTATGAAAGCTTAGGGCTGGAGTACACTATTCAGGATCATACGTATTTCCATTCTGTATATGTAAACGACCCCGACGGCCATACCGTAGAGTTGACCACCCTGGTAGTATCCGAAGAAGAGTTTAAGCAGTTCGGGCTATAATGAGTAAATAAGAAAATCGAAAAATGACATCCATATATCACAACCCACGTTGTAGAAAATCGAGAGAGACCCTTCAGCTTTTACAAGAAAACGGAGAAGATCCTAAAATCATCCTATACCTAGAAAACCCTCCAAAAAGGGACGAACTAAAAGAAATACTGGACAAATTGGGTATGAAACCCTTAGCGTTGATTAGAAAAGGAGAAGCTATTTGGAAAGAGCACTATAAGGGTAAAGAACTAAGCGATAAACAGCTAATAGATACAATGGTATCGAATCCAAAGCTCATCGAGCGGCCGATCGTATTGAAGGGAGAAAAGGCTGCCTTGGGCCGCCCACCAGAACAGGTGCTCACTATCTTATAATTATTTAACAAAAGCTTGGCAAAACCCTCTTAAACCCATGCTTATTTTCGTGGTCGAATTGCAAAAACAGACCTAAATGCAACGACTATTTTTCGCCCTACTGCTGCTTATAAGCGTGCAGATCGCATGGGCTCAAGACCCCACTGCTGCCTCCCCAACAGTAGTGATTACTGGGCAAGTACTAGAACAAGACAGCGGCCAACCATTAGAATTTGCCACCATCACTTTTATGGATGCTCGTGGAAATATCGCCAGCGGTGGTATTACAGACTTCGATGGAAATTACAGCATAGAGGTCGCCAAAGGGGTCTATAACATACAATTCGATTATATCTCGTATAAGACTTACTATATGAGGGACAGGCAGATCAGTCAATCTGCCACGCTCCCAAAGGTCATGATGCAATTGGACAGCGAGAGCTTGGATGAAGTCGTGGTTCGAGCAGAAACCACAGAGGTGCAGATTCGCTTAGATAAAAAGGTATACAACATTGGGAAAGACCTTACTACCAGTGGGGCGACCGTAAGTGATGCCCTAGATAATGTCCCTTCGGTTACCGTAGATGTAGACGGAACCATCGCTTTAAGAGGAAACGAAAACGTCCGTATCCTTATCAATGGGAAGCCTTCTGCCATCGCTGGTTTCGGTTCTACCGATGCCTTGCGTCAGTTACCAGCCGAGGCCATAGAACGCGTAGAGGTGATTACCTCTCCTTCTGCCCGCTACGATGCCGAGGGTACCGCAGGTATCTTAAACATCATTCTTAAAAAAGATAAAACATTAGGGCTTAACGGCTCCCTGCAAACCTACTTTAGCCACCCGCTTGGTAGTGGAGTAACAGGAAACATCAATGTGCGGTCAGATAAGTTCAACATCTTTAATACCACTGGGGTGCGTTATAGAAATTCGCCTGGGAATGCTTTTTTTAGAAATGCCTATGCAAGTCCAGATGCGAGCAACCCCTTGGTAACAGAAGAACGCGACATCCAACGTCTGCAAAAAGGGTTCAACACCAACTTAGGGGCAACTTACTTTATCGATGAAGGCTCTTCTGTAACCGCTGCGGCTTTTATTAGAACCGGCGACGACGAAGACGAAACCGTAAACACCACCAACGAATTCAATACAGATTTGGACTTGGAGAAAACCCGAGAACGAATCGAGTTCGAGACAGAAGAAGACCTCAACTACCAATTGTCGCTTAACTACGATAATAACTTTGACAACAAAGGCCACCGACTTACGGCAGACATCCAATTCGAAGAAGGTGAAGAGACAGAAACAGCCATTATAGACGAATTCAACACCTTCCCAGAATTCGAACTGTTGCCCTCAGAGAATATCGTGCAGCAACAGGACGAGACAGAATTCTTGATACAATCGGACTATGTACGCCCAATTGGCGAAGACACCCAATTTGAGGCAGGATTTCGGGTTCGACTGGAAAACGCAATTACAGACTACGCCTTGTTTGAGCAATTGGTTCCTGGTGGCGTCTTTGTAAGAAACGACAGCCTCTCTAATGTTTTCGATTTTACACAAAACGTAGAGGCGGTTTATTCGCAATACGGAAACAAGTTTGGAAAGTTTAGCTTCCTGTTAGGACTTCGCGCGGAGGCCACTCAGATGATCGGTGAAGTAACCGGAAGAGATGTAACCACCACAGATGGGGACGAGTTAAGCATCGATTTTGATAAAGAATTTTTTGGGCTTTTCCCGACCGTAAACTTGGTTTGGGAATTTAACGAAAAGGAAAACCTTACGCTAGGATACAACAGACGGATCAACCGTCCACGCTCTTGGTTCTTAAACCCATTTCCTTCACGTTCGAGCGAAGCGAATATCTTTCAAGGAAATCCCAGCCTAGATCCGGCCTATGCTAGTGCCTTCGACCTAGGCTATTTAAAGCGTTGGAAAAAACTCACTTTAACTTCTTCTGTGTACTACCAATTAGAAACGGATGCTTTCGAGCGTATACAGGAAGATACAGGGCTTACAACCCCCAATGGAATTCCGATTATACGAACCATCCCCATCAATCTGTCTACCAACGAACGCATCGGGTTCGAAGCGGCGATATTGTACAACCCGGCTCGCTGGCTACGGTTTAACGGAAGCTTTAACTTCTTCCGCTTCGAAAAGGACGGAGAATTTAATGGTATAGATTACGGCAATACGGATACTAGTTGGTTTGCACGCGGAAGTGTCAAGGTCGTTCTCCCATACAAGATCGACTGGCAGACCAATGCCTTTTACCGCGGCCCTAACAGTAACGCCCAAACAGAAAATGAGGGAATCTTATCGGTTAACCTGGCCTTGAGTAAGGATATAATCGACGACAATGCTACCATCGGGTTAAACGTAAGCGATTTGTTTAATTCTCGTAAGCGAATGTCTGTTACCACCACAGAAGACTTTATTAGCGAGAGCGAATTTCAGTGGAGAGAGCGCCAAGTAAATCTAAGCTTTACCTACCGTTTTAACCAGAAGAAAAAGCGCAACGGGCGCAATGGTGGCGGAGGAGACTATGGCGGAGACGATTTTGAAGGAAAACCTTAAAAGTAAAATACTATCAACTAAAAAAGGATGCCGCTTGGCATCCTTTTTTTATATGGTTGAAGACAGATTTGGTTTATTCGTCCAACTCGCCTTGCTTTTCTAGTCGCTTGTACTTAAAATGCTCGATTAAAGCTCCGGTAATCCAATAAGGGATAAAAGAGATCAGGAAGATCATCAACCAGAAACCGATGGTCAAGATAGTTAAGAAAGCTAAAAATCCTAGGTATTGATCAAAATCGAACATGGTATTGCTTTTGTTTTGCGCAAAGATAAAATGATTTTTTTAGACAATCAGCCTTAGTAGGCTAATTTATTCACAGGAATTAAACAATGGTATCTTGAGCAAAACAGGCCATTTTCGTACCTTTGCCACCTACAATTAAACCTTCGATATGTCCTACCGAATAGAGAAAGATACCATGGGCGAGGTAAAGGTACCTGCTGACAAACTTTGGGGTGCGCAAACCGAGCGATCACGCAACAACTTTAAAATAGGCCGACCTGCTTCCATGCCCTTGGAAGTGGTTTACGGTTTTGCCTACCTAAAAAAGTCTGCGGCCTATACCAATAACGAATTAGGAGGGCTGCCCTTAGAAAAGCGAAATTTAATCGCCGCGGTCTGTGACGAGATCCTCGAAGGGAAACACGACGACCAATTTCCTTTGGTGATTTGGCAAACCGGAAGTGGGACTCAGAGCAATATGAATGTAAACGAGGTGATTGCAAACAGGGCACATCAATTGGCCGGACATGTTATCGGAGAAGGAGATAAGACCCTTTTGCCCAACGATGATGTAAATAAATCGCAGTCGAGCAATGATACCTTTCCGACCGGTATGCACATCGCCGCCTATAAAAAAATCGTAGAGGTTACCATCCCTGGGGTAAAGCAATTATTGGCGACGCTCCGAAGTAAGTCGGAAGCCTTTAGCGATTGTGTAAAGATTGGGCGCACCCATCTGATGGACGCCACTCCCCTAACCTTAGGGCAAGAATTTGGCGGTTATGCGTCTCAACTAGAACACGGAATCAAGGCCTTGGAGAATACCCTGCCCCATCTGTCAGAATTGGCTTTGGGCGGAACCGCGGTAGGAACCGGGATCAATACCCCAGAGGGTTACTCGGAGTTAGTGGCCGATTATATCGCAAAATTTACCGGTCTGCCTTTTGTAAGTGCAGAAAATAAATTTGAAGCACTGGCAGCACATGACGCCATCGTGGAATCTCATGGTGCCTTGAAACAATTAGCGGTTTCTTTAAACAAAATTGCAAACGATATCAGAATGCTCGCCAGCGGACCTCGCTCTGGGATTGGAGAATTGATTATCCCAGCAAACGAACCAGGCTCTTCCATCATGCCCGGAAAAGTTAATCCGACCCAATGCGAAGCCCTAACAATGGTCTGTGCTCAGGTTATTGGGAACGATATGGCTATCGCCGTTGGTGGGATGCAAGGACATTACGAGCTTAATGTCTTTAAGCCAGTAATGGCGGCAAACATGCTAGAATCTGCACAGTTAATTGGGGATGCCTGTGTTTCCTTCGACCTAAATTGTGCCGTAGGAATCGAACCAAATCATGAGGTAATCAAGAAGTTGGTCGATAATTCACTCATGTTAGTAACCGCATTAAATACCAAAATCGGATATTATAAGGCTGCAGAAATCGCCAATACGGCACATAAAAACGGTACCACACTTAAAGAAGAAGCTGTTAATTTAGGTTATTTGACGGCAGAAGAGTTCGACGCTTGGGTACGCCCCGAAGACATGGTAGGCTCGACGAAATAAAGCAGAATTCCATACAATTTGCGCTAAGCGGGTTTCTTACAAAGGAGATCCGCTTTTTATTTTTTTATCGACGAAATGCACATTTTTTAGGTAAAATGTAATTTTTGTCTATATTGTAGTACCCAAATTTGATAAATCTGCTTCTATGAGATCAGCAATTCTACTCCTTGCCCTATGCCTAAGTTTTGGTACAATGGCAGCGAAAATGACCGATCGTGCCCCCGTCAAGAGTCAAAAAATATTGGCGCAAAGCCTTGAAAACGTTGTTGCTAGCCAACAACTGGCTTTGACACTAGACAACCACGACCCAAATGTTTATGGCAACACCAATTGGCAAATGCCCAATGGAATTGTCTATTATGCCGAAACGCATCCGTATTCTGACAACTTTTTTGGTTCTTCAGAAAATTCCTACAAAAATTCAGGAAAATCCGGAGCCAGTTTCAACAGTTTTTCGAGCGTTAGAGAAAAAGCAACTCAAGACACCCAGGTGATTTTCCGCCAAGGGCTGTTTTATGGCTTTTTAGTAATGCTTGTTTTGTTAAACATAGCCTGTTTTTTCCTATTCGAAGAAAAAACCTACTTGTATTATGCCCTTTCACTAGCGAGTATGGGATTGCTGTTGTTTTACAGCGATGGCCTATTCTCCCTTCTGGGCATTGCGACAAGCAGTTATTTGGTGAACAACCAAACCTTATTTCTGTTTATCGCAGTAGGACTAACCGCTTTGTTTGCGTCCAAATTCTTAACCTTAGAAGAACACTTCCCTAAGATGAAATTAATTGCCATTGGCCTTTATGGGGCAGCGGCTGTAATGCTTACCATGGGTTGGATCTACGAAAGCTATGCCATAGCCACACTTACCAATTTGGTATTGTTTAGCATCATGAGCATGTATTTCCTTACCGGAGTCTATATGTTCGGATCCAAGAACTACGCAAAATTCTTTGTGATTGCAACCGCAATTCCACTGTTGTTTAGCATAGACTTCTTCGTACTGAACCCTTTGGGAATCGATTTTCTTTCTACACAGACAGCACATATAAAGGCTGCGGCCATTGCCGAAATGCTGATTTTGAGCTATGGAATCATGTATCGCATGCAAATCATAAAAGAAGAGCATGCCTTACGACAGGCAGAGATGCGGATTTTCTTAAAACGTCAAGAAGTCCTTACAGCACGACGCAAGACAGAAAAGATGGTAGAGGATGTCTATCTAGAAAACCTGATTATGCACTACGACTTGGATGGATTAGAAATCAAGTTGCTGCAATATATCTCTGAAGGCAAAGAAAATGCTCGAATCGCACGCAAGCTAAAAGTTTCTGAGTCCGAGGTAGAAGAACGAACCAAAGAGCTTTATCATAAGCTAGAGATCGGCGAGCAAGTCCAACAGGATTACCGCATGGTCGAATCGCAACCAGATTATATTTATAACTAGTTACTAAATCAGCCAACTAACCAAATGGCGAAAAGGGATGGTCCGAGAGGGTCATCCTTTTTTTGTATAAAACCTCTTGTACTTAAAGTAACTCAACACGCTTAAAGCGAGCAATCCAGCGAGTAAGTAATACACAAAGTTTGGCGTCACAGGGACATCTCCGCTGGCATAAGAATGCAGACCGGTAAGGTAAAAGTTAACACCAAAATAAGTCATCATTATGCTGGCATAAGCAAAGATGGTAAGCACATTAAAAGTCCATTTACCTCTTAAGCCTGGTACCAGTCGGGCATGAATTACAAACGCATAAATCATGATGCTAATCAGGGCCCAAGTTTCTTTGGGGTCCCAACCCCAATAACGCCCCCAACTTTCGTTGGCCCATTGTCCTCCTAAGAAGTTCCCAATGGTAAGCATAACCAAACCTACTGTAAGGGACATCTCGGTAATTATGGCTAACTCCTTAATGTTTAGGTCCATCTTCTTACGGTTCTTCTTGTTGGTCAGAAGAATCAGTAGCAGCGATACGATCCCTAAGATCCATCCCAAGGTAAACGGCCCATAACTTGCCACAATAACCGCCACATGTATCATCAACCAGTAACTATCCAAAACCGGCTGTAGGTTTGCGATGGATGGGTCTAGCCAACTAAGATGCGCCACCCATAGCAACATAGACGCGACAAAGGCAGTTGCTGCCACGGTTAAATCGCTTTTACGGCCAAATGCCAAACCAAAGAATACGGTCGCCCAGCTCACGTAAATCACACTTTCGTAAGCATCACTCCATGGTGCATGCCCACTGACGTACCAACGGGCTATAAGGCCTAGAGTCATCATCGCGAAAAAGGACCATATAATCACTTTACAAATTTTGATCAGCTTGGCGTAAATCGCTCGATCTTTAAATATTTGCAAGACGATAAACGCAAACATCAGTGCGCCAAAAAGAACAAAATAGCGGTAGAGCTTATTAAAGATGTCTACCTTATTGTACATGATTTCCGCCTTGATTTTTTTCTCCGATAGCATCACTTCCTCTCCATACTTCTTCTGAAAGTTCTTTAGCCCATCTAAAAACTCATCCGCCTGGGTGTAATCTCCCGTAGAACGCGCTTCTTGCAAAGACTGGAAGTAAATCGGTAAAATGGTACGGACAAACAAGGAGTCGGTCCCAGTAAAATTGGCCTGTTGTAACTCTGGATAAGATACCCATCGATTGTTATCGTCTCCCTGAAGTGGGAAAATCTTTAAAATGGAACCGCTCAAAGCCTCATTGACCAAATAAGATTTCTCGTATAGTTTGATAAAATCCTTTTCGAACTGGTTGGGGTTGGTCTTGGCGGTTGCAGCCTCTAAATAAGGGGCAATTTTACTGTTTCCCTGCTCGTCGAATAGATCGATAAGCGAAGCCTGCTTAGCCTCCTTAGGAAGCCCTAATACTCTTTTTATACTGTCGTTTCGCCAATCGAGTTTGATGATGGGTGTTTCGTACCACACAAAACGCAGCTCGGTCATCGATAAAAATACCTGGTTGGCGTCCATGCCTTGGTACTTATCGCTCCCACTCACCTTTCGTAATAACTCGCTGGCAAAGGTATTGAGGGGTTTCATCCGTCCGTTGTCCTGTATGACCAGTTCCCCAAAACGCGCGGCATGTGCGGCATCCACCACATTAGCCGTAATAATGGAATCTATCTGCGTTTTGCTCACCTTTCCGGTAGCCGAATGCTCATGATCTTGAGCCATAGCCGTTCCAAGCGGAAACAAGAGCAATAGTAATAAACTCAGTTTGGCCTTTTTCTTTTTCACCTTGTTGAGCGCTTTCTCTAGGCTGGAAAAGCGTGTATTCTTATCGAACAAGATAGCCATGAGTCCAAAATAGAGTAAAAAGTAACCGATATAGGTAATCCAGGTTCCCCAAAAGTCGTGGTTTACAGAAAGAACGGTTCCTTGCTCGTCCGGGTCGAATGAAGCCTGAAAAAACCGATACCCCTTATGATCCAATACATGGTTCATATAAATGTCGTAATCAAAATAATCGGCCTCGCTATCGTTTACCGTAATCTTAGATCGGAAGGCCGAATAAGCCTTCTCGGTCCCAGGATAGCGATCTGCAATAAAATCGTTTAGGGTAATGCTAAAAGGCAAGTCATAGGTTCGAGAACCATAGGTCATATAAACCTTAAGCCCAGAGATGTCGACCAAGGTAGGCTCTGGACTTTGCCCCTTGCCCCCCATTAAAGTGACGGTTTTGGTTTCACCAGCAGAAATTACATCTACAACCAACGCATTCTCGTTGGTAGGCTCTGTATCTGGGGCTTTAACGACCTGGTAGGTTCCGGTCATCAAAGGCTCAGGAAACACAAAGGCCATTTCACCAATTTGGTAAAGCGAACGCAGCTGCATAGGCATCAGGCTATCTGCCACTACCTCCCCCTGCTGCTGATCTGCCATGCGGAGATAAGAACCCGGAAAGGGCGATTCAATTTGGTAACTACCGCTACTATCTACTTTTATGTTTACAGCTCCTGGAGTATCCTGGTTTAAAGCAAAGAGTAGGTTGTGAATATTTACCACACTGCCCTCTTCTATCCAATGGTCGTGGCGCGTTCCTCCTCCGGCCTCCACAATTTTGAGGTATCTGGTTCCGGTCTCTGAAGCCACCAAATCTTGCTTGGCATTGGCGATAAAGTCGTTATAAACAATCTGTACCTCTTGGCCGTTATAATCTGTATCTATGGTAAAGTCGTTGTCCAAGCGCTCCGAAAGGCGCAGGGTCTTTTCTGGGATCTGACGCCGTTGAGGCACTCCATCGATTTGGTAATCTCCATCGATAAATAACTTAAGATGGGTTTGATCCGATAAAAAGGTGTTTTCTGTCGCTCCTTCTCTGATATGCATGACTCCTTCGTAACCGATATAGCGGGTAACAAAAGCCCCAACCAGAACTAGGATAAAGGAAACGTGCAGCAAGAGCGTGGCCCATTTTTTCTTCTTATACAACCGAAAGCGTACAATATTCCCACAAAAGTTGATCACAAAGAAAACCATGATCGCTTCGAACCACCAAGCGTTAAAGATCAACTCGCGAGCGTAAGGCGAAGGCGGGCGATCGTAAGCACGATCCATAAAGGTCCCCACGGCCATGGCGGTGGCAAACACAATAAAAAGTACGGCAGTTAGGCGGGTAGAAAATAGAAGATTGGCCAGTTTTTTCTGCATGTGGCAAAATTTATGCAAAATTAAGGATTAGCCCCCGATTGTTCACACAAATTAACAGCTAATTCTACTCTGGGTTTCTGGCTCCAAAAACTTTAAGATGAATAAAGGTTCCCATGTTTCGGGCGCGGTTCTTGGCAATCTGTGCAAGCTCACCTACAAATAAACCGTCAATGGTTTCGTACCACAGGTTAAGCCAAACGCCAAAGTGCTTAGCGTCCATAGGGTGCTCCATTTTTTTATCCACCCCAATATGCTTCCCGATGGGATCGCCCGAATAGGTTTTTTTAAAGAACAAATTGCTCTCCCAGAAGTCTGTGAGATGTTCCAAATGCTTTTCCCAGTCGTCTATTTGCCCGTTGAATATGGGGCCCAATAAATCGTCTTTTCTAACCTTGGCATAAAAGCTTCTTACCAGAAGGGAAACACTCGCTCTGTCCTTTAATTCTATCTTGTCTTGCATGAGTTACAAAGATACGCCCTCCGAACATTAGGGCGGTAAAAAATAAGTACCTTCGTACTATGATGCGCGTAGTATTGATCGGTTACGGCAACCTAGGGAAACACCTAGCACAAGCCCTTGCAGCAAACGAGCAAGTAAGCTTGTTACAGATTTGCACTTCTCAAGTTATTGGAGATTCGCAGCTTCAAGGGGTAGAACGGATACAACAACCCGACCAATTGAAGCCGGCCGACCTATACCTTATGGCCATTGCGGATGACCATATCGCATCTCGCAGCCAAGCATTACCTAACTTAGATGGCTTGGTGGCTCACTGCTCGGGCAGTACCAATATCCAGGCGCTCTGCAGCAATAATAGAGCTGGTGTATTTTATCCTCTACAGACTTTTAGCAAAAAGAGCAGCCCCATATGGGAAGAGATTCCTATTTGCATAGAGGCTACAAACCGAGCAGACCTACACTTACTGCAACAACTGGCTCTAGCCATTTCGCCTAAGGTATTTAACGTTTCTTCTGAACAGCGGTTGCATTTGCACTTGGCTGCGGTCTTGGTCAACAACTTTGGGAATCACTTGATGCATATGGCCCAAGAGCAACTTGGACAAGCCCAGCTAAGCTATCAGCTGCTCTTACCCTTGATGCAGGAAACCCTGGATAAAATAAAGAGAATGCCGCCTGTTCAGGCCCAGACTGGTCCTGCTGTACGGGGAGATAAAAAAACCATGGAGCAGCACTTAGCGCTACTACAGGCCGAGGAGAAAGAATTATATTCGTTATTTAGCAAACTGATTAAACAAAGCCACGACCATGAGCTATAAGCAACTTCTTAACAATATCCGAGCCTTGGTATTTGATGTTGACGGGGTATTGACCAATGGGCAGGTGTTGGTAACCACAGACGGAGAAATGCTTCGCAGCATGAACATCAAAGATGGCTATGCCTTAAAAACGGCTGTGGATCAGGGAATGTTGGTCTGTATTATATCTGGAGGATCTAACGAAGGTGTCAGAAAACGCTTAATGGGTCTGGGTGTAAAACACATCCATTTGGGTGCGAATAACAAGGTTTCCCTGCTCGAAGCTTTTATCGAAACGCATAACTTACAACCCGAACAAATAGTATATATGGGCGATGACCTGCCCGATTTGCAAGTAATGCAGATGGTAGGACTCCCCTGCTGTCCCCAAGACGCTGCTCCAGAAGTTAAAAAGGTAAGCCGTTATGTGTCGCATAAAGATGGAGGCACGGGATGTGTACGCGATGTCATCGAACAAGTCTTAAAAGTACAAGCCAAGTGGCCAGTAGATGCTGGCATCGACGCGCGCTATGATTGATCTTCTCAGGATGCTGCGGCCGGTTAATTTGCTGCTAATAGCCTTTATGTTGCTAGCTATCAAATATGGCTTCCTAGAACCAAACACCGTAGAGACAGCCTTAGACCCACTGCATTTTAGCCTTTTGTTGTTTGCAACACTCTGTATTGCCGGAGCTGGAAATCTTATCAATGATATAGAAGACAAAAAGATCGATGCCATAAATAAGCCCAACAGGCCGCTGGTCGCCGGAAAAGTTTCTTCAAAAGCAGCATTTAATGCTTATCTGATCCTTACCATCTTAGGGGTAGGCGCTGGTTTTTATCTATCGAATTATTTAGGATCTCCTGGCCTGACCATTGTATTTATAGGCGTAGCAGCCCTGCTATATTTCTATAGCAGCCAATTAAGCCAAATGGCTGTAGTGGGTAACCTCAGCGTCTCTTTGATGGTAGGGATTTGTGTGCTACTGCCTGTGCTATTCGACCTATTTCCAGCCATACAAGCTCATGGTATTAACCTTTTACAACAGCAGGCAACCAACGTGCTGCTGTATTTTGCCTGCTACGCGGTTTATGTCAACATGGTAAGAGAATTAGTAAAAGATATAATCGATGTAGATGGGGACCATGCAGTTGGCCGAAAAACCCTCCCCATCCTTTTGGGGCGCTCGCGCAGCCGACAATTGGCCCTATGGCTGATGGTTATCGTTTTGATCGCAACCCTTTACTTTGCCTACCAAATGGAAAGTGGGCTTCAACCGGTAGCTTTATACCTGTTATTTGCCATTGGAGGGAGTATGCTGTTTATTAGTTTGCAACTTTATCATGCCAAACGAACTAAAGATTATAGCATAATATCTATACTGCTTAAGGCCCTATTGCTTGTCGGCATTCTAACCTTTATCTTATTTCCAAATCAATTGATGATGCTATGATTTTTGACACGAGCAAAGCGATTATTCTGGAAGACGAACGGGTTCGTTTAGAGCCTTTAAGCGAGCAGCATTTACCACAATTACTCGCCTATGTAGCAAAACAACCCGAACTTTGGAAGTACGCTGTATGGCCACCAGATACTCCAGAAGCCATGACCCACTATTTGCAGCACGCATTAACCAAAAAATCAGAAGGAGATAGTTACCCTTTTGCCGTTTGGGACAAACAGACAAACACCTTTGCTGGGACGACTCGCTTTTACGATATCAACTGCGAACAACAACGATTGCAATTGGGTTATACTTGGTATGGCAAGCAATTTCATGGTACCGGACTAAATACACATTGCAAGCACCTCCTGCTTCAGCATGTATTCGAAACCCTTCAAGCGGAACGCTTGGAGTTTAGGGCCGATGCAAAAAATAAACGCTCCATTGCAGCCATGCGGGGTATTGGAGCCAAAATAGAAGGAATACTGCGTGCTCACGTAGCATGTTATTATGGCCGGAGGGATGTAATCGTTTTAAGTATCCTTTTGCAAGAATGGCCAAAAGTGAAGTCACATATTGAACAAAAATTGAGCAACTATGCTTAAAGAAGCATTAAAGAATTACCAATTAATCCTAGCCTCTGGTTCGCCAAGAAGACAGGATTTTTTTAAAAAACTCGACCTGGATTTTAAAATCGACGTACGGGAAGTAGAAGAAGTATTCGACCCATCGCTTAAAGAAGCAGATATTACAGATTATCTGGCCTGTCTTAAGGCTTCAGCCTTCGACGATTTGCAAGCAGGCGATATTTTGGTAACCTCGGATACTATCGTTTGGATGAATGATCGGGCTATCGGGAAACCTACCGACCGGCAGCATGCTATTTCCATGTTGCAAGAACTTAGCGGTAAGATGCACAAAGTATTCACCTCTGTTTGCTTTACAACCAAGGAGGCACAAAAAGTGGTCAACGACTGCACCAGCGTATGGTTTAAGGAGTTAAACTTGGAAGAAATCGAATACTATCTGGACAATTATCGGCCCTACGATAAAGCCGGAAGTTATGGAATCCAAGACTGGTTGGGCTATATAGCCATAGAGAAAATAGAAGGCTCCTTTTTTAATGTGATGGGCTTGCCGACCAGGTTGGTCTATCGCGAACTGCTAGAATTGGCTAAGGCTTAAAAGTTCCACCTAATTAGGGCCTGTGGTGTCCACCCTAAGGCTTGTTGTTGGAAGCTTTGTATTTGGTCCTGACTGTCTAAGCGATAATACTCCTCTAAGGTATTTTGTAAATCGAAGACATTCCAAACGGCGAAGCCAGTATTCAAATCCGATCCTTTTAAATCGAAGACATATAAAATCGAAGCATCTACCCGCAGATAATCTTCTAAGCGAGATTGGTTTACCGGCTCATATAAGATGTCTCCCCCCTCTATCGGGTCGAGTTCTTGGGGTTGGGTAATGGGCTTCCCGCTGCGCCAATTGAGTCCGCCTGCCACCTTTAGTGCCTGGTAGGTATAACTTAAGCCGAAGGTCGCACTATGGGTAATGTCTAAGTTGCTGGGAAAAGTCGAAGCCTGAAGCTCTGGAAAATCGTATTGATTGTCCATCCAGGAATAACTAAGCCATGCACGCAGGTCTTGCCATTCTTTCCGAAAAAGCATATCGGCACCAAAAACGCGGTAGGTACCGGCAGCCTTCACAAATTCGTAAGGCCCCTTGGCTTTGGGCGGTAATCCCATCGACCTCTTTTTGATAGCCCTCCAAACTAAGCAGCCAGCCAAGGTCTTCGAAGCTAATCCCCAAAGATGCCTGTCTGCTTTTTATCACGGGTATACTGTCGTTATCGGCCAACTGCCAACGTCTTTTTTCTACCCCCAAAAAATCATTTTGGAAATTGATTACCTGAGAGGTTACCTGTTGTTTCCATTCTAAAGAGCCCTCGACATTCCAATGCTCGCCCAAATCTTGATGAACGGCAAGCCGTGGTTCGAGCCTGGAGCTTTTAAATTTGTCCAGATAGTTGTACCGAAGTCCTGCCGTAATAAAGGTTCCATTTAGGGGTTTGTACTCCCATTGGGTAAAGGGCGCATGAGTTCTTACCACTTCAGATACCAATACCTTAAAGCGCGGTAGATCCACCTCGTCTAAATTGGTCACCGCCGTTTCTATAAATTGATAGCCTAAAGTCCCTATGATTTTATCGGATATTTTCCAGCTCCCAGAAGCGGTCACTCCTGTTTCGGAGACTTCGTTCTCTTGGAAAAACCGTTGCCCGAGTAAAATGTTTTCGTTTACCGCCTGTAGTTGATAATCTGTTTCGTAAACCGATAGATCTGTGCTAAAGGAGTCACTCCACTGCCGCTCGTAGCTCAGCCCCGCCCCAAAACTATTTTGACTCAAGCTACTTTGCTTGGCTGTTTGCTCTGTGGCTCCTACCGCATTTTCGTCGAAGATCAGTTCGTTATTTAGATAAATCAGATTAAGCCTAATTCGATCCTTATCGGTTGGATCGAATAACCAACGTAAGGAGGCATCGTAAAAATCGAATTGCTGATCTGTAACCACTTGGGTATCCAAATTATTAATCACCTCTGTATCCTGAGCGATACGCTCGAAATAAGCATCGTAAGTTGGGGTTTCCCACCAATCGCTTAGCGACTTACGCCCTGCGATTTGCAGCGAAGAACTTGGGCCTAAAGGCAAATCTAAAAACCCGTCTACATTTATAAGGTTGGCCCCAATACTTCCGTTTAACTTGCCGTTGATCTTGGCATCGCTCTGCATGTCTATGGTGCCCGAAACGCCGTCCGACCGTGCCGCAGAAGTACCGCTTTTAATCAAAGAAACCTGTTGCGTCGTAAGGGGATTAAAAGCCGCGATAAGCCCAAAGAAGTGTCCCGACTGATACATTTTAATCCCATCCCATACGATGAGGTTTTGGTCGTGGGTTCCTCCTCTAATGTTGATATTAGAAACGGTTTCGCTAACGCTTTGTATCCCTGGCAAGGCCTGCACTGCTTGTAAAACATCTGTTTCTATAAGGCCGGGTAAAATGGTAAAGCGATCGAAATCGATGGTATAAGAGCCATCGTTGAGTTTGTCCATTCCTTCTACCAAATAGCCAGTAAGGACTATCTGTTCTAGGGATTGGGTATCTGGCAACATATAAACATCTGCGCATCGTCCCTTGGCAAAATAGCGCACTTCTCTCTTGATGCTCTTATAGCCCAAGTACCTAATCTCTACGTTCCCAGCATCGGCCGATAGCTCAAAATAGCCTTGCTCGTCAGATATAGTCGCACCTTGGCTACTTTTAATAGTAGCGAAGGCGACGGCTTGTCCGGTATCCTTATCCCTTAGGTAACCACAAATCCCGCTAGCCCCTTTTTTTGTGATGGAAATAAAGTTTCCGCTTAGCATTTCGAAGCGAAGGTCTGTCTGGGCTTCCAGGGTCTTTAAATCTTCGCTAAGACGGTTGGCCGTGCTAAAATCCTCGATTACAATTCCCTCAAGAATTTTAGGGTTGAAGTTAAACGAAACCCCATACTGAGCTTCCATAGCTTGGAGCAGTTGCGGCAAAGGCCTTCCTCCTTCAGAATCCTGAGCAATAATCGGGACCCAAAGCACTAAGGCAATAAATAAAAGGATTCCCCTAAGGCGCACGCTTTTTTAAAGTTATAGTAGCATCGGTAGTCGGGCCTACCTCCAATTCCATCGGGCTAGCGACGGCACGAAGTGCGCGCTCTAAGGAACTGTGATCGAAACCTCCGGTAAAAAGTTCGTGTTGTAGATCTGTGGGGTATTGTATGGTTACATCAAACTGTCGCATTAGTTCTTCCATGACCATAAAGTAAGGCAACGCCTCGAAATGACTTTGATCTTCGAGCCATTGTGGCTTAGTATTATTGTGGGTGATTTTTAGTACTTCTTCTCCTAATAAACGGACTCCTTGTCCTGGGGTCAACTCGATGGTTTGCCCTCCGGTACGAACAGCTACTTTCCCTTCGAAACAACGCACCTGAAACAGTCCCTTGCGTTGACGAACATTGAATTCTGTCCCTAATACTTGTACAGACCCAATGGTGGTTTCTACTTGAAAGGTGGCCCCTTTTTCCACATCAAAAAATGCTTCTCCCTGCAGTTGCAGCGAACGGTCGCTCTCCCAATCTTTTTCCGAATAGGTTATTCGAGAACCTGCATTAAGCCGAACCTCCGAGCGGTCTGGCAAAACATGGCTCAGCTGCTCACCTTTAGGGGCGTCTAATACAACCCCAGAAAAATCGCTCAGGCCAAACCACAAGGCCAAACCTATAACCAAAACTGCAGCAATGCGCATCCAATAGCGTTCTTGCTTTTCGGGTGTTGGTTTTTCTGGCAAGCGATCTTTAAGGCGGCTAAAGCTTTCTGGCTGGCTCTGATCTGCAGCGCGAAAAGCCTGCGCATCGGCGACCAAGCGCTCCATAAAGCTACGGTCTTCCACCGTTTCCCATTGGGCTCGCTCTGCCTCAGTAAGCTCGTCATTGAGCCATTTTTTTATCAAGTCATCTTGCTTCATAAGCTTCCTTTAGTTATTCTAATAACAACTGTCGAGCTAAATCTCCTGATTATTTTATCTTAAATTCTTCCAATTCGTTTCTTAAGCGATCGAAGGCCGAATAAATCCGGTACTCCACTACTTTTTTTGTCACACCTAACATATCGGCGATTTCCTGATGCTTTTTCCCTTCTATCTTGCTTAGGGTGAATGCAACACGCTGTTCTTCTGTTAAAGATTCTAACACGCGCTGGTATGCTTGTAAATACTCTTTTTGCCGCAACACATCCTCTGGCGATTCACCCATAGATTTGCTTCCGTATTGATTTTGGTGATTTAACACCACCTTTTGGTGTTTAATCTCGTTAAGGGTTAGGTTGTTGGCTACGGTAAACAAAAAGCCCTTGGCCGTCTTTAGCGTGACTTTCCTGCAGTTTTCCCAGAGTTTGATAAAAGCCTCTTGCATTTTATCGTTGGGGTGGTATTTGGCACCATACTTATAATAGAGGTAATCGTGAACATCACGGGCGTACTTATTATATACGCGCTCAAATTGAGCAGGGTCGCAGATATGTTCTTCTAAGGGTCTTTCCACCTAATAATAATTTTTTCTCCTTTTTTATCAGGAGATTTTCATGCTGGGTTGTTTTGGTAATAAAGCATGAGAAATTAATCAAAATTCACATTATGAGACGCACATCCCAAATTTTAATGACCGCCGTACTAAGCCTTGTCTTGGTTATGACTTCCTGTCGCAAGGAAGAAACAGAGATTATCGATCCACAACAAGGACAAGTAATCGGGGTCAACGCAACCGTAACTCAATTGATGCAGAACACTTCTGCAAACGATGGGTCTTACGACAATATTATCGATGGAGCCAATTGTTTCGACATTCAATTACCCTTCACGGTTGTGGCGAACAATATAGAGGTGACCATCCAAACCGAAAATGACATCGATCAGGTAGAAGACATCTTCGACCAGTCTAATAACGATACCGACACTCTGGTGATCAACTTCCCTATTACCATCATACTGAGCGATTATAGTACAGTGGTGATCAATAGTCAGGAAGAATTAAACGCCGCGGCATTTCAGTGTCCGGGTGAAAACGAAGTCGATGACGATATAGAATGTATCGACTTTCAATACCCGCTTACCGCCTTGATCTATAATGAAGATGAAGAGCTTATCGATTCTGTAGTAATAAATAGCGATGAAGAACTATACGACTTTTTAGACGACTTAGATGGGGACGTAATAGTGACCTTCGACTTCCCTATTACCGTAATCCTTTGGGATGGCACCACTTTACAAATCAACAATTTTGACGATTTAGAGGATGTTATAGAAGAAGTGGCCGATGCCTGTGACGAAGATGATGACAACGACCCTAACGATGACGATTGCGAAGATTGCGATACAGAAGAAGTGGCCGATTTTATCACAGATTGCCCAATTTGGACCGTAGACAAACTAGAGCGCGACGATGAAGACTTGGAAGACCAATACCAAGGATACGACTTTGAATTTTTGGAAGATGGCAGCATCATAGTAACGAGCGACAGCGACACCTTCGAAGGATCTTGGAGCCTAGATGGAGATGGTAATAACATCACTATGGAAATCGACATCGACGGTTTAGACGACTTCAATGATGCTTGGAACCTACACGAGATTGAAGATGAAGATGGCGAGTTAAAGTTCGACCTAAGATTAGGCGATGATAGACTTCGTTTTGAAAGTGACTGCAGCAGCGGTGGCGGAGGTGGCTCTAGCGACCTAGCAGACATCTTAAACGAAGGCCAATGGATTGTAGCCCTTTACGACGAGGATGGAGACAACCAAACCGCAGATTACAATGGCTACCAACTGGATTTTATGGAAGACGGAACAGTGACCGCCGATAACGGGAACCAAACCCTAAACGGCTCTTGGAGCACCGATGGGGACACCGAGGTGGTATTGGATTTCGCTGCTCAGATACCCTTCGATGAATTTAATGACGAATGGGACATTGTAGATTTTGACGAAAACCGCCTAGAACTTATCGATATAAGCGGTGGCAACGGAGGAACAGATACCCTCGTATTCGAAAAACTTTAATTAAATAATTAAATCATGTTAAACAACCTAAGAAAATTGTTCATCCTAAGTAGTATGTTACTAATAGTAGCCTGTTCTACAGACGATGACGGAGACCAAAACCAAGATCAGGGCAACAACCAAACAGCCCAACAAGTAACCAACATAGCACAGTCTGGGAACTGGGTGGTGAGTTCGTTTGTCGACTCTGGCACCGATGAGACCAACGATTTTGCGGGTTATACCTTCGATTTTCAAAACGATGGTACGCTGGTTGCCACCAACGGAACACAAACCCTCACCGGTACTTGGTCTGTCACCCATAGCTCTGGAAATAGCAGTGGAGATGACGACGATGATGATGATGACAACGACTTCAATATCTTTTTCCCTGTAGATGAATCCAACGATTTTGAAGATTTGAATGATGACTGGGATATCGTAAGCGCGACGGATAGTCGTATAGAATTGTTGGACGTTTCTGGAGGAAACGGAGGTACAGATCGATTGATCTTTACCAAAAACTAAGCATGAAACATAAAACAAACGCCACAGAGCGGAATCTGGAAAGAAACATGCGACTCGGGTAAACTTAACCTACCCTATGGTTTCTAAATAAGAAACCAACTTGAATCCCGCTTCGATTGCCCCATCGAAGCGGTTTTTCTTTTTATCACATAGTGTTAAAGAAATTGAAACAGAGCCGCAGACCCCTACGATTTTCAATATATTTGAAAGCACGCTAAACCCAATCACGTGAAGAAAAAACAACTCCTGGCCTCTTTAATGGCCATTTTCTGCATAGGCTTACTCCAGGCTCAGAAGCCGGTAAAACCAACCTCCTCACAGATTTACCACAAACTAGAAAAACTGAACTTCTTAGGGACAGCCCTTTATGTGGCGGCCCACCCTGATGACGAGAATACCCGCCTGATCTCTTATTTGGCGAACGACTTAAATGCACGTACGGCCTATTTGTCTTTAACCAGAGGCGATGGAGGCCAAAACCTCATCGGGCCCGAAATCAGGGAACTATTGGGTGTTATCCGGACCCAAGAATTAATCGGGGCACGTAAAACAGATGGTGGAAGTCAGTTATTTACTAGAGCCAACGATTTTGGGTATTCTAAGCACCCAGACGAAACCTTAAGCATTTGGAACAAAGAAAAAGTGATGAGCGATGTGGTACGTGCCATCAGAAAATTTAAGCCGGATGTAATCATCAACAGATTTAACCATAGAACTCCGGGGTCTACCCACGGGCACCATACCTCCTCGGCCATCCTGAGTTTTGAAGCTTTCGATTTGGTTGGAGACCCACTACAGTATCCTGGCTCTGCAAAGGATTACGGTGCCTGGCAGCCCAAGCGTCTGTTTTTTAATACCTCTTGGTGGTTTTATGGAAGCAGAGAAAATTTTGATAAGGCAGACAAATCCAACTTGGTAGAAATCGCTTCTGGAACCTACTATCCAGAACTCGGTCTTTCTAATGGAGAAATCGCCGCCCTTAGCCGTAGCATGCACAAATCGCAAGGCTTCGGAAATACGGGCACGCGTGGAAGCATGACAGAATGGGTAGAATTTTTAAAAGGAGACTTCCCAGAAGGAAAAGAAGATCTTTTTCAAGGAGTGGATACTTCTTGGAACCGTGTAGAAGGTGGTGCTGCCATTGGAACCATAGTGGATAGCGTCATTGCCAATTTTGACCAGTCCAACCCATCGGCAAGTGTTCCTGCCTTATTGCAAGCCTACGCCTTAATTCAAAATTTGGATGATGCCCACTGGCGAGAAATAAAAATGGCAGAGATTACTCAAATCATTTTGGATTGTTCCGGAATCTTTTTAGAGGCAACCACCAATGTACAGTCTACCACCCCCGGTGGCGATTTGACGGTAAACATAGAGGCGATTAACAGGTCAAATCTTAATGTTCAATTGGGGCAAATACGGTCTCCAAATATTGGTTTTCCATCCTTTTTTAAGGCGGTGGATTTACAACCCAATGAGGTGTTCAATCAAGAAAGTACAAATGGGACATTTACTGCTGCAGAATATACCAGCCCATATTGGTTAAAATCGCCTGGAAGCTTAGGCATGTATCGGGTAGATGACAGCAGCCTTATCGGTAAGCCCGAATTGGATCATACCTTCCCAGTATGGTTGGACCTTAACATCGATGGTCAATCGATTTCTGTTCAAAGAAATATGGTTTACAAGTACAACGATCCTGTAAAAGGTGAAGTGTATCAGCCTTTCAGAGTCCTACCAGAGGCGACCGCTGGCTTGTCGGAGAAGGTGATGATCTTTTCCAACGATGGACCTAGAGTGGTACAGGTGGCTGTTCGAGCTGGCCGAGACAATATTACTGGGGGCGTTAGCCTTCAACACCCTAAAGGCTGGGTGGTAGAACCCCAAGACCAAGTATTTTCCATAGAACAAAAGGGAGCGACCCAATTGCTCGAATTTACCATCATCCCTCCCAAAGACAGAGATGAAGGCAGCATCCGACCTTTGGTTACCGTGGGCGACAGATTTTATACAAAAGAGCTGGTAGAGATGGATTATAGTCATATTCCGTTTCAGCAGGTATTGCTTCCCGCTCAAGCGAGAGTGGTTCGCATTCCTATCCAAAAGCGTGGGGAAAAGATCGGTTATATAGATGGAGCCGGTGACGCCATCCCAGAAAGTTTGGCAGAAATCGGATATACCGTAGAAACCTTGGAAGTAGACAAGCTAGATGCGGATGCCTTAAAATCATACGACGCCATCGTAGTGGGGATTCGAGCCTATAACACTGTTCCGGCGCTGGCATTTCAGCAAAAAGAATTGAACCAATATGTGGCAAACGGAGGCACCTTGATTTTGCAGTACAATACGCGACATCGCTTGGTTACAGAAAATTTTGGACCCCTGCCCATTACCCTATCGAGAGATCGCGTTACAGACGAAGGCTCGGCGGTTCGAATGTTGGAACCTACGCATGCTGTACTCAATAGCCCGAATAAAATCACCGACTTAGACTTCGAGGGATGGGTACAAGAAAGAGGGCTTTATTTTCCGACGACATGGAGTGAGGATTTGCAACCTATCCTAAGCATGAACGACCCTGGTAGCAAAGCCTTGGATGGCTCGCTTTTGGTTGGGCAATATGGACAGGGACACTATGTTTACACCGGGCTCAGCTTTTTTAGAGAATTGCCCGCTGGGGTCTCTGGCGCCTATCGATTATTTGCTAACTTGCTTTCTTTAGGAAACTAAGATGAACGACCCACGCCCGCCTCTAGTTTGGAAACCACAATACACCCTCGTGTTAGTGGTCAATGCCATCTATATCGTATTGTTTTATTGGTTGATGATTTCTTTTAGCTAATGGAGCGGATAGATTGGATTATACTGCTAGGAACCCTGCTTTTTATTGTGGCTTACGGTACGATAAAGTCGCGCGGAAGTAAAAATATTTCGGACTATTTAAAAGGAGGTAACAAGGCCCATTGGTGGACCATTGGCCTGAGCGTGATGGCAACCCAAGCCAGTGCTATTACCTTCCTCTCTACCCCGGGACAAGCCTATCATGATGGGATGGGATTTGTACAATTCTATTTTGGACTCCCGCTGGCCATGGTGGTGATATCGATGATCTTCATCCCGCTTTATCACAAACTAAAAGTATTTACCGCCTATGAGTACCTAGAGACTCGTTTCGATTTAAAAACACGGACATTAACCGCAATATTCTTTTTAATACAACGAGGTTTGGCCGCCGGAATTACCATTTTTGCGCCTTCGATTATTCTATCGGCCGTTTTAGGCTGGGACCTGGTTACCTTAAATATCATCATTGGATTGTTGGTGGTGATCTATACAGTGAGCGGCGGAACCAAGGCCGTAAACGTCACCCAAAAGCAGCAGATGGGCGTCATCTTTATAGGGCTCTTTATCACCTTTTTAATTCTGCTCAACCTATTGCCTTTGGACACCAGCTTTAAGGACACTTTAGAAATTGCCGGTGCCAATGGTAAACTGGATATCCTCGATTTCTCCTTCAACCTGGAAAATCGCTATACCTTTTGGAGCGGTATCATCGGTGGTGGCTTTTTGGCGCTAAGTTATTTTGGTACGGACCAAAGCCAAGTACAACGGTATTTATCGGGTAAATCTGTACGTGAAAGCCAATTAGGGCTTATCATGAATGGATTGCTAAAAATTCCGATGCAGTTCTTTATTCTGCTTATCGGAGTGATGGTATTTGTGTTCTATCAATTCCATACTGCGCCTCTTAACTTTAACCCTGCCGCAGAAGAAGCGGTATTATCTAGTACTTATGCGGCCGAATACCAACAACTAGACGGCGCCAAACTAAAACTAGAAGCAGACATCAAAGAAGTGCAAACCGCCTTTGTCCGCAGTACGAATGCGGCAGAAAAAGTGGCGCTTCAACAAGAGGTCTCTAGTCTAAATTTAGAAATCAAAGAACTTCGAGGGGAAGCTAAAGAACTGATAGCACTGGCCAGCGACCAGGTAGAAACCAACGATAAGGATTATGTGTTTATTCACTTTATTCTTAACAATTTACCTACGGGGCTTATTGGTTTATTGTTAGCGGTCATCCTTAGTGCGGCTATGTCCTCTACTGCCTCAGAGTTAAATGCCCTTGGCTCTACAACAACCGTAGATCTTTATAGGCGTAACAGACAAGGTAGGGACGAAAAACACTACCTACGGATGAGTAAATGGTTTACCCTGCTTTGGGGTCTTATCGCCATAGCAGTAGCCTGTGTAGCCAATCTGTTCGACAATTTGATACAGTTGGTCAACATCATCGGGTCTATTTTCTACGGAAACATTTTGGGCGTTTTCTTGCTGGCCTTCTTTTTTAAAGTGGTTCGAGGAACGCAGGTTTTTGTTGCTGCCTGTATCAATCAGCTTTTGGTGATTGCCATCTTCCTGCTAGATCGTTACGAAGTGATTGATCTCCCTTATCTCTGGCTCAACTTTGTAGGTTGCCTATCGGTGATACTTATCGCCTTGATGTTGCAACAAATGGTTGGCAAAAGACAAACGGCGGAATAAGACTGTTTCATTTCAAAAATATTTTTTTATCTTTCTGTTTATCAATGCTATAGAAAGATGCGCTTCTGTCTAATGATTTGTCTGCTGATTTGCGTTCCTAGCTCCGCACAAGAAAAGGAAAAAGGTCCCGACCAACTTTTCCAGGAGTTGGTGACCTACCTCAATTTGGCAGATAACATCCAAGTAATCGCCTATTTTCAACAAAGCAAAAGGGTACAACTAAGTTATCAAAACGATAGGGATCGGATAGATGTCCAACTCGATTTCTATACCGTCCTGCCACCCAGTTGGGCCAAACGACAAAACCATTTTGAGGTAGAAGTCCCTTTTGTTGGGCACAGCCCTAACAAAGCGAGGCTACAGTTTTCTGACCGCACTACAAGTGTGCTATGTTACCGTGCTATCAGGGACCTCGCGGCAAGTTTTGGCTCGGTAAATCCAGATGCAATCGAGCCAGAGATTGACTAGCTTTAATAGTCTTCTTACATTTAAAGCAGAAACCGGCATATGAGCCTCTTTACCAAAGAACAATTACACCAAATCAGAACGTATTTCGAAAATGCAAATCGCCAAGAAGAGGTCGGTTTATGGGAAGGGCGCTCTGGCGACACTCTTCAGAACGATTTGGTAAATGCATTGAACGATAATGCCCCTGAAGATGCTGAAGCGAGACGTTTGGCCTACTGGGCCCTATCTAAACGAGCGGATGCTGCCCTCATACCATCGTTTAGAAACTGGCTGTCCCAAGAGTTGAAAGGCAACGACGCTCAGGCCATTTTTCAGTTGATGATTGGGCTTGACAATTTGGAAGAACCTATCTTTGATGTTTCACGAAGCGGCTATGCCAGTTTCGAAGAAGAATTAAACCGACGGGATGCATCCCGTTACCTAAACCAAACCGATTTATGAGAATACTAGTTGTTTTGCTAACTATCGTTGCTTTGGCTTCCTGCCAGCAAAAAGAATACGAAGCCCCTAGCTGGCCCGGACACTACACCGGCTGGATGACCAAAGGAAGCTTTGCAGATTCTATCCGTGTCGACTTGGAGATGCGCGATTCGGTACTCTTCGGAACTTTTAGTAGCCTCGCCCAAAACGCTGTAGGGATTCCGTTGCAAAACCTAAGAACAAGCAATGACAGTATCTATTTCGAACTGCGCAGCGACCGATTCCAATACCTGTTCGAAAGTCGATGGGAGAATGGCGACATGGTAGGCGACATGAAGGTCGACACTTCCGGTATGAGCTTTAGATTGCAAGCTTCAGAGCAAGTGGCCATCGAAAAAATGGGAACAGACATCGGGTTTCTCACACCGGATAGTCTAGAACTCCAAGGCACCATATTTTTACCAGATACCACCCCAAAGGCAGGAATCTTCTTTGTCGCTTCCTCTGGACCAGCGGGCAGACAAGGAACGCTGGCAGATGCCTTATACTTTACGGGGCAGGGTTATGCTGTTTTTCATTACGATAAAAGAGGAACGGGTTACTCTCAGGGAGATTGGTACACGGCCAGTATGGAAACCTTGCTCAACGATGACCAATTGGCTTTAGATCGCTTTATCGAACTTTCGGACTTAGAACCTGGACAAATTGGTCTAATGGGAAGCAGCCAAGGTGCTGCCAAGATTCCTGCTTTGCTTACTGCAATGCCAGAGCTTGGTTTTGGCATGCTTATAAGCTGTCCGGGAGGTTCGCTGTTAGAAAGCGACTTAAATTTCTGGAGAAATCGAAACCAAGAGCGATTGGGCGACGACCTAGGCGCGGCGGCAGAGATCCAGAGTGCTGTTTTCGATTACTTGGCAGGCAAAAATAATGACAGGGTTGCTTTAGAGCAAACCTTGCAAGCCGCCAGTGATAATGATTGGTTTGAGGCGATCTGGGTGCCAAACTTAGACCAATGGCAGACCGACCCGAAAATGACTTATAGTCCCAAGTTGTACTTAAAAGATGTAGGACAACCTCTTTTGATAGTCCAAGGAGAAGCGGATATCGTAATCCCAGCAAATAGCGGCGAGGTGTTGCAACAAGAATTAGCTGCGGGAAAAAACCCGTCGGTAGATTTCGTTGCCTTGCCCAATGCAGATCATGGGATGTACTTTAACGGTCCTTCAGATTTTCCTTATTGGCGAAACAAGCATCCGGACTACTACCCCACTGTAATGCAATGGTTGCAACAAAAACAATGGTCCAAATAAGTAGAACAAACAATAACAATCCAGACTTTCGGTCCCTGGTTGGTGAACTCGATGCAGAATTAGCCATCAGGGATGGGGACGATCATGACTTCTATCACCAATTTAATAGTATAGAAAGCATTCCCTATGTAGTTTTGGCAACTATAAATGGTAGGCCCGTTGGCTGCGGTGCCCTTAAGCCTTTCGATGAGACGAGTGTCGAGGTAAAACGTGTTTATACACCGCCCAGTGAACGCGGTAAGGGAGTAGCCCGGGCCGTGATGCAAGGTTTAGAAACATGGGCAAATGAACTTGGTTTTCAGCATTGCATATTAGAAACAGGAATCAACCAACCAGAAGCCATTGCACTCTACAAAATACTAGGCTATATGCCCATGCCAAATTATGGGCAATATCAGGGCATAGAAATGAGTTATTGTTTTAAGAAAGAGGTATAAAAAAAGGGGAGCTACTGCTCCCCTTTCTCAATTAACGACCAAAAACTAAAACCGAGTACCGGTTTTAATGCTGTAAGACTGTCGCTCGTCATTTTCGGATACTAAAGTGAAAGTATAATTTCCATGTTTAGCATCTTCAAAATCGAAGATACGTCCAAGGCTAGCCTCAGCTCCCAAATCTCCTCGATACATCAAGTTCCCCTTGGTATCGTAGATAAACAACTGGTATGCTGTTTCGACGGTATTCAATACAGAGATTGATACCATCTTCTGGTTTTGTGTAATGGTTACATTCCCACCTTCGTTGGTGACGACCTTAATGTCGTTGGCAGATAAAACTGCGGTGATCATTAACAGGCCAGTAAGCAATACATTCTTCATTGTTTTCATAACTGTTCGATTTAAAGATTAATGATGGTACAAAGATGCAAGTATCGGCAAGTCTGCACATCCACCCTTTAACCCAATTTATATGCTTATTTAACACTATTAGTGTATTATAATACCCATTATAGACAATTTACAACATAATTTTGTTAATTTTGCATCAATCGCCCTTGCTCTTAACGCCTATCTTTATGGATATGAAACATTATAAAAAGCCAATACTAGAAGCCATCGACCCCGAATTTGGGAGTTCGATAAAAATTCATGACTACAAAGAGGCTGATAATGAATTTGCACCTACCTGGCATTTCCACCCCGAAATTGAGATTGTATTTGTAAATGGCGGTTCGGGCAAGCGGCATATCGGAAATCACTTGTCCTACTATAGCGATGGTGACTTGGTGTTTATCGGGTCTAATGTTCCCCATTATGGCTTTACCAACCGCCTTACACAAAACAAAAGCGAAGTGGTTATCCATATAAAGCCAGATTTTTTAGGAGAAGAGTTTATCACCCTACCAGAGATGCAAGACATACGCTCCTTAATGGAGCGAGGTAAACAAGGGATTGTGTTTCACGAACCGATTAAGGCGAACTTAGGACAAGAAATCGAGGCCTTGCTCGATATGAACCCGTTCGAGCGTATGATTGGACTCCTAGCCATCTTAGAACAGATGGCACAAACAGATGGTTATACCCTATTGCAAACAGGGCAAGTTGTATTAGAAACCAAGGCGGAAGACAATCAGCGTCTAGATTTAATCTTTAACTGGGTAAAGCAAGAGTTTAGAAGATCCATACCGCTCTCTGAAGTCGCAGATATGGTGGCCATGAGCGACCCAGCTTTTAGTCGTTATTTTAAAAAGAAGACCGGAAAGACCTTTACTCAGTTTGTAAACGAACACAGGTTGGTACATGCGTGCAAACTACTGTCCGAAGAGCAGATAAGCATTACGGAAGTTTGTTATGATAGCGGCTTTAATAATTTTTCGCACTTCAATAAACAGTTTAAACAATACACGGGTAAAAGCCCCAGCGCCTATAGAAAAGGTATTCGACGGCTAATAGAATAAAAAACGCCCCGAGCAATAACCCAGAGCGTTTGTAAAAAATATGTGAACCTCTTACTTGTCTGCGGCGGCAGGTTTCCCTCCCCACACAGCAAGCGATTTCTTATTCAAGGCGATATAATCTGCATTACCGGCTTCTTCGGCCAACGCTAACGAACGCTGAGCAGCATTGATAGCACCTTTCTTATCACCAGCCTTGGCATAAATTAAAGACTGTTGTCTGTGGTACCAAAATGCAGGCTTTTCGCGCATTTCGATCGCTTTGTCGATCCAAGTCTTAGCCTTGTTGATGTCCTTGTCCGCTTCTAGGTAGTACACAGCTGCGCTGTAGTAATCACCAGAACCTGGACCATTCATAACATTTTCGATGCTCGAAACCACCATCTTATCTGTTGGGAAATCGATCTGTACAGATACATAGGTGTTCTCCCAAATGATTCCTAGGTTGGCAGAATTGTTTTTAATGTTATCAAAGGACATAGTGAAAGTCTCTATGCTCATCGGCATTTGAAATGCCTGGCCAGTAGCAGTAGCAGCTACTTTAGACTCGTCCCAGTTGCCTGGCACCCCCCAATTGTTTGCATCGCTATAGAAGATCACTTCCCAAGAATCTGCATTTGGGCGGGTATAGATGGCATAAGCTCCAGCTTTAACCTCGCTACCTCCAATGTTTACATCATCGCCAAATACGATTTTTGTATTGGCGTTGGCTCCCGTTCTCCAGGTTTTACCAAAGGGCACCAAGTCTCCAAAAATTTTACGTCCTTTCATAGAAGGGCGCGAATATTCTAGAGTTACTTTAGTTAGTCCTACGGTCTGCTCTATCATTTGCGATGGACTAGCCGCAGGTGTTTTTACTTGGGCGGAGGCGGTTAGTGTGAAAAGCCCCAAACACACCAAGAGTAGTACTTGTTTCATGTTGTTTGTTTTAGTGATTTTTTACGTTGGCTCTAAGTTACGACAGGTTAAAAATTTAACAGTTAACAAAAGCATAAAAGTAGTTCATCAAATTGCCCAGAAAAGCCTCTAATTAGTAAATTCTTGGTTAAAGTGCATAAATATTATGGTTTTAGGTGAAGTCTGTGTTAAATTTTGCGTTTTTAGTTGACTCGTATGTTTTTTCCTACGTATCTTGTGGGTAAAAAGAAAAAGATGCTACGTTACTTCAGAAAAATATTCCGCTTAAAGGGACGGAAAAAGACCGGTATAAGTCGTGAGCTTTATCGCTTGCTTCAGATGAATGACCGCATGCGCTCCACCGCTAGATAGACTATTAAACCAAACCAATTGCTCCACTGTATACAAGAAGTATTACAGATGAAGGTGCATACCCTATACACAACTCAATATCTGCCGCTATCACCCGAGAAAGCTTGGGAGTTTTTGTCCAATCCTGCAAATTTAAAAGTGATTACCCCAGATCATATGGGATTCCAAATAGTAGATGGCGCAGATAGACCTATGTACGCTGGCCAGATAATTCAATACAAGGTCTCCCCCTTCCCAGGAATTCGCACCAATTGGGTTACAGAAATTGCCCATGTCCAAACAGGCAGCTATTTTGTAGACGAGCAGCGTTTTGGGCCTTATACGCTCTGGCATCATAAACATTTTATCAAAAAGGACGGAGATGGTGTTTTAATGGAAGACATTATCCATTATAAACTTCCTCTGGGCTTTTTAGGCCGATTGATGAATACGCTTGTCGTTCGTAAGAAACTTAAAGGCATATTTGAATACCGCCGAAAGAAGCTGGAAGAATTGTTTCCCCCGAAAATTTAACTGAATGAAAAATATATTGATGATTGGTGGAAGCTATGGCATCGGTGAAGCTATAATTAATCGCCTAAAAGAGGATCACTCCATTACCGTTGCGAGCAGGTCGGCACCAAAAGCCCACCCCAATGTTTCTCATATCGGCTTTGACGTATTAAGCGATGAATTATCTGAAGTAACTTTGCCTGAACAAATTGACGGCTTGGTTTATTGCCCAGGATCTATCGACTTAAAACCTTTCCACAGACAAAAAATAGAGCAAATGCGCGATAGTATGGACCTGAATGCTTTCGGATTGGTCCGCGTTTTGCAATCGACTTATTCGAGATTAAAAAGGTCTAAATGTGCTTCTGTCGTCGTTTTTAGTACAGTGGCTGTGGCAAAGGGAATGCCCTATCATAGCGGGGTCGCCATGGCAAAAGGGGCCATTGAAGGTTTGGCACGAAGCCTAGCCGCAGAGTGGGCTCCTGATATTCGAGTTAATATAATCGCACCTTCATTAACAGATACGCCCCTGGCATCTAAATGGCTATCTTCGCAAGATAAGCGTGATCGAATGGCCACCCGCCACCCGATGAAAAAAATCGGAACGGCAGCTGATGTTTCGGCCTTAGGGGCCTATTTATTATCTGACGAAAGTAATTGGATGACTGGTCAAACTTTGGCCATCGATGGAGGATTGTCTACTTTAAAATTGGATTAATTGAATCAATCAATTGTAGTACATTGGTTTCGGAGAGATCTTAGGCTCTCCGACAATACGGCGCTGACGGCAGCCCTAAATTCCGAAAGCGCAGTGCTGCCTATATTTATCTTCGATCCAAACATACTGGAAGAACTTCCGAAGGATGACGCTCGAGTTAGCTTTATTTATAGGCAGCTGAGTCTTATTAAAGAACAGCTACTCGCCGATGGCGGAGAACTTCTTTGCTTTCATAAGGACCCTCTAGAGGTGTTCAAGGAATTAAGTAGTCGCTACCCTATTCGAGCCATTTTTACCAATAGAGACTACGAACCCTATGCCCTGCAACGGGATAGCGCAATCCAAACATGGGCAGCGCAGAACCAAATCGAGTTTAAAACATTTAAGGATCAAGTGATCTTTGAGCATGACCAGATCCTTAAGACAGATGGAAAACCTTACACCGTCTATACGCCTTATATGAAGAAATGGCAGGCTTCTTTTAGTACCGAATTATTAGATTTAAGAACGACCACCTCCTCCAACTGGGCAAGCGTAACGCATCAATGGATGGCGTTAAAGGACTTGGGGTTTACTCCAAGCCCTATCGAAGTCCCTGATTACCATTTAGATAAAACCCTGTTAGACCATTATTCGGACAAACGAGATTTCCCGGCTCAAAACGGAACCAGCCAATTAAGCACTCATCTGCGTTTTGGAACTGTATCGATCCGACAAATCGTAAAGGCGGCCCTTGAGTCATCGAAAGACCAATTTTTAAAAGAACTGATTTGGCGCGAATTTTTTATGCAGGTTTTATGGCACTTTCCTTATACCATTACCAAAAGCTTTAAATCGCAGTACGACAACATACCATGGAGAAATGCCCCTAAAGACTTCGATTCCTGGAAAACCGGAAATACGGGATACCCTCTAGTGGACGCAGGAATGAGAGAACTAAATGCAACGGGCTTAATGCACAATAGAGTTCGCATGGTGGTAGCGAGCTTTTTATGCAAACATCTGCTCATCGATTGGCGTTTAGGTGAAGCCTATTTTGCTTCAAAATTATTGGACTACGAACAGGCCAGTAATGTTGGAAATTGGCAATGGGCAGCCGGATGTGGTTGTGATGCAGCACCCTATTTTAGAATATTCAATCCGAGCACACAGTGGATCAAATTTGATAAGGCCAGCGAATATGTTTCTAAGTGGGTCCCCGAATTTCAAGAATTAGACTATCCTCGTCCCATAGTGGATCATAAAGAGGCTAGAATCAGGTGCTTAGAATCTTATAAACGAGCACTCGCTCAATTTTAAAAAAAAAGCATTTTTCTGCATTTTGTCGATTATTTAGCTATATTTATCGAAGAATTAACCTTGAAATAACGTGTTAAGCCCCAAATCGCATGCTTATGGAAGTTGATAAGAATCTGTACACCAATGGTGAACTCACCGTGGTATACGACCCCAAAAAATGTGCAAATGCCGGCCTTTGTTGTGCTGGTCTTTCTGAAGTATTTAGAAGCTCTGTAATTCCTTGGATCGACTTGGATGGTGCTCCAAATGAGGAAATCATCAAGCAGATCAGCAAGTGCCCCTCGGGCGCACTAAAATTGGTACAGAACAAAGTGCTGGTTCATTAACTAACCACTGCCTTTCTAAGGTTTAGAATAACGACACCTAATCGTAAACGCATGATATTAGTTCGTAGGATTGCCCTTGCCATTTGTTTTCTACTACTTGGAATCAATACTATACAAGCACAATTAGAAGACGGAGAAAGTCTAGAACAGCAGTTTGACGATATGCTCAAACAGTCTAATCGCTACCAAGATTTTAAGGTGGTGAAAATCGTTAAGCTCAACCGGTTTCACCAAAACGTGCAGGATAGTTTAGACCTATTTCGAGTGACATCGAAAGCAGACAATAGCCTAATTGCAAGTCAACAACAGGCCATGGACTCGTTGAATTTAAGCAATAGCAAGCTGCAATCGGACTTAAGTCAGTCTCAGGCCAAGGAAGCTGGGATCTCCTTTTTCGGTGCCTTGATGCAAAAGGGAACCTATAAAACCATGATGTGGGTTATAATTGGTATTCTACTCTTGGCTTTGATAGCTGTAATAATGGGCTATAAAAACAGAGCCTCTGTGACACGGGGGCTAAGCGTAAAACTCTCGGAGATAGAATCGGAATTTGAAGAACACCGCCAACGTGCGCTAGAACGAGAGCAACAAATTCGTCGTAAACTACAAGACGAAATCAACAAAAACAAGACGGAGAGTTAATCCAAGCGTGTAATCTTGGCACCGATGGCGCGTAAACGCTCGTCGATGTTTTCGTAACCACGATCTATTTGTTCAATATTGTGGATGGTACTAGTGCCATTCGCAGACAAGGCAGCGATAAGCAACGAAATCCCTGCACGGATATCTGGCGATACCATCGTGGTAGCCTTAAGATCCGATTGGAAATTATGCCCGATAACCGTCGCCCTGTGTGGATCACACAAAATAATTCTGGCTCCCATATCGATCAGCTTATCGACAAAGAATAAGCGGCTTTCGAACATCTTCTGATGAATGAGCACACTCCCCTTCGCTTGCGTACAGACAACTAAAACGATACTCAATAGGTCTGGCGTAAATCCAGGCCAAGGTGCGTCAGATACCGTCAAAGTGGAGCCATCTATATAGCCCTGAATCTCGTAGCTCTCTTGAGCTGGAATAAAAATATCGTCACCGCGTTTCTCTAATTGGATCCCCAACTTTCTAAAAGTATCCGGGATAATCCCGAGGTTTTCCCAGCTCACGTCTTTTATGGTGATCTCACTTCTGGTCATGGCAGCAAGGCCAATCCAAGAGCCGATCTCGATCATGTCTGGCAAGATACGGTGCGTACAACCACCTAATTTTTCCACTCCCTCTATAATCAACATATTAGACCCAATACCTTTGATATTGGCTCCCATATCGTTGAGCATCTTACACAATTGCTGTAGATAAGGCTCGCAGGCTGCGTTGTAAATAGTAGTCGTACCATTCGCCAAAACGGCAGCCATCACAATGTTGGCTGTGCCCGTTACAGAAGCTTGGTCTAGCAACATATAAGTTCCTGTTAGACCCTCTGGCGCTTCTACACCATAAAAACGTTCCTCCCGATTGTAGCGAAACTTGGCTCCAAGCTTGATAAAACCTTCAAAGTGCGTATCCAATCTTCGGCGACCGATTTTGTCACCACCTGGTCTAGGAATGTATCCTTTACCAAAACGAGCCAACAAGGGTCCTACAATCATAATAGAACCTCTTAACGAGCTCCCCTCTTTTTTAAAGAGTTCAGATTCTAGATACTCGAGGTTTACTCGATCTGCTTGAAAAGAAAAAGATCCTTTTCCAAGCTTGTGGATAGTGACCCCCAAGTTGGCAAGAATCTCTATAAGCTTATTCACATCCCGAATGTCTGGGATGTTCTCTATAATTACTTCTTGGTCTGTTAACAAGACCGCACATAATATTTGAAGAGCTTCGTTTTTCGCTCCCTGAGGTTGAATTTCCCCATTAAGCGTGTGCCCTCCTTCAATTTGAAATGTTGCCATAAGTTTTGAGAAACCTTTTAGTGACGTTTACGGCCTCGGCCTCCGCCTCCGCCCTTGTTCTTCTTAGGGTTGTTGTTACTCTTGAAACGCTTTTTTGTCTTCAATAATTGTAGCGAGTCCGAAAGATCTTCGTTAGACTCCTTGAGGTTTAGTTTTCCATCGGATAACTCGAAAAGATGTTCAAAGATTACCGAGTCTTCTACAGTATCCTTGTTCCAATTAAGGAAGCACTTCTTCATGTGGTTGGCAATGGTCAAAACCAAGGCATCCTTTTTATCCCCGTCTTCCCAACCGTTTGCTACATCGATCATACGTTTGATATTGTTGCCGTAGAAGCGGTATTTTGGAAAGTTTTGTGGATAATCTAAAGGTTCTGGCCGTGCAGCCAACTCTTCCTTGGATGGCATAGGATAGGGAGAATCTACATCGAGTTTAAAGTCCGATATTATAAACAACTGATCCCATAGTTTATGCTGAAAATCTGGCACATCGCGTAGATGAGGGTTAAGATTACCCATCACCGAAATGATGCTACGGACGCAGTTGTTTCTGGCCTCGCGATCTTCTATGGCAACCGCATGGTCTACCATTTTTTGTATGTGTCGGCCGTATTCGGGAATAATCAAATGCGGGCGCTCCGTATTGTAATCGATAGTTGGTATCAAAATAGAAAAATTAGGAAAGTGTGTTAAGGAATGATAACATGTGCAAAATACTAAATTTATAAGGAAATGACCCCTTCAACCTGGGAAACTTCCAAATATTTCTGGACTACGGCCTCTGGTGAATTCATCGTTACCTTAATGGAAACGCTAGTAAAAGTACCCTTGGAAGATTCGCGTGTAGAAATCTCTGCCGTCATATTATCGAAAATCGCTTCGATGGTAGCGATCTTTTCTAGATTGGCTGGGACTATAAATTTATACAAGTACAAAGAAGGCCAACTAGAATTTTGAGCCAATTGTTCTTTTAGCCGTGCGTAGAACTCGTCCGATTTGGGATCTGTACTCATGTAATGCGGTATAATTTGAGAGGCAAAGATACAGTTTTAAGTATCAAGATTTATTTACGAAATTTGTAAAAATTCACACCCATTGAATACCAAAAAAGTGGTGATTACAGGAGGGCCGGGAACCGGTAAAACTTCGCTCATCGAAAGTTTGCAAAATCGATCTATTGTATGTATGCCCGAAATCTCTCGGGCCGTTACTCAAAAAGCTCAAAAGGACGGTATTGACCAACTTTTTCTGCACGACCCCTTGCTGTTTAGTAGAATGTTGTTAGAAGGCAGATTAGATCAGTTTCGTGAGCCTAAACTGGAAGAAGGCCAGCCTCATCTTTTTTACGACCGTGGGCTACCCGATGTCACCGCCTATTTGAGATACCTTAAAACCCCATATCCCACACAATTCGACCAAACCTGTCGCGATCATCGCTATGATGTAGTGTTCTTGCTTCCGCCTTGGGAAGCAATCTATCAGCAGGACAACGAGCGCTACGAGTCTTTCGACCAAGCCTTATTGATCTTCGAATATTTGTTAAGCACTTACCAAGATTACGGTTACAAAGTTCAACAGGTCCCACCCGCTAGTTTGGAAGAACGTATCGATTATATGTTAAACCACTTGAATCAACTTGGATAATCCCTACAACATATTAGAGCGGTATTGGGGATTTACAGAATTCAGGCCAAAACAACTTGAAATCATCGAGGCTGTTACAAATGGCCTGGATAGCATGGCTCTTTTGCCCACAGGTGGAGGGAAATCTGTTTGTTACCAAGTGCCGGCGATGATGCAACATGGTACTTGCTTGGTGGTTACACCCTTGGTCGCATTGATGATCGACCAAATTGAAGGCCTGAAAGAAAAGGGAATCAAAGCCATGGCGCTTACAGGACACCTGCCCACAGACCGCCTGGTAGAACTGCTGGACAATGCCCGCTATGGTGGCTATAAGTTCTTGTATATGTCGCCAGAGCGATTACAGCACGATTTGGTACGTCAGGCCGTTAAAGAGCTCGATTTAAACCTTATTGCGGTAGATGAAGCCCACTGTATTTCGCAATGGGGACACGACTTTAGACCTGCTTACAGATCGTTGTCCATATTGCAGGAATTACAACCAGACACGCCCATGTTAGCCTTAACAGCTACGGCCACCCCAGAGGTTGTAAGCGATGTAATTACGCAATTAGAGTTAAGGGACCCCAAAATCTTTAAAGCCTCCTTCGAACGGCCCAACCTGGCACTCGTCGTTAAGAAGGTGCAAGACAAACGACATTATTTATTGGAGCTATTAGAGGCAGATCAGTGGAGTATCATTTATGTTCGCAGCAGAAACCAAGCCGTAGAATTAGCCCAATGGCTAGAACAGCAAGACCTCCCAGCTCATGCCTATCATGGCGGTATTCCGGAAAAAGACAAAATACAACGACAAAGCGAATGGAGCGATGGCCTTCGCCCAATTATGGTTGCGACAAACGCCTTTGGGATGGGTATCGACCACGATCGGGTACGGCAGGTGGTCCATATGCAGTTGCCGGAATCTTTGGAAAGCTACTATCAAGAAGTTGGACGCGCCGGCAGAGATGGTAAACCAGCTCAAGCCACCTTATTATGGAACGATGCCGACAAAGTACAAGCCAAGCGGCAGTTTGTTGCAGACCTTCCCTCCATCGAACAACTAAAGCAACTTTATAGAACCCTTAGCAACTATTTTCAGATTTCCTATGGAGAAGGACGCTTCGAAATTTTTGGATTTAACTTTCAACACTTTTGTGACACCTACCATCTAGGCCGCAATAAAACTTTTAAGGCCTTACAGGCCCTAGACCGAATGGGGATTATCGAACTCTCTAAACAGTTTGGCCGTAAAACCCTTGTGCGTTTTCTGGTTTCTTCGGAAAAACTTTTAGATCATTTTGATAAAAGAACCGACCATGCCATAGTAGGACAAATGGTACTAAGACAATATGGAGGAATCTTTGAAGACAGCAGAAAAATTAGCCTAGAGCGGGTTGCACAGCAAACCGGGCTACAGGTAGATCGGGTACTCGAGATGCTTAAACAGATGGAAGCCTTATCCTTGATAGAGCTCGAGTTGATAGAAACCGATGCGACCATCACTTTTATGGTTCCAAGAGAGGACGATCGAACGCTTAATCCTCTGGCAAAGGACCTGAAGGCCTTAAACAATCATAAGACACAACAACTGGCTTCGGTATTTGCCTTTCTGGATGAGGTCCTTACTTGTAGATCCAATCAACTTTTATCCTATTTTGGAGAGACTCAAAACCATGCCTGTGGTCGTTGTTCTAATTGCCAAAAACGAACGGATAAACCGATAGATCAACAAGCCATTGCCCAGGCTATTATATCGTTGCTCAAAGATGCTTCCATGGACAGCCGAGGCTTGATGGAAAAGCTTACTTTTGATTCTGAAGATTGCCTAGAAGTTCTCCAGATCATGTTGGAGTCTGGGCAGGTAAAAATGGCTGCTAATAACAAGTTCTATCTAACATGAGAGATCTGCGCATCGTATTTATGGGAACGCCCGATTTTGCGGTTGGTATACTGAAGGAATTGATCGGTAACCAACTCCATATTGTCGGGGTCATCACGGCTCCCGATCGCCCGGCCGGGCGAGGTCGAAAATTAAAAGGGTCTGCGGTAAAAAACTATGCAGAAGATCATGGTCTGCCATTGTTACAACCCACAAAACTGAAGGATCCAGAGTTCCTCAGTGCATTAGAGGCTTGGCAAGCCAACTTATTTGTGGTTGTCGCTTTCAGAATGCTGCCAGAAGCCGTGTGGGCCATGCCCAAATATGGTACCTTTAATCTGCACGCCTCGCTCCTTCCGCACTATCGTGGCGCAGCTCCTATCAATTGGGCCATAATCAATGGCGAGAAACAAAGTGGAGCCACCACCTTTTTTATCGATCAGAAAATTGATACGGGCGCAGTTATAGCAAGTAGTTCTCTTCCGATTGAAAGTGATGAAACCGCTGGCAGCTTGCACGATAAATTGATGGTTCTCGGTGCCAAACTGACCTTGGATACAATCGAGCTGATCCGACACGACCGGGCAGACCCCAAACCGCAACCTATGGATGCCGAATTAAATGAGGCACCAAAACTAAACGCAGACAATACCAGAATAGATTGGGAAGCCGACGGACAACAGATCGATAGACATATTAGAGGATTGAGCCCCTACCCTTCCGCCTGGTGCGAATTAGTGGGCAATGGGAAATCGGTAAAGGTAAAATTGTTGGGGTCTTATTTCGAGCCTTGGACATCAGAAGCCGCTTTAGGTTCTATTTTTGTCGACAAAAAGACCCTTTGGGTAGCCGTTAAGGGAGGTCGTTTATTTGTTACGCAAATGCAATTGCCTGGTAAAAAACGGATGCCTGTTTCCGAGCTTCTAAACGGCTTTCAATTTGACGTAGAAGCAAAATTCGCGTAAACCCTTGTCATTACTTGGATAAGCCAATATGGCAAAAATATGCCGGCTTTATTAACAAAGGCCCCGACTTATTAACAAAAACTCCGGTTTTCCGCGCTATTACTTGCGTGAACCGATTATCCGATTAAATTTGTAGAGCAATTATTAAAAAAGTTTAACCAACAATTAATCACTAAAGAGTAAACTATGAACAAATCAGATTTAATCGATGGCATGGCAGAGGATGCTGGAATCACAAAAGCAGCTGCCAAAAAAGCATTAGAATCCTTTCTAGGTAATGTAGAAGGATCTCTTAAAAAAGGTAACCGTGTTTCTTTAGTAGGATTCGGTTCTTGGTCTGTATCTAGAAGAGCAGCCCGTGAAGGAAGAAATCCACAAACAGGAAAAACCATTCAAATCGCAGCTAAGAACGTAGTGAAGTTCAAAGCAGGTTCTGATCTTTCAGACAGCGTAAACTAATTGGTAGATAGCCTACTACGATATTAAACCCTGCCATTCGGCAGGGTTTTTTATTTATACCAGACTGCCTCCAATTGGAAAATATGATTTTATTTCCTAGATTTAATACAAATTGCGTGGGCTATGATTACGCTAAAACCAGCTAAAGGAGTATTATTGATTGCCGAACCCTCGATTATTGGAGATGTTTCGTTCAATCGATCTGTGGTTCTTTTGGCCGAACACAACGACAGTGGTTCGGTTGGGTTTATTCTTAACAAGCCCTTACAGTATCGACTTAAAGATTTTCTACCAGATGTAGATTCTGGCTTACGAGTATACAATGGTGGGCCGGTAGAACAAGACAATCTTTACTTTATCCATAAAATTCCAGACCTCATTCCCAACAGTGTAGAGATTTCTAATGGCATCTATTGGGGGGGCGATTTTAATGCCATCTTAGGTATGTTGGAAAAGGATGAATTGAACGAAAACCAAATCCAATTCTTTTTAGGTTATTCTGGCTGGTCCTCGGATCAATTGGGCGACGAGCTCGAGCTAAATAGCTGGGTCATTACGCCAAATGAAGAAGAGAATAGTATCATCGGACAATGCCAAGAAGGCTATTGGAAAGAGAAGATGAAATCCTTGGGTGGCGACTATATGATTTGGTCTAATGCACCCGCAGACCCTAACCACAACTAAATTATCCCAACCTAGCGCGCGCGTTTAACTTGCCGATAAGTTCTTTGGCAAGGGTAAAACCATACTCTTTTTTACGGTATTTAGTAATGGATTGAATCCCCACCATGGTGTTGGTGACAAACAGTTCGTTTGCCTTTTGCAATTCGAAAGGCGAGATTGGAGCCTCTTCTAGTATGTAGTCTGGCATGGCCCCCAAAATAGCCATCAATTGTTTTCTGATGATACCGTTTAGACAGCCTTCGCTTAGGGGTGGTGTTTTTATTCTATAGCCTTTTACTAAAAATAGGTTGCCATTTAAGGCCTCAATAACCATCTTTTTCTCGTTTAATAAAAGACAATTATCGTAGGCATTTTCTTTGGCATAAATGCTTCCTAAAACATTCACTGCCCGGTTGTTAGACTTTATGCTCGACAATAAACCTGAAAGCACATAATGATCTTTAAACAACTCTACTTCGCAGGGAGCCTCCTTGATGGTATAAAAAGGAGCCTCTAATGGGGTCGCCTCTATCATGTAGCCTACCTTTAATGAAGTAGGCGTATAATACCCTCCTGCGCCTCTCCAAACCGTGAAGCGAATTCGATAAACGGACGAAGAAACAGCTTGCGCGGCAATCGTTAGTTCTATTTGCTCGAGCAAGGCCTCTGGGGTAAACGCCATCGGGATCTCCATCCTCATAATGCGCATGGAAGCCATTAGCCTAAAGTAATGGTCCTCCCAAAAAAATAGCTTTCCGCCACTGTATCGCATGGTCTCAAAAACAGCATCGCCAAACTTTAATCCGCGATTGTCCGCTTGCAGTGTTCCTTGGGCCTCTGCCACGATAATTCCGTCGATATTGATCATAAAAAAACCGTCTTAAAAAGACGGTCAAAGATACTTATTATTCCAACTAGGATTAAGAGGATCCTAGCATTTGTTTTAAATTGGAAACCAAACTTTCCCATAGCATTTTCCCTTCTTCCACCTCATCTTCTTCGGCAAAGTCGGTAATCATCAGCGAGACATCCTTGGTAATTTCATCTACCTGTATACGCATCTCAAAATAGTAGTCGGTATCATCATCCTCTTCCCAACGAAATTTGATGCGTTCGCCATTCTTTTTTCCTAGTAACATGGCCTTCTCTTCGGAATCGTCCCAGATAAAAGTAAACAACTCACCTCTAGAGTTAACGTTGTCGGCATACCACTCGCTTAGGCCCGAAGGAGTGGAGATATATGTATAAAGTAAAGAGCGAGAAACCTTTATCGGAAACTCTTGCTCATATTTAATTTTATCGTCCATGTAATTTAGTTAGCTAGCATCCAATATAGCTATTAAAATGAAAGTTCAAAAGAATGGAAAGAATATTTTTTATTCCGCGAAAAACTTACAATCTTTAAGCTCCAAAACCACAATGCTAATCCCTTTATGATCAAGAACTTCATTAGAAAAATTGGGGCCATGAACTGCTTGATGCTGCTTTTAGTGGTATCGATTATCATCGTGGCAGAGTATCTTTTTTTACATGGCCATAAGTTTGATGCGCTTTTTCTCGGCCTTTGGGCTCCGACTCTCTTAGGATTTATGATTTATTTAAAACCCAAAGAGTAATGGAGATCATCTTAGGCTATTCGATCGTTACAGCACTAATCTTTATAGGTTGGTTGATTTCTGTTATTTACATGTACAACAAAAACTTTCCGAATGAGGATTAACCTCGTCGCTATACTCCTTTTAGCCTTTTGGTTAATGGTATGTGTGGGATGTGGTGATGACGAAATGGAAATCGATTATTCTGGTTACGATTGTATCCAAAATAACCCCGACTTTAACCCAGAGCCTATTCCAGCTCCCGAGGGTACTCACCAACTGATTTTTCGACCTAACAAAACGGTTAGCCCCATAGGGACAGGAACTGCTGGCGGTTTAGAGATAGTCAATGGCCGTAATAGAGTGTTTCATTACCGCTATCGATTACAATCCAACGATACCATTGTTCGCGAATTGTTTTTTGAAATAGCACCTGGGATAGATCAATTTACGGTCTCCAGTACCTCTCTTCAAGATATCAATACCTACCTCAGCCTTCGCTGTAATTGCGAAGAATCGTTAGAAGGGGTTTATTCTATAGAGGCGGGGTGTATAAAAGGAGAAAGATTGGATGCCAACAACTGGCAAATCGATATTAATGTAAACACCACGCAAGCCGGGCAATATGTCCAACTGATGGCCTCTGCCGTATTTAAGAAGCAACAATAATTTACTGCGACCTAATGCTCCTTTGTTTCCAAACAGCACTTATGGATACTACTAAAAGGACAAGTACCAGCACGTAGATAAATTTTGGGACAGGTAAAGGGTCCCCAGCGGCGTAAGAATGCAGGCCAGACAGATAATAATTTACTCCAAATGAGGTCATGATAATAGATCCAAAGGCCCAAACACTGGCGATGTTCAAGACCAATTTATTGTTTAAGGAAGGAACAAAGCGTAAATGCAAAACAATGGCATAAACAATAACACTGATAAGCGCCCAAGTTTCCTTAGGATCCCAAGCCCAATAACGCCCCCAGGATTCGTTGGCCCATATCCCCCCTAAAAAGGTGCCCACAGCCAAAACAAAGAGGCCTATGGTCATAGAAATCTCGTTGATATAGGTCAACTCTGTAATCTTTATTTCGATCTTGTCTGCGTTGGTTTTGGTCTTCAACAAGCCAAGCAATAAGGCCATTAGACCCAAAATGGCACTTAATGCCAAGGGCGCGTAACTGCTTACAATGGTCGCTACATGTACCTTTAGCCAATACGACTTGAGCACTGGCATTAAATTGGTGATTTCTGGGCTTAGCCAATCCAGGTAGCTTACAAACAGCAGTGCTCCCGAAAATAAAGTGGCCAAAGGCAGTGCGAAGTCGGACTTTTTATAAGTTAAAAAGCCACAAAGCAACAACACCCAAGCAACAAAAACGATCATTTCGTAACCGTTGCTCCAAGGGGCATGACCGGCCACATACCATCTTAAAATAATATTGGCTGTAAATGCGAGCAATCCTAATAATCCCAAGAATACCAAAAAGATCCACAGTCTATCCAACCAAGGTTTTTGCGTAAAAATGCGAGCTAATGCTAAAACCAGTAGCAAGGATCCTAGCATAAAGGCGAATTGAAACATCCAAAAATTAAAGTTGATTTGGTTGTATAGCAATTCTGCCTTAACGCGCGATTCTTCGGGGATATAATCGGCTGCCAACACTTGCTGATAGGTAGACAAATAGCTCAAATGCTCCGAGGCCTTCTGGTAATCTGCATTGAGTAAGTCTGTAAAATACAGCTCGAGGATTTCCTTACAAAAGCGAGCGTCTTCTTCGGTAAAGTCCTCGAAATGATGATTTGGTCCAAACCAAGTCCGGTTTGCGTCCAACTTATTTGGGAACACTTTAAGGTAATTCCCTGCAAGCAGGTTGTATAGGATATTGAACCGCTCGTCTACCTTCAATATCTCTTTGTCTAATTCGCTTTGATTCGCAGGCTTCTTCCTATTTGCTTCTTCCACAGCTTGCTCTAGTATATAACCCCCATCTGATGTGACAAAAGAGGCGAATGAAACCAGATCATCAGGGTTGCGTTCCAAGCCATTAAATAGCACGCCACCTTTCTTCGGATCTATTTTAATCAATGGGATGTCCTGCCAGCTATTTGGGTCCATTTGTATGGCCAGAAAGACCTGATCTGCGCTCACATCTGTACGGACATTGCCCATATAAGAGCGGTAGTAAGGACGTCGACTTAATTTTCTCAAAAACTCCGAAGCTAGGGTATTGAGTGGCTTTATCCGGCCGTCTAAATCTTGCACCAACAAAACTCCAAAGGCTGCGGCTTGTTCTGTTGGAACGAACTGTGAGGAAGCCTCTGCAGAATCTTGTGCCTGTACCAGGTGAAGATTGAAGAACAGCAGGATTAACAAACCGAATTTCTTAATTCGGCTTAGCTTTTTATTCAGTTGTCGGAAACGAGAATGCTTTCCAAATAAGGTAAACGCCATCCCTAAAGTCATCAATAGATACCCTAAGTATGTTACATAGGTCCCCCACCAATCATGATTTACCGCCAACACTGTTCCTTGCTCGTCGGTATCGTAACTCGCCTGGTAAAATCGAAATCCTTTGTGGTCGAGCACGTGGTTCATATAAATGCGGAACGGAAACTCTAGGTCTCCATCCAAGACCGTGACTTCGCTTGCATAAGAGGAAGGACTGGAGGATCCTGGGTACCGCTCTAGCTGAAAATCATTCAAATAAACCGAAAAGGGTAAAACAAGGGGCTTGGCGCCATAAGACGCCTCTATCATATAACCATCTACAAGCTTCTGAGTTGATTGCGGCAAAAATCCTTCTTTATAGGGAATGGCTAGTTGCGTTGACTTTTCTCCAACTTGCAAGTCGAGTAGCAATCGATCCTCCTTCGTCGGGGAGTTCTCCGAAGCATCTACTGCCTCGCTTACCCATCGAACCGCGGCCTTGTCATGAAACCCAATAGGTACGATTGAGGCATCACCTAGGCGATACAAGGTCCGTAAATTAAATCTACGATCCTCGTAGGCAGGAACCATTCCTGCTGCCTGAGTAGCCATCTGAAAGGTCTGTACGGTTACAGGGGCAGTAAAGACAAGCGAATCTCCTTGCGGAAAAATTCTTAGATGAGTTGGGTCGTCTAGACCATAACTAATAAAAGGCAAGCCTGGGCCCAAAGAATACTGCGTTTCCCATTCTATAAACAATGTTTCCCGTTGTTCTCCAGCAGAGTAGACCAATTCCAACATAGGCCTACCATCGGGGTCATCTACCAATACCTCGGGAGCCGCATCGACCAAGAACTCCTGAAATTGAACTTTTATAGGCACTCCATCCAGGTCCGAATTTATGGTGAAATCATTTCCGCCTAAAGTATTAAAAGCGAGTTTCTTTTGAAGGGTGCGAGCCTGGGCCCCATTAGAAACTTGTAGAATCAGTTCTTGTTCGCTCGAAAGGAGTAAATTAGAACTAGTGCCCTCACGAATTCGTAGCACACCCCCATAGCTATGATACCGGGTAATGGCTGCACCTACTAAGATCATGATAAAGGCCAAATGGAAAAGCAGAACGGACCACTTACGGCGAGACCAGAGTTTATACTTGGCGATATTGGCTACAAAACATAGGGCCAGGCCGAGCATGACCAATTCGAACCACCAAGCATCATAGACCCATTGCCAGGCGGTGGGAGTTCCAAAGTCGTTTTCGACAAAAGTGGCCACTGCCATAGCCGTAGCAAAGGCTACCAATAGCGATAAAGCCACCTTAGGCGACTTAAAGAACCTAACTAATTGTTGCATTATGTATAGCGCTGCTTACTCTTCTGGTGCTTCCAGAGGTTTAGAATCCGGATTCATATTGGCTTCGCGTTCTTTGGCATCCTTAAGCCAGCCCGGAAGTACATCTTTCTTAAAGGTCTCCTTTTCTGTTTCTAAGGCCTCCATATCTAAGCCAATATATTCCTGTGCAAGTGCCTTGCTGCCTATGTCCGGCATTTCCACTTCCCGATTATAGCCTAGCTCGGCCAATAGGCGAGCGAGTTTTAGCCGGGCATCCTGAGCCACATCCATCCCACTAGCAAGGACCCTCGCTATTTCTACAGGTGAATGGAAAGTTGCTCCATGTGAGGCGGCCGCATAATCCCAACGCCATTGGGCATGACGAATATCCATTAAGATGGCCTCCATCTGGGCTTCGTTTGCACCTAATTCCCAACACTTACCAGCTTCTATATGCGCCTTAACCAACATGTCTTGAAGGCGATCCATACTTTCTGAGGCCTTGCGCTGTCGATCATAAACATTTTCGATTAGCTTGGATTCTGACTGACGGTGACAAACCATACAAGCATTGGCCGTATTGGCAAGAGGAGACTTAATATGATGATCTGTGAACTTCTGCCCTCCTTCGCTCTTGTAAGGCATATGGCAATCTGCACAAGACACCCCTCTATCTGCATGCACACCTGTCGAATAAGTTTCGTAACCCGGGTGCTGGGCCTTTAACATAGGCGCTTTAGAAATAGCATGGGTCCAATCAGAAAATTCGATGTCATCGTAGTATTTCTCCATGGCTTCTACATCCATTCCATTCTTCCATGGGAAAACCAAATAAGGAATCCCTTCTTTTCCTGGAATGTTCTTGTTGAAATAGTATTCTACATGGCACTGCGCACAAACCAACGAGCGCATCTCATTATGAGTGGCCTGACTGATGTCCTTCCCCATAGATTCGAAGGCTTCCACCAACGCAGGTCGAGTAATGGTAAGCTTCATGTTCTTTGGGTTGTGACAGTCTGCACAACCGATGGCGTTTACAACCTCCGAACCTTTATCTGCCCATTTTCCTTTGTAGAATTCGTCTATCCCTTTCTCGTTCATCAAACGAGGAACATCGGGGCTCTTACAGGTCCAACAAGTCGATGGCATGGGTCCATCTCCTGCTCCTTTAGGACCTCCGGTTCGCAAGGTGTTATGAATATCTTCTACCGCATAATAGTGCCCTCGCCCCTGGTTGTAATCTTTGGCAAACCCATAGCCCGCCCATAATACGACCAAACGTGGATCCTCTGCAAGCAAATCTTTCATTTTAGATCCGCCTTTGTAAGTGGCAAAACTGGTATCCTTTGTTTGGATATAAGATTGATACTCCTTAGGGAAGTTCTCCCCCCAGATAGAATCTCTGGGTTCTAGCTCGGCAATATTGGTTTGCGGAACATATTTATACTTGGCCTCGCTCTTGCGGTTGATAATGCTAGAAGCCAATAGCCCTAACACAAAAACAGCTACAACGGTTAAGAGAAATAATAATTTATTCTTCATGATCGGCAATTACTATGGGGCCTCTTGGGCTCCGGTTGATTCTTTATTTTTTATAGCCTCTTCGAGCCACTCGGGCACCCGAGATTCTGGTTGATCCGTTGGCTTGGGTGCGATATTAAAATCTATGCTAGAAAGCCCATGCACCCTAGAGTGTGGGATTTCTCTATGACAGCTCCAGCATTGGCGGTCTGTCCTATTGCTATTATGATCTGTTAGCCAGCCATCGAATTTGGTTTGTGTTACCTGCTGTACATGGCAGCGAAGGCAGTTGTTTTGCACCACCTCTTGGGAAGCCTCTCGCATTTTGATTACATCGGGTTCCTTGCGTAGTGTAAAGACACTGGCATGGTATAGCCCATCCTTGGCTTTAAAATAATATTTGTTGGCGATGTTGTTGTGGGGGACGTGGCAGTCGTTACAGGTGGCCGTTTCGCGATGTGAAGAGTGCATCCAACTATTGTAGACCGGAGTCATTACATGGCAGTTGATACAGGTTTGTGGATCGTCCGACAAATAAGACACCACTTCGGACTCCTTGGCCATAAACAAAGCAGTTCCTATGGCAACAGCTAATAAAAAGCCTGCCCGATGTCTCCAAACCGATCCTTTAGGGGGTAATATGCGAAACTTCTTTGCCATTAATCCGTTTTGGGTTTTTCTTTGGCGCTATCGAACAAAGTCGGGTTAATGTTGACCTGTACCCAAGCCCAATTATTGGTGTTATCGCTTGGGATGCCGCCTTTGACCAAACTCATGGAATCGCCCGCAAACATATGCGAGTAGCCTACGTATAAAAGTACGTTTTTAATGATTGGTTGTGTAAACACCAAATCCAATTCTGTCCCTAAATACGAATCAGCGTCATTGGCCAATTCGGCCTGGGCAGAGAAATAATGCAGTTTGGTTTCTAATTTTGATGTCGAAAACAGTTTAAAAACAACTTTGGCAAAAAGGTCGTTCAGCCCTACATTATTAGCATGATTGCCAACATAAAAGTAATCCATAAAGCCATTAAACTTATGGTTGGTACCATATAGGGGGAAGAACGAGTTGTTTTTACTGCTACCTGTCTGGTCCGTTCCGCTTAGCATTTCGAAGCCAAGACCGAACAAGGTGCTGCCTGGCTGATAGCCTGCATCGATTGAGAACTCGTAAGCGCTTAAGTCTGTTTCTGCTGTTGCCTTACCGAACTGGTAATAAACGTTTCCTGCAAGATTTACCGGACCAATTGGGAACTTGATATGCGCCCCGGTGGTCTGTCGATAGAATACTCCATCGGTGGCCGTATTGCCTTCATCGTCTGTCACCACATTTTGGAAACCGGAGTTTAGAAATAAGAAACTAGCGGATGAGTTATCGAAGTCCTGATGCAAGTGTGCAAACTGCATGGTTTTATAAGAGAAGGCAGAATTGAGAAAATAGTCATTCCCTACACTAGAGACGCCCTGCTGATTAAAAGCGAAGCCAGCGTCTACTTTAAAATTGTTCTGTTTAAACTTTATCAAGGCCAGATCATGAAACCGCCCTTGCATGGCCCAATCGAGCCCCCCAAGAATACGTTGATCGTCGTAAGACAGCGTCTGACGACCTAGCTTTACTGCCCAATGCTCGTTAAAATCGATCTGTGCCCAAGCCTGAAACAGCATCAGGCTGTTGTTACTATCTGTGCTCGAAATCTGAGGCTCATCGCCCCAAGTGGAGACATCCTGTATGCTTACTTTAACACTTAACTTTTCCCAAAGGTAACCTGCGTTTAATCTTGTTCTTTGCTGAACAAAGGCCCCTGGTTCGGCATCATCGGGGAAGAGGTTTCCAAAACCGTGGCGGTACTCAAATCGAGGCCGGATATCGGCATCGAGTTTAAATTGGGCGTACAAACCCTGACTGGTAAATACAAAAAGGAAAACCCCAGCAAGTAGGTTTTTCATGGTTGGTTAGTTTGGATAAAGTTAGGAATTAATCATTAGGCAATCAACTCCTAAACTTATTAATATCCGTTTCAAATAAGACTGTGGCGTTCCACAATAATTAAAATGATGAAGAAGAATTCTCTCAGGGAAGCTTACAGCAAACCCGCCATGCTGCGCATGACCCGGGTGTTTTTTATTGATTCGAAAACTGTCGGGAGAATTGCTCGCCAACCCTTCGGGTGGCTCGCGAGTCTTGGTGGGGGTTACTTTCAGTAAAACCCTCAATGCTGCGCATGACTCGGGCTTTACCACTTTCAAAATAGGGAGAATTGCTCGCCCACCCTTCGGGCGGCTCGCGAGTCTGGTGGTGTTACTTACAGTAAAAAGCGATCATCTTCGATGACCACCTTTGTTTTATTCCATCACTTAACAAAGCAAGCTTTGTACGTCCTGGAATAAAAAAAGCTTGATGCATTGCATCAAGCTTTTTACTGTAGCGAGAGGGAGACTTGAACTCCCGACCTCCGGGTTATGAATCCGACGCTCTAACCTGCTGAGCTACCTCGCCATTCTGCCTTAAAGGCGGGCGCAAAGATAAAAACAAATCACATCCTTACAAAGCATCGAATCAAAATATTTCGGTTTCAATCAAGGCAGAAAAAATGACTCTAAAAACGATTGTTCAATAAATAAACTACCTTTCATCGAAAAGTTTAAAATACCCCAACTACCGAACCGATTGGGCTTAGGACGTCATGCTTGCTGTTCGTCGGAAATTTGACCTGCCAAAGCTCATTTATTTAACAATCTACTGAAGTACAAGAGCTTGAGTTTTCTTAATTTGTAAGAAATTACGCTCAACAATTGATTGTGCACCCCAAACCTACAATGCCGACCGATAACCAAGGTCTAGCCTGCTTCTGATTGTGTTTCACATAAAACAGGGAATTATGACCAAGCCAGAATTAAAAGTAGAACTACAACGTGTACGTGTACAAAGCAGAGTTGAAAACAGGAAGACCAAGGACTTCCATGACTGGTTCTATCGCTTTTTGGACGAACGTATCAAAGAGGCGATTTAAGTTAAATCACCTCCCGATACCGCTCGCGGTACATGCTGCCTCCAACCACAAAAGCCGCAGAGATGATCATCAGGTTTTTGATGATGTATTGGCCTTCGAGGGTCGGTAACCAAATCTTATAGCCTTCTTGGTAAACTACTTCGGGTAAAACAAGCAGCGGGATAAACGTCCCTACCATTTGCAAGAAAAGCAAAGCGATGGCGATCCGGGTGGTCTTTTTAAATAAAAAGGTAATCCCGATAGCTACTTCCCACCAACCGATGAGGTCTAACCAAAAGTCTGGGGTCCAAAAGGGCAACCAAGCGACGGTAGCCTTTACAATTCCTTCTGCAGGAGAAAGGCCCAAGGGTTTTAAGATGCCGAATAAAAAAAAGATGATGGCCATAGAAAAGCGAACAGCAGGGATGCCCCAACGGTTCATTAAACGGCTAATACGGAGGTCGACCTTTTGGTAGCGACTGGCCATAGAACAAATTGGTTAGGAAGAAACGAAAGTGATTAGTTCGTTTAAATCTAGCTGTGTCTGGCTGCCCTTGTCCATATCCTTAAGGGTGTAGGTGCTCGCGGCAATCTCCTGATCTCCTGCCAGGACCACATACGGAATGCTGCGTCGGTTGGCGTAAGTCATCTGTTTTTTGAACTTGGCAGTATCTGGATACAGCTCGGAGCTGATACCCGCCTTCCGCAAGGCCTTAATGGCCTGCATGGCATAAGCCGCTTCGGCCTCTCCAAAATTTAGAAACAAAACACGCGTGGTGGCACTAACGGTTTCTGGGAACAATTGCAGCTCTTCTAGCACCAAGTAAATACGGTCTAAGCCAAAGCTAATTCCGACTCCGCTCATGTCCTTCATCCCAAAAATACCGGTAAGGTCGTCGTAACGGCCTCCACCACCGATGCTTCCCATGGCAACACCCGCTGGTGCGCTTACTTCAAAGATGGCGCCAGTATAATAGTTTAAGCCACGTGCCAAAGTAACAGAAATGGTTAGCTTGGAAGATGCTAAACCAAGGCTGGCCACCTGGGCTAAAATAAATTCCATTTCTGTAATTCCTTCTTGCCCAATGCTAGAATCTGCCAATAAATCTTTTAACATCGCTAGGCGCTCCTGGGTGTCCTCCCCTACGATGAATAAAGGATTGACCTTTTCTATGGCAGCAGCGCTCAAGCCCTTAGCAATCATTTCTTCCTTTACCTTGTCTACCCCAATTTTATCAAGTTTATCCAAAGCTACCGTAAAGTCGATCAGCTTATCACTGGCCCCGATGACCTCCGCCAAGCCCGAAAGGATTTTCCGGTTGTTCATCTGTATGGTCACGCCTTGTAAACCTAGCTTGCTAAATACCTCGTCGTAGAGCTGCACTAGCTCTACCTCCTGCCACAGCGACTTGCTGCCCACCACATCGGCGTCGCATTGGTAAAACTCGCGGAATCGCCCCTTTTGTGGACGATCTGCCCGCCACACGGGTTGAATTTGATAGCGTTTAAAAGGAAATACAATATCGTTTTGGTTTTGCACCACATAACGTGCAAAAGGAACGGTTAAGTCGTAGCGCAGGGCCTTTTCCGAGATGGAAGAAGTAAGGGCGTTGCTATTGCGATTCTCTAAAGCATCTTGGTTGGCCTTAGAAAGATAATCGCCGCTGTTTAGTATTTTAAAGATCAGTCTGTCGCCTTCTTCACCATACTTACCCATAAGGGTTTCGCTGTTTTCGAACGAAGGCGTTTCTATAGGCATAAAACCATAGTTGGTAAAGCAAGAGGTAATTACGTTTTGTATATACTTCCGTTTACTGACTTCTACGGGGCCAAAGTCCCGAGTTCCTTTGGGTATGGATGGTTTCTGTGCCACTTGTTTCTGTGCTATATTCGATGCAAATATCTTAATTTAAATAGTAATTCGTATGGAAATTGAAAATGATTGGTAACTTTATCCGGCTTTGGCAGTCTAACTAAAAAATCGCCTACTCATTCATGTTCGGTCTGTTCCGCGAAAACGTACGTATCGCTCTGAGTTCAATCAAAGCTCAGCTGCTTAAAACCATCCTCACCATCGTGATTATTAGCCTTGGGATATTGGCACTTGTCGGTACCCTAAGCGGGGTAGACGCCTTGGAGACCGTTTTTGGTGGCAACTTCGACACCATGGGCTCTAATACATTTAACATACAGCGCTACGAGCTACAGATCTCTACCGGCAACGGCCGACGCGAAAAAATCAACCCTGTTATTTCTTATAACGACGTCCGCAAATTCCTAGACCGTTATCAATACCCATACACCCAAACGGCTACTTCCTTTAGGGCCACCCGTTCTGCCGAAGTAAAATTCGAAAACCAAAAGACGGACCCAGAGGTACAAGTATATGGGGCCAACGAGCATTATTTGTCCAATACGGGTTCTTTAGTAGAATTTGGTCGTGGTTTTACCATATTCGACATACAAAACAACTCTAAAGTATGTGTTATTGGCTCTGACTTTTTAAAGGGATTGTTCGAAAATGACAACCCGCTAGACAAAACCATCAGCATTCGTGGTGTAAAATTTAAGGTAATCGGGGTGTTGGAGTCCAAAGGTTCTTCTTTTGGAAACAACCAAGATTTAAAAGTGGTGATCCCCATACAAGTGGCCCGTGGTATTTATACGCAACCCAATATCAATTATACCCTGGCGGTTAAGGTCGATCAGAACGATATGATTTCTGACGCTCAAGACGAGGCCGTTAAGGTGTTTAGAAATGTTCGAAAGCTGCAACCCATAGAAGAAAACAACTTCGGAATTCAGCGAAGCGAAGACCTCATCAACATCATTTCTGACGTTTCTAGCTACCTAAAAGTGGCTGCTTGGATCATCAGCATCATCACTATACTTGGCTCATCTATCGCTTTAATGAATATCATGTTAGTAACTGTATCACAGAGAACTAGAGAAATTGGAATACGAAAAGCAGTGGGTGCCAAACGCTCCACCATATCTACACAGTTCTTTATAGAAGCTGTGGTTATCGGACAATTTGGATGCGCGCTCGGAATCGTACTCGGAGCCCTTGCAGGTTACGGCGTGGCTAAGTTCTACGAAATAGACTTTAACGTGCCCTGGGCAGCGATGTTTTGGGCGGTAGTATTAAGCTTTTTAGTGGCGCTGATCTCTGGTATCTATCCAGCAGCCAAAGCATCGAAATTAGACCCTATAGAAAGTCTTAGGTACGAATAAAGCCCTCCAAAGCATCGAACCATTGCGCATCTGTAATTACGGCTCCTTGTTCTATTAAGGCAAAAAGCTCCTGGTTTCTCTCTCCAACATATTCCTTTTCTGCAGTAAACAGTTCAACCTCCGAAGTATCTAGGTTTTCCTGAAGCCATTGCAAGCCCTCTGGGCTCGTTAGGTCCTCATCAGCTTCAATTTTTACCAAAATTAGACGGATACCGGTTTCTTCTGCTTTAAAGAAATACAACTGCTTGGCGGAGGTGTTGGCCAAATATTGGGCTTTCTGCAACACCCCCTCCCATATCAGGTCGCTAAAAACATCTAGCTCCTGCTCTGCTACCTCTGGCTGTTTTTCTTTTAGTTCTTGCCATTCTGCTCCCGTGATGGATTGCGTGGCTAAAAAGTTGATAAACTCCTGATGGAGTTCTTCTAGCTGTTCCTTCGTTAATCTTCGGTACTTCATGGTATATGGGTAAAAAAGAACCACCTCTTTAGAAGGTGGTTCTTGTATCTATATCTACTAACCTAAGTTAGTGATGTCCTAGTTTCATTACTTGGCTTCTGCCACTACTTCGAAAGAGAAATCCGAAATCACTGCGCGGTGGAAGCGAATTTTGGCATCATACTTCCCAGTACGCTTGATGTTTCCACCTGCGATGGTAATGTACTTCTTGTCTAAGCTCACACCTTCTTTTTCTAAGGCTTCTGCTAGGTTAGCATTGTTAACAGAACCAAACAACTTATCACCTTCGCCAGATTTGGCAGCGATTTTGATCTCCATTCCGTTTAGCTTTTCAGCTTCGGTTTTGGCATCATCGATTAGTTTTTGCTCCTTAAAAGCACGTTGCTTTAAAGTCTCGGCCAATACTTTCTTGGCAGAAGGAGTGGCAAGAATCGCATACCCATGTGGAATTAGGTAATTACGTCCGTATCCGTTCTTTACTTGAACCAAATCGTCTGTGAAGCCCAAGTTCTCTACGTCTTTCTTCAATATAAGTTCCATATCCTACTGCTTTTTTATTTTAACAAATCAGCTACGTATGGCATCAGTGCCAAATGACGGGCACGTTTGATGGCTACGGCCACTTTACGTTGATACTTCAAAGATGTTCCTGTTAAACGACGTGGCAAGATCTTTCCTTGCTCGTTTACAAACTTCATCAAGAAATCAGGATCCTTATAATCGATATACTTGATACCAGATTTTTTGAATCGACAGTACTTCTTTGCTTTAGTGGTCTCTATGTTAAGCGGAGTTAGATATCTGATCTCTCCGTCTTTCTTTCCTTTCGCTTGTTGCTCGATAGATGCCATGACTTATGCTTTTTGTTTGTTACGGTTTCTTCTTTTCTCTGCCCAAGCAACAGCATGCTTGTCTAATTTTACTGTCAGATAACGCATGATACGCTCATCTCTACGGAATTCAACTTCCATATGGTTAACAGCATCACCTTCTACAGTGTACTCGAACAGGTGGTAGAAACCACTTTTCTTGTGTTGGATTGGGTAGGCTAATTTCTTTAGCCCCCAGTCTTCCTTGGATATCATCTTGGCACCACGAGTGACCAATAGGTCTTCGTACGTCTTTACTGCTTCCTTTATCTGCTCTTCAGATAAAACGGGATTCAAGATGAAAACAGTTTCGTAATGATTCATAAAAAATCGTTTAAAAAATATAACTAAGCTCCTGGCACCTTGCCAAGAGCGTGCAAAAATACCACTATTTTTTCATATTTCAAACAGCGGAAAGGGGTAAAAATTTTTCCTACAAAACATTATGATTTTGTTGATTTTCTCGTTAAAAGTTAAAATTTATTGCAGTTCATCGATTTATTTGCTAATATTGTCACTAGTAAAACCTTACAACCAATGGATAAACTAATCTTAAAGTGTGCGATTGTTGATGATTCCACCTTACAAAGGCTTTCCATTGTAAAATTGATAGAGAATCATCCATCGCTAGATCTGGTTGCAGAATACAACAATGCCATAGAGGCAAAGATGGGTCTGGCTACCACAGATATCGATTTGATTTTTCTGGATATAGAGATGCCTATCTTATCCGGATTCGATCTGTTGGATGATCTTACACACAAGCCACAAATTATTTTCGTTACCGGTAAGACCAAATATGCCTTTAAAGCGTTCGATTACGATGCAGTAGACTATTTGCGTAAGCCGATCTCTAAAGAACGCTTCTTAAATGCCGTGCATAAGGCGATTATCAATTACAAAATGCGCCACGAAGATGGCTTCGATGATGAAGACTTTATCTTTGTGAAGAGTAACTTAAAGAAGCGAAAGGTGTTCTTAAACGAACTCCGCTATATCGAAGCACTAGGGGATTACGTAAAATTGGTGACAGAGCATGATGCCTTGGTTGTACTTTCTACCATGAAGGCATTTGAAGCCTTGCTTCCTACAGATCGTTTTCTTCGAATACACAAGAGTTATATCGTAAACCTAGACAAGGTAGAACGTTATAACAGTAAGGTGATCGAGTTAGAGAACGAACAACTCCCATTAAGCCGAAATCGCAAAGCAGACTTGGTAGAAGCCTTGGCTGCCTCTATGCGAGGTTAAACCGGATCTACATCCACTACCCTTTTTATACGCGCAAATTCCTTTTGTGCATCAAACTTTTGTAGTACCTGTTCTATAAAACGCTTGATCGCAGCTGGCTGGGCCTGTTTGTCTAGTTTAACCAGTAATACCCTGTGATACTCGTTGCGTATGCGGGCTACAGCCGGCGCAACTGGCCCTAATACCGCGCTCCCCAATTGTGTTCGAAGTACTTCGGACAACCATCTGGCTCCCTGATGCACGGTCTCGCTGCGTCTATGCCTAAGGGTGATGCGAACCATTCGATAATAAGGCGGGTATTTAAACTGGTAACGCTCTTGTAGTTGTTCCATTACCATTTCGCTATACCTGTGTCCGCTTACCTGTTGTAAAATCTGATGCTCTGGATGAAAACTCTGAATGAGCACTCTGCCTCGGTCTTTTGCCCGTCCGGACCTGCCAGAGACCTGCGACAGCAGCTGATACGTACGCTCGTGGGCTCTAAAATCTGGGAAATTGAGCAAATTATCGGCCAACAGGACTCCGACTAGCATCACATGGCTAAAGTCTAGGCCCTTAGCCAGCATCTGCGTCCCTACCAAGATGTCGATCTCCTGATTTTCCATACGCTCGATGAGCTTGGCATACGCATGCTTTCCTCTAGTGGTATCTTGATCCATTCGGGCTACGGTGGCCTGCGGAAAAAACTCTTTTAATTCGGTTTCGATCTGCTGCGTCCCAAAGCCTTTGTGGTCCAATTCGGCACTGCCACAAGCTTGGCAGCTATTGAGCATAGGCCTGTGATGCCCGCAATAGTGGCAACGAAGCTCGTTTTTATATTGGTGATAGGTGAGGCTCACATCACAGTTAGGACATTGGGGCGCCGTTCCGCAGCGTTCGCACTGAACCACTGGCGCATATCCTCGCCTGTTTTGGAATAGAATGACCTGCTTCCCTTGGTCTAATACTTGGGCGATGGCCTCTTGCAGTTCGGCGCTAAAATGGCCTTTCATCTGCTTTCGCTTATAGGCGCGCTGTAAATCGACCAATTGTATTTCGGGCAATAGGACTTTGCCAAATCGTTCGTTGAGCAATACCTGCCTATATTTTCCCTGCTGCGCTAAGTAATGACTCTCTAGCGAAGGGGTTGCAGACCCCATCAACACTTTAGACCCATGCATCCCAGCTAATACCAAAGCGGTATCTCTGGCATGGTATCGGGGTGCAGGCTGATGCTGTTTAAAACTAGGCTCGTGCTCTTCGTCCAGCACAATTAAACCCAACTTAGCGAATGGCAAAAAGAGACTCGATCTGGCTCCTACCACTACCCTGGCTTTGTCCTTGCCTTCCAATACCTGATTCCACACCTCTACGCGCTCGTGAATGCTTTGCCTAGAATGATAAACAGCCAAGCTTTCGCCAAAAAACACTTTTAGACGTTGAATTAACTGAGTTGTTAAAGCGATTTCTGGCAACATATAAAGCACCTGCCTCCCTTCTTTTAGCGCTTGGTCGATCAGGTGGGTATAAACCGCTGTTTTACCACTCCCGGTAACACCATGAAGCAACACATAGGCCTGCTCTGTAAAATGATGCTGGATTTGTTTAAAAGCGGTCTCCTGAGCGGGGCTTAATTCGGGCAAACCTTCTTGGGTGCCTAAAAATTCGTAACGGTCTACCTGGGCTTGGGTAATTATTACAATCCCTTTATCCTCTAAAGAGTTTAATGCCGCACTGCTCGCCTGAGCTTGTTTAAGAAGTTCGGGAACTGACGCAGCCTCGCCTTTCGCCTCTAGCATAAACAGATTCATAAGCAGCGCTCTTTGTTTTGGCGCACGACTCATCTGGTCCAACAGCTCTCGCAATGCTGCCTCTTCTCGATAGGCTGGCGATAATTTTACAAAGCGTTTTACTTTGGGGCGGTACTTTTCGTAAATGGTTTCTTCTACTCTAATAACCCCTAATTGCAATAATCTATTAACGCTAGACAAGGCATCCGGTCGGTCTAAAAGCGATCGCAATTCATCTATATGCAAAGAAGCCTGATGTTCTAAAGCTTCCAAAACTTGAAACTCCGCATCGGTTAATTCGGCCTCATCGCCACTGTAGGATTTGGAAAGATGCACCACCGTCTCGCTTTCTAACAAAAACGAACCTGGCAAGGCCGCGCGCATCACTTCACCCAAGCTACACATATAATAAGATGCCATCCACTGCCACAGTTCCAACTGCTTTAGATTGACAAGTGGCGAGCTGTCTAAAATATGGTCGATGGACTTAGTCTGGTATCCGGAAGGGGCTTGCTTATGTACCTGAAAGACCAATCCTGTCTGTATTTTTCGCTTTCCAAACGGTACAACTACACGCATTCCTGGTTCAAGAAACCGGGCTTCGTCCTCGTTCACCTCGTAGGTAAAGGTTTGTTTTAAGGGTAAGGGTAGTATAACGTCAATAAAGTACAAAGGCGCAGAAATTACTCTATGTAAAAGTAACAAAAGGCAGCTGCCTTGCTTAGTACCTAAGTGAGGAAGTTATAAACAACTCAACGTGCCTCTCGCACCCAATATTGGGTTCTCCCGAGCAAGGAGAATCCTACGTAACCTCGGACTTTTAGGGTATCGTCGTCTTCTAAGACGATGTAGCACTTATAGGACTTGCCATTGTTAGGGTCCAAAATATGACCGTCGTTGTACTCGTCACCATCTTTGGTTAAGCCGTCGATAATTATCAACCCAAGGATGGGCTGGTCCTTTAATGCCCCTGTACATTCCTTACACAGCGGATCAGGCTCTGATGGATCTATCAACTCGATAATCTTGCCATAGACCTTCTCGCCTTCTTGGTAGATCTCTACGATCGATTTTGCCTTTCCGGTTTCATCATCGACGCTTTTCCAATGGCCAAAAATATCCTGAGCCATCGTGGTAGAGCAAATACTTATCAATGCAATAACTAATAAAATGGAAAGCTTATTCATCTGCTAAAATCTTAGAGTTTTTTTGATCTTTTAAACGTTGAAGGGAAATATTTAGTTCGAAACCAAGCAACAACAAATTGGAGTTGATCCAGATATAGAACATCATTATTAACAAGGCCCCGATACTTCCATATAACTCATTATACTGACTAAAATTGTTGATATACACTCCAAAGAAATACGTGGTGAGCATAAATAAAAGCGTGGTGACCAAGGCCCCGATAGAAAAGAATTTGGAGTCTTTTCCTTCTCGTACTCCAAAATAATAAAGCGTCGCCACCAGTACATATAAGGTCACAACAAATATGCTATACTGCATAGCGTTGATCCAAAAGATATCGTTATCTATGTATGCATCCCTTTTTAAAATAGTGATCCAATATTGACCATATCCAATGGCCGCGGCCGCGATCAATAAAAGCAGCGAAAGTAAAATGGTTACTAGCATCGCCCAGAGGTACTGTTTTACGATAGACCTATTGCGTTGCACATGTACAGAATCTTCGAAGGCGCTAAAGATGGAGTTGACCCCATTGGTCGCTAAAAATAAGGTTAATAAGGCCGTAAAAGAGAGCAGCCCATTTCTTGGATTTAAGGCGATGTCCTCTATGACGGGTAGAAAAAAATCGGCGGTCTGAGGGGGCATTACCTTTCGGATCAAATCCAAAAACTGTGTTTGGAAATTTTCGATCCGGATCATAGGGATCAGGTTCAGTAAGAACAGAAGAAAAGGGAAAATCGCGATAAAAAAGCTATAGGCGATAGACCCTGCCCGCATGGTAAAGGTCCCTTCTATGATTCCTACGGTATAGAGCTCTAACAAGTCGTATAGACTTAGCCCATCGAAGCCTGGTAAAACTATGCGCTTAAGCACCGTTACCAGCTGCTTTATAACAGGAATTTTATTGAGCTTTTCCTCTATTTCGGCGCTCATGAAAGGGCTTTTAAGCTCAAATCCATATTGTGGACCGAATGGGTCAACGCACCGCTAGAGATGTAATCCACCCCGCACTCTGCATAGGGTCGTAGCGTTTCTAAGGTGATCCCGCCGCTAGATTCTGTCTGGCATTGGTCCCCGATTAATTGTACTGCTTTGCGGGTATCTTCGAAATTAAAATTATCGATTAGAATTCTGTGCACCCCTTTATGCTGAAGTATTTCTTTAATCTCCTCCAAGTTACGAGCCTCTACGATGATCTTTAAATCTAAGTTGCTATCACTTAAGTAGGCCTTGGTGGTTTCTATGGCCTTACCGATTCCACCACAAAAGTCTATGTGATTGTCCTTTAGCATGATCATGTCGTAAAGGGCGAAACGATGATTCTCTCCGCCTCCTATTTTTACGGCCCACTTTTCTAAAGCGCGTATACCTGGGGTGGTTTTACGCGTATCCAATATTTTTGTCCCTGTACCTTCTAGTTTTTCTACATAGATTGCGGTCTTGGTCGCGATCGCACTCATCCGTTGCATGGCGTTTAATACTAAGCGCTCTGCCTTAAGGATGCTTTGTGAGCTTCCTTTAACTATAAGAGCAACGTCCCCATAAGCTACGCGGCTTCCGTCTTCGATCTTCACGTCAACCTCGAGCCCCGCATCAACAAATTCGAACACCTGACGTGCAAAGTCTACCCCAGCGATTACGCCTTGGTCCTTTACAAGCAATTGTGCAGCCCCTTCGGCATCCTCGGGGATGCAGGCCAACGAACTATGATCGCCCGCCCCAACGTCTTCGCGTATGGCATTGGCGATAATCAGGTCTATTTCCTTGTCGAATTTTTCCTGGGATATCATGGATTGGTTTTAGGCTAAATTACAAATATCTTTTACAAGAATTGTTTTCTAGTTTCGCGACTCGATGCGCTAGGTTTCGCGACTTAAGATATTTAAAACTATTTTTACAGTATGAAAATAAGGGTACTATCCATAGGCAAAACCGACAATAAAAACATCCAAGCCTTATTGGAAGATTACAAAAAAAGACTCTCGCATTATGGTCCTTTTGAATGGGTAGAATTGGCTGATGTAAAAAATGTCAAAAACCTAAGCGAAGCCCAGCAAAAACAGGCCGAAGGTCAACTGGTCTTAAAACAACTACAAGCCTCGGACCAATTGATACTATTGGATGAAAAAGGCAAGGGTTTAGACTCTGTGGCATTTTCGGAGTATTTACAGAAAAAGATGAATAGTGGCCTTAAGACCTTGGTCTTTTTAATAGGCGGCCCATATGGTTTTTCGCCAGAGGTTTATGGGCGAGCTAACGGAAAACTCTCCCTCTCTGCAATGACCTTCTCGCACCAAATGGTGCGCTTGTTTATTATTGAACAGATTTATCGGGCCCAGACCATTTTAAGAAATGAGCCCTATCATCACCGTTAACGGACAACAACTTTTATAGTTGTCGAACCAAGGTCGGTCGAAATGCGCAACAAATACATTCCAGAAGCTCTAGGTGCTTGTACACGCATTAAAGCCGTAGCGGTCTGCTTAACCGCCCCGACTCGCTGGCCAGTGGTAGCGAACCATTCTAAGCCTAATTCCTGTCCATGTAACCAAGCCTGAGTTTGCAAATTAAAACTCCCACTTACCGGGTTTTGGACTAAGGTAAAAGCCTCTGTGAGCACATCTTGGCTCCCTAAACTGCCTTGCAATATTTCTTCTATGGCAAAGGCGGCGCTCTCTGCAGTAACGTCTACATGATCCTCGTTAGTGGGTGGGATGTAGTAGTTTACAAATGGTGTGCTATGAGTCCCCCCTATGTCTACAGGTGCAAACCAATCCGCTTCGTCTATGGCCAATGCACTTAGGGTAGGTATAAAACAAAATTGGTCCTGGTTAAGGGCTTCTATAAATTGTTCGATGACAGGGTTTCCGGCACCTCCTTCTAAAGCGTCAGAGAAGTTAGAAGTCCCGCCCGGAGCACTATCCACTCCGTCAGATTCTGGTGTAGATTCTGCATCGGCACCAAAACTGCCGGCAGGAACGCCTATAAAAAAAGTGTCGAACTGAACCACATTGATTGCTTGAGTCGCTTCTGGAGTAAAATGAATCTCTACATCGGCCGTAATCAGGGCGCTCAGTTCTAGGGTGGTATTAACCACTTCCATCCCTGGAGTCCCAGTTGTGGTACCATCGCCAGCACCGTTAATCATGGCCACATTGCGCACGTTTTGCGCAAAGCCCAGGGCGTCCAGCTCTGCCTGGAACTCGTCCCGAAAGTTCTCTGCCCCCGCTGGAAGTAATTTATTCGGGTCTTGCTCGAAGGTAGACCCATTTAACAAGTGGGCCGAATAATGGTCGACAAGCATTTGTTTTGCAGCCGAAGAGTTTAGCACCTCGTCTACGATCGCCAGAGCATCGGGATCTCCCGTATCTTCTGCCAAATAGTTGATTAAATATTGAATGCTGATAGGAATATTGGCCCCTCTATGTGGAGCATCGAAAGAGATGTACAATCTGGTTTCGTGGTCTAGGCTATTGGCTTCCATCCATGCCAACCCATAACGTCCGATAAGACCTCCCATGCTGGGTCCTAAAACTACCAGTTCTTCGTCGCCCACTTTCTCTGCATTTAAAAACTCAATCAGAGCGGCCAACACCAGTCCATTTCGTTGGATAAAATCTGCTCCACCGTCAATTTCGAAACCTTCTGTGGTATAGACTGGTTGATTTAAAATGACTATGTCGTAGCCCTCTGCTCTTAACAGATCTGCCATGTTTTGGCCATCAAATTCTAAGCTATTATACAAACCTGTGATGTCGCGTTGGTCTCCCGGATCGAATCCATCCAAAATAATTATCGGACGGTCTAGAGTTTCGTCCACAAAATCCAAGAAAATCTCGTATTCGCCTTCCCCAAAGTAAGCTTGTGCTTCGCCAAAGCCCTGATATGCTTCATTGGCAACAACCGTAGCTACAGCCCCGCGATTTGCGATGGGGTTATCTGTAGTTGGGGCCATAAAGGTCTGTGCTAATACCATCGGAGCAGTAAGCAGTCCAATGGCCAGTAGTATTATTCTTTTCATATTCAAATTGAGTTTACACTTGAAAGATACTACAAAAATTGCGGTCTAAAAGTCCCGCCGGACTTCGTTAACCTTTATTTATCAATCAAGCTTTCTTCATTCGTTTCTTGCTGGCTTTAGCCTGTGGATTGAATGTAAGACAGAGATCCAACCAAGATTCCAAATCCGTGTCTAGGTCATATCCATCGGGAGTTACAAATACATAGCCTTTCATGGGACGACCCGTAAAATCCATGGGGTGGCAACCCTTTTGAGTTATTGCCATAGTATAGGCTTCTTCCCCTATGCGCGCCATTAACAGGTCGGTCTGTTTGTTTTTATCAAAATGAACCCCGCAGCACATTTTATCTTCTACCATAAAACAGAGGCCCGAGAACATCTTCTTCTCGTAAAAGTTTGCCTTGCGCGCTAAAAAGTGGCGCCGAATCCGTTCGGCTGTAAATTCGTCATAAGCCATGATAATGGTTTTTTTTAAAATCTAAAAAAACGTTTAACCCAGTTTAACTTCACGCTGCTGCGCGGTGCATATTTTAGTGGAAGCTCAAACCAACTCGGCTTGCTAAGAACAGATTTTTGATGGCTAAAGGCATCGAACCCGGCCTTGCCATGGTAGTTCCCCACGCCACTACTGCCAGTACCTCCAAAGGGCAGATTAGGGTTGGTGATGTGCATCACCGCCTCGTTCACCCCGCCACCCCCAAAATGAAGTTGGTCTAAAAATTGTTTGCGCTCTGCCTTTTTCTTGGAAAACAAATAAGCCGATAAAGGACGCTCTCCTGCTTTGATTTTGTCGATAATGGAATCAAAATCATCGTAGACAAGAATCGGCAAAATTGGGCCAAAGATCTCTTCTTGCATAGCCGCTTGTTCCCAATTTGCTGGATACAGCACGGTGGGCAAAATGATACGCTCGTCCGGAATGCCAGTCCCCCCGCAGCGTACTTGTTCTTGATCTATTAGGCTCATCAGGCGCTCGTAATGAGTCCGATCTATTATACGTGGGTAGTTGTTATTGTTTAAGCGGAATTGTTCTCGCTCGATTTCGGCTAAAATACCTGCAACGACCTTGTCTGCGATAGATCTATGGACCAAGAGGTAGTCTGGAGCGATACAGGTTTGTCCTGCGTTGAGAAACTTTCCCCAAACCGTTCGTTTTATCGCCATTCCTAAGTGGGCAGAAGGAGCAATAATGGCCGGACTCTTGCCGCCTAGCTCTAAAGTGACCGGTGTTAGATGCCTTGCGGCCGCTTGGTAGACAATCTTTCCGACCCGCGGGCTACCTGTGAAGAAGATTTTATCGAAGCGCTGTGCTAGTAGTTCTGTGGTCTCTGGCACACCTCCTTCCACTACTGCCAAATAGGCTGGATTAAAATGCCGTTCTATCATATCGGCCATGGCCTTGCTGCTATTGGCAGTGAGTTCACTTGGCTTGATAACCGCCGTACATCCCGCTGCAATAGCGGCTATCACCGGCCCCAAGGAAAGCAAATAAGGATAATTCCAAGCACCAATCACCAAACTCACGCCTAAAGGCTCTTTAATGACTTCACTTTTCGCAGGGAAATTGAGCAAGTTGGTTCGTACGTTTTCTGGCGCCATCCAATAACGCAACTTCTTAATAGCCTCTCTAATGTCGGCATACAACAAGGCCAATTCAGAGGAATAGGTGTCGAATTCACTTTTACCAAAATCTGCAATGCTGGCTGCATAAAACTCGGGCTCTGCTTCTTTTAAAGCTTTCTCTAAACTTTTGAGTTGCGCTATACGGAAGTGGTAAGACAAGGTATTGCCTGCTCGAAAATAGCTGTGTTGGCTATCGATTAATTCTTTCAAGTCGATTAGATTTTACACCTGTCAAGGTACTAAAATTTGAACGGGAAACTACATCATTAAACAATCGATAGCATCAGCAAAAAGATGCAGCAATAAACCGATTCCGAGGATTTGAAGGGGCCTCCAAAAGAGCATCAACAGGTACACAGCTGTGGCCCAGTAAGAATGCAACGGATGGAATCCAATACTACAACGGTTAGGGTCAAAAACAGGATCTACCAACAGATGGTCGAGGTCGATCAGCATGGCGGCAAGCATAATTAAATAGGCCCGCTTCCAATGAGGCTTAAAAAACAACAAAGCCAAGGCCAATGGGGCCAAGAGGTGTAAGCTATAATGGATTAAAAATTGAATCATGGGCGATTAGCCCTTGTTGCGGTTTAAGACTCTATATTCTTCGTAACACTCGCTGATGGCATCCAGAATTTGGAGATCGTTGGCCGTGGTGATAAAGTCTTTGGAGTAAGAACAATTATTTAAAATCTCGTCTATATCGACACGCTCCAACTGCAATACCGCCATCAAAGTTTCGCGGTCGTACTTTTGCTGCAGCAGGTTGCGGATTTCGTCATCCTCCTTCATCTGCCTCAGTTTTTTCATTTGTTTCGGCCTCTTACCGAAGACATTGTAGAGAAAATCTGCAGGATTAAAAATAGAACTAAGCACTTTAGATACGGCTCCAGGCTGTGATTGTCCACCCTCGTAGCCACCGCCCAAGCCCGCAATACGGTAGCGATAATTATCGTATATGGGTATGAGTTTGGCGTCTACCTCTACGTAACCAGTAAGCTCGATAGGCCGCACTACGACCTCTTCTAAGGCTATTCCAAGCTCGGTCATCTTCACTTTTACCTCCCCATACCGCATCCAGTCATTGGTTACTCGAACCCGTATGGACTTAAAACCTAGGTAAGAAAAGTAAAGCGTATCGTTAACAGCTGCCCGTAGTTTAAACTTCCCATCCACATCCGTGGTAGTTCCTTTAACCTGGTTAAGGTTAACGATGTTTACGTTCTCCAAAACCGCGTCTGTGGCGTCATTGATAACCACCCCTTGGATTTCTTCTCCCTCTTCTTGAGCGAGCAATCCTAGCGGCAAACAGAGTAATAGCAGTAGGTATAAGGCTTTGTTCATGCTTAAAACTTGGCTAAAAATAATCAATTAGACTCGAAAATCCTGCCAAAGTTTAGTTAAGTAGCCAATTTAATACGTTTTATCCGCGGCGGCGTTTTCCACCGGTACCCTTACGGTCTGGTTTCCCAGCTTTACGACGACTCTTCCCTTTAAAGTTTCCAGAGGAAGACTTGCCATGGCGCGGTCCGCCTTTTCTCTTATCTCGGAATTTCCCTCCGCCTTTACCACCGGTCTTACGACGGCCTTCTTTAGATATTTCTATCTGAACCTTTCGGTCATTAAATTGTACCCCTTCGAAGGCTTCCAGTACTTTTTTACTGTGGTCTGCATCGGTGTTAAAGAAGGAAAACGAATCCATGGTATCTACATGGAATACATCGTCCTTGGCCAGTCCGGTAAGTTCGCGGATCAGGTCTTTAAGGTCCATCCACTCCACCCCGTCTTTACGACCTATACTGATAAAGTAACGGACGCTGTTTTTACTAGCGGCCTTAGAAGGTCCGGCATCGACATTAAGATCCTTGGCGTTTTTATAGTAATCGTAAAAACGAGAAAATTCTACGGTAAAGACCTTTTTAATCAACTCTTCTTTAGTGAGGTCTTGGAGTACCTCTTCTATGCGAGGAAGGTATAAATCGATCTCTTCGTTTATGTTCGTATTGTTCACCTTATGGGCTAAGTGAAAGAGCTGCTTCTCACAGATCTCGATTCCGCCAGGAACAGGCTTTTTTACGAAGGACTTCTGGATAATCTTTTCTATCGCCCCGATCTTTCGCTGTTCGCTTTTACTTACGATAACCATGGATACCCCATGCTTCCCAGCTCTACCTGTACGTCCACTTCGGTGGGTATAGGTTTCTATTTCGTCTGGCAATTGGTAATTGATTACGTGGGTGATATCATCTACATCGATCCCTCTAGCTGCCACATCGGTGGCTACCAGCATCTGGATTTGACGGCTGCGGAAAGACTTCATCACCAAATCACGTTGATTCTGGCTTAGGTCTCCATGTAGCGCAGCGGCATTATAGCCATCCTCGATTAGTTTTTCTGCGACTTTCTGAGTGTCCCGCTTGGTACGACAAAAAATCACCGAGAATATATCTGGGTTGGCATCTGCCAAACGTTTAAGAGCGGGGTAACGATCTCTGGCATTGACCATGTAAAACTCGTGAGTCACATTTTTAGCCCCAACGTTTTTACTCCCCACCGTAATCTCTACGGGGTCGTGCATAAAGTTTCGAGCGATGGTCGAAACCTCTTTAGGCATGGTCGCACTAAACAACCATGTGCTTTTGTCATTCGGGGTATGCGAAAGGATGTCGTTGATGTCTTCGTAGAAGCCCATGTTTAACATCTCGTCCGCTTCGTCCAATACACAGTATTCGATTTTGGTAATATCGATAATTCCACGCCCAATCATGTCCTTCATCCGGCCTGGAGTCGCGACGATAATCTGTGCTCCTTTTTTAATTTGTTTGGCTTGGTCTGTTATGCTGGCCCCACCATAGATGGAGACTACATGCAGCCCTGGAACATGCTTCCCGTAGGCTTTTAACTCTGAGGTGATCTGCAAACACAATTCGCGGGTAGGCGAAAGGATAAGACCTTGAGTGGTGCGGCTTTGAGCATCGATGCATTGTAGCATCGGGAACCCAAAAGCAGCCGTTTTACCGGTACCCGTTTGTGCTAAGGCGACCAAGTCGGTCTCCTGATCTAATAATATTGGAATGGCTTTTTCTTGTACTTCACTGGGAGTTTCGAAACCCAGATCGGATATGGCTTGTAGCAAATTATCTTGCAAGCCTAATGCTTGGAACTTGTTCATTTACGGTATTTTACGTTCTGTACTGGTTGGAAGCGAACGTCAAAAAACCCATGAACTTCACTGCAGTACATCCTCACCCTGAGGATTCGGCGGCAAAGGTACGTTAATTAAGTGGGCTTCTACCCTAAAGTGAGTCTAAATGTTTTATTAACAGCGATAAAGCCCTACCTCTATGGCTAATGGCCCCTTTTTGGTCGGGGCTCATTTGGGCAAAGCTGTAATCGTGCCCATCTGGCAAAAATATCGGGTCGTAACCAAAACCTTTCTCGCCTTTAGCTGTATCGAGGATACGGCCTTCACAACTACCGTAGAAATGTTGCTCTTCCTTTCCTATTATCAATGCCATGACCGTTAAAAAACGGGCCGAACGATCTTCTTTACCTTGTAGTTCGGTTAAGAGTTTGGACATATTGGCCTGCGCATCGTTATCGGGGCCGGCATAGCGGGCAGAATAAACCCCTGGAGCTCCATCGAGGGCGGCCACCTCCAAACCAGTGTCGTCGGCAAAACAGTCGTACCCATAATGCTTTTTAACATGCTGAGCCTTTATAGATGCATTGCCAGCAATGGTTGTGGCGGTTTCTGGGATCTCTTCGTGACAACCTATATCGTCGAGACTTAATAGTTCAATCCCCTCTGGCATTAAGGCTTGTACTTCTATTAACTTGTTATTGTTGTGGGTAGCGAATACGAGCTTCAAGAGGCTATTTGTTAGAATGAAACGCCACTCGATTGCCCTCGCAGTCCTCCATCACGCCCATAAATCCATGTTCCTCAGAAATCATGGTTTTAGGTTGGAGAATCTTTCCTCCGGCAGCTTCAACCCTATCTAAGGGTTCTTGTACATCATCACAAGCTAGGTAGACCAACGTACCGTGATGACTGGGCACATAGCTCTCTTGTTGAATTAAGCTTCCCGCCGCCCCTGCCGCTTCGGGACCCGCACTCGGGAACCAACCCATCAATATGCCTGAAAAATCTACGATCTCTATTTTACAATCCAGCACAGTTTCGTAAAACGCTGCTGCCCGCCTCATATCTGTAACCGGGATTTCTATCCAGGCAAAAGGGTTTTGTTTGCTCATGATGCTTCAAGTGTTTGTTTAAGGTCTGCCAAACCTTCTTCGAAATCCTTTCCTACAGCCTTATCGATATTCATAAAGAGCATCATGATGGACACCGGAAATTTATTATCGCCATAAAAGCCCCAAACAACCTCGGTAGAGTTATTGCCTGCATCACGGGTTTCGAAAAAACCGGTGCTGACGCTTTTAAAAGGCTTTAAAAACCGCAGTTGCGCTTCCATACGCTCGTTTTCTATGATGCTGATAATCTCTTGCTCTCCGCTTCCCACCTGTTTGTGGTCGCTTTCCCATTTCGAAACAAAACCTATCGTTCCATCCTGCCCCAAAAATTCCTGCTTCATGTTAGGATCGCGCTTTTTCCATGGAGACCAATAATCTTGGTTCTTTACCATTTTTACATAAGAGAATACCTCGCCAAGAGGTCTATTGATGGTCACACTACGGGTTACGTGATAATTCTTTGGTGCTAGGGCCGCTAGGAGCAGAATCAAGACCAGCAGACCGGCCAAGATATAAACTACTGTCATCATGATGAGAGGTTTTTGGTTGTAGACAGAAAGTTACGATTTTTTATAAAACCTGTCGATAATGCGATCTACACTTTTGATGCTTCGCATAGTCCATCGCTCCAATAATTCTCTTTGGTCTTGCTCGCTTAGTTGCCATGGTAAATCTTGCGCACGCATCCTCCTTGTTAATTCCTGAATAATAATGGCAGCAGAAACAGAAATGTTTAAACTCTCGGTAAAGCCATACATAGGAATCTTTAAATAACCATCGGCATGTTCCATGACAGCAGGGCTCACACCTTCTTTTTCCTTTCCAAAAAACAAGGCCACAGGGCGGTTTAATTCAAAGGTTTCTAAAAGGCAGGAATCGTTATGCGGCGTGGTAGCGATTAACTGATAACCCTGTTCGCGAAGCTGCTGCATACAGCTTTCTGCCTGGGAGTGCCTATGAACATCGATCCACTTTTGGGCACCCATGGCTATCTCGCGATCTAATTTCTTCCCTAGGTTCTCCTCTATGATATGCACGTCCTGCACCCCAAATACCTCGCAGCTTCGCATCACGGCGCTGCTGTTATGCAATTGGTACACATCCTCTGTGACCACGGTTAAAAAACGACTGCGTCTAGCGACGACTTGATCGAACAATTCCTTCCTTCTAGGAGTTAAGTAAGACTGTAAATATTCGAAGAGTGCTGTATCCAAAAAAGAAGTAATTTTAAACGAATATAAAAAAATCGATCGATGCGAATAGCGGTACTCACCGGTGCAGGGATTAGTGCAGAGAGCGGAATCAATACTTTTAGAGATTCTGATGGGCTCTGGGAAGGCCATGATGTGATGGAAGTGGCTTCGCCGGGCGGCTTTGCACGTAATCCAGAACTGGTCCTCGATTTTTATAACCAAAGACGCAGGCAATTGCACCAAGTACAGCCCAATGCCGCCCATTTTGCCTTGGCCCATTTAGAAGCGGATCACCAAGTAAATATCATCACCCAAAACGTAGATGACTTGCACGAACGTGCAGGCAGCACCGCGGTTATGCACCTCCATGGCGAGTTGCTAAAAGCGCGCAGTACCTTCGACGAAAACTTGGTGATGGATTGGATCACCGATCTTAATCGCGGAGATTTCTGCGAACATAACCACCAGCTAAGGCCCCATATCGTTTGGTTTGGAGAAGCTGTCCCATTGATAGAACCTGCAGCAGATCTTGTGGCTATGGCAGATGTATTGATGATCATCGGTACCTCCATGCAGGTCTACCCCGCAGCGGGCTTAGCACAGATGGCTCCCCTCCACAGCCCGATTTACTTTATCGATCCGAAACCAGCCATGGAGGGCAACGATCGCATTACGGTTTTGGCAGAAGCAGCTAGTAGTGGGGTTCCAAAAGCCATCGAGTTAATAGAACGACAGTATGGGTGACAGCCTTATAGCACAAATCAGCTACGAAAAAGCCTACCGCCATAGCAGGATGAAAGCGGCCCGATGGATCTTGGATCACCCAGAAACCATGCCCGAATTGCTTACTCTTTGCCTAGATCCCGAGCAAGGGGATTTGGCAGATAAAGGTTGCTGGGCCTTGGAATTTGTGGCCAAGGAAGAAATTGGTCTGTTTTATCCCCACATGGATCAATTCTGCGCAGGCCTGGAACGAATTACGAAGGACCAATCTTTAAGACCCTTGGCGCATATTTGTGAACTACTCGTATTAAAGGCCTATAAAAACAATGACAGCATGGCGCAGCAGGCGCTCACTCCCTCATGTAAAGAAGCCATTGTAAACAACTGTTTCGACTGGCTTATCACTCAACAAAAAGTGGCTTGCCAAGTCCGAGCCATGACCTGCCTTTATTATTTGGGAACAGAGCAAGACTGGATCCACCCAGAGTTAATTGGGATATTAAAAGATAAAATGCATTTAGGCAGTCCCGGATACCAGGCCCGTGGAAGAAAGACGCTGCAGCAAATAGATCGGTTTAGGACCAAATCTTAATGGTCGCAATTTCGTCATTCTTTGGATTCGCAGTATCTTTGCCTTTTCAAATTTGACGCCTATGTCCACTCACGCGCTGCAAGCCATTTCACCCATTGACGGGCGCTATGCCGGGAAAACCCAATCTTTGGTTCGATACTTTTCAGAAGAAGCCTTAATACGTTATCGCGTGCTTGTGGAGATCGAATACTTTATCGCCTTGGTAGAACTTCCCCTGCCGCAGCTGGAGCGTTTCGACAAAGGATTGTTTCCAAAACTGCGTGGGCTTTATCAAGATTTTGGACCAGACCAAGCCGCTCAAATCAAGGAGACCGAAAAAGTAACTAACCACGATGTTAAGGCCGTAGAATATTTCATCAAGGAAGCCTTCGATCAGTTAGGAATAGAACAATACAAAGAATTTATCCATTTTGGACTGACTTCTCAGGACATCAATAATACCGCCATCCCACTTTCGATCAAAGAAGCGATGAACGAGGTCTATGTGCCGCTGTTCTTCGAACTTAAAGAAAAACTACAAGGTCTTTCAGAAGAGTGGAAAGAAGTACCCATGCTAGCACGTACGCATGGACAACCAGCCTCCCCAACCCGTTTAGGGAAGGAGATTGCGGTTTTTGTCAACAGATTAGAAGAACAATTCGACCTATTAAACGACATTAAGAGCGCTGCCAAATTTGGCGGAGCTACTGGGAACTTCAATGCCCACCACGTAGCCTACCCTCAGATAGATTGGAAGGCCTTTGGGAATCGCTTTGTACAGGAAACACTGGGCTTGCATCATTCTTTCCCCACGACACAAATAGAGCACTACGACCATATGGCCGCTTTGTTCGATGCCCTAAAGCGCATCAACACCATCATTATCGATTTGGATAGAGACGTTTGGACCTATGTCTCTATGGACTACTTTAAACAAAAGATCAAAAAAGGAGAAATCGGTTCTTCCGCCATGCCACATAAAGTAAACCCCATCGACTTCGAAAACAGCGAAGGAAACTTGGGCATCGCCAATGCAATTTTTGAGCATTTATCCGCAAAGCTGCCGATTAGTCGTTTGCAAAGAGATCTAACAGACAGCACCGTACTAAGAAATGTAGGCGTACCTATCGGGCATACGGTCATCGGGTTTATGGCGACCATGAAGGGCCTAAATAAGCTATTGCTAAACCAAGCCAAGTTTGAGGCAGACTTAGAAGCCAATTGGGCGGTGGTTGCAGAAGCCTTACAGACCATCTTAAGAAGAGAAGGTTACCCAAAGCCTTACGAAGCCTTAAAAGGCCTAACACGTACCAACGAAGCCATTACCCAGCATTCTATCCAGGAATTTATCGAAACATTAAATGTTTCCGATTCCATCAAAACAGAGATGAAGGCCATCACTCCGGCCAATTATACCGGGATATAAAAAAAGGCCCTACCGCTGGTAGGACCTTCTTAAAAGATATATGGTTATTCTCAGAGGTTCGAAAAAAGATCGCCAATACCAGATAATTGTCCAACATCTACATCGCCCTTATCGATAGAGGTCATCAGTTTCATCATCTGATCTAACTGCATGTCTTCGCCAAGTAGACGGAAAACGGCAAATCCTTTTTCATCATCACTGGCAAATACAATTACCTCGTCTATGGCATCTTCTTCGCCCATATACTGCAAGGTCATACCCGAAGTGTTAGACCCCATCTTCATCAAGGTCTTATAACGGTCTTGATTTAGGATGTCCTTCAATTCTGCTTTTTCTCCTGGGTAATCGCCAGCGTTGTCTCCTTTTACCGGATAGGCAACCACGTTCACCTTTTTAATGGTCTTAAGAATCTCTTCTTGTTCTAAGGTGTAATCTGCGCTATCGCTTTGCAACAAACTAGCCGCGATGTCCAGTTTGATGTATCGTTCGTCTTCTTGCTTGTCTACTAAGTACTGCTGCAAGGATTTCTTATTACTACAGCTAGCTAGGGTTAAAATCCCTAGCGTCACAGCTGTTAAATATGCGATTAGTCTCATACTTACTTACGGTTTTTTTCTACGTTCTCCAATTCTTTGCTCCCAGGGATGTTGAGCTCCTTGGTAAGCTTGGAAATCTGTTTAAGGTCTATGTTACCTGTAATGCTCATTACAACGGTACCGTCCTTCTCTTCTAAGTCTCCGTCCATAAACATCAGCAACTCGCTGACCATATTTTCGGTTTTCCCAGGTTTAAAGTAAAACTTTACAAATTTTCCGTCTTCCTTGATTCGCATCAACTCTTCCAATTGGGCATTGCCCTCAATGTGTTTGTCGAAATCTGCTCTCATGGATGCGCCAATACTTTCATCTTCTGTCATAAACACTTTGATGTTGTCCAGACTATTGACCATTTTTAAGTACTCCTTCACCTCGGGATCGTCGCTTTCGATTTCCATCTGTCCAAGTAATTTGAACATGTTCTTGGTTACGACCACCGATGTAACATCGTTTATGTCTTCGTACTTGTCGAATAGGCTTTGTGCCGAAACAAGCATTGGGCTGATAATTAGTGCTAAAAAGATTGCTAACTTTTTCATCGTTCTCTTATTAATATTAGGGTTTATTTAAAGATTAAATTTTTAGATTGATCTAACTGATTGATTAGTCCTATGGACTCGGTCCCGGTGTTAAAGGCGTCCAGTAATTGAACAGACTCTGCACCTTGGTTTAAGTTTCGAGAAAGCATCATCATGGTCTCGCGAGCTTCCTGATACGATTGTAAGGCCAATTGTTCTTCCTGAGAATAACCACCGCTATTCTGGGTAAAGAAAAAGCCTGCCAAGCCTAAAAAGATCACCGCCGAAGCAGCCACTCGAAAAAACCAAAAATTGTTGATTTTCTCTTTAGGGAGTTTGATGTCGAAATCGGCCTCTTCCGTTTCTGCCAATTGAAACCCGGCAAACATCGGTTGATACAGTTGCAAATGCTCTGGCAAATCTTCCTGCTCAAAATAACTGCGCAATTGTTCTTCTTCGGCTAGGGTCGTTTGCCCTTCAAAATAAGCCTCCAATAATTGTTCGATCTTAACTAACTCCATAATTGTACTGTTTGATCAGTTTCTCTCTTACCGCCTTTCGAGCTCTGGATAAAGCTACACGCACGGCTGTCTCGTTGGTGTCCATCATGGCTGCGATTTCGGCAAAATCGAATTGCTCTACATCCCGTAATTGCAAAGCCATTTTTTGTTTTTCGGGCAGGGTTTCCATGATTTTAAAGACCATGGCTACTCCATCGTTGGCTTCTAACTGTCTTTCGAGGTTCTCGCCATTTTGATAATTGCTATGAACGATTTTTAAATTTCCGGCCTGTTTGCTTTTTAATCTGTCCAAACAATAATTCTTGGTCATCGTCATCGCAAAGGCCTCCGGGTTTTTATATTCGCTCATCTTAGCTCTACCCTTCCATAATTTCAAATACACTTCCTGCACTGCATCCTGAGCCTCTTCATTGGATACTAGTAACCTCTTGGCCAGCCTATAAAGCTTGTCCTTAAATGGTGTTACAATCTCCAAAAATTCTTTTTGGTTCATAAGAGATGCGGTTAGTGCAGTTTATTGCTTTCTATGGTTACGACGAGCTAGTTCAAATTTTGTTACAAAAAACCTTAAAATAACAATAATGTCCTATTTTAGAGGTTTACAAGTGCATAATAAAGCCGTGCATCACATGAAAAAGAAGCTCCTAATTGCCCTACTACTCGTCTCTGTTGTGTTCGTCTCTTGTTTCGAAGATTTAGACGACAACCTACGCGAGGCTACTTCCTCCGAAATCAATGATTTTATTTACAGAGGATTAAATTTCTTCTATCTGTATAAAGCCGACACCCCAGAGTTGGCCGACGATTATTTTGCCGATGAGGGCGAATATCAATCTTTTATTAATTCTTATGAAAATCCACAAGGCTTCTTCGACTATTTATTAGGGCCACAGGATTTGTTTAGCCGTCTCTTCGACGATTACAACGATATAGAAGATGCACTCTCTGGGATTTTTATGACCAATGGGATGGAATTTGGCTTGGTTTTCTACCCGGATGCGAGCCAAAATGTATTTGGCTATGTACGCTATGTACTGCCTGGAAGTGATGCTGAAGAAAAAGGGATTAACCGCGGCATGTATTTTAACACCATAGACGGAATTCAGATTACCGAAGCCAACAGGCTAGAATTGCTCGAGCCAGATAGCTACACCATAGGTTTGGCTACCTACGATGGCGAGAATGTAACTCCGACTGGCGAGGACATTACCTTGAATAAAGAAGAATTGACAGAGAACCCTATTTACGTTAACAATGTATTCGAAGTAAACGGTCAAAAAATTGGCTACCTGATGTATAATGCCTTTACCAGCGAATTCGATTCTGCCCTTAATGCTGCCTTCGGAAATTTTAAAAGCCAAGGCGTACAACACTTGGTTTTGGACCTGCGCTACAATGGAGGAGGCTCTGTTCGGACCTCAACTTATCTTGCCGGAATGATTACCGGACAAAACACCGGAAGCACTTATTACACCGAAACCTGGAACGCAGATAGACAGGCCCAGTATGCCCAAGATGGTGTGTTTTTAGCCAATTTTGAAGGTGGTGGAGAAGCCATTAATAGTCTAAACTTAGAAACGGTTTACGTGCTTACCACAAATAGCACAGCCTCTGCTAGCGAGCTCGTCATCAATGGGCTTAATCCCTATATCAATGTGGTTCAAATTGGCGAAAATACCAGAGGGAAGTTTCAGGCGTCCTTCTTGCTTTACGATGCTCCAGCGCCCAATTTTGCCAAAAGCCAAGCAAATATCAATCATCGCTATGCCATGCTTCCTTTGGTATTTAAGACAGCCAACGCCAATGGCAACACAGATTTCTTTGCTGGCTTAGTACCAAATATCATCCAAGGAGAAGACTTAACCAATTTAGGTGTGCTAGGAGATCAACAAGAACCTTTATTGGCCAGAGCCATCAGCGAAATCAATGGGGCACCTCTTCCCACTACCCAAGGACCAATTATTAATTTAGAACAAGTCGGTGACAGCAAATCGAGTCATCCGCTAAACGAATTGATGTACAGATAAAAAAAGCGCCTTTAGAGGCGCTTTTCTTTTTAAATGTCTATCCGCAGTCCAAGCCGGAAGTTTCGGCCTCGAGTCTGATACCTATACAATTCCTGATACTCTTCGTCCAACAAGTTAGTCACGGCCAAGTACATTTTAAATGCCGGGCCAAACCGCCGATCTATTCTAAAGTCTAAGGTGTTATAACTATCCAGAACTACCGTTTCGCTTAAAAAGGTTTCTGGGTTAAAGAAACTATCGTCTCTGTCACTTACAAATTGGTACTGCAAGCCAACTGTAGATCGGTCGTCGATGAGGTAATTAAACGACGCATTTACCTTATGCTCTGGCACCCTTAGTGCAAAACGCTCGTCGGCCTGCGTATTGGTATAATTGGCCGTGAAGTCGAAACGCTTCCCAAGTTTCTGGAAAACCTCCACTTCTACTCCAGATGCTTCGAAGGTATCATCTATATTCTGGTACTGGTAGATAAACAGCTCTGGGTCTAACGTAACAAAATCGACATATTGATCCTCACTACGCGTAAAATAAACCGCGCTGATGCGTGTTTTACTTCCCCTGCTATAAACCAACCCTCCTTCTATGGTAGTGTTTTCCTCTGGTTGCAAATCTTCATTCCCGTAAAACGGGTCGTAGAGTTGAAACAGCGAAGGCGTTATATAAGCTGTACTATAAGACCCTAGTACTTTAAGTAGGTTGTCGCCAAAGTCGAACCCATAAGAAGGGTTGATGTTATAGACCACTTGAGAACCATAATTGCTATGGTTATTAAGTCGCGCTCCGGCGCTGACGTCTAAACCGAAGTCGGAGACGTAATTGATGTTTAAATAGGGATCGATAATGTCGAATTTGGCCTGCTCGGCATCCACGGTTTTCTCGAAATCGGTCCCTCCAAAAGGAATGGCAAAGGCGCTAAAGTTACTAAAGGTGGCATTGACGCCCAACAGCGCATTTAGTCCTGGTAAAAATTTATAATTTGCATAGGCATCTACCGCACTTGTCTGCGATTCGTACTTGGTGGGGAAAGACGATTCGATTTCGCGATCTACCCAAATATGGCTATCGTTGATCACCAAATTCCCCTTTTTAAAATCCCAGCGGAAGTTCCCTCCAGTTCGGAATTGATCTGTAATACTTTTGTTATCCGCATCTGTGTAGCCAAAATCGTCGAACTCGGCATCGAAATGATCCTGTGCCACAAAACGACTTAGTCGCACTGCATCAGAAAATTTATAACCTAAGTCTAGGTTTAAATTATAGCGGTTGTAAGTATCTGCATCGTAGGCATCTTCGCCCTCTGGGGCCGCGATTGCAGATAAGCCATCGGTATACTGATGCTGGATGGACCCTTGGTAGCTAAACCCACTGCTGGTTCCACCAAGTCGTGCTGAGCTGATTAACTCTTTAAGGCCGTATTTATCTCCATCTGCCGGACGATTGGTCCCCAGACTGGTTTCGAACTGCCCAGCAAAGGCCTTGTCTACTGCCTTTTTGGTTTCAATACTGATGACCGCTGTTGCCGCACCACTCCCATAGAGTACACTGGAGGCGCCTTTGATGATCTCTATCCGCTCTACTTGCCCAGCTGACAACAGGCGCAAGTCGTAGTCGTTGGCGATTTGTGAAGGGTCTGTAACCTGCACGCCATCAATCACGATAACGACTTGTCGGTTTCTACCCCCGCGGACAAAATAACCTAAGTTTTGGCCGGCATTGCTACCGCTTCCATTGATCTCGATCCCCGAGACTTCGTTGATTAAAGTGGCCACACTTGCTCCTGGTCTGCGCTCGAGGGTTTTTGCATCGATCACCGAGACGACCTTTCCAAGATTTTTTCTGGCTACTTTACTTTTTGTTTGGATGTACACCGAATCCAAAGGCTCGGGTACGTTTTGTTCTTGTGCCGATACCACTGATACCGCACAAAGGCCCAGGGCCCAAAAGAGATTTTTTTTCATGGTTCTTTTTAAACCGGAAAAAGTAAGAAGTGCAGGACGGTTCCTGTATACTCCCAAACCTTTATCCCGAAAGTTTGACAATGTTTCGATTGTTGGCAGGTCTCCTGGCTCTCCTTTAGTACCTCCTTCCCATCGCCAAGGCGACAGTGGTGTAGATGGTACGATCTGCCAAAGCAGACGGATCACAGTTGCGGGAACAGCTTCGGTCTCTCACCGAATTCCCTTTTAAGCAGCCCCATTGGGGATGCACCAATTCTCGCTGCGAAAATAAGACAATTAATCCGCACAGATAGGCAATTAAAAACGCTTATTTTTGAAGATGCAAAAGATTGTTCTGTACTTTGGAATCGCCATCAGCCTTATAAGTTGTAAAAACGACGCAAAATCTACGGCCGGTTCTAAAACCCTACCATCGACCACGGTAGAGGTCTATTATGCCAATGGATTCGAAGCAGAAGCCATGGATGGCTACCAGGTATTAAAGATCAAGGAAGCATGGCCCGGAGCGGACAAAGTTTTTAATTATGCCATCGGACCGAGTGAAGTATTAGATACATTAAGCGGTGAATTCGATGCCAAAGTCGCTACGCCTATAAAAAAGATCGTGGTTACTTCTACCACCCACATCCCATCCCTAGAGGCTTTAGGTGTTGGGAATTCCTTGGCCGGATTCCCGAACACAGAATATATCTCTTCGGAAGCCGCTAGAAAACGCATAGATGCTGGCCAGGTAACAGAATTAGGGCAGAACGAATCTTTGAATACAGAATTATTAATCGACCTCCAACCCGATGCGCTGATCACCTTTGCGGTAAGCGGCGACAATGCCACCGCAAGGACGGTTTCTCAAACCGGGATCCCAGTACTCTATAACAGCGACTGGACAGAGACCCACCCCCTTGGGAAGGCAGAGTGGATTAAGTTCTTCGGATTGCTCTACGGCAAAGAGGCCGAGGCAGATAGCATCTTTGAGCAAATAGAACAAGATTACCTGGCAGCCAAAGAATTGGCAAAAACGGCGAGTTTTAGACCTACGGTAATGAGTGGAGCCATGTATAAAGACGTCTGGTATTTACCACAGGGCGAAAGCTGGGCGGCACAGTTTTTAAACGATGCCGGCTCGGATTACCTTTGGAAAGAAACCGAAGGCACCGGTAGTATTTCATTAAATTTAGAATCGGTCCTAGAAACAGCCGTAGAAGCCGACTATTGGATTGGTCCTGGACAATTTACCTCTTATACGGCAATGCAAGAGGCCCACCCGGTATATGGGCAATTTAAACCCCTGAAGGATAAAATGGTTTTTAGTTTTACAAACAAAAAAGGCGCAACCGGCGGAGTGATCTATTTCGAACTCGCACCAAATAGGCCAGACTTAGTGCTAAAGGACCTCATCCATATTTTACATCCCGAATTACTTCCGGATTATCAATTGCAGTTTTTTAGCCCTTTAGATCCATGATAAAAAACCGCTTCAATAAGGCTTTTGCTCTATTAGGGTTGTTACTTATCCTTGCCTTTGTCGTTAATTTGGCTTTGGGCTCTGTAGGCATACCGCTCTCTGATACCTTAGCCATCTTGTTTGGAGGCACTCCAGAAAAATCGACTTGGCAATTTATCATTTGGGATTACCGCATGCCAAAAGCCATTACCGCCATCTTAACTGGCAGTGGCTTGGCCGTATCGGGGCTTATTATGCAAACCTTGTTTAGAAACCCCTTGGCAGGGCCCTTCGTATTGGGTTTAAGCTCTGGTGCTAGTTTGGGCGTGGCCCTGCTCATCCTAGGCGCAGGAGCCCTTGGTGGGGTAATAGGACATTATTTATTGAATCCCTGGAGCTTGGTGATTGCATCGGCCATTGGGAGTTTTTTGGTGCTTTTGGCTGTCGTGGCGGTAAGCCTAAGAGTTAAAGACACCATGGCGTTACTTATAATCGGTTTGATGTTTGGAAGCTTAACAGCGGCAGTGGTAGCAGTGCTCTCCTACTTTAGCAGTGCCGAACAATTGCAGCAGTATATTTTTTGGTCCTTCGGAAGCCTGGGTAATCAAACCTGGACAGGAATTGGGATCTTGGCCCTTTGCGTGGTTCCCGGGCTTGTATTTACCTTCCTTAAAAGCAAGTCGCTTAATGCCCTATTATTAGGAGAAGCCTATGCACAGAGCATGGGGCTCGATTTAAAAAAGACCAACTTAATCCTAATCGGATTAACCAGTCTACTAGCCGGGAGCATTACCGCCTTTGCAGGACCCATCGCTTTTGTGGGGCTGGCTATTCCACATTTAACGCGTCAGTGGATACCTACCTCGGACCACAGGCAGTTGATCCCCACCGTAATCTTGATGGGTGCCGTTGTTATGTTGGTATGCGACACCATCGCCCAATGGCCTTACTCTGCCCATACCTTACCCATTAATGCGATTACCTCTTTGTTAGGTGCCCCTGTTGTTATCTGGCTATTGGTTCGAAAACGTAAATTGTTGTTTTGATGGCAGAATCGATTCAACATAAAACCATGGAACTCGAAGGCTTACGAGTGGGCTATAAAAACAAGAAGCAAACCCTGTTTATGACCCCCGTGATGGACTTTAAGTTCCCTCGGCAAGGTTTGGTAAGTCTTATCGGGCCAAATGGGATTGGAAAATCTACGCTTATCCGTACGCTCTGCGGGGTACAGAACGCGCTAGAAGGAAGCGTAACTATTTTTGGCAAAGAACTAAACAGCATGGACCCTAAAGAGCGGGCGCAACTGATCAGCGTGGTCCTTACCCAAGCTCCTGCGTCTCGTAATTTAACGGTGGCAGAATTTATCGCCTTAGGACGATACCCTTATACAGATTGGTTGGGGAGTATCACCGATACCGACCGGGAGTTAATCACAAAGGTGATGGAACAAACAGACACGCTCGAGATGGCTCATAAGCGCTGTGTAGAATTAAGCGACGGCCAATTGCAACGAGCGGCCATTGCTAGAGCCCTGGCCCAAGACACCCCGCTGATGTTATTGGATGAACCCCTTACTCATCTAGACCTGTATCATCGTGCGGCGGTGCTTAAGCTCCTAAAAGACTTGGCCGAGCAAACCAACAAGTTGATTCTCTTTTCTACCCACGAGATCGAACTGGCCATCAGGCATAGCGACCAGATGCTTTTATTATCTCAAGAAGGTGCCTTTATGGACATGCCCGAGGAGCTGATTAGTTCGGGTAGATTCGAGCAGCTATTTCCTGGTAACGGACCCAAATTTGATGCGGAAAACCGTAGATTCGAGCTTTAGAAATTTCTATCTTTACTGTAAAGTAATTTTATGAGTGAACCCGTTGTCGTTTTTTTAATCGGTACCCTTTCCTTGATGGCCGGAATTTACCTGGGCAATTTAATCGCTAGGCTAAAACTCAAGTCAGAATCTGGGAAGACTGAAGCCCGAATGGAGCAATACCAAATACAGGAAGACCGCCTAAACGAACAATTGGGTAGAACCCTGGAAGACAAGGAAGCCTTGCGGGTAGAAAAGGATGCGCTACAAGCAGAATTGATTCGGCAGACATCGGAAAACGATCATCTAGAACAGAAGATGAACGCGCAAAAACAGGAACTCGAAAAGCTACAAGAACGATTTACCAAAGAATTCGAAAATCTGGCCAACAAAATCCTGGACAACAAATCGGAGAAATTCACCAAACAGAACAAGGAAAACTTAGACGGCATCCTTAAGCCTTTACAAGATAAAATAGAACGCTTCGAAAAAAAGGTAGAAGAGACTCATAAGGAAAGTATCGGACAGCATGCCACTCTAAGGCAGCAAATTGTAGGACTCAAGCAGCTTAACGAACAGATGAGCAAGGAGGCGGTAAACCTTACCAAAGCCTTAAAAGGAGATAGCAAATTACAAGGGAATTGGGGCGAGCTCGTACTAGAGCGAGTCCTCGAAAAAAGCGGTTTGGAAAGGGACCGAGAATATTCCATACAAAATTCGTTTACCACAGAAGATGGAAAGCGTGTCTTGCCGGATGTTGTGCTTCATCTACCAGAAGATCGCAAGATGATCATCGACTCTAAAGTTTCCTTGGTGGACTACGAGAAATATGTAAATGCTTCAGACCCCAAAGAACAAGAAAAGGCATTAAAGGACCATGTGGCTTCTTTAAAACGCCATATAGAGCAATTGAGTGCCAAGAATTACCACGACATCTACCAGATAGAAAGCCCAGACTTTGTGTTGCTTTTTGTGCCGATAGAACCTGCCTTTGCCATCGCCATTAATTACGATAACCAGATTTACAATTGGGCTTTTGAAAAGAACATCGTATTGGTAACTCCTACTACCCTCTTGGCTACCCTAAAAACCGTAGACAGCATGTGGACCAACGAGAAGCAACAGCAAAACGCGCTGGAAATCGCTAAGCAAGCCGGTGCACTCTACGACAGCTTTACCAACCTTACGGATGAGTTGATTAAAGTAGGTAAGCAAATTGGCACCGTACAGGGGACCTACGAAACAGCCATGAAAAAACTTACAGGTAGAGGAAATCTGGTTGGCCGAGTAGAAAAACTAAAGAAACTTGGCGCTAAAGCCAACAAGCAAATCGACGCCAAATTGTTACAGCGAGCATCCGAAGAAAACGATTCTATAGATTCTGGGGACGAACTGTAATAAATACTCGTTAAAATGCAGCTTTTTTGCTGTTTGATTAACACATTGTAAGAGAAGGCTTACTTCTATCATCGTTACCTTTGTGGCAAAAATTAAGCAGTATGAAAGCCCCTTTCTACACCCTCTTAATGAGTCTGTTTTTTGCGCAAGCCTATGCCCAAGTAGGAATAAATACCACAGACCCGAACCCTAATGCCGAGTTGGACGTTAACGGGAAAGTCGTTATCCGAGATTACTCGCGAACCAGCTCCGGAGTTTCGGGAGTTAAGGCTGTCTTTACCGAGGCCGATGGAACCCTGATTAATGTCAGTATTCCCAGCGATCTTCTGGAAGAAGACGTTAGCAATAACCTCACGTTTAATAATTCCAGCAGCAGCCGTGCAGCGATCGAAAAAATCGCCCTTATCGAGCAGCCATTTAATACCCAAAACAATCTGGACCTCCTATTGGATGGAGACCATAGTGATGTGACGACCTTTATCATTCGAAAGAGTTCTGGAGGCAACGAATTAAAGATTAGAGGTATCCAAGGTGGGACCGAAGGGCGACGGATCAGAATAATTAACGATTCTGGCGTTGATATCAAATTTGAGGAAGATCATGGCAACGCGAACGATGGCAATAAAATCTACATATATACAGGAGACGACAAGATGGAAGAGTACGGTTCTTGTGTTTTAATTTATTCTACGGCTATTTCCGATTCTGGTGGGCATTGGAATATTGTTCAGATGGACGAAATAGAATAAAAGATAAACCTCCAATAACATAAGAAAGACCGCCAAATGGCGGTCTTTCTCGTTGTAGAAACCTGGGTTCTTGGTTTTTTGATCTGCTCTTAGCAATTTTAAAAATCGGGCCCGGCCCACTATGGGTATAGGACTGGGCCCTTTAACTAACTTAAAGAAAACTATCGAATAAGCGATCGTGTTACTAGAACACCCGGCTTAAATTAAATCCAAAATAAAAATTTCCATCGCCCCAATCTCCTTGGGCACGAACCAAATACGATTCTTCGAACATCCCCTGCGCATTGGTAAAATGCATTTGGAACACATGTCCTCCCGTCTCTAAATCTACCCCAATAGAAAGCGGGTTGACAAAATTCGAATTGCTGTTGCGGTTAAAGTGTAATCCATAATCTACATTAATGCTCCAGCGTTTGGCGATCTTATAACGTCCCCCCATCCCAAGTGCAAACTGATCGTTGTCCTCGTCATAAACAGAGGTCGAACCATCTTCATTATTTACAAAACTCCTAGTTGCGAGGTTTTCGTGTATGTAAGTGGGGGCTAATAAAACAGAAAACGCCCTACTGACTTTCCTAGAGATCAACACTTGTGAGGTATATACCAACCGATCACTAAATTCTAGGTTGGGCAGTAGATCATCGTCTAAGGCCGTATTGATGGTCACCAAATTATAACCGACCAAGGTTAAGGGGAAACCGTCTTCCTGTTGCCCTATTAAACGGTATTTGGCATGGAGTCCATATTTTTTGTCGAAAGAACTACGGGCAATCCCAGCATTAAGCCACGAATTAAAACCGTAGATAAACTTAAGTTGCGTCACAGCATTGTCTAAACCAAAGAAATCGTCGAAGCCATTTTCTACACTACCAAAACGGTGAGAAACCATAAAGTAAAAATCCTTGGCTCCAGCCAATTTGGTCGACTCGAAATTAATGACTTTTAATCCCTTAAAGGCGGCAATAATCGTATTCGATTGGTCCATGTCTTGTTCTAGCTCTCCGAGTAGATCTTCCTCTTGCGAGAATAACGCACTACTGCAAAGCAGCAAACAGCAAAGTATGGTTAAAGCTTGTTTCATATCAGTCTAAGGTGGTTTGGTCTAGTTTTACCAGTTCAAATAAATCGTCATAACCAATACAACGTCCTTTGGCAGTTACAGCGGTTCCGACTTCCATACTATCGGCCTTTATGCTCAATACACAATACACCGCATTGTCCAAAGTAAGAGCGCCCTCTTCTTTCTCTGTTATTATGCCAGACACACTTACGGTCTTGTTCAGGGCCTCTTGCCCTTTTTCGTCCAAAAATAGTTGCTTCAGCTCTTCTGCAGAAACGACCATCACCGCTTCTTCTGTAGCGATATCCCTATGATCTTGATAGGCATATTGGTAGCCGATAATGGCCACTACTACCAATACAGCTATGGCAAATAACCCTATGCGCGCTTTCTTACTCATTGCCTTTTAGTTTTAAAGACACCGAAACATCCACCGATTTGGCGACTTTGTTCGCCACTACCGAAGGGATTTCGATGTTAAAATCTTCTGGTTTTAGCTGAAATTCTGTCGTGAGGCCTATCCCATCAGCTTCTCGTACCAGAAACACAGGAACATCAATAACCTTGGTCTCACCATGAAGGCTTAAGTCCGCGGTTAGTATAAACTCTACAGGAGTTTCAGATAAAACTTCAATATTAAAATCTTTGATCTTACCCTTTAAAACGGCTTTTGGGAAACGCTCAGATTCGACATAATTCTCGTTAAAATGCTCTTCCATCAAAGCTACCTTAAACCGAAATCCATTCATCAATGCCAAACAGGCAACTGTACCGTCAGATTTAACAATGGCACCAACCTGCTTGTTTGTAGCCTTCACCTCTTCAAAAGAAGGTACAGATGCTTCAAAGGCAATTTCTCCGCTCTTAGTGGACCACTTTTCCTGGGCCTGAGCCGTAGTACATAAAACAATTATTAATAGTACGAATGTCTTTTTCATCTTACTCTTCTAATAGCCCGTCGGCCTCCCATTGTTCGATTAATTCTATTACAGATTGTGGCAATCTTGGTCCACCTGGGGGCATCAGTCCATTAGCGCCTTCAGACCTGCTAATTCGATCGATTAGCCCTCTGTTTAACACAGCATCGGTTACCTGATCGTAATTAGTGAGGCCGTTGGTCGCTCCGTTAATGGGCGGGTTTCCATGACATTGCACACAATTATTATCGAAGATAGCCTTGGTATCCTGATAGGTAACTTCTTCTGGTATAGGAGGGGATGTGCCATCGCTTTCAACATCGTCGTAGGTATGCGATGTACAAGAGGCAAACATCAATACTGCCATCAAACAAATGGGTAGAATTCGTTTAAGGAACATAATAAAGTGGTTAGTTGATTCGTTCTGTTACAATTATAAAACAACTCAGAAACCATTTCCCCTACTCGATTTTAAAATTAAATTGTTAAACTACTGATTATTAGGGTTCAAGAAAATTGGTTTATGTGCTTTTGCATAAAAGTAGTTGGGGCTATGCATAAGTTAATACTCGTAGTGTCGTTGATTTTAATCGGCGGCGAAATCTGCGCACAGGTAGGAATTAACACTTCCGATCCAAAACAAGAATTAGATGTCAATGGTAGACTTCGTGTCCGCGACCTTAGTCAGACGGGGGCGGGCCTCGTAGGAGGTAGTCTGTTATTTACCGAAGCCGATGGAACCGTTGTTGGTTTAAGCTCTACAGATGTTGATATAGACATAAACAACAACCTAAATATTTCTGGTGGTCGCTTTTATAAAGTGGCGCGTGTAGATGTTGGGTCATCCAGCAGTTTAGACAACCTAGATTTAGACCTGGACGCATCCAATATTGGCGCTACTGTAGTGATCCTTACTGGGAGCAGCGGTAGCGATTTAGAAATTACCGGCATTAAAGATGGCACAGATGGGCGCCATATTATCCTGCTGAACGATTTTGATAAAAAAATCACCATTAAAAGATCAGGATAGTAGCTCGGACGCGGAAAATCGAATCGACGTGATGACCACATTAGATGTCACCAACGACAATATTGGTTCGATGGAATTTGTCTATGATGGCACCACCAGCCGCTGGATCCTCTATCGCTTGTCGAATTAGGCTTACTTGCTTAAGTACATTTTTCTTCTCGAATACAATTCGTAGAATTCATCGTCCTTTAGGCTATCGATAAACAGTATACTCTCTCCAGTACTCTTCATCTCTGGTCCCAGCTTCTTGTTTACATTAGGGAATTTGCTAAAGCTGAATACCGGCTGCTTAATCGCATACCCGTCCAACTGAGGATCGAAGTTAAAGTCGCTTAGTTTATTGGCTCCTAGCATTACGCGAGTAGCGTAATTTACATAAGGCTCTCCATATGCCTTAGCGATAAATGGTACCGTTCGCGAAGCACGTGGGTTGGCCTCGATGATGTACACCTTATCGTCCTTGATGGCAAATTGAATGTTGATCAAGCCAACTGTGTTTAATGCCTTGGCGATTTTTAAGGTATGGTCCTTTATTTGCTGCATCACAAACTCCCCAAGGTTAAAAGGGGGCAAAGTAGCATTAGAATCGCCCGAGTGCACCCCACAAGGCTCGATATGTTCCATAATCCCTATGATATACACATCTTCTCCATCGCAAATGGCATCGGCCTCTGCTTCGATGGCACCGTCCAAGTAATGGTCTAGCAGCAATTTATTGTTTGGAATCTTACGAAGTAGATCTACCACATGTTCTTCCAGTTCCTGTTTGTTGATGACAATCTTCATCCCCTGCCCTCCAAGTACGTAAGAAGGACGGATGAGCAATGGAAAGTCTAACTCATCGGCCAGGGCCAAGGCTTCGTCTGTAGTTTCTGCTACCCCAAACCTTGGATAAGGAATATTGTTTTCTTTTAGGATGTTAGAGAAACTACCTCTATCCTCCGCCAGGTCTAAAGACTCGAAGCTGGTACCCATAATCTTGACGCCATAGCGCTCTAACTTTTCGGCTAGTTTTAGCGCGGTTTGCCCCCCTAGCTGAACGATAACACCTTCTGGCTTTTCGTGACGAATGATGTCGTAGATATGTTCCCAGAATACGGGCTCGAAGTAAAGTTTGTCGGCTACATCGAAGTCTGTGGATACCGTCTCTGGGTTACAGTTAATCATGATGGTCTCGTAACCACATTCGCTTGCAGCTAACACCCCATGAACACAACAGTAATCGAATTCGATTCCCTGTCCAATTCTGTTGGGTCCAGAACCTAATACGATAATCTTTTTACGATCGGTAACCGGACTATCATTGGCTGTGATGGCTTGGCCATCTGCCGTCACCATTTCGTTTTCAAAGGTCGAATAGTAGTAAGGAGTTTGTGCGCGGAATTCGGCGGCACAAGTGTCTACCAATTTGTATACTCGTTGGATGTTTAGTTCGTCTCGTTTGTTATACACCTGACTCTCTAAACAACCCAGCATATGCGCGATTTGTCGATCGCCATAACCTTTTTGCTTGGCTTCCAATAAAAGCTCTCGCGGCAAGCTATCTAAGGAAAAACTAGAGATTTCCTTTTCTAGCATATACAATTCTTCGTATTGCTTTAAGAACCACATATCGATTTTTGTGATTTCGTGTATGGTACTAAGTGGAATACCCATCTGTATAGCATCATAGATCACAAATACCCGGTCCCAACTAGCGTGGGTGAGTTTATCGATAATCTGCTCGTAATCTTTATAACTTTTGCCGTCTGCACCCAAACCATTGCGTTTGATCTCTAAAGACTGGGTTGCTTTATGCAATGCTTCTTGGAATGATCGACCAATTCCCATCACTTCACCTACGGCCTTCATTTGTAAGCCCAAAGTACGATCAGAACCTTCGAATTTGTCGAAGTTCCAACGTGGAATCTTTACAATTACGTAGTCTAAAGTCGGTTCGAACAAGGCCGAAGTAGACTGGGTGATCTGGTTGTCCAATTCGTCCAATGTATACCCTATGGCGAGCTTGGAAGCAATCTTTGCAATCGGGTACCCTGTGGCTTTAGAGGCCAAGGCCGAAGAACGAGAAACCCTTGGGTTGATCTCGATGGCGATAATATCTTCTTTATCGTCTGGGCTCACTGCAAACTGCACGTTACAACCTCCCGCAAAATCTCCTATGCTACGCATCATCTTGATGGCCATGTCCCGCATGCGCTGGTAAGTGGTATCGCTTAGCGTCATCGCCGGAGCCACCGTAATAGAATCTCCTGTATGGATCCCCATCGGGTCCATGTTTTCGATGGTACAGATAATTACGACATTGTCATTATTGTCGCGCAATAGCTCCAACTCGTATTCTTTCCATCCTACCAGGGCTTTATCGATAAGCACCTCATGGATGGGTGAAGCCTCTAAACCTCTGGTAAGCAATTCGTCAAATTGGTCTTCCGTATGCACAAAAGAAGCTCCGGTTCCACCCAAAGTAAAGGACGGGCGAATTACCACTGGGAATCCGTACTCTTGGGCGATTTCTTTCCCTTTTAAATAAGAATTGGCAATCTTAGCTGGTGCTACGGGTATTCCGATCTTCTTCATGAGGCCTTTAAACTGGTCTCTATCTTCGGTAATATTGATGGCATCGATATCCACACCAATGATATCTACGTCAAAATCTTTCCAAATTCCTTTTTCGTCCGCCTCGATACACAGGTTTAAAGCAGTTTGCCCACCCATGGTAGGAAGCACTGCATCGATCTGCGGATGTTCCCTTAAAATCTTAAGGATGGATTTGGTGTTTAACGGCAACAGATAGACGTGGTCCGCCATAGACGGATCTGTCATGATTGTCGCCGGATTGGAATTGATCAGGATAGTCTCTATTCCGTCTTCGCGTAGCGAGCGCAACGACTGAGACCCCGAGTAATCGAATTCGCAGGCCTGGCCAATAACGATAGGACCAGATCCGATGATAAGTACCGATTTCAGCGAGTTGTTCTTAGGCATAAAAATGGATGTTTTTTGACGTTCTAAAAATACGACCGGACTGGGTATAAAAAAAAGGTGTTGCTTTTAAAAACAACACCTTTTTATAATGAGTTATCAACATTATTTCTTGTGACGAGTTTCTGAAGATACAGACAATTTCTTTCTGCCTTTCGCTCTTCGGGCAGCCAAGACCTTACGTCCGTTTACAGAAGCCATGCGCTCTCTGAAACCGTGCTTGTTTCTTCTCTTTCGTTTTGATGGCTGAAATGTTCTTTTCATCGTAAATCTATTAATACTATCCGAAAAACTTCTTCTACTTCGACCTGTCTAAAAAGTCGGGTGCAAATATACAATCATTTTTTCTTTTCCCAAACCATAATTAAAAAATAGTAGAACTTTTTCTTTAGGTTTATACAAGCTACTGCTTACGGGCATAAATGCTGGGCAAAAATACCAAATATATCAGTCTCCCCAAGGCCTTTTATAGAGAGATTTTTTACCTTTGAGGCCGCATCAGCGTTAAACAATATTATGTTCAATAAAAACATCAAATTAGTCCTAGCCGTCGGAATGCTCGCCCTTATGGTATGGCAATTTATCGAGGGGAATATCGGTAATGGGATTATGTACCTGCTCTTGGCAGGGGTATTTGTCTTTCTATACTTTAAGAATGAAATGATTTTGCTGGCCTTCTTAAGATTGCGTAAGCAGGATTTTCCGGGCGCTAAAAAGTGGTTAGACCGAATCCCTAACCCTGAAGCCTGTTTGGTTAAGAAGCAAGAAGGCTACTACAACTATCTAAATGGTTTGATGATTTCTCAGACCAATATGAACGATGCAGAAAAGTATTTCCGCAAAGCAGAAAAACTAGGCCTTTCTATGAGTGCCGATATGGCGATGGTAAAACTTAACCTTGCCGGGATCGCCATGACCAAAAACCGCAAGCGCGAGGCAGAGACCTTATTGGCTGAAGCCAAAAAAATGGATAAGCACAATATGCTGGGCGATCAGATCAAGATGATGAAACAGCAGATGAAACGCGCTGGGGCGCCACGCCAACAGTTTGGTCGAGGAGGCCACCGAGGGCGTCAACGCTAGGATTCCCTCTTAATTTCCTTTCAAAAGTCTAAGAATTAGTACCTTTGGCATGACTAATCAAATGCCGCCATGGGTAGACTTTTACTTAGCCTGCTCGTCTTGTTAACCTACGCTTCACTTTCTGCTCAGGTAGACGCAGACGGGACCCCATTCTCTGATGCTATTTCTAAGAACATTAGGAAGTATCGTGCTGCCTCAAAAAAGGCTTACATCAATAAGGATGAAGAGCGCGCTCAGTTCTTATTCGATTCTCTTATAGACCATGTAATCAAAGGGAGTTATATGGACAATTTCGAAGTCCGCAAATTCTCTGGCAAGCGAATCAAACTCCACAATTTCGAGAAGCCGATATTTTTGGTCACCTACGCTTCTTGGTGCGTTCCAGGAGCAGGAGAGATTCCGGCGTTAAATCAATTGGCCGCGCAGCATCATAACCAAATCGATTTTGTGGTCCTATTTTGGGGCGCCAAGAAAAAGGTACGGAAAGTCAAGAAAAAATTCGGAAAATACATCAATGTGCTTTACGTCGACGAAAAGGACAATCGCAGCGACTTCGCAATAAGAAGCATGAAGCATAGTTTAGGCTTCCCAACCACCTTTGTAATAGACTCCTCTCGAAAAATCTTAGATGTAAGTCACAATTACCAACACCACTACTCTACCGGGTTTTCACAGTCTTTTAATGATCATTTCCAGAGCTTTATGCACGGAGTCGCTCAGCTAAAATCAAACTGATATTTACCGCGCAGAATAATGCCCTTCCTTGGGAATTTTTATGGTATACACCTTTCCGCTAGCATTTTTTAAGTAGGTCTCTCTTAGCCATGGATTGTGCAGTTTAAGCACCTTATAGTTAATCCCGAACCCTTTGGCAAAAGCCGGAAAGTCCGTAACCGCAGAATCGATCTTTACATCGTAGGTAGGAACGGCATTGTACAGGTCTTTCTCCCTAAAGTTGAAACCATATTTTTGAGGGTTGCTCATGATTTCTTTAAAGGCCAAAATCCTAAAAACATAGCGACTGGTTTCATCGTTTAGCAACAAATCGTAATAATAATCTTCGCCCTGTCGTTTCATCTGCCTAGATACCCCAGCGTTCCCAGCGTTATATGCCGCAGCTGCCAAGGTCCAGCTTCCAAAGCGCTCCTTAGAGGCCTTTAAATATTCTGCAGCCACTTTGGTAGACAATTCTAAGTTGTAGCGCTCGTCTACATAAGAATTAATCTCCAAGCCATATTCTTTGCCCGTTGCCTTCATAAAGTGCCAAAAGCCGGAAGCTCCAGCCGGGGAACGATTGTTCATCAGGCCGCTTTCTGCCACTGCCAAATATTTAAAATCATCCGGGATGCCATGCTCTTTTAACATGGGTTCTATAATTGGAAAGTACTTATGCGCCCGTTTTAAGAGCAACAGACCATTAGATTGCCAATAGGTATTGACCAACAATTCTCGGTCCATACGCTCTCTGATATCTGGGTTTTCCAAAGGCACTCGTTCCCCTGCAAAATCCATTTCCGCGGGCAGGTCTAAAGCATACACATTATAGTCGTTCACCATTTTGGTGTCGAGCAGATCATCTTGCTGGGCTGCTGCCCCAGGGGTATCCTGAACGGCGTTTATAAACAACCAACCTACCCCAAGAAGCATGGTCGCTCCGCCGACTTTCGACAAGAAATTCATAACAAAATATTTATAGAAGAAAGATAATCAAATTAAGGCCCAGCCCCTATGGCTGGCTTAAAATATTATCAAGAAGTTTTGAGATTTTGCTGCCCTTGTTTAAAATCATGATGTGCGTACCGTCTTTTACCACACGAGGGTCTCTTATGTAACGTATAGGAAACACAGGATCTAAATCGCCATGGATATGGATTACATCTGCCAGAGCCTCCTCTCGCTGCCAACAAATCATGTTTTCGATAGCCCAGTCTAAATAGACCTTATCGCGCACCCATAAATATTCTTGATAGAGCTTTAATCGGCGTTTGCTTTTTGGACCTATGGCCAATTTTGTTAAATCCTTAATGCTTAAGGCCCAACCAGTAGGCAACAACTTATAGGCTTTTGTTTTCTTTGCCAATCGCATTCTTCGGGGAAGTTCATGCCGTGTTTTTACACTAGAGATTATCAGGAGCTTTTTCAGCGTCAAATAACGGCTCATCTCCTGAGCCACTACGCCTCCAAACGAAACACCAACTAATACGGCGGGCCCCTGATCTACATGCGCTGCCATCCGTTTTGCATAGTCCTCTAAGGATTCCTTCTTTTTTGGGATGAGCCAATCTATAATATGGACCCGGTAGTGGTTAGAATCCATAGAAATGTTCCGGAAGATCTCTTTAGAGGCTGCCAATCCGGGAACAAAGTATATATGGATCAATTCAGTATTCACAAGGCTTTAACAACAATCTAACGAAATTGGCAAGCTATTTTTCGTACCTTTGCAACGAAGGTACAATTTCACAAAAATCTTTGTAATATTCAATGAAGAAGATCTTACATCCTGCATCGAGCCGTGGTGGTATGGATTTAGGTTGGTTGCAAGCTAAGTATTCTTTTAGCTTTGCCCAATTTTTCGATCCAAGCCGCGTTCAATTTGGGATGTTACGTGTATTGAATGACGACCGCATCGCCCCATCCATGGGCTTTGGTGCACACCCGCATGACAATATGGAAATTATCACCATCCCACAGAGTGGGGCGATAAAACATAAGGATTCCATGGGTAATAGCGGAGTGGTTTCGGCAGGAGATATACAAGTGATGAGTGCTGGAAGTGGTGTACAACACAGCGAAATCAATGCGAGTACAGAAGAAGAGCTTAGCTTGTTCCAGATTTGGGTTTTCCCACAGGAACGAGATGTTACACCTAGATACGATCAAAAACCCATTGCCCCCTTAATTGTTCCAAATAGCTTTAGTACTGTAGTGCGGCCAAAAGAAGAAGCCGATGAGGACCAACTTTGGATACACCAACAAGCCTACTTTAACCTAGGAACATTTACAGAAAAGATCAAGACAACCTATTCTCTCAACAAACCAGGTCATGGTGCCTACCTACTTGTGATAGAAGGCACGGCCCAGATCGAAGATGACGTGTTAAACAGCCGGGATGCCGCCGGGTTTTGGGAAACAAGCGAGATTCCCATCACTGCAGAAGCAGGCAGCCGATTGTTGTTGATAGAAGTACCGATGAATTAATAGAAAACCCATCCCCCATGATTGAAGATGTAGAGATTACCGACAATGAATTTTTGCGGCAATTCGAATTGGAAGTAGGAGACAACATGGCTAGAATCGAATACGCCTTGCAAGACCGAAAGATCTTCCTTACCAAGTACGAAATGCCAGAAGATATGGAAGCTCAGGGCTTCAGAAATATCTTTATCAAAGCAGTATTCGAGGAGGTAAAGGATCGCGGAATTAGCCTGGTGCCTACCAGCCCAGAAATTGCCGGATTTATGCGCCGAAACAGACGAGTGTATAAGTCGTTGTTGCCCGTTGGCATCAACATCTAAAAATTTTATTGGCTTTCCACTGCCTCGGCAACAAAATCGAAGCGGACCAAACCGTCTGAGTCGATGCTGCTTAGCTTTACTGTACGCAACTGATTTACCAGCGCAGGATCCCAAGGGTATTTTACTTTCACATAATTTTCTGTAAACCCTTGTATATAGCCTTGCTTGTTTTCACTCTCGAAAAGGACCGTCCGTGTAGTTCCCAATTGGGCTTCGTAAAAGGCCCTTCGCTTTTTAACTGAAAGCCCACGCAACATCTTACTGCGCTTGTGACGCACATTTTTGGGCACCACCCCTTCCATATCGGCAGCTTCTGTATTGTCCCTTTCAGAATAGGTAAACACATGCAAATAAGAGATGTCAAGGTCGTTTAGAAAATGATAGGTCTCTAAAAAATGCTCGTCTGTTTCCCCTGGAAAACCAACTATAACGTCTACACCAATGCATGCATGCGGCATCGCTTCCCGAATTCGACTGACCCGATCTACATACAACTCGCGCAGGTAACGACGTTTCATCTTTTTAAGCAAATCGTTGCTACCGCTTTGTAATGGAATATGAAAGTGGGGCACAAAGGTCTTAGAGCCCGCTACAAAATCGATGGTTTCGTTTTTCAGCAAATTGGGTTCTATGGAAGAAATCCTTAAGCGCTCAATGCCTGGGACCTCATCTAAAGCTTGACACAACTCAAAAAAGGTATGCTCGTGTCTTTTGTTCCCAAACTCTCCTTTTCCATAATCGCCAATATTTACCCCCGTCAGAACGATTTCTTTAATGTCTTGAGCAGAGATTTCTGCGGCATTATTCAATACGTTTTCCAAGGTATCAGATCGCGAAATTCCTCTAGCGAGCGGAATGGTGCAATAGGTGCATTTATAATCGCAGCCATCTTGCACTTTTAAAAAAGCACGTGTTCGTTCGCCCACAGAGTAAGATCCGACATAAAAATCGGCTTCGGAGATCTCGCAAGAGTGCACCTCGCCCATGTCGTTCTTACTAAGGTCGTTGAGGTAATCTGTAATTTTAAACTTCTCTGTAGCCCCTAGCACCAGGTCTACCCCATCCACCGCAGCTAGTTGTTCTGGCTTGAGCTGCGCATAACATCCCACGGCAGCTACAAAGGCTTCTGGGTTGGCCTTTTGGGCTTGCTTGACTATGGTTTTAAATCGCTTGTCTGCATTTTCTGTAACGCTACAGGTATTGATTACGTAGATATCAGCCACTTCATAAAACTCCACCCGATCGAAGCCTTCTTCCGTGAAATCGCGGGCAATAGTAGCGGTCTCGCTAAAATTTAGCTTGCATCCAAGGGTGTAAAAAGCGACTTTTTTGGTAGCGTTCATTCTTGTACTTTAGCAATAGGCAGGCAAAAATACAAACTATTCCTATCTCGAACCCTATGAATCGTCTAACTTTCTACTCTTCAGGTATTTGCCTCATTTTGTTGCTTTTGGGCTGCGGAAGCGATAGAGACAATTCTAGAGACCATCTGGTATTTCGTTATAACGAGCATAGCAACATCAGCAGTTTGGACCCGGCCTTTGCCCGAAATCCACAAAACATCTGGCCTAGCAACCAATTGTTTAACGGGCTGGTACAACTCGACGATTCGCTGATGGTACAGCCCGATATCGCCAAATCCTGGAGCATTGTAGACTCTACACAAACCTATACGTTCCATCTTAGGGACAATGTATATTTTCATAGCAACGGGGTCTTCGGAATCGATTCTACTAGGGTTGTTACCGCGAGCGACTTTGTCTATAGCTTCGACCGATTGAGAAACCCAAAGTTGGCTGCACCGGGGTCCTGGGTGTTAAAACAGGTTGATACTTATAGAGCGATAAACGACACCCTATTAGAAATCAGACTTAAAAAGGCCTTCCCGGCATTTCTGGGCTTATTATCCATGCGGTATTGTTCTGTAGTGCCTAAAGAAGCCATAGAACACTATGGGAATGAATTCAGAAGAAACCCCGTTGGCACGGGGCCTTTTCAGTTTAAAATGTGGGAAGAAAACGTAAAGTTGGTACTTCGTAAAAACCCCAATTATTACGAACGCGACCAAAACGGCGAACAATTGCCCTACCTAGAGGCGGTAGCCATTACCTTTCTGCCCGACAAGCAAAGCGAGTTCTTGCAATTTGCCCAAGGCCGAATCGATTTTATATCGGGGCTAGACAATAGTTATAAAGATGAAATCCTTACTGCAGACGGCAAGCTGCAACCCACCTACGCCGAATGGGCCTATTTAAGTAGTTGCCCCTATTTAAACACAGAATACCTCGGCTTTTTTATGGGCGCAGAAACACCAGAGATCCAGTCCAAAGCTTTGAGACAAGCGGTGAACTATGGTTTTGATAGGCAAAAAATGGTAGCCTACCTGCGCAACGGCATGGGGATACCCGCTGTAAACGGATTTATCCCTAAAGGTTTACCGGGCTTCGCTAATTTACCCGGTTACAACTACAACCCAACCCGTGCACAGCAATTGGTTCAGCAATATATAGACGAAACCGGCGACGCCCAACCCAGCATCATAATAGGGACCAACAGCCAATACCTAGACATCTGCGAATATGTGCAGCGAGAATTGGAAAAAATTGGGATCGAAGTGGTCATCGACGTAGTGCCTCCTGCTACCTTGCGACAGATGAAAAGCAGCGGAGAATTAGACATTTTTAGAGCCAGCTGGGTGGCAGATTACCCCGACGCCGAAAACTACCTATCGCTTTTCTATAGCCAAAATTTTACACCCAACGGCCCCAATTATACCCACTACAAAAACAATGTACTGGACAGCCTATACAACCAAGCGCTGACCATTTCGGACATCGAAATTCGGAAAAAATACTATGCCAAGATGGACAGCATCGTTATAGAAGAAGCTCCTGTGGTGCCCCTATTTTACGATATGGCAATTCGGTTTGTAAATAAAAAAGTAAGCGGGCTTACCATCAACCCACAAAACTTTCTCTTCCTAAAAAATGTTCGCAAGACTCCGTGATTTAACAAAACATATCATTGTTACGACCCATAATTAAACGAAACACTATGGGGGGATTTGGGTCAATATCGAGTATGATTACGGTCTTGAAGAATAACAAGATCCAAAAGGGAAGTCGCAAGAAAAGATTCGACGGTAAAGACTTCGATCGAAGCGGCGTTTATGGTCCCATGGTAGACCATAAAAAGATGGACGACTACCAGCGTTCGGTTTTCTTAAAAGAATTAAAGCAAAAGCGCAAAAAGGAGCGCATCCGCTCGGGCCTGATTTGGGGTTTAAGCATCGTGCTTACAGGTTTGATCATTTGGGGGGTCCCCCAACTGCTCAAGCTTCTTTAATCTCGGCGAAAACTCGCGGTCTGCTCGAAAACGGCCATAAGCACATCCGTTTCTTCTTGAGTCAGCTCCAAATTTCTACGCCCCATCATAGCTCGGGCTGTATCCAATGCCTTTTTGGTTTGGTAGGTAGTAAAACCTGCATTGCCTCCCCAGCTATAACTCGGGATATAATTTCGCGGGAAGCCAGTGCCAAAAACATTGGCGCTTACACCAACGACCGTTCCTGTATTAAACATGGTGTTGATGCCACATTTGCTATGGTCGCCCATAATTAGGCCACAAAACTGCAGGCCGGTCTTTGCAAAACTTTGAGCGGCATAGTCCCAAAGGCGAACTTCTGCATAATTGTTTTTTAAGTTGGAGGTGTTAGAGTCTGCCCCTATGTTGCACCATTCGCCTAGCACAGAATTTCCTAAAAAGCCATCGTGGCCTTTGTTAGAGAAGCCAAACAACACAGAGTTGTTTACCTCGCCACCTATCTTGCAAAAAGGACCCACCGTGGTCCCGCTATAAATCTTGGCCCCCATCTTTACGATGCTGCCTTCGCATAATGCAAATGGTCCACGAATTCGCGAACCCTCCATCACCAAGCTATCCTTGCCAATATAGATCGGACCATCCTCTGCATTTAAGGAAGAAAATAGCACCTTGGCTCCTTCTTCTATAAATACCTGCTCTGCATTGATCACAGCACAACCCTCTGGGATGGGCCGAGAGCTTCTGCCAGCGGTTATACGGTCGAAATCTGCCTTGATGGCCTCTTTGTTTTTGGTGAAGATGTCCCAGGTATGTTCTACCCGAATCGGCTCCTCGTCCCTGTATTGAATGGACTCGAATTGATCTAAATCCAAACTTTGCCCTTTCTCACAACAATAGGCAACTACAATTTGATTATATAAAACTACCTGTCCGGGTTTTAACCCGGTTACCTTGTCTACTAGCTGCTTTGTAGGCAAATAAGAAGCATCGATAAATATATTTTCGGATCCTTCATCCAATGGCCATAGAACAGAAAGATGCTCTCTGGTTTTGGTCGAAGTCTTAGCTTGAAGGAAATCTTCCCACTTTTCACGGATGGTCTCTATCCCTATTCGGATATCGGCCACAGGGCGGGTATAAGTAAAAGGCAACAACTGGTCTTGTAGCTGACCATCGTGAAGGATATAGTTCATGCTGGGATATTAAGCAGCGTAAATTTAAGAAATCTTATGCGGAGGCTTTATAAGACCGAGCATAAAAAAAAGCCTTCCAGTTGGAAGGCTTTACTATAGTTGTTACGAGTACGAAAGTTCTAAGATTAGTTTTTCTTGAACTTGGCGTACTTGTTTTTAAATTTATCGATACGTCCGGCGGTGTCAATCAGCTTAGCTTTACCGGTATAGAAAGGATGCGAAGTTCTGGAAATCTCCAGTTTAATCAACGGATACTCTACCCCGTCAACCTCGAGGGTTTCTTTGGTATTGGCTGTAGATTTGGTGATAAACACATCTTCGTTGGACATGTCTTTGAATGCTACCAATCTGTAATTTTCTGGGTGGATTCCTTTTCTCATCTTCTAACTATTTATAAGACTCCTTATTTTTGAGTGTGCAAATTTAATTAATAATTGGAATATTACAACATAATTATCCCTAATAATTTTGTCCAATTCTTCGATTGTTCACACCACCCGGCCAAATCTTGGGTGCAAACGTAACAATTTAGTACATTTGTTTACTAACGAGGCAAACCAAAACCGCCTTTGGGGGTATAAACTAACACAACTTATGGAAACCGAAAAAGCTTCAATTAAAAAAATCGCGCTCAACTATGGACTGTATATGGCGCTGGGTACGATCGCCCTTTCTGTTATTGTCTATGCAATGGGCCAAACCTACGATCAGCCTTGGTGGCAATCGCTGGGTAATTTCGTAATTATGACTCTTGCCATTGTATATGGTTTTAAAGCGTTTAAGAGTACCGGAGACGGCTTTATGTCTGTTGGAGACGCTCTAAAAACAGGCTTGGCCATCTCGTTGGTTGCAGCCATTGTAGGGATCATATTCAATTACATCTTTATGAATTTTATCGAGCCCGACTTTGTCGCCAATATGCTGGAGATTACAGAGGAGAATATGCTCGAAAAAAATCCGAATATGACAGAAGATGAACGCAATATGGCTATGGACATCACCAAAAAAATGATGAGTCCAGCAATTATGGCAGCCATTGGGCTAATCGTTAGCCTGTTCTTTGGCTTTGTCATCTCGCTTATCGCTGGTCTGGTAATGAAACAAAACAGACCCGAACACTAGAAAACCTATGAACCTCTCTGTTGTCATTCCCCTGCTCAACGAGGAGGAATCTCTTATAGAATTAAACCATTGGATTGCCCGAGTGATGGAGTCCAATGGTTTTTCTTATGAGGTCCTCTATATCGACGATGGCAGTACCGACAGCTCTTGGGAGGTTATTCAAAACCTTGCCAGTGACAACAGCAGTGTAAAAGGCATTCGTTTTTTACGCAACTACGGTAAATCGCAAGCCTTGCATGCAGGTTTTGCACAAGCCAAGGGTGATGTGGTCATCACCATGGATGCGGACTTGCAAGACAATCCAGAAGAAATTCCGGAGCTCTATAATATGGTTGCCCAGCAAGGATACGATTTGGTATCTGGCTGGAAAAAAAAGCGCTTCGACCCAGTAATCGGGAAGAACCTGCCTTCTAAACTCTTCAATTTTGCCGCACGCAGAACCTCGGGCGTTAAGTTGCACGACTTTAACTGTGGACTTAAGGCCTATCGGTTGGAAGTGGTAAAAAACATAGAGGTAACCGGAGAGATGCACCGCTACATCCCTGTCCTGGCCAAAACAGCCGGCTTCGATAAAATCGGCGAAAAAGTGGTACAGCATCAGGCCCGTAAATACGGCACAACCAAATTTGGGATGGAACGCTTTGTACGCGGATTTTTAGATTTGATCACCATCTCTTTCCTGTCACGCTTTGGAAAACGACCCATGCATTTCTTTGGGGCTTGGGGCGCCATTATGCTATTTTTAGGTTTTGGTTTTGCTGCCTACCTAGGGATAGACAAACTTTACCTAAACCCAACAGGACGCCTCTTAACACAGCGTCCGCAGTTTTATATCTCCCTGACTTCCATGATATTGGGAAGCCAATTTTTTGTCGCCGGTTTTGTGGGCGAATTAATATTGCGGTCTAAAAAGGAAGGTAGAAACTACATCATTAAGGAAGAATTAGAATAACCCGTCTTGGTTGTTAAACTCTTTAAATACCTAGGAATTTTATCGGCAGTGGTAAGTTATCTGGCCCTGTTGGTCAATCATCTTACCCATGGAAGCTTTAGTTACGAGACTCCTATGTTTTATCTAGCGTGGGTCACTGGAGTGATTTCTGTGATAAGCAATGGGGTGTATGCTGTAAAGACCGAGGTGAGTGAGCTCGCCCTAAGTTGTTATGGCCTAGTGGGGCTGTTTTGGTTTGCGCCCTTCTTTAGCGAACTCGAAGCTTCTTATGGGATTCCTTCGCTTATACTCTTTGCAGCTTTTGTGGTGTATTTTCATCTACGAAAAAATTAAAGAAACCCTAAATCTGGGGGCTTAGCCCAAATAATCTGTAATTTTGCCCAAAATTGACACCGACCCCTCTTAGATGAGATACATAGACCCAGACATTTTAGCACGTGCCAACAAGTGGTTAACACCTTTTTTCGACGAGCAAACACAACACAGCATAAAAGAGTTAATCGCCCATGACAGCGAGACCTTGGACGATTCTTTTTACAAGTCCTTAGAATTTGGAACAGGCGGTATGCGTGGCGTATTAGGCGTTGGCGATAACCGCATCAACAAATACACCCTAGGTAAAAACACCCAAGGGATTTCACTATACTTAAAAGAAGTCTTCCCAGACCAAGACCTAAAAGTAGCCATCGCTTACGATTGTCGCCACCAAAGCGATACTTTGGCGCGTGTGGTAGCGGAAGTGTTTTCGGCCAATGGGATAGAAGTTTATCTGTTCTCTGATTTGCGCCCAACCCCCGAGTTGTCCTTTGCGGTAAAACACTTAGGTTGCCAATGCGGGATCGTGCTAACGGCCTCTCATAACCCGCCCGAGTACAATGGCTATAAGGTGTATTGGGACGATGGAGGACAATTGGTGCCTCCGCAAGATGCAGCCATCATAGCGCGTATAAATAACATAGACTATACCGATATAAAGTTTGAAGCCCAGCCGGAAAAGATTCATCTAATCGATGAAGCGGTCGATGCTGCTTTTGCCGAGGCTTCGCTTAAAAATGGCGACTTCGGAACCAGTGCCGAAGCCAAAAAAGAATTAAAAATTGTCTTTACGTCCTTGCACGGAACTTCCATAACCATGGTGCCTCGTGTGCTGGAAGCAGCAGGTTACGGGCAATTGCATATCGTTAAGGAGCAGGCCCATCCAGATGGAGATTTTCCTACGGTAAAATCGCCCAATCCTGAAGAGCCTGAGGCCTTAAAAATGGCATTAGATTTGGCTGAAGAGCTACAGGCAGACATGCTAGTTGGGACAGACCCAGACTGCGATCGCCTTGGAATTGCAGCTAGAGATGCGAGCGGAGAAATGCGTTTGCTTAATGGCAACCAGGCCATGATCTTAAAGAGTCATTTCCTACTCACAAAGATGCAACAACAAAACCGTTTGCACCCAGACCAATTTATGGCCTCTACTATCGTCTCTACCCCTATGATGAAGCCGGTGGTAGAGTCTTTTGGGGTACAATATATGGAAGGCCTAACTGGCTTTAAATGGATTGCCAAAATGGTAAAAGATCATCCAGAACTGGAGTTTTTGGGCGGGGGCGAAGAGAGTTTTGGCTTTATGGTGGGCGACTTTGTACGCGATAAAGATGCCGTAACCTCTACCCTATTGGCCTGCGAAATGGCCGCTCAGGTAAAGGAAGCAGGCAGCGACCTTTGGAGTTACTTAGACGAATGCTACGAGCAATATGGTTATTACCAAGAAAAATTGGTTTCCATGGTAAAAAAAGGGAAGAAAGGTGCCGAAGAAATCCAGGCCATGCTGGCTGGGCTGCGGAACGACCCGCCTAGTTCGATTGCTGGAGGCCAAGTGATAAAGTCGGAAGATTATTTAAACGGTACGGTGGTAGATCATCTTACGGGCGCCCAAAGCACTACTGGTATCCCAGCATCCAATGTTTTGATCTTTTATACGGCCGATGGAAGCAAAATTGCCGCAAGGCCTAGCGGGACCGAACCCAAAATAAAGTTCTACATTAGCGTAAAGGCAAAATCCCCGGATAAGCTATCAGAGCGTATCGACGCAATTGTAAGCGACCTTAAGATCGATTGATGAAATACTTCAAAAAAATATTGCGCTTTGCGCTCCCCTATAAGCGTTATGCTTGGCTAAACATAATATCCAATGTGTTTTATGCCTTGTTTGGAACGCTTGCTTTTGTGTCGCTCATGCCTATGTTAAAGGTGTTGTTCGACAATTCTGTTACCGTAACAGAGGCACCGGTTTATGAAGGCATTGGTAGTATAGGCGATTACTTCGAAGATTCGATGAATTATTTCATCACCCAAAAAGTAGCAGAGTCTGGCACCCTTGATGCGTTGATGATGATGATCGGGCTGGTCATCGGGACCTTTTTGTTAAAAAACCTTTTTGGCTACCTCGCCATGTTCTTTATCACCTATTTGCGAAACGGAGTCTTAAAGGATCTGCGTAACGAGGTCTACAGAAAGACCTTAGACCTGCCAGTCTCCTTTTATTCCGAAAAACGCAAGGGAGATACCATTGCACGAATCTCTACCGATGTGTTAGAAATTCAGCATTCTTTTTTATCGATACTAGAACTGATTGTACGCGAACCGCTGATGATTCTGTTTACCATCGTGGCCATGTTTGCTATCAGTGTGAAACTTACCTTATTTGTCTTTGTGTTTATCCCTGTTTCGGGCTTTGTGATTTCACGCATCGGGAAGAGTCTTAAAAAGCGTAGTGATAAGGTACAGAGAGAGCAAGGACATTTTTTATCTATACTCGAAGAAACGCTGGGCGGCTTAAAAATTATCAAGGGATTTAATGCCGAACCCATCTTTAACGAGAAGTTTCAAGAAAGCACTGGGCGTTTTTATAAATACTCCAACAGCTTGCTAAACAGGCAAAACCTTGCCTCACCGACCAGTGAATTCTTAGGGATCGTGGTAATCGCTATTTTACTTTGGTTTGGAGGGTCTATGGTGTTGGTCGATAAGACCCTGGCGCCCGAAGCCTTTATCGTATATATGGGGTTGGCCTATAATATACTTACCCCAGCCAAAGCAATCTCTAAGGCCAGCTACAATGTAAAGAAAGGGAATGCCGCCGCAGAACGAGTCTTGGAGATCCTGGAGACAGAATCGAGCATACAAGATGCTCCGAATGCCGTAGTCGCTACTGGCTTTGAACAGCGCATTAGCATCAAGAATGTTTCCTTTAAGTACGAAGATGATTATGTGCTAAGGGATTTCGATTTGGAGGTTCCAAAAGGACATACCGTCGCTTTGGTAGGACAAAGTGGTAGTGGTAAAAGCACCATCGCCAATTTGGTGACACGTTTTTACGATGTAAACAAGGGAGTGATTGAACTCGATGGACAACCCATTGCCCAAATCACCCAAAAAAGCCTTAGAGACCAAATGGGTTTGGTTACTCAGGACTCCATACTGTTTAATGACACTGTAGCAGGCAATCTGCGCATCGCTAAACCAGAGGCTAGCGAACAAGAGCTCCAGGATGCCTTGCAAGTGGCAAATGCCTGGGAGTTTGTAAAAGAACTTCCACAAGGGATGGACACCAACATTGGCGATAGCGGGAATAAACTAAGTGGAGGACAAAAACAACGCCTCAGCATTGCAAGGGCCGTATTAAAGAACCCTCCTATCATGATTTTGGACGAGGCTACTTCTGCCTTGGATACCGAAAGCGAGCGTTTAGTACAAGACGCTCTCGAACGCATGATGCAGAACAGGACTTCCTTGGTGATAGCGCATCGCTTGTCTACCATACAGAATGCGGATCATATCGTGGTCTTGTCTAAAGGAAAAATCGTAGAGCAGGGGAAACATCAGGACTTGTTGGAAGCCAAGGGAACTTATTACAGCTTGGTGGAAATGCAATCGCTTGCCTAAAAAAAGAAAGAGAAGCAGTTGGGGCACCACTTCTCTTCTTTTCGGTGCTGCAAGGCTTGGGGCCGACTGCAACACCAATTGCATAAGTACACTTCAAAGATAGAAAGAAATCCTACCCAACCAAATTAATAGTGTATTTGGTCGATATTTTACGTCGTTTAACTATATAAATAGTTAATTTTTGTAGGAAAATTGATTTTAATTTGTAGGAATGGAGGAAATCAATCTGAAAAAAGAAAAAAACGGGCCAGCCCCCGCTAAGGCCCGTTTAATCTGTTCTTAATTACAGTTGGGGCTGTTATATAAGAACGCATACATAAGAAGTATGATGCTAATTTAGTAAATAAATTCCTACATGGCAAGAAAATTGGTTTTTTATCCGACTATTTTACACTTTATCGATGTTTTTCTTGTTTTAGTCGGGAATTAAACCTTTTAAGTATCTTATAGTCTAAGGATGGAACGAAGCAACTAGCCGTTGATAACAGAAGAACAATTGGTGGTCGAACTAAAGTCCGGTTCCCAAAAGGAACAGGCATTTCGGAAGCTGGTAAGCGCTTACGGGCAACGTCTATATTGGCATATCCGTAAGATGGTGCTAGACCATGATGATGCGGATGATGTATTGCAGAACACCTTTATTAAGGTTTATAAAAACATCGGCAACTTTAAAGAGGATAGTAAGCTTTATACATGGTTATACAGAATTGCGACCAACGAGGCCATCAATTTTATCAATAAAAGATCTCGACGAGCCATGGTTACTTCTGAAGAGGTTCAGCAACAGGCCCTGGATAAATTAGAAGCCGATGTGTATTTTGAGGGAGACCAAATACAGCTAGCCTTACAAAAGGCCATAGCCACGCTCCCAGAAAGACAGCGGTTGGTATTCAATATGAAATACTTTGACGATTTGACCTACGAAGAGCTGTCCGAGATCCTGGACGTTACCGTAGGCGGATTAAAGAGCAGTTATCATTTGGCAGTAAAAAAGATTAAGGCACACTTGCTTCTACAAGACAAACAATAATGAACAACAAAGAAGAACTTCCTAAAAAGACCGGATTCCAAGCCCCAGAGGGTTACTTCGAGCAATTGGAAGACCGCCTGATGGAGCACAGTGAGCCGGGGCTTCCTAAGGAAACAGGCTTTGAGGTGCCCGAAGCCTACTTCGATGGTTTGGCAGACAGGGTATTGGAAAAAATCGAGCATGATACTCCAATAGTGGAGTTGCAAAGCAAAACTCGCAAGACCACCTTTAGATGGTTGATGGCAGCAGCGGCTGCCTGCTTATTGGCTTTATTGGTCTGGAATCCTGAAAGCAGCGACGAACTGGTTTGGCCAGAGGATAGCGAGCTCGTAGCTTATCTAGAAACAGAAGGTGTAGACTTAAGCAGCGACGAGTTGGTCGACTATTTGGACGAAGACCAGTTAGAGGCTTTATTGGAACAACCCATAGGCGAACTTCAAGATTTGGAAGATTATATATTGGACAACTTAGACGATACAGAATTACTAATAGAACTACAACAATGAGAACATTATTAATCATTGCCCTTTTAACTACTACTGGGCTCTTTGCTCAAAGAGGAGAGCGTGTTAGAGCTTTTAAGACAGCTCATATTACAGAAGCCCTATCGTTGACCCCCGCAGAGGCAGAAAAGTTTTGGCCCATCTATAATAAGCACGAAAAAGAAATTCGTGAACTCAAGATGTCAGAACGCCAGATGATGCGTAGGATGGACACCGAGTTGGAAGGGATGACCGAGGCAGAGGCGGACCAACTGCTAGCGCAGTCTTTGGACCATAAAACGCAGATGCTTGCGCATTATAAAGCTTTGGTCACAGAGCTTAAGCCTGTGTTGCCCAATAAAAAGATCTTGCTTTTACAAAAAGCAGAAGAAGATTTTAAAAGAATGCTTTTAAACCGCATGAACCAGCGGAAAAAGAAAGAGAACCGCCCTTGACCTATTTAAAGACGAGGCGAGAGATCCGGCCCCAGCCACTGGCGTAAGCTAAGGTGTCGTTTACAAAGCTGATGGCGTAGAAGCCTTCTTCCGACAACTCCACCCAGGATTCTCCTCGATCTGGGCTATAAGAGATCCCCGGTGAACCAACGGCTACCAGCTCTTCCCCTTCGGTCCCAGGAACAAATTTCACGCAAGATCGATAGCCTGGCCCCGAACCATTGCTTATCAAATTCCACGTTTTTCCACCATCGGTGGTAATGGCTTTATTGCCCTCGTTAAAGTCTTTGTTCTCCCAATCGCCTCCAAAAATGACACCTAGGTTCTCGTCATAAAAATCTACAGTATAAATCCCAGTCATACTACCACCTTGTAGCATCGGGGTGGTTTGTACTTCCCAGGTTTTTCCTCTATCTGCAGAATGAAACACCCTTGCCTTTTTACCTCCACTAACAATCCAGACATGGTCTCCTGCTAAGGCGATGTTGGTGTTACTGGCGGCAAAGGCTGCTTCGCCGGTTTCTACCTCTGGCAGGCGGTCGCAAGGTAACTTCGCCCAGCTTCTGCCCCCATCGCGGGTTAGTAATATGGAAAGGCAGTTATCCACCGGATCACCCATGGCGATGCCCTCGTGTTGGTCCCAAAAGGCCATAGCGTCGTAAAACACTTTTGGCCCGTGTTCTGTATACACTTCTTCTATACTGCTAGCCTCTACCCCATCGTAACCAATTCGATACAACACGCCAGGGTTACCAATACTAAGCACAAAGACAGCATCGTCTAATACCGCCATAGATCGAAAGCTCAACAAGCTGTCTTCGTAACGAATGGTGGCTAGTTTGGGCTGTCCATTTTGCAATAGACCAACCCGTCCATTATTGGCCGCAAACCAAACGGTATCTGTTCCCACCGCTTCTATGGCACGTATGCTTAGGCTATCTCTAAAGACTTCTTCTACAGCAACCTCTGTAAAAGTGGGACGATCTTGCTGGCATCCTAGCACCGATAACAAACAGACAATGGCAATGGTAAATCTCATATTTTAATCGAATTAAGCGGTTTACAAATATTGAGATTAATACCTTTGTTTGCAATTATAAACGCATGAGATTACACCGAAATTTGGTCTTGGCTTCTGTAGAAGCACTAGAGGCTATCTTTAACCAAGGCAAGCAAGCAGATAAAGTACTGCATCGCACCCTGAAGCAAGACAAACGCTGGGGCGCTCGCGATAGAGCATTTATCGCAGAGACCACCTACGACATCGTGCGTTGGAAACGCTTATATCAGGAAATTGCTGGGCTAAAAGAACCGTTTACCGAACGTTCCCTATTTAAATTATTTGCGGTCTGGGCGACGCAGAGAGAGATTAGGCTTCCAGATTGGAAGGAGTTCGAAGGAATCCCCATCAAACCCATCAAGCAAGGTCTTAAAAACCCTCCACAAAAAAGAGCCATCAAGGCTTCAATTCCAGATTGGATGGACGAGCTTGGCTATGCCGAATTGGGTAAACAATGGGAAACGGAGCTTAGGGCGCTAAACGAGCAAGCCCAAGTGATTCTAAGAGTAAACCCAGAAAAAATCGATAGAACTGCCTTAATTGCACAATTAAAAAAAGAAGGGATAGAGACCAGTCCATTAGAAGGGCTTCCATTGGCGATTGTGCTAGCCGAACGGAAAAACGTGTTCGCGACAGAAGCCTTTAAATCGGGCTTATTCGAGGTACAGGATGGGGCCTCGCAAATGGTAGCTCCAATGTTGCAAGCCGCCCCTGGACAGTGTGTAATCGATGCCTGTGCAGGTGCGGGTGGAAAGGCCTTACACTTGGCCGCCTTGATGGAGAACAAGGGGCAACTAATCGCTTTGGACATCTACCCTCAAAAACTACAGGAACTTAAAAGGAGGGCGCGCCGCAACGGCTTGCATAATATAGAAACCCGCCTAATCGATTCTACGAGAGTTATCAAAAAACTCAAGGGCCGTGCAGACAGCTTGCTTATCGATGCCCCGTGTACAGGACTCGGTGTGCTGAGGCGTAATCCGGATTCTAAGTGGAAGCTGCAACCGGAGTTTGTAGACAACATACGTGCCACCCAGCAAGAATTGCTTCAGAGTTATGGCAAGATGGTAAAAGAAGGTGGGGCATTGGTATATGCAACCTGTTCTATTCTTCCTTCGGAAAACGAGCTGCAGGTAAAAACCTTTTTAGAAAGCGAAGCCGGGGCTGGATTTACATTGGCCGAACAAAAAAACATACTTCCCTCGGAGACTGGGCTCGATGGTTTCTATATGGCCAGAATGACCAAGACCGCTACAGGCAAATAAACAACTACAGATTTTTTACAATAAAAAAAGGCGGGTTTATCACCCGCCTTTTTAATTGTGCTTATCGTAAGATTAGCGCACTAATAGTTTTTTAAATGCACGTTGATCTCCGTTGGTTACTTCGAAGATATAAACGCCATCTGCCTGAGCAGCCATGTCGATCTGAGCACGGAAGCCATTGTCGGCGGTTTGCATTATTCCTTGATGAATAACTTGTCCAGCAAGATTTACTACTCTGTAGTTCATGTTTTCGAACTCCCCAGCAGTCTTGTAGTTAAGCTCGTAAGTGCGATCTTGTACAGGATAAACCAATAGGTTACCATCTACCAATGTAGCTTCTGTAATTCCTAATAGCTCTCCAAACAAATAGTCGCGATCGAAACCGTCGTTGCCTTCGTACTCATCTCCAGCAAGAGCGGTACGCGCTTCCACATTGTAAATCACACCTTCTAAAGAAATATCGATGTCCTGAGTAAATGTGAAATCTGCAAAAGACTCTGCATCGATCGTACCGGTGAACGTTTCTGTAGCGACTACATTTCCGTCTACCAATAATTCTACATCGAAGTTAGACTGTGAATCTGTACCGAAGTTATAGATAGAAACGGTTACTTCTTCGTCTTCGCCATAAGGACCTGCCAACCATGGCGTCTGAATGGCATAAACACCAACGTCATTTGTATAGTCGTCGATAAATCTAAAGGCTCCAATACGAGTGGCCCAAGAGTTGTTTACTTGGAAGTACTGAGCGGTATGCCAGAATGTACGGTTGTTTACGTCCATAACCATCTGAGCATAATCTCCTTGTCTGTTAGAAAAAGTCTGCACCCCATTTCCTTCGATAATAGAAGTCTCTGGAAAAGTCATCTGTCCAAGTGGGTCTCCAGCCATACGACCGGTGTAACGTATAGAAAGATTTGTAGCAGCACTACCGACACTATAAGCCAAACCAATGTTACCTTCTTCGTCCATACTCAAAGATCCCATAAAGTTGCTATCACCTTCTCCGGTATTATAAGTACCTTCTTGGTATAACGTCCATGGAGTTTCCGATCCGGTATTTCTAAATTCGATCCAACGAACACCAGCAGTATCGTTTCCATCGATGTCAACATTAAAGTTGATTAACAAAGAATTATGATCTTCGAAGGCGCGGTAATTAGACATATAAGAGATTACTCCTTGAACACCATCAAGTTTTTGTGACGTTCCAGGCTGTTCAATATCACCAGTGCCAAAGGGTTGGAAGGTACTATCGAACGGTGCAACAGCAATCTCTTGTGGTTCCGATACAGAGCTCGGTCCGCCAGACCAGTCTAAATCAATTGACCAGATTTTGATGTGATCTTCATCGATTCCACCCCAAGAGTCATCCTGCAAGTAAATAAAGTAGCCAGGCAGCCCCTCTTCATAGTCGTAACCTAGCAAATGTGCCGGCTCCCAACTGTTTACAGTAACTGGGTTTAGCACAAGCCCTGGAAGGATAAACCCTCTAAGTTGTGGGCTTTCTCCACCAACCAACATTACATCGCGTTCGAACGCATAAGAAGCAATCCCCGGCTTGTTGGCAGATAGGTAATAGCCATCAGGCCATACGGTATAGTGCGGATAATCTGGGAACGAACTAAATGTGTACTCGTATACATAATAAGTCCCAGTAGGATCTGGAGTAGTAGAAACTCCGATGATAAGCGCATTGTCAGAAACTCTAAACTGGCTTACAAAGTAACGATCTGCTAATTGATCGTACATAACGATAGGGTCACCATCGTTGTTTCCAGAACCAAGGAATGTCCCTAATGGAACAGGACCTACTTCTAGGTTTCCTTCCTTATCGAAAATCTTTACCCGAAGGTTGAACGCATGAACATAATGATCAGGTCCTGCAGCCCCGGTTGGATCTGGAGGTAAAACGCCACCAGATTCCCCGATGTCACCACCTTCCCAGCTCTGTAGTAAATTACTAGCCGATCTAAATGGAGGCTCTGTTTGCAACAATGGATCTCCACCAATTGGCAAAGCGTTGCTACTTAATCTTCCCTGAACCTGCTGGCTCATTGGGATTTCTAAGGCCGTAACCGGATCTCCTTCCCATAGCGGAGCAGTTTCCATATCGCGAAGTGGAATGGTCTCTCCAACAAACCTTCCTTCAGAAATTAATACAGGAGGAACGTTCTCTTGCGCCTGTAGGTTGAAGACAGCTGCCACAACCAAAACAAGCGTAGTAAATAGTTTTTTCATTTGATTAATTTTTTTGATCCCTGCAAGATAAAGATTCTCGGTAAAATTTCGAGGGTTTCGTGCCAAAATTCCTATCCTGTTAATTACCAAATCCCTCACGATTGTTTCATCCTAAAATGTTTGCCATTTCAACGATAAATTGTTGACAAAAAACAATATGCATATTCGCGAACACCAACTTTTAATCGTGTAAAATTGATTACCTTTGCGTTTTATTTTTGAGACCAAATTTTTAGAAACATGATTCACTTCTTTGGCTCCCTGGAGAACAAAGTCTTCGCTGTACAAACCTCAGCATCGATCACAAAAGAAAACGCTCAAAAATTGAGCTGGTTATTTGGCAACCAACCCAAGATAGAACAATCCGCAATCGCGGATTTTTTTGTTGGTCCTCGTGCCGCCATGATCACCCCTTGGAGCACCAATGCCGTAGAGATTACCCAAAACATGGGGATCGATGGCATCCTTAGGATAGAAGAGTTTTATAGTGTGGCAGAAGACTTTACAGACTTCGACCCTATGCTTTCTCAGAAATACGCTCGACTCGATCAGGACATTTACACCATCGACATAGAGCCAGAAGCCGTTCTGGAAATCGAAGACATCGCGGCCTACAACCAGCAGGAAGGATTGGCCTTAAACGGAGAAGAAATCCAATACCTAGAAGATTTAGCTAAGCGCATAGGTCGCAAGCTTACCGATAGCGAGGTATTTGGGTTTAGCCAGGTGAATAGTGAACATTGCCGTCACAAAATTTTTAACGGGACCTTTATCATCGATGGAGAAGAGCAGGAAAGCTCGCTCTTTAAGCTAATTAAAAAGACATCTAAGGAAAACCCCAACGGAATTGTTTCTGCTTATAAAGACAATGTGGCATTTGTAAAGGGGCCTAAAGCCGTACAATTTGCCCCAGAAGCGGCAGATGTTCCTTCCTTTTACGATAAAAAACAATTTGACAGCGTTATCTCGCTAAAAGCCGAGACCCACAATTTCCCAACCACGGTAGAGCCCTTTAACGGTGCTGCCACAGGAAGTGGTGGAGAGATCCGCGACAGACTCGCTGGTGGAAAAGGATCCTTGCCCCTAGCAGGAACTGCCGTGTATATGACATCTTATTCGAGGCTGGAAGAAGAGCGGCCATGGGAAGCTGCTACCCAAGAACGCCCCTGGTTGTATCAAACCCCAATCGACATCCTTATCAAAGCCAGTAATGGTGCCTCGGACTTTGGAAACAAATTTGGGCAACCACTTATCGCTGGTTCTGTTTTAACCTTCGAACATGACGAAGGCCAGCGCATGTTGGGGTACGACAAAGTGATTATGCTAGCTGGCGGGATTGGTTATGGGAAAGAAGAGCAGGCCCTAAAAGACACCCCCAACACAGGCGATAAAGTGGTGATCCTCGGTGGAGAAAACTACCGAATTGGGATGGGTGGTGCCGCTGTATCCTCTGCAGATACCGGAGAATTCTCTTCGGGGATCGAGTTAAACGCAGTACAGCGTTCTAACCCCGAAATGCAAAAACGAGCAGCCAATGCCATTCGTGGGTTGGTAGAAAGCGAAGAAAACCCCATCGTTTCCATCCACGATCATGGTGCTGGAGGGCACCTTAACTGCCTAAGCGAATTGGTAGAAGAAACCGGAGGAAAAATTGATCTAGACGCCCTACCCGTTGGTGACCCTACCCTATCGGCAAAAGAACTTATCGGGAACGAATCGCAGGAACGTATGGGCTTGGTGGTAGAAGAAAAAACCTTAGCCACCCTAAGACGCATCGCCGAGCGCGAACGTGCTCCTATGTACGAGGTTGGAGAAGTAACTGGGGACGATCGCTTTAGTTTTGAAAGCAAAACCACTGGCGAAAAACCAATGGATTTGGCCCTTAGCGATATGTTTGGCAGTTCGCCCAAAACCATCATGGACGATAGCCGGATGGATCGACCTTACCCTGCAGTGGCATATCAACAGGAATACATCTATACCTACTTAGAGCAGGTACTACAGCTAGAAGCAGTAGCCTGTAAAGATTGGCTTACCAACAAAGTAGACCGCTGCGTAGGTGGTTTGGTGGCCAAGCAACAATGTACTGGAGCATTGCAATTACCCCTTAACAATGTTGGGGTGATGGCCTTAGATTTTGAAGGCACCCACGGAATTGCGACCGCCATTGGCCATGCACCCGTAGCAGCCTTGATAGACCCGAAAGCCGGATCGCGCCAAGCCATTACAGAGACCCTTACCAATATGGTGTGGGCGCCACTGGAAGAAGGACTAAAAAGCGTTTCGCTTTCTGCCAACTGGATGTGGCCTTGTAATAACGAAGGCGAAGATGCCCGACTATACGATGCGGTAGAAGCGGTAAGCGACTTTTCCATCGAATTAGGAATCAACGTCCCAACCGGGAAGGATTCCCTTTCTATGAAACAAAAATACCCAGACAAGGATGTGATTGCACCCGGTACGGTGATCATCTCTGGGGCTGGACATTGCGACAATATCTCTAAGGTAGTAGAACCTGTCCTTAAAAAAGAAGGCGGAAGCATTTTCTACATCAACTGGAGCAAAGACGATTTTAAACTAGGAGGCTCTTCGTTTAGCCAGGTACGCAACAGTATAGGCGAGGCCTCGCCCGATGTGCTCGATGCTGCTTATGTAAAAACCGTCTTCGATTGCATCCAAGGCTTAATTAAAAAGGATGCGCTATTAGCCGGGCACGATGTGGCTTCTGGTGGTTTGATCACCACCCTGTTAGAACTTTGTTTTGCAGAAACAGACTTAGGTGCCACCTTAGACCTATCTGCTATTGCCAACCAAACGACCGATAGCATTAGCATGCTGTTTGCAGAGAATGCTGCAGTGGTGCTACAGGCCAAAGATGATAGCACGGTAATAGAAGCCTTTATGGAGGCCGGGATCGATTACCACTTAATTGGGCATGTAACAGATGATGCCATGATGCAGGTGGCCAATGGCTCCGATAAATTTGAATTTGACGTGGCAGCCCTTAGAGACGTATGGTATAAAACATCCTATCTGCTAGACAAAAAGCAGACGGCCGGGGATTTACCAAAAGAACGCTACCAGAACTACAAAAACCAACCGCTTAGCTATAATTTCCCAAGCAACTTTGACGGGAAGCTCCCTGCAAGCGCAGCTTGGCCTAAAGCCGAGCGCAAAATTAAAGCGGCCATCATTCGGGAGAAAGGAAGTAACTCCGAACGCGAAATGGCGCATGCCATGTACTTGGCCGGCTTCGATGTAAAGGATGTCCATATGACAGACCTGATCGCTGGTCGCGAAACCTTGGAAGACATAAAATTTATAGGCGCTGTTGGAGGCTTTTCCAATAGCGATGTATTAGGATCGGCCAAAGGTTGGGCCGGGGCCTTTATGTACAACGAAAAGGCCAATACCGCCCTTAAAAATTTCTTTAAAAGAACCGATACCCTCTCTGTGGGAATCTGTAATGGGTGTCAGCTTTTCTTAGAGTTAGATCTATTAAATCCAGCCCATGAAAAGCTGGCTAAGATGGATTATAACGATTCGGGCAAGCACGAAAGCGCATTTACCTCTGTAAAGATCCAAGAAAACAACTCGGTAATGCTAGGCAATATGGCAGGCACAGACCTTGGGGTTTGGATTAGCCATGGAGAAGGGAAGTTTAACCTCCCCATGAGCGAAGACCAGTATAACATTGTGGCCAAGTACGGGTACCAAGGCTATCCTTCTAACCCTAATGGGAGCGATTATAATGTAGCCATGATGAGCGACCCCAGCGGCCGCCATTTGGTGACCATGCCGCATATAGAGCGTTCCATCTTCCAATGGAACTGGGCCAATTACCCGGATGGGCGTACCGACGAGGTATCGCCTTGGCTACAGGCCTTTGTAAATGCCCGTGAGTGGTTGGCAAAAAAGTAGCCGTCAAATATAAATTAGTACGCTTTTACTGTTAGAAAACCGTAATTTAGGAGGCAAAACAACGCTATGAAAAACTTCCTCCTCGTTCTTTTGCTGTTTGCAGCTACCCTTGTTTCTGCACAACAGGCCCAAGAACGCTTTAGCCGAGCAAAGATTTACTACCAAACCAAGGCAGACTTACAAGTGCTTTTGCAGCATGGTGTAACTGTAGACCATGGTGTCCATAAACAAGGAACATTTATAATCTCGGAGTTTTCGGAAACGGAGTTAGAAATTGCTTCGAATTTGGGCTACGAGGTAGAAGTTTTAATATTCGATGCCACTGCGTATTTTTTAGAAAACCAAAATAACCCTGCTCCAGAAAATACCACTTGTGTTAGTTATGGAAGAAATTTCCCTACTCCAGATAATTTTCATCAGGGAAGTATGGGAGGCTATTTTACCTATCAAGAACTCTTAAACGAGCTCGACGAGATGGCGACGCTTTATCCCGATCTGATCAGCAGCAGAGCCCCAATCTCCAATTTCTTGACAGAAGGCGAACCCAATAATGGCACTACCCCATCTATAGGCAGCAACTCTATTGAGTGGGTTAAAATATCGGACAACCCCAACACTGCGGAAGCAGAAGAGCAAATTTTGTATACGGCCATTCACCATGCCCGAGAGCCAGCATCTTTGTCCCAGCTGGTTTACTATATGTGGTATTTGTTAGAGAACTACGGAACAGATCCTGAGGTCACCAATATAGTGGACCACACCGAGCTTTACTTTGTGCCGGTAATCAATCCGGACGGCTATTTGTATAACGAATTGACCAATCCCAACGGTGGTGGATTTTGGCGTAAGAACCGCTTTAACGGACATGGGGTAGACAATAACAGAAACTACAACTACTTTATAGACGGCGACCCAACCAATGCAACCTGGGGAGGCGAAGGCACTTCCGCAGACCCAGAGAGCGCAGTATATCATGGGGAAGCTCCTTTTTCTGAAGTAGAGAACCAAGCCATGCGTTGGTTTGTAGAACAACATGAATTTGTATTAAGCTTTAACAATCACACCTCCGGGGAGTTGCTGTTGTTTCCGTTTGGCTATACCGAAGGCGTAACCACCCCAGATCATGACACCTATGTAGGAATTTCGGATATTTTGGTCGGGAAGAATGACTATGCCAACATCATGGGGTCACAACTCTACCCAGCGGCCGGAAATAGTGACGACTTTATGTACGGCACTGTAGGCACCCACGATAAGATCTTTTCGTTTACACCAGAAATTGGACAGTCTTTTTGGCCTGCAGCGAGTAGAATCGATCCTATTTGCAAGGAGATGATGAATTTAAACCTCACTGCGGCGCAGATGGCCAACGACCATGCGGATGTATTGGTAACTGCGCCTCTATATTTAGGTGAAGAAACACAACTACAGATCCCTTTTAAAATTCAGAAGATTGGCTTAACCGGGCTTGGTGATTATAGTCTTTCTATGGTAGCCGTCTCCGGGAATATCGCCCAGACAGGAGCCGACGTTTCTTTTAATGGCATGGAAAACTTGCAGACGGAAGAAGGCACCATCGATCTAGAATTAGACCCTTCTATAGAATGGGGCGATGCCATCCTCTTCGAATTGTTGGTGGATAATGGGGTGTATCAACATCGTATCATGGTAGAACGCTATTATGGTGCGCCAGAAGTGCAAATCTACGATCCAGGCGAAAGCACCAGCGAGCAGTTCGAAGAAAACGATTGGCAGGTCACCACAGAGGACTACTACTCTGCGCCTAGCTGCATCGCAGATAGGGCGCAATTCGATTACCAAAACAACCAAGACAAGCCTATTGCAGTAAGTCAGTCCATCGATTTAACTGCTGCAACCGCGGCAGGTGTCAGTTTTTATGCCAAGTGGGAAATCGAGAACAATTTCGATATGGTGCGCTTTGAAGTCTCCATAGATGATGGCGCCAACTGGATCGCTCAATGCGGGCAATGGACCAATGCCGGGAGTGGCATGGGCGTACAGCCCGAGCAAGAGCCGGTCTACGACGGTAAACAGCTTACTTGGGTACAAGAACAGATCGACCTTACAGAGTATTTGGGCGAGGTAGTCAGACTTCGATTTAGACTGGTTTCTGATGAAAGCCGTACAGAGGACGGATTCTTCTTCGACGACCTTACCATAACTGGCGATGCAGCGATATTGGACATCCCAACGACCGCTGTTGCTAAACTTTTATTGGCGCCAAACCCTGCAAACGATTATATCCAATTAAAGGGAGCCATCGGGCCATGGAAATATTCCTTATATACCATGGATGGTCGCTTGCTTGGCAGCGGAAACACCCCGGACAACGGGCAGATCGACCTACAATCCTATCCAGCAGGCTTGTATCTCCTAGATATAACTTCTGGTGCAGGACGTCAAAGTTTTAAAGTGGCAAAAGAATAAGTACCCAGGCGATAAGATGGGGTGATTTTGGATAAAATTTTGGTAATTTGTGCTTCCATTAATTTTGAACTATGACTGCGATTTCCCGACTCTTTGATTTTCCTTATTATCAGCTAGAAACCTATCCCCAAGAAAATGCGCTGGTGAGTAAGGTAAATGGAGCCTGGATTGCTACGAGTACACAGTCTTATATAGACCAAGCTAACGCTATAAGTCGAGGCTTACTGCGTATGGGGGTAAAACCCAATGACAAGGTTGCCATCATTTCGATGACCAACCGAACCGAGTGGAATATTTGCGACATAGGGGTCTTGCAATTGGGCGCTCAGGATGTACCCATCTACCCTACCATTTCGAGCGAAGAATACCAATATGTACTAAACCATAGCGAGTCTGTTTACTGTTTTGTTTCTTGCCAGGAAGTACTAGACAAAGTCTTGGCCATCAAGGACCAGGTACCCAGCCTTAAAGGCGTTTTTAGCTTCGACAAACTGGAAGGTTGCCAACATTGGTCCGAAGTAAAAGCAAAAGGCGCAGACAAAAACAACCAGCCAGAGGTAGAACAATTAAAGGCAGCGGTTAAAACAGATGACCTTGCGACCTTGATCTATACATCTGGGACCACTGGCCGTCCAAAGGGGGTGATGCTTACCCATAGCAACATCGTGAGCAATGCCATTAACAGTGCGGCGCGATTGCCTATAGAAAACGGACAGTCTAAAGCCCTTAGCTTTTTACCGGTTTGTCATATTTATGAGCGGATGCTCTTATATATGTATCAATACACGGGCGTAGGTATCTACTTTGCCGAATCGCTAGAGACCATTAGCGATAACCTAAAAGAAATCAAGCCCGAAGTGATGACGGCCGTACCCCGTTTGTTGGAGAAGGTATACGATAAAATAATCGCCAAAGGAAGCGACCTAAGCGGGATTAAAAAGAAGCTATTCTTTTGGGCGGTCGATTTAGGGCTCAAATACGAACCTTATGGTGCCAATGGAGCCTGGTACGAGTTTCGCCTAAAGATTGCACGCAAACTAATTTTTAGCAAATGGCAGGAAGCCCTAGGGGGCAACCTAAAGGCCATCGCCTCTGGGAGCGCAGCCCTGCAACCTCGTTTGGCACGGGTGTTTAATGCAGCCGGAGTTCCGGTTTTTGAAGGGTATGGCTTAACAGAGACCTCGCCAGTTGTAGCTGTAAACGACGAGCGCAATGGGGGTTTACGTATGGGCACCGTTGGTAGACCCATAGCCGATACCGAAGTAAAGATCGCCGAAGACGGCGAGATTTTAATCAAAGGCCCACAGGTGATGATTGGCTACTATAAGGATGCAGAGCAGTCTGCCGAAGTATTGGTAGATGGATACTTCCATACAGGGGACATAGGCGAAATAGATGCCGATGGATTTTTAAAGATCACCGACCGTAAAAAGGCGATGTTTAAAACCAGCGGAGGGAAATATGTGGCTCCACAAATAGTAGAGAACGCCATGAAACAATCGCGTTTTATCGAGCAAATTTTGGTGGTAGGCGAAGGCGAAAAGATGCCCGCTGCCCTTATTCAGCCTAATTTCGAATTTATCGCCGAATGGAATGAAGACAAAGAGAAAGGCCTGCCAACAGACCCTGCCGAACTTATCGCCCACCCCAAGCTGATCAAGCGCATGCAAAAAGAAGTAGACCACTTTAACGAGCGCTTTGGCAAATGGGAACAGATCAAAACGTTCCAGATGACGGCAGATGTATGGAGCATCGAAGAAGGCCACCTCACTCCTACCATGAAGATGAAGCGCAAGGTCATCAAACAGAAATACCTAGATCTTTACGAAAAACTGTACGGTAGAGCCTAAAAATGGCGCCTGAGCCTTTAGGCACGCTTAACGCTAATTTTATAAAAATTTATTATGCATGCATAGTATATTTTTGTATATTTGACACTCAAATTCCTATTCCTTTGAAAGCAAAAACGATCGATTATGTGCTCCGCGCCATGTGGATGAACATACAGAAAATGTATAACGAAGAAGCCAGTAAAAAAGGCTCTACCATGGCGACGGGATTTGCCCTAATCAGCATCGACCCGAACGAAGGCACGCCTTCTACTTCCTTAGGACCTAAAATGGGAATGGAGGCCACTAGTTTGTCTAGGACCTTAAAGACCATGGAGACCAAGGGCCTCATAGAACGTCGGCCGAACCCAAATGATGGCCGTGGGGTGCTTATACACCTGACCCCTTTTGGACGGGAAATGCGCGATTTCTCCAAGCAGGTAGTTTTTCGCTTCGACGAAGCCGTAAAGGAAAATGTGTCAAAAGAAGATCTGGACACCTTTAGACGGGTGGCCGACAACATTATGGAGATGATTCAATCTAAACAGATATTCACAAAAGAAAAGATTTAATAAAACATGCCGAAAAGAAGAATAGAAAAAGTAGCCGTCATCGGTTCGGGAATTATGGGGAGCGGGATTGCTTGCCATTTTGCCAATATCGGTGTTGAAGTGCTGCTGCTCGACATTGTACCCAGAGAGTTGAGCCCAGCCGAGGAGGCTAAAGGGCTTAGTTTACAGGACAAAGCAGTACGTAATCGCTTGGTAAATGATGCGCTTAAAGCCGCCATCAAATCTAAGCCAGCTCCCTTATACCATAAAAAGTTTGCCAACCGGATCACAACTGGGAATTTGGAAGACGACTTGGTAAAAGTAGCCGATGTAGATTGGATTATCGAAGTGGTTGTAGAACGTTTGGACATCAAGCAACAAGTATTCGAAAAAATCGAACAATACCGCAAGCCAGGTACCCTGATTACTTCTAATACCTCTGGGATCCCCATTCGTTTTATGAACGAAGGGCGAAGCGAGGACTTCCGCAAGCATTTTTGCGGGACTCACTTTTTTAACCCACCTCGTTATTTAAGATTGTTCGAAATTATTCCGGGTCCCGACACAGATCCATCGGTTTTGGAATTCCTTAATGGGTATGGAGAAAAATTCCTTGGGAAAACTTCTATCGTCGCCAAGGACACCCCTGCATTTATTGGTAACCGTATTGGGATTTTTGGGATACAGTCGCTGTTCCATCAGGTAAAAGAAATGGGGCTTACCGTAGAAGAAGTCGATAAATTGACCGGCCCGGTGATAGGCCGTCCAAAATCTGCCACCTTCCGTACGGTAGACGTCGTAGGGTTAGATACTTTGGTCCATGTGGCCAATGGGATTTACGAGAATTGCCCGGACGACGAAGCGCATGAGTTGTTTCAATTACCAGATTTTGTACAGTCCTTGATGGACAACAATTGGCTGGGTAGCAAAAGTGGACAAGGCTTTTATAAAAAGGTAAAAGGCGCCGATGGCAAGAGTGAAATCTTAAGCTTGGATCTTTCTACCTTGGAATATCGTTCTAAGCAAAGAGCCTCCTTCCCTACCCTCGAAAAAACAAAGACCATAGACTCGGTTATCGATCGCTTTCCGGTTTTGGTAGCAGGAACAGACAAGGCGGCAGAATTTTATAGAAAGAATTTTGGAGCCCTCTTTGCCTACGTCGCTAAGCGTATCCCAGAGATCGCAGACGAGCTCTACAAAATAGACGATGCCATGAAGGCTGGTTTTGGCTGGGAACACGGTCCTTTCCAAATTTGGGATGCCATTGGCTTAGACAAAGGAATAGAACTTATAGAAGCCAGTGGCTATAGCGCTGCTGCTTGGGTAAGCGAAATGAAGGAAGCTGGTATCGACCGTTTTTATGGGTTGGACAATGGGGCGACCTTATATTATGACATAGCGAGCAAAGCCCACAAAGTGGTGCCTGGACAAGAGTCCTTTATTATCCTAGATAACATCCGCGAAAAACAAACGGTATTCGAAAACCGTGGCGCTGTAGTAAGCGACTTGGGCGACGGCATTTTAAATGTAGAATTCCGTTCTAAGATGAATAGCATAGACGGCGACGTTTTGGGTGCCATCAACAAGGCCATCGACCTGGCCGAAAAAGATTATGAGGGCGTGGTAATCGCCAACCAAGGTGCCAACTTCTCTGTGGGTGCCAATATCGGGATGATCTTTATGATGGCGGTAGAACAGGAATACGACGAGCTAAACATGGCTGTTAAGTACTTCCAAGATACCTGCATGCGCCTGCGCTACTCTTCCATCCCTACAGTGGTTGCCCCACAAGGGATGACCTTAGGTGGGGGTTGCGAGATGACCCTGCATGCAGACCGAGTGGTAGCCGCAGCCGAAAGTTACATCGGCCTAGTAGAATTTGGTGTTGGGGTGATTCCCGGCGGTGGAGGAAGCAAGGAAATGGCACTAAGAGCAGGAGACACATTTGTAAAGAATGACGTAGAGCTTAACCGACTGCAGGAATACTTCTTAACCATCGGGATGGCCAAGGTCTCTACCTCTGCCTACGAAGCCTTCGATCTGGACATTTTAAAGCCAGGTAAGGACCATATTGTAGTAAACAAAGACCGACAGATTGCCACTGCTAAAGCTGTGGCGCGGCAAATGGCAGATATGGGTTATACGCGCCCACCTGCCCGTAACGATGTTCGTGTTTTAGGGAAGCAGGCCCTAGGGATGTTCCTGGTAGGAACAGATTCTATGGAAGCGGCCCACTACATCAGCGAGCACGATAAAAAGATCGCCAACAAACTGGCCTATGTTATGGCCGGAGGTGACCTCAGCGAACCCAGCTACGTTAGCGAGCAGTATTTGTTAGACCTAGAGCGAGAAGCCTTCTTAAGCCTTTGTGGCGAAAGAAAAACCCTCGAGCGACTGCAGCACATGATTCAAAAAGGTAAACCGCTAAGAAACTAAAGATGAAAACAGCATATATCGTTAAAGCATATCGAACAGCCGTAGGGAAAGCACCTCGTGGTTTGTTCCGTTTTAAGCGCCCAGACGAACTGGCCGCAGAAACCATACAGTACATGATGGAGCAATTGCCCGAATTGGACAAGAAGCGCATCGATGACGTGATCGTAGGTAACGCCATGCCCGAGGCGGAACAAGGCTTAAATATGGCGCGCTTGGTTTCTTTGATGGGCCTAAAAATAGAGGACGTCCCTGGAGTAACTGTAAACCGTTATTGCGCATCTGGGCTAGAAACCATCGCCATGGCAACAGCCAAAATACAAAGCGGCATGGCAGATTGCATCATCGCTGGTGGAGCAGAAAGCATGAGTTTTATCCCAATGGGAGGTTATAAACCCACCCCAGACTATGGGATAGCCAAAGAAGGAAACGAAGATTATTACTGGGGCATGGGACTAACGGCAGAAGCTGTCGCCAACCAGTTTAAGGTATCCAGAGAAGATCAGGATGCGTTTGCCTACCAATCGCATATGAAGGCCTTAAAGGCACAGGCGGAAGACCGCTTTAAAGAACAGATTGTTCCTATCGATGTAGAGCGCACCTTTATCGATGCCAACGGTAAAAAAGCGACAGAAAGTTATACGGTAGCAAAAGATGAAGGTCCCAGAAAAGGAACCAACATCGAGGCTTTGGCCAAACTCAGACCTGTTTTTGCACAAGGCGGAAGCGTGACGGCTGGGAATAGCTCACAAATGAGCGACGGCGCTGCTTTTGTCATGGTGATGAGCGAAGAGATGGTAAAGGAATTAAACCTAGAGCCTGTGGCCCGCATGGTAAATTTTGCCGCAGCTGGTGTAGAACCACGTATTATGGGAATTGGCCCGGTTAAAGCCATTCCAAAGGCATTAAAGCAAGCGGGGATGAAGCAAGACGATATCGAGCTTATCGAGCTAAACGAAGCTTTTGCCTCTCAGTCTTTGGCTGTGATGCGCGAACTAAACCTAAATCAGGACATCGTAAATGTAAATGGTGGGGCCATCGCCTTAGGGCATCCGCTGGGCTGTACAGGAGCCAAGTTGTCGGTACAACTCTTTGACGAAATGCGCCAGCGCAACATGAAGGGAAAACACGGGATGGTAACCATGTGTGTAGGGACCGGACAGGGCGCTGCTGGGATCTTCGAATTCTTGAATTAAATAAAAAATCAGACTATGGAAACTATAGAAAAACAAGACCTATTGAGAGGCGGGCAATTTCTGGTACAAGAAACGGCCTGTGAGGACGTATTTACCCCAGAGGATTTCTCTGAAGAACAAAAGATGATGAAGGAGTCTGTTAAGGACTTCGTAGACCAGGAAATCTGGCCACATAAACCCCGTTTCGAGGCAAAGGACTATGCCTTTACAGAGGAAGTAATGCGCAAAGCAGGTGAGTTAGGCTTGTTAGGTGTAGCAGTGCCAGAAGCCTATGGAGGCCTAGGCATGGGCTTTGTAAGTACTATGCTGGTTTGTGATTATATCTCCGGAGCTACCGGATCTATCGCAACGGCCTTTGGAGCCCATACAGGTATTGGGACCATGCCTATTGTACTTTATGGAAACGACGAACAAAAACAAAAATACATCCCTAGGTTGGCCTCGGGCGAATGGTTTGGGGCTTATTGCTTGACAGAGCCAGGTGCCGGGAGCGACGCCAATAGCGGAAAGACCAAAGCGGTTCTAAGCGAAGATGGCAGCCATTATTTGATCTCTGGACAAAAGATGTGGATATCCAATGCAGGCTTCTGCAATTTGATGATTGTCTTTGCGCGTATCGAGGACGATAAAAACATCACAGGGTTTTTGGTAGAGAATGACCCAGAGAACGGGATTAGCATGGGAGAAGAAGAGCATAAGCTCGGTATCCACTCCTCCTCCACCCGTCAAGTGTTTTTTAGCGACACCAAAGTGCCTGTAGAAAATATGCTGGCCAATCGAGGTGAAGGCTTTAAAATTGCCATGAACGCTTTAAACGTGGGCCGCATCAAACTGGCTGCCGCCTGTTTGGATGCTCAACGTCGGGTCATCAGTAACTCCGTTAAATACGCCAACGAACGCATACAATTTAAAACGCCAATTTCTGAGTTTGGAGCCATCAAAGCAAAGATTGCCGATATGGCCACAGCTGCTTATGCAGGAGAAAGTGCTAGTTATCGGGCAGCAAAAAACATCGAAGATCGCATCGCTTTACGCATGGCCGATGGCAACAGCCATCAGGAAGCCGAGCTTAAAGGTGTGGAAGAATACGCCATAGAGTGCTCTATTTTAAAAGTGGCAGTATCCGAAGATATTCAGAATTGCTCCGACGAAGGAATCCAGATTTTTGGTGGGATGGGCTTTAGTGCCGACACCCCGATGGAAGCCGCCTGGAGAGATGCTCGTATCGCACGGATCTACGAAGGGACCAACGAAATCAATCGTATGCTTTCTGTAGGTATGTTGGTAAAGAAAGCCATGAAAGGCCATGTAAATTTATTAGAACCAGCTATGGCCGTTGGCCAAGAGCTTATGGGAATTCCGTCTTTTGAAGTTCCTGATTACTCCGAGCCACTAAGCGAAGAAAAAGCCATGATCGCCAAGATGAAAAAGGTCTTTTTGATGGTTGCTGGTAGTGCCGTTCAAAAGTTTGGAGAGGAACTAGAGCAACATCAACAATTGTTGTTGACAGCCTCGGACATCCTTATCGAGATTTACATGGCAGAGAGCACCGTGCTTAGAACGGAGAAAAATATAAAACGCTTTGGGGTAGATCAGCAAAAAGAGCAAATCGCCATGTCCCAACTATATACCTATCAAGCTATAGAGATTGTACGATCTCGAGCCCAAGAAGGCATTGTATCTTTTGCAGAAGGAGACGAGCAAAAAATGATGTTGATGGGGCTAAAACGCTTTACCAAGTATCAAAACATGCCCAATGTGGTTGCCTTGCGCAAGCAGATTGCAGAAAGGGTCAATAAAGAGAACACCTACCCTTTTTAAAAATTAGGTCCGGTTTTCCGGGTCTTGGTTAGTTAGTTGACAAGCCGCTCCCATCTGGGGGCGGCTTAATTTTTGTTCACTTACCGAAAACAGGCACAGCATTTGCGTTTGATTAAAAAGATGCACTAAATTAGGCGTCAGACTTCCAGAACATGAATAAACTACTTGTATTGCTATTACTCCTTGGGTCGAATTGTTTTTCCCAAGCGCAGCCGGATGTATTTATACTGAAACTAGATGATTCCGCGCCCATCAACGTCTCTAACGACCCTGGTTACGACAACCAGCCGTTTTTTATCAGCAACACAGAATTGCTCTTTGCGGCCAACAACGAAACGCAAACCGACATAGGCCACTACCTGATACAAGAAAAACAAAAACGATACATTCATCCTAAAACCGAGGGAGGAGAATACTCACCTCGGCAGATTCCAGGCAGCAACGACATAGCGGCCGTGCGACTCGATCCCGATGGAAAGCAGCGCTTGTATCGCTATTCGGCACCAAATTATACACAAAACCAAGAGTGGATTCCGGAATTGCAAGTTGCTTATTATGCCTTACACTCCGAGCATCTTTTATTAGGAACTGTGCTTTCTGGGAACACCTTAGACTTGGTGTTGGCAAACAACAAAACGGGGCAAGTAGATACCTTGCTTACCAAGGCCGGCAGATCCATCCACAAAGTTCCAGACTCTGATGCCATGAGCTATACCGCCCTTAATGAAGAAGGCAACTACGATATTTACCAAATCGATGTAAAGACCCAAGAGAGTTTTTTTGTAGCTCAACTGCCTATCGGCATTCAAGACCATATTTGGACCTCGGATGCTATGATGATTATCGGCAGCGGTAGTAGCTTGTACACTTACGATCTTTTTGGCGATGGAAGTTGGGAGCCTATGATGGATTTAGCAAAATACGGGATAAAGGATATCAGTCGGTTATCGATGAGTCCCGATGGAAAATATTTGGCTTTTGCAGCCCTAAAAAGCACAGAAAATGAAGAGTAAATTTTTACTATTTGGGCTTTGCATGGCCCTTAATGCTACGGCTCTGGCCCAATTAGATAATCGAATTTATCAAATTATCAATGCGGTAGATGCCCATCGAATAGAAAGCGACATCGCTACTTTGGCTGGCTTTGGCACCAGACACACCCTTAGCGACACCCTATCGGATACCCGGGGCATAGGTGCGGCTCGAAGATGGATTAAACAAGAACTCGAAACCATTTCGACGGCCTGTGAAAACTGTCTGGAGGTGTTCTATCAAAAAGACCTTGTCGAGGCCGGCACCAATGGCCGAATAACGGAAGATGTTTGGGTGGTAAATGTGGCCGCTGTTCAGCCTGGAACAAAATACCCAAATAGATTTATTATTATGAGTGGCGACAT